>Ga0265297_10000024_pt1 | contig 676146 bp, 610 predicted proteins | sample Munlanlwell13791_FD_192502 | JGI IMG/M metagenome (GOLD analysis project Ga0265297, IMG submission 192502) | Leachate microbial communities from a municipal landfill in Southern Ontario, Canada - Leachate well 137-91 | ecosystem: Engineered > Solid waste > Landfill > Unclassified | place...
AGAAATGAATGATAAGAATACTCCGAATCCTAAACGGCCGTCGATTTCTCGCTTGAAAAGAAGCTCGAAATCTTTGGGCCAGGATTCGGAGTTGCAGCCAAAGGTTTTTGTCAAAACCTTTGGCTGGCCGTTGTCCACCCTATAGACGCTTGATGGCGAGCTTGGCGGAGGCGTTGGTAGGCGCAGATTAATCTCAATCATGATCGAAAACAAGTTACTGCTAAAACGCCCTATGACTATGCCGGGAGGTGTGGAAGTAGGGTTTTCTGTTTACGGGTCCTTGGAAGCCGGTGTCGGGTGAGGGTCGGGCGAGGCGCGGGTTGTCAGTGATTATGGTCAAAAAAATCGATGTCAATGTCAATTCAACTGGGGTTTTAGGCATCAATGGTCAAACCGGACGGAATGAGCGTTCCTAGACGTGGAACAGGCATTATTTGGGGCATTTGACAGGCGTCTGGGATGGTTTAAAAGCGCGTTTTTGAGTGACATGAAGTGACATACCGGTGTGTCACAAAAAGTAGATAGTTTTTGTGACAAGACGTTTTCATGAGCGGCATAACAACATTTATATTGACTCTAAGCCGGATCATGGTAAAATGTCCACTAATTGGAAATGTCCATTAAATAGTGGACATTTAGGAGTAGTGGACATTTAATATACCTTGGCTTTACAGACAGTCAAGTAATGGATTGCATGAAGGAGTTGCTACGATGAAAACACTTTTAGGAGATAAGGCGAACATAATCATTCGCGCCATGCTAACTCAACCCGATAGGAAATGGGTCGCTAGGGATTTCGAGAAAGAATTTGGCGTGGGACGCGCGCGCGCGGCAAAAGTACTATCAGAATTGCGCGCCAAGGGGTTTGTCGGAGGAGTTCGCTCTGGCAGGCTCGCGCATAGCATATTGCAAAACAAAGAAGAGCTTCTTGAGGAGTGGCTCAAAGTCTATAAGTTTGAGCTTAACGAGGCCCATCTTTATTACTCAACTCGTGAAGATATTCTTCCCCGGCTGAAGGAACATTTTGCTGGTAAGAAAGAGCCCAACAAATATGCCCTGACGCTTCATACCGGCGCCAATCTCATTACCAGCTACGTGAATACGCAGACGATATATTGTTACTTACCAGTAGAGGATTTCAAGCGCGCCTCACTGGATCTGCGGCAGGTGCTTGATCTGAAAGAATTAAAAACGGGCGGTAATTTTTATTTAATAAACCCGTATTATAGAAGTGCCACATTTTTCAATACCCAGATAATCAAAGGCTACAATGTTGTTTCGGATCTACAGCTTTATTTGGATTTGTATCATTTCCCGCAGAGGGGCCGAGACCACGCCGAGTATTTACTTAAAACATTAAAAGAGGAAGGAAGGCCAATTGCTTAAAGAATTCCCGGGAGAAAAACTCCTCATCAAAGTCATTGATGATCTGGCTGATTTTTTGCCGTATCTTGTTCTGGTGGGCGGCTGGGTGCCGTACATCTATGCCAGACACATGTGGAAAGACGTCCCCAATATGGCAGTGACTACTGGAGATATCGATTTCGGCGTTGGTGATCACGACTTTAAGGGGAAGGATACCGTTGCTTCTCGGGTGCAACAATTGGGATATGGAGAGCGACACGCTTCTATGGACAGAATGATTCCCTTTGTGCCTATTGTAAAAGATGCCTCCGGTGATGCCAAAGCGGAAGTTGAATTTATCACCGACCCCAAGGTCCCTCGTAAAGTAATCAATAAAATCGTTGGCGAAGAGATCAAGATCAATGAAATCCAGCATTTCAGTTTATTGCTTGGCTCTGTCATGCCGGTAAAAATGAACGGCAAGAGTATTCAGATACCGACAGAATCGATGTTTGTTTTTCATAAACTGTTGACGTTTGTGAATCGGGAAAATAAAGCTAAACTCAGGAAGGACCTTTATTACGTTTACTATATGATCAGATTCAGTCCGACAAAGGCACAACTTTGTGACGATGTGGTCGGTCTTATCAAGAAACTTAAAGAAGGCAAACAGGTTAAAGAGAATCTCAAAGAGTATTTTGGCAGTGTTGACTCAAAGGGGCCTTTATTTGTCGAGCAGGAAAACGGCCCGGATGCTTATGTCGCGAATGTAAGAGAAGATGCGTTTGAAAAATTTAGCGGCATCCGGCAAAGGGTTGAAAAGTGAAGACCTTTGCCATCGGTGACATCCACGGCGCCTACAAGGCGATGACGCAGTGCTTTGAGCGCTCAAAGTTCGATTATAAGAAAGACCGCCTGATCGTGATGGGCGATGTTTGTGACGGGTATCCGGAAGTCAGGCAGTGTATTGATGAGCTTTTAAAAATCAAGCATTGTGATCTGATCATTGGCAATCATGACATGTGGGCGCTGGACTGGGCCTTGCGAGGCGACAAACCGGAGATATGGACGAAGCAAGGCGGTGACCGGACTATGGCGTCGTACAACGGCGGACCCATGCCGCAGACGCATATTGACTTCCTAAAAAGCGGACATCTCTGGTTAGAAGTCGGGAATAAACTTTTTGTCCATGCCGGTTTTGTGCCGGATTTGCCATTGGAACAAAATAGCGCTCAGGTACTTGTGTGGGACAGGGATTTGCTAAAAGACGCATGGGAAGCGGCTAATTATAGACGGGAAGTGCAGATCACAAAATACGATGATATTTTTATCGGCCATACGACAACGGAGATTTATAGAACGCTTCAGCCGATTCATGTTTGCAACGTTTGGGATTTAGACACCGGCGCTGGATGGTCGGGCAAGTTAACGATTATGGATGTTGATACAAAGGAATACTGGCAATCGGATTTATCAAAAGATTTATACGGTGGCACGCCTGATACCTTAAAAATTAGGATCTAGATTATGGAATACAATCTTAAACACAAAAATCTTATTGCGAAACTTTTCAAAAAAGCCGGGATGCTTGAAGAGGCAAATACCGTTTTGGCTTGCGATAAGTATAAATATGAGATTGCCAGCGCAATGCGGGATGCCGCCACAAAAGCGAATGTTCCTGTCGGCGCGACTCCGGCGCTCTTAGACGCGGCGAGGCGTTATGAAAACAGGAATTGCGCTATCTTTAAGGAATGCACTTTGCCTCGTTGCGAAGGCGGTGTATGGTGCGATATCTATAATCTTGGTGGAAGCCATGGCCGGATCGGAGATGCTTTTCGTTATTTAGGTGAAAGCGCATATGATGTTCCGTTGAAGAAGCGGCGCAAACTGATGCTCGAGATGCTTGATGCTAAAAAACATCGTAATCCTGCTAAACGTGCCAAAGGGGCACTAATGGGGCGAAAGGGGCGGTAAGGTCGATTGCGCTATTTGCGCAATTAGTGCGCGATTGGTTAATGAGCCAAATGAGTCGTAGATGAGCCAAATTGGCGATTGTGGCGATTAGTTGGCGATTAAGTATTTCGGACATTTAACGGACATATCGGACATTGCGCGATTTGCGCGAAGATTGCACGATTAGTTAATGAGCCATAAATGAGCCAAATGCGCCAAATAGGACAAACCCGACATAAACCGGACATAAACAGGACAAACACGACAAAGGGGCGCTGATTAGATATGACTAAGAAATGCAAAAAGTGTAAGGTGCCGCTGGAAGGGTTTTTGTACCGGCTGATCGCAAAGACGCTGTTTGGCGTGCGACCGTCAGCCAATAATCCCGAGCTGTGCAATAAGTGCGAAGATGAGAAATAAAGGGCTTCAGGTGGTGCTATCAGCAGGACGTTGTGGCCACCGAGAAGCAAATTACAGATCGATTAAGAGGTGAAAAATGGCAAATACAGGTAACGGTGATTTAAGTTTTGTTTCAAAGTTGTGGCAAGCGGCCGACAAGCTTCGCAACAACATGGACGCCGCAGAATATAAGCATATTGTCCTCGGCCTTATCTTTCTTAAATACATTTCGGATGCATTCGCTGAAGTGTATGCCCAACTTCAGAAAGATACAAAGAATTACGCTGACGCGGAAGATATCGATGAATATCGTTCGAGGAATATTTTCTGGGTACCACCTGAGGCGCGCTGGGATTATCTTCAGAAGAATGCCAAACAACCGACGGTTGGTAAGCTCATTGATGACGCTATGGATGCAACTGAGCGTGATAATCCGTCGCTTAAGGGAGTCCTTCCGCACAACTATGCTCGTCCGGCGCTTGATAAACAAAGATTGGGCGAACTTATCGATTTAATCGGAACAATTGGATTAGGGGACAAAGAAAACAAATCTCGCGACATTTTAGGGCGCGTTTATGAATACTTTTTGGGTGAGTTTGCTGACGCAGAAGGCAAAAAGGGTGGCCAGTTCTATACGGCACGATGTGTCGTCCGTTTGCTTGTTGAAATGCTTGAGCCATATAAAGGCCGGGTTTTCGACCCTTGTTGTGGATCAGGTGGAATGTTTGTGCAGAGTGAAGAATTCACCGAAGCACATGGCGGCCGGATCGGTGATATTTCGATTTATGGCCAGGAGTCAAATCAAACCACATGGCGGCTATGTAAGATGAATCTTGCCATCCGTGGTATAGACGCAAATATTCAGTGGAATAACGAAGGTAGTTTTTTAAACGATGCTCACAAGGATCTCAAGGCTGATTATGTCATGGCTAATCCGCCGTTTAATGACAGTGATTGGAAAGGCGAAATGCTTCGCGAAGATGTGCGTTGGAAATATGGCACGCCTCCGGTCGGGAATGCCAATTTTGCTTGGATACAACACTTCATTCACCACCTATCTCCTGCTGGAACAGCTGGCTTTGTCATGGCTAATGGCTCCATGTCATCCAACACATCCGGGGAGGGTGAAATTCGTAAAAACATCATCGAAGCAGATATTGTAGATTGCATGATCGCGATGCCATCTCAACTTTTCTATAACACGATGATTCCGGTCTGTCTTTGGTTTGTGTCGCGAGATAGAAAGAATCATAAGTTCAGAGATCGCCGCGGAGAGATCCTGTTCATCGATGCTCGTAATATGGGCGAAATGATTGATCGCAGACATCGCGACTTAACCGATGCCGATATTACTAAGATATCCAGCACCTATCATACGTGGCGCTCCAAAACCAAAAAGTACGAAGACATGGCTGGTTTTTGCAAATCAGCGAAGCGTGAAGAAGTTGTAAAAAATGGGTATATTTTAACCCCCGGGCGCTACGTCGGCACCGAGGCGCAAGAGGAAGACTCAGAGGTTTTTGGAGAAAAGATGAAGCGATTAACGGACGAGCTTGCCACCCAGTTTAGTAAATCTGATCGGCTTGAAGTAGAAATCAAGAAAAACCTTAAGGGTCTTGGATACGAAATATAAGCGAGCGTAATTTAGATATGCCTACAAGAAAAACGTTAATAGTTTTTGATACGAATCGACTTCGGCAGGTTATTTCAGATGGACCTGCGTATCATACGTTTTCTTTTGGCGCGGAGTTTGAAAGACTAAAGAATTTTTTAAGCGATAACGGACTAGATGTTGCGGTGTCTTTGGCCACGACCCGTATGACTTTATCGGAACTGCTCAAACAAAAGACAGAGCAGTTCAAGGCAGACAAAGGTGATCTTAAGGCAATTGTCGAACGAATGTCTGCTCTACCCGGAGTAAATTTCGGAACCGTTCAGTTAACTGATGCTGGTTTTGATTGCCATTCGCATCTGTCGCCAAAAGTTGAGGAGTTTTTACGGCTGTCAAACGTTTTGCTGATTGACCTTCCAGAAGGTAAATACGCGGCTGTTCTTAAACGGATGCTTGAGCGCTCAATAAACAAGCGAACGCCTTTTGTCAGAACAGATTCCGGGTTTAAAGACGTCATTATTTGGGAATCGCTTCTTCACTACGACCGATTGGCAGAGTACGACAAGGTTTATCTGGTTTCAAATGACGGCGGGTTTGATGATTGTTGCAAGACAGAATTTGAAGTTGAAAAGCGGAAAACTATTATTATCACCTCATCGGTTCAGATGTTGATTGAGAATCTCGAAGACGATTATGAGAACGAGATTGAGGTGCATAAACATGCCCAGTTCGCGGGAACGGATTACTTTAAAGACCATATAAACGGTATTGTGTCAGGATTGACCTCATTGACAATTGATGGGGTAGATTGTGGCGTAAGAGATATTCGGATTGGCAGTTACCTTGACTCCGTTCAATATCCATTAGAGGAAGATACAGGCATCAGCGTAATTCTCGTTTCTATTGCTCAGGGCAAGGCATTAATTGATAGGGAAGAAAAAACTGTAAATATTAAAATCAAAACGTCGCTTGATGAAGCTCAGGGAATTCAAAATACCGACATGGAGATTGACACGGGAAGCGTATGCAGATCATAAGCACAGAATTCGGTGAAATTCCAAAGACCTGGGATGTGAAAAAGGTCAAAGACGTTGGCAGGGTCGTTACAGGGAAAACGCCTCCAACAAAAGAACAGAATTTTTATGGCAATGAATTTCTTTTTGTCAGAATACCGGATATGGGACAGAGCGTTCGCATAAAGGAAGCATCGGTTATGCTCTCCGCAATAGGTGCTAACTATATGCCGTCTTTACGATTGCCGCCTGACTCTGTTATGGTTTCTTGCATCGCAACTATTGGTAATGTAGGAATTACTTCCAAGGACTCTTTTACTAACCAGCAGATCAATTCGATCATTCCAAATCCCAAGGTAATTATTCCCGAATGGATCTATTATTTCTTTAAACTTCATACGAATTATTTAGAAAGTCTCGGGGGAGGCGGGTCTGTTTATACGAATATCTCGAAAAGCAAATTCGAAAATGCCATAATTGCTGTCCCTCCTTTACCTGAACAACGCGCTATCACCAAAGTTCTTTTCGATTTTGATGAAAAAATTGAACTTAATAACCAAATAAATAAAACGCTGGAGGCGATCGGGCAAGCACTTTTTTGGCAGTGGTTTGTAGATTTCGAGTTCCCCGATAAAAATGGCAAGCCTTATAAGTCATCCGGTGGAAAAATGATAGATTCGGAGTTAGGTGAAATTCCCGAGGGATGGGCTGTTAAAGAAATATCTGATTGCGGAGAAGTTGTTTGCGGGAAAACGCCACCCACCGCAGATAAAGACAATTATGGAGATGATATATTTTTTGTAACCATACCCGATATGCGCGGACAGGCGTTTGTAATAAAAACAGAACGACGACTTTCTAAAAAAGGTGCTACAACGCAAAAGAAAAAGGAATTGCCGCCCTCAGCTATTTGTGTCAGCTGTATTGCGACTCCCGGCTTAGTTTCGTTAACTAGTGGTCTGAGTCATACAAACCAACAAATTAACAGCATAGTTTGTAATAAAGATACCAGCCCATTTTTTATGTACTACAAAATGCTTGATAAAAGTGAAGAAATAAAGAGCATGGGCCTTGGCGGGACCGCAACGTTAAATCTTAACACGGGAAATTTCGCGAGGATTAAAGTTGTCGTACCAGAAAAAGCCATCATGGGCAGTTTCCATAAGACAGCAATGCCTTTTATGGAAAGAATATTGTCTAATTCGATTGAAAATGATGGTCTTTGCAGTATCCGCGATTCCCTTTTGCCAAAGCTGATGTCCGGCAAGGTTAGGGTGGAAGGATTTAATAGATAAGATTATGAAACCACAAACTACGTCAGAGCAAATTTTGTACAGTACCGTTAGGTTAGTCGCGAGCAATGGCTCTACTGGCACAGGATTCTTTTTCAATTTTGCTTTTGGCGACAATAAATTCGTTCCAGTAATCATCACGAATAAACATGTTGTTAACAATAACCCAAAAGAAACTGTTCGATTTTTTCTGCACACTAAAAGCGGCGATGCCCCAGCCGATGAGAAATTGGACATTTCATTTTTGGCAGATTGGCATTTTCACGCCAGCCAAGATTTATGTTTTTGTTTTGTAAATCCGCTATTTCAGCAAATTAAGAATATGAAACAAAAAGATGTCTTTTTCATTCCGATCACAGAAAACCTGATTTGGGATAGCGCAAAATTGGAGGGATTAAGCGCCATTGAAGATGTGGTAATGGTGGGTTACCCAAGCGGACTCTGGGATCAGAAGAATAATTTACCGCTTTTTAGAAAAGGGATTACTTCCTCGCATCCGGCAATGGATTTTAATAACAAGAATACAGGGGCTGTTGATATGGCCTGTTTCCCGGGGTCATCAGGTTCTCCGATCTTTATTTTGAATGAAAACGGATATACGGATAAAAGCGGCAATTCTTATTTGGGCGGGAAAAGGTTGATATTTTTAGGAATATTATTTCAGGGGCCTCAAATTAATGCCAAAGGCGAGCTGATAATTGAAGATATTCCTACTCAACAAAAGGTAGCTTCTGTTACTCCCATGATGATTAATATGGGCTACTATATTAAAGCTGTTGAAATTATGGCGTTTAAGACAGAGATCCAAAAAGTATTATGAAAAATGAAAAACTAAGTGATGTTAAGTTGCTAAGGTACATAGGCAGGATTGCGATTGCTTTTTGTGAGTTGGAGGATGAGCTTGAGACAGGAGTCTCCAGAGAGTTGCACGATGATTACGACGATATGGGTTATCTCGTAACCTGTAAAATGAACTTTCAGCAAAAGGTTGAGTTATATGAAAGATTGTTGGGGCATCGTTTGACATGTTGCGATGAAAAGACGCGCATTCCAAAATTCGAAGCCTTTGTATCTCAAATAAAAGAGATGCAGGATTTCAGAAATAACGTAATTCACGGAATACGATTTAATGACGATGGGGAGCTATTTTTAAGACAGCGATATAAAAAGAGTCTAATGAATTACGATGAAGGGATTGATGAGCTTAAGCTGCCACTAAAAGGGATGAACTCACAGTACCCGAAATATAAAAAAATAACGCTTAATGAAGTAATGTTGAAGAAATTCCTAAAAAAGATTGAAGACACTTGTGAAGAATTTTCTGAATGGGAAATGCAATAAATGAGCAGACATAGTATTACCGAATCAGAAGTTGAGCAGGCTTCATTAGACATCCTATCCGGGATGGGCTATTCGGTTATCAATGGGCCTGATATTGCCCCGGACGGTCCTATCCCAGAACGACAGAGCTATTCAGATATTCTTCTGAACGGCCGATTGCGCGATGCCATTGATCGCTTAAACCCGAAGATTCCCTCCGAAGCTAAAGAAGAAGCCATTAAGCAACTGCTTCGCTCTGAAAGTCCAGACCTCATCATCAACAATCGTCGTTTCCATAAGATGCTGGCCAATGGTGTTGATGTGGAATTTCGCAAAGGTGACCGCGTCGTCTCGGATAAAGTATGGCTGTTTGATTTTGAGAACATTTCGCGTAATGAGTTTTTGGCTGTCAATCAATACACGATTATCGAAGATAATCATAATCGCAGGCCGGACATTATCTTGTTTGTGAACGGCTTGCCTCTTGTTGTAATCGAACTCAAGAATCCAGCCGATGAGAACGCTACAGCCTTTTCGGCATTTAAACAGTTTCAAACCTATAAAGTTCAAATTCCCTCTCTATTTAATTTCAATGAAATGCTCGTCGTCAGCGATGGCTTTGATGCTAAAGCCGGAACAATCACATCCGACTGGGAGCGCTTTTTACCGTGGAAGACTATTGATGGCAAAGAAAAAGCGTCAAAGGTAACGCCGCAGATCGAAGTACTCATTAAAGGCATGCTCAATAAAGACGTCTTGCTCGATCTGGTGCGCCATTTCGTCGTATTTGAGCAGGAAAAGGACACCAAAGACGGATCAATAAAAATATCGAAAAAAGTCGCGGCTTATCATCAATACCATGCTGTAAATAAAGCCATTGAGGAGACACTAAAGGCCGCGAGCGTTAAAGGCAATAAACGGTGCGGGGTCGTCTGGCATACTCAAGGCTCGGGTAAGAGCTTGAGCATGGTCTTTTACACCGGTAAGCTGGTGCTTGCGCTGGACAATCCAACGATTCTGGTTTTGACGGATAGAAACGATTTAGACGATCAGCTTTATGGTACTTTTTCGCGATGCAATGAGCTATTACGTCAGGCGCCGGTGCAGGCAGATTCCCGCGTGAAGTTGCGAGAGTATTTACAAGTATCTTCTGGTGGTGTAGTTTTCACCACGATTCAGAAATTCTTACCCGAGGAACGCGGGGATACCTATCCTTGCCTTTCTGATCGTCGCAATATCGTAGTGATCGCAGATGAAGCCCACCGAAGCCAGTATGATTTTATTGATGGCTTTGCCAAACACATGCGCGATGCACTTCCGAATGCGTCGTTCATTGGGTTTACGGGGACGCCCATTGAGTCGAAAGACAAGAACACTCGGGCAGTGTTCGGTGACTATATCGATATTTACGACATCGAGCAGTCGATCAATGACGGTGCGACCGTTAGAATTTATTACGAAAGCCGTCTTGCCAAGCTGGAGCTTAAAGCTGATGAGCGGCCAAAGATTGATCCAAATTTTGAAGAGGCCACTGAAGGTGAAGAAGTTGCAAAAAAGGAAAAGCTGAAATCAAAGTGGGCGCGGCTTGAAGCAATTGTTGGTAGTGAGAAGCGCGTGAGTCAGATAGCCAAGGATATTGTGAATCACTTTGAAGAGCGCTTGAAGATTCTTGAAGGCAAAGCAATGATCGTGTGTATGAGCCGAAGGATTGCGTTTGAATTGCATAATGAGATGGTTAAACTCAAGCCCGATTGGTATCACAAAGACGATGATAAAGGTATGCTTAAAGTTATCATGACCGGATCAGCAGCGGACCCTGTTGAGTGGCAGGAGCATATCAGGAATAAGCCTCGGCGCAGAGATATTGGCGACCGTATGAAAGATCCAAGTGATCCGTTGAAGATCGTTATTGTGCGGGATATGTGGCTTACAGGATTCGATGTGCCGTCTTTGCATACGATGTATATCGACAAGCCTATGCGTGGTCATGGTCTAATGCAGGCGATTGCGCGCGTTAATCGTGTCTTTAAAGATAAGCCCGGCGGGTTGGTGGTGGATTATTTGGGCATTGCGGATGAATTAAAACATGCCCTTGCTGAATATACTGAGAGTGGCGGCAAAGGTAAGCCCGCATTTAATCAAGATGAAGCTGTTGAGCTGATGCTTGAAAAATACGAGGTGGTTTGCGGAATACTCCATGGATTTGACTATAAAAAGTTCTTCCCCTCCTCAGTCACTGAGAAGATGGTAATTATTACTCAGGCGCAAGAACATGTCTTGGCCCAGAAAAACGGCAAGGATCGTTATCTTGCTTATGTTACTCAGCTTTCACAGGCGTTTGCGTTGTCGGTTCCGCATGCCGAGGCGTTAAGCATTCGGGATGATGTAGGATTCTTTCAGGCGGTTCGAGCTCGGCTTTCCAAGTATGAGACCGGTGGTGGAAAAACTCAGGATGATATTGATTCCGCGATTAAGCAGATTATCTCAAAAGCAATAGCGTCTGATAAGGTCATAGACATCTTCGCGGCCGCTGGCTTAAAGAAGCCGGATATCTCCATTTTATCTGATGAGTTTTTGGCAGAAGTCAAAGGCATGCCGCAAAAGAACCTCGCCCTTGAACTCTTAAAGAAGCTATTAAACGATGAAATCAAGTCTAGGTCAAAACGGAATTTAATTCAAGGCAGGTCGTTTGCCGAGATGCTCGAAAATGCTATCAAGAAATATCAGAACAAGGCTATAGAAGCGGCTAAGGTCATTGAGGAATTGATCGAGTTAGCTAAGAAGATGCGCGAGGCTGACCAGCGCGGGGATGATCTCGGATTAACGGATGACGAAATTGCCTTTTATGACGCGCTTGAGGTCAATGATAGCGCCGTGAAGGTGCTTGGCGATGATACGCTCCGCATGATCGCCCGGGAATTGGTGCGTATGATTCGAAATGACGTCACGATTGACTGGACGATCAAGGAGACTGTTCAGGCAAGAATCAGGCGCGATGTGAAACGAATCTTGCGTAAGTACGGCTATCCTCCGGATAAGCAGGAGCGAGCAACTCAGACGGTGTTAGATCAGGCAACACTTTTATGTAAGGACTGGGCTGATAGCCCATCCGCATCTGATGACAAAAAGGTTCTCTTTTTTAGCGATGTTGTTCCTGAAGCCAGTTTTGAAGAAGGATATTTACCGGTATATGATCTACAGGCTGTGGCTACAACATTTGGCGAACAGCCTACACCTTCAGTTAAAGGGTGGAAGCCGATGACTGGCCGAAAATTAGGGCTCGACATGTTTATTGCTCAGGTTGTTGGCAAGTCAATGGAGCCAACGATTCCGGACGGTAGTTTTTGCATATTCCGCTTTGAACGTGGAGGGTCTCGGAATGGACTGGTGGTCTTAGTCGAGTCGCGTTTGGTGAAGGATCCGGAGTCACACCAAAGTTTCACGATCAAACGATATCACAGCGAGAAGCAGGATCTTGGTGGTGGCGAGTGGCGGCATAAGAAGATCACGCTTTCCCCCGACAATAAGGATTTTCACGATATCGTGCTTAAGGATATTACCGGAGAAGATTTTCGCGTTGTAGCTGAGTTTGTCGAGGTTTTGATTTAAAGATAATAAGCTCGAACAGTTTTTTATAGCCAAAGCCTTCTGGGGCGAGTATGGATTTGTAAAGTAAAAGGATGTCAATGGGCTTTCTGTGGTTACAACAATTGATTATTGGACATGCGATAAAGCATGGTCTAGACAAGTCGTCTAAATGGATTGTTAAATGGTTTTTTAATATAGACCCGTTGCTGAGGAGTATTAGCATTTCGATTGAAAAGACAAGAGGGGATTTACAAATTGAATCAGCAGATTATTTATTGAGATCTTCATTCGGGAAGAACAGTAAGCTTGTTAAATTGATTAAGACCAATTACCGAACTAATCCGAAAATTGTAACTGCAGAACTGTGTCAGAGTCTTATTAATTGTGGTGCTGACTTTGGGAACGAAACGGAAGCTACGGTTAACAAAATTATTTCAAAATTTCTTGAGCACTTTAGCCTAACGCTACCTGAATCTGAAAATGTTCCCATCTCAAGCTCTCAAACTTCAGAAGCAATTCTTAATCGATTAAGCGAAATATCATTAAAGCAAGACGATATTTTAGGCGCCGTTGCATCTCAAGCAAAGAAAAGCGTGTCTTTAGAACCACCAGCCGTTTTGGCGATAGATAGCGATGCGGAGCTGGCCAGTTCAAAATATAAGAAAAACATAGATGAGGCCAAAATCCTATTAGACAAGGAAAAATTTGTTACGGCAAAGGGCATATATGAAGGGCTGTTAAAAGCGTTTGAATCTGATGGGCAAGTTCCTATTATGGCAAGGTTTAAGGTCCACAACAACTTGGGAGCATGTCAAGCGGCGCTGGGGGATAGAAAATCTGCCGCTATTAATTTTAAGTTGGCATTTGATATTTTAGGGAAAAAATCCGTGATTGCTTGCAAGAATAGAGCGCTTGCGAGTCTATTTGATGATAAGCCGTTGGAAGGGGTGCCGTTTATCGACGCCGCAATTTCATTGGAGCCGGATAATAATGACTGTATCAATCTTAAAGCCATGTTATTGCGGGCCGGTGGACGCCTTGATGAGGCTATTGAACTTTATGCCGAGAAGGGTGGAAGATGAATATAGATAAAAGATTCCAAAAGGATAGCGGCGCATTATTGAATATTGCAATAGCCTATGCCGATAAAGGTGATAGGAAAAACGCTAAGCAATATTTTCAAAGTGCCATTGATGCTGATCCGGGTATTGCCGAAAACTATTTCTCGTTTGGCTCATACCTGCTTGAATCAATCATGAAGGAAAGGGTTTGGCGTTTTGGGCTTTTGCTAGAACATATAGAAGAGCTGAAAGAGGCGGAACGGCTGTTGAGTAAAGGGATTGATTTATTAAAAGATTCAGAAAAGAAGGGCATCTTGGAAGACGCGTATATAAATCGCTCCAGCGTCAGAATAATATTAGATGATTTTACAAAAGCTTTTGAGGATATTAATGCGGCGATCGTGCTTAATCCGGATAGTGCGGCGGCCTATGCAAATCGTGCGAGACTTAATACCTTACGAAAATCACCAGATGATGCGATTAAAGATTTTATTTGTGCGATAGAAAAAGGTATCAACAAAGATGAGATCTTTCCGATTTTAGTTTCGTGTTATTTGGAGCGTCCTGATCCTAAGGTAGATGAGGCCATTGAGACAATAAGAAAGCATTATGGCGGTGAGGCTGAAAAGGGTCTTATCCCCGGGATGCTCATGATTGAATGTTTAAGCAAGAAAGCGGCTTATGATGAAGCACAAAAAATAGTCGACAATCTCTATTTAAAGTTTGGGAGAAATCCAAGGATTTTGCTGGCAGAGGCAGAACTGAAAAGAAGCCAAGGAAATGTCAAGGCGTTTGAAGAGCTGTCTCTTGAAGCAAGACAAAACTCTGTTGGTTTGGAAAAAAACATAGCAGAAATCGAATTGGCGAGGCATTTTAAAAGTATTGGGGCATATGATAAGGCGATACCATTATATGAAACATTTATTTCGGAGTCATTGTTTGATGATGTGTTGCGGGATTATTTAATTTGTCTCTACAAATCAAAAGAGCACAGAAGCAAGAACCTCGAGAAATGTCTAACTATTTGCCAAAATCTTAGGAAATTAGGAAAATTTGTTCCTTTTACGTTCGAGTTGGAAGCGGCCATTTATGAGGAAATGGATCGACTAGATGAAGCCATGTCTTTATACCTCGAACTGTCGAAGCGTGAGCCAAAGAATATTCGTCATAAACTAAATTATGCCAAAGTTATGATTGATATAGGAAGGGAAAAGGACGCGGGAATAAGACTGCTATATGAGGTTAAGGATGAGGTTGAAGACAAGGATTCCTTCCTTATTTTGGCGAGAGCATTCTTAAAGATTCAAAACCATGACGAATCCATAAAGCAATTATTTAAAGCGTTGGAAATCGATTTCAATAATCCGGAGATCCAGCTGTTTTATATTTACACGTTTACGAGCCGAAAAGATAAAAAGAGCGAAATGCTAGATTCCGAAACTGTGCGTGAAGATTTCTTTGTGAAGATTAAAAAGAATGGACACGATCAAGAATACTTAGTTACTGCGAATCCTAAATCGTCGATTGCCAAATTCGAGTTATATAAGGAATCCGGTTTGGGTAAGGCACTTTACGGGAAAAGGGTTGCGGAAGAAATAATAGTTAAAAATGAATACAGTGCAGATGATGTTATCAAAATAGTTGAGATTAAAAGTAAATACGTGAAGGCCTTCCAGAATATTTTAGATAATTTTAATATTTCTTTTCCGGACAATAAGGCAATTTGGAAAGTTGAAGCGAGTCCGGAAAGGCTGAAAGATATGCTGAACAAATCGTCGGATAGATCAACCAAGATAATGGAGATGTATTTATCAAAGAATATTACTATCGGGGCGCTTTCTGCTTTTTCTGGAAGAAGTCTATTCGTTTGTTGGGGCGCGCTTATTGGACAGGGGTCTAAATTGTACTGTGCTACTGGCAGTGCTGTGGAGCAAAGAAAAGAACAGGAGATTATTCTTAATTCAAACAGGGTTATTATCGAGCCGATCGCTTTATTTACTCTTGGTTTTTTAAATTTAGTGGATTTGCCATCAAAGATATTTTCGGAGGTCTATGTTCTTAAGGCTACCTTGGATGAGCTAGATATGGAAATCGTAGAGTTAAGCAAAAGCGAAGATGCGGGACTTACAACGCTTTTTTCTAAAGAAGGCAAAGCATTTCGACAAGAGATCTCTGCTGAAAATATTAAGATGAAAATAGATTTTCTTAAAAAGATGCGAGATTCGCAAGGGTTGATAACAACGGGATTAGAACACCCACTGGATGATAGTTTTAATGGCAAAGAAAAGATACTAGGTTTGCCATATATATATTCGATTCAAGCTTGTGTTGAAAAGCAAGCGCCGCTGTTTTGTGACGATGTTTTTTTTAGAGAATTAATTCGCAATGAGCATAAGATAGATTCTTTCGGTGTTCAAAATTTTCTTGTAGTTGCTCTTCAAAAGGGAATCATAGCCGAAAACGATTATTGCGATAAGATATTAGAATTAATAAAGATTGGATACTTCTATCTTTCTGTATCCGCAAAAATGCTTTTTTATTATGCGGAGAAAGACAGTTTTCAAATACAGCCGGGAAATGCGTTTGACATAGCCACCGCAATTCTTGATTCAAGAGAAACATCTATTGAATCGCTGCTTGCAGTATTAACAGATTTTATGAAGCTAATGCTTATTGAATCCCTGCCCGATGAAATCAAAGATAAATATTTACATTTAATCATAAGTCTTTTAGCAAAACGCGGATCGCCCCATAAAATGATTAAGATTTTCAGTCAAGTTCTCGCTAAGAAGCTTGGGTTAGCTGAGCATCTTATGGTACAGGTTAATAAGAAAATAGATCAGTGGATTAAAATTAATTACCCAATCGTGTGAAAATAAATGCGAGAATAGTTTTCCGATATCAACCGCGCGGCGGTGATTGTGAATATTAGCAAGGCATTCGTTGATTGGCAGTAAATCTTTCAAAACCCCTGCATAAGCATCCCCCGAATTATTACCAATTTGCGGTAACGACCCCATTGTCAAAATAATCCGTTGTTGTAAGATCAAGACAGACTCGCGGGACAGCTGATCACTGTTGCCGTTTTGCAGAAAGCCATTTCCAGTCGACTGGCCGGAGATGGCTTTTTCTTTTTAGGGTTCGACACTTTGAAAAATATTGCGTGTTCATAGATGAGGGGGACATTTGAGCGAAAAAATCTGTATATACGCAGTAGGGTGCAACACTTTGGCAAAAAAGGGCGTATATACGCGGTAGGGGGTGTTACACTTTTCGATTTTTTGCGTGTTCATAGGTGAGGGGTGCGAAACTTTGAGCCTAAAAACGCAATAACTACTCTGAGGGGCAAAAAAGTTCCGACACTTTTCGGAAAAATCCGGAATATACGCTTAGGGAGTGAAACTGGTGAAGAAAGTGAAAATATTTCCGGCAGGTTTACCAAAAACATCGTATGTAGCTAGTAGAGGGGCTTGTGAAGTGAAAATAAATAAAATATTTCCGTCAGTTTTCCAGTTCTTTGCGTATGTAGCTAGTAGGAGGCAGTGAAACTATGAAAGACAAGTGCTTTGAAGCGGGAAATCTCTATCTGGCTACGTATTTGCTCTCTTGCGGGTTTGCTATGAGGGGCATTGAGGGATCGGGACGGCTCAAGAGGATCCTGTTTGACGACATCCCGGCCGTTCATAAGGCATGCGAAGAGTTTTTCGCCGATTCGGAGGCACGCAAGCTGTTTGACTGTTACCGGAGGGTTAAGGATTATTTATTTCAAAATGGAGTTTAAAAATGGAAGACGAGAGAAGAAAAGAGAAGAGAAAAATGGAAGAGATCATACCGCAGGAATTGCTTAAGCTACCGAGCTGGGTTGGGTATCAGCTCAGGCGTAACAAAGGCCGCATTGATAAAGTTCCCATGAACGTCCTGACCGGACGTCCTGCCAAAAGTAACGATCCCAGCACATGGACAGATTTCGAGACTGCAGTTGATTTGGTGAGCCAGCGCGGATATGCGGGTGTTGGTTTTATGTTTAGTCCGCCTTATGTGGGCGTGGATATAGACCATTGCGTCAAAGACGGAGCTATCGCGCCGTATGCGGTGGAAATCTTAAAGGCGCTCAATTCATATTCGGAATATTCGCCCAGCGGCACCGGCATTCATATTCTTTGTAAAGGCGAGATCGCCCGGGCATGCAAGATTTCAAAGATCGGGCTTGAGATTTATACCAAGGGCAGATTTTTTACCGTTACCGGCAATCGCCTTGAAAATTATCCGGCTGATCTTAACGAGTGCACTGATGCGCTAACCGCCATATTCAGCCGGGTTGTAGATAAAAGGCCCGCGGACGACATTTTTGCTTTAATCTCTAAAAGTAAAGACGCGGAGAGGTTTCAGCGGCTCTATTCCGGCCAGTGGCAAAACGATTATCCATCTCAGAGCGAAGCGGATTTGGCGTTAGGCAACAAGCTGGCCTTTTGGACTGGTAAAGACGCCGGGCGTATGGATTCGCTTTTTCGCCAGTCCGGACTCATGCGGCCCAAGTGGGATGAGAAACATTTTGGTGACGGCCGGACCTATGGCCAATCGGTCATTGAAAAGGCAATCAGCGGGTGTAGTGAGGTTTATGGAGGAAACGGGGCTTCGGGGCCGGTTGCTAAGGCTAAGCTCACGCAGGGCGAGATCATTACCCGCGATTGCGAGGAGAGCATTAAGGACTTCTTTCGCGATCAGCATGGCAATGCTTTTGTGGTGCTTCCGGTGGAAAGCCATTTTGAGGTATGCCCGACAACGGGCGTGCGCTTTAGGAATTGGAAGGCGACTCGATTCCGTGATCGCTTTGGCGTACCGCCTAAGATTGAGGCACTTAATCAGGCACGGATTCAGGTTGAGGCGCGCTGTGGAAGTTCCCGGCAGGTTGAGCTCTTTAATCGAGTAGGCTGGCATAACGGGAAAGTTTATTACGACCTGACAACGCCGGACTATCGAGGTGTAGTTATCGATGAAACCGGCTGGGACGTTGTGCCGTTGCCGCCGATATTCAGGCGTTATCAGCATCAAGCCGAGCAGGTGATTCCGGTTAAGGGCGGCGACCCTAAGGCGATATTACGTTTCTGCAATGTTAATCCGGACGATCATTGTCTTTTCATGGTCGCCATCGCATCATTCTTCATTCCCAATATTCCGCATGTCATTTTAAGTCAGACCGGCGAGCAGGGCTCCGGTAAATCGAATAATTCCCGCAAGATTAAAGGCTTGGGCGATCCGTCCAAGGTCATGCTGATCTCAACTCCCAAAGAATTGGAGCAGGCGCAGATGACCGCGGAGAAGCACTGGATCAGCACCTTCGATAATATCTCCAAAATTTACGAGTGGTTTAGCGATTTCCTCTGCCGAGGCGTTACCGGCGAAGGCGACATGAAACGCAGTCTTTATACCAATGACGACGAGTTCATTCGTTCATACAAACGGTGCTTTGTATTGAATGGTATTGGCACGTCTTTGTGGCGGGCGGATTTGCTCGACCGGGCCATTATCTTTGATATTCCGGTTTTAAAGAGGAGCCGAGCAGAAAAAACTATGGAAGACGAATGGCAACGGGAGCTTCCCGGGATTCTGGGTGGATTCTTTACTGCCATTTCAAAAGCAATGAATACTTTCTCGCAAGTTACCGGACATGAAAAGTTTCGCATGTCTGATTTTGCTCAATGGGGAGGCGCGCTGGCGGGGGCATTGGGTTATTCGCAGGATGAGTTTTTCAAAAAGTATCAGGAGTCAGTGGATCGTAAATGGCAGGACACCGCGGATGACAGCTCGTTTGCCAAGAGACTGATCGAACTCATGGATAAGCACGCAGGCTATTGGGAAGGCTCGGCCGCGGAGCTTTTGCACGAGGTAACCCACGATGACGACGATGAGAAAGGCATGCCCAAGACCGCCAAGTGGCTTTCAACAGAGCTACTGCGTATTGCGCCGGTCATGCGTAATGTCGGAGTGGATATCGTAAAGAAAGACAAGCGCGAGCCAGGTACCGGCCGCAGGCTTTTTGTTCTTAGGCGAACCGAGTCAAAGTCGTGTGAGTACGGGTGTGAGGAAGGTGTGAGCAGAGGCGTGCTTTGTGAGGATCGTGCGGAGGTGGACAGTGACCGGCCGTTCTAAATGTGTGAGTTTGCTCACGTGTGCTCACGCTTGCTCACAGGCGTGCTCACAAGGTCAAGGCTACAGCCATCAAGGGGTTATGTATTGTTGTGAGGTTTGTGAGGCTAAATTCCTTCTCTTTTTAGAAATCAATAAATATATAGGAAGAGGCGTATACATCGCCTATGGATGGGCAGGTGTGAGGATAGCGATTTTAGCCTCACATTGCTCACACATATGCTTACGGGTCCTTCGGAGGGGGTGTGGGCCGCGGGTCGGGCGAGGCGAAGTCTGTGAGTGATGTCGGATTTTCAAAATGTCGTGTCGTGGTCGTATGGGCGTATTTCGGGGTGTCCGGTTGACAAGGGATAAAAAAGGCGTTTTCCGTCGTGAAACCGGCTTAAATTTGGCTCAAAATCGCCTCAAAAGCGATGTCCTAAAATACGACAAAACCGGACATTTGCGATGTCCGAATGTCCTACTGTAGAAGAGAATTATGATCAGGGAAGCGAGCACAATTAATGTGAAGGCGGTAACGCCGCGAGGCTGGGACGCTTTAGAGATAAAGCTAAAAGGAAGGGGTCTGTCCAGCGTGGAAATTCAAGAAGCTCGTAAATCATTCTTTGAGGGGATTGAGACATTATCAAAGATGTTTTTGGCAATGTATTCGGCAGAGAAGAAACCGCTTGTATAAGGTTGTATATTACGGTATACTGGGCACCATTAGATGAGGGTGTCAAATATGAAAACATACTCCATGACAGAGACGGCAAAATTACTGGGCGTGCACCGGCAGACCATGATCAATTGGATCCGCAGGGGATGGGTTAAGCCCAAGCGTGATTATAAGGATTGGCCGGTGTTTACGGACGAGTGTATCGCCAAGATTAAGGCATGGCGAGAGACGTTAAAAGGATAAGATGAGAGTAGCGTTATATACAAGGGTAAGTACAGAAGATCAGGCGCGCGAAGGTTTTTCGCTGGAGGTGCAGAGGACATATCTTTTGCAATACGCGAAAAATTTCGGCTGGGATGTTTTTTGCAGTATGTCGGGCCGGGATATTTATATGGATGATGGTTATTCCGGCGGCAATATGGACAGACCGGCGTTGCAGAGACTTTTGTTTGACGCGCGCAATAAGCAGTTTGATCTGATCATGGTGTATAAGCAAGATCGCCTAAGCCGTCGGCTTAAGGACCTGTTAGGACTACTTGAGGAGATTGATTCGCTGGGCATCGGGTACAAATCAGCGACCGAGCCATTCGATACCACGTCCAGCGCCGGGAAGATGGCGATTCAGATGTTAGGCAGTTGCGCGGAGTTTGAACGCAATCGCTTAGTCGAGAGGGTATTCCCGGGCATGGTGGTTGGTGTTAAAAGAGGTCACTGGCAGGGAGCGCGCTACGCGCCGTATGGTTACCGTTACAATAAAGAAGTCAAGAAACTCGAAGTCCATCCGGAAGAGGCAAAGATCGTTAAAGAGATTTACGCGATGTACATAAGCGGCACGAGCACTTCGCGGATCGCAGGACATTATTACAATCTTGGGATCCCTTCAAGACAAGGCGGACGATTTTATAATAAATTCATTTCCAATATTCTGCAGAGCAAGGTCTATTTAGGGATGCTGGTGTGGAATAGACGTCGCTATAACACAAAAGAAAAGACAAAGAACGGCGAAGGCAAAGGTTACAAGTATGTGAATAATGATCCGTCCAAGATTATTGAAGTACCGAATACTCACGAGCCGATAATTACGCAAAGAGATTTTGATGAGGCCAGAACGCTTCTCAAACGTAACCGCACCAATGGTGTGGTTAGATTCAGGAATAATGTTTATCAGCTTTCCGGTATTCTGAAATGCAATGAGTGCGGAGGCAATTACCGCGGAATCACCGCGACAGTTAATCATCGCACCAAAATGCGGCGGCCATGGTATCGTTGTTCTTCCAAAGGCATACCTCATATTAAGTGTAGCAATAAATCTGTTACGGCTGACGCGATCAATAAGCAGGTTTGGGATATTGTAGAAGTCATCCGTCAGAATCTTCATGTGCTTGAGGAACTGGGTGACATGATCAAACTTAACGCATCCGAGCCGGAGCAGTTGTATGTCGAGCAATTAGAGGATAAGGACGCGCTTCTTAAGAAGAATATCGAGAAGCAAAAGGGGATCTACGAGTTGTTTTCAGAGGATAAAATTAATCTCGCGCTCTATAAGGATAGGGCCGAGCTTTTGAGTAATGAGGAGAAAAAACTAAAGCAGGATATCAAGGCGATTCAGCTTAAGATTCTGGATAAGCGTAATTCCGTTAACCTTGTAAAGGCGACGCAGGATTTCCTTTTGAGGTTACGGAGCACGCCGGATGACCGCCAGTTGGATTATCTGGTCAAAACCTTTATGCGGATCATCTTTAAATCGATCCACATCCAGAATCAGGAGATCGTGAAGTTCGATCTAAACGAGCCTTGGAAGACTTGCTATGAAGAGGGGATGAAATGGTTGAAAACGAGCGAAAAGACGACAATACAGGCGATTCCGGAGGCAAAAGCCCGAAGAAGTTACGTGTGCTTTTGCGCACCTTCGGATGTCAAATGAACGTGCGGGATTCGGAGGTGATCTGCGGACTTTTAAAGAATGCCGGTTTCCAGATCGTCCAGGAAGAAGATGAAGCAGATGTAGTTATCTTTAATACCTGTTCTGTCCGTCAGCATGCCGAAGATAAGGTTTGGAGCGAAATAGGAAGAATAGCTAAATCGAGAAAAAAAGATTGCTTCGGCGCAAAAAACGCGCCTCGCAATGACACTCGTTGCGGTTATCCGATTATTGGATTGGTTGGATGCATGGCGCAGAATTATAAAGAAGCAGCCTTTGACCGCTCTGAATACCTCAATTTTGTCGTGGGGCCGTCAGATATAGATAAGATTCCCGGAATTGTTGCTAAAGTCGCCAGTCGCCAGCCGTCTGTCACCAGTTCAAATTTATTTGAAACGAAAATCTGGGAGACAGATGGAACTATCAGGCCGGAAGATGTATATCATAGCGGTTTTTATGAAGAAAAAGACCACGCCTTTGTCGTTATATCCGAAGGCTGTTCCAATTATTGTTCTTATTGCGTGGTCCCTTTTGTGCGGGGAGAAATACACCATCGTCCGCATAAAGAGATCATGAATGAAATAAAACAGGCCCTCGATAGGGGGATCAGCCGTATTACGCTCCTGGGGCAGAATGTGAATGCGTATGGATATGAAGATGTTAGTTTCGTTAAGCTTGTTGAGTTCGTTAATGCCGTGAAAGGATTAAAAGAGTTCAGTTTTATTACGTCGCACCCGAAGGATACTTCGCTTGAGTTATTCAAAGCGATGGCTGACCTGGAAAAACTGAAAAAATACCTGCATTTGCCTGTTCAGGCCGGCTCAGACAGGATCCTGAAATTAATGAATCGCGGGTATACTCAGAAATTTTATCTGGACTTGGCGGATAATTATCGTAGAATTGTAAAGGGTGGCGTATTGACATCTGATATCATTGTCGGCTTCCCTACGGAAACCCGGGAAGAGTTCCAGGATACCTATGACCTGGTTAAACGCGTAGAATTTAACGCGGCTTATATTTTTAAGTATTCTCCCCGTCCGCATACGCATGCGCAGCACCTGGTTGATGATGTCGATAAACAGGAAAAGGCGCGCCGGCATAAGCTGGTTTTAGAGCTGCAGAAGGCGATCTCTAAGAAGGTCAAAAAGTAAGGAGCAGGCTTAACGTGAATAATGTTTTTTTCAATATGCGCGTAAATTTTATGAGTAATTCAAAAACAGCCTTGTTTGTTTTATTCTTTCTGCTTTTGACAAGGGATCTTTCTTTCGCGCTCAATCTTGAAAAGGTCAAGGTTGATTTTCTAAGCGGGGATTATAAAGCTGCCATTAAAGAGGGTGAAAAGATCCTTGCTGCCGCGGGACACGCCCCTGATATCGACCAGCTTTATTGCCTGCTTGGGCTTTCTTATTTAAAAGACGGCAATTATCTGCGTTCATCGGATATCTTTGAGATAATCTTAAAGGAATTCAAGAATAGCCCAACGAGGGAAGAGGCCGGCCTCGGCTTGGGGGATGCTTATTTCTTACAGAAAAATTTCGAAAAAGCGGATGCCTGTTATAGGGATATGCTCACCATAAAGCCGCAGACCAAGTATAAGGCGGCACTTTTCAGCCGTTTGAGTGAGACAGCATATAAACGCGGCGATGTCGAGAGCGGAAAAAAATTTGCCGATAAATTAAAGGAAGAATTTCCCCTTAACCTGGAATCGAGCATTGAAAAAGATATTTGCTCATTAGGGGAATTCTCCAGCGGCGCTTTTTACACGGTGCAGGTCGGCTGTTTTAGCAGCCTGACCAACGCCAATAACCTGCGTAATAAATTAAGCAAAAGCGGCTATGATGCTTTTTCAGAGGTGTCGAGCGTAAAGGGAAAGCCGCTCTATCGCGTGCGTGTCGGCAAGTTCAGCAAGCGTGATGACGCTGCCGCGTTAGAAAACAAATTGTCTCAAGAAGGATATCCCACTAAGATTTCCCCCTAAAAACATACATGCCTCATTCGGATCAGCGGCTTCTTATGAAACAAAAGGTGATTTTTATAGTCGGGCCGACCGCTGTTGGGAAGACCGACGTGGCAGCGCGCATCGCGCTGAAGCTCGGCGGAGAAATAATATCCTGCGATTCAATGCAGGTTTATAAGGGTATGGATATTATTTCTTCCAAGGCAAGTAGCGTTCTGCGTAAAAAGGTCCCTCATCATCTGCTTGATGTTGTTTCACCGGAAAAAGAATACAACGTTTCTGAATACCGGACAGCCGCGCTCAAGGCGCTCAGGAGCATCCTTAAGCGTGATAAGGTCCCGATATTCGCCGGAGGGACGGGGCTGTATATGACAATATTGATCGATGGTATTTTTAAGGAGAAGGCGCAAGATCAGGGGATCCGTTCCCGCTTATATGCCGACGCTTTGAAACTGGGAAGCGCGGCTTTACACGAAAGGTTAGCGCTCGTTGATCCGGAGGCGGCGGGCAGGATCCATCCGAATGATACCAAGAGGGTCGTCCGCGCGTTGGAAGTGTTCGAGTCAACGGGTAAGCCGATCTCATTGCTGCAGAAAAAACGCCGCGGGCTCTGCGATACCTATGATGTAAGGATCTTTTGCCTGAATATGGGGCGCAAGGAGCTATATCGAAGGATCGATGAACGGGTAGAGAGAATGTTTAAAAAAGGGTTGATGGACGAAGTCATCTCGCTTTTGCGATTAAAATTGAGTAAGACCGCAGTTTACGCTATCGGGATAAATGAGCTGAAAGATCATCTCGCGGGCTTGTCTTCATTAGATGAGGCAGTAGCCTTGATGCAGAAAAACAGCCGTAATTACGCCAAAAGGCAGTTGACCTGGTTTCGTAAGGACAGGCGTATCCGGTGGGTTGAGGTTGGAGATGAAGAACGACCGGAGCGGGTAGCTCAGAGGATATTGAAGGAGTTGAAGAGTTAAACAGGTTATCCGGTTTTCGGGTATCCGAGAGTGTTGATAACGAAAGAGAGACTATGGAAAAAGTATTGCTGGTGACCATAAAGTTGAAATCGGATAGAAGCAATTGGGGCGTTGACGATATTATCGAGGAAATGGAAGAGTTGACCTTGACCTGCGGCGCTGAAATAATCGATAATGTGACCGCGGTCATTGAAAAGCCGACGCCTAATCTTTTTGTCGGCAAGGGTAAGACGGATGAAATTGCCATGCTTTGCGCTGAATTAGGGATAGACACCGTGGTTTTCAGCTGCGACCTCTCGGGAACGCAGCAGCGTAACCTGGAAGAGGTGCTGGGCAGGAAAACAATCGACCGCACGCAGCTGATCCTGCATATATTTGCCAAGCACGCGCACAGCCCTGAAGGGAAGATGCAGGTCGAGCTGGCTCAACTGCAGTATATGCTTCCCCGGCTCATCGGTAAAGGCATTATCCTTTCCCGTATGGGCGGCGGTATCGGCACAAGCGGGCCCGGCGAACAGAAGCTTGAGGTCGACCGCAGGCGTATCAGGAAGAAGATCGATAAACTCAAGAATGATTTGAGCGGCTTTTCTCAGCACCGCCAGACGATCAGAAAAAAAAGAAAAGATAATGCTGTCCCGACAATCGCGCTGGTCGGATACACCAACGCCGGGAAATCCACGCTTTTAAACGCGCTGACCGGCGCGAGCCAGGTTGTCGCCAACAGCTTGTTCACGACCCTGGATACATTGTCGAAAAAACTGGTTTTGCCCAATGGCGAGCAGGTTATTCTTTCCGATACGGTCGGATTCCTGCAGCATCTGCCGCATCATCTTATTGAAGCTTTTAAGGCAACGCTTGAAGAAGTTGTCGACGCCGACCTGTTGATCCATGTTCTGGATGTAAGCCATCCGCGCGTTTATGAACACCATGAGTCCGTGGTCGAAGTTTTAAAGGAGTTGAAAGCCGATAGCAGGCCACTGATAACCGCTTTAAATAAAATTGACCTGCTTGACGATAAGGCGTGGCTGGAAAAACTCAAAAATGATTTTGTTAACGCGATCGCGATATCCGCGACTTCCAAGGCAAACTTTGAGCTTTTATTCCTTGAGATCGAGAAGAATTTTGCTTCCAAGATGGTTTGTGCCGATTTAAAGATCCCGAATAGCAGGATGGACCTGGTCAATCTTTTTTATAAGGAAGCGCGAGTTGAAAAGATCAAATATTCAGCTGATTCTATTTTGGTATCGTTAACAATATCAAAGATCCTTTATCATAAACTGCTTCAAGATAATGATGTTACGTTAATCAGTTAGAATATCTAATTATTTCTATTAAAAATGCTTGACAAGATATTAGTTTTATGTTAGATATATATTGAGGATAGAAAAGAGGAGGGTCACGATGGGAACCTTTGATATTTACATCAGCCCTGATGAACCGGTATATGTGATCAGCGTGGTGAGCAAACTGGTGAGCTTACCGGTGTGGACACTGCGCCAGCTTGATAAGGTGGGAGTGGTGAGGCCGCATCGTATCGGCAAGAAAAGCCGGCTTTATTCATTGAAAGATGTTAAGAGGCTTGAATATATACATTATCTAATGGAAGAAAAACACGTGAATATAAGCGGGATCAAGTTGATACTTGAATTGGAAATAAAAGAATAGATTTTTTTTGTTTTGTTATTAGCACTCATGCATGTTGAGTGCTAATTAACGGATGAATTTAAAGGGGCGCTTTATAAAAAGAGAGGCAATACATGAGATCAGATAAGTTTACTGCTAAGTTACAGGAAGCGTTTCAGGACGCGGTAAGCCTGGCTACGGAATCGAACCATCAACAGGTGGAGCCGGAGCATTTGTTCCTGATCCTATTGAAACAGGAGGACAGTATTATCGCCTCTGTTTTGAACGCGTTGGGCATACAGGCAGGCTCTTTTGTTAAATTGATCGAGGAGGAGCTGCAAAAGAAGCCTACGGTCAGCGGCGGGAACGCGCAGATCTATTTTTCTCCCCGGACTAACAAGTTGTTTAACGCGGCGAACAAGGAAGCGAATTTCCTGAAGGATGAATACATTTCCGCGGAGCATTTATTGCTGGCGGTTTTATCCGACCAGGAGGCGGTAGTGGCCAGGGAACTTAAAAAAGCAGGCATTAATAAAGAAAAGATATTGGCCGCGTTGACGGATATACGCGGAAGCCATCGTATTACCGATGACACTCCGGAAGAGAAGTTTAAGGCCCTGGAAAAGTACGGGCAGGACCTTACCCTGCTTGCCGAGCAGATGAAGCTTGACCCGGTGATCGGCAGGGACAAAGAGATCAGGCGTTTGATGCAGGTTTTATCCCGGCGCACCAAGAATAACCCGGTTTTGATAGGGGATGCCGGAGTGGGGAAGACCGCTATTGTTGAAGGTTTGGCGCAGCGTATTACTTCTAAAGATGTTCCGGAGGGATTGAAGAATAAGCGCATTGTAGCCCTCGATCTCGGAAGCCTTGTCGCCGGCACTAAATTCAGAGGCGAGTTTGAGAACCGGCTTAAGGCTGTGTTGCGCGAGATACAAAGCAAGAACGGCCAGATAATCCTTTTTATTGACGAGATCCATACCATTGTCGGCGCGGGCGCCGCGGAAGGGGCTATTGATGCTTCGAATATGCTCAAGCCGCTCCTGGCGCGCGGACAGCTGCGTTGCATAGGCGCGACAACGCTTGATGAATACAGGAAATATGTTGAAAAAGACAAGGCTTTGGAGAGAAGGTTCCAGAGTATTTTTGTAGGTGAGCCCTCTGTCCAGGATACGGTGGCGATCCTGCGCGGTTTGAAAGAAAAGTACGAGGTGCATCACGGGGTGCGGATACTGGATTCCGCGTTGATCGCGGCGGCAACGCTTTCCGACCGCTATATTACCGACAGGAACCTTCCCGATAAGGCGGTGGACCTGATTGATGAGGCTGCTTCCCGGCTGCGTATTGAAATAGACAGTATGCCGGTAGAGATCGATGTGGTCCAGAGAAAGATCATTCAGCTTGAGATCGAACGCCAGGCTTTAAAAAAGGAAAAAGATAAACTGTCCCTGGCGCGTTTGAAGAAGATCGAACAGGAACTGGATGATCTGAATAAGGAGATAAATATTAAGAAGCAGCATTGGGAAAAAGAAAAAGCGATCATACTTAAGATCAAGGATGTCCAGTCTAAAACAGAAGAGCTTAAGAATGAAGCCGCCGCCGCGGAGAAGGTCGGCGATCTGGATAAGGTCGCTGAGATCAAATACGGCAGGCTGGTGGCGCTGGATAATGAATTGAAGAGGCATAATGAACAGCTTAAGGAGACGCAGAAAACCGTCAGCATGCTGCGCCAGGAGATAGGCGATGATGATATCGCTGAAGTGGTCGCGGAATGGACCGGTATCCCTTTGACCAGGCTTAAGGAAGCCGAGACCGCGAAATTAGTGAAAATGGAAGAGCGCTTAAAGACAAAGGTTATCGGACAGGACCAGGCGATCGAGTCTATCGCTCATTGCGTCAGGCGGTCCCGTTCGGGTTTGTCCGACGAATCGCATCCTATGGGGTCATTTATTTTTATGGGCCCGACCGGTGTCGGCAAGACAAAGCTGGCAAAGACGCTTGCCTGGTTCTTGTTTGACGACGAAGAGGCGATGGTGCGCATCGACATGTCGGAATATATGGAGAAATTCAGTGTTTCCCGGCTGGTGGGAGCGCCTCCCGGCTATGTCGGTTACGAGGAAGGAGGGCAGTTAACGGAAAAAGTAAGGAGAAGGCCCTATTCGGTCGTGCTTTTTGATGAGATCGAAAAGGCGCATCCGGAAGTCTTTAATCTTATGCTTCAGATATTGGACGAAGGTAAGATCACTGACAGCCAGGGCAGGGTGGTTAATTTCCGCAATACCGTTATTATTATGACGTCGAATATCGGAGCGGAGATCATCCATCAGCATAATTTGATCGGGTTCAACGGCAAGAAGCAGGCATTGAATTTTGAAGATATGAAGTCCGGCCTTCTTGCCGAAGTCAAGAAATTCTTCCGTCCTGAATTCCTGAACCGGATAGATGAGATAATCGTTTTTAATCCGTTAAGGAAAGAGGAAATGGGGAAAATCGTCGATATCGAATTGGAACCGGTGATCAGGCGTTTAGCGAACCAGGGGATACGTTTGGAAGTGACTTCCAAGGCAAAGGAATTTCTGGTGCAGAATGGTTTTGATATCAATTTCGGCGCCAGGCCTTTGAAACGCACGATCCAGAAGTACATCCAGAACCCTCTTTCGCTTAAAATACTTGATGGAACGCTCAAGGAGGGAGAGGTAGTAATAGCTGATTTTGACACGGCTAAAACCATCATTTTCCGAAAGGGTTAGTGGGTAAGAAATAATTGCGTGTAAGAGTTGACATATAAATAAAATATGTTAAAATTATGGTTTAGCATTCTAGGGTAGAGAGTGCTAAAACGAGGTGAAAAATGGTAAAAGTCGTTGATTATGAATCACGCAGAAGGGCGATCTTATCGGCAACGATAAACAAGTATATCAGCGCGGGTATTCCCGTTGCCTCTGATGAGATTGCCTGTGATTTTGACTTGAGTTCGGCTACGGTCCGCAATATTTTCGGCGAATTGGAGAAAGCCGGCTACCTGACTCATCCGCATACTTCGGGAGGAAGGGTTCCGACCAATAAAGGGTATCGGTATTACGTGGATTTCCTGGTCTCTCAGATAGACCTGCTTGATGAGGAAAAAGAACGCGTTATCAAAGGGTATAAAATAGAGGTCAGGCAGTTAGCGGATGTTTTAGAGAAGACCTCTGAAGTGATATCCGTGATCACGCATCATGCCGGTATCGTATCGTTCCTTGAATGGCAGGATAAGCTCTTCTATAAAGGAATAAGCTATGTTTTAAGCCAGCCGGAATTCCAGAATCTCGAGCGGATACGCTTTTTGATCAAGATCATAGAAGATAAACAGCGGTTACTGGATATCATCAACCAGAGCTTCAGCGATAAGGTCAAGATATATATAGGAGAAGAGCTTGGGTGCGAGGAGATCGACGGCTGTTCGTTAGTCGTCGCTACCTACCAGGTGCGCAGGAAACCAGTGGGAAGGCTCGCGGTCCTCGGGCCCAAACGGATGGAATATAACCATATAATTCCCGCGCTGGAATATATAGCGGGAGTTTTAACCGATGTTTTAGATGATTTTTAGAAAGAAAGATATGGATAATAACAAGCATAGTCATAAAGAAGCCGATAAGGCGCCTGAAAAACCGAAAGAAGATCATGATGGCGGAAAAGAAAGGTCCGTCATTATTCCCGAAGCAGAGTACGCCTTGCTTAAGGAGGATGCCGCTAAAGGACAGGAGGCCTGGGATAAGATGGTCAGGGTGCAGGCGGATTTTGATAATGTCCGTAAGCGCCTGGAACGTGAAAAACAGGAGTTCGTTAAATTCGCCAATGAAGGCATCATCGCCGAGTTATTAAATACCCTTGATGACCTTGAACGGGCGGTAGATCTCGCGGAATCCAAGCATCAGGATATGCCCGCGTTCTTAAAAGGCATTGAGATGGTTTTGGCGCATTTGTACGAGTTGTTGAAAAAACACGGAATTAAGCCGATGGATGCTTTAGGCAAGGCCTTCGACCCGAATTGTCATGAAGCATTGATGCAGGTCGAAGATAAAAATATGCCGGAGCATACCGTTGTGGAAGAATTGCAAAAAGGGTATTATTTGAACGAACGGGTCATACGAACGGCTAAAGTGAAGGTCAGTAAGCAGAAAGCGGAAGAAAAGACCGAAGATAAAGAGGAAAAGAAAGAAAAATAGGGTTTCTCTAAACAAAGATTTAAGGAGCTCAAGGAGGTGTGTCATGGCTAAAGTAATAGGAATAGACTTAGGGACTTCAAATTCAGCCGCGGCTGTCATGGAAGGCGGCAGGCCGGTGATTATACCGTCTGCTGAAGGAGCCGGTGTTGCTTCCGGTAAAGCGTTCCCTTCATATGTCGCTTTTACCAAGGATAACCAGCGGTTAGTCGGTGAGCCGGCGCGGCGCCAGGCGGCAATTAATGCCGAAGGCACCATTCAGGCCGCCAAGCGCAAAATGGGCAGTGATTATAAATTCAAGGTATATGGAAAAGAGTATACCCCCCAGCAGATCTCCGCGTTTATTTTGCAGAAGATCAAACAGGACGCGGAAAACTATCTGGGAGATAAAGTTGAAGAAGTTGTTATTACCTGTCCTGCTTATTTTGACGATAACCAGCGGACCGCGACAAAAGACGCCGGAGAGATAGCCGGCCTTAAAGTACTGCGTATCATTAACGAGCCGACCGCGGCTTGTTTGGCCTATGGCTTGGAAAAATCGCAGAAAGAGCAGAAGATCATGGTCTTTGACTTAGGCGGCGGGACCCTGGATGTTACGGTCATGGAAATGGCGCAGGGAGTTTTTGAAGTGAAGACCACGCACGGCGATACCCAGTTGGGCGGTACCGATATGGATAATACCATGATCGAATATATCACCGGCCAATTCAAAAAGGAAACAGGCATCGATTTAAAGAACGATAAAATGGCGGTACAGCGCGTGCGTGAAGCAGCCGAGAAGGCAAAGATCGAATTGTCTTCCACGGTGACAACGGACCTTAATTTGCCGTTTATCACCGCGGATGCTACCGGCCCGAAGCATCTGACCATGTCTATTACCCGCGCGAAGCTGGAAGAATTGGTCAGCCCGATTATCGACCGTTGCCGTAAGCCCATGGAAGAAGCGTTGAAAGACGCTAAACTTACCGCCCGCGATATCGACAGGATCATTATGGTCGGCGGACCGACCAGAATGCCGGTCGTCCAGAAGTTTGTGGAAGAATATGTCGGTAAAAAGATCGAACGCGGCGTAGACCCTATGGAATGCGTCGCATTAGGGGCTGCTATACAGGCGGCGATCATTAAAGGCGATATGAAAGACGTGCTTTTGCTTGATGTTACGCCGTTATCGCTGGGTATTGAGACTTTAGGCGGGGTCAGCACGAAGCTTATTGAAAGAAATACGACCATTCCGACCAAAAAGAGCCAGGTTTTCTCGACGGCCGCCGATAACCAGACCGCGGTGACTATCCGCGTGCTGCAGGGCGAGCGCCAGATGGCTAACGATAACGTGGAGCTGGGAAGCTTCGACCTGGTCGGTATTCCCGCGGCGCCGCGCGGCATTCCGCAGATCGAAGTCGGCTTCGATATCGACGCCAACGGTATCGTCCATGTTTCGGCAAAGGACCGGGGCACCGGGAAAGAGCAGTCGATACGGATAACCGCCCCGAAAAAGCTTTCGAAAGAAGAGATCGATAAGATGGTCAAAGACGCTGAGAAATTCGCCGCGGAAGATACCAAGAAGAAAGAAGAGATCGAAATCGTCAATCAGGCGGATACCATGGTTTATTCCACTGAAAAATCCCTGAAGGAATACGGGGATAAGGTAAGCCAGGCGGAGCGCGTTGAAATTGAAGCAAAGCTTAATGACCTGAAAACGGCCATTAAAGATAAACATGTTGAACGGATCAAAAAGTCAATGGAGGATCTGACAAAATCAGCTCATAAATTGGCTGAAGAGATATATAAACAGGCTGCGGCCAAGCAACAGCAGTCCCAGCAGGAACAGCCCGGGAAAGCGGATCCTCAAGCCGGCCCTTCGGAAGAAGAACCTAAAAAGAAGGAAGAGGATATAATCGACGCTGATTTTAAAGAGGAAGACGATAAGAAATAATTTTGGAGGACAACGGGCCGGTGGTCTATAGTCGATAGTCTATGAGCAGAGCTTTAGACTATTGACCATCGACTATTGACCCGGAGTCATTTAACGTGTCTACTAAACGCGATTACTATGAAATATTAGGGGTTAAGAAAAGCGCTACCCTTGATGAGATCAAAAAAGCCTATCGGGAGCTGGCGCTTCGCTTCCATCCGGACCGTGTTGCTCATGAGCAAAAAAAAGAAGCCGAAGAGAAATTCAAGGAGATCTCGGAGGCGTACGCTGTTTTATCCGATTCTCAAAAGCGCGCGCTCTACGACCAATACGGCCATTCGGGTATTGACCAGAAATATGCTTATGAAGATATCTTTAAAGGCGCTGATTTCGGAAGCATTTTTAAGGATATGGGCGATTACGGGTTCGGGGGAGGATTATTTGACGAGATATTCGGGGACATGGGATTTGATGTCTTCGGGTCCAGGGGAGGCAGGCAGCGGGGAGCCCGCGGCCGTAAGGGCAGAGACCTGGAGATCGCCATCGATTTGACCCTGGAAGAAGTTTCCGAGGGAGTTGAAAAGACTATTACGGTGCCGCGCTATGAAGTATGCGCTACCTGCTCCGGAAGCGGGGCTAAACCGGGCTCTAAGAAAGTCACCTGCGCGCAATGTAAAGGCTCGGGCCGAATGGTCGTCTCTAACGGGTTTTTCCAAATGGCGCAGACCTGTAACCGCTGCCATGGGGAAGGCGCGTTAGTGCAAACTCCCTGTTCCGATTGTACCGGCGAAGGCCGCGTTAAGGTCACGCGTAATATAAAGGTAAAGATCCCCGCGGGTGTGGATACCGGCTCGCATTTACGGGTCAGGGGAGAAGGAGAATCCGGTACAGCCGGAAGAGGGGACCTCTATGTTGTTATTGAGGTCAGGCAGCATCCTGTTTTTGAACGGCACAATAATGATATCCTGACCGAAGTTACCGTAAGTATAACCAAGGCGATCCTGGGTGCCGAAGTCGAAATACCCACCCTGAACGGCAAGGTCATGATGAAAATACCTCCCGGGACTCAAAGCGGCAGGATATTCCGATTGAAAGAAAAAGGCGTGCCTGATGTCCATGACAGAGGAGTGGGTGATGAATTAGTTAAGGTTAATGTGCAGATACCGGTTAATATTTCTTCGGAACAACGCAGATTGATCGAAGAATTTTCCCGGTTATCAGGTGAGAACTCAGGTAAAGAAAGCCTTTCCGAGAAGATAAAGAAGGCTTTTAAATAAATTAGTAACTAGTAACGAGTAAGGGGGAAGTTATGCCGACATACGAATATGAGTGTGCTCAGTGCGGGAAGTTTGACCAATTCCAAACTATGAGCGCTGAAGCGTTAAAGAAATGCCCGAAATGCGGCAAAAAAGTCAAGAAACTCATCAGCAGCGGCGCGGGAATAATATTCAAAGGCAGCGGGTTTTATGCCACTGATTACCGTAAGCCTGCGAAATCAAGCAGCGCTCCATCGGGCGGCTGCCCTAACGCTTCCAAAGGATGCAATGGCTGCAGCCATTAAGCCGGACCAACTGATGCGCTTCATTAAATACTGGATACCGGTAATAATTTATGCTATAATCATTTTTCAAGTTTCAGCGACCCCCGGGGAAGAGATCCTGACCCTGTTCCCGAAACAGGATATTGTAGCGCATGTGCTGGAATATTTTATCTTCGCGTTGCTGATAAACCGCGCGTTAAAAGCGTATTTCCCCGGGATCTCTTTCGGCGCGAGGTTCCTCGCGGTGAGTTTAATAGGTATCGTATACGGCGCAAGCGATGAGTTCCATCAGATGTTTGTGCCGAACCGGTATTGTTCTTCGGCCGACCTGTGGTGCGATTCGCTGGGGGTTTTTGCCGCCAATATCGTGTATGGGTTGGATGTGAGAAGATTTTCCTTGAAACATCTTCCTGTCCTTAAGAATAATTAAAATTATGATGACTAAGATTAAACCCTTTAAAGCATTGATCTACAACCAGGAAAAGTTCCCTGATCTTTCCAAGGTGGTTTGCCCTCCTTATGATATTATTTCTCCCGCTCAACAGCAGTATTATCATGATCTGGACGAACATAATCTTTTACACGTACTGCTTTCGAAAGACTCCCCTGATAAAGATAAGTATCAGGTTGCCGGGTCTTATTTCAGGGATTGGTTAAAAAATAAGATATTGGTCCAGGATAAGGGCCCCGCGGTGTATTTTTACAGCCATCAATATAACATCAAAGGAGAAAAGCGCATCCGTCACGGCTTTTTGGCATTGATGCGCTTAGGCGATTCAAGCGCGCCCGTATTCGCCCATGAACATACCCGGCTTGAAGCAAAAGAGGACCGCGCGCGGCTTATCCGCCAGGTTAAGGCGAATTTAAGCCCTATCTTCGTGCTTTTTCCCGATAAGAAGCGAGTGGTAGCGTATTTACACCAACAATACCTTAAAGATAAGAAACCGTTCATGGATATCACGGATGATGAGAGGAATAATCATAAGGTCTGGAGGATAGATGCACCTGAGGTATTAGAGGCGATCCAGCAGAAGATGCAGGATGAGAATTTTTTTATAGCTGACGGGCATCACCGTTATGAAGTTGCCTGCGGGTACCGGGACGAAGTGAAAAGAAAGCAGGGGAATTTAAGCGAAGAGGATGAGTGTAATTATATCCTGACTTATTTTACCAATACGGATTCTTTAGGCTTGACCATATTGCCGATACACCGCCTGGTTAAGCTTGAGAAGAATTTTGATATTGAAGGCTTCATAACAAGCCTTAAAGAATTTTTCTACGTGGAAGAGGTAAAAGATAAAGTTAAATTCTTCTTCCTGCTTGAAAAAGCCGGCAGGACCGAGCACATCATCGGAATGTATAAGAATAAAAAATATTGGCTGGTGCGTTTACGTAACATCAAGATCGTTGATAAGATGATCACCGATAGGCCGCCTGAATACCGCAGATTAGACGTTTCTATCCTGAATTATATCATTTTGCAGCATATCCTGCGCCTGGATGTCGATAATAAGGATGTGGTGACGTTTAATCCGGAAGCTGAAGAATTGATCGATCAGGTGGATGCGGATCCGGCGTATATTTCCTTTTTCTTGAATCCCACCAAAGTGGGGCAGATCATGTCGGTAGCCATAAACGGAAATAAAATGCCTCCTAAATCGACCTATTTTTATCCAAAAGTCCTTTCCGGCCTGGTAATAAATAAATTCAACGAGGATAAAGTATAATCCTATGCCGCTTTTCGGAAAACCAAAATATACCATTGTCCGCATCAAGAAAAAAGAGATGCCTGACGGGCTTTGGACCAAATGCGAAGAGTGCGGCGAAGTCTTGTATAATAAGACCCTGGAAGAGAATTTCCGGGTGTGCCCGAAATGCAATTATCATTTTGTTTTGGGGGCGCATGAGCGGGTGAATGTGCTTATTGACGCGGGCACCTTTGAAGAATTCGACACCGAACTAAAGACCGCGGACCCGCTTGATTTCAAAGGCCCGAAAACATATAAAGATAAGCTCGCGGCTGACCAGGCCGCCACAGGGCTCAAAGAAGCGGTAGTGACGGGTTCAGGGCTCTTAGACGGCAAAAAGGTCGTTGTCGCGGTCACCGATTCGCGTTTTATCATGGGGTCGATGGGGTCGGTCGTGGGGGAGAAGATCACGCATGCTATCGAGACGGCGACAAAAAATAAGCTTCCCGTTATCATCGTTTCCGGCTCCGGCGGAGGTGCCCGCATGTATGAAGGGATGTTCAGCCTGATGCAGATGGCAAAGACCTGCGCGGCGCTCTCGTATCATCACCGGGAAAAATTGCCGTACCTGTCTATTTTGACGAATCCGACTATGGCGGGGATCATGGCGTCATTCGCCGGTATCGGGGACTTGATAATCGCGGAACCGAAAGCCTTGATCGGGTTTACCGGCCCGCGTGTTATCGAACAGACGATCCGCCAGAAATTGCCGCCGGGTTTTCAGCGCTCCGAGTTCCTGCTGGAGCACGGGCTTATAGATATGATCGTGCATCGTAAGGATATGAAGCCGACGTTGCGCCAGATACTGGAATATCTCGATTGATGAGAAAAAGTTGATTTTTTCCGGAATTATTGCTATACTTGATGTCTTGTTGTTGCGGTAAAAAGATTACAGAGATCCATGAGAACTACAAGCGTATTGATTCTTAAGCCAGACCAAGAGTGTGGAGGCATGATATGGCTCAGGTAAGTTTAAAGAATGTTTCAAAAGTATATCCGAACGGAGTAAAAGTCGTCAATAATCTGAATCTTGGCGTCGAGAATAAGGAATTCCTTGTTTTGGTCGGGCCTTCCGGCTGCGGTAAATCGACAACCTTGAGAATGATCGCCGGGCTGGAAGAGATAACAGAAGGCGAGATCTTTATCGGTAATAAGAAGGTCAATGACGTCCCCGCGAAAGACCGCGATATCGCGATGGTCTTTCAGAATTACGCGTTATATCCTCATATGACCGTTTTTGAGAATATGGCGTTCGGCTTGAAGCTGCGCCATTATCCCAAGCATGAGATCGTTCAGCGCGTCAGCGAGGCGGCAGAGATCCTGGGTATCAAGCATTTACTTAACCGCAAACCAAAGGAATTATCGGGCGGGGAGCGCCAGCGCGTAGCGGTAGGCAGGGCGATCGTCCGGAAGCCGTTGGTATTCTTGTTCGACGAGCCTTTAAGCAATCTCGACGCGAAGCTGCGCGTGCAGATGCGCACTGAGATCCATAAACTGCATATCAGGCTCCAGACCACGATCATTTACGTTACGCATGACCAGATAGAAGCTATGACGATGGGAGACCGTATCGTGGTCATGAAAGGGGGGGTCATTCAACAGGTCGCCGACCCTATCTCCATCTATGACCATCCTAAGAATAAATTTGTCGCCGGCTTTATCGGATCGCCGCCGATGAACTTTATGAACGGCAAGATCATAAAGAAAAGCTCCAAGATCTATTTCACCGAAGGTAAGATCTCGGTCAAGGTCGTCGAGGATATGTATAGTAAAATGACCCCCTATATCGGCAGGGACATCATTATGGGGGTGCGTTCGGAAGATATTTATGATAAATTATTCGTGTCAGAGGCTCCTCCGGAGAATGTGGTCCGGGTCAATTGTGAAGTTGTTGAACCGATGGGCTCGGAAGTGTATTTGTATTTGAATACGGGCAAGCATACCTTTATCGCCCGAGTAGGCGCTCATAATAAGCCGCAGGTGAATCAGGATATGGACTTGGTTTTTGATATGAGCAAAGTCCATTTTTTTGATAAAGAAACCGAAGAAACAATAGTATAGCCTTTCTAAGCCATTACACGAGTGGCAAAAAAACCTTCGCATATTATTTATTTTCTTGTTTTGTGCTTGTGCCTTCCTCTTTTTCTCTCGTTTTTCACGAAATTCTTTTCTTTCCTTTCTCTTTTCCTGTTTTATTGCGCGAACGGTTTACTGACGCTGGTGCTTTTTAAACAAAATTCAAAACGCCTCAATCTTTGCGGCCACTTCAAGGAAGACCTCCAGGAAAAAGTCAATATCGTTAAGAATGAACACGCGCGGGAGCAAGAAAGTAAGATCTCCCTGCAAGAGAAGATCAAACGGTATAACAGCCTGAAAGAGATCATCGAGGATATTAATCGTAATCTTTCTTTGGTCTCAATAGCCGATAACCTGGCGGCGATCGCCTTTTCAATAATCGCGGACAATAAGGGGGCTTGTATCCTGTACCTTATCGATCCCCAGACCCAGAAATTAAGCCTCTTCAAGACTAAAAAAGAAGACCGAAAGCTTGTTGTCAAAGAAAAGCAGGGAGACCTCTTTGATTGGTGGGTCCTGCGCCATTCCAGCCCCTTGCTGGTTGAGGATATGCATAATGATTTCCGCTTCGATCTTGAAAAGGTCAAGATGAAAGACGCGCGCGAAGTTTCCTCCCTGGTCAGCGCTCCGTTTGTCAGCGAGCATAAATTCCTCGGGATCTTGCGGTTGGATAATTCCCGGAGCAATTATTATTCCCAGGATGACCTGCGGTTTTTGGTAGCGATCTGCGATTTAGGCGCGGTCGCCCTGGAAAACGGCGAGCTGTATCTCAAGACCGAAGACCTGGCTATCCATGACGGTTTGACCGGTTTGTACCGCAAAGGATATTTTATGGAGCGGCTCAATGAGGAAGTCAAGCGCTGCCTGCGCCAGAACAGCACTTTTTCACTGCTGATGCTCGATGTCGATTATTTCAAGCAGTATAATGATACCTTCGGGCATGCCTCCGGAGACCTGGTATTAACAAAGATGAGCGAGGTGATGAAGGATTTCTTTAAAGAAAAGAGCTCGGTGGCGGGCCGTTTTGGCGGGGAAGAATTCTGCGTCATCATATCGGGAGCCGATAAGCAGAAGGCTTTCTCGCTCGCGGAAGAATTACGAAAGAAAATTGAAAGCACGCAGGTTGATCTGCGCCAGCAAAAGACCAGCGTTACGGTTTCCGTGGGAGTGGCGAATTTTCCCAATGACGCGCGTGACGAGACCGAGCTGGTCCTTAAAGTGGACAAGGCCCTGTACGAGGCAAAGCGGCTGGGAAGGAACCGGGTGAACGGATAATATGTGGGCGAATATCTTTTTAATGGTTATGACGGTGCTGGCGTATTTTTTGCTTAATAAGCTTTTCAGCCGTTATTATTCCGGCGCCCGGAATGAATGCGAAAACGTGCAGGCGCAATACGCACAGCTATGCGCGGAACTTGAGCGGGTCAAGAGTGAGAACGCGGGCTTGAAAAAGAGCCTTGAGAATACGCTGGTCCTTTATGAGATCACCCGTGATATCTGTAAATCGATCGATGAAGAAGCGGTTTTTAATAATTTTCTCGCCCAGATCAATAAATTCATGGAGTTGAAAGATTGTAAATTCTTAAAAGGCCAGGAGGATATTTCGGGGTATAAGGATTATACGGTTTTACCGCTCTACCTGCACCGCAGCTTAGCGGGTTATCTGGTAGCTGACGGTGTCCCGGATGCCGATAAAGAGAAATTCCATATTCTTGCCCAGCAGTTCCTCCTGGGTATGAAGCGGGCGATCCTTTACAAGCGGGTCCAGGACCTGGCTATTACTGACACGCTCACTAACGTTTTTACGCGCCGGCATTATTTGGAAAGGCTCCAGGGAGAGATCGATTATTCGTCGAAATTAAACTATTTGTTCGCGTTCCTGATGCTTGATGTCGACCATTTTAAGGGGTTTAATGACCATTACGGCCATTTGGTGGGGGACGCGATCCTCAAAGAAGTCGCAAAGGTGATCAAAGACAACCTGCGCCAGATCGATATGGTGGGCCGTTACGGAGGAGAAGAGTTTTCCGTTATTTTGACGCAGACCGACCGTGAAGGTGCGATCCTCGCGGCTGAACGTATCAGGCAGTCTTTAGAGGCGTCATCCACCATGATCTATGACGAAGAGATCAAGGTTACCATCAGTATCGGGATATCGGTTTTTCCCGATGATTCCCGCGATATGGAATCATTGATAGAAAAAGCCGATGCCGCTTTGTATAAAGCCAAAGAGGCGGGGCGTAACTGCGTGCGTGTATGGAGTGCGAACAGCGATTAGGAGCCGAGAAACGATACACCCGGCGCTAATCGCACCCCGCCTTATTGGAATGGCGGGGTATGCCGCCTTCTGCGGCAGAATTGCGCCGGTGCGCGCTTTCTGCGCAGCCGATAACCGAGAACCGAACACCGAAAACCCTGTAATATTCCTTGCAATTAAAACCACTTTAATATAGAATACTTACACATGAAAAGTAAATACATCATTGGGATTGATCTCGGGGGGACCAACCTGAAGATCGCGTTATTCAACGGGCGCTGCCGGTTACAGAGTAAAGAGATCATAAGTACCCGTCAATTCAGGGAAAAAGAAGAATTGATCTCAGGGATCGTAGATTCGATCGGTTTTCTGACCGGTAAGAACAATATCGTGAAGTCTCAGGTGCTCGGCTTGGGCCTCGGGCTGCCCGGCCCGATCGACGTGGATAAGGGGATGGTGCATTTTTTCCCGAATATCCCCGGATGGAAAGAAGTCCATCTGAGCAGCATACTTAAAAAGCGTTTAGGCGTTCCCGTTTTTATCGATAATGATGCTAATCTTATGGCATTAGCCGAGTATCGATTAGGCGCGGCAGTAGGATATAAGAACGTCGTTTGCCTTACGTTAGGGACCGGGGTCGGCGGTGGGCTTATCCTTGAAGGAAAGCTCTATCATGGCTCGACCTACGCGGCAGGCGAGATCGGGCATATGCCTCTTAATGAAAGCGGCCCGAAATGCAATTGCGGGGGGAAAGCCTGCCTGGAGGCGTATATCGGCAATAACAGGATCGCCGCGGAAGTAAAAAGGTTATTCAAAAAAGATATTTCTTTGGAAAAGGTAAGTTTACTCGCGAGATCGGGGAACCGCACGGCATTGCGGGTATGGGTGAATATGGGAAAGCGTTTGGGCCTGGCGCTTTCGAGCATCGTTAATCTTCTGAATCCCGATTGTATTGTTATCGGCGGCGGGGTCGCCGGCGCCGGGAAAGTACTTTTTGACACGGTGCGGGAAACTATCCGCGAACGCGCGATGTGCGTGCAGGCGAAAAATGTGAAAATAGTTAAGGCTTCCCTGGGATATGACGCGGGCATGATCGGTGCCGCGCTTTTTGTCCGGGAGCACTTGTCGCAGAGGCTACGATAATATAATGAAGATATTTCTCGATACGGCTAATGTTAAAGAAATTAAGGAAGTGGCTGCTTTGGGGTTGGTGGACGGGGTGACAACTAACCCGTCGCTGCTGGCGAAGGAAAAACGTCCCGCCAAAGATGTCCTTAAGGAGATCTGTTCGGCGGTGGATGTTCCGGTAAGCGCTGAAGTGATCAGTTTAAATGCAGACGGCATGCTGGATGAGGCCTTTGAGCTTTCCAAGATCGCTAAAAATATCGTGATCAAGATCCCGTTGATCAAAGAAGGATTGAAAGCGGTCAAGGTTTTGTCGGAGAAAAAGATCCCGACGAACGTAACGTTGTGTTTTTCTCCGACTCAGGCGCTCTTGGTCGCTAAGCTGGGCGCTGATTATGTTTCGCCATTTATCGGCAGGTTCGACGATATCAGCCAGGCGGGGATCGAGCTGGTAGGCCAGATAAAACAAATATATGAGAATTATGGGTTCCAGACGCAGATCATTGTCGCCTCCGTGCGTAATCCGCTTCATGTGGTCGACGCGGCTTTGATCGGCGCGGATATCGTTACCGCGCCCTTTTCCGTTATAGAACAGCTGATCAAGCATCCTTTGACCGATATAGGAATACAGAGGTTTTTAGAGGACTATAAGAAAATCCCGAAAAATTAATGATACGCGCGCCTAAATTCATAATTATTGCCTTGTCTTTATGTTCATGGGGGCTTTCGGGGGCTGTCTCACCCCGCGCTCTTTACGCGCAAACGAGCGAGGATAAAAACGTTCTCGAACAGCCGATCATCGTCAATGGCGATACGGTGGAATATTCGACCGATAATAAGGAGATCTCCGCGAGCGGCAATGTCCTTATTATGTATAAAGGCACGAAGCTTACCTGCGATAAGATCACCGTTAACACCCAGACTAAAGACGCGAAAGCCGCGGGGGGTGTGCGTATCGAAGATGATAAAGGCGTGATCGAAGGCCAGGAGATCGCCTATAATTTTAATACCAAGACCGGGGTTATCCTTGACGGGCAATTCAGGTCCGCCCCTTATTTCGGCAGCGCTTCGAGTATCGAACGCCTGAATGATTCCGCTTTTGAAGCGATCGACGGGTATGCCTCTACCTGCAGCTTCAGTAAACCGCATTACCGCTTCCAGGCAAAGAAAATAAAAGTTTATCCCGGTGATAAACTCCAGAGTAAATCAGATATGTTCTATGTGGGGAAATTGCCGTTTTTGTACCTGCCGTTCTATTCCCACAGCCTCAAAGACCCTATTTATCATGTTGAATTCTCTCCCGGCAAGAGCGGCGCGTGGGGGCCGTACCTTTTAAGCGCCTGGAGAGCTGATGTGACTGATTCTATTAAGGGAAGGGTTTACCTGGATTACCGCAATAAACTGGGGACAGCTACCGGTTTCGGAGCTAATTATAAAACCGCTCAGTTCGGTAAGGGCGATTTCAAGTTTTATTATACGGATGAGAAGCCAAAAAACCTTTCAACAGAGCCGAATGAATTCCAACGTTACCTGGTGCGCTTGAGGCATAAATGGGACATTGACCCGCGTACTAAAGCTACGCTGGAGTATTATAAGATACGGGACGCTAAACGTTCCATTGACCCGGGCGCGAATTTTCTTAAAGATTATTTTTTCCGGGAATATGAACAGGATGCCCAGCCGTTGACGTACGCTTTAGTCACGCACGCTTTTGATTATTCAAACCTTAACCTTCTGGTCCAGAAGCGGACTAACCGCTGGTTTAATCAGATCGATAAACTTCCGGAGTTGACCTATAATCTGCCTGATTACCAGATAGGGGAAAGCCCGTTTTATTTCAGGAATATTTCTTCATTCTCCAACCTGGAAAAAAAGAGCGAGGCATTGTCCGATCTGGACGACCTTGTTAGCCGATTCGACACCTATAATCAATTCTCTTTGCCTTTTAAGGCTTCGGTTTTCGCGCTGACGCCTTTTGTGGGGCTGCGTGAAACCTATTATTCTCAAAATAAGGAAGGTAATACCGTTGACCCGCGGACTGTTTTTTACAGCGGGTTGGATATGAGTACTAAATTCTACCGTGTCTTTGATGTTAATTCCGATTTTTTAGGCATGGATCTTAACGGCCTCAGGCATATTGTCACTCCGAGCGTTAAGTACGCGTTTAACCATGAACCTACGGTTGCCGCGTCTAAATTACAGGCTTTTGACGAAATAGATACCATAACCAGAAGCAATAGGGTGACCTTGGAATTGGTCAACAAGTTCCAGACGAAGCGCCCGGATTCGCAAAAAAGGCTGCAAAACGTTGATCTGGCCACATTAACGGCCTCAACCGCCTATGATTTTAAACCAAAGGGGATCGGGGGTTCCCGTTTTTCCGATTACTTGTTTGATATAGAGTTACTTCCTTATTCGTGGCTGCGTATTGATTCCGATTCAATCCTTGATTCAAGAGAAAATTATTTTAAGCAGATCAATGTGGACTTGAACACGAGTTTAGGCAAAGAACGCTCTTTCGGCATCGGGCATCGTTATGAAAGAAAAGGCGGAAAAGAATTAACTTCTCAATTCAGCTGGCGCCTGTCGCCGAAATGGAGGTTTAGGATCTACGAGCGTTATCAATTCGCGGAAGCCCGCGATAAAGGCTTTAAAGAACAGGAATACACCTTTTCCCGCGACCTTCACTGCTGGGAATCAGACTTCACTTACAATAGAAGCAAGGAGAACGGCCACACCTTTTGGCTGGTTTTCAGGCTTAAGGCATTTCCTGAAACGGAATTTAAACTCGATCAGACATATCATCCTCCCCGCCCCGGTTCCCAGTCAAATAATTAATTATTTTGAGTCAAGGTTAATTTGACGCTTCTTCCTTTTAGTCTTTATCCTTTAACCGTGATCTTCGAATTAGGTTCAATTAAGTGGAAATATTACCGCTTGTGTGGCATACTTATAATAAGAAACATATGGAAAACAGGGGGAAGGGATAGGAAGTACAAAACGTTTTTATTAATTATTTTATAAAATATTAAATAACAGCCTTTAATCCGCCTATTCCAACACCCTGCTGCGCAAGGAAATGCAAGCGTTTGTTACTGCTTGCTTTTTTACAGGGAAAAAGAATAGGTTTTTTTATGCCTTTTAAATTTATCTTGACAAATAAGGGAGGAGGTGATATAAAGAAAAATAGTTAAATCAGGTGACGGGATGTTGTTGTGGGCCTTTAAGTAAGACTAGTAGCAGTTCTCTTAATTAAGTAGTAAGGATAAAAAGGCAACAAGAGCATCCAAGTGTCAATCATACCTAAGAGAGGAGGGTTTGACATGAATAAGAAAGGGTTCACGTTAGTCGAAATCATGATCGTAGTTGCTATCGTAGCGTTACTTGCAGCTATCGCAATTCCTGGCCTTTTACGTGCTCGTGTTAATGCCAACGAATCAGCGGCACAAGCGACTTTAAAGACAATCGCTACTGCTTGCGAATCGTACGCATCTGCTAACAATGGTAATTATCCTACTGATTTCGCGGTTGATTTAGTCGCGGCAGTTCCTCCGTTTGCAAGCGAGGATTATATTGCAGCCGGCGCCAACACTAGACAAGGGTATACTTTTGCCTGCGGAACATTCGCGGCAACCGGTTATTCTTGTACCGCGACTCCTATCGGTTGTATCGCAGGAGCTGTTACATCAGGTACAGGTACCAGAACGTTTACGATCACGACAGGCGGATTATTGTCCGCGGCTGCTTGCACCTAAGCAAGTAGTACCGTTTTGATCGTTTTTTTTCAGAAGCCCGGCTTTCGAAAGAAGGCCGGGCTTCTTAGTTCCAGTCCGCCAAGATCCTCTTTTTGTATATTTTCTTAAACATGTTTAATTTTTCCCTCGGATTTTCAAATATCTCTTGCAGAAAAACATTTTTATGTTAAAATAATTTTGTACCTTAACCGATTGGAATAAATATAATAATGAATAATACGAAGGCGAGAAGTTTTGTAACTATAACGATTACAATTGCAATTGTCGCGCTTTTGTTGCGGTTTGGTATAGAGAATCTTATCAAGTTCAATATTATCCAGAATGAGGAGAACGCTTTAGATACTTTAAAGTCTGTTTCAACGGCTTTGGAAAATTATGCCAAGAATAATGTGGGTATCTACCCTGTATCTTTGGCTATCCTGACCCAAACGAATCCTCAGTATCTTACAGTCGATTACACCGCTCAACCCCCCGTTAAAGGATATCAATATACTTTTTCACGGCTTGATCCCTATGGCTATAGCTGCCGGGCTACCCCGGTGAGCTGCAGTTTAACGGGAAAATCTATCTTTACGATCACGACAGGCGGGATCATAATGACGGAAAGCTGCGTTAAGAAAGAGGAGAGTTGATCTTTTTTTGCCTAAAGGAAATACGATGCGTATCCATATGTTTTGCCGAAGAGAAAAAAGTTTAAGGCCGGCTCGCGGGTTTACTTTAATAGAGCTCCTGGTGACTGTCGGGATATTGGCGTTTGGCCTCTGCGGCCTGCTCTTGACCTATGTCAATATGCTCGTGCTTTCAGATTTGTCGCGCAGTTATACCATGGCGACCAGCGCTCTCCAGGATAAAATGGAGGATATTAAGAAAGTAGCTTTTGACAGCCTGTCTGCGCTTCATGATACGGCTTTTGATGTCGATGGGTTTGCTGCGGGCGCCGCTAAAGGGCGTATTGAAGTATATGATACCGGTTACGCGGATTTAAAACGGGTGAGGCTGGTCGTTTGCCTTACGAGCCGCCGGAGGGTGATCGGAGAGGACAGTAATTTCAGCGGAACCCTTGATGCCGGCGAAGATACGATGATCGCTAATACCCGTCTTGATTCACCGATAGAACTTATTACGTTGATAGTGAGATAGGAGAGTATGGCTCGTTTTCAGGAAAACAATATTTTTAAGAATAAAGGCGTTACTCTTCTCGAGATGATGGTGGTATTGGGTATTTTTGTCGGTTTATTTGCCGCTATCGTAACAATATTGACGAGCTCCGACCGCAGTTGGCGCATCGGGCAGAGTAAACTCCAAGAGCAGCGTTCCGCCCGGCTTGCCCTGGATACGATCAGCCGTTATCTTCGGCAATCAAATCCCGATTGGGTCATCTCGGGCAATCATTATCCCGTAACGATAACATCGTCTTCGAGGATCGACTTCTATCAACCCGTCTTTGATACCAACGGGAATATCACGACATTGCAGAAAGTAACTTTTAAGCTCAATACCTTGGACGCGACCCAGTTGTTGATGAAAGTAGGTACGTCCGCTTCGGTTTTAGTAGCCGACCATATTCAATCGATCAGTTTTAGCGGCGGCTGCGTCGCTTGCGCGGCGTATAATTGTACTTCTGTGGCTGCTGATTGTCCTATTGTTTTAGTTTCGATCACGACCAGGCAGGATAATGATTTTACTTTGACATCAAAGATACATATTAGGAATTATGCTGTCCCGCTAGATAGTACAACGGAAATCGAGGAGCCTGTTGCGGGTGAGTTTTAGGGGAAGAAACAGCGTAAGAAAACGGGGGGTTATCGTTATGAATAAAAAAGGGGTAGTTTTGATCATATCCATGGTGGTCATGGCGGTGTTATTAGTTTTGACCGGCGTTTATTTTACCGGGCTTATGACCGAAAAAAGAGCTACTGACCGGCAGGAATTTGTTTTGCAGGCTTTAAATCTCGCTGAAGCGGGCGCAAACCACGCGCTCGCGGAATTACGCGAAAGGATCAGGACGGATTTAAGGGATAAAGTCTCGGAAGTCCACCTGTCGAGCGTGTTCACCGGATATGTCGGAGCGGCTGATTCTTTAGGGTTATTGCGTGATTACGCGTACGCAAGCGGTGATACGCAGTTCGCTGTTTCCGGCGGCAAGGCTACGTTGACGCTCAATTCTCCTGTCTTAGATACCGCGATCCAGGGTAGTTATACGGCGACGATCACTATTGAAGCTAACGGCTCACCGACTAATCCGTCAGGAGAAGTCTATGTGTTCCCTTATAAATTCAGTATTGAGTCGAGCGGCCTGGTTTCCCGGACAACCCCTAATACGAGTAAGACAACGCGTTTAGTTCAGGGGACATTTTCGATCACTACCCGGCGGGATACTTTTGCCAAATTCGCGCTTTTTACCTCGCATCATTCTACGCCTTCGGGCACAACAGTCTGGTTTACCGCCAATACGAATTTTACCGGCCCGGTGCATACCAATGAACGCTTCAGCTTCGCCAATAATCCTTCCGCTCATTTCACTGAAGATGTGGCGCAGCACCAGAATTCAGCCCGTTATTATAACAACGGATGGTCAACGTTGATAAATGACGACCATAACGGGACTATCGATGTCCCTGTTTTCGAAAAAACATTTGAAAGAGGATACGATATTATCACTCTTACGTCCTCAATCACGCAAACGGACCTTAAGACCCAGGCGTTGGGCGGGACCGCGGAGCCCGGGTCGAACGGGATCTATGTTCCTAATGACGGGACGAGTGTAACCGGCGGTATTTATATACGGGGTAATCAGGGTAACCATGCGGATGATCCGCAAATTACCATGGGAACCGCCGCTGCCGGGCCGGTCTATACTATCGAGAGAAGCGGCGTTACAAAGATCGTTACCGTGAATTATACCTCGAACCAAACCACGGTTGAGACCGTAGCCGGGAGCACTGTTACCTACCAGGGGATCCCCGATGGTATGGGGAATGAAGGTATTCTTATTTATACGAATGACGATGTGGGCGGCCTCGAAGGCGTTGTTCAGCAGGCTTCCACTGTTACTGTTTCAGCGGAACGCGATATTGTCGTTGACGGTAATTTGACGTATGAGCAGTATAATGCCAGCCCTTTGAATGCCGACGGCTTTACCAATGTGCTGGGCATCTTATCCTGGGGAGGGGATGTTCGTATCGGTACTTCAGCTCCGGATGATGTCCAGATCCATGGTGTTGTTATGGCGCCTCACGGAGTGTTCCGCGTGGATGATTATAATGAAGATGCGCCGCGCGGTGTGGCTACGCTCTTGGGCGGGGCAATTACCGATTTCTACGGGGCTTTCGGGACTTTCTCCGGCTCAACGCCGACTCATGGATACGGCAGGAATTTTGTGTACGATGACAGGATGTTACAAGGGACAACGCCCCCGTATTTTCCTTACTTGTCAAATTTTGTGGCTTTTGACGACGGGAAACTTGACCAGAAATTAGTGTGGCAGGATAAAGGAGTTTAACGATGGATAAGAAGATCGGCATTTTGGTCGGTATCGCGATCGTCGTGTTCTTGGCGGCGATCACGGCGATTAATATCGCCATTAAGCAATTTGAGTCCGCACCAATGGTCGCTCAGCAGCAGATCCTTATAAAGAAGCAAGCGGTAGCCGAGAATAAAATCGTCCCGGTTCAAAAAGAGCAAAAACGCCTTGAGGAGTCCCGGCCTGAGATCGAAGCACCACTGCCTCCCGGAGAGCAGCTTTTACAATAATGGTATGGAGCCGTCATGAATTTTCTTGAGCAGATCAAAGAACGATTAGTGAAAGAAAAGGTTTCTGTGGGGTTGGATATCGGGACGTCTTTCGTAAAGATCGCCAAGGTCAAGATGCTCAAAGACACTGTCGAGCTTGCCGGTTTCCATATTGAGCCGATGCAGCTTGACCTGGAAGGCCTGCTTAAGAACATGGCAAAGGCGCAGGATACTCCTCGGGTCAATATTGCGTTTTCCGGGCCTTCGACGATCATCCGGTACGCCCAGTTCATGAAAATGAATGTGTCTGAGCTTAAACAAGCTTTGAAATTCGAGGCGCAGAAACATATCCCGTTTTCTGTGGCGGAGGTCAATGTCGACGGATTTATCGTGAAGCCTGATTTGCCGGATAACAAGATGCTGGTGTTATTAGCCGCGGTAAAAAAAGAATATTTGAATCAGCGGTTAAAGATCATCGAGTCGGCCGGGTTTCGCGGCCAATGCATTGACCTGGATTCGATAGCTTTAATAAACGCGTTTAATTTTAATTACACTGAAAAGAATCACTCGCCTGATAAGGCTGCCGCGCTTTTAAATATAGGCGCGGCGCAAAGCAACCTGAGCATTATAGAGGACGGTATCCCCCGCTTGAGCCGCGATATTCCTATAGCGGGAAATAGTTTTAATCAGAAGATCAGGGAAGCCATGAGCCTGGAGCTTAAAGCCGCTGAAGAGCAGAAATGTTCTCAGGATCCTGTGAAATCGGCGAAAGTGATCTCGGTCATTGAGCCGGTTGTCTCAAATCTTGCCGCGGAGGTCAGGATATCTTTTGATTATTTTGAAAGCCAGAGCGCTTCTTCTGTCGAGAAGATCTACTTGAGCGGCGGCAGCAGCTTGTTGAAAGGTTTAAAGGACCTGCTTCATACTTTGGTCGGCATTGAGGTTGAATATTGGGACCCTTTCAAGAAGGTGACCCTGGCTACAAATATTGATTCGGGAAAGTTAAACGCCGTAAAAAGCCAGCTGGCAGTTGCCTTGGGCCTGGCGCTGCGCGGATAATACACGCTATTATGATCGAAATAAACCTGTTACCGGAAGAATTAAAGCAAAAAGCGAAATCCACGGGTTCAACGTTCGAGTTGAAATATCTGTTGCTTTTGATCCCGCTTTTCGTTGTTATCCTGGTCCTGCTCCATTTGTATCTGGGGATCACCATGCTGGTTAAGGCGGGCCAGGTCAATGCCCTGACGGCTAAATTTAAGCAGTTCCAGCCGCAGCTGCAGGAATTGGAGAAATTTAATAAAGGCTCTGCAGCGAAATCGAGCGATGACCAGATGGTACAGCAGTACCTCACCCAGCGCATATACTGGTCGTTGAAATTAAATAAATTAAGCGAGCATGTACCCGACGGAATTTGGTTCCATAATCTTTCGATAGCTTCAAAGGAGTTCTTGTTGGCTGCTTCTGTCGTCTCCCTGCAAAAAGAAGAGATGAGCTTGATCAATAAGTTTATCAGTAACCTGAACGCGGATAAGGATTTCATGAAAGATTTCAGCGCCTTAGAATTGAGTTCCGTGCAGAAGAGAACTAAGGGCAGTTACGAGATCACTGATTTTGTCTTACGCGGCCTGGCGCGCGTCCAGCCGAAGGCCCAGCAAGGGAAGAAAAAATGAAGCTACTGACTTTTTTTGATAATCTCGTGATCGATATCCAGAAATTGATCCTGATCGGGATAATATTTGTTACCGTTATTTTTATCGATTGTTCTTTTATTATGAAAGCGCAGCTTTTAGGTATCAAAAAATCAGCGGAAACTGCCGTTAAATTGAAAAAAGATATCGCGGCGATATCTGCCGGCCTGGTTAAAATGAAGGCTTCGCCCGTTAAGCCTGTTTCAGCGGTAAAAAAGAAGCGGCTTTTGACGGACGCGGAAGTGCCTTCTTTGTTGCAGGAAATTTATTCTCTTGCCGGTAAGAACAAGGTCAATATCATTCAAGTAAAGCCGGTTAAAGAGCTCTCGACGCAGGCTCTTGACCCTAAAAAAGCGGCTCAGGCGCCTAAGGCTGTGCCGGTGAATATCAGCCTTGACATTGCCGGAAATTATCATTATTTCGGGGCTTTCATCAATGACCTCGAGAATAGCGAATCGTTTATATCGGTAGAAGAGGTAAAGCTAACGCAATCCACCGATAATTATTTACTGCAAAAGGCTTCACTGATATTAAGGACATATGTTAAATTGTAAGAAGACTATTTATCCGGGGAAAAGAATAAGTAAAAGATCCTGGGCGCTTGTTATCGCCGTCGCCGGCTCCTGCGTGCTTACCCTCGGCAGGAATATGCTGTTTTGCCAGGCGCAGGGGGAGTTCATCTACGATGCCGCAGGCAGGCGCAACCCTTTTGTGGCATTGGTTACTCCTGACGGCAGGTACGTCCAGCTTGAGAAAAAAGAGATCAGCGGCGATATTAAATTAGAAGGTATTATTTATGATAATTACGGGGTGTCTTATGCTATTGTAAACGGTTTAGTAGTTAAGATCGGAGATTTTATCGGCGATAAACAGGTCCTAAAAATAGAAAAAAACAGGGTATTTTTTGTTAAAGAGGGTCAGGTCTCTGAAACAAGATTAAAGAAGGAGGAATGATGAAGTATTTCATGCGGGGCGCCTATGTTTCTGGTTTTTTTCTGTTGGTTTTAACTTGTTTTCTTTTTGTCCGGTGCGCGCACGCGCAAACTAATAGCGAACAGGCGGTGAAATCATCGGAAACCATGCTGGCCGCGATCGAGCAGCCGGCTGCCGCCGCTCCCGAAGCTGAGGAAGCCCCTGAAGCGAAGATGAGTGAGCCGATCACCGACAGCTTGAACGCTTCAGAAAATGTAACGCTTGATTTTAAAGAAGCGGATATTAATAATGTTTTAAAGATCATTTCATATAAGGCCGGCGTTAATATCGTCGCGACCCCTGATGTCCTCGGCAATGTAACTATTAAATTGGTTGATGTCCCCTGGGAACAGGCTTTGGACATTATCCTGAAAACGTACGGGTTTGGCTATCAGAAGCAGGGCAATGTGATCCTGGTCACGAAACTTGAGAATATGGCTAAGATCCAGGCGGAAGAAGCGTTGAAGACGGAAATTGTCACGCTTAAATTCCTTGATGCCCAGGATGCCCAAAGGATACTTATTCCGATGCTGTCTCAACGGGGTAAGATCTCTGTTTTGTATACTAAGGGGCAAAAAGGGTGGAAGTTCGGGTCTTTTAAGATCGGAAAAGAAGAAGTGGCGGCCCGTGAATTGACCAGGGAGGCAGAAACCGAGAAAACAATTGAGACGATCGCGATAGAAAGGACTGCTACCGGCTTATCCGCGATAAAGGCAGAGTTTGAGCCGTCGGTCAAATCCAAAACCCTCGTTATAACCGATACTTCATCGACATTGGACAGGATCAAGAACGTTATACTGCCCCAGGTTGACAGGAAGCCAAAGCAGGTGCTGATTGAAACGAAGATGATGGAAGTGACCCTGGATAAACTTAAAGACGTCGGCTTTGATTGGGGGACCGGCTCCACAGGCGCCGAATCAAGCGCTCTTACGTCCATAGACCTTAATAAAACCGGCGCCGGGACATTGGGCGCTCACGCGCTCGGGTCGGAGGTTTTACCTTCGATATTCTCACCCAAGTCTAACAGCGCTACGCAGGGCATCGTCGGTGTTGAGCCGTATAACGCGGGTTTAGAGATCTTGTTCAAGAAGCTGACCGGTACTCAATTTGAAGCGATCCTGCACGCGCTGCAGGAGGATGTTGATACCAATACACTTTCTTCTCCTCGAATTTTAACTATTGACAATCAGGAAGCATCTATTTTGGTTGGCTTTCATACTCCGATCCTGGTTTCTGAAGTGACCGCGGGCAGTACCTCCGGCGAAGGAGCTACCGTTACTCAGACGTTGGATTATTACCAGGAGATCGGTATCCGGCTCAATGTTGTGCCGCAGGTCAATGAAGATAATTATATTAATATGATCCTGCATCCGAGTGTGACTTCATCATCCTCAAACGTGACCGCTACATCGACGGCAGGCACGACAACGACCAATACGAATTATCCTATAATCGACGTGCGGGAGGCTCAGACTCAGGTTTTAATGAAAGACGGCGAGACGGTTGTTATCGGCGGGCTTCTCAAAGACGTAAAAAGTAAAAGTGTGATCGGTATCCCTATAATCAGTAAGATCCCGTATATCGGTACCTTCTTCAGAAGGGAAACAATTAAGACGGCAAAAGTAGACCTGCTCATATTCATTACGGCGCGCGTCGTTAACGATGATGAAACATCGGCTGAAGATATCGCGAAACTCGAAGAGCGCTTAAGCGGGTTATCGTCAAAGGCGCCGGCAAAAAAAAAGAAGCAATAAAATAACAGGCATGCTTGGGTGAGCACGCACAGAAGGCGGCTTGTCCCAATCTGGATTTTAAAAATACGTTAAAAAATGCGAGTACGTAAAAGCGCAAAAAGATATAATTTTTTAAAGGATTCAGGGCTTATTTTTAAGTTAAAACAGCCAGGCGCCCCTTGTCTTTTTGCGGTATAACGCATTCTTTTTTAAAATCAGATGGGACACCCCAAAGTGCCTTAAACGCGGGTGTCCTTTTATTTTTAAAAAGAAAACATGGTTAAATTCAACTTCAGTTTTTCCAAAACAGGGTACATGAAGTATATTTCACATTTGGACCTGATGCGTTTGTTTACCCGCGCGTTTCGCCGCGCCGGATTCGCGATAAAGATGACCCAGGGGTTTAGTCCGCATCCCAAATTCAGCATCAATCGCGCGTTAAAATTAGGATTAGAGAGCCAGGATGAACTTGCCGCTGTCAGTTTACGGGAGAGCCTGGATACACAGGATTTTCAGGAACGTTTGCAAAAGCAAATGCCTGAAGGCATAACTATTAAACAGGTATATGAGGAGGAAAAGTCAAAGCCCAGAGATTGATCCGTTGATCCGCTTTTGGCGGTTATGAGCGTCGGGGAGATTGCCGGCGGCAATGGATAACACTGGTTTTGACCGAAAAAGAAAATGGCTAAAGAAATTTTAGTTAATGTTGAACCGCAGGAAAAGAGGGTGGCTATCCTTAAGGACGGCCAGTTGGAAGAATTTTATATTGAACGGTCTCAGGATAAGACGATAGTAGGGAATATCTATAAAGGCAAGATCGAAGCGGTGATACCTTCTATCGCGGGAGCTTTTGTCGATATAGGGTTGGTTAAAAAAGGATTTCTTTATTTGTCGGAAATAGAAGAAACATTTGAACCCTTTTCCCGTGAGCCTGAGACGACGGCGCAGGGAGGCAGTGAGTCGCGCGCCAGCGTTGTTAAGAAAGAGATCAAGAAAGAGATCAAAAAGGGGCATGAGGTCCTGGTACAGGTCGTTAAGGAATCTTTCGGCACGAAAGGCCCCCGGCTTTCTTGTCAGCTTGGTTTGGCAGGAAGATATTTAGTGCTTATGCCGATGGATAATCAGCTGGGCGTTTCTAAACGGATCGAAGATGATGTCGAGCGCAGGCGCCTGCGTACCATACTCGCTGAATTGAAGCTCCCTAAAGATCTCGGTTACATTGTCAGGACCGCGGCCTGCGGAAAATCAAAGCAGGACCTTTCTCGCGACGCGCGTTTCCTGTTTAAATTATGGAAGCGGCTTGAGAAGATCGGCAGTAAGAAGCAATCTCCGGCTTTGATCTATGAAGAGTACGACCTGGTCCTGCGTATTATCAGAGACTCGTTTTCAGAGGATGTTTCCAAGCTTATCGTTGATTCCAAACCTGAATTTTACCGCCTGCAGCGCTTTATGCGCGCTTTCCTGGGTAACGCAGCCAGAAAGCTTGAGTTTTTCCGCGGCGACGATTTGTTCGGGGAAAAGAACATCGAAAAACAGATCAACGAAATATTTGAAAGTAAGGTTTATTTGAGATCAAAGGCGTATTTGATCATTGAGCCGACTGAAGGATTGGTTGTGATCGACGTTAACAGCGGCGGTTTCAGGGAGAGGATCAGGCAAGAAGAAGCGGCGTTCAAGATCAACTGTGAAGCCGCTATCGAAGTGGCGCATCAGCTGCGGTTGCGGGACCTCGGCGGCATTATTGTCGTCGATTTTATCGATATGGAGAAGGAATTTCACCGGCGCGAGCTTTTAAACGTATTGAAGAAGGCGCTCTCAACAGATAAGGCAAAATACGATATCATCGGGATCTCGAAGTTCGGCTTGGTTGAAATAACCCGCGAGCGTATACATAACACCGTTCAGACGATCTCTTTTCAGACCTGCCCGTACTGCAGCGGCAAAGGAAAGATCCGTTCTGCGGTCACCATGGCAATTTACGCGTTTAAAGAATTAAAGAAATTTATGAAGGGAAAAGAGCTAAAACAGGTTGATATCTCTTTAAATCCGATGGTCATAGATGAAATCCAGAGGGATAAGACGAATTTACTCTTTTTTGAGCGGAAATACAAGATGAGGATCAATTTGATCCCCAATCCTACCCTTCATATAGAAGAAGTAAGGATCGCGTGATCTGTCCGTAATTTTCTTCCTGGGCTTTTGCATTGCTAACTTGTTGGAGACAGGTCGTTTATGGCCCTGCCGGAAGCTTTCATTTTTTTAATTATTACTTGATTTTTCTGATTTTTAAGGTATACTATAATTTTACTAATTATGCCTTAAAGAGTTATTCTTTAGACTGCAAAGAGCGATTCTCACCGAGCAGAATTTTGCAGATAATTTGTTTTATCCCAGGCTTTAGCTTAATAACAATGCCGGGATCAATGTGTCCGGTATTAAGGCGCACGGACGTATTACAGGAGGCACTACATGTATGCAGTAGTTGAAGTTGGAGGCAAACAGTACAAAGTTGAAAAAGGGGATGTTATTCGCGTTGAAAAATTAATTGCCGAAGAAGGCGCTGAAATCGCGTTGGATAAGGTGCTTTTGACCGTCAAAGACGATGATATTTCAGTCGGCACTCCGTACCTCAAGGGCGCCCAGGTCACCGCGGTGTTGTTAAAGCATGTTAAAGGTGAAAAAGTTATTTCATATAAATATCGCCGCAGAAAGTCTTCTCATTGGAAAAAGGGCCACCGCCAGAAGTTATGCGAATTGGAGATCAAATCCATAAAAGCCGGTTAACTATAGTATAGCTTCAGTTTTCGTTAATATCGTTTAGTTGTTTATTATCGTTAATGCCGTTTGAAGATCTAATCGGAACGAACGATAATAACGGCATTAACGAAACTAACGAAACTAACGATAATAACGATAATGTTCATTGATAACGCTAAAATATTAGTCAAAGGCGGCAATGGCGGTAAAGGGTGTTTCAGCTTTTACCGCGATAAATATGAACGTAGAGGTGTCCCCGACGGAGGCAGGGGTGGCAGCGGGGCTGATATCATATTGCGCGCTGACCGTAACCTTCGGACACTGCTTGATTTTTCCTATAACAGGCATTTTTACGGGCACAAGGGCGGCAATGGCTCCAGCAAGAATTTGAAAGGCAAGAACGCTGCGTCTATGATAATTCGCGTTCCCTGCGGAGTTATTGTCAAAGAAATCGCGACAGATTGCGTGTTAGGGACGCTTGATGCCGACCAGGAAGAGCTCGTTGTTGCCCGGGGTGGTGAAGGCGGCCACGGCAACAAGCTTCATGATGAGGCCACCGAAGGGTTTCCCGGCGAAGAACGCGAGTTGATGCTTGATCTAAAGCTCATCGCCGATGCCGGGCTTATCGGATTTCCGAACGCGGGAAAATCCACGCTTATTACCGATATATCTCACGCTCAATCCAAGATAGCCGCGTATCCGTTTACCACAAAATACCCGGTGTTAGGCGTTGTCGGGGAAGATGACGAGTCTTTTGTTATCGCTGATATTCCCGGTTTGATCGAAGGTTCTCATCAAGGACGCGGCCTGGGGGACAGGTTTTTGCGGCATGTAGAACGCACAAAGATACTTATTCATATTATTGATATGGCGGGCACTGAGGGGAGAGACCCGCTTGACGATTACCGCACGATCAATGAAGAGTTAAAGGGCTATAGCCCTGAAGTTTATAAAAAACCGCAGATTTTAGTGGCAAATAAGATGGACCTGGATAACAGCCGGGAAAATTTCCTGCGTTTTAAACAGGCCGTAAGAAAGAAGATCTATCCGATCTCCGCCTTGAAACAGGAAGGTTTGGATGAGCTCATTAAAGCCATACGAAAAAAGCTGTAAAAGAATTGTTATCAAGATCGGCAGCAGCCTTTTTTGCTCCGCTCTGCAGGCGCTGGATCTGCGTATTTTTGACCGTATTGCCCGGCAATTGATCCAGTTGGTTGAAGGCGGCGCTGAGGTTGTTGTTGTTTCTTCGGGAGCGATCGCCCTGGGAATGAGTATCCTGGGGTTAAAACAACGCCCAAAAGCTTTAAGTTTGCTTCAGGCCGCCGCCGCTTTAGGGCAGAACGAATTGATGAATGCCTATAGCAAGTTTTTACGGAAAAGAGGCTTTCATGCCGCCCAAATACTTTTGACATGGGAAGATTTTACCGAGCGCACGCGTTATTTAAACGCGAAAAATACGCTTCAAGCTCTTTTGGAATATCATAAGCATAGCGGCAGTCGACAGCCGGGTATCCCGGGTGAGCGCGTCCATAGGATCGTCCCGGTAATTAATGAAAATGATACGGTTTCTACCGATGAGATCAAGTTCGGCGATAACGACCGGCTTTCGGCGTTAGTGGCAAGCTTGATCTCCGCCGATCAATTGATAATCCTTTCTGATGTTGACGGCCTGCTTGATCGGGATAAGGCGGTCATCCCTGTCGTTGAAGAGATCACCGCTAAAATAAAAGGGCTTGCCTGCCCGACGCAAAAGAAGACCTGTGTCGGCGGCATGGTCACCAAGATAGATGCGGCAAAGATCGCGGTTGAATCGGGGATCCCCTGTGTTATTGCCAACGGGCGCAGGAAGAATATAATTGAATTAGCGGTAAAGGACCCCGGTGCCTACGGAACACTTTTTTTGCCTAAAAAAGGATTGGCTGCCCGGCAGCGCTGGATCGCTTTCGGCAGTAAGCCAAAGGGGAGCATCATGGTCGACCCCGGCGCCCAGAAAGCGTTATTGAACAATAAAAGCCTGTTGTCTGTCGGCATTACCGGGATCGAGGGTGATTTTCAGGCGGGGGAGATCGTGCGTATCCTCGGTATCGGGGGTGAAGAATTTGCCCGCGGAAAAACCTGTATGTCAAGCAGCACCCTGGAAAAGATCAAGGGCGGCCGTTTTCATAAAGAGATCATTCATTGCGATGATATTGTTGTTATATAATTTAGCTGTTTAGGAGCCGGTTATGAAGCTTAAAGAAGAATTATTGAGGGCCGCGCGGGGAGCCAAGGATGCGTATCGCCATAGCTGTAGTATTTCTTCCGGTGTAAAGGACCAGGCGCTTAAAGATATGGCTGCGGCGTTACTGGTAAATCAAGACCGCCTTATAAATGCGAATCGATTGGACCTTAAGGCCGCAGCGGAGAAGGGGGTCCGGGGAGCGCTCATTGACCGCCTTACGCTTACCGGGCAGCGTATAAAACAGATGTCCGATTCTCTCCTTGAGATCGCCGCGCTGGCAGACCCGGTCGGAGAGGTCATTAAAGCCTGGCGCAGGCCGAACGGTCTGTGGATACATAAAGTAAGGGTTGCCATCGGGGTGATCGCTATCATTTATGAATCCCGCCCAAATGTTACCTCTGATTGTATCGGATTGTGTTTTAAATCGGGAAATAGCGTGATCTTGCGGGGTGGAAGCGAAGCCCTTCATTCTAATATTTGTATTTTTAACCTGTTGCGCGATTGCCTGCTCAAGCACGGCGTTGACGCCGGCATGATCAATATGGTTACGACCGCCAATAGGCGCGCGGTCACGGAATTACTCCAGCTTGACCGATATATCGACCTGGTGATGCCCCGGGGAGGAGAGGCTTTGATCAGGAAAGTTGCGGAAGTTTCCCGTATTCCGGTGATCAAGCATTATAAGGGGATATGCCATGTTTTCGTCGACGAGCACGCGGACAGGCAGATGGCTGAAAAGATAAGCTTTAACGCCAAGGTCCAAAGGCCCGGCGTTTGTAACGCGATGGAGTGCCTTTTAGTCCATAAGAATATCGCGGCGAAATTCCTCCCGTCAATGATCAGGAAGTTTATTGATGCGGGAGTTGAAATCCGCGGATGCCCGCTCACAGCGAAGCTGGTTAAAGGCGTTGTTCCCGCGAAAGAAAAAGATTATTATACCGAATACCTTGATTTGAAGCTTTCGGTCAAGGTCGTCTCGAGCCTGGCGGAAGCTATAGAACATATTAACCGCTACGGTTCAGGGCACTCCGACTCCATTGTTACCGAGCGGTATGAGAACGCGATGGATTTTTTGCGGCAGGTTGATTCCGCGTGCGTATACGTTAACGCGTCAACGCGTTTTACCGACGGACACCAGTTCGGCATGGGCGCGGAGATAGGGATCTCTACCGATAAATTGCACGCGCGCGGCCCCATGGGGCTTGAAGAATTAACTACGTATAAGTACCTTGTTTTCGGGAATGGCCAGGTCAGGAAATAAAGGAGCCTTGTGAAGATCGGGATACTCGGCGGGACGTTCAATCCTATTCATGTGGGGCATTTGATCCTGGCTGAAGAGGTGCGGGAAAAGCTGTTCCTGGATAAGATCATTTTCATGCCGGCGTATTTGCCGCCGCATAAGAATAATTCTCATATCATTGAAGCCCGGTACCGTTTTGAGATGATCCAGGCGGCGATCAGGGAAAATCCGTATTTGAGCGTTTCCGATATCGAGATCAACCGGCAGGGCCGCTCGTATACGATCGATACGATCGTCGAGTTAAAAAAGCTTTACCCCGCCGATGAGCTTTATTTTATTACCGGCTCCGACCTGCTGAAGTACCTTGATGACTGGAAAGACTTAAGCCAGATCATCAGTATGGTGAAGTTTGTGGTGGCAACCAGGCCCGGTTACGCGCTGGAAAAAATACCCGCGTATATCGCGACGGTGGCGATACGCGCGGTTGACATCTCGGCTTTCGAGGTCAGGGACGCGATCAAGGACAATAAATCGTTTAGGTACCTGGTGCCGGAATCGGTTTATAAATACATTACCAAGAACAATTTGTACCGATGAGAATAAAGGTTTCACCTTCAATATTGTCGGCTGATTTCAGCTGTTTGGCGCAGGAAATAAAGAGAGTTGAGCGAGCCGGCGCCGATATGCTCCATGTCGATGTAATGGACGGCCATTTTGTCCCGAATATTACCATCGGGCCGGCCGTGGTGAAAGATATCCGTAAGGTCACGTCTCTTCCTTTGGATGTGCATTTGATGATCGAGCATCCCGAGGATTACGTGGAAAGTTTCTTGAAAGCCGGAAGCGATATGATCACGTTTCATATTGAGACGATCACGAGCGGTGAATTGCGTAAACAATCTTTAGCGCTTAAGGCAAAAGGCATTCAGGTGGGTGTATCGTTAAATCCGAAGACTCCGCTTGAGCGGATCGCCGGGGTCCTTGACTGCGTTGATTTTGTGCTGGTGATGACGGTCAATCCCGGCTTTGGCGGGCAGGAATTCATGCCGGAAGTCCTCGCCAAGATTAAAGAGCTAAAGGGTATCTTCGGCGGAGATATCGCGGTTGACGGCGGGATAAACGAGTTAACGGCTCAAGATGCGGTGCGTGCGGGGGCAAATGTTTTAGCCGCGGGCTCTTACATTTTTTCGGCAAAAGATACTTTACAGGCAATCGAAAGGATCAGAAATGCACGGTAATGGTGAAATAAAGTTCGGGACTGACGGTTGGAGAGGGGTGATCGCGGAAACGTATACGTTTAAGAACGTGAAAATCGTCTCGCAGGCGGTCGCGGATTATTTGGGTAAAGGAAAGAAAGTAGTCGTCGGTTACGATACCCGCTTCATGTCCGGCCGCTTCGCGCGCACTGCAGCGGAGGTCTTGAACAATAACGGTATCTCGGTGGTCCTTTCTGATAAGGCCGTCCCGACGCCGACATTGAGCTTTGCGGTAAAAGCAAGAAAATTCGACCTGGGAGTTATGATCACGGCATCACATAATCCCGCGGAGTATAACGGCTTTAAGATAAAAAACGCTTCAGGAGGCGCGGCGGGCCCTGAAGTAACTCAAGCGGTAGAAAAGCTATTAGGGAAAACTCACCCAAAGACCGCAGGTGGCCCTTCGAGGATCGTTGTCGATGATATTATGTCCGAACAAGTCGCATTTATACGCTCCTATGTCGATTTTAATAAGATAAAGAACAAGAAGTTCAAAGTTTTAGTCGACGCGATGTATGGTTCAGGCTATGAATTTCTCGCCTACGTCCTTAAGGGCACGAACATTAAACTTGAATTTATGCGTAATACGGTCAACCCGTCTTTTGGCGGCAGGCATCCTGAGCCGCTTGAAGAGCTTGTTGAGGAATTAAAATCAAGGGTAAAGAAAGAAAAATTCGACCTGGGGATCGCCCTCGACGGCGATGCCGACCGGATCGCGGCTGTTGCCGCGGGCGGTGTCTATATTAATCCGCAGAAGATCCTGGGATTGCTCGCGCTCCATTTGAACCAGGATAAAAAATACAGCGGCGGCATAGTCAAGACGATCGCCGGTTCGACCATGATCGATAAGATCGCCGGCTTCCTGGGGGTTGAATTGTTTGAGACTCCCGTTGGCTTTAAATATATTTCTAATCTTATGGAGACCGAGAATATCCTTACCGGCGGCGAGGAAGCAGGCGGTATGGGGGTCAAAGGTTACATCCCTGAGCGCGACGGTTCGGTAGCGGGCCTATTACTTTTGGAAATGATGGTATACCGGAATAAGGATATCCTGAAGATCTTAAATGAGGCGGAGAAGCAATTTGGAAGGTATTATTACCTGCGTGACGACCTGAAAATAAAGAACCCCGTCGTGTTAAAAAAAGAGACGCTCCCGGGAAAATTACTGGGTAAAAAAGTAGTGGAAGTTAAGGATTATGACGGGATAAAAATGATCTGTGAGGACGAAAGCTGGCTCATGTTCCGCGCCTCAGGCACCGAGCCTATCGTGCGTATTTATACTGAATCGAAAAGTTTAGAGAGGTCCCGGCTGTTGATAGCCCTGGGCCGAAAGCTTATCGGGGGTAATCCGTAATGATATATGCGTGCTTACGCTTTCTTTCCTTCCTGGTCTTAAGGGTGTTTTTCGGGCTGCGGGTGACCGGAGTTGAGAATATACCGAAAACCGGCGGGTTTATTGTGGCGGGCAACCACGTGAGTTATTTTGACCCGGTTACTTTCGGCGTCGCTTGTTCCCGCATGAAGCTTAATTATATGGCCAAAGAGGAGCTTTTTACCAGGCCGCTTTTAGGCTGGCTCCTGCCGAGACTGCATGTTTTTTCCGTGAGAAGGAATTCCGCCGATTTAGGCGCGATAAAAGAATCTATGCGAAGAGTAAAAAAAGGAGAAGGATTATTGTTGTTTCCTGAAGGCAGGCGTGTCAGTGAAGGTACTCCGGGTGAGCCTCTCCCCGGAGTCGGCTTCCTGGCTTCTAAACTCGGGGTCCCGGTTGTCCCTGCTTTTATTGAAGGTTCCGATAAAGTTTTACCCGTACACGCAAAGCGCATACATTTTGCGCGTATCCAGGTACGGTTTGGCAAGCAAATTTCCGTGGAAAGGAGGTTGCCGTATCAAGATGCTGCGCGAAATATCATGGATCAGATCAGGCAACTTTCATGTCAATTCCCCTGTTAGCTCTCTTGTCGCCGCTTATTCCGCGTTGTTTTTTCTTTACAGGGCTTTTAGCCGGAGTATCAGTTTTTTTGTCCCGGTATACCTCGAGAAAAAACTTCCGGTTTCGCAGACTCTTTAGACGGCAAACGCTTCAATTGTTTTTGTTCGAAGTATATTGTAGAAATGTTGTTTTTCATGAGTGTTTTGGCTTTAACTCATGAACTTTGCGTTAAAATCTCTCGTGAAGGAGGTGTTGTGAGCGGTAGTGAATATTCATAAAAGTATCGATCGCTTATTATACGGATAAGCTTTATATTTGCTTTTAATTACACAAATTAAAAAGCCGGGGGCGATTAGAGAAGCAAAGCTTCGTTGCGAACCGGTCAATAGGGAGGAACCAATGTTGTCAGAAAAAGAAACACTTGATCAGTTATATAATGAAAGTATTAAGATAGTCCGGGAAGGCCAGATCGTAAAAGGTAAGGTCGTTTCCGTTAAGCCTAAGGGAGTTTTAATCGATGTCGGTTTTAAGTCCGAGGGCGTAGTCCCGCTTCTTGAATTCAGCAAAGAGGAGCTGGAGATCGGCAACGAACTTGATTTCTTCGTTGAGTCCATTGAAGATGAATCGGGGATGATCGTCCTGTCGCGTGAAAAATCCCGGCGTATCCAGGGTTGGGACCGCGTCGTCAAATATTCCCAGGATGGAACGCTGGTCGAAGGCTATATCAGTAAAAAAGTGAAAGGCGGCTTTTTGGTCGATGTTATGGGTATCGAAGGCTTCTTGCCGGCTTCACTTTCCGCGTTTAAAGGGCAGACTGACAAAGAGATCCTGAACAAAACCTTTAAATTCAAGATCATTAAGATCAATAAGCTGCGTTACAGCATCATTTTGTCCAGACGGGAAGCAGTGCAAAAAGAACGCGATGAGATGAAAGATAAGCTGTGGCGTGAATTAAAGCCGAAGTCGATTTACACGGGCACCGTTAAAGCTATTACCGATTTCGGGGCTTTTATCGATTTAGGCGGGGTTGACGGCCTGCTGCATATAACCGATATGTCATGGTCGAAAGTCGCGCATCCGTCAGAGATCGTTGCCGTGGGAGACAGGATCGAGGTCATGGTCTTAGGGCTCGATCAGGCGGCAAACAAGATATCTCTTGGTTTAAAACAGCGCCTGCCGGATCCCTGGCAGGATATTGAAACTAAATACAGCATTGGCACCCAGGTAAAAGGTAAAATAGTCAATATTCTCCCCTACGGTGTCTTTGTCGAACTTGAAAAAGGCATTGAAGGCCTGGTCCATATTTCCGAGATCTCATGGACGAAAAAAGTCAATAATCCTAACGAAGTTTTTGCTATCGGCGATACGGTCGAAGCGCAAGTCTTGAGTTTGGATAAAGATTCGCGCAAGATCGCTTTGAGCTTAAAGCAGCTTGAGCAAAACCCCTGGATCGACGCGGAATCGAAATTCCCCCAGGGCACTAAAGTTCAGGGTAAAGTTAAAGGATTTACCAAGTATGGCGTGTTTATCGAACTGGACAGTAATTTGGAAGGCATGGTCCATATATCCGATATGTCCTGGACGAAGCGCATCTCTCATCCGCAGGATGTCCTGAAAAAAGGCCAAAAGATAGAAGCGATCGTGCTTTCTATCGACAGCCAGAATCAAAGGATCGCCCTGGGATTAAAACAGCTGCAGCCTAATCCTTGGTCGGAAATAGCTTTAAAATACCCGCTTGAATCGTACCTGGAAGAAGTGGAAGTCGCCAGCATCACCGACTTTGGCGTATTTGTAAAGATCGAAGAGGATTTAGAGGGCTTGATCTATGCCAGCGAGATCGATAAAGATGTCGTCTCCGGCCTTAAAGTCGGCGATAAAATCAGAGTTAAAGTCATTAAGATCGATATCGAGCAGGGAAAGATCGGGTTGTCTGCTAAAATCTAAGAAGGATATCCCTATTCAAAGTACGGGCTCCTTTTCGGGCCCGTACTTTGACCACGGGTTGTTTATTCGAAATGACCGAGATAAAAAAGCAATTAGAGATAATCAAACGCGGCGCCGTAAATATCATTTCTGAAGAGGAATTGATCAAGAAACTCCAGGTATCCGCGAGTGAGAACCGGCCGCTCATTATTAAAGCCGGGTTTGATCCTACTGCCCCCGATATCCACCTCGGGCATACCGTACTTTTGAGAAAGCTGCGCCAGTTTCAGGATTTGGGGCATTTGGTTTATTTTCTCATCGGAGATTTTACGGCCCGTATCGGGGATCCTACCGGAAGGTCAGTGACGCGTAAAACCCTCAATAAGACAGAAGTGCTGGAAAACGCCCAAACCTATAAACAACAGGTGAGTAAGATCCTGGATATGGAAAGGGCAAAAATAGTCTTTAACAGTTCATGGTTTGACGCTATGACCGTCGTTGAGCTGCTGCAATTGACCATGCACGCGACGGTAAGCCAGATGCTCGCCCGTGCTGACTTTAAAAAGCGCCTTGAACAGAAGCAGGACGTTTGCCTCCTTGAATTTATGTATCCTATCCTCCAGGGGTATGATTCCGTCATGCTTAAAAGCGATGTCGAGATCGGGGGGACCGACCAGATATTCAACCTGCTTATGGGGCGCGACCTTCAAAGAGACTATAACCAGGAGCAGCAAGTCGTCATTACCATGCCGCTTTTGGAAGGTACCGACGGCGTGCAGAAGATGAGTAAGTCATTTGATAATTATATCGGTATCAATGAAACCCCAAAAAACAAGTTCGGAAAGATCATGTCGATCTCAGATGAGCTCATGTATAAATATTTTACCCTGTTGACCGATGAAGACCTCGACGCGGTTAAAAACATGCATCCGAAAGCGGCGAAAGAAAGGCTGGCAGAGCTGATCATCAGTTGTTATGATTCAACTGAAGCCGCGCAAGCGGCACTGGGAGAGTTTAAACGCGTTTTTAGCGATAAAGAATTGCCTGAGGATATTCCGGTTTTAGAGCTCACTGCGGCCCGCGGAGTCCTGGATATTATCATCTGCGCAGGCATCGCCAAAAGCCGCAATGAAGTTAGGCGACTGGTCCAGCAGGGCGCGGTAACCTTTGACGGCGCCAAGGTAAGCGACGAAAATCTTCAAGTCATTAAAACAGGTATTTTAAAAGTCGGCAGCCGCCGTTTCCTTAAAATAATCGTATCTCCATCGCGTTAGAGGAGGCTTTCCTATGCAGAAGGTCGCGGTAATCGGGGCAGGGTATGTAGGGCTAGTGACGGCGGTATGTTTTGCCGAATTAGGCAACCGTGTCGTCTGCGTCGATAATGACCCGGGCAAGATCGCTCTTTTGAAAAAAGGCCATGTTCCGATATATGAACCGGGACTGGAAGCGCTGCTTAAGAAAAACGTTGCTTCGAAGCGGTTGGTTTTTTCCGGAAGCATAAAAGACGCGACCCTGCAATCGCAGGTGATCTTTATCTGCGTTGGTACTCCGCCGCGCGATGACGGGAGCGCCGACCTGTCGGCTATTGAGAAAGTCGCCGAAACCATCGCCCGCGCGATGACCGAATATAAGGTCATTATTGAAAAAAGCACGGTGCCGGCTGAAACGGGAGAGAAGATCAAGCGTACCATAGCAATGAACCGTGCCGGCGGTGTCGGCTTTGATGTTGTTTCAAATCCCGAATTCCTGCGGGAAGGCCAGGCAATAGAAGATACGATGCACCCGGAGCGTATTGTGATCGGCTTGGAAAGCAAAAAAGCTGAAAAGATCATGCGCGATCTGTTTAAGCCGATCAAAGCGCCGATAATCGTGACTGATATTGAAAGCGCGGAGATCATAAAGCACGCTTCGAATTCATTCCTGGCAACAAAGATATCGTTTATAAACGCGGTGGCCTGCGTCTGCGAGAAGGTCGGAGCCGATGTTGAAAAGGTCGCCCTCGGCATGGGGTATGATAAGCGTATAGGCAAGGCGTTTTTGCGGGCGGGCGCCGGATTCGGCGGTTTTTGTTTCCCTAAAGACCTGGACGCGTTCATTCATCTGGCCCATCATAAAGGATACGAGTTTGAGCTGCTCAAACTCGTGCGTAAAATAAACGACGGGCAGAAAAAACTGCTGATTAAGAAGATCGAAGACGCGCTTTGGATAATCAAAGATAAGACTATCGCTGTTTTAGGCTTAAGCTTTAAGCCTGATACCGATGATACGCGCTGTTCGGTAGCCATCGATGTGATCAGGATGCTTCAGGCCGCAGGCGCGGTGATCCGCGCGTACGACCCCCAGGCTATGGCGAAAGCGCGCCTCCTCCTGGAAAACGTTACTTTCTGCAAGAGCCCTTATGAAGCGGTAAAAATGAGCAATTGCCTTTTGATCATGACAGAGTGGGATGAGTTCCGCGCCCTGGATTTTGCCCGTATCAAGAAGCTCCTGCGACAGCCGGTCATTGTCGACGGACGCAATATGTTCGAGTGCGCAGAGATGAAAAGGCGGGGGTTTGTCTATAAATCTTTCGGGCGCGAGTAAGTCAACGGTTTACAACCTAAACGTAAAGGCTAAAAAATGAACATACTTGTTACCGGCGGCGCCGGATTCATCGGGTCTCACTTATGTTCGCGGCTCTTGTCAAAAGGCTGCCGCGTTATCTGCGTCGATAATTTTATCACCAGTTCCCCGGATAATATCCGCAAGCTGCGTAAGGACAAAAAATTCCAATTCATCCGCCATGATATTTCACAGCCGCTTAAGGTCTCCTGTTCATTGGACTGGGTGATGCATTTTGCTTCTCTCGCTTCTCCGAAAGACTACCTGCGGTATCCGATCAAGACTTTAAAAGCCGGGACATTAGGCACGTATAACTGTTTAGGGATAGCGAAAGCTAAATCTGCAAGATTCTTCCTGGCTTCAACTTCAGAGGTTTACGGCGACCCCCAGATTTCCCCGCAGCCGGAGAAATACTGGGGCAATGTTAATCCCGTGGGGGTGCGCTCATGCTATGACGAATCCAAGCGTGCCGCTGAAGCTTTGAGCTTTGCTTATATGCGAGAACACGCGCTTTCGATCAAAGTGATCAGGATCTTTAATACGTACGGTCCGCTCATGCGTATTGATGATGGCAGGGTAGTTTCTAATTTTATTCATCAGGCTTTGACGGGGGAACCCTTGACGGTCTACGGCAAAGGCGATCAGACGCGCTCGTTCTGTTATGTGGATGACTTGATCGACGGGATCACTGCCTTTATGAAAGTCGCCGATCCGGGACCTTTAAACCTGGGGACGCCGTTTGAATTTACTGTCCTGGAACTGGCGAAAAAGGTTTTGTCGCTGACTCACTCGAAATCAAAGGTGCGTTTCCTTCGCCTGCCTGAGGATGACCCGAAGCAGCGCAAGCCCGAGCTGACGAAAGCAAAAAAACTTATTGCCTGGAAGCCTCGCGTTACTTTGGATGAAGGACTGGCACGCACCATAGCCTATTTTCAATCGCAAATAAAAAAGAAACGATGACGCTCTCTTTAACGGAGAAAGCGCGGTTTAGTATCGACCGGAATAACCGCTTGCGCATTACCGACGGCAGTAACAGTATCGCTCCTGCCGGCAGCTTCTCAATCGGTGCCGCGCAACGCCTTATCTATACGCTGCACGAAAGCCCCTCCTGGAGAAAAGCTAACGGCGCAATTCCCTCAAAATTAACCTTTGACGGCGCATGGCGACTGACCCCTGATTACAACCTGGAATTGATCCGTACCCCTTTCGGCGGCTCCGCGCGGAAAGAACTGCTTGTTTTGAGATGCAATTCATTGATCAATAAATCCGATTCACTTGTCTTTGAGCTTATCGGTTCTCACGGTCAACAGCGGGATTCCCTTCAATCAATATCGTTAAAAGGAAAATGGCAGGCTGACGAGCAAAACAGGCTCGTCTTTTATGCAACGGGTAAGCCGGCTGCCTCCAAGATTGTATTGGGGGGCGCCTGGGAACTTAACAAAAACCAGCAGGTAGTATATAGTTTTGAGAAGGCCGACCTTAAGACTAAAACAAAAAAGACGCATGAGCTTTTATTCGAAGGCTTCTGGAAGATAGATTCCCGTAACCGCTTAAGCTATAGCCTCTCAGGGAGCACTCGCTCGAGCTTTTCCTTTCGCGCGCAGCTTGAAAGTCCAAACTTGTATCCTGCCGACAATATGATAAAATACCGTATAGGCATCGGTTTAGCGCGGCAGGCGGGTGAAAAACAAAAGACCATTTCTCTCTACGGGGTATGGAAGATCGGCCGCAGGTATTCACCTGTCTTTGAAATGCAATACGCTCACGGCCGTATCCGGAGAATGGAGTTCGGCTCAAGGGTATCGGTCAACAGAAATAATGAAGTCATGCTGGCGCTTGTTAGCCGCGAGCATGAGCCGCTCGGTATTACCTTAACCTATACGCGTAATTTTTCCAAGAAGCTTGATGCCCGGGCTTTTGTGCGCTTGCGCAAGTCTTCGCGTGAAAATGCCGTGGAAGCGGGGATCAGTTTCCCGTTTTAACGCCTTCGCGGTGATTTTAAAATAAGGGGTGAGTTATGAAAGGGATCATTTTAGCAGGAGGCAGGGCGACGAGGCTCTATCCGGTCACGCGCGCGGTATGTAAACAATTACTGCCCGTCTATGATAAACCGATGATTTATTACCCATTGTCGACATTGTTGATGACGGGTAAGATCAGGGATATTCTTATTATTTCGACTTCTGAGGCCCTTCCCGCGTTTAAGGACCTTCTGGGTAACGGATTTTCCTTAGGTATAAATATTTCGTACGCCGTCCAGGAGGAGCCCACCGGTATTGCTTCCAGTTTTCTGATCGGCGAGAAATTTATCGGAAGGGACAGGGTCTGTTTGATCCTGGGAGATAATATTTTTTACGGGGACCATTTTTCACGGATCCTCAAATCAGGTTCTGATAAGCGGGGAGGGACGGTCATTTTCGGCTACCAGGTCAAAGATCCCGGGCGTTACGGAGTGATCAAATTCAATAAAGATTACAAAGTGCTTTCCATTCAAGAAAAGCCCAAGAAGCCGGAGTCCCACTGGGTGGTAACGGGCCTCTATTTCTATGATAATGATGTTGTGCGTATCGCTAAAAATCTTAAGCCTTCTTTGAGGGGGGAGCTTGAGATCACCGATGTTAATAACGAATATTTGAGGAAGGGCCGGTTGAAAGTACAGCTGCTCAACAGAGGGTGCGCCTGGCTTGATACCGGGACGCATGATTCCCTGATCAGCGCTTCCAGCTTTGTCCAGACGATCGAAGACCGGCAGGGCTTAAAGATAGGCTGTATCGAAGAAGTGGCATACCGGATGGGTTATATTAATGCTGAACAGCTTTTGCGGCTGGCAAATTCAAGTTTAACCGGATATGGTGATTATCTTAAGGGGATCGTGAAAGATGAAAAATAAAATCCTTGTCCTGGGAGAAGGTTTTATCGGCACCCGTATCAAAGAAGCATTGTCGGCTGAGAGCTCCGGCAGCAGGATCTCGAGCTTTGACGACGCGCGGAAGCTCGTGCGCAGGCATAAGCCTGAGATCATCATTAATTGCATCGGCCATATAGGCGAAAATGTCGACCAATGCGAGATGGATAAAGATAAAACATTGCTTGCCAATACGTTTGTGCCGTTCATGCTCGCGGAGATAGCGCTGCGTAATAACATAAAGCTGGTGCATATTTCCAGCGGTTGTATTTATCATTACGATTACGCGGGCGACCGGCCTTTGACGGAGGAAGCCCGGCCCGATTTCTTCGACCTTTTCTACAGCCGCACTAAGATCTATTCTGAAGAGGGCCTGCGTGTTTTGTCAGCCGCGTACCCGGTTTTGATCTTGCGCATACGCATTCCGCTCGATAACCGCCCGTATAAGAGGAATTTATTGACCAAGCTGATCGGTTTTCCCGGTGTCATCGACGTGCCGAATTCAATCACCTACGTCCCTGATTTTCTCCTCGCGCTCAAACACCTGCTTTTCTCCGGTGCCAGAGGCATATATAATGTCGTTAATAAGGGAGGGTTACGTTACCCCGAGCTCCTGGATGTGTATAAAAAATATGTCCCTGATTTTTCCTACCGGGTGATCGATTACAAGAAATTAAAACTCATCAGGACTAACCTGCTTTTGTCTGTCCGTAAACTGGAAAAAAGCGGCTTTACCGTGCGTTCTATCCGCGACTGCCTTGATGAATGCGTCAGTCAGTATTGCGGGGGAGCCCTCGCTTCCGCGCGCCGTAAAGGAGGAATCGTATGAAGCTTTTAGTTACCGGAGGAGCCGGGTTTATCGGGAGTGAATTTGTCAGGCAGTCGCTCGGGAAGAAGCATAAGGTCATTGTCCTTGACGCATTGACCTATGCCGGCGACCTGAAGCGCTTGGATGAGGTAAAGGGGAGATTCGCCTTATATAAAGCGGATATTTGCGACCGCAGGGCGCTGGCAGGGATATTCAAGAAAGAAAAACCCGACATGGTGGTCAATTTTGCCGCGGAGTCGCATGTGGACCGTAGTATCCGGGACGCGGCTCCTTTTATTAAAACGAATGTTTCCGGAACAGAGGCCCTTTTAGCTGTTTCGCGGCTTTATGGAATAAAGCGTTTCGTGCATATTTCGACGGATGAAGTTTACGGCGATATTAAACGAGGTAGGTTCGTAGAAGGCGACCCGCTCAATCCGAGCAGCCCCTACGCGGCCTCCAAGGCGGCCGCCGACCTGTTGATAAAGTCTTATGTGCGCACGTATTCGTTGCCCGCGGTCATCATCCGCCCCAGTAATAATTACGGGCCGTGGCAGTATCCTGAAAAATTTATCCCCCTTTCGATCATGAAGCTGTTACACGGAGAAAAGATCCCGCTTTACGCAGACGGAAGAAATGTCCGCGAATGGCTTTTTGTCGAAGACTGCGCCAGGGGTATCCTTAAAATAATGAGCAGCGCAAAAAACGGTGAGATCTATAACCTCGGCAGTGATATTGAAAAACAAAATATAGACGTGGCAAAAATGATCTTGTCGGCTTTAAAGCTTTCTGCCGGAAGGATAGAATTCGTCAAAGACAGGCCCGGCCACGATATCCGTTACCGCCTTGATTCATCGAAATTAAAGCGCCAGGCCTCCTGGAAGGCGCAGGTAAGCCTGCCTGCCGGATTGCTTAAGACTATAACCTGGTGCCGCCGCAACGAAGCGTGGTTATCGAGCAAACGCAAGGACATTTCAGATTTTTATAAGAGCCGTTGAAGTTCAGTCCCATCAAATAGTGAGGAGTTTTGAAGCCGTGTCAATCGTGATCGTTACCGGTTCTTGCGGGCTTATCGGTTCTCAGACAGCGGGTTTTTTTTGCGAAAAAGGCTTTGATGTCGTCGGGATCGATAATAATATGCGACAGGCTTTTTTCGGCAGGGACGCTAGTATCCTCAAGAACAGATATATGCTCCAGAAAGCCCATCCCCGGTACCGCCACCTTTGGATCGATGTCCGCGACCAGGAAAAGACCGAGTCAGCCTTTAAGAAATTCAGGAATTCTATACGGTTAGTCGTGCATACGGCAGCTCAACCATCCCATGATTGGGCTTCCTCGGCGCCGCTGGTTGATTTCGACATAAATGCCCGCTCGACTATCGCCATACTGGAAGCGTTGAGAAAGAATTGCCCTCGCGCCGTATTTATCCTTACCTCTACCAATAAAGTTTACGGCGACAGGCCGAACCAGCTGCCTCTCGTCGAAAGAGCGACACGCTACGATCTGCCGAAAACCCATGCCTGTTATAAGGGGATCAATGAAACAATGCCTGTTGATCAATGCACGCATAGTTTAATGGGGGCTTCTAAGCTTTCAGCCGATATTATCACCCAGGAATACGGCAAATACTTCGGCTTTAAAACCGGGATTTTCAGGCTTGGGTGCGTGAGCGGGCCTGCGCATACGGGAGTTAAGATCCACGGATTCCTGTCATATTTAATCCAATGTTGTGTCCTGAAGCGCCCCTACGTGATCTATGGTTACCGGGGAAAACAGCTGCGTGACGTGATCCATTCCTATGATGTATCCAGCGCCTTTTACCGGTTTTACAAAAAACCGTCATCCGGTGAAGTTTATAATCTGGGAGGAGGGCGCCGGGCTTGTCTTTCAGTGCTTGAGGCAATTTCCCTCTGTGAGAAGATTTCAGGTGAAAAAATGATTTGCCGCTACGATCCTTTGCCTCGCCGGGGGGACCATAAGTGGTGGATCAGTGATACCTCTAAATTTCAAGCGCAGTATCCTGAATGGAAATATAAGTATGTTTTGGAAGAAGCGGTGCGGCAGATCTTCGCCGCGCGAAGAGGCTGTATGAAAATAAGATCATCTTGACGTTGGATCCTTGAGCATATCCTCCCGTAATTACTCCGAATAATTATATCTTTTTCTTTTAAAAAACCTTGATTTGTATTATAATATAGTACCGTTTGAAGGAAAAAATAAACCGGTACTGAATAAAATAAGCTTTTGTCCTTCAGGATAAATTAAGTTGTATTAAATATATCTTTTAGTCTTGACTGATGGATGTTTTATTCTTAATCTTATATAACACAGAGAGTTGTATTTAATGATCTAAACAACTCTCGCTCTTACGGTAAGTTTTTACGGGCGGGTTTTCATAAGGAGAACAAAATGAAAGTGGTCATTTTAGCCGGAGGGATCGGCTCACGCTTAAGCGAAGAAACTGATCTAAAGCCCAAGCCTATGGTAGAGATCGGCGAGAAGCCTATCCTCTGGCATATTATGAAGATCTTTTCAAGCTATGGCTATAACGATTTTATTATATGCCTTGGATATAAGGGGTATATGATAAAAGAATATTTCGCGAATATATTCCTGCATTCCAGCGACGTGACTATCGATTTAGAGAAAAATAAGATCACCTACCTGGCGTCAAAGGCAGAGCCCTGGAAAGTCACGCTTATCGATACCGGATTAAACACGATGACCGGGGGAAGGATCCATCGTATCCGGAAGTATATCGAAGGTACTTTCATGCTGACGTACGGTGACGGCGTCAGCGACGTTAATATAAAGGACCTTGTTGAGTTCCATAAAAAGAAGGGTAAACTCGCTACGGTTACCGCCGTTCAGCCGTATGCCCGTTTTGGGGCGTTGGCATTGGATGATCTGCATAATGTCCTTTCGTTTCGTGAAAAGCCGCAAGGAGAGGGAAATTGGGTCAACGGTGGATTTTTTGTTCTGGAGCCGGGCGTATTTGATTGTGTTTTGGACGATCGCAGCATTTGGGAAAAAGATTCTTTGGAACAATTATCGGCGCGCAAGCAGCTCAGTGCTTATAAACACGCGGGGTTCTGGAAATGCATGGATACCTTGCGTGATAAGGTTGAGCTTGACAGGCTCTGGAGGTCGGATGAGGCGCCTTGGAAGATCTGGAAACAATAATTTAAACTATATATACCTATGCAGTGCAGGTTTTGTAACAGCAGATTAGAAGACCTTTTTGTGTCTCTGGGAGAGTCTCCTTTATCAAATGCCTATTTGCGTAAGGCAGATCTACGGCGTACAGAGCATCGTTTCCCGTTGGATGTTTATGTCTGCAAGGATTGCTTTCTGGTGCAACTGCCTGAATATGAAAGCCCCGAGAATATCTTCAGCGATTACGCTTATTTTTCATCTTATTCCGATACCTGGTTGAAACATGTTCTGGCTTACGCTTTAGAAATGGCAAAAAAGTTTTCCCTCGGCGGCAGCTCGAAAGTCGTTGAAATTGCCAGCAATGACGGATGCCTGCTGAAAAATTTTATCGCTCAAGGCATACCCGTCCTGGGGATCGAGCCTGCGCTCAATGTCGCGGAAGTTGCTGTCCGTAACGGCGTCCCCACGCAAGCGGTATTTTTCAGCGAAGCCACAGCCAAGCGCTTACGTGATGAAGGAAACGCCGCCGACCTTTTGGTAGGCAATAATGTCCTGGCGCACGTCCCTGATATTAATGATTTCGTGCGGGGCCTTAAGATACTCCTGAAGCCTTCAGGGGTTATTACCCTGGAATTCCCTCATTTAAAGCGCCTGATCGAAGAAAATCAATTTGACACTATCTACCATGAGCATTTTTCTTACTTTTCTTTTTTAACCGTGGAAAAAATATTTTTAAAGCATGGTTTAACGATATTTGATGTTGAGGAGCTCAAGACTCACGGAGGGTCGCTGCGGATCTACGGCAAACATTCAACGGACAAGACAAAAACAACTTCTCCCCGCGTGCTTGAGATGAGGGAAAACGAAGCGCTCGCCGGTTTCGGCAGTATCATGGCGTACACGGCATTCCAAAATAACGTGCGAAGGATCAAGGAGGATACCCGGGATCTTCTCGCGCGGCTTAAACGCCGGGGAAAGACTATTGCCGGATACGGAGCGCCCGCGAAAGGAAATACCTTCCTGAATTATTGCGGTATCACTGTCGCCGATATCCCTTACACGGTCGATAGAAATCCGCATAAACAGGGCCGTTTCCTGCCCGGCAGCCATATCCGAATAGAAAATCCCGATAAAATAAAAGAAACCAGGCCTGATTACGTCTTGATCTTGCCCTGGAACATTAAAGAAGAGGTCATGGAGCAAATTTCATTTATCCGCGACTGGGGCGGAGAATTTATCACCGCTATCCCTAAATTGGAGATCCATTCAAATAAACTGATGGAGTATGTATGAAAAATGCTCTTGTTACCGGCGGCGCCGGCTTTATCGGCAGCCATGTGACGGAATCATTGCTCGCAGAAGGGTACCGGGTTTGTGTGATCGATAACTTCTCGACGGGCAGGCCTGATAACCTCGATTTCTTAAAGGGAAATCCGGCATTGTCCGTTGTGGAGTCGGATGTGTGTGATACCCGGAAAATCAAGCCGTACTTTAAAAATGTTTCTTTTGTTTTTCATTTAGCCGCTTTGGCGGATATTGTGCCTTCGATAGTGAATCCGCTCGCGTATCATCGCGCTAATGTAGACGGGACGGTAAGCGTGCTGGAGGCTGTCCGTGAAGTATGCCCCGGCCTTACAAAATTCGTATATACGGCTTCTTCGTCGTGCTACGGCATCCCCGACACATTCCCGACCCCTGAAAGCTCGGAAATCCTTCCTCAGTATCCCTACGCGCTTACGAAGTATTTGGGAGAATCTATCGCGTTGCATTGGGGGCAGGTGTATAAATTACCGGTCGTATCTTTACGATTATTTAATGTCTATGGCCCGCGATCACGCACCTCAGGCACCTATGGCGCGGTCTTCGGCGTATTTCTCGCGCAGAAGTTAGCGGGTGAGCCTTTTACCGTTGTCGGGGATGGTTCGCAAACCCGCGATTTTACTTATGTTTCCGATGTGGCGGCCGCGTTCCTTGCCGCGGCTCATTCGGAATGCAGAAATGAAATATTCAATGTGGGCAGCGGCAATACCTATAGCGTAAACCGGCTCGTCGAGTTGTTGGACGGCCCGGTCACGTATATCCCTAAGAGGCCGGGCGAGCCTGACTGCACATTCGCGGATACCGCCAGGATCAGGGCAAAGCTTAAATGGAAGCCCGGGGTTTCTTTGGAAAAAGGAGTCGGGATCTTACTGAAAAATATCGATTATTGGAAAAAAGCGCCGGTATGGACGCCTGAATCCATTAATGAAGCCACAAAAGAATGGTTTCAATTCTTAGCTAAGGAATAAGGGGATGGAAAAGATCTACAAGAAGATCAAGAAGTTACACGAACTCAAAGGCATTATTGCCGATTTAAAGAAACAAAATAAGACGGTTGTCCATTGCCACGGCGTTTTTGACCTGATACATCCGGGCCATATCCGTCATCTTGCTTCCGCTAAAAAGGAAGGCGATGTTTTGATCGTTACCGTTACCTCTGACCCGTTTGTCAGAAAAGGGCCGGGAAGGCCTATTTTTAATGAGAACCTGCGAGCCGAGACGCTGGCGGCGTTCAGTACTGTCGACTATGTCGCGATCAATCCCGCTGCGACCGCGACGGAATGCATTAAGTTGCTTAAACCCCATGTCTATGTCAAAGGCCAGGATTATATCAATAAGAGCAAGGATGTTACCGGTAAGATCTCCGAAGAGGAAGAGGCGATCCATTCTGTCGGAGGCAGGATCGCTTTTACCCATGATATAACATTCAGTTCATCCAAACTGATCAATGAGCATATGCAGGTCTTCCCTGAAGCAACCCGGGAATATTTAAAGGGCATATCGGTAAAATATCCGCTTGATTATATATTTGAAGCGTTGGAAAAGATCAAGAAATTGAAGGTGCTGGTTATAGGCGAGGCTATTATCGACCAATATCATTATTGCGACGGCCTTGATAAGTCGCGTAAGAGCAATGTCGTCGTTTATAAGTACGTTTCGGAAGAGTCGTTCGCGGGCGGATCATTGGCTGTTTCCAACCATATCGCGGGACTGGCAAAAGACGTAACGCTTGTTACTCTCTCAGGTAACGATTATAAAATGTTTTCCGGGTTTTTGTGCGAGAAGATGAGGCCGGGCGTTAAACTGGTCAATTTTGAGCGTCCGGACAGCAGGACTATTATCAAACGCCGCTTCGTTAACTCCAACAATAAGCTTTTTGAAATATGCTATTTAAATGATTCTCCGCTTCCTGAAGGCGTTGAGAAAAAGATCCAGGTGAAATTAAAGCAAATGGTTTCTGATTACGATCTGGTTGTTGTTTCCGATTTCGGGCACGGCTTTTTATCCGACAACCTGGCGAGGACGATCTGTAAACAGGCAAAATTCCTGGCGGTTAACACTCAGACAAACGGCGCCAATATGGGCTTTAATTTCATTACCCGTTATTCAAATGTCGATTACGCGGCGCTCGATGAACTTGAGATCCGTTACGCCGCCCATGACAAAGCAAGTGAACTCGACGGGATCATGAAAAAGGTCACCCGTAAGATCCATTGCGATAATTTGATCATTACCAGGGGCAGTTTCGGCGCTTTAAGCCTGAATAATAAAAAAGAGTTGTTAAGCGCCCCGGCCCTGGCTACCAGCGTTGTAGACCCGGTAGGGGCGGGGGACGCGTTTTTTGCTTTTACCGCGCCACTGGTAGCGTTGGGGGTGCCCCAGGACCTCGTCGTCTTTATCGGCAACGCGGTGGGGGCGCTTGCGGTGCAGATCATCTGTAACCGTGACCCGGTTGACCCGGTAGATCTAAAAAAATTCATCACAACCATTTTAAAGTAAATCATATGAATAAGAAAATCGAGTCTTACTATGAAGTCTTGCGTGAAATGACGCAAAGGATCTCTGTTACGGACAGGTCCGGTAAGAAGTTTCCGCTCCAAAAAGGGTTTGAGAAGATATGTTCTTTGTTCATGGATTGCGCCAAAAAGAATAAGAAGCTTATCTTTATCGGCAACGGGGCCAGCGCGGCTATCTCCAGCCATATGGCGGTTGATTTTTCCAAGCACGCTGGTATCCGCGGCATTGCGTTTAATGACCCCGCGCTCTTGAGCTGTATTTCCAATGATTTTGGTTATGAACATGTATTTGAAAAGCCGCTTGAGTATTTCGCGGATAAGCACGATATCCTGGTCGCGATCAGCAGTTCAGGGAGGTCCCCTAATATTTTATCCGCGGTGAGAGAGGCAAGGAAAAAAGGTGTCTTGGTCTGCAGCCTCTCGGGGTTCCTTCCCGATAATCCGCTGCGCTCATCGGGCGACCTAAATTTTTATGTGCCGGCGCTTGCGTATAGCCATGTAGAGATCATGCATCATTCTATATTACATTATGTTTTAGATTGTATTGCCGATACTAAGGAGGGGTAAAAGCCAATGTTGAAGAATGTATTAGTTACCGGTGGAGCCGGTTATGTGGGCGCGGTATTAGTGCCGAAACTGCTTAAAAAAGGCTATCGCGTCAGTGTCCTTGACCTGTATATTTACGGCGAAGATGTTTTGGATTCGGTCAAGGCCCATGCGAACCTTAAACAGATCAAAGGCGATATCAGGGATAAAGGCCTTTTAAAGCGGGAACTCGAGAATATCGACGCGGTGATCCATCTTGCCTGTATTTCCAACGACCCCAGCTATGAATTGGACCCCTCACTCGGCAAATCCATCAATTACGACGCTTTTGTGACGCTGGTCGACCTTTCCAAGAAGGCGGGCGTAAAGCGTTTTATTTACGCGTCAAGTTCCAGCGTTTACGGCATCAAAGACGTTGATAATGTCACCGAAGAATTGCCGCTTGAACCTTTGACCGATTATTCTAAATATAAAGCGCTCTGTGAAGATTATCTATTGAAAGAACGCGCGCAAGGATTTGTTGTTTTAATACTGCGCCCGGCAACAGTCTGCGGGTATTCGCCCCGCCTGCGCCTGGACCTGTCGGTTAATATACTGACCAATAAAGCGGTTAATCTGGGAAAGATCCCTGTTTACGGAGGTGAGCAAAAACGGCCTAATATCCATATTGAAGATATGACCGATCTCTACGTTAAAACGCTTGAGTATAGGGATGAGCAGATCGACGGAAAAATATTCAACGCCGGGTATCATAATATGAAGATGAAAGAGATCGCCGAGGTGGTCTATCAGGAAGTAACAAAGTCGCTCGGGAAGAAAGATATTCTCATTGAAGTCACTCCGACCGATGATAACCGTTCCTACCATGTGTCTTCAGAAAAGATAAAGAAAGAGCTCGGGTTCATCGCCCAAAGGTCTGTCCAGGACGCGGTCGCTGACCTGTGCAACGCCTTTAAGGCGGGAAAAATACCTGATCCCCTCGAAAATCAGCGTTATTATAATATCAAGACAATGCAGGCAATAAAGCTCAAATAATCGGACCGGTCATATGAAAAAAAACACAGTCCTTTTTTTGTATTACCATATGCTGCGTATCCGCATGGTTGAGGAGGCGATCGCCCGTTTGTATACCCAATGGCAGATGCGCTGCCCGGTGCATCTGTGTATCGGGCAGGAAGGCGTGGCGGCGGGGGTCTGCGCCAATTTGTCTCGGGAAGATTATCTTTTGAGCAATCATCGTTCCCACGGGCATTATCTTGCCAAAGGCGGCAGCCTGAAGGCAATGTTCGCTGAAATTTACGGCAAGCAGGATGGTTGTTCAGGCGGAAAGGGGGGGTCGATGCATTTGGTTGATCTCGACGCGGGGATCCTGGGGACAACGCCTATTGTCGCAGGAATAATCCCGGTAGCCGCGGGTGTTGCTTTTGGGGTACAGATGAAAAAAGAGCACCGGGTAAGCGTGGTTTTTTTCGGCGATGCCGCGACAGAAGAGGGAGTGTTCGCGGAAACATTGAATTTTGCCGCGCTCAAAAAACTCCCCGTTATCTTTGTCTGCGAAAACAATTATTTTTCCGTATATTCTCCTCTTTCTGTCCGCCAGCCGGAAAAACGCAGTAATCTTGCGATCGTCGGCGGCTATGGCATAGAGGCGGATGAAGGCGATGGAAATGATGTTGAATATGTTTATCAAGCCGCCCGGAAAGCTCTCTTGCATGCGCAAAGCGGTAAGGGGCCGTATTATTTACAGTTTGATACCTATCGCTTCAGGGAGCATTGCGGCCCGAATTCCGATAATGATCTGGGGTATCGCTCGGAGGCTGAATTCTCCCGTTGGTGTAAACGCTGCCCTTTGGAAACCTATGAAAGGAAATTGCTGCAGAAGGGAAGTTTAACCCCAAAGATCATCGGCGAATACAAAGCCCGCATCCAGTCTGAGATCGAAGAAGCCGTAAGCTTCGCCCAAAAAAGCCCATTCCCGAAGCCGGGTGAAGCTTTTACCGGCGTTTACGCATAACGAACAGGAATTTACTTGATGAAAAGACAGATCACGTACGCCAACGCGGTGCTTGAAGCAACCATGCAATGTATGGAGGCTGATCCTTCAGTTTATATTATGGGTTTGGGTGTTCCCGATCCCAAAGGCGTTTTTGGGACAACTCTCGGCTTGCAGAAAAAATTCGGCCCCGGGCGAGTCTTGGACATGCCGGTCGCTGAAAACGGTATGACCGGTATCGCGATCGGGTCCGCGCTGGCCGGTATGCGGCCGATCATGACGCACCAGCGGATAGATTTTATGCTTTTATCTTTGGACCAGATAATCAACAATGCCGCGAAATGGCATTATATGTTCGGTTCGAAAATGTCAGTGCCTTTGGTGATCCGCCTGCTTGTCGGCAGAGGATGGGGGCAGGGGCCGCAGCATTCGCAGAGCTTGCAGGCGCTTTTTGCTCATATCCCCGGCCTCAAGGTAGTGATGCCCACGGCTCCTTCAGACGCTAAAGGATTGTTGATAGCGGCGATCAGAGATAATAACCCGGTGATTTTTATTGAACACCGCTGGCTCCATGGAATATCCGGCGATGTCCCGCAAGAGTTGTTCACGGTCCCTATCGGAAAGGCCCGTATTATGAAACCGGGCAGGGACGCAACGGTGGTAGCGTCATCATACGCGACATTGGAGGTCATGAAAGCAGCCGGGCTGCTTGCTAAAGATAATATTGATATCGAGATAATCGACTTAAGGACGATAAAGCCTCTTGATGAAGAAGCGATATTGGCGTCTCTTGATAAGACCGGACGGCTCCTGGTAGTCGATGGGGCATGGAAAAGTTTCGGCGTTTCCGCGGAGGTCATGGCTCTGGCGGCTGAAAAGGGGTTTTCATCTCTTAAGGCAGCGCCGCGGCGCCTGGCTTTGCCTGACGCGCCAACCCCAACCAGCAAAGCGCTGTCTGACCATTATTATCCGCGGACCAAAGATATCGTCAACGAAGTCCGTTGCCTTTTGAATAAGCCCAAACAAACAGAAGAACAACTTGGTATTGATCATCAAACGCCCCTTGATGTGCCGGATAAGGCGTTTACCGGCCCTTTTTAAGAGGAGAGAGTATGTCTAATAAAGAAAAGGTAGTCGTGATCGGCAGTAATTCATTTTCGGGAGGCGACTTTATCGATCTCTTGCTGGAAAAAAAACAATATTCGGTGATCGGCATCAGCCGTTCTCCTGAGAAAAGCGCGCTGTTCCTGGCGTATAAAAGGCATGCGCGGCCTGATTTTAAATTCATGCAGCTCGATCTCAATAAAGATATGGCCGGCCTGCGTAAGGTAATAGGGGATTTTGAGCCTGCGTATGTGGTGAATTTCGCGGCCCAAAGTGAGGTAGCTCCCAGCTGGAAAAATCCCGGGCAATGGTTTCAAACTAATGCGGTTGCTACGACCGAGCTGGCTGATTTCCTCAAGGGCTTCTCCTTCCTTAAAAAATATGTCCATATCTCTTCCCCTGAAGTTTACGGGACTTGCAGCGGCAGGGTCAGGGAAGATTCACCCCTTAATCCGAGCACGCCGTATGCCGCTTCAAAGGCGGCAGGTGACTTATCATTATTTACCTACGTTAAGAATTTTAAGTTTCCGATGGTTATGATCCGCTCCACCAACGTCTACGGCGCGCATCAGCAGTTATTTAAAATAATCCCGCGCTCCGCTATTTACATAAAATCAGGCAGGCTGATAGAACTGCATGGCGGGGGCAAAGCCGTTAAATCATATATCCATATCCGCGATATATCGCAGGGAGAGCTTTTGGCTATGGAAAAAGGAAAACCCGGAGAGATCTATCATCTTTCTCCCGATGAGGGCGTTGCTGTCAGGGATGTGGTTATGACTATTTGTGAAAAATTAAAGGTATCGTTTGAAAAAGCGGCAAAATCTGTTGAGGAGCGCCTCGGCCAGGATGCCGCCTATATCATTGATTCGAGTAAAGCCAGGAAAGAACTCGGATGGAAGCCGAATATTTCCTTAAACGAAGGGTTGGAAGAAGTCGTGAACTGGGTAACGGATAGCTGGAGCGATATTGTCAAAGAGCCTCTGGAATACATCCATAAACCATAAATCGGATATATACGCGCCATGCCTCTACGCAAAAGAAAAATAGAAAAAATAGTTTTGACGCAGCCTAATTACGCCTGGCTTTCTAAGAGGACCTGGCAGTTTCCTCCCTATACCTTATGTTTACTGAGATCAATTATCAAAGACCACGCTCAGGCGGAAGTCTTTGACCCTAATTTCAGGAATCTAAGCCAGCAAGAGATGGTAGCGTACTTAAAACAGAGTATGCCGGATTTAGTCGGGGTAAGCTCTATTTCAACCGAATATTTTAACGTGACAGGCCATACGCTAAAGCTTATCCGCAAGACCCTGCCTGAGGCCGTTATTGTTTTAGGCGGGGTTATTCCGACGGTCATGCTAGAAGAAGTCATGAAGGATAAGTCTGTGGACTATTGGATGATGGGAGAAGGAGAGCGCTCTTTTCCCATGCTTATCGATAAACTGCGTCAAGGTTCAAAAGACCTTCTTGATGTCAGCGGATTGGCATATTGGCGGGCAAATAAGCCTGTTATAAACAGGATGGAATTCTTGAGCGATCTTGATACCGTGCCTTTTCCTGATTATACCGATATTTTTGGAGCGACCTTGGAGGACTATGGCAATATTAAATTCAAATATGCCCCGGGGCTTCTGGCGCGTAATTATCCCGCAGCGGTGACTATTACTTCACGGGGTTGTCCGTATCGATGCATATTTTGCGCCGGCAGGACCGTCAGCGGACAGAAAGTGCGGTTCAGGAGCGCAGAGAATGTGCTCAGAGAAATTGATAGTTTATATAAACAGGGTATCAGAGAAGTTATTTTCCTGGATGACCATTTTCTGGCGAACAGGACGAGGGCGATCAGGATAATGACGGGGATAATGGAGAATTACAAGGACTTCACCTGGAAATGCGTTAATGTAACCGCCTGGCTTCTTGAAGATGACATCCTGGAACTTATGTATAAAAGCGGATGTACCCATATAACCGTTTCCATTGAATCGGGGAACCAGCATGTTCTGACTCACATTATAAAGAAACCGATCCGTCTTGATACCATACCCGCAAAGTTGGACCGCGCGAAATCCCTCGGTTTTGATGTCATAGCGAATTTTGTCATTGGATTCCCGGGAGAAACCTGGGAGCAGATACGCGAAACCTTTCGATACGCTGAAAAACTTAATGTCGATATCGTGAATTTTCATATCGCGACTCCTTTGCCCAAGACAGAACTGATGGATATTTGTTTACGCGAAGGATTGGTTCCGAAGGATTATGTGGAAAATATCTCCCGTTATTCCGGTTACGGGAAAGGACTTATTTCTACCGATGAGTTTACCCCGTTTGAGCTGGAGGTCTTGAGGTCGTTTGAATGGGACAGGATAAATTTCTCAACACCGCAAAGGATCGCCGCGATCGCTCGGATCAACGGCATTACTATAGAAGAGTTGGAAGATTGGCGTAAGAATACGCGGAGGAACCTTGGAGTAAATAGCAGGGTGAAGAATATAATGACCGCGTCAAATAAATAATATATGAATAAATCACGATCATCCCGGAAGAATGTTTTTATTTTAGGGGCCAGCAGCGATATCGGGACCGCGCTGGCAGAAGATTATTCCCGTGACGGATATTCAGTAACGGGCACCTATAGACATAAAAGCAGCATGAGTGAGCCTCGCGTGAGCCCGGGTATCAGCATGCTCAAGTGCGATATAACCAGAAAGCAGAGCGTAAAAGACTGTCTTGATAAATTTAAAAAACTGGGCAGGCCATGGGATATCTTTATTTCGTGCGTCGGGTCTATGGCGCCGATCGGGGGATTTTTTAAGAATGACTTTGATAAATGGGAGCAGTCAATAGTCATAAATTCGTTGGCGCAACTGCGTTTCCTCCATGCTCTGTATCCCTTGAGAAGTAAAAATAAGGAGTGCCACGTTGTTTTCTTCGCGGGGGGAGGGACTAATAACCCCTTTACGAATTATTCAGCTTATTGCGTTTCAAAGATCATGATGATAAAAATGTGTGAATTGTTGGATGATGAGAATAAGGATTTGAACGTTTTTATCGTAGGCCCCGGGTGGGTAAGGACGAAGATACACGCTCAGACGCTCGCAAGCCGTTCCCGGGCCGGCAGCAGTTATAAAAAGACTTTAGAATTCTTACGATCAAATAATCCGGGTACAAATCGCCGGGAGATATATGATTGTATCAACTGGTGTGTCGCTCAAGGGGCAAAGGTTGCCGGTGGCCGCAATTTCTCTGTAGTGCATGACAACTGGCGTAAGTCGGGGGAGGCGCTTAAAAGACAATTGCTCGCTGACCGGGATAAATTCAAACTAAGAAGGTATAAAAACAGTTAATCAGCTAAAGGAGTATACCGTGGGTAGCGCTCAAATAAAAAAATCGGCTAAAAAAGCTTACCGGGAAGGGACTGAATATCAATTTGATACTCAGGAATTGAAACTTGGCCCATGGACGTCGTATAGTTTGATCAATGATCCAAAACATATGTGTTTTGTGCTTTCCCGGTATAAGTTCTGCGCTAAAATGTTAGAAGGAAAGAACGCTGTGATGGAAATAGGCTCCGGAGACGGTTTTGGGCTTCCCCTTATCTCCCAAGCGGTAAAAAAGGTATATGCTTTAGATTGGGACAGGCGCCTTCTGGATGGCAATGCGATAAGGCTTAAACACCTGCATAATGTCGAATATGTGCATGTTGACCTGAACGAAAATTCTCCCGAAATAACGGTTGACGGGGCTTTTTTGATCGATGTGATAGAGCATTTAGAGCCTCAAAAAGAAGAAAAATTCTTGAATAATATCGTTAAATGCCTTACGGCGAACGGGGTCTTAATAATCGGCACGCCTAATATCACCGCTTCAGCACATGCAACACCGAGGAGCCGCATCCAGCACATTAACCTTAAGAGCATGGAGACGCTGCGTCAAACTATGCAAAGATATTTTGAGAATGTATTTATGTTCGGCATGAATGATGAAGTTTTGCATACCGGTTATGCCCCGATGTGCCATTATATATGGGCGGTAGGCGCAGGTTTGCGTAATAGCAGAGTTAAACGATGAAGTTGTCCGATTATATAGCTTATTTCCTGAAGAAGCAGGGTATCAGGCATGTATTCGCCGTAACCGGCGGCGCTGCGGCTCATTTGATCGATTCGGTCGCCCGGGCTAAGGGGATCGAATATATATGCATGCAGCATGAACAGGCCTGTGCTATGGCCGCGGACGGATATTCCCGGGCTACCGGGAACCTGGGAGCCGCTATTTCTACCAGCGGGCCGGGAGCGACGAATATGCTCACGGGCGTGTGCTGTTCATACTATGATTCTGTTCCAACGCTTTTTATAACCGGACAGGTTTCGACCTTTCGTTGCAAAGGGAATTTAGGGATACGCCAGCTTGGCTTTCAAGAGACCGATGTTGTTGAAATCTTCAGGCCGGTCACTAAATACGCGGTTAAAGTGCATGATGCCGGCCGCATCCGTTATGAACTTGAAAAGGCCCTCTTTTTTGCTAAGTCCGGCAGGCCGGGTCCGGTGTTGGTCGATATACCCGACAATCTGCAAAGGCAGGAGATCGATCCTGACAGTTTAGCATCGTTTCGCCCTCCGAAAATAAGGGCCGCCAACGCGGCTTTTCAAAAGCAGATCGCTGCTTGTGCCGGTATGCTCCATAAAGCGCAAAGGCCCGTTATCATTCTGGGATGGGGGGTATATCTTGCCGGCGCGGAAAAAGAAGCGCTGCGCTTTGTTGAAGAGCTTCGGGTGCCGGTTGTTCCTACCTGGGCTATGCGTTACCTGTTTCCTGAGAATCATCCTTTCCTGGTAGGTCCCTTTGGAACCCATGGGAGCCGTTATGGTAATTTTGCCGTGCAAAACGCCGATCTTATTCTTGCTGTCGGCGCACGTCTTGATACGCGTGAGGCGGGTTCTCCGTTCTCTACATTCGCACGGGGGGCTCGAAAGATCGTGGTCGATGTTGATATCCATGAACTGAAGAAGTTCAAAGCTTTTGGCGCTGCTATCGAACTTTTGATCAATCAGGACGCCAAAGAGTTCTTTTCGGCTATGGATAAAAGAATTCAACAGGCAGCACCTGAGGATATCCGGGACTGGGTAAATAAGATCAAACTCTGGAAGAAGAAATACCCGGTATGCACTCAACAGGCGTTGAAAGAAAAGAAGGTTAATCCGTACGCGTTTGTAAAACGCCTTTCCGAAAGGCTTTCCGAAGGGGACACTATCTTTCTGGATACCGGATGCAGCGTGGCGTGGATGTCGCAGGGTTTTGAATTTAAGAAAAAACAGCGGCTTTTCAGCGCTTTTAATAATACTCCTATGGGGTACGCTTTGCCTGCCGCTATCGGCGCAAGCTTTGCCCTGGAAAAAAAACGTATAATCTGTGTTACCGGCGACGGCGGATTACAGATGAATATACAGGAGCTTGCCACTGTTTTACGGCATGACCTGCCGGTAAAGATATTTTTGATCAATAATCATGGATACAGCATGATCAAACAGACGCAGGACCAGTGGTTTTCCGGCAGATATGTCGCTTCTACGGTGGAAAGCGGATTAGCTTTCCCTGATTTTATCAAGGTCGCAAAAGCGTATGGATATAAAACAGTCCGGATCACCGCGCAAAGCAACCTTGCCGCCGGGATCATTGAAACCCTTGAAACAGACGGCCCTGTTTTTTGCAATGTTGAGGTCCATACCGATGAAAAAGTCCTGCCTCAGGTAAAGTTTGGCAGGGCAATAGAGGATTCTGAACCGCTTTTGGACCGTGACGAATTCATGAAAGCTATGATCGTTGCCGCCTGCGAATCGTCAGCCGCTCAATAAGGTAATGGAAAGTAAAGGAGTTGATACGGGATATGGGAAAAGAGATTAATTTGCTGGATACGCATCCTAAGGCCGCGCGGGATTATGACGCGCGCGCGCGGGAGAAAACGAAGGACATTATTAAACTTGCCAAGGAGTTCGGTAAAGACTTTTTTGACGGTGATAGAAAGTGCGGCTACGGTGGTTATAAATACGACGGACGATGGAGATCGGTCGTCAAACGGATGGCCGATTATTACCATTTGACCGAAAACGCGGCGATCCTGGATATCGGATGCGCGAAAGGGTTCATGCTTTATGATTTTAAAGCGGCCCTGCCGAAAGGCACGGTCGCCGGTGTCGATGTCAGCCGCTACGCTATCGAGAGCTCCCTCGAAGAAGTCAAACCGTATCTAAGAATAGCAAGCGCGGAGAAATTGCCCTTTCCCGATAAAAGCTTTGACCTGGTAATTTCCATTAATTCGATCCATAATCTACCCCTTGAACGCCTTAAGGATTCTTTACGTGAAATAGAACGTGTTTCGCGCGGCCACAGCTATATTACCGTTGATGCCTGGCGCAATACTCAAGAGCGTGAGAATCTCTTTAAATGGGTGCTTACCGCTGAAACAATGATGCACGTCGACGATTGGAAAAAGTTGTTTTCAGAAGTTGGTTTTTCCGGCGATTACTGGTGGTTTATCGCGGATTGAGGTTACAAAAAGCAAATGGTCGAGAGACCACAGTCCATAGTCCATGGACCGTTGACTGTGGACCATGGACTACCAGTGACTTGTGACATGTGTCTTGTGTCTATTGGGGTGTTAATGATAACTAATACAGTTACTCCTAAAGTCCTGACTGCGCACGCGATTTTGCGTTTATCCGACAAGTTTGTTTTGCAATTGCGCGATAATAAGCCTGATATTGCTGCCGCGGGGCAGTGGTCGTTATTCGGCGGTAAGCTTGAACCGGGAGAGCTTCCTCAAGCAGCGATAAGGCGCGAACTCTTTGAAGAGCTTGGGATAACGCCTGAAAAATTCAGCTTCTTGTGGAATACCGATTATTACTTTGATTTTGTTAAAGGAGTAGTCAGGACATGGTTCTTTGCCTGCCGCGTCGATAAGGTTTGGCACGGTCATCAGCTTAAAGAAGGCCAACAGGCAGGGGTATTTTCTTACGCTGAACTTGAATCCCTGGATATCCCGGAAGTTATCAGGAATACACTTGTTCGTTATAATGCGGGAGAATGATTATTATGGAGACAACAGCGGCGGTTTTAACGCAGATAAATAAACCCTTGCACATTGAGAAACTTACCGTCCCCGCGCTTAAGCCAGGCCAGGTGCTGGTGAATATCGCCTATAGCGGGATCTGTCATTCACAGTTAAATGAGATCCATGGCCTTAAAGGCGAAGATAAGTTCCTCCCGCACACTTTAGGGCATGAAGGTTCCGGAATAGTCGAAGCGGTGGGAGAGGGAGTAACTAAGGTTAAGCCGTATGACCGCGTTATTTTGACCTGGATAAAAGGCGCCGGGTTGGATGCCGCCTCAACCGCGTATAAGACTATAGACGCAAAGCTTGTTAATTCGGGAGCGATCTCTACGTTTTTAACCAAAGCGGTTATTTCTGAAAACCGTTTAGTTAAAATACCCGATGCGCTAGCTCTTGACCAGGCGGCATTGCTGGGCTGTGCGATCCCGACAGGCGCGGGTATCGTAATAAATACCGCTCAGGTCACCAGAGGAAGCAGTGTAGTTATTTTTGGTATGGGGGGTATAGGTTTAAGCGCCCTTGTGGCTTCTGTTTTGAACGCAGCTTCCGTGATTATCGCGGTTGATATATCCGATGAGCGGCTGCAGTTAGCAAGATCTTTAGGAGCGACACACTCTATTAATGCTCAGAAAGAAGATGTTTTAACAGGTGTTAAGTCGGTCTTAACTCAAGGAGCCGATTTTGCCTTTGAATGCGCAGGGAAGAAGGGGTCAATGGAGTCGGCTTTTAGATCGGTCCGGGATAAAGGAGGGTTATGTGTTATCGCGGGGAATCTTTCTCAAGGACAGACCATTCAATTAGACCCTTTTGATTTTATCAGAGGTAAACGGCTCATCGGCACCTGGGGAGGGGAGACACAGCCGGACAGGGATATCCCGCGCTACGCTCACGCTATTCTTTCGGGTAAGCTTAACGTGAAGCAATTGATATGCCGTATTTATGAGTTACAGGACATTAATGAAGCGCTTGCTTTTATGGAACATACCGCAACCGGGCGAGTACTCGTTAAACTGAGCTAAAATCCCAACTATGGAATCAGTCATCTATAAAACAAAATCTATTATGGCTTTGATAAGATACAGGATAGCCATACTCTTGTCTAAATGCGATGTTGACCGGCCTGTTTTCTTCGGAATTTTAAGCAGGGCATGGAGCGTTCTCACCGGGCCTGTTACGGCGTTATTAATAGCCTCGCGTTTTTCTCCGGAATATCAAGGTTATTATTACACGTTCAGCAGCCTGTTAGCGTTACAGATCTTTGTGGAATTAGGGCTCGGAACCGTTATTATCCAGTTCGCCAGCCACGAGTGGTCAAAATTGCGATTAGATAAAGACCAGGGGATCAGCGGCGATAGTAAGTCATTATCGCGGTTGATCAGCCTGGCGCATATCACGAGCCGCTGGTATCTTACCGGAGGATGTATCATTGCTGCCGGTTTAGGGCTGGGCGGATATGCTTTTTTCTCGCATTCAGCAACTGCTTCTGTTGAGTGGGCTCTTCCCTGGTTTACGCTCTGTTTTCTTACCGGGATCACTGTTTGTTTCATCCCTCTGTGGTCACTTCTGGAAGGCTGTAATCAGGTCGCGGCGGTATACACATACCGCTTCATTCAGGGGATCGTCTCAAGTTTGACCATCTGGATCGCTGTTCTGAGCGGCGCGCGATTGTGGGCGGCACCTCTTTCTGTAGCTTCAATTATTATTTGCGCGGTCATATTCTTCAAGTATCGTTTTAGTAAATTCATCAAGATCCTGCTTTTTTCCAAAACATCCGGCTATCGTATTAACTGGCGTAAGGAGATCTTTCCCATGCAATGGAGGATCGCATTGAGTTGGATCAGCGGTTATTTCGTTTTTTCTCTTTTTACTCCTGTACTCTTTCGTTATCACGGAGCGGTTGTTGCCGGTCAATTCGGCATGACCTGGAGTGTTATCGGCGCGATTTCCGGTGTGGCGGCATCGTGGCTGTCACCGCGTGTACCTCAATTCGGGATATTGATCGCCCGAAAAGAATATACTAAACTCAATGACCTGTTTTGGAGGACAACAAAGATCTTTTCGGTCATAACCGCGGGTATTTCGGTAACGGTTTGGTTATTCGTATTTACGTTGTATCGTTTTGGACATCCGTTGTCGATACGGATCTTACCTCCGTTGCTTACGGGTGTTTTTTTGGTTGCTCAAGGTGTTTCTTCATTGACATTGCCGCTCTCCGCATATCTTAGAGCGCATAAAAGAGAGCCTCTTTTATGGATATCGTTAGCATTCGGGATGGTTACCGGGTTGTCTACGATTATTTTAGGGCCCCGGTACGGGGCAACAGGGCTCGCCTGGAGTTTTTTGGCGTGTAATCTGCTTGTTTTTCCTTTTGTCGTATTTATCTGGAAGCGCTGCCGGCGAATATGGCATGAAGAAACGCCTGCGCAAATGAATTTATCCTTACGCAATGAATATTTCATCCGTAGATTAAAAGAAAAAGGATTCTTTTATTGTCTGGGTAAGGCTTTGCAGCAGAGCGCGTACAAATTATTGTGCCAGGCCGCAGGATTAGTATGTTATCCGGCCTGCCTGCTGCTTAATATAAGATTTATTTATCTATCTGAACGGGCGATCGGCCATCTGTGTATCGAGATAGATTGTTACCTGAAAGAAGGTATTCTGGGGTTGCGCCCGAACTATAATACTATTCTTCTGGCTCCTCCCGGGAAGGTGTCAAATGCGCATCTGTTAGGGTATTGGGAGAAATACGTGCGGATCATTCGCTCTGCCTGGCTTTGCACTTTGTTGGGTCCGTTGGCCCGTAACCGCTTAACCGGCAATTCAACTTTTCATTTCGCTTTTTCTGAAGGGAAAGCGCATTTTCCGCAGATACAAATGAAATACGCTCACCGGCGGCCGCTGCTGGAATTAAACGAAGATGACCGCCGTCAGGGGTATCTTTTTCTTCAATCGTGCGGCATGCCGCGGGGGGCATGGTTTGTATGCCTGCACTGCAGGGAAGACGGGTATCTGGGACAGGTTAACCAGTCGCTGCGTAACGCGGATGTTAATAACTATCTTTTGGCAGTTGAAGCTATTCTTCAGCGCGGCGGATGGGTGGTGCGCATGGGAGATAACTCCATGAAGCCGCTTCCCGCTTTAGAACATGTCATAGATTACGCGCTTTCAAAAAGTAAAAGCCAGCAGCTTGATGTTTTTCTTTGCGCAAGCTGTAAATTCTTTCTGGGCAGTGATTCCGGATTATACCATGTTGCCAGTGTTTTTGGTGTTTCTTCCGCGATAGCCAATTACGCTCATCTCTGCGGTGTGCTTCCTTATGGAACGGATGACATCGGGATCCCGAAGCTTATATGGTCAGAAAATGAAAAGCGTTATCTGCGTTTTAAAGAGGTCCTGCAATCGCCTCTGGGGCATTTTTTATTCGATCATTTATTCGCGCAGGCGGGGGTAACACCTCGGGAAAATACCCCGGAGGATATCCGGGACATGGCTTTGGAGATGCTGGATAAAAAAAACGGCTCCCTCGAGTATGGAAAAGAAGATGACCTGCTGCAGGAACGTTTTAAGGCTCTGATGAACCCCGGGCATTATTCATACGGCTCGCTTTCAAGGGTCGGCAGGGATTTTTTAAGAAAGTACGCTTTTTTGCTTGAAGGAACCCCCGGCGTGGATCGGGTTTAAAGGATATGAAGAAAATTCTGGTTACCGGCTCAGACGGGTTTATTGGAAGGCACGTATTGCCGTTGCTTCTTGAAAAAGGCTACTGCGTGCACGCGGTATCATTGCTCAAAGGGCGCCGGCATGACAGCGGGATTGTTTGGCACCAGGCGGATCTGCTGAACAGCCGGGATACGCAGGAGTTGATACGGGAGGTAAAACCGACGCATTTATTGCATTTAGCCTGGTATACAGAGCATAAAAAGTATTGGACAGCGTTAGAAAATCACGATTGGGTCAAGGCGAGTGAGTTTTTAGCCCGCACTTTCCAAAAGTACGGAGGAAGGCGTATTGTCGCAGCGGGCACCTGCGCCGAGTATGAATGGCTGGGTGAGTGCTGTGATGAGGCTTCAACGCCTCTTAAGCCGGCAACAATATACGGGATGTGTAAAAATGAGTTCCGTCAAAAGCTGGAAGTTTTCTCCCGGGAAAATCAATTAAGCTGGGCTTGGGGAAGGATTTTCTTTGTTTACGGGCCGGGAGAGCATCCCGCGCGCCTGGTGCCTTCGGTCATTTGCGCTCTTTTACGGGAAAACGAGGTCGCTTGCTCTGAAGGCAGCCAAAAGCGCGATTTTTTATATGTTGAAGATGTCGCGGGAGCGTTTGTGAATATTCTGGAGAGTACTATAGAAGGGGCTGTTAATATCGGTAATGGCGAGCCTGTCCGGGTTAAAGATATCATTAATATGATCGCCCTCAAGCTCGGGCGGCCTGAATTAGTGAAATTCGGCTTGCTTAAGGTTGCATCTCGTGAGCCTGCAGTTTTACTTGCCTCGGTTAAGCGGTTGAAAGTTGAAGCTCATTGGTCGGGTAAATTCAATATGGACGAAGCACTTGATAAAACCATAGATTGGTGGAAGCTGAATTTGAAGAAGGGATAAAATAAGCGTATGCAGGAAACCTGTCCGCGTTGTAAAAAAGATTCGAGAATAGCCTTTAAAACTAAAGATGTGAACAGAAAAGCCACAAAGGAAATCTTCCTTTATCGCTTTTGCCCTGAATGTGCTTTGACTTTTTTGTCCAATGTCCCCGATAATCTGGACGATTATTACGGGGATGAATATTATTGCCCGCCGCGGCTGGAAAAAGTCAGAGAAGTTGCCGGTAAAGAGGCATATCAGCTTTCAATGGTCACTGCTTTTGTTAAAGGCGGCAGGCTGCTTGAGGTCGGCCCGGGATTCGGGATCTTCGCCTACCAGGCAAAGATGGCGGGTTTTGAAGTTGAAGTAATTGAAAAGGAAAAGAAGTGCTGCGAATTTCTATCAAATAAGATCGGCGTCAAAGCGATCCAAAGCGATTCTCCTCATACGGCGCTTGACCAGATAAAGAATTGCGATGTTATCGCGTTATGGCATGTTCTTGAACATCTGCCTGCGCCTTGGGAATTTATCGATAAGGCAGCCCAAAAGCTCAATAGCCAGGGCCTGCTTTTAATTGCCACGCCTAACCCCGCCGCATTTCAATTCCGGCTCCAGGGGGCACTGTGGCCGCATGTTGATGCCCCGCGCCATCTTTGGCTGATCCCGTATGAGCTTTTGGTAAAGCATCTTTATGGCCTGGGGTTAAAGCCGGTGCTGGTCAGTTTTAACGATAAAGGCGCCCGGAGTTGGAACAGGTTCGGCTGGCAGCGTTATTTAATGAACCGCTTTTCTCATAAATCGTTTCAGATAATAGCGTATGCCTTAGGGTTTATGCTTTCGCTCGTGATGGCTTTTTTTGACCGCAGGGCCGGGCGCTCAAGCGCGTACACGGTTATTTTCAGGAAGGACTTTGTTTGATGGATCATAAAAAAATAATATCGGGGAACCGGTTTGAAAAGCACCCGGTTATTACCATTTTCCTTGTTGTTTTTTTCCTTATTATCATCTTCGATCTTATCGCGGGAGCGCTCTATAAGATCATAAACGGGTATTCGTGGAACGAAAGCCTCTGGGTCAAAAGCGCGGTAGAGAAAAGTTACCGCGTGCGTTCGGGCCTGTATCACCATGACCTGGCGAAAAACAAGCTTATCCCCCGCGCCCAGTACAGGAACTTTAAGTATAAGGTTTGTACTAACTCTCTCGGGTTTAAAGATAAAACAGTGAGGGATGTTTTGCCTATCCCTGATACATACCGCATGCTTTTTATCGGCGATTCTTTTACCGAGGGGATAGGCTTTGATTATGAAGATACTTTTGTCGGGCAGATCGACCGCGAACTATCAACACGGGGGATCGAGGTGTTGAACGCGGCAGTTTGTTCGTACTCGCCGTCGATATACTGGAGAAAAATAAAGTACTTATTGGAAGAGGCAGGGGTGAAGTTCAATGAAGTCGTTGTTTTCCTTGATGTTTCCGATATCACGGATGAGGTCATGAGCTATTGCATGGATGAGGAGGGCTGTATCGTAGCAAAGGATAAAAGCGAATATTTGGATGCCGCGGACGCTTTTAAGGGCGCCCCCGGACCGGTCAATACCGCCAAACGCATCTTAACTAATATAAAATTAATGGCGATCGACGGCTCGCTTTTCATATACCCGGGTTTAACAAAGTTGCGCGCGAAGTTCAACGCGTATGGGCACCGGGGATTCGCGATGGAGTATTATTGGACGATAGATCGGCACGCTTTTGATACGTACGGCCAAAAAGGCCTGCTGAAGGCTTCTCGTTATATGGATAAGCTTCATGAATTACTTGAAAAACACGGCATAAAGCTTACCGTCTGTGTCTATCCCTGGCCGCAACAGATCTCATACGGCGATTTTAATTCCAAGCAGGATTCTTTTTGGAGCGGCTGGTGTAAGAACAAAGGCGTTGATTTCTACAGTTTTTACCCGCAGTGGATCAATGGTAAATCTCAGGAAAACAGGGAGATCTTCATCAATACGTATTATTCGCAAGGGGATTGCCATTGGAATAAAAAAGGCCATACATTGGTAGCCCGTGAATTCCTGGAATATTTTAAAGATCGTTCGCAGAAATAAGCGCGCAATCTGATCGCGCCTTCGGGAAAGGTTTTATGTCGATAAAGAGCGGAATGAGAAGATTATTAAATAGTTATTTATTCAGGGCCGCGGGGATCTCGCTCATAAATTATGACTTGCTTAAATATCTCAGGCATTATCTCTGGATCTTTCATTTAAACGAGGTCCCGACGCTTAAGATCTCATTTCGGGAGCCTTTGCCTGTAGCCGCGCCCGATATCGTTTTAGCAAAGCGCCTTATCGCGGCTTATCGTAAAGCGACGGCTGATTGCTCTTTGAATGAGAAAAATACGAGCCGCCTCTGGTCGCAGGAGATCAAAAGGAATTGCGGATTGTTGATCGCTGCCATCGATAAAGCTGACGAACAGGAGCTCGCTTTTTTGCTGGCGTCAATGTTCAGGTCGGATTTCGTCTATGGCTTAGCATCCGGCAGTTTAGTCTCGCATGCCAGGGGCTCAGCCGGAAAAAAGATCTGGTCCATGAAATATCAGGATAACGTTGTGTCCCTGGCGGAATATCTGGGCGTGGTGCGGCTTGAATCCACGCAACAGGGAACCAAGGCGTACGCCCTGAAGAACGGATTGGGTGAGGTCGTGGGAAAAATAGAAAAAGCCCTGGGCGTAAAGATCGGTTTTCCCGATATCGGCGCGCCGTATGGCGTTATGGTAAATGATTCGTTGATCACTATGGAGCATCCCGAGCATCTGTATGTCGGCTTACGCCTGGGGGAGGCCGTCAGGGAGCATCTCGCGCTCGGAGATAAGCCATTGCATATTGTTGAGATCGGGGCGGGTTTCGGGGGGCTGGCGTACTGGGTCATGAACTTAAAACAGATCGCGGTAGCCGATTATACGGTCATCGATTTACCGCTCATTAACGTTTTACAGGGATATTTTCTGGCAAAGGCGTTTGGCGTTTTAAACGTCAGGCTCTACGGTGAGCCTCACGGAAAGAATACCCTGGTATCAGTCTTGCCTCATGTCGCCTATGAGAAAGAAATAAGCTATGAGATCGATCTGCTTATCAATGAGAACAGCATGCCCGAGATGACAGAAGAGATCGTCGGTAATTATATCCGGTACGCTCGAAAGAAGCTGAGCGGCATATTCTTCAGCTATAATCATGAGGCTTATAATGTCGTCTATGAAAAGCCCCAGGTATATGTCCCGGGGATCATGTCTTACGTCGGAGGATTCAAGCGGCTCTCAAGGAATGCATCCTGGGTGCGCAGCGGTTATGCCGAAGAGGTCTATAAGCGGCAAAACGGGGGAGAGAGGCTATGAGATTCTCAGTGTTGCTGCCCACACGTTGCGGCGGCCGCTACCTCGCTGATTGCATCAGCTCCGTGCTCCAGGAGCCGTATGACGACATGGAATTGGTTGTCTCCGATAACGCTAATACCGACAGTACTCAGGCGGTATTGGATTCCTTCAGATCGGACAAGCGGCTCAAGGTCGTCCGTTTGGAGGAGTGCGTCTGCGTTACCGATAATTGGAACCGCGCGCTTGCAGCCAGCAGCGGGGAGTATTGTTTGATGATGGGCGACGATGATTGTTTACTGCCGGGATATTTCACCCGTATGCAGGAAGTTTTAAAGAAGTACTATGACCCGGATTGTGTAACCTATAACGCGTATAGTTATGTCGCGCCGCAGTCGGTCAGCGGAAACGCGGGCAGTTTTTATAAGGATCCTTTCTTTAACTACGGGCCTGATTTTGCGGAAGAAGGCTTGATCTTGACGGAGAAGAGATTCGCGATCGTGCGCGATATGTTCTCTTTCCGTAACCGTATCCCGCTGAACATGCAGACGACATTAATGTCTCGTAAGGCAATGAATAAGATCCCCGGGGGGGCTTTTCAACCGCCGTTCCCCGACCATTACGCGTTGAATTCATTGTTATTGACCGCTCATTCCTGGGTTTTTCTCCCTGAGAAAATGCTGGTAGTCGGTGTTTCTCCAAAATCATTCGGCCATTATGTGTACAGCGATAAACAGGAAGAGGGCAAGAAATACCTTGGGATCAGCTCTGATTTTAAGGGCAGGCTTCCGGGCATAGAGCTTAATAATTGCATGTACGTGTGGCTTGAGCTTTTAAAAACCAATTACCCTGAGTATTTATCCCGGGTCAGGATCAGCCGGGCCAGTTACGTGCGCCGGCAGGTTTATTCGTGGTATCTTCAGCTGCGCTCCCGGGCGGCTTCGCCGATGGATATTGCCCGCTGGCTGGGTGAGTTATCTTTTTTCGACTGGCTGCGCCTCTTGACGATATTTTTTGATAAACAGAGTTGGCAGCGGCTATTTTCAGTATTGTCGGGAGCCAGGAGATCTAAAGTACAAAGCCTTTGGCAGGGAGCGCTCCCCCTGGAAGGCATATCGAATATAAAAGAGTTTGCCGATTGGGTCAGTAAGCCTCAATTGAAGAAATAGCGCGGGGTATAGCCCTTTAAAAGTGTTCTTGCGTATACGTGAAACAGGATTGACTTTGGATGAGCTCAGGTATATAATTTTATATTCGAATTTATAAAAGCGGCAAGGTGTTAAATGAAAATTGAGGCGAAAATATGAGGATCTTAGTAACCGGCGACCGGGGATATATAGGGGCAGTGTTGACAGGGATACTTATTGAGAAAGGTCACGATATCGTAGGATATGATGTTGACTATTACGGGGAGAACTCCCTGTGCTCATTTACGCATTCGTATAAGAAGATCACGAAAGATATCCGTGACCTGGAATTAAAGGATTTGGAGGGCTTTGACGCGGTCATTCATCTCGCCGGGCTTTCTAATGACCCGTTAGGCTCACTCGATCCCCGCTTGACGCAAGAGATCAATTATCAGGGAGCCGTTACTTTAGCGGCGTTAGCGAAAAAGGCGCGCGTTAAACGCTTTATTTATTCGTCATCTCAAAGTATGTATGGGGTTTCTAATTTTGACGGCGAGCTTGATGAAGATGACAGCGAGAAGAACCCGATCACGGTCTACGCGAAAACAAAGTGGCTTGCTGAATTGAAATTGCGGGAAATGGGCAACCGCGATTTCGCGGTGGTGTGTTTTCGTCCATCGACTGTTTTCGGCGTAAGCCCGCGGCTTCGCTGCGATATCGTCTATAACAGCCTGGTCGGATGCGCTTATACTACGGGTAAGATAGAGATCAAAAGCGACGGAACTCCCTGGAGGCCGGTGGTGCACATCAGGGACGTGTCAAACGCTTTTATCGCCGGATTAGTTGCTCCGCTTGAGCTGGTCGCCGGGCAATCCTTTAATGTGGGCATCCCGAACGGTAATTTTACCGTCCGCGACCTCGGGGAAGCAGCGCAACGCGTGGTAAAGGGGAGTAAGCTTATTTTTACCGGCGAGCACGGGAAAGATTCCCGGACCTATCGCGTCAGCTTTAAGAAGATACTTACCGTATTAAAGGATTATTTCAAGCCGGAATGGGATTTGATCAGGGGAGGGCAAGAGCTGGTAGAGTTTTTCAAGAAAATAAATTTTACTGAAGAGCAATTCAGGGGGAGAATGACTAACCGCCTTAAGCAATTGGAGCATATGATACAATCCCGTCAGCTTGACAGTGAATTGCGCTCAAGCGATACGAAGCGTAAAATTACGTAAAGATCAATGTCAAAAAAATTATCCTTAACGATCACGCGCTGCCGGATCTGTGGAAGCGAACATATCAAAACCTTCCTTGACCTGGGGGAACAGCCTCCCGCGAACAGCCTGCGCAGGGATCCCGCCGTGAAGCTGCCGGTTTTTCCTCTTGCGTTGTGCCGCTGCGCGAATTGCGCTCTTATCCAGCTGACCGTGACCGTGAATCCGGCGCATTTGTTTAAACAGTATGTTTGGGTGACGGGAACCTCTGCTACCGCCCGGGAGTACGCGGGTATTTTTTTTAAAGCCGCTCAAAAACACCTGCCGGCGCAGAAGCCTTTCGTCGTTGAAATAGCCAGTAATGACGGCACCTTCTTAAAAGTATTCCGGAAAAACGGCTGCCGCGTGCTCGGTATCGACCCGGCAGAAAACATCGGGGTTATTGCCCGAAAGCAGGGAATACCGACATGGACTGAATTCTTTAATGAGCGGACCGCCCGTAAGGTTGTCGCGCAAGCAGGTATGGCTGATTTCGTATTTGCCCGCAATGTTATTCCTCATGTCGCGGATGTGCACGGGGTCGTTGCCGGGATAAAGCGCTGCCTGGCTCCCGAAGGGATAGGGGCGATCGAATTCCATTATTCCCGGGAGATAGTCGCCGGCCTGCAGTATGATTCCATATATCATGAGCATTTGTTCTATTTTTCGCTCCAGAGCATTATGTTCTTGCTCAAGATGCATGGTTTAGCGGCTTTCGATATTATGAAGAGCCCTATCAGCGGGGGCTCCCTGGTGATCTATTTTACCCATAACAATATTAAGAAATCCATGTCGGGTGAATTAAAACAAAAGATCGGGTTTGAAAAAAAATACGGGCTCAATACCCTGTCGCTCTGGAAGGCGTTCGCGCGCGGCTGTTTGGCTCATCGTAAAAAGCTCACCGCGTTGCTGGAGGGAGCCCGGGCGCAAGGAAAAAGCGCGATCGGATACGGCGCTTCAGCGCGGAGTTCGACGCTGCTTAACTATTGCGCTATCAATGCCGGGCATTTGCTTTGTATCGCCGATAAAAATCCTTTGAAGCATAACAGCTATACGGCGGGGACAAATATCAGGATCGTTTCTCCGGGGGAAGCTTTCGCTTTGAAGCCCGATATTGTCGTTTTATTGGCGTGGAACTTTAAGGATGAGATCATAGCGCTGCTCAAGCACAAGTACCGTTTCCACGGAAAAGTCATTGTCCCGCTGAAGCACGCGCCTTACACTATTTCTCTGTGACCATGAAATTTTACGAACAAAAAATACCGGGTGTTTTCCTTATCGCGGCTGAGCCGTTCAAAGACAGCCGGGGTGAGTTCTTCAGGCATTTTTGCCGGAAGGAATTTGCTGCTCATGGATTGAACGCCGGGATCCTGCAGACCAATGTGTCTAAGAATAATAAAGCCCATACCTTACGGGGTATGCATTACCAGCTTAAGCCTTACCAGGAGCATAAAACCATGCTCTGTATTTCAGGCGCTATCCACGATATTATTGTCGATCTCAGGCCTGATTCCGCAACATTCCTCAAATGGATATCTGTTGAGCTGAGCGCCGATGAACCGCTGAGCTTGCACCTTCCCGCGGGCTGCGCGAACGGATATGTAACACTTGAAGATAATACTTCGATTTTGTATTATATGTCGGAATTTTATGTCCCTGAAGCCTATAGGGGATTCCGTTATAACGACCCCTTATTTAAGTTTACATGGCCTTGTGAACCTCGCGTTATTTCAGACAAAGACCGCAGTTATCCTGATTTTGACCCGCAGGCAGTTTAAACAGAATGAAGAGTTGTATGCGCTCTTTGTTGAGCGACGATTTTGGTTAATGCCTCAAACCGTGGGCGTGAAGTCTGTAACAGGTGAGCGGGTTTATTTTATTGTCCTAAGATAGCTACTCATTGGAACCTATGCGCATATTCATTACCGGAGCCACTGGATTTATCGGCAGCCACTTGATACCGCTGTTGTCGCAGCACACGCTTCTGTTACTTTCCAGAAAGCAGGAGCATTCTGCTCAACAAAACGTTTCTTTTGTTCAGGCTGATCTATCCGAACGGGAAAAATGGGAAAAGCGGCTGTTCGATTTTGCTCCCGACGCCTGTATCCATTTAGCCTGGAAAGGGCTGCCGGATTACTCTTTAGAGGCATGTTTAGAGAACTTTGACTTAAGCGCCCGCTTGTTTGAATCCCTGGGCACGCTTGGATGTAAAAAGGTCTTTTCCGCGGGCACCTGCTGGGAATATGGCGCGATCGAGGGGCTTGCAAAAGAAAACCATGTGCCTGCAGGATTAAGCCGCTTCGCCGCTTTTAAAACTGCTCTACGGATAGTTGGAGAAAGCTTGTCTCAGGAAAAAAGCTTCGATCTTATCTGGGGAAGGATATTCTTTGTTTACGGGCCCGGCCAGAGAGAGTCGTCATTGATACCAACGTGTTATTCCTCATTTTTAAAAGGGCGGGAGCCGGCGGTTAAAAATCCCCGCGCAGCCTGCGATTTTGTCTACGTTTGCGATGTCGCCCTGGCTATTAAAGCCTTAATAGAAACAGAAGGATTACGGGGTATTTTTAATATAGGTTCGGGGAAATTGACCCCGGTGAGCAGTGTTTGTGAATGTGTTGCCGCAGTTCTCGGTTGCCGCGGCAATGATGGTATCAATAAAGAATCCGGCGATAAATGCGGTTTTTGGGCGGATATTACCGCTTTGACGGTTAAAACAGGCTGGAAGCCTTTGATGCCTCTTGAAAAAGGTATTGAAGAAACTATCCGCGAATTGAGGAAAACGAATGCTTCACATTAAGCAGGCGGCTCTCTTGTGCGGCGGGCAGGGGGTTCGTTTACGCCCTTTAACGGATACTGTTCCTAAGCCGATGGTAAGGCTTAACGGTATTCCTTTTTTGCAGTATCTCATCTTGCAGCTTAAAGATAACGGTATCAGTGAAATCGTTTTGATGACCGGATATTTAGGAGAACAGATCAGGGATTATTTCGGCGATGGTCGAAAGCTGGGAGTGAAGATAAAATATTCCCATGGCCCGGCAGAATGGGAGACCGGAAGAAGGCTTTTTGAGGCAAAAGACCTGCTCCTGGATCATTTTCTGCTTTTGTATAGCGATAATTTCCTCACCTTTAACTTAAAAAAAAGCATGACATTCTATGATCAGCATAAAAAACTGCTTAGCTTTATTGTTACGCCTAAAGAAAAGGGTAATATTCGCCTGGGGGAAGATAGTACCGTGGAAGTTTACGATAGCTCCCGCCAGGGGAAAGGTTTGCACCTGGTTGAACTGGGGTATATGGTTGCCAGCAGGAAAATATTCGAATATTATACTTGTTCAAACGTAAGCTTTTCTGATATAATAAAGTCCTTAGTATCGGCGGAAGAAGTGGCCGGGATGCTGTTTTTGGAGCCGTATTACAGTATCTCTGACATGGAGCGTTTGAGGCTTACTGAAAAGTATCTGCAGCCTAAGAAAATACTGCTTATTGACCGTGACGGAGTTATAAATAAGAAGGCCCCGCGCGGTGAATATGTATCCTCCTGGAGCGCATTTTCATTCATTCGCGAAAATATCGAGGGGATGAAAAGCTTGAGTTCTGCCGGTTATTCGTTTATTGTCATTTCAAACCAGGCAGGTATTGCCCGGGGAATGGTTTCAGCTCAGGCTGTTGATGATATCCATGAACGAATGATCCAAGTGCTTCAGGAGCAAGGGATACATATTATCGATATCTTTGTTTGTCCGCACCACTGGGATGAGAAATGCTTTTGCCGTAAGCCCCAACCGGGGCTTTTCATTCAGGCCTCCCGCAAATGGCTCTTTCGTTTAGATAAAACTTTTTTTATCGGCGATGATTACCGTGATTGCCAGGCAGCCTATCAGGCCGGATGCGGCTGTGTTTATACCGGAGCGGCAGGAGAATTGGGAAAGCTGCAGCCGGATGAATATCCCCGGTATGTAGTTAAGAATTTAACCGAAGCAGTTGAAGATTTGGTGAGCGCATGATCATATCGAGGACTCCTTTTCGCATCAGTTTTGCCGGCGGCGGCACCGACCTGCCGGAGTTTTTTGCCAAAGAGGACGGCCAGGTTATCAGTACCGGGATCGATAAGTATATTTATGTGGCGGTGAAGCGCCAAACGGCGATCTCCGAGCATAAGTTCCGTATCAACTGGAGCAAGGTCGAATTTAAGGATAAGATCGAAGATATAGAGCATCCGATCGTGCGCGAAGCCCTTAAGATCATGGATTTAGATATTCCGATCGAGATATCCACGTTCGCCGACATTCCGGCGAATACCGGATTAGGCTCGTCGAGTTCTTTTGCTGTCGGGCTTTTACACGCGCTTTTCGCGTTAAAAGGAAAAATGGTGACCAAAGGCGCTCTTGCCGCTATGGCTTCTCATCTTGAAATCGATATTCTCAAACGTCAGATCGGCAAGCAGGACCATTATGCCGCCGCGTACGGCAGCCTTAATGTCTTTACCTTTCATACCGACGGCACAGTTTCGGTGGAGCCGGTTTTCTACCGTCCTGAAATAAAAGAATCCATTGAAACACGTTTGATGCTGTTTTATACCTCTCTTAAACGCGATGCCCATGATATTTTATCTATTCAAAACACCAAGACAGAGGAAAAGCGGCATGTGCTCGCTGAAATGAGGGGGTTGGTCGCTCCTTTGCGGGAGATCCTTTCCAGCGGCGCTGATCTGCGGGAATTCGGCAGGTTATTGCATAAGGGATGGCTTTTAAAAAAAAGCATTACCGAAGAGATCTCTTCTGAAGAAATTGACGGATATTACAACCGTGCGATCTCTGCGGGCGCTCTTGGCGGCAAGCTTTTAGGCGCCGGAGGAGGAGGATTCCTGCTGTTTTTCGTGGAGCCGAAAAAACAAAAAGCCGTGGCAAGAGCGCTTGCCGGTCTTTATCACCTGCCGTTTAAATTCGAGAACGCAGGCACCCGTATCACTTATTACGACCAGAACCTGGTCTGACACCGTTTTTTTTTAAACGGTTTAAAGGTACCGTATGAGCATGTCCGGAATGCGTATTGGGTTTGTCCCCATGAATGATTCATTACGCCACCCCTTTGACTTGAGGAATTTCCTTTATTACGCCCGAAAGCGTGATTTGAGCTTCGAGATCGCCCGCCCGGACAAGGAATACGACCTTATTGTCCTTTCTCCCCGGGCTGACATCAGTGTTTGGAGCCGCTATAAGGGAAGCGCCAAAATGATCTATTTTATCGTAGATTCCTACCTGGCCGTATCTCCCTACGATTTAAAAGGCGCTTTGCGCGGACTGGCTAAGTACGCGGGGGGAGAGCATAAACATTTGAGGCTCAATTATTCTGCCGCTATCCAGGAAATGTGTTCGCGCTCCAACGCTGTTGTCTGTACCACGCAGGAACAAAAGCAGGATATTTCCCGGTTTTGCGCGTCGGTCCATGTCATCCTTGATTTTCAATTCCAAATAGTCCATGAAGTTAAGACTGATTATTCAACGGGTAAACGTATTAATCTCGTGTGGGAAGGGCAGGCTGAAAATATCAGCGGGTTTAGCCACCTTCAAGAAGCGATAAAAGCGTTGCGCAAGAATTATCCGATTTCCTTGCATTTGGTCACCGACCTGGAGCGCAGGAAATATATGAATTTATACCGTAATGTTTCGGTCATACATGAATTGAAACGGATGTTCGGTGAGAATTTTCTTCCCAATACAGCCGGCGGAAAAGGCTCTCTGGTGTACCTCTATCATTGGAATTTAGAGTTGCTTTCGCGTATTATTACCGGCTGCGATATCGCGATAATCCCGTTAGATATCAATAATCCTCTTATGCGGGGCAAACCCGAAAATAAGCTTGTTTTGTTTTGGAGGATGGGGTTGCCTGTTGTTGTTTCAAGCACTCCCGCCTATGAACGGGTAATGAAACAATGCGGCCAGGAGTTGTGTTGCCGCGATACCGGCGACTGGATACGTAATCTTGAGTCGCTCATGAATGACCCTCAAAAGCGCCGGGAAGCGGCAGTCGGAGGAAAAGCTTATGCCGACATCGCCTATAGTGAAAGCGTTTATTTAACGCAATGGGACCGTTTATTCCAATCTGTCCTTCAATGATAACCAGCGGGAATAAGATGGCACAGGACAAAAATAAATCCGGGCTGAAGGTGTGGCTGGCGGACCTGACGCATACAGGTATCGACGGGCAATCTCTCGGTGTCGATACTTTTCCGTTGGCTATCGGTTGTATCGCTACCTATGCCGAGAGTAAGATTCAGCTTCAAGAACCAATACGTCTTTTTCGGTATCCTCATAAATTAGCTCAGGCATTTTTTCAGGAAGTAAGCCCTGATATAATAGGTTTTAGTAATTTTGTCTGGAATTCCCAATTGTCTTTAGCAATAGCCCGGCGGTTAAAAGCGTATAACCCGAAGCTTATTGTGGTAATGGGAGGCCCTAATTATCCTCTGGAACGCCTTAAACAGGAAGATTTTCTAAGGGTGCATCCGGAGATCGACTTTTATATCCTCCATGAAGGCGAAGAGGCGTTCGTTAATTTGCTTACGGGCCTCACTGCCGCCGGGATGGACGCTGAAACGATCAAAGCGGGTAGTGGAATGCCTTCGGTCCAGGCAATAGATAAATCCGGAAGGTTCCTTCCCGAGCGGGGATTAGCGCACCGGCTTGAGAATTTGGATGAGATCCCTTCCGCGTATGTTAACGGCAAATTCGATGAATTCTTTGACGGCCGGCTATGGCCGCTTATTCAGACCAAACGGGGATGCCCTTTCAGCTGCACCTATTGCACCGAGGGAAACAGTTACTACAGTAAGGTCTCTCAATTCAGCGTTGCCTATTTACGCGAGCAAATTGAATATATCGGCAGGAAAATGTCCCTTGTCCGCGCGCAGGGGGGCCGTAGCGACCTGTATATCGGCGACTCTAATTTCGGGATGTATGAAGAAGATATTGAAACCGCCAAAGCGCTCGCTCGTTCCTATAAACTTTATGGCTGGCCTGATCACATAAATACCTCGACAGGTAAGAACCAGAAGCAGCGTATCCTTGAAATCGCGCGCATCGTTGAAGGAAGGATCGTTTTGTCCGGATCTGTCCAGTCGCTGGATAAAGATGTGCTCGATAACATCAAAAGAAAGAATATTTCAGCGGATGAGCTCATGTCGCTGGCAAAAGAGGCCAGGGGCGTCGACGCCAATTCATACTGTGAAGTAATATTAGGTTTGCCCGGAGAGACCAGGGATTCGCATCTCAAGACCCTTAAGACCGTTGTGAACTCGGGCTTTAATAAAGTCATCCCCTATCAGCTGATGATCTTATCGGGAAGCGAATTGTCGACTGAACAAACACGCAGGCAATACGGCATGCAGTCGCGCTTTCGGGTTTTACCGCGCGCCTTTGGGATATATCCTTTCGGGAACAAGGATCTTGTTGTTGCCGATATAGAAGAAACATGCGTGGCCGGTAATGCCATGTCTTTTCAGGATTATATCGCGTGCCGGGTCATGCACCTGGTTATCACTATTTTCTATAATGATACTGTTTTTGGCACCCTTATGACCGTAATGAAAGCTTACGAGTGGCCTATTTTCAGGTTTCTTGAATTGATCCAGGAAGCAATCCCTGAAAGCGGCTTGAAGGGTTTATTCAATGATTTTTCCCGGCATACGCAAGCTGAGCTTTGGGATAATAGGGACAAATTGGAAGAATTTATTCAAAAGCCCGGCACTATTGAACGTTATGTAAACGGCCAGCTCGGGTTTAATTTATTATACACCTTTAAAGCGTACGCGCTGACGCATTATTTTGACCAAATGGCTGATCTCGTGAGATCCGTGGTGAGGAGTATGTGCAGACAAGCGAAGGAGTGTGCCTCCGAGGGAGAGGTGATTTTTGATACGGCTATCCGCTGGGACGCCGCCCGGCTGGCTAACATAGTGAAAAACCTGGATAAAGAAGTGGTCGAAACGTTCCAATACGATATGAACCGCTTTGTATCCGGGAATAATCCGAAGGATATAAGCCGGTATGCCAGCCCAATCCCGGTAACCTGGAAATTCGTATTAACTCAAGAGCAAAAGGATTACATACGGCGCAACCTTAAGATCTTCGGGGATGATCCCGGAGGTATCGGACGCGTGCTTTCTAACGCGCATACAAAACAACTTTTACGCCGTCCGGTCCTCATGGGCAAGGAAATATCATGATGTATTATACTTCTAAACTTAAAAGCCTGCAGGATATTTTCGGGTCCCGGGATATTGAGCTCAAAAGCGATTCTCTTACGGTTAATGGCCGCAGGTATATGATCGTTGATGATGTCATTGTTTTACTCGATGAGGATCAATACCCGCCTTTGCTTCGTAAGAAGCTGGAGGCAGGCGCCGTTACCGGGGCAGCATCGGCAGATTTCGCGCAGGATATACAGTTTACTTTCGGCCAGGAATGGCAGAAGTTCCCTGATATTTTACCGGAGCACAGGCAAGAGTTTGCGCAATATTTCGACCTTATTGATCTCTCAGAGCTCAAAAATGCGCGTGTCTGCGATTTAGGCTGTGGTATCGGCCGCTGGAGCTTTTTTTTGCGGGATAAGTGCCGTGAATTAGTCCTTGTTGATTTCTCGGAAGCGATCTTCGTGGCCCGGAAAAACCTGCGCCCGAGTGATAATGTTCTTTACTTTATGGCTGATATTAACCGGCTCCCTTTCTCGGCGGCGTTTGCCGATTTCCTGTTTTGCCTTGGAGTTTTGCATCATATGCCGGCCAACGCGCTAGAAAGCGTCAGGAAACTTAAGAAATTCTCTTCGAGCCTCTTGATATATTTATATTATTCGCTCGATAACCGGCCGAAGTTCTTTCAAACGCTGCTTTCTTTAGTAAATGTTATCCGGTTATCGGTCTCGCGCCTCAGGAATGACGCGTTTCGCTGCGCATTTACCAATGTTGTCGCGGTAACGGTATATCTGCCGCTGGTTTGGCTGGGTGGTTTACTGCATAAAATGAAGCTTCGTTTTTCTGTGCCGCTCTATGACGGTTATAAGGGGAAAACTTTATCGCGCATCCGCCAGGATGTCTATGACCGGTTCTTTACGCGTATAGAGCAGCGCTTTAGTAAAAAAGAGATCGTCGGCCTGAGGGATTCATTCCGGGAAGTCGTTGTTTCCGAATCGTTGCCGTATTGGCATTTTTTATGCAAAAAATAAGGGAAGATACCATGAAATTGCAGGCAGGTACGAATGGTTTGGTTAAAGCTAAGGTCTTGTTGCAGGCTTTATTAGCTTTCGGCGTAGTCTGCTTTATTGTTTTCTCTCCCGCCATCCTGGATATCGTGGTTTTTTTAGGCAAGCGCATCCCGCAGGTTGATGTCCGCACGGATTACCTGAAAGGGCTGTTGCTGGCGATCTTGCTGGGTTTAACGATCGGGGCCTGGCCGGTCAGTTCTCAAGATAAAAAGGCGCTCTGGGGCTTGTGGGCGATAAAATGCGTTATGATGTTAGGGCCTATGCTGGTTTATGAGTACACCTATCAGACCGATGCTTTCGGTTATTTTTCAGGCGCGCGCTATGATATAACCCAATGGAAGCAGATGGAGATGGGGTGGCCGAATTCTCCCGTTGTTTTTATAATTTGGCTGCACCAGCATACTTTTTTCGATTCCTTTCACGCTTCAAAGGTCACTTTCGGCATGATCGGCCTTCTGGCGATATATATATATTACCGTGCCGCGGTAGTTTTTCTTCGAAAAGAGCGGCTGATGCTGTTATTTATTTTCGGATTATTTCCATCGATACTTTTCTGGTCATCGACAATAAGCAAGGACCCGTTTGTCTTCCTGGGCATAGCCGTTTATTGTTATGGAGTAATTAAATGGGCCAGGACCGGATCGACGGCGTCGGCTATGATCATGCTTTCAGGTATTGTTTTATCCGCGGCGATCCGTTACTGGTTAGGTTTTATAATCGGAATTCCCGCTTTGATCGTCACGCTCCAAATGATCTCGGTCAGGAATTTCAGGTCCAGGATCATTGTCTCAGTGATGATAGTTTTAGTTATAGCTTTTTTTTCCAGTAAGGTCATGCATGCCTTTCATTTAAATTCGGTTAAAGACCTATCGACAGTAGCTAATGATAAATATGCGGGATTTGCTGACGGTGGCAGCCTTGTCTTCGAAGACAAACCGCGGAGTGAAGCTGCCGGTGTACAGTCCGGCGCGGTTGTGGTCAAAGCTCCGGAAGCTGAAGCGTTAAAACCCGCGCCTGCGCTCAACGCCGCGGCTAAGAAAGCGAAAAAGAAATTCAAAGGGATCTCTGATGTTTTTATTTTTGTACCCCGGGGCATATTCACCGTCCTTTTTAGGCCCTTTCCCGGCGAGGTCCCGAACGCATTCGGCCTGCTCGCGGGAATAGAAGCCCTGGTATTGTTTGCTCTGTTCACATTCGCGGTCATCAGGGCGCGCTTTCGTAAATTTAAGGACCCCCTGGTTATCTGGGCTTTGTCGGTCATATTGTTCTGGTCGGCAGCATACGGATTTGTCAGTTATAATTTAGGTACGGTCTGCCGCTATAGATTGCAGATATTGCCTGTATTTATCGGATTAATGCTGTATTTTGCCTTTATGGAGCGCGGCTCATTAAAATCGGTGAAGGATTAACGATGCAAAGTGATCTTATAAAAAAACACGCGTTATTCCTGTTAATTACGCTTGCGTTAAGTATGGGCCTTTTGTGCATAGCTTTGCCTGCGTGGTTTAACCTGGTTGAATTTTTAGGGAAGCGGATACCGCAAGGATCTGTCTGGATCGATTACCTGCAGGGCCTTTTATGGGCTGTTTTTCTTGGGACCACAATCTTTTTCTGGCCGGTAAGTTCATCAGATAAGAAAGCCCTGGCAATTGTTTGGGCGGTAAAATGCTTTGTTATGCTGGGCGTCATGTTGTTTTACGAGTACCACTATCAGATAGATTCGTACGCGTATTTCTCCGGCGCGCGCTTCGATATGAGCCTGTGGCATGAAAAATATTGTGACGGCCCTAATTTGCCGCCGATCCTGTTCATCCGTTTACACCAGGACCTGCTCCTTGATTCCTATCATGCCGTAAAGGTCAGCTTTGGCTTTGTGGGCTTGGCCGCTATTTTCATTTTTTACCGCGCGGCTATCGCCTTTTTGCGAAGGGAAAAGGTGTTGTTGCTTTATATTTTTGCTTTTTTTCCTTCAATCTTATTCTGGTCATCTACCTTCGGTAAAGATCCTCTGGGGTTATTTTCCATTACCATATATTGTTACGGAACTATAGCCTGGGTGAGGAGAGGCTCCTGGCCATCCGTGGGTATTTTACTGGCAGGTGTATTCAGTATCACGTTCATGCGTCCCTGGATGGGGGTGATCATGGCGTTTCCCGTGCTTGTTATAACAATTTTCTGCATGAAAAAAAGCGACAGGGTCAAGATGCTGGTGCTTTCGTGCGCTTTATTTCTAATTTCAGCTGTTTCTGTCCAGAGTGCTTTTAGTTATCTTGGAGTCGGCACCGGGAGAAGTTTGACTTCGGTGGCCAATGAAAAGTTCATTGATTTCTCCCGGGGCGGCAGCGGCAGAAAAACTACAGGCGCAGCTGACGGTAAAACTCAAGTCTCAGGCCGGCAACAGAGCGTTAAGTTCGGCCGCGGATGGGATATGCTCCAATTTGTCCCCCGGGGAATGTTTACCGCTTTGTTCAGGCCTTTACCGGGTGAAGTAAAGAATCTTTTCGGGCTGATAGCCGGGCTGGAAGATGTTTTGCTCCTGGGTTTATTTACGTTAATGATGATCCGGGGCCGCTGGAAGGAATTGTCCGATCCGCTGCTTCTCTGGGCATTTTTGTTCATTCTTGGCTGGAGCGCGGCATACGGATTCATCAGTTATAATTTAGGCACTGTCTGCCGTTACCGGTTGCAGATCCTTCCGGTGATGTTGGGGTTCATGCTGTATATGGGGCGAAAAAAATGACGCGCTCATTCAAACAGGGGCGTTTATAAAACTATGAAGATCTTATTGTGTAACATAGCGATCCGTAAAAATCCCGACCCTTTTCCTCCGGTTGCCTGCACGAGCCTGATACACGCTCTCAAAGAGAATGGTTTTGACGCTCATTTTTATGATATTGACGCGAAAAGGCCCTCCTCGGATGAACTGTTTAATTATTTCCAAAAGGAGCAGTTTGATCTGGTCGGCATAAGCGCTGTTGTTTCTACCGGGTACCTGTATACAAAACAACTCTCCCTGCTTATCAAAAAAACCTCGCCCTTAACAAAGGTAATATTGGGCGGCAATCTTGCCGGCGCATACGAGGTCATATTACGCAAAACTTCGGTCGATGTGTGCGTCATCGGCGAAGGCGAAAAGGTCATGGCGAATCTCGCCCGTCTATCGGGTAAAACCGCCGATCCGCGCCGTTTCAGAGAGGGGTTATCCGGCATCAAAGGCATTGCTTTTCTGGATGATAACGGCTCCTGCCGCTTTACCGGACATGAAGAGCTCATCCCCGCCGGAAAAATAGAAGAGCCTGATTATGAGTTATTGGAAAAAAGTTCGGTCATTTCCCAATATATCCAGGACCCGCTCACCAGAATTGATTTTTCCTGTGACCCGCGCGCGCATGAGCCTGAGCGTTCCGGAAAAAAGATGGCCACTATTTTTACTTCAAAGGGCTGTATAAACTCCTGTACGTTCTGCCATCGCTTTGTAAAAGGGTATCGTGTCATTCCGCTGATGAAGGTGATCGATACCATGAAAAAGCTCATTGATAGCTATAATGTCGGATTTTTTTGCATCAGCGACGAATGTTTCGGGGAAGACAGTGTTTGGCTGGAGCAGTTCATTGAGCAGGTTAAGCCCTTTGATATTCTTTTCCAAATAGGAGGGGCGCGCGTATCCCTGGTTAAAAAAAACCCGGATATTATGCGGCGCCTTAAATCTGCCGGCTTGACGGCGGTCTATTTCGGGATAGAAAGCGGCAGCGATAAGATCCTTAAGCTGATGAGAAAAAACGCGACAAAAAATGAGAACCTTAATGCGATCAGGCTGTGCCGGGAAGCGGGGATTTATACGGTCATTCAGCTGGTTATCGGTATGCCGGGAGAAAATGACTCAACAATTCAGGAAACGATCACCTTTATTAATGCCGCGGCTGAAAAGTTCGCGCACCCGCAATTCCTGGCAATTAATTATTTACAGGCTTTGCCCGGGACGGCTTGCTATGAGTTTATCCGCTCGAACGGCTGGTTGGGAAGCACGATTGATGAGGAAGAGCAATATCTGCTCAAGGTATCCGACGTGAATGCGAGCGAATACCGCCAGTACTGCAATGTGTCAGAGGAGGACCGTGCGAAGGTAAAATTATGGAAAGCCAAAATATCGGCGCTCACCACTATTTCCTGGCTGAAGGCTCATGGCTGGAAATTCCCTGGCAGGCGGCAAGGCCGGATAAGAGAGCTAAAACAGCTTTTAAAAAACAGCGTTCTTTTGTACCGGATGATCGATCTCGCCGGTGAATGGTTTTGGAATGGAGCGCTTGCCGTAAACAGGATCTCTGTTTATGGCTTCGGGAAGGCTTTATTGATCATGCTGGGGTTAGCTAACGGCGAAGACAGGAAGAATTACCGCTTTCACCTGGAAACTCTAAAAGAACGGATAAATGTTAACCTGGAGGGTGTTAATGGTTCAGAAGACAATAAAAATAGGCAATACGCTCATCGGTGATGAACAGCCGTGTTATGTCATAGCTGAGATCGGGATTAACCATAACGGTTCGCTTGATATCGCGAAAAAACTTATCGACGCGGCAGTCGAATCCGGCTGTAATGCCGTAAAATTCCAAAAGAGGACCGTGGATATCGTTTACACAAAGGAAGAATTGGCAAAGCCGAGGGAAAACCCGTTCGGAGCGACGAACGGCGACCTCAAACGCGGCCTTGAGTTCGGGCTGGAGCAGTACAGGGTCATCGATTCCTATTGTAAAGAAAAAGGTATTACCTGGTTTGCTTCCTGCTGGGATAAGCAGTCTGTTGATTTTATGCGCCGGTTCGACCCGCCGTGTTATAAGATCGCCTCCGCTTCGCTTACCGACGACGCGCTGCTGCGCTACCATAAAAAAGAAGGAAAGCCTATCATTCTTTCTACCGGTATGAGCGATATGCCGATCATTGAACACGCGGTGGGAGTTTTGGGCGATAAGAATATAAGTATTATGCATTGCACGAGCACGTACCCTTCAGAACCGGGAGAGTTAAATTTGAGGGGTATCCAGACCCTCATGGGAAAGTTTAATGTGCCTATAGGGTATTCGGGCCATGAAGTAGGTTTATATACCACGTTCGCGGCGGTCGTTTTGGGCGCCTGTTGCGTGGAAAGGCACATTACCCTTGACCGGTCGATGTGGGGAAGCGACCAGGCAGCATCGGTAGAGCCGCAGGGCATGAAGCGCCTTGTCGTTGACATCCGTAATTGGGAGGCGGCCCGGGGCGATGGTTTGATCCGTATCTATGAAAGTGAAATACCTATCATGAAGAAGCTAAGGAGAGTCGGCTGCTTATGAATGTCTATGGATTAAGCTGTATTAATGTTGAGCTTACCAGCAGATGCAATAAAAAATGCTGGATCTGCGGCAGGAGAAAAGTCGATAAGGACCATCCCGAACTGGCGTTAAGTTACGGGGACATGGATTTCGCGCTGCTGAGGAAAATTTCCCAACAGGTGCCGCCGGATATTGTCGTGCAGTTCCACAGGGACGGGGAAGCTTTGCTCTACCCGCGTTTTGGGGAAGCCGTCGGGTTGTTCAAAAAGCAGATCACCAATATCGTGACCAACGGTAAATTGATCGTGGAAAAAGCCTCTGAAATAATCGGTAACCTGGATACGCTCTCTATATCCGTTTTTGAGGATGACGAAGAGGCCCAGGACCAATTCGCGTTAATAAAGGAATTCTTGAAGTTAAAAGGCGACAGGAAACCATTTACGACGCTGCGGCTTATCGGCAATGTTTCGCCTGAACGATATGCCGGTTTAGGTGCCTTGATCATAAAACGGGTACTCCATGCGCCTTTGGGCAGCTTTAATTATCGTAAAAAGGACCCTACTATCCCTGAGGTCGGTATTTGCTGGGATTTCCTGCATCACCTTTGCGTTAACCGTGAAGGCAAGGTTTCCATTTGTGTGCGCTTTGACCCAAAGGGGCTGGGCGTGATCGGCAATATCAATGGCTCCTCCCTGGAAGAAATCTGGAATTGTGAAAAGCGTAAGGAGTGGCTCGGATTCCATAAGCAGGGCAGGAGAGATAAGGTCCCCTTATGTTCATACTGTCATTTTTGGGGAGTTCCGACTTCCCCCGATTAATCTGTCAGGAAAGGTGTGCGTATGCATAGTAAAGCGGTAGCTATAATACCCGCGCGCGGCGGTTCTAAAGGCGTGCCCGGAAAGAATATTAAGCATTTAGGAGGATATCCTTTGATCGCGTATTCGATCCTGGCCGCGAAGCTCGCCAGGGGCATAGAGCGAGTGATCGTTTCTACCGATTCGCCGGAAATTGCCGCGATAGCAAAGCGTTACGGCGCCGAGGTCCCTTTCATGAGGCCGGCGGAGATCTCAGGCGACACTGCTACCGATCTGGAGTTGTTTTCGCATGTTATCGAATGGCTCTATAAGAATTCCGCTCTCCCGTCATTGTTAGTGCATTTGAGGCCGACGACACCGTTCCGCCAGGCGCAGGAGATCACCCGGGCACTTGAGCTCATTGAATCGCATCCCCAGGTAACGTCGCTGCGTTCAGTCCATGAAATGTCGGAGCCTCCTCATAAAATGTTCCAATTGGGAGAGAACGGCTGTTTGCAGGGTTTTTTTCCTGATGACGGCCGGCCGGAATATTACAATCTGCCCCGGCAGCTGCTCCCCAAGGCATATTATCCGAACGGATACGTAGATATCATTAAACCGGATTACCTCAGGACTACGCGTAAGCTTCACGGCCCGGATATACTTGGTTTTGTAACGAGCGTGGTCAAAGAAGTCGACCGGCAGGATGATTTTGAATATTTAGAGTATCAATTAACAAGAAATAAGATACCGTTACACGAGTATCTTAAGAATAATTTTACCGGAGAAGAGTAAGATATGGCTGCGTACACTTTTGATAAGACGCCGCGGAGCGTCCCTTTTATTAAGACGCGCAACAGGACAATAAAGACCAAAATACCCGCTCCCGGTTCAGACGCTATTTTTCGGGATTTAGAGAAATTCGAGGCTCACTCTATGCACGGACAGCTTCCGGTAGTTTGGGATAAAGCGGTAGGCTTTCAGGTCTTTGACAGGTCGGGGAATCGTTGGATCGATTTTACTTCGACGATCTTTGTGGCTAACAGCGGGCATGCCCACCCGCGGGTAATAAAAGAATTACGCAAGCAGCTCAACCGGAAATTATTGCATACGTACGTATTTGCCCATGAAGCGCGCGCGCGATTCCTGAAGAAGTTGATCACGGTTACGCCAAAACAATTTGAAAAAGCGTTTTTATTATCTTCCGGGACTGAAGCTACCGAGTGCGCTTTGAAATTGATGCGCATGTACGGACAAACGATAACTCCTTCAAAACTCGGAATTGTTTCTTTTCAGGGGGCAATGCATGGGCGTACGATGGCAGCTGAGATGCTTAAAGGTAACCCTGCGTCATCTTCATGGATCGGGTATCGGGACCCGAACATGTATCATCTGCCTTTTCCCTATCCCTGGAGCGCGCCTATGGAGAGTCCCCGGGATTACGATTGGGGGCAGCGCTTTGAAGAAGATATGGCTGCGTTGGGCAAAAAGGGCCTTGATTTCAATTCGATAGCCGGTTTTATGATCGAATCGTATTTAGGTTGGGGAGCTATTTTTTATCCGCGCCGCTATATTCAGAAGCTCGCGGAATTCGCCAAGAGGCATAAATGCCTGGTTGTTTTCGATGATATTCAGGGAGGCTTCGGCAGGACCGGGAAGCTCTTCGCTTACCAGCATTACGCGGTTGAGCCCGATATGCTTTGTTTAGGCAAGGCTTTAAGCAGCTGCCTGCCGTTGTCCGCGGTCATCGGAAGGCGCGCGCTCATGGACCTGCCTGGAGTCGGTTCAATGAGCAGCACCCATTCAGCGAACCCGCTTTGCTGCGCCGCCGGGTTAGCTAATCTTGAAGTGATAGAAGAGGCAGGCCTGGTCAAAGAATCCGCTCGTAAGGGGAAGATCTTACATTCATATTTAACGCGCCTGAAGTTGCGGTATCCGCGGAGAATTTCATATGTTTTCGGCGAAGGATTATTGGCGGGCATACTGTTTACTGATCCTCAGACGGGGGAGATCGACACGCTCTTTCCAAGCAAGGTCTGTGAACGAGCGATGCAGAAAGGGTTATTGCTGGTCCATACCGGCAGGGAATCGATTAAAATTGGCCCGCCGTTAGTTATTACTGATGACGCGCTTTTGGAAGGCCTGGCGGTCCTGGAGGAATCCATTGAAGAGATCGCAGCAGGAGAGGGCAGATGAAAGCACTGCGCCATACGGGAATTGTCGTTAAGGATTTAGAGAAAATGTTACGATTTTATAGGGATTTGCTTGGATTTAAAGTAATTGAAAAGAAGAATGAATCAAGTAGGTACATTGACACAATACTTAAGCTTAAAAAAGTAATGGTTACTACGGTAAAAATGGCAGCGGATGACGGTAGCCTTATTGAGCTGCTATGTTTTGATTCTCACCCCAGGTCTATATCTATAAAAAAGTATTTATGCAATACGGGTTTTTCTCATATTGCATTTACCGTTAACGATATCGAAGCCGAGTATGGAAAATTAAGAAAGAGGGGGATTAAATTTAATTCGTTACCTCAAGTATCTCCCGATGGCTATGCGAAAGTTGTATTTTTTTGCGACCCGGAAAGGAATTTTATAGAAATTGTGGAAGAGATGAATAAAAATGACTAATGATTATGTTTCAGTTGTATACGATGAAAAGAGAACCCCCAAAACCGGGTATCCTTTTAAATTAGTTTCTTATCTGTTTAGTCGCTTTGGCATGAAAAAAGGCGATAGGTTGCTCGAAATAGGATGTGGAAGAGGAGAATTTATATCGGCGTTTCAATCTTTGTGCCTTGATTGCTATGCGGTAGAATGCTCGGAACGGAGCCTGAAGACCCTCGCCGGTATCAAAATAAAAAAGGCGGATATTTCTAAAGAGAAGCTTCCGTATGAAGACAATACGTTCGATATAGTCTACCATAAATCCCTTATCGAGCACTTGTATACGTCGGACAATCTGATGAAAGAAACCGTCAGGGTGCTAAAACCCGGAGGCAGAGTTATCATATTGACCCCGGATTGGGTAAGTCAGATGAAAGTATTTTATGAGGATTTTACTCATTCAAGGCCTTATGATATTAATTCTGTCAGTGATTTGCTGAAAGTTTACGGTTTTAAAGATGTTCGGGCTGAACTGTTTTATCAACTTCCGATACTTTGGCGTTATTCTGCTTTAAAGATAGTTTGCAGATTCTTTCAACTTTTATTTTCAGTAACTGTCGCGAGAAAATTGACAAAAATCACTGGCATTAAATTTTTTAGATGGTCTGTTGAATTAATGGTTTTGGGCTCCGGAGTGAAGCCTATCCGAAATGATTAAGATAAAAAAGAAAATCCTATTCCAAAGTGAATTTAATATTCCTGGCAAGCCTGCAGTTGTATGCACGCCGGCTCAATTAAAGCTTATTTCTGAATTTAATCGTAAGGTTAGAAATGGTGAAATTACGTTTGAATCTGTAGTTTGTTTATGCGGCTGCCATAGTTTTGATTTGATCTCGCGCGTTGACCGTTATGGCATGCTGCAGGATACTGTTTTATGCTGTGAATGCGGCATGGTCCTGTCAAATCCCCGGATGACCGGTGCTGAATATGCTAATTTCTATTCTTCCGATCTTTACCGGACTTGTTATGACGGGGAGAATTACCTTTCAGACTATGAGTCGCGCTACACGCTTAAACACGGCGGGCATATTTTAGAGGCGGTTTCCAGGGTGCTGCCCGTCAATAGCGCTACGTCAGTCCTGGAAATCGGCGCGGGCGGCGGATGGAACCTTTTGCCCTTCATGGAACAGGGGGCTTCTGTTTTAGGGATTGATTACAGCCCCAGCCTTGTTGCCTTAGGAAAGCAGCACAAAATACCGATGCAGCAGGGCACGCTTGATTCTGTAACGGGGAAATATGATGTTATCGTGTTAAATCATGTTTTAGAGCATTTTTTAGACCCGCTCGGGGCATTAAAAAAGATCCATGGCTTCTGCAAGCCCGCAGGGATCGTATACATATCCGTACCGAACATCTTGAATTTTACTATCGGACAACTGCAGAACGCGCATACCTATTATTTTACACCGTACACGCTGGTGCGTTATTGCGCTCAGGCAGGGCTTGGATTGTGTTTGTCGGGAGAAGCCCAAAAAATACATTTTTTTGCCGTTTTTAAACCCGGTAAACCCGTAAGCCGGCTTGACCGGCGGTTCAGGGGAAATAAGATCAACTTTGCGCTGGTTAAGGCAAAGACCGTGATAAGACGGTTTTGGAAGCGTTCATAGGTATGCGACGATTAAAAATAATAATAAATAATATAAAGTACAATGCCGTAAGCCAAATAGCGGCATTTTTGATAAATTTAGCGGTATTGCCCTTTATTGTATTCCGTAGCGGTGCTGAAGTCTATGGAGCATATATATTAGTAATGACTTTTACGGGGTATGTTGGATTGATGGATATGGGAGTTGGCGGGGCGGCCATTAAATATATCGCTGAATTTTCCTCGAAAGACGATACTAAAAAAGTCAGGGATATCATCAGCGCTTCTTTTACATTTTTTGTTATTGTCGGCATAATTTCCGCTGCAATGCTGTTTTCACTTTCGTTCTGTTTTGAATTCTTTTTTAAAGTCGGCAGTTATAACAAGCTGATTATAAAGCAGCTTTTTTGGGTAGCTGCCGGTGCGTCGCTGTTTATTTGGCCGGGCAGGATATTTGAACATTGCCTGCAGGGGTATCAGCGTTATGACCGTTTCGCGCTCAATAATATTATTTTCACCCTTTTATCAGGCGCCGCAGCTTATTTTGTTTTCTCGCTTAATCTCGGCATCGTTTTTTATCTGGTTACTACTTCAGTCTTGACTGTTTTAAAGTATACAAGCGCTTATTGTATTGTCAGGTCAAGCTTGCTTAAGGAAGGTATTGAGTTTCCCTGTTTCAAGAAAGATGTCTATATTTTGATTTTTGATTTTAGCTTTTATACGTTCTTGAGTTCTTTAGCCGGGGTCATAATTTTTAACCTCGATAGTATTATTGTCGGGACATTTGTTTCGGTCGCGGCGGTTACGGTCTATAATGTCGGTTTTAGCATCCAGCAGGGGCTGCGCATGCTCAACAGCCTGATCGGCGGGCCGCTCTTCCCGGCGTATGCTGAAATGGAAGGCAGGCGCGAATACGAGAAACAAAAACAGCTTTTCTTTAAAGGGACCAAGTACGTGGCGTTCATATTTGTGCCGATCGTTTTGATCACGATCATTTTCGCAAAGCCTTTCATTGTCGCCTGGATGGGGGAGTCCTTTATCATGAGTGTGCTCCCCGCGCAAATATTGCTGAGCTTCTGGTTATTTAACGGTATTTTAGAGATAGGTTCCGGTATCTTAAGCGCGAAAGGAATGGTAAAGATCATCTTTAAACTGCTTTTTCTTAATGCAGTGGTGAATCTTCTCTTGAGCCTTATTTTGGTGCGCTCACTCGGTATAATAGGAGTTGCTTTGGGAACAAGTATTCCTATGATATGTATTTATTTCCCCTTGATCATGCGTCATGTTTTTAAAGTGTTTAAGGTCACTTTCAAAGAATATTTTGACCAGGTCATTAAGAAAAACGTACCCGTTTGTTTGTTTGCCGTTGGGATTTCTTTTTTGATTTACGCGCTCTATCCGCCGCGCGCGCTGTGGTTGGTCGTGTTGGAGATGTTTGCAGCCTATATTTTAACCATCCTTGCCGGGTACCGCTTCTTTTTTCTTGAGCCTGAGAGAAAAGAGCTTCAGTCTATTATGGGATTCAAAACACAATTACTATGACGATAAAAAGAATAGTCTATTTTGTGCTCGGGCCTTTTTCTGAGCGTGATTATTTCAGGTTCGGCGTCGATTGTTTCGAGAACAGCGGGTTTAGTGTTGAAGTCTGGGATTTTACTCCTCTTTTGTTCCCTCATGTTTATGAAACTATAGAAGTGCGGAAGCCGTTTAATTATTCACGGCTGCGTTTTATTAATTCAAAAGACCAAGCTCTGGAGGCAGTTGCTCTCTTAACCGAACCTGCCAGTTTTGTGATCTGTTTTGTGCCCTATGGCATTAATACCTATTTCCTCTATAGAGCTCTTTCAAGGCACAAAATCAAATATAGCGTTTTTATGGCCAATGCTATGCCATTTACCGCCTGCAGCAGTTACCGCGTGCGCGAGATAATTAAGCGGATATCCTTAAAAGAGGTCTTTAATAAAGTACGAAACCTTACCGCGGCAAAAATAGCGGAAATCTTCTTTTTCAAGATTAAACTGGCAGTTCTCAGGATAAAACCTGCTGCACTGCGTCTGGTAGGCGGCGAAAAATCAGCTGTTATGTATAAGTACCCGGTTAACGAAAAGACAGAGACCGTGTGGCTTCATACCCTGGATTACGATGTTTTCCTGAAAAATGAACAGGTTAATCCTCAAGTCGATGAAAACCGTATAGTATTTTTAGATGAGGACATGGTATTTTATCCTGGATATTTGTATCTTGGCGTTAAACCTTTTGTCAGCCCGGATCAATACTTTAAACTTTTATGCGCTTTTTTTAAACATCTTGAGTCGCAGCATAAAAAGCGTGTTATTATCGCCGCTCACCCGCGTTCGCAATACGAAAAGCTTCCAGATTATTTTGAGGGAAGGCAGCTGATAAAGGGCAAGACGGCAGAACTTATCAGAGATAGTGCGTGTGTGATCGTACATGCAAGTACTTCCCTTAATTTTGCTGTTTTGTATAATAAACCAGTCATTTTTGTTACGACTGATGAACTCGACAGGAGCATTGAAGGGGTCTGGATACATAACGTCGCCACGCAGTTTAACAAAAGCGTTTATAACCTTAATAGTAGCACTGAAGCCGATATTACCGGTGAGTTGACGGTTGATGCCAAGGTTTACCGTAAGTACAAAAATGATTATATAAAAAAAGAGGGGTCGGCCGAGCAGCCATTTTGGCAGGCCGTCCTGAACAGGATAAAGAGCTATTAGGTAACGCGGGGGATCCTTCCGGTAAACAGAAGAGATCCGATCATATAAACTAAAATGAAAATCGTATTTATTTACACCAATATAAACGGCCTGCACGCGGAATCCTACGCTTTTGGATTGGCATCTATCGTGAGTGTCGCCAGAAAGAACGGGCATGACGCGAAAGTCATCCTGGTCAAGGAAAAGGCGTCTTACGGAAAAGTATTTGAAGAAATCGTTGATTTTAAGCCTCAGGTAGTAGGGTTTACCTGCGTTTCATCGCAGTTTGTTTTTGTGAAGGAGATCGCCGCTTGCATAAAAGAACGGCTCCCCGGAGCTATCATCGTTTGCGGAGGCGTGCATCCGACCATCAATCCCGGTTGTGTCCTGGAAGCCAGGCATCTTGACGCGATCTTTGTCGGGGAAGCGGAGCATTCTTTCGCCGAGTTCCTGATAAAAGTCGAGCGGGGACAGGATTACAGGAGCGTCGAAAACCTTGCCTACGCGCTCGGCAGCGATGTCATCATGAACAAGCTTAAGCCTTTGATCGCGGACCTCGACAGCCTGCCGTATCCCGATAAAGAAATTTACCCTTTTAAGGATACTTTGGACCAAACCGGGTATGCTCCGTTCTTTTTTTCCCGCGGCTGCCCTTTTTTGTGCTCGTATTGCAGCAATCACATGATCGCCAAAAGATACGGGCTTAAGCATAATAACCCGCGCTACCGCAGCCCCGAATCCAGTATCGTTGAGATCGAGGAAGCGGTAAAGAAGTTCGATATTAAAACAATATGGATCCTTGACGACATATTCGGCATAGATAAAAAATGGCGTTCGGAATTCTGCGCGAAATACAAAAACAGGGTGGGTATTAAGTTCATCTGTATCCTGCGGGTCAATGTGATCGATGATGAATTTATGAAGCTTTTAAAAGACGCCGGCTGCTTCAGGGTATTTATCGGCATAGAGTCCGGTAACGACCATGTCAGAAGAAACATTATGAACAGGCATATGACCAATGACCAGATAATAAAGGCCTTTGAGGCGGCGCATGACAATCACCTGGCGACAATCGCTATTAATATGATCGGCTTACCGGGTGAGACTGAAGAGATGCTTTGGGACACGATCCGGCTTAACAGGCAGATCAAGCCGCAGATGAGCTGCGTCAATATCTTTTATCCGTACCGGGGCACAAGGCTTGGCGATGAGTGTTTTCAAAAAGGGCTCGTCAATGAAAGCCTCTACGCTGATTTCTCAAATGAAAGAAGAGAAACGGTCTTGAATTATCCCGACGACTACAAGAAAAAACTTATGTATTATCAGGAAAACTGGGAAGCGCTTGTTTATCCCGGTGACCTTAAAAAAAGAATAACCCGGGTTTTAAGAAAAACTTATCTTTGGGGTTACCTTCGAAAACTTAAAAACACCTTTTCTTTACGCTTTAAAAAAATGGACAGCCGGGTGAGTTAATGGTAGCATAAACCCTGTTAACGGGGATTATGGCGCTAAAAATAACGGCGCGCCGGTATAACGGAGCAGTTGATGCCTGAATTCAAAGTACTTTTTATTTATCCAAATCTGCGCGGCATGAATATGCTGCCGCCGGCGATCGCCATTTTTTCAAGGATCCTCAAAGATAACGGCTTCAAGGTCGCTTTATTCGACACGACCTATTATCAGTCGGGCAGCTTCGATTCCGACAAGGAAAAAGAGAAGAATCTTCAGGTCCGCCCTTTTGATATGTCAAGGCAGGTTACCTTGAAAACGAGCGACCCGCTGCGTGACCTTGATGAAATGGTCAGGGCTTTTTCCCCCGACCTCATCGCCTTATCCGCCACTGAAGATATCTTCCCCGGCGGGCTGAAGCTGCTCGGGGCTATTGACTCACACGATATCTTGACTATCGCAGGCGGTATATACCCTACGTTCGCCCCGGAGAAGGTAATACGCAATAAAGAAATAGACATTGTCTGTATCGGAGAAGGGGAGGAGGCACTTTTGGAATTATGCCTGCGCCTGCGCGGCGGGGAGGGTTTCGCGGATATCAGTAATCTTTGGGTCAAACAAAAAAACGGCACCATACGTAAAAACCCCCTGAAATACCTCCAGGATATCAACCAGGAACTATTGCCTGATTTCACGCTGTTCGAAGAAGCCCGGTTCTACCGGCCGATGGCGGGAAAAATATACCGTATGTTCCCCGTAGAGACCCACCGGGGTTGCCCCTATCAATGCGCCTATTGTAACGCTCCCGTTTCTCGGAAGCTCTACGCGGACGCCGGTGTGGGAAATTTCTTGAGAAAGAAAAATATCGCTTTGGTGAAAAAAGAACTCGAGTTTTATCGCGATACCTGGAAAGCTGAATATTTTTATTTTTGGGCGGAAACGTTCCTTACGTACACGGACAAGGAATTTGAGGATTTTATCGCGATGTACGGGCATATACGGCTGCCGTTCTGGTGCCAGACCAGGCCGGAGACGGTCAATGAATACAGGATACATAAGCTTAAAGATGTCGGGCTCCATCGTATCTCTATCGGTATCGAACATGGCAATGAAGAATTCAGGAAAAAGATCATAAAAAGAAGCTTAAGCAATGACGCGATCGTCAAAGCGGTCTCGGTCATAGCCGAGGCAAAGCTTCCCGCCGGCATCAGCGTCAACAATATCGTCGGCTTTCCCGATGAAACACCTTCGCTTGCCATGGATACCATTGAGCTCAACCGCCGGATCGCCGATAAGGTCGATACGATGAATTGTTACGCGTTTGTCCCGTATCACGGGACTCTCCTGCACGCGTTAGCGCTGGAGCGCGGGTATATTGATGACGATACTCCAACGTCGTGCCTTACGGGAGACCCGGTATTGAATATGCCCGGGTTCCCAAAAGAAAAAATCAAAGGTATTATGCGTACGTTCTCGCTCTACGTAAAATTTGATAAAGCAAGGTGGCCGGAAATCAAAAAAGCGGAAACCTTTACCCCTGAAGGCAATAAATTATTCGAAGCCTTACGCGATGAATACGTCAAAACATATTTCTCGAAATAGCCTCTCCCGGACTTAGTGTTGCGGGAGAAACACTTCTCGGGAATATACAAGGAGCCCTCTATGCTTAATAATGTTTTAAAGGAACGCTTAAGAAAAGGAGAAACGGTAGTAGGCTCGTGGAACATAATCCCGTCTTCGTCTTTAGTGGAGATAATCGGGTACAGCGGCTTTGATTTTGTCATCATTGATTCCGAGCATGGGCCCGTTACCGTTGAAACCGCCGAAAGTTTACTGCGGGCAAGTGAAGTCGCAGGGATCCCGGCAATTTTCCGCGTTTCTTCATTGGAAAGCCAGTTTATTTTACGGGCGCTCGATATCGGCGCCTGCGGCATACAGGTCCCCCATGTATCCAGCGAAAAACAAGCCTGTTTTGCCGTCGAATGCGCCAAATACCATCCTCTCGGTAAAAGAGGCTTTTCACCTTTTACCCGGGCAGCGCGCTACAGCCTTGACGCTCAAAATCATACCTGCCGCTCAAATGAAGCTGTCCTCCTGGTGCTTAACATCGAGGGGGCAGAGGGCATCAAAAACTTGAAAAAGATCGTTAAAGTCCCCGGTATAGACGTTATTTTTATAGGCCCCTATGACTTGTCCCAGTCTTACGGAAAGCCGGGGGAGGTTGAAGACAAAAAAATAATACGCGGTATCCGCCAGAGCGTCGCGATCGCCGAGCAGGCAGGCATCGCCTGCGGCTCTTTTGCCCGGGATATGAGATATTTGGACATCCTTTTAGATTGCGGGGTGCGCTACCTCACCTATATGGTCGATTCGTCGATCATCTTAAACACGTATAAGACATTAAGAGCGACCATTCAAAAGAAGATCGATCAAAAAAAGGCTGTTTAATGGATATAAAGAAAATACCTGATTTCCTGATACTGGATTGTACTATTCGCGACGGCGGGTATATCAATAACTGGCAATTTGATAAAAAGCTGGTCCGTGAGTCCTACCGCGCGTTATCAAAGTCAGGAGTCGATTATATTGAGATCGGATACCGCGCGACAGAAAAATATTTCGATAAACAGCAATACGGAGAGTGGAAATTCTGTCCTGAAGCGCTCCTCAGGGAAGTCACCGCTAATATTGACGGCTCACGCTTGGCCGTGATGGCTGATTTCGGAAAGATTGAGAGAGCCGATTTTTGCAGGTCATCGGATAGCGTGGTTGAGCTGGTACGCGTCGCCGCAAATAAAGACACCTGCAAGCAGGCGGTTGAGTTCCTGGGGCATATAAAGAAGAAGGGCTACCAGGTATCGCTCAATGCCATGGATTATAGCAATTTCTCGGCAGCCGAGCGCGCTGAACTTATCGCCTCACTTAAGGGCGAAGCTATTGATTATATCTATGTTGTCGATAGTTACGGCTCTTTATTCCCGTATCAATTGGAGCCCCTCCTGGAGCCTTTATTACGCCTGCGGCATATTAAAGTCGGTTTTCATCCGCATAACAGTTTACAGATGGCTTTCGCCAATACCCTGGAGGCGATACGCTGCGGCGCGCATATCATCGATTCCACTATTTACGGAATGGGCCGGGCGGCGGGGAACCTTCCGACCGAGATCTTGATCGCTTTCCTGGAGAAGGAGAAGAAACAACGCTATAATTCGATCCCCCTTTTAAATATCATAGACAGGTATTTCGTGAGCCTTTTTAAGGAAAATAGTTGGGGGTATCAACTGCCGTATATGTTATCAGGGATGTTCCAATGCCATCCTCATTATGCCAAGGCGCTGGTTGAGTCGCATGAATACACCATCGAGGACATATGGAAAGCAATGGAGTATATCCATGCCAAGAAAACAACCGGTTTTTCCAAGAAGGTCCTCGATGAGTTGATCAACGACGGGATCATGCGCGGGTCGGAAAACCAGGGGAAGGAAGCAGCCCACGGTAAAAGCGCTCCTTCGTTGCATATCCCTGCGGGCTCATCGCCGGAAGTCCCGTATAACCAACGCTACAAGAACCGTGATTTTCTTATATTGGCGAACGGGCCGTCCCTTAAAGAGTACAGGGAAAAGATCAATGTATTTATTGAAAAATATGACCCGGTCATCCTGGGGGCTAATTTTATGGGCGGGCTTTTCAAACCCGATTACCATGCTTTCGCCAATAAACGCAGGTTCAGCTCTTATATAGAGACCGTAGCGGCGGAATCAAAATTACTCATCGGGCCGTCTATATCTGAATCGATGATCAGGGAATATACCGGCCGGGAGTATGAACGGCTCTGTTACGTTGATGCGCTTAACCCCGTATTTGACATCAAGAACGCCGTGATCACCACTAATTGCCGGACGGTCGCGGTATTGCTGCTCGGGGTAGCTATCGTCATGGGCGCTCAGCGCGTATTCGCCGCGGGGATGGACGGATATGTTCAGAATAAGCCGGGTGAGGACATGCATTTTTACAATGAAAAGGATGAAAAAGAGAACCGGGAAATGATCCTTGAGATGCATCGCTGGTGCCAGCATTTCATAGAGCAGATCGATGCGTATCTGGTTGCGCGGGGCAAGGAAGGGATACATATCCTTACTCCTACCAATTACCGGGCGTTTTATAAGGGCATCGAGAATTATGTCGAAAAGATCAATGTTTAAAAACTCGTTCAGTAAAAGATATACGGCCTTGCGGGATATTTTACGGGAAAAGCGTTTATTTAAACTCGTTTGCGGCGCCGGCAATGAAGACCCCCGGGAAGTCAAGCGGCTGGCGCTTGTTTTTACCCTCGCGGGGGCGGGAATGCTCGATCTCTCATCTCATGCCGGTATTGTCGATGCCGCTCAGGAAGGCGTGCGCGCGGCTTACTCACTTGCCCCGCGTATCGGTAGATCGCTCGATATTCAGCCGTTCTTGAATGTCTCTATCGGCATCAAAGGCGATCCTCACGTCAGAAAAGCCCGAATAGACCTTAAAAAATGCAGTAAATGCGGCAGGTGCGTGAAAGCATGCGGCCAGAATGCTATCCGGAAAGATTTTACGCTTCTTAGTTACCGTTGTATCGGATGCGGTCATTGCGCGGGTGTCTGCGCGGCGCAGGCGATCGGGTTCACTCATAAAAAAGCTGATTTCGCGAAGATCCTGCCTGCTTGTACCCGTAACGGCGTTGAAACTATGGAGCTGCACGCGGCAACGGAAGATGACAGCGCTTTTTTAGCGGATTGGAAATTGATCAACAGGCTTATTACGGGTAATTATCTCAGTTTGTGCATCGACCGGTCTTTGTTGTCGAATGAGCGCCTTATTGAACGGGTCAGGGCCGCATATCAGGTCACGGGGGATCGCCTGATAATACAGGCTGACGGGATCCCTATGAGCGGCAGCGAAAAAGATGATTATAATAATACGCTCCAGGCTGTCGCTTGCGCTGATATTGTGCAAAAAAGCGGCATTCCGGTCAAGATCTTATTGTCGGGCGGCACAAACCGCAAGACAGGAGCATTGGCGAAGCTTTGCGGAGTAGAGGCGCATGGGGTGGCTGTCGGCAGTTTTGCGCGGAAGCTGGTAAAAGAATTTATCAACCGTGATGATTTTGAGGGCAATATTCCTCTTATAAAGAAAGCAATAGCAGCGGCTTCTGAGTTGGTCCGCGTTAACCTTAAAGCGTTACATGATTGATATTAAAGTCGATAGCCGGGAACTCAAAGATATAGCGCTCATGATCTTCGATAAAGACGGGACGCTTATGGACCTGTATCATTATTGGTCGAATATGGTCGGCTACCGGGTAGAGCTTGCCGGGAAAAAACTCGGGTTTAATGAAAAAGAAAAACCTCGGATCATGTACGCAATGGGCGTGGACCTTGCCTGCCGGAAACTAAGAAGCGAGGGGCCAGTCGGCATAAGAAAACGGGAAGTTGTTATGGCGGCTATGGAGGAAGCTCTTTCGGCAATTGGCTTTAAAGATACCCGCGAGCTTTGTTTGGAGGTGTTTAAAGAAGCGGATGCTGTAAGTATCTTTCATCTCCAGGATATCATAAGGCCTATACGCGGGATGACTGAGCTTATAAACGGCTTACACTCCCGGGGATGCCGTATCGGGCTTGCTACGACGGACAAGACCCGCCGAGCTGAACTGGCGCTGGGATTCCTGGGTATAAAAGATAAGGTTGATATTATTATCGGAGAGGATATGGTCGGCAATTATAAGCCGCATCCGGATATGGTCAACCTGATCCTGGAAAAGCTGGCGATAGATAAGCGCCATGCGGTCATGGTCGGCGACGCGGTCACGGATATAGAAATGGGAAATAATGCCGGTTTGAAAGCTTCGATCGCGGTTTTAAGCGGGATCGCTACAAGAGAGCAATTCGCGGGTAAAACAACGCATATTGTCCCGGATATTTCATATATAGATATTATGTAAGGGAGGGTTTGCCCATGAAGATCATAGGATTGATACCTGCCCGTATGCAGTCATCCCGGTTTCCCGGTAAACCGCTCGTTAATATCGAAGGTTTGCCGATGGTGATCCATGTGCTTAAGCGCGCGCAACTCTGCAAAGACCTCTCCGAGGTTTTTGTCGCGACTGATTCTCACCTGATATTTGACTGCGTGCTTGAACACGGAGGCAAAGCGCTTATGACCTCCCTTGAGCATAAAACCGGTACCGACAGGATAGCGCAAGCTTGTGAAAATTTAGATTGCGATATCGTTATCAATATCCAGGGTGATGAGCCTCTGGTAAACCCCGAAGATATCAGTAAATTAACCGCCTGTGTCAGAGCCGATCCGGAAATACATTTCGCGACTCTTGTTTGTAAAACGCGGCAGTTCAGGGAAATAACGGAATGTAAAGTGGTGATGGACCGTAACCATGACATTATGTATATGTCCCGCTCAGATATCCCTTCGAACGCTCGAGCGGCGATCGATCATATGTTTAAGCTTTATTGCGTGGTAGCGTTCCAAAAACCATGGCTTAAGAAATTTGCAGTCTGGGAGCAAACTGAACTGGAAAAGCTCGAATATATCGAATATCTGCGTATTTTAGAGAACGGGTACAAGATGCGGGGAGTCATTATCGAAGAATACTCGACGTCGGTCGACACCCCGCATGATCTGTCGGTCATCCTTGAAATGATGAAAAAAGATACCCTCAAGCATAAATACCTGAAATAACAGGGCCGTACCGTATTATGACTACGCCTATAAATAACTTCCTTATTTTAGCTTCTCCTCACGGAGATATCCGGCAAATAAAAGATTTGTTAAAAAATAACATGTCGAAGCGCTGGGTTTATTTCGGCAGCGATTTTCTCGCCTTCTCGGCGCTTGAGCGTCAATTGGCCGACGGTTTCACCTGTCTGGATATCCGGGAGCAGTATCGTAATGCCGTTGAGAGCGTTAAATTCGAATTTACCGCCTCTATCGACGCTCTGAACCGCAAATACGGCGCTGATATAGAATGGTGGATGGAGGCGGTGTTTTCGAGAAATAATTATTCAAGTGAACTCTTTCAAAATGCCTGTCATTTGGATATACTCAGAAAGTTACTTTCGGAAAAAGGGATCATCCCTGATATTGTGTTTGTTGAGAAGGCCGGATTTACAAAAGATATATTAGCGTGGGCTCAAAGCCATTCCCGAAGTGTTTTTGTCCAGGCGAGGCCATTACGTTTGAAGCCGCTTGCGGAATGGATAAAGCCTCTTCTGGATTGGTCCCGGTTTTTGTCGGCCCTGATATCGCGCGGCGCGGCTGCGTCATTGAGCCGGCGTTTAATCAGGCAAAAGAAAGCCTTTCCCCGGGACGCGGTTATAATACAATCGTTTATCCATGATGCTTCTTTATCCCGTAGCGGTGAGTTGACCGACCGTTATCTTCCTTTTCTTCATGAATACGCAGAACGAAAGGAAATACGTACTGTTGTCCATCCTGTCCTGTTCGGATTTACCCGCGGATATCTTTCAATTTATGCCCGGATGCGGACGAGCAGGATACCGTTCATTATAAAAGAGGATTTTCTGAAGCTCGGTGATTACGTGTCTGCCTTATCTCTTCCTCTGCGGGCGCGGAGAAGGAAGGTTGATGTAAAAAACTCCGGGTTTTCGCACCTGGCGCATAGTATAAAAGAAATGAGAAGCGGTGAATGCTATTCTGCGGCGATGAACGCTGTCTTGGCCTATCGTTTGTTCTCCCGCCTGAAAAAAGCAGGCTTTAAACCAAAGCGTTGCGTTCTCTGGTTTGAAAACCAGGTCATGGATAAAGCGGTTATCGCCGGATTGAAAGCGGCGTTTCCTTCAATAACCATTGCCGGCGCGCAGATGTTTTTGCATCCACCGAATTTATTAAGCCTTTTTCCTGTCGAAAGCGAGGTAGAAGCCGGTGTGGCTCCCGATATGCTCATTGAAACAAGCCGCTTCCAATGCGACAGGGCATCGATCTTTACCAGGAGCATTCCCTGCAGGGTGGGTGCTGCTTTACGTTACGCTCACGTCTTTAAGAAAGACGGAGCGCGGCCCCCCCTCAAGTTACCGCAGACTCATGTACTGATCGTCCTTCCATTTGATCTGGCCGAATCGATCGAGATCCTGGCATTAGTGAAAGATTCTTTGACGCATTTAAAACAACCGGTCGTTGTTTTAGTAAAAACGCATCCCGACTGCAATATTGAGCGGATTATAAAAAGCTTTGGCCGGTCTTCGTGGCCCGGATCATTTTCGACGATCGGCGGAAGCCTTGTTGAAGCGCTTAAAAGGACATCGATCATGATCTCCGCGAATTCAAGCTCCATGGTTGAAGCGCTCGCCTGCGGTATCCCGGTCATTTACGCCGGCAGCAGGATCATGATCAATCAAAATATCTTAACCGGGATTGACCCGGCAATTGCCCGGGAATGCTTCACGCCGGCCGAACTCACCGAGGCGATCAATGATTTCTCCTCGCTTGACGATAAAAAGAGCCAACAGTATGAAGAAATCGCCAATGCCGTAAAATACCGGTATTTTACTCCTGTTACGGATGAGACGCTCGCGCCTTTTTTTGAAAGGCACTGAAAGCTTATATGCATAGAATAAATAAAGTACTTTTGTTCATTCCTCCCGCCGTTACTTTTAAGGACAGGATCGACATTAATCCATTGCCTCCTTTGGGGCTGGGGTATTTAGCCGCCTCACTTGAAGAAAAAGGTATCGAGGTCAAGATCGTTGATGCTTTGATGGAAGGCTGGAACAGCCGTATCAGCGTATCGGAAGACTTGATACGCATCGGTCTACCTTTTGAAAACATCGCCGCGATCATCGATGATTACAAACCCGATATCGTCGGTGTTAATAATTTGTTCACAAAACAGCGTAAATTCGCCCATAAAATCTATGAGATCGCTAAAAAAATACGCAGTGACGCCGTAACCGTCGCGGGAGGGGCTCATCCGAGCGTCATGCCGGAGCTTGTCCTTGCCGATGAAAATGTCGATTATGTTATCCTGGGGGAAGGCGAAAAAAGCCTGCTTGATCTAATAGCGTGCATCCAGGAAAACGGTGATATCTCAACACTTGACGGGATCGGATATAAAGAGAGGGGCTCCGTCAAGGTAATACCGAAAAGAAAGTTCATTACCGACCTTGACGCGCTGCCGTATCCGGCCTGGCATCTTTTGAACTTGGAGAAATATTTCGGATTAACGTCTTCTCATGGAGAAAGGCGCAGAAAGAAATTCGCTCCCGTTATAACTTCGCGCGGGTGTCCGGCGCAATGCACTTTCTGTTCCGCGTACGCGGTATGGGGGCGCGGCTTTCGCGCGCGTTCTCCGGAAAATGTACTGCGCGAATTAAAATACCTTAAAACCCGCTATGGGATAGAAGAGATCATGTTCGAAGACGACAATCTTACCCTGGATCCCGGCCGCGCGGGGGAGATATTCGACGGCATGCGCAGGGATGCCTTGGGGCTGACCTGGGATACTCCGAACGGGATCGCGGCTTGGACATTAAATGAGGGTCTTATCGATAAGATGAAAGCAAGCGGGTGCCATTCTATTAATTTCGCGATTGAGTCCGGCAACCAAAATGTCCTCGATACGATCATTAAAAAGCCGCTTGACCTTAAAAAAGTCTCGCCCCTGGTAAGGTACGCGAAGAAAACAGGGTTGCATGTCGGGATATTTCTGGTCGTTGGCATGCCGCATGAGACCGAAGAGCAGATATGGGAAAGTTTTCGTTTTTCCGCAAGCCTTGGAGTTTTTACTCCGCATATATCGGTTGCCACTCCGTATCCCGGTTCGGAGCTTTTTAAGTTATGTAAAGAGAAAGGATTCCTACGGCCTGATTTTTCCCTTGATGATCTTTATATCAGGAGTTTTGCGATCGCGACCGACGTTATGAGCAATACCCGGCTCAAAGAGATACTCGCCTCCGGAGAACGCTTCCTTTTACTTACTTTTCTTAAAAAAGACCCGATTGGTTTTGTCGCGCTGAGTTTGGCACGGTTAATGAAGGACCCCGTTTATTTCTTTAAGAAAATAATTAATTTTATCCTGAGGAAGGATTGGACAAAACTGCGATGAAAAATATAGTTATCCGGCTTTCAAAATCTGTTGTGGGCGCACTTGAGAAAAAAGCATTAGGGAAGGTTATCGACGGATCTTATCTGGGTATGGGAAAATTTGTCCGTGAATTTGAAAAAACACTCGCTGAGTACCTGGGAGACAGAGAGGTGATCTGCGTAAATTCGGGCACCGCGGCATTGCATCTGGCGCTCGTGGGTATCGGTATCCGGCCCGGGGATGAAGTTTTGACGCAGTCCCTTACCTTTGTCGCCGGTTTTCAGGCTATCAGCGCCGCGGGCGCAAAGCCCGTTGCCTGTGAAGTTGAGCCGAAAACTTTGACCATCGACCTTAAGGACGCGGCTCGCCGATTGACCGGGAAAACTAAAGCTATCATGCCTGTCCATTACGCCAGCAGGACAGGGGACCTCAACGCGATTTACGCGTTTGCCCGCAAGCATGGTTTAAGGGTTGTTGAAGATGCCGCCCACGCGTTCGGGACGTTATACAAAGGCAGGCGGGTCGGCTCTTTTGGGGACGTGGTTTGTTTCAGCTTTGACGGCATAAAGAATATTACCTGCGGTGAAGGCGGGGCGGTTGTGACCAAAGATACATCGGTCGCTCAAATAGTCAAGGACGCCCGCCTTTTGGGAGTGCATAAAGATACTGAAAAAAGGTACCGGGGAGAGCGCAGCTGGGAGTTTGATGTCTATCATCAGGGGTACCGTTACCATATGAGCAATTTATTCGCGGCTATCGGCATTACGCAATTCAAAAGGTTTGAAGCTGAATTTAAGCCCCGGAGACAGGAGTTGGCAAAGCGGTATTTCCGGGCATTGTCGGGCATACAGGGGTTAGAATTATTCGCGGATGATTATGAGGAGATTGTCCCGCATATATTCCCCGTCAGGGTCAGCGAAGGGATGAGAAACGGCCTTCGGGACTATTTGCTCGGCTGCGGCATAGAATGCGGGGTACATTATTACCCGAACCATCTGCTTACGTACTTTGGTTCAGGGAAAAAACATTTGCCGGTAACCGAAAGGATCTTCGCGGAATTACTGAGCTTACCGCTGCATCCTGATATAAACGATACCGCACATGCGTTTATTATAAAAAGAATACATGAATTTTTCAGTAAAAAATGACTTGTCGGTATCTTTGATAATCGATATAATGCAGTAGGTGCAGGCACAGGGAGAGAAAAAAATGGAAATTTTCGAGAATGCCTATCAAGGAAAGAGGGTTTTAGTCACCGGCGATACCGGTTTTAAAGGGTCGTGGCTTTCGATCTGGCTAAAGCTCTTAGGGGCGCAGGTTATCGGCTATTCATCGTACCTGCCGTCAAACCCCTGTTTATTCTCGGTTTGTTCAGTCGATAAACATATTAAGCATATCAAGGGAGATATCCGCGACTTTGCCGCGCTGCGGGATGTCTTTAAACAATACAAACCCGATTATATCTTTCATCTTGCCGCGCAGCCGATCGTCAGTAAAGCGTTCCTTGATCCGAAATTGACCTTCGAGACCAATGTCCTGGGGACGGTAAATATCCTGGAATGTATGCGTAAATACCTCTCTGACGCGGTCGCTGTTGTCATTACCAGCGATAAATGTTATAGAAACATGGAATGGAGCTGGGGATACCGTGAAACTGACGTGCTGGGCGGAAAAGATCCGTATAGCGCCTCGAAAGCGTGCGCCGAGCTGGTGAGTTTCGCGTATCACTCCTCTTTTTTCAACAGGACCGATAGAGCGTTGAGAATGGTTACCGCCCGGGCCGGTAATGTCATCGGCGGAGGGGATTGGGCGACTGACCGCTTGGTGCCTGATTGCGTCCGGGCATGGAGCCGGGGCAAGACCGTTTATGTCCGTAATCCTAAGGCAACCAGGCCCTGGCAGCATGTCCTTGAGCCCTTGAGCGGCTATTTATGGCTGGGAGCTAAATGCGCGGAATCCAATAAATTGAAAGGTGAATCGTTCAATTTCGGGCCTGACTATAAAATGAGCAAGTCGGTCGGTGAGCTCATTAAAACATTTTCAAAATATTTCAGCGGCACTAACAATTGGAAGAATTCCGATCAAAAGTCAGCCACGAAAGAATGTATTTTCTTGAAAGTCTCCAGCGATAAAGCCCTTAAGTATCTGGATTGGTACGCGCTGCTGCCCTTTACCGACACCATTAAGATGGCGGCTGAATGGTATGAAGAATATTACAAGCATAAGAATACCAATCGGGATATGCTTAAGTTCACGATCAAACAAATTGAATTTTATGTGTCTGTGGCAAAGAAGATAAACCTTGCCTGGGCGCGGGAGCGACGATGATCGAAGGCGTTATCGTAGAAAAACTTAAAACGCTTAAAGATGAGCGCGGCAGGGTCATGCGCATGCTGCGCTGTGACTGGCCTCATTTTACCAGGTTCGGGGAAATTTATTTTTCCGTAGTGAATGCGGGCGTGGTAAAAGCCTGGAAAAAACATTTAAAGATGACTCAGAATTTCGCCGTTCCCGTCGGTAAGATCACCCTGGCCATCTACGATGACCGGGAGAAATCACCCAGCCGGGGGGAGTGCGTGGAATTAGAGATAGGAGAGGAAAATTATTGTTTAGTGCAGATCCCGGCGCTGTTATGGTATGGGTTTAAAGGGACAGCGGCGATCCCTTCATTGATCGCAAACTGCGCGGATATCCCTCACGACCCTGATGAGATCATAAGGATTGAACCTTCCGATAAGCGGGTCCCCTACACGTGGAAATAGGCGTATGAATAACACAAACCAAGTGCCGCCCCTCGTCAGCATCATCATGAATTGCAGGAATTCAGAAAAATATTTGCCTGAAGCCCTTGACAGCATCAAGGCCCAAGAATACTCTCATTGGGAAGTTATTTTCTGGGATAATGCTTCAACGGACAAAAGCGCGGGTATAGCCCGCAGCTACGGCGAGAAAATCCGTTATTTTAAGAATGATCAGCCGGTGATGCTGGGTAAGGCAAGAAGCCTTGCCATGGAAAAGGCCCAAGGCAAATACATCGCGTTCCTGGATTGTGATGACCAGTGGCGCCCTCAAAAGCTTCAAAAGCAGGTCGCGATCCTAGAAGCCTCACCGGATATCGGATTTGTCTATGGTAATTATTTCAGAATGATCATGCCTCGTACAAAACGGTTGGTCATCGGTTTGAAAGGAAAACAGCCGGAAGGCGATGTTTTTGAGCGGTTTTTATATGATTACCCGGTTAATCTCCAGACGGTAATACTCAGGAAATCCGTTATCGACGCAGCTGAATTGAAATTTGACGAGTATTTCCAGGTTTCGGAAGAAGCTGATTTTTTCCTGCGCATCCTTTATTTAACCAAAGCCGCCTATATCGCTGAGCCGCTGGCGGTTTACCGCCTGCATGATGAAATGAGCAGCAAGGTCTTATCTTACCGTTACCCTGTGGAAGCGCAGCATCTTATCGATAAGTTTAAAAAGAATTATGACTCCTTTCAAAGCCGCTACGCGAATGGGTTACGGTATTTTGAAGCAAAATTGGGATATTATTACGCGAAAGCCGAAATGGAGCGTGGCAACAGAAGAAACGCCCGGTTAAAATTAAAACCATACCGTTTTATCGATTTGAAATTCTTTATTCTCTATCTATTGACTTTTTTGCCGCAGTTAGCCTGGAACATCGCCCACAAATATAAAATAGAAGGTAAAATAAACTAACCTGAAGGGATCAGAATGTGTGGTATTGCAGGAACCCTAGACCTTCACGCGAGCCAGAAAGCGAACTTTCTTGAGGATAATATTAAACGTATGTCTGATACGCTGAGCCATCGCGGGCCGGATGACGGCGGCATCTGGGTTGACGAGAAAGCAGGTATCGCTCTAGGCCACCGGAGATTATCGATCATCGATCTGTCTTACGAAGGCCACCAGCCGATGGTATCCGCCTGCGGGCGCTATGTTATCGTTTTTAACGGCGAGATCTATAATTTTAAGGAATTGAGTAAAGAGATGGGGGCTCAGGCGCGTGGTTTTCGCGGCCACGGCGATACTGAGATAATGCTGGAGGCCATCAGCTGTTACGGCCTGGAAAGTGCTGTGCAAAGATTTAACGGCATGTTCGCTTTTGCCGTTTGGGACCGCAAAGACCGTGTTTTAAGCCTGGTACGCGACCGCTTCGGGGAAAAGCCCCTGTATTACGGATGGTCAGGTAATACGTTATTGTTCGCCTCTGAACTTAAAGCTTTACGCGCTTATCCAGGCGCGGCTCCAAAGATAAACAGAGACGCTCTCGCGCTCTATATGCGCCATAATTGTATTCCCTCGCCGCACACAATTTATCGCGATGTTTTCAAGCTTTCACCCGCCTCGATCCTTCGTATTGATGCCTCCTGCCGGACAAAACATGAAACCGGGCCGGTAGCGTATTGGTCATTATTGGAAGCTGTTAAAGCAGGAAAAAAACATCCATTTGAGGGGCAGGATAAAGAAGCTCTTGACGCTTTGAATGATCTTTTGGCTGACGCGGTCAAGCTAAGGATGGTATCCGATGTACCTTTAGGGGTATTTTTATCGGGAGGGTTGGATTCATCGCTGGTAACCGCGCTTATGCAACGTCAGAGCACAAAGGCGGTAAAAACTTTTACGATCGGGTTTAATGAAGCGCGCTATAATGAAGCCGCGCAGGCAAAGGAGGTCGCCCGTTATTTAGGGACCGAGCATACTGAGTTTTATGTCACAGCCGATGACGCTTTGGCAGTTGTCCCCCGGCTTGCCGATATGTATGATGAACCCTTCTCCGATTCGTCTCAGATACCGACGCACCTTGTATCCCGGTTGACCAGGAGTAAAGTGACGGTAAGCTTATCCGGTGACGGAGGGGATGAGATATTCGCAGGTTATAACCGGTATTTTTGGGTTAATGATATTTGGAAGCATATCGGCTGGCTGCCGTATCAGGCCAGGAGCATGCTTTCCGGCGTACTGCTTACTTTATCAGCCGATAGATGGGAAACATTTTTCTCCCGCCTGGCCGTGCTCTTGCCGAAAAAAGCACGGCTAAGGACGCCGGGAGATAAAATGCATAAATTAGCGGATGTTCTATCCGCGCGGACCCCTTATGATATGTATCTGGGGCTGGTTTCGCATTGGCGCCAGCCTCATAGGCTTGTGCTTAACGCGACAGAACCGGCTACAATTATTACCGACTCTTCCGCGCGGATGCCATGGCTTGATTTTACTGAAGAGATGATGTATAAGGATTCTTTGACTTATTTACCCGATGATATCCTGGTTAAAGTAGATAGAGCCAGTATGAGCGCGGGGCTTGAATCACGGGCGCCGTATTTGGACCATCGCGTCGCGGAATTCGCCTGGCGGCTGCCTTTGGGGATGAAGCTGCGGAAAAACAGGACTAAGATGATGTTGCGGCATTTGTTGGCCCGCTACATGCCTTTATCGTTGGTTGAAAGGCCTAAAATGGGGTTTGCAATGCCGATAGATACGTGGCTGCGCGGCCCATTGAAACAATGGGCGTCATCGCTCCTGGATGAAACAAGGGTCCGTCAAGAGGGATTCTTTGATCATTCCCTGATCCGGAAGAAATGGTCCGAGCATCTTTCAGGCAAGCGGAATTGGCAATACCTGCTTTGGGATATTTTGATGTTCCAGGCATGGTATGAACGCTGGAAGTGATAATGAAGATACTTTTTGTTTCAAATATATCGTGGAGCTTATATAATTTCCGTAGAGGGTTCATGGCGGCGTTGCGGGAACGGGGGCATGAAGTTTCTTTTTGCGCCAGCCTCGATGAATATTCCAGCCGACTTGAAGCTTTAGGCTTTCGCTTCATTCCGGTTGAAATAGATAGAAAAGGGACCAGCTTTATCAAAGACCTGCGCCTGCTAAAGAATTTTTACCGTATTTACGTGAAAGAAAAGCCGGGGCTTATTTTTCATAATTCTATAAAACCAAATATTTACGGGGCTTTCGCGGCGAAAGCTGCCGGTATACGCTGTGTTAACACGGTATCAGGCCTCGGCTATGTTTTTTTACGCAAAGGCCTTGCCTATTACCTGGTTAAATTCCTGTATCGCTTCGCCTGCGTATTTTCAGAGAAGACCTTCTTCCAGAACAAGGATGATTTGAACTTGTTTTTAGAAAAAAGGATCGTTTCTCCGGGTAAGGCCGCGCTGGTCAAAGGCTCAGGGGTAAACACCGGATTATTTGATCCAACGTATTGTGCCGCGGTTAAAAAGGAAAAGGACCGCTTTGTTTTCAGCTTTATCGGCAGAATATTATGGGATAAGGGCGTGGGTGAATTTATTGAAGCCTGCCGAAAGATCAAACAGCACTATCCTCAGGTGAAGATCGATCTCTTAGGCATGATCGATAAAGGTAACCCCGCTGCAGTGACAAAAGCTCAAATAGAAGAATGGGAAGAAGAAGGCCTTTTGAAATACTACGGTGAGACTGATGATGTCCGGCCATTTATATGCGCCTCTGATTGTGTTGTACTGCCGTCATACCGCGAAGGGACCCCGAAAGCTCTTTTAGAGGCTTCTGCAATGGAAAAGCCTATTATTACCACGGACGCGGTTGGATGCAGGGAAGCCGTAGATGACCGGATAAACGGATTTATGGTACCCGTAAGGGACGCGGTGAAGCTTCAAGAAGCGATGCGTCGGATGATCGAACTTCCTTTAGAAAAAAGGCTCTCCATGGGCCGTCGGGGCAGAGAAAAAGTATTGCGGGAATTTAGTGAAAAGGCAGTGATCGAAACGTATTGTCGTGAGTTAAAGCTATAGTTCGGTTTTAGGCCGACAACCGATACACCCGGCGCTAATCGCACCCCGCCTTATTGGAATGGCGGGGTATGCCGCCTTCTGCGGCAGAATTGCGCCGGTGCGCGCTTTCTGTTTAGAAAGGACGCACCCAGCATTCCTATTAAGCTGGGGTGCTGCGCAGCCGATAAACGTGCTCTATCCATATCCGCATCAGTTATAAAATCTTTCCAAATCTCTCTAAAATCAGTGGATTTTTTACCTGTTTAATATTATAATACTTTGTTATTCATCATAGAATATTATGCGTATAATCAATGATTTGCATATAGTCGCGTTGTTTAATTTGTGCGCCAGTACGCTTATTATTTCACAGATATGCCGTAATGGCGTTCATAAGCGCTTAGTCGACACTCCTAACAGCCGAAGCTCTCATGTTGCGCCTACGCCCCGCGGAGGCGGGATAGGGATAGTTTTGGCATTTTTAGCCAGCGGGATATTGTTTACAAAACAATATCCTTTAGTGCTTATAGGAACGCTCGCAGGCGCGGCCGGATTAATATCGGATATTTCGAAGCTTTCTTCGTTATCCCGGTTGTTTTTGCACGGCGCGGTATCGACGGTTTTTTTACTCTCCTGCCTGTCATGGCAGGCTTTAAGTATACAGGTCGCGATACCTTTATTTGTTTTTTTATTGATATTCTTGGCCGGCAGCGCTAATATCTATAATTTTATGGATGGGATCAACGGGATCGCCGCGATAACCGCGCTGGTGGCTTTCGGGTTTTTGGCTTATTTCTCCAAAAGCCAAAGCTTAGGAGGCCCGTGGGCGCCTGTTTTGGCAGTGGCACTGGTATTTAGCGCGCTTGGTTTTTTACCTTTTAATGTCCCGGCCGCGCGGATCTTTATGGGAGATGTGGGAAGCTTATTTTTAGGTTTTCTTTTTGCCGCGATGACTATAGTCTTGTCAAAGCATTTACTCGATTTCCTGATCATAAGTTCTTTTTTGTTCACCTTTTACGCTGACGAAATCGTGACTATGGCGATCCGGATCAAAAACAGGGAAAACCTGCTCATCGCGCACCGCAAACATTTTTATCAGCTCCTTGCCAATGAATTCGGCATTGCTCATTGGAAGGTCTCCCTCGGATACGGTTGTGTCCAGGCATTTATCAGTATGCATATCCTTTCGCTGAGGCCTCGCGGCCCGGTAGTTGTAGCCGGAGTTTTGCTTGCGTATTTTATCGTGTTTTGTTTGGCCAATAGAGCGGTACGCTGCAGCAAAAAAACACTTTTTTCTTTATAGGTAACCTTTTATGAGCCCGATAATTGAAATAATCCTGAAATACCGCAGGCCCCTGATCGTTCTTTTCCAACTTGGGCTGGTGATCCTTTCATATTATTTTGTCTTCTTGCTGCGCTTTGATTTTACCTTCCCCGTTGCTTACGCGCCGATGTTTTTTAAGACGCTCCCTGTTTTGATCATCATAAAACTGGTCGTTTTTTACTTCTTCGGGTTATATCAGGGGTTATGGCGTTATGTCTCTATGAATGACCTCTGGCAGATATTAAAAGCAAACTGCATGGCATCATTGCTTTTTATGACAGCCGAAATATTCATTTTCGGGCTGCAGGGCTTTCCCCGGTCTGTTTTTATCCTTGATTTTATACTCTGTACCTTTTTGATCGCCGGGATACGCTTTCTTAACCGCTTGGTGCGTGAACGCTACAGGCTGGATCTGCCGGTTAAACGAAAAAAGGTTTTAATTGTGGGGGCCGGGCAGGCAGGGATATTGACCTTGAAGGAATACCGGCATAACCCGGGTTCCGGAGAAGTCGTCGGCTTTATTGACGATGACCGCGTTAAACATAATTCAACCATTGATGGTACCCCGATCTTTGGCGGCAGAGATAAGATCCCCGAACTGGTAAATGAATACGACGTCGAAGAGATCATCCTCGCTATTCCTTCGGCGAAGGGCCAGGATATCCGTGATATCCTGTCGTATTGCCAGGTCCCCAATGTCAGGATCAAGATCGTCCCCGGCCTGCATAAGATCCTGAACGGGGAGCTGGAGATCAAGCCGCGGCAGGTGCGCCCCGACGATCTTTTAGGCAGGGAAGTAGTAGAAATAGATAAAAGCGACGTAGAATCGTACGTTAAGAATAAGCGGGTGCTCGTTACGGGAGCCGGCGGTTCTATAGGCTCTGAACTTTGCAGGCAGATCGTTAATTTTTCTCCGGAAAAAATAATCCTTTTGGACCATAATGAGAACGGGGTCTATTTCCTCGAAGTCGAATTCAAGGTCAAATACCCTCATATTAAGTTCAGCACCGTTATCGGGAATATTCGCGATATCGGTTTATTAAAACAGGTGTTTTCGCTCTACCGTCCGCAAGTGGTCTTTCACGCGGCAGCGCATAAACACGTCCCGCTCATGGAGCGTAATCCCCTTGCCGCGGTTAAGAACAATGTCATCGGCACCAGGAACCTTATCTATGCGGCCGCCCATTATTCCATAGACCGGTTTGTTTTGATCTCCACCGATAAAGCGGTCAACCCGACATCTGTCATGGGAGCTACCAAAAGGATAGCGGAAATGCTCCTTCAGGCGAAATCAAAAAAGAGCAGGACTAAATTCATGGCAGTCAGGTTTGGGAACGTGATCGGCTCTGACGGAAGCGTGGTGCCCCTGTTTAAGAAACAAATAGAAGAAGGCGGGCCGGTCACGGTAACCGACCCTGAAGTAAAAAGGTATTTTATGAGCATCTCTGAGGCAGCCTCACTCGTCTTACAGGCAGGCGCCCTGGGTAAAGGAGGGGAAATATTCATCCTCGACATGGGTGAACAGGTCAAGATAGGCGACCTGGCAAAGAACCTCATCGCGCTTTCCGGCAGCGATGTCCCTATACAGTTCATCGGCCTTCGCCCAGGCGAAAAACTCTATGAGGAAATGCTCTTGAATACCGAAAGCGATACGGTTACCAAGCATAATAAGATATATGTCACGAGATCTCCCGATTATAACCCTGCGAAATTACGCAAGAAAATAAAAGAGATGGAGCGTCTGGTGAAAACGTCCGATGTTAAAAAGACCATGCAGCTTATTTCTGAACTGGTGTCCACATATAAGCCTGCCAAAGATTCATTGATATGATATGGAAATAACAAGAGAAAAAACAGTCTTTTTCTGTGACCGGGCGCTGTTCGTCTGCGTATGCCTGTTAATGGCGTGGCTTCCGGTTTCCTCCGGAGGAGTAGAAACCTGTGTTTGGTCAGGGGTATTCTTTTGGGTCATGAAAAAGGTTTACGGGTATAAAACTAAAAATTTCCGGGGCGGATTGTTCCCTCAGACAATTTTGAACAATCCTTTGATCTTTTTTATCATGGCAAATGTGATATCGACTGTTTTTACGGTCAATCTCGGTTTGTCCGTAAGAGGTTTACTGGGAAAAGAATTGAAATTTATCGCTGTCTACGTCATGGTCGTTGAGGCGATCAGTAGTTATAAACGCCTGGAACGGCTCTTAGTTATAGCTCTTATCACATCTGTCATCATCATTGCTGACGCGGGTATGCAGTATTTTTACGGGATGGATTTCCTGCGCAGGTATGTCTCAACTCAGATGCGCGCCAGCTTTCCTTCTACCAATGATTTCGCAGGTTGGCTTATTATAATGATCTTCCTGTTTTTGGGAGTTATTTTCGCAAAAAAGGTTTTTACAAGAAAATTAAAGATTTTCGCGGGAGTTGCGGCATTCGCCATGCTGATTTGTCTGCTCGTGACATTTTCGCGCGGCGGCTGGATAGGGTTTTTTTTCGGAGGGCTTATATTCCTTGCGATAGTTTTGAAACATTGCCGGTTGAGGTCTAAAATGATCTTGTCAAGTGTTGTGACAGGTTTATTAGTCTTCACCTTATTTTTACCGCAGTCGGTGAAGAACAAAGTTGAAGCTGTCGGCAAAATCGACTTTAAGACAGGACTGACCATTATTGACCGTTTTAAGTCTATGGCTGATATGAATTACGCGTCAAATGCCCACCGTATAAAGCTCTGGAACCAAGCGTTACAGGTGATCAGGGATTTTCCGGTAAGCGGATGCGGCTTAAATACATATTCTTATTTTGTAAAGAAATACCCGAGTTTTATTGGAGGGAGCATGTATCCTCATAATTCCTTTTTACAGATGACGGCTGAAACCGGCTTTGTAGGGTTAATAATGTTTTTGGTGCTTCTGATAAGTTTTTTGATCGCGGGGTTCGGCCATATCGCTCGGAAAAACAGTTATTTGGTTTTAGGGTTGGTATCCGGCATTTTCGCGTTCTTAGTGCAAAGTTTCTTTGATACCAATCTGTACGCGCTTCAATTAGTGGTTTTGTTCTGGTATATGCTGGGATTGACTATCGCGGTAATGAGGATAGAGCAACGCGATGATCCCGGCTCTGTCGTACAAGGGCCGTCTTTTGTGAAAAATAATTAAATTACAGGATGATCGATCTATTATTAATTAAGCCGCTGAGTAAATACAGCCTGCAATACACTCCTTCTTTAGGCATGGGATTTATTGCCGCCCATGTGCAGGCGTGTGGTTTTCAGGTACGGATCGTTGACGCTAATGTAAAAAAAATAACTCCCGCTGAATTGCCCAAACATTGCTCTTTAAAAGATTTCCGGCTCATCGGCCTCCAGGCGTATGATATGGACCTGCAGGAGGTAAAAGAATACATACAGTCCATTCAAAGTGCCGCTCCCGGAGTCCCGGTCATCGTAGGCGGGCCGGCGCCCTCCTCTAATCCTGAGTTTGTCCTTGAGTTCCTTAAAACGGCCGATTTTCTGGCTGTGGGAGAAGGGGAGATCTCTCTCGAGAGGCTTTTAAAGGTGCTTAAACCCGGGGCCGTTAAATATCCTCTTTTTGAACATGTGCCCAACCTGGCCTGGAGGCAGGATGGCTCGATCCATTTGACGCCCCATGAATATGTCCAGGACCTCGATGCTATCGGGGCCCCCGACTGGGATGCCCTGGATCCGGGTTTGTATAAAAACGCGGTGCATGGTTTTTTTTATCGCCGCCTTCCGGCGCTGCCGGTCATGGTATCACGGGGATGCCCGTTCCGTTGTTCGTTTTGCGGGAGCAGGAATATCACCGGATATAAAGTCCGCAGGCGAAGCCCGGAGTCGGTTGTCAATGAACTGGAGTATTTAAAACATACCTTTGGTTTACGCGAGTTCCAGGTGATCGACGATAATTTTACTTTTCCTCCGGAAGCGGCATTGGAATTCGCGCAGATGCTGATCGACCGGCGGCTTAACCTGTTATGGACCTGTCCTAACGGCTTACGGTTAGACACCTTAAATAAGAAATTGCTCCTGGCTATGAAACGTTCGGGATGCTATGAAGTTGCCGTCGGTATAGAATCGGGAGACCCCGGGATTTTGAAGGATATGGGTAAGAACCTGTCTTTGGAAACAGTCGTTGAGAAGGTGGATCTTATTCATCAACAAGGGATACAGGTGGTCGGGTTCGTCATGGTCGGGTATCCGTTAGAAACTGAAAAGACGCTGCGTAAAACGCTCGATTTTCTGCTCTCTCTACCGCTGGTGCGCATTAGCTTGACGAGGTTTATCCCTATGCTCGGCACGCCGATAAGCGAACGGCTGCTTGCGAAAGGCGAGATCAGCACCGCAACGATAGACCCGACAAAACAAAATTACAACTCTTTCACCTATGTCCCGGCAGCGCTTACCGAAAGCAGGCTTCATTATTGGTACCGTTTTATTTTTTTGCGGTTTTCATTACGGCCGCGCATAATCTTTCATAATATAAGGAATATAAGATCATTCTCTCATGCAAGAATCATCTTTCAAAAGATCATCGGATTCTTTAAATAATTTGCCCGTTTCCGGCACCCGAAAGGTCAAAAAAGCCTTTTGTATGGCAGCCGGCAGGGGAATACGCTTTCGGTCCTACAGCAGGGTGATCCCGAAGTCAATGCTTGTTATTGATTCAGAACCATTGATCTCCCGCAACATTCGGCTGCTTGACGAAGCGTTCGACCTGGACATAGTATACGTTCTTATCAGCCGCAAAAACGCTGTTATCCGTGAGTGCGTCAATAAAATGACCCGCTTAAAATGCAAACTGGAGTTTATCGAGATCCCGGAAGAAAATGTTTCTCAGGGCCTCCTCGCCGGGTACGCCGCGATCGCAGCGTACCTTGATCCCTCGGAAGTCTTTGTTTCTGTTTTGGGAGATGAGTATTATGAAGGGACCGACCACCGGGGATTTGCCGAGTTCATCCAGAGCTGCCCTGATTTCTCGGTTTGCTGCGCCGTTAAGAGATATGTTTCTCCCGATGAGTATTTTAAAAATTATTCCGTTGATTTTCTCTCGGGATCGCAGGTTAAAGAGGTCCGTGAAAAACCGAAGAAAATAACCTCCGCGTATTTCGGTTTAGGAATGATCAGTGGAAAACGGGAGCTTCCTGAATTAGCTCAAAAGAAGCTCCAGGAGGGCAGCCCGGTTAATTTCATCGAGCTTTTAAACAGTATGCCCCAACAGGGCGCGGGGTGCTTACGGGGCTTTGAATTCCGGGGCGGCTACGTCAATATCAATACCCGCAGCGATGTTTTTAAATTAAAAAGGTTCCTGAGGGAGAGCCGCTGGAAGACATTTTCTATTGATGTGATCATCCCCGCGTGGAATGAAGCGGAGTCTATCGCTTATGTAGTCAAGGATTTTCTCCCGGTGTGCGGGAAGGTGATCGTTATGGACAATGCTTCAACTGACGGGACTGCCGATATCGCCCGCGCGGCAGGGGCGGTCGTATATTCCGAGAAGCTTGACGGTTATGGGGACGCTATAAAAAAAGGCATGGACCGGTCGCTTGCCGATATTATGTGTATTACGGAGGCCGACGGCACATTCCGCGGTGAAGATATCGAAAAATTGCTTATGTATCTAAAGAACGCCGACGCTGTTATCGGCACCCGCACCTATTGGCAGTATGTCGAGTATGGCGCCAACATGCCTTTTACGCAGCGTTTCGGGAACATGATCTTCGGTTCGATCATTACGCTGCTTTGGTGGAACCGCCGTTCGAGATTCACCGATGTAGGCTGCACTTTCCGTTGTTTGTGGAAAGATTCGTATCAAAGGATCGCTCACCGCCTGGTAGGCCGGGGGCCTGAGTTTTCACCGGAAATGATCATTGAATTGCTCAATACCTGGCAAAGGGTGATCGAAGTACCGGTGCCGTATCACGCGCGCGTAATGGGAGAATCCAAGTTCTCTCACAGCTTTTTTGCTTCAGCAAAGACCGCCTGGAAGATGCTGAGGATAATCGTCTATAAACGATGGAAGGAATGGATGTTTACCTTGTTTGCCCTGAAATCGATGTATTTTAACTCCCAGGAAAGGCCGTCCGCATGATCATCCTGTTTGTGGAAGCGTTAATGGTTATCTTGAGCTCGTGGCTCCTGGCGCGTGAATATTTCGGTTTGCGGCTTTTAAGCGAATCAGTTATTGTCTGTTTTATGCTCGGATTTGCCCAGATCGTTCTGGTAGAGCTGGGATGCGGCATTACGGGAAAACTTTATGTATATACTGTTTTTACGTCGCATCTGGCGGTTTTTGCCTTCGTTGTAATGCTCTATTTGAAAAAGAAAAGAACAACATTGGAAAAACCTGATATCGAGCCATTTTTGAAAAGCAATCTGCTGCTGTACGCTTTGAGCGCCTTCGCGGCGTTCTTCCTGGTTAAAATATCCGTTAATTTGCTTAATCCTCCGTTAAGCCCTGACAGCCTGCAATTCCATCTGGCATTTCCCGCCGCCTGGATCACTCAGGGGAATTTAAACAGCCCGTTCTTTGTTTTCGGCGCAAGCCCTATTGTGAACCCCGGGTCATTGGAAACAGGGTCTCTTTCTTATTACCCTATTAACGCGCAGTTGTTTTATACTTGGCTCATGCTGCCTCTTCGCAACGCTTTCCTGGCGGATATAGGTGAAGCTCCGTTCTATATTATCGGCATAGTAACGATATACGCGATATTGAAGCGCTATGGCATTGATAAGACAAGGGCTTTGTTAACCGGTTTCCTCTGGGCGCTTATCCCTAATATCCTGAAACAGCTGCGTACCGGCTCATTGATAGACGTTATTTGCGCGGTTTTGCTTTTGATGGTTTTTTATACGCTATTGTTGCTTAAAAAAGAATTGAGCGTTAAGCATGCTTTGCTCTTCGGGACCGCCCTGGGGCTTTTTATCGGTACCAAGATCATTAATTTTGTCTGGCTTATCGCTTTTATCCCTTTTATGGCTTATGTTTTGTTCGCTGCCGTAGGCGAAAAAAAACTTGCGTTCGGCCGCGCAGCCGCTATCTCGGCGGCGGCAGCGGGTATGGTGATCATCCTTGGCGGGTACGTCTATATAAAGAACTTCATTTATACCGGAAATCCTTTGTTTCCCGTCTCCGTGAAGATAGCGGGGAAGGCCCTTTTTAAAGGCTTGCTTGATAACGCCGGATATAAGGCCCAAATAGCCCGCGGCGACCAGATAAATATCATGAAAGTCATTTTCCGGGAAGGCTTGGGGCTGCAATTCTTATTATTGATCCTTCCCTGTACTGTCGCGCCGCTTATTTTTTTACGGTACCTTAAAACGAGGCTTAAGCCGTTTACTGAATATATCCTTTTGTTCCTTACTCCGTTAATGATGATAGTTTTATATTTGGTTTTTATAAATATATCCTGGGTGAGGTATATTTTCCCGTATTTGACGCTGGGATTAGTAGTCGCGGTCATATTCGTAACCGCTTTACCCGGCGGCCATGCGTATTTGACTTTTGTGTCGTTCGTAGCCATTACCGCGGCATTATTCGAATTAGGAAAAGGCTCTGAGCTGGTTGTGTCTGTCGCGCTGACCATCGCGTTAACGGCCGTGTTTATTTTTTACAAAAAACAGATCATTGTATTTTATAAAACCAGGGTTTTCGGTACAGTTTTTTTTGCGGCTGCCGGTACGGGTGCGCTCATCTTGTTTTTTGGGAACGCCCAATACGACCGGAATGAATTTACCAGGTACCCGCAGACTTTCAGTAAAAAAGAGTCCTGGCAGATCGATACGGGGAGAAGCTGGAAATGGCTTAACGAGCATTCCGGTGAGGGTGCCGGTATCGCCTACGCCGGCCGTTCGGAGTTTTATCCGCTTTTCGGTGATCACTTGAAAAACAGGGTAAGCTACATTTCGGTCAATGATAAAGAGATTACCCCGTATAATGATCCTGACGGCTCCTGCCGGCAGAAAAAGGATTACGCGGCATGGCGCAGAAATCTTCTCTCAAAAAAGGTCGACTATCTGTATACGGTACTTCCCTGCCCTGAAAACAGGGAAGTTGAGGATGCCGGCGCATTTCCGATAGAGGACCAGTGGGCTGCCGGCCATCCTGAAGGTTTTCAGCTGGTGTTCAGTAACTCTTTGACGAGGATATATAAAGTAATAATGAACGAACGGTTAAATTGAACTTTTCGTTTTCCAAATAAAAGCGCGAACTGACTGCTTTTACGAAAGCATATGCGCGCAGAAAGAGAAAGACAAGTTATGAAGGTATTCCTTGTTTATCCTCCGTGCTCTGAGCTTAATTTAAAGGGTTATCCGCTCGGATTAGGTTATCTTGCCGCAGCTATGGGTAAACATTTTGATGTCAGCGTATTTAACTATAACGGCAGAGAGTTCCAACAGAGTATCCGCTCATTCTTACAGGAGATAAAAGCGGGGAAGCCCGATATCGTCGGGATATCGTTTAATTCCTTTAACCGCTGGGGCGCGTACCGGCTGATAAACCAGATTAAGCGCCTGGACTCAAAGATCAAGGTCGTTTTAGGCGGCGTTCACCCCTCGACGATGTTCGGGCAGGTGTTCCAATACTTTTATAAAAATATCGATTTTATTATCCAGTCTGAGGGTGAAACAACGCTGGTAAAACTCTGTCAAGCTTTAGAAAAATCGGCTGATTTCACCGGCATAAGCGGTTTGGTTTACAAGACGGCCGACGGAAAGTTCAAGGCAAACCCGGTAACGGATATTGTCAAGAATATTGACGACCTGGCGATGCCGGATTATTCGTATGCCGCGCAAGAAATAAGGAGAAAGGGGATCGCGTTCCTGATCTCTTCCCGGGGCTGCCCGGTGAATTGTTCGTTTTGTTCTACGTCATCGTTCTGGGGCCAGAATGTCCGCATGAATTCTCCTGAACGGATCGGCGCTGAAGTTGAAAGCGCGGTCCAGCGTGGAGCAAAAAAGATATTCTTTCATGATGACACCTTTAATTTGGGTATAGAGCGCACGATCAAGATCGCGGGCGTCTTAAAGAAATTTAATATCGAATATGCTATCCAGTGCAGGGTCACTCCTGTCAACGAGGAAATGATCGCCGCGCTGGCGGATTCCGGATGCAGGCATATCACCTGGGGGGCGGAGAGCCTTTCCGAATCGATCCTTAATAACATCCATAAGAAGATCACCCGGGAGCAGGTGAAAAAAGCTTTTGACATATGCGCCGGCTTTACCGATAAACTTACAACTTCCGCTTTCTTTTGCGTCGGTACACCGGGGGAATCTGAAAAAACGGTCGCTGAAACTCTCTCATACTTGAATAATTTTATCCGTTCAACCCACGGGCCGGGCGCGTCCATGCTTTACATTTTACCCGGGACTAAAATACACGCTGACCTGGTGAAGGCCCGGAAATTCGATGAGCGGATATGGCTTGAGAGCGGCTCGGTATATTATTATACCGGCGAGCATTCTATGAAGGTGCTCAACCGCTGGCGTAAAGCGATCAACCGCAGCGGCATCAGGATCCCGTATACTGCCGCTTATTTCTGGGATTCACTCTCTCAGAAAAATGCTCCCGAGGGAAAACCCGGGAATAATTTGTTTGCCAAAACAGTTAAAAAATTTAAAAGAGCCGTGAATCTATTACTGCGCCGGTATTAACACCAATCCCGCAGTATTATTATTCGGAGAAGGAAATGCCTGAACTTTCTGTTATCGTCCCGGTGTATAATGAAGCGACCATGATCGAGGGGATCATTAAAAAGATCATCGATATCCCGGTCGATAAAGAGATCATCGTCGTTGATGACGGCTCCTCAGACGGCACGGGAAAGATCTTAAGGTCGATCTCCTACCCTGGGGTTTTGATCATACATCACGGCACCAATCGCGGCAAGGGAGCTGCCGTCCTGACCGGTTTGGCTCACGCGCGCGGAGAATATTTGATCGTGCAAGACGCTGATTTCGAATATGATCCTCATGACTATTTAAAGTTGCTTGAACAGGCAAAGCTCGGGAAAGGCGACCTTATATTAGGGGCGCGTTTCATGAAAGGCTATTTTGGCATGGCTATCCCTAAAATGGGCAACCGTTTATTGACCGGCCTCGTCAATCTTTTATTCGGAGTCAAATTAAATGATTGTTTTACCTGCTATAAGCTGATGCGCAGAGTAAGCATACTCGATCTTAACCTTGTGTCGGGAAGCTTTGATATTGAGATCGAGATACTTGCTAAGGCCATAAAGAAAAAAATGCATATTTTTGAAGTGCCGATAACATACCGGCCGCGCACATATTCTCAAGGCAAGAAGATAAGGATACGGGACGGTTTGTGGGCGGTGGCAAGGATATTCAAGTTCCGTTTTAACTAAGAAAGAGGGCGCTATGCTTAAAATGTTCGAACTTATCATTTATTGGTCGATTATTTTGATCCCGTTTTCCGTGGCAATTTCTACCGGGTTTTCCAATACGCTCCTCGGATTTTTAGCCTTCGGTTATTGCGGGAAAAAGTTTATGCTCCGTAAGCCCCCTTTTTGGAATACCCCTTTGAGCTGGGTCTATTTTTTGTTTGTGGCGGTAGCCTTGGCCTCAATAATGAATTCAAGCGCCCTTTTGTATCCGGCGAACCGTCAAGGTATCCTGAAACTTTTAAAATACGGGCTGATTTTCTTGATCTGCGCGGAGGAGATACGCAGCGTTGAGCATATCAAAAGGATCGTTCTGGGGCTTGTGTTCGCGGGGCTGCTGGTAAGCGTAGATGCGTTCTGGCAGCTTCGCGTGGGATGGGATTTTGTTCATCATGAAGCCGTGCAATCATGTTTGATCAATTTACCCCGGCCCACCGGACCGTTCCCCAATCCGAATGTCATGGGTATTTTTCTCGGTTTGATCGCCCCGCTCCCCCTTGGCCTGGGGCTTGCGTATTATTCGGGAAAAGAAAAGATCTCATGGTTCATCGTTTTCCTGTTCACGGCAATGGGGATTTATCTGACGCTTTCCCGCGGTTCTGGGCTGGGATTGTTCGTAAGCGCCTTTTTGCTTGCTGTCACATTAAGAAAAAAGGCCCTGGTTGTTTTTTTAGCGGGGATATTGCTGGCTTACCCGTTAGTCATGCCCAAGAACATTAAAACCTGGGCTCAAAAGCGTAATTATAATCCACTGGTCTTCTTTTTTAATGAGGACCGTTTGAGCATGTACATGAATTCGATGAATATGATCAGCCGGCATCCATTTACAGGCGTAGGAATAAACACATATTCTCAGAATTACGGAAAATATAAGACAAAGAAAGCGGAAGACTACTGCGTTACCCCTGAATCCAGCTACGCTCAAAGTAATTTCTTTCAGATGGCAGGAGAGGTCGGCTTGGTCGGACTGGCGGTTTTCTTTTTATTCCTGGGTATTTTGTTTAACGGGCTTATACGCGCGTATAAACGATCAAATGATCCGTATTTAAAAGCGCTGTCCGTGTCATTGATCGCCTGCTTTACCGCGTTTTTGGTCAATGGATTGACTGAATCAAGCCTGTATTATTCGCGGGTGGTGATCATGTTCTGGTATTTTGTGGGTATCTCGTTAGCTTTACGCAAATTCAGGATTCCGGGAACACCACCGGCTCAAGAGGTATAAGGCTTAAGGCTTTCCTAAGGTTAGGGGGCGCGGGACTATGGGGATAAAAAGAATAGTAGTATTCCGTAATGACCGGTTTGGAGAATTTTTGTTGATAATTCCGGCGCTTGAGGCTTTAAAACGCATGTATCCCGGGGCATCACTTACGGTAGTGGCGCATCCGTCGGTACAAGCGCTCGCCCGGATCATTCCGGGTATTAATGCGGTCATCGCCTGGGAAAACCGCAAGCATCGTTTTGTCGAAATAATTAAATTTGCTTTTGAGCTGAGAAGAGGACATTTTGACCTGGCAGTTATCTTTAACCCGATGAAGGAATCCCATCTGGTCACTTTTCTGGCAGGGATAAGCGAAAGATTAGGCTATAGAAGGAAATGGGGCGCATTATTAACTAAAAGCCTCACCGATACCAGGGATTCGGGATTGAAGCACGAAGTGGAATCTAATTGCGAATTACTGCAGTGTTTGGGTGCCGTGCCGAAAGATCACCGCCTTTCGCTTGAATTGGAGGAACGTTTGATCAATGATTTTCTCAAGGAATATCCTTTTGCCGGCTCCGGCAACCTGGTTGTGATCCATCCCTGGACGAGCGACCCGGTTAAGCAGTGGCCGCCGGAGAATTTCAGCGCTTTGGTTGAAATGATAGGGGAAAAATTAGACGTAACAACGGTGCTTATCGGTGGGGAGCAAGAGCGGCTGAAGGATTTCACCTGGAAAACTAACTCCCGACAGAAGATCATTGACCTGACCGGCAAAACTACTCTTGTGCAATTGGCCGCGCTTTTAAAGAAATCCCGGCTGCTTGTTTCTGCTGACAGCGGCCCGGTGCACCTGGCCGCGAGCGTCGGCACTCCGGTAATAGCCCTTTTCCGTAACGATATTCCCGGCAAAAGCCCAAGGCGATGGGGGCCCTGGGGAAAGAACAATCGCGTTATCGCTCAACCGCGTATTAACGATATTACTGTCGCGGAAGTTTTTGAGGCAGTGGAAGAAGAATTGAGATCGGATAAAGTATTCGAAGGTAATTTAAAAAATTAAAGTTTAAATAACAAAGGAAGGTTTAAGCCTAAAGATTAAATTATAAAATTCGTCCTTTAACCTTTTAATTTTCTTTGTTATTTAATCTTTATCCTTTAAACTTATTTTATGATGGAAGCTAAAAAGATCGAAAAAATACTAGTCATCAATCCCTTCGGTATCGGGGATGTGCTTTTTACTACTCCGGTTGTCCGCGCACTCAGGGAGAATTTTCCTCAGGCGGTCATTGGATATTGGTGTAATGAACGCGTCAAAGAAGTTCTAAAGCACAACCAGAATATTAACATGATCTTTTCGCTTTCGCGCGGCGACCTGAAGCGCTTATATAAAAAATCCAAGGTCCAGGCTGTTTTAAGGTTAATCCGGGTATTGACGGATATAAAGAGCCATTCTTTCGACGCCGTGATCGATTTTTCTTTAGATTACCGTTACAGCTTTATGACCAGGATCTTAGGGATCAAAAAAAGGATCGGTTTTAATTATAAGAACCGGGGAAGGTTCTTAACGGATACGCTGCCTATTGAAACGTACAGCTCAAAGCATGTCGTGGATTTTTATTTGGATTTGCTGCGATTCTTGAATATTGAACCTCGAACAAAAGATTTAGACCTGAGCGTTTCCCCTGTTAATAACGTAAAGGGCAGGTATATCCTCAGCCGTCTTGGGATAAAGGAGAATGACACGGTCATCGGTATCGCCCCCGGAGCCGGGGCGAGTTGGGGTAAGGATGCGTCGTTTAAGCGCTGGCCTGCCATACGATTCACGCAATTAGCGGATAAGGTGGTCTCTGAACTCGGGGCTAAAGTCGTGATCCTGGGAGATGAGTCTGAACGGGACATCGCTGATTTTATCATGTATTCAATGAGGTATAAGGCCATTGACCTGGTAGGTAAGACAAATATCGAGGAGTTCATCGCGCTGATCAATAATGTCGATGTGCTTGTCGCTAATGACGGCGGGCCGCTCCACTGCGCGGTCGCCCTGGGCAAAAAAACAGTCGCGATATTCGGCCCGGTTGATGATGTCGTCTACGGCCCGTTCCCCAGGTCGGATAAACACATCGTTATTAAAAAAGACCTGCCGTGCAGGCCATGTTACCAAAAATTCAAACTCGGCGCCTGTGAGCGTGACAGGGCATGTATTAATATGATCTCAACTGAAGAAGTTTTTGAGGCGATAAGGAGGCTTGTGTGAATATCCCATTTTCAGATCTCGGCATTATCCATAAAAAATTAAGAATACCTCTCAATAAAGCATTAGAACGCGTGATCGCGAGGGGAGACTTTATTCTCGGAGAAGATGTACGTTTGTTTGAACAGGAATTCGCATCCGTTTGCAACGCCCGTTACGGTATCGGCACAAGCTCCGGGACTGCCGCCTTATTCCTATCGCTGGTAAGTTTAGGGATTGGAGCGGGAGACGAGGTCATTGTGCCGGATTTTACCTTTATCGCTACCGCTTTTGCGGTAACCTATACGGGCGCGAAGCCGGTTTTTGCCGATATCGACGATGTTACCTACAATATTGATGTTAAAAAGATCAAACATGCCCTTTCCCGAAAAACGAAAGCGATCATCCCCGTGCATTTATACGGGCAGCCTGCCGCGATGCGCCAGATCATGCAATTAGCCGGAGAATATGATTTGAAGGTTATTGAGGACGCCGCTCAGGCGCACGGTGCGCTCTGCCAGGTTTCAGGAAAAAAGCTTTTGCCTGTCGGGTCGATCGGCGATATCGGATGTTTTAGTTTTTATCCTTCTAAAAACCTCGGGGGATTTGGTGACGGGGGAATGATTGTTACCAATGATGAAGCCTTGTACCGTAAATTGCTCGTTTTACGGGATTGCGGAAGGATCTCAAAATACGAGCATGCGGTTGTCGGTTATAATTCGCGCTTAGACACGCTTCAAGCTGCGCTCTTGAGGGAAAAACTCAAATATCTTAACGCCTGGACCCGGTTACGCAAGGCAGCCGCGGAGCGCTATGACGCGATGTTAAAGGATGTGCCGGGAGTTATTATTCCCCGGGCAGTTGACCAGGCATCCCATGTGTATCACGTCTACGCGATACGGATCAAGAACAGGGATGCTGTAGTAAAGAAGCTCCAGGAGAAAGGTATCGGAGTGATCGTTCATTACCCGATCCCGCTGCATATGCAGAAAGTGTACGCGTCGTTGGGATACAAAAAAGGGGATTTCCCGGTGGCAGAACAGGTCTCCCGGGAGATCGTTTCTTTACCGCTGTATCCGTATATGAAACCCTCCCAGATCAAGTACGTTGTGCGCCAGATTCGGGCTGCGGTTGAAACAGCAGGTTAAAGAAAAGTGATCGGTAAACAGGAAAGCCCGGGACGAGGTAATCCGAGGATACGGCGATCTGGGGACTGGGGCACCGGGGATCCGGCGAACTGATAGTTCGGGAAAACGTTAAACTCGGGCTTAGGAATCATAAGTTAAGTTTAAAGTCTAAAGGATAAATAACAAAGGAAGATTAAAGGATTAAGGCTAAATTTTAAAATTACCTGCCTGCCGGCAGGCAGGAACCTTTAAACTTAAGTCTTCCTTTGATATTTAGACTTTAAACTTTAGACTTTTACAAGAATACTATAGTTAAAAGAAATGAATTATAACATTACCAATTAAGGAGGAATAATGCCGGAAAAAATAAAGCTTTCAGTGGTAACGTTAACTAAAAACAGCCAGGAGATAATCGAGGATTGTTTGAAGAGCGTTGCCGGCTGGGTGGGAGAAATAATCATTGTAGATGATATGAGCACGGACCGTACTTTGGAGATCGTAAGGAAATATACCGATAAAGTTTCTGTCCGCAAATGGGACAAGGAAGGCCTCCACCGGAACCTGGCTTACGCGAAAGCATCCTATGATTATATATTAAGCCTTGATTCCGATGAGCGGGTGACTCCCGAACTCAGGGATGAAATAATCGCGATCTTTAAGGCAGGCCCGGAATTTAACGGGTACAATATCCCTCACCGTAATTTTATCGGCAGCTATTGGATACGCCATGGAGGCTGGTATCCCAACGCTAAATTGAAGCTGTTCAAGAAATGTGAATTCAAGTACGAAGAGGAAGCGGAATATCATCCGCGCGCTTTCATGGAAGGAAAAACCTTTACGCTCAAGGGCGATATTATCCATTTTGCCTACCGGGATTTTAAGAACCTTTTTAGCAAATTAAACCATCAGACTGATTTTGAAGCCCGAAAGTGGCTGCGCGATAAGCGTAAGATGAGCTTCGGCCTGTGTATGGTGAAGATCTTTTCGCGTTTTATGAAATTTTATTTAGGCAAAAAAGGGCACAAAGACGGTTTTATCGGATTTATGATGGCGCTCGCGTCTGGGCTCTATCAGATCATGGCTTACGCTAAATATTGGGAGGCTAAACAGAATGCCTTGCCCGCAAAGGAAAAATAAGCCCCGCCGGAATAAAAAGGCGGTTTTTATCGACCGAGACGGAGTTATTAACCGCTACCCGGGTGAGAACCGTTTTGTGGCATCCTGGAAGCAATTCCGCTTTCTTCCGGGGGCAAAGGGCGCGCTGCAGAAGCTTTCTGCCGCCGGTTATTTGGTTTTTATCGTTTCGAATCAATCGGGAGTCGCGCGCGGGCTTTATTCACAGGCCGTATTGGATGAAATAACATCCTTGATGCTCAAAGCGCTTGAAAGATCACGGGCATATATACAGCAAGTTTATTATTGCGTGCACGGCCCGCACGACAGCTGTCACTGCCGTAAGCCTAAGCCGGGATTGATCAAAAAAGCGATGAAGGAATATGGCATTGGCAAGAAGGCCTTATCGGAATCGTTTTTTATCGGTGACAACATGGTTGATATTCAAACTGCCCAAACGGCCGGCTGTAAGTCGATCTTAGTCTTTTCAGGCAAGGAGAATGAGGGCAATAAAAAACTCTGGGTTGCGCAGCCTGATTTTACCGCGCGGGACCTTGCCTGTGCTGTCAAATTAATCCTACGCTCCACAACACTCTAATATTATGAAAGTCATCGTCGCTTATGCCGCAGCGGGCAGGGGTCACCAGCAGGCTGCAGAGGCGCTTCTTACGCATTGCAGAACCGCCTATAAAACCACGGATATTGAAGCTGTGGATATCCTTAAGTTTACGAATCCTTTTTTCGATTTTTTGTATTCACGGGGTTACTATGTGGTGGCCAGCCACTTAGGTTTTCTTTGGCAGTTCTTTTTTTCCATAACCTACCAAGCTCCTATCCGCCGGCTGTTCAACAGGCTCAGCGCTTGGGGCGCGGTTAAATTTAAACGTTACCTTATTGAACGCAATCCCGACGTTATTATCTCAACTCATTTCTTTCCGGCGGATATATCGGCCAGGCTTAAAGAAGAGAATAAAATAACATCGCGTTTAATGACCATAATTACTGATTTTGGCGTGCATCCGTTATGGGTAACCTCCGGCTGCGATGTTTACGTGGTTGCTTCTGAAGCTACAAAGCAGGAATTGCTTACCTTGGGTGTTAAGGGCGAAAAGATCAAAGTATTCGGTATTCCCATCAGGGAGGGCTTTGGGCGCCGCTATCAACGGTCGAATCCACGCTTTAGCGTCTTACTTTTTACCGGGTCATTCGGTTTTTCTTTTATTGAAAAGATCGCTCTTGCACTCGCGGATAAGGTGCATCTTTGGGTGGTCTGCGGGAATAATGCCTCTTTGTATAACCGCTTGCGGAAAAAAACACTTGCCGGTATCGAATTATTCGGGTTTACCGAAGAAATCCCCCGGATCATGGCTGAAGTCGATGTGGTCATAGCCAAGCCGGGCGGATTGAGCATCTCGGAAGCTTTAGCGAGTGACCGGCCGCTCATCTTCACCCGCGGCATTCCCGGGCAGGAATGCGCCAATGAACGTATCCTTCATGAATACGGATGCGCGTTAACGCCGAAGAACTTATCTGAAATGCAGGAAGTGATACTTCAGCTTAAGGACGACCCCGATAAACTTGAGTCTTTACGCGCGCATATTCAGAAGATCAAAAAACCTTTATCTACTCAGGAGATACTCAGGTATGTTTGCGCAGGTGCATCTGGGACTGCCGATCGAAGGCCCCTTTGATTATTCAGTACCCCTTGAGTTCCAACAGAAAATAAAACCCGGAAGCAGGGTGTTTGTCCATTTCCGGGCTAAGAAAATGGTCGGGTATGTGGTTGGTTTAAGTGATAAGACCGATATCCCCAGGGTAAAGCCTCTCTTAGGCTGTATAGACGATTTTCCCGTATTGAACCATGAACTATTAGCGCTGACCAGGGAGGTTTCAGAATATTATTGTTGTTCCTGGGGCGAAGCTATTGAAACTGCCCTTCCCCAGGGTTTACGTAAAGGTAAACTGTTACAACTATCCTGCGAAGTTCCTCTTGAAAGACAAGATCAGACTTCCCCTGCTTTAAAAGGGCAGGCTCAAGCGTCGACAATGATTATTCAGGACTGGGGAGGAAAGCTCCGGTGGGAACGCTATTGGGAAGCTCTGCAACCGGTATTAAAGAGAAAAGAAAGCGCCATCATCCTGGTGCCTGACGTAGACGCGGTAGCGCGGGCTCAAATCCTGGTAGCTGAGAAATTCCGTATTCCGGTAGGCGTCTTGTACCGCGATTGCCCCGCGGAGATGAGTGAATGGTTAAGAATCAAAGAAGGGGGCGTTCAAATTATTGTGGGCACCCGCTCCGCTGTTTTTGCCCCGGCACAGAACCTGGGGTTGATTATTGTCGATGAGGAACAGGACCAGGCATTTAAACAGGACCAGGTGCCTCATTATCACGCGCGCGATGCCGCGTTGATGCGCGCCGGGATGAGCCATGCGCGCTGTTTACTGGCAAGTAGTGCGCCTTCGTTAGAAAGCTTTTATTTGGCAGAAAAGGGCAAAGCCGAGTTCCTTCGTTTAGAAGAAAAAGAGGCTCCCCGGGTCAAGATCATCGATTTAAAGAATCTGCCCCTGTTTAACCGTAAAAAGGCGTTAGTCCTGACTTTATATGTACAGGATGCTATCGAGTCCGCGCTTGCGGCGGGGGAAAAAATACTTTTATTCATTAACCGCAAAGGGTTCGCTACATTTGCCGCCTGCCACCACTGCGGGGCTGTTTTAAAATGCCCGCGGTGCAATATCAATGTCGTCTATCATTATAAGAGTAATGTTTTATCGTGCCACTATTGCAATTATAAGATAAAACCTCCTGAGATCTGCCCCCAGTGCAATTCCGGTTATATAAAGTATTCCGGCGCAGGCGCCGAGAAAATAGAGAGCGAGCTTTGCAGGCTGTTTCCTCAAGCCGTGATCAAGCAAATTGAAGAAGGAGAGGGATCCGATCTCACCATTGCCGATATCTTTGTGGCGTCGCAAGCGGTCCTTAAGTGTACGGTTGAGTCCTTCGGCATGGTTGTCGTGTTAGCTATCGACTATGAACTCAACCGTGTCGACTTCCGCGCGAGCGAAAAAACCTTTTCTCTCTTATCAAGCCTCTTGCGTTTATCCGCCAAGCAAATGCTTATACAGACAAGCCTGCCGCATCATTATTGTTTCGCGGCTTTAGAACAGAATAATCCCGCGCTTTTCTACGATGAAGAGCTTTCGATGCGCAAGCAACTTGAATTTCCGCCTGTCCGGCACATGGGACTGGTCAAGATCCGCGGAAAAAATGAAGAGAAGGTCCAAACAACAAGCCAAAGCTTATTTACCCTCCTCCAGGAGAAAGCGGCGCAAAACGATGTCTCGGTCATATCGGTTAATCCCGGCGTGCACGTAAAGCTCCGGGGGAATTTTTACTGGCAGATCGTCCTGCACGCGGGGACGGCGCAGAAATTATCAAGCTTCCTTAAAAGTTCTTTAAAAAAGGTTTCACATTCTGGTATAATAGTGACTGTTGATATTGACCCCTGGTAACTAAAACTTAAACTATGAACATTATATTCTTCGGAAGTTCGCATTTCGGCGTTGCAGCGTTAAAAGAAATTCTTCGTTCAGAGGTGAGCGTTTCTGCCGTGGTGACTCAGCCGGATAAACCCAAAGGCCGGGGCATGCATGTCTCTTCGACCCTGGTCAAAGAGACTGCTCAGGCGGCAGGCATACCTGTCTTTCAACCGGTACAGGTAAATGCCCTGGAATCGGTCCGGTTCATAAAGGGGTTAGACCCCGACCTTTTTATTGTTATCGCTTATGGGCAGATATTATCGCAGGAAATCTTAGATATACCCCGGATCGCGTCGATTAACGCGCACGCGTCGCTTTTGCCGAAATACCGGGGAGCAGCGCCGATCAATTGGGCTATCATGAACGGCGAGAAAACAACGGGAGTGAGCATTATTAAAATGGTCAGAAAAATGGATGCCGGGCCGCTCATCATAAAAAAGGAAGTCCCGATCTTAGAGGAACATACGGCGGTAAGCCTGGAAGAAGCATTATCCGCTTTGACCGCTCAGTTGATCCCCGAATCGATACGAATGATCGCCCGCCGGGATTACACGCTTATTCCCCAGGATGAATCAAAAGTGGTTCACGCACCCAAGCTGAAGAAGGAAAACGGCTTAATAGAGTGGCAGTCTACGGCTGAGGAGATACAAAACCATATCAGAGGGTGCCTTCCCTGGCCGGGAAGCTTCACCTATTACCGCTCGCAGATCCTCAAAATATATAAATCAGCGACAGTAGGGCCGTATTGCTTTGACCCTGTCCGCTTCGGATGCGGCAGTGTCGTGCATACCGAAAAAAAAGGGATCCTTGTCGCGACCGGCAGCGGTTGTATCCGTATTTTAGAATTACAGCTGCAGGGAAAGCGGATCATGAAAGCTGAGGAATTTATCGCGGGCCATAAAATCCAACCCGGCGAAGTATTCGGCAAAAAGTAGTTGCAAGCCTATTAAATTTTGATATAATATCTATCACTTGTTTTTCAACACCCTGCGTAAACAAAAGACATAATACCAGCACACAATTAAACAAAACCATGCCTGAATTACGAAAAGATCCTGTTATCGGACGATGGGTGATTATCGCCACTGAACGGGCACGCAAGCCCGACCAGTTTGCCGGCGCGCAAGTCGAAAACCGGGCGGAAAAACCTTGCCCTTTTTGTGAAGGTAAAGAATCGCAGACTTCCCCGGAAATTTACTCGGTCCGCCCAAAATTATCGGCTCCCAATACTCCGGGATGGGACTTGAGGGTTGTCCCCAGTGTTACGCCCTTCCTGCGCATTGAAGGCGATCTGGACCGCCGCGGCAAAGGCCTATACGATGTGATGAATGGCGTTGGCGCTCATGAGATCATCGTAGAGACCAACGCGCATATTGCCGGCATGGCTGACTTAAGCGTCGAACAGATCACTCAAGTGATCTCCTGTTATGTCGACAGGATCGTTGATCTGGAAAAAGATAAACGCTTTAAATACGCGCTGGTCTTTAAAAATTACGGATGGATCGCCGGAGGGGGGAGCGTAAAACATTCCCGTTCGCAGTTAATAGCTACGCCCGTCAATCCTAAACGCGTCAAGGAAGAACTCGTCGGCGCGCGGCATTACTATGAACTCCATGAGCGCTGCATTTTCTGCGATTTAATTAAACAGGAGCTTGATTCAAAAGAACGCCTTATTTTGGACGTTGACGGTTTTATCGCGATCACGCCGTTTGCCTCACGCTTTCCTTTCGAAGTGTGGATACTGCCTAAAAAGCATTCTTGCGATTTTGTGAATCTCGATATGCCCAGCCGCGGCAATCTGGCGCGGATCATGAAGGCGGTACTTTCAAAATTAAAAAAAGGATTAAATGACCCGGCATTTAACTACGTTTTACATACCGCACCTTTTAAGCGGCAGAAGGGGGCGTATTGGAGAAGTATTGAGGATGATTATCACTGGCATATTGAAATTATGCCTTCATTAACTAAGGTTGCCGGCTTTGAATGGGGAACGGGTTTTTATATCTGTCCTATGCCGCCGGAAACCGCCGCAAAGTTTTTACGGGAAGTAAATGTCAGTTAGTATGCGTGAGCTGACGCTAGATATTGTTAAAGTAGTTGCTCAAAATAGTGTGATAGTAACCCGCACCTCGTAAGCATGCGCAAAATTTCCTCATTTCCAAGAGGTGCGCAAAAATTTCTTTTAAATTTTTGCGGTGCAACGTTGTGGGAAATGAGGAAATTTTATGCGCATACTCGGTGGGGTTTGCGGCAGAAAGCCGCATACCGGCGCAATACCGCCGCAGTAAGCGGCGTACCCAGCCACACCAATTAGGCTGGGTGCTATCTGCGCCGGGTGACGCTGAATAAAGAATTAAGGTGCATGAAACAGGGAGTAATGACCCGCACCTCGTAAACGCACGAGAAATTTCTTCGAAATTTCTTTCGTGCACTCGGTGGGGTTTCGCTGAATAAAGCTTTAAGGTGCTCAAATGTCAGAATTACGCAGAGATACGATAACAGGAAGATGGGTCATTGTTAATACCGACAGCCCCTCAAAACCATCCGATTATGAGCGGGAAGTCCAGGTTTTAAAAGGCGGCGTCTGCCCTTTTTGTTACGGAAACGAGTCTCAAACTCCTCCTGAGATCGTGGCTATAAGAGAGCCCAGTACTACGCCTAATTCTCCCGGCTGGCAGGTCCGTGTTGTTTCGAATAAATTCCCCGCCCTGCAAATAGAAGGTGATTTAGACCGCAGAGGATCAGGGATCTATGATATGTCTAACGGGATAGGCGCCCATGAAGTAGTTATTGAGACCCCGTATCATACCAAGGGGTTTTCCGATCTTTTAGAACTCGAAATAGAAAATGTTATTACGATGTGCATGCAGCGAACGCTCGATCTTTTAAAGGACAAGCGCTTTAAGTACATTATGATATTTAAGAATGTGGGTGCGGCCGCGGGCGCGTCAATGGAACATCCGCATACGCAGATCGTAGCGCTTCCTATGGTGCCCAAGAATGTGAAAGAAGAGATATTAGGCGCTCATAAATATTTTGAATACCGCGACCGGTGTTTGTATTGCGATATGCTGCGCCAGGAAGCACAGGATAAAGAGCGTATTGTGTCGGAAAACAAGCTTTTTATGGCGTTCTGCCCCTTTGTTTCGCGGTTTCCTTTTGAAATATGGATCGTTCCTAAAAGGCATAACAGTTTCTTTTGCCTGATGTCTTCAGACGAAAAAACGGCACTCGCGGCAATTATGAAAGATACCGTGGGAAAGCTCAAACATGTCTTCGGGGATCTAGCCTATAATTCTATTATACATTCCTCACCCTTGAATAGCGAGACCAGTATCGATAGTTATCATTGGCATATGGAATTCATGCCGAAATTGACCCGCGTGGCGGGTTTCGAATGGGGGACAGGTTTTTATGTGGTACCGACGCCCCCTGAAGTTGCAGCGCAATATTTAAGAGAAGAAGAACCACAGCAAACTAAAGTTGGTTAAATATTACCAGCGTAAAAGGAGGAAAAAGAAATGGCGGTAAAAGTCGGGATAAACGGTTTTGGCAGGATCGGCAGGATGGCATTTCAGGCTCTTTGTGATAAAGGGCTTTTAGGCAAGACCTTAGATGTCGTGGCTGTCGTCGATATTTCGACTGACGCGAACTATTTCGCGTATCAGATGAAATACGATTCTATTCACGGGAAATTCAAGCATACCGTGACTACGGAAAAAAGCGATGCCGGTAAAGAAGAAGCCGATACCCTGGTGGTGAACGGCCATAAGATCAAATGTGTCATGGCCACCAAGAGCCCTGCTGAATTGCCCTGGAAACAACTGGGGGTAGAGCTGGTCATTGAAGCTACGGGATTGTTTACCGACTCAGAGAAAGCTTCCGGACATTTGAGCGCGGGAGCTAAAAAAGTCATGATTACCGCGCCCGGAAAAGGCGAGGTCAAGACCTTGGTTATCGGTGTTAATGAAAATGAGTATGACCCGAAAAAACACGCGATCATTTCGAACGCGTCCTGCACGACCAATTGCCTTGCTCCGCTGGTCCATGTCCTTTTAAAGGAAGGTATCGGCATTGAGACAGGCTTAATGACGACTATACATTCATATACTGCCACGCAAAAAACCGTTGACGGCCCTTCGAAGAAAGATTGGAGAGGGGGAAGAGCCGCGGCAATTAATATTATTCCTTCAACGACCGGTGCCGCTAAGGCGGTAGGAGAAGTATTGCCTGCGGTAAAAGGCAAGTTGACAGGCATGTCTTTCCGTATCCCGACCGCGGATGTATCGGTGGTTGACCTTACTTTTCGCGCTGCCCGGGATACCTCTATTGAAGAGATCGACTCGCTGCTTAAGAAAGCCTCTGAGTCATATTTAAAAAACATCCTGGGTGTTTGTACGGAAGAATTAGTTTCAACTGATTTTATCCATGACAGCCGGTCCTCTATCTATGACGCACGGGCAACACTGCAGAATAATTTAAAAGGGGAGAAACGATTCTTTAAGCTTGTTTCCTGGTATGATAATGAATGGGGATATTCTTGCCGAGTTGTGGACCTCTGTGAATTTATGGCTAAAAAAGGTTTATAAGAGGCAGTTTACGAAAGATACTATAAAAAAGGCGGAGGAAGATCTCCGCCTTTTTTATTTATTCAACCTGGAATTACAACTAAAAGAATGAATATTGTTTTAGCAGGCACGATTATACTTATAGGTTTAAGCGGGATTGTCGCCCAGATAGTTTTATTGCGCGAGTTATTGACGGCTTTTTACGGCAATGAACTTATTATAGGCGTAATTTTCGCGAATTGGATTTTATGGGAATCTCTGGGCGTGATCTTATGCGCGCCGCTTGCCTGCCGGATGAAAAACGCCTTTAATCTATGTTGCGCTTTTTTACTGGCTTTCGCTTGCGCGTTTCCCGCTTCTGTTTTCATCACGCGCATTTTTAAAACGCTCGCCGGTATCTCCGTCGGTGAAGCGACAGGGTTTTCTGCCGTATTTCTGGCGACGCTTGCGGTTAATTCAATTACGGGTTTTCTTCACGGCGGATTATTCAGCTGCGCTTTAAAATTAAACGCCCAATACCGCTCTCACCCGTCATTGGGCATTGCGAATGTTTACGCGTTGGAAACGGTGGGGACCCTTCTCGGAGGCATACTCTTAAGCTTCTTTTTTTTAGGACACTGGAACTCTTTTCAAACAGCTCACCTGATCGCTTTTGCTCATCTGAGCGCTGTAGTTATCATATGCGTATATTTCAACCGGGGCCGTTGCCGGCGTTATCTATTGGGCCTCACCCTGGGGTTGGGAATGCTTTTCTTGTCTGTGCCTGCCGATTTTATTCATAAACGCTCGCTCCATATCCAGTGGAAGGGCGTCGAAGTCCAGGAGTATAAGAATTCAGTTTACGGGAATATCATGGTAACCAAACGCCTCGGGCAACAAACAGTTTTTTATAATGGGATCCCCGCAATAGTAACGCCGGTCCCCGATATCGTTTCTCTTGAAGAATTCGCGCATTTCCCGCTGCTCCTGCATGAACAGCCGAAGAATATTTTGGTAATTAACGCTGCGGCGGGAGGTTTTATCCGCGAGATACTCAAACACGGTCCTGAACGGCTCGATTACCTGGAACTGGACCCGCAAGTCATTGCGATGCTAAAAAAATACCCTACGGCTCTCACCGCGGAGGAATTATCAAACCAGCGCGTGCGTATATTCCCTGTTGACGGAAGATTTTTTATACGCACAACCACTACGAAGTATGATATTGTTTTGATCGGCGTCTCAGGGCCGGGGGATTTAAGTTCCAACCGTTTTTTTACGCTTGAATTCTTTGATCTGCTTAAGAAAACCGTAAATCCGAAAGCTATAATCGCTTTTCGTTTACCCGGTTCACAAACATATTTCAGTAAAGAGCTCCTTGATTTGAATTCCTGCATTTATCAAGGGCTCAGAAGCGTTTTTCCCTGCGTGCGTGTTATTCCCGGTGATTTAACGCTCTATTGCGCTTCAACCGATAATACAATCCTGAGTTTGAACGCAGGGGACCTCATGCGCCGCTTTGAGGAGCGTTTTATACGCAGTCCGGTGATTTCATTGCCGTACCTAGGTTATCGCTTTAATGAAGCGTCTGAAAGAGATCTTTTGATAGCCCTGCAAAATACGGCTGCCGGAGAAAACCGGGATATGTTTCCGGTCGCCTTATATTATATGCAATCATTCTGGAATAAACAATTCTCGCCCGGACTGGTGAGGTTTTTCAGTTTATTGAGAGTATTTAATATGCGTACGGCTGCGGCGGTCATATTCTTGGGGTTAGCTTCAGCTTTATTGATCTTTCGTAAAAAACCGAAGAGCCTTCATGATTTATCCATTCTCTATAGTATCGCTACAACAGGCTTTGCCGGAATGCTTTTAAACCTTATCCTGATCTTTACGTTTCAGGTGTATTACGGATTTATCTATCAATGGATAGGGATATTAGTGGCAGTTTTTATGGCTGGCGCGGCAATGGGGAGTTTTGTAATGACGCGGGAGAGTGAGAGCCTTGAGAGATCACTCGGTCTTATGCGTTTTTTTGAAGGGGCTGTCCTTATGTTTTCTTTATTACTGGCATTTATTTTAAAAGAAAATTTTATGAATAGAGGGACCGCATATATGAGTTTTTTAACGCTTTTCCTGGTTTCAGGAATACTTGTCGGCGCGGAATTTCCCCTCGCCTGCCGGCTATTCCTTAAATCCTCTGAGCAGGCAAGCATGGCTGGCAGCGTGCTTTATTTTGTCGATCTGGCCGGAGGGTGGGCAGCAGGCTTACTGGGAGGTATTTTCTTTCTGCCGATTTTAGGAGTGTTTAAGAGCTGTGTGCTTTTGGCACTCTTGAAGTTAAGCAGCCTGGTACTGCTTTTTCTATCGCGAACAAAAAATAACTATTCTACCTCGTAAGCATACGCAAAACTTCGGGATGCTTCTTTTATGCAAAAGTGCCTGCTCACCCTCCTGCGCACTTTAAATTTACTATTAAATGCTGACGGCGTGCTTCGGAGGACTGCGCTCAATAAAGCTTTGAGGTGGAACTACTCCGACTCATAAGAAGCGTGCCCACCCAAACAGCTAAACACTTCGGAAATTCTTCCGCTTCGCTCCATAATTTCCTCGTAGCTGTTTGAGTTTCGCTAGATAAAGCTTTAAGGTGCTCAAAAGTCAATAAAAAGGGGAAAGAGCAGCTTTACATTCCTTAACAATTTTAGTAAAGTAATTAAACTAGAATAACGGACAAAAAAAGGAGCGTTCAGGTATGCAGCCGTATCCTGCGCTATCAGAAATCCAAGATTCTGAAAAAGATCCTTTTAAAGCATTTTTAAGCGACAGCCTGGAGAGTTGCTTAAAAACCGTTAATGCTCAATCAGGATCAATATTTTTGATCGATAAAAAGAACAAGGACAGGCTTTTTCTCGAAGTAGCCCGTAATAGAGAAGGCAAAATATTTGATAACGTAAAACTTCGCCTGGGTGAGCGTATAGTTGGTAAAGTCGCCCGGGACCGTAAGCCTCTTTTTATATCCGACCTTGACCGGGAGAAAGAATTTGAATCAATGCCCCGGTACCTGCATTACACCTCGAAATCACTCCTATCAGTTCCCCTGGAACACGCGCATGAGTTGATCGGCGTCGTTAATATTACCGATAAAATGAGCGGAGCGGCTTTTAGTCATACTGATTTTTCTAAGGTTTTAAGTATTGCGCGCGATCTAGGCGTTGCTACGGACATGCTTAAAGGATATTTGGAGCGCCTCAGGAAAGTGAATTTAAGCCTTTTGATGCAGCTTAATGATCTTAAAGGTGCCGTAGCGCGTGCAAATAAATACTGTACTCTGGGAAAGTTTTCGGGAGATATCCTGCATGCCATAAACGGCCCTCTCGACGGGATCATTCGCTACATTAACTTAGCGTACCACCAGTTAGAAAATGAGACTTCGGGAAAACGCTATTTAAAGAATGCTGCCGAAGGTTTGTCGAGGCTTACGAGAGTGGTAAATTCCATCGCAACCTTGAAACGGATGATCCCTGATGAACCAACTACTGTTGATGTTACCCGGGAACTTAATAATTGCATCACTGCATTTAATAATGATTTTAAGCTAAGGCATATAAACTTTCAGGAATTCTTACTGCCCTGCGCATTACTGGTGCCGGATTTCGGGCTGAAACTCGTTTTTACCGGTATTATGCAGAATGCCGCCGAAGCGATGAAACAAGGGGGGATGGTAAATATTTATTCGCAAGTTCAAAGCGGATGCCTTGAGATCAGATTCACTGACTCCGGATGCGGCATCCCTGAAAGCCTGTTAAAAAAGGTCTTTGAGCCATTTTTTACGACTAAAGCCGATGATGGCGCGTTGGGGATGGGTTTAACGGTCGCGCATGAAATAATACAAAAATATAAAGGTTCCATTTTCATTGAAAACATTCCCGCAGGAGGCACCTCTGTTACGGTATCGGTGCCCGTCGCGGCAAATTCTCTCCACGATAATGAGTAAGCCCTTTAAGTAGCTCCCATGCCTGTGCACCGGCATATCGGATGAGCTATAGTAGTGAAATCCCATTCAAAAAAAGGGCTTACTCAGTTTCTCCCTCTAAGAAATATTATTTTTGCTCACCGTTTTCGATGCTCGGTTTTCGCCGGGCGGTTGCCGTTTAAGTCATCCTACCCGAATAATGATAACACCCCGCGCTAATCGCACCCAGCCTCATTGGAATGGCTGGGTATGCCGCTTTTCTGCGGCAGTATTGCGCGGGGTGTGCTGCTTTCTGCAGCACCGATTACCATTAATATATTTGACAACCATTCCAATTTATTATATATTAAACAAACATTCGGTTTTGCATGTTATTTATCCGCAATACGTATTCTTTCTGGAAATCGTTTAAGGATCAATTATAAAAAAGGAGCAACCGATGAGTAAGAAAACAGTAAAAGACCTGGATTTAAAACAAAAAACAGTTTTAATGCGTGCCGATTTTAATGTTCCTCTTGACGCTGCTTTATCCATTACCGATGATACCCGTATCAGAGAGACGGTGCCGACTATAAAGTATATCCTGGAACAGGGGGCTCAAAAGATTGTATTAATGAGCCATCTGGGAAGGCCTGAAGGAAAACGCGTCGAGAAATACAGCCTTAAACCTGTAGCCGCTCAGTTGGCTAAGCTTACCGGTGTCGCGGTAAAGATGCTCGATGATTCTACCGGTGAGGCGGTAAAGAATGAAGTTAAGGCCGCGAAAGAAAAGATCGTCCTTTTAGAAAACCTCCGTTTCCACGCGGAAGAAGAGGCTAATGATGAGGTTTTCGCGAAAAATCTCGCTTGCCTCGGTGATGTTTTCGTCAATGATGCCTTTGGGACTGCGCATCGCGCGCATGCTTCCACTGCGGGGGTGACAAAATACCTGGAATCGGCCGCGGGATTCCTTTTGGAAAAAGAGATCATTTATTTGGGCAATGCCGTTCAAAACCCTCAAAAGCCTTTTGCCGTTATTTTAGGCGGCGCTAAAGTATCAGACAAGATCGGAGTAATTGAGAATTTACTTCCCAAATGCGATACGATCCTGATAGGCGGAGGCATGGCGTATACGTTCTTGAAAGCGCAAGGCAAATCGATCGGTAATTCAAAGCTTGAAAAAGATAAGCTCGGTTTAGCTAAGAGCCTGCTTGATAAAGCCGTCGCCATGAAAAAAGAGATCGTCTTGCCTGTTGACCATGTGGTTGTGGAAGCCGTTGACGCGAATGCAAAATCTGAAATAACCGGGGAATCTATTCCTGACGGCAAAATAGCCGTAGATATAGGGCCCAGGACTATCGAATTGTTCAAAAACAAATTAAGGCCCGCAAAAACTATTGTTTGGAACGGGCCGTTAGGGATATTCGAAATGGACGCATTCAGTAAAGGCACGCAAGCTGTGGCTGAATTTATCGCGACGCTTAAAACAACGAGTATAATCGGCGGCGGCGATACTGCCGCGGCTGTGGCGAAGTTCAAGCTGCAGGATACAATGACGCATATTTCGACCGGCGGGGGAGCAAGCCTGGAGTTTCTTGAAGGCAAAGTCCTTCCGGGAGTTGCCGCGTTAACCGACAAGTAACCTTGACCGGAGGTTTATGAATAAAAAACAGTATTTCACCGCCTGGGTAATGGGGGCAGCGATCTCATTGATTTTGTTCTTTACCCCCAAAATCACGACCTGGCAGAATGGATTGCTTATTTTACGCCAGGATAAAGCGTTTCTGGCGCCGTTAGTTAATTGGAGCCTGGTCGGCTCCTATAGTCTGATAATACTTATTATCGGCGGTTTACTCATTTATTCTTTCCGGGACAAAAATAAATAATGAAGACCAATCGTTTAATCTTGATCGTATGCTTACTCGTGCTCATCTTAGGATGCGCTACTGCGGTAAAAAAAGATGCGCCTGCCGATTTAAGCGCGCAACTCTTGGAACTATCGGAAATTATCGCTAAGAAAGACGCGGTTATCTTGAAAAAAGAGGCTGAGATCATAGCGTTACAGAAATTATTGAACGATAGCGCCGCAGAGATAAAAGACAGGGACTTAAAAATCGACGCGTTAAAGGGTAAATTGAAAGGTTTCGGTGTTTTTGAATAATTGCCGCGTGCTCCTTGCGATAAATGTCTTTTATTTGACAGCGAGCTATTTCTGGGGTATACTTATTTTCCTTGTTTGAATAATGCAGAAAGGCATAAACTATGCGTAAAACCATTATAGCCGGTAACTGGAAGATGTATAAAACGATCCCTGAGGCCATAGAATTGGCTAATGGACTGAAAAGAGAGCTTTTTGAGTTGGACGGCCAAACTATAGAAATTGTCCTTTGTCCGCCTTTTACCTCACTCAGTGAAGTTTCTGAAGTCACTCAGAATTCGAATATCAGTTCAGGGGCGCAAGATGTATTTTGGCAGGAAGAGGGCGCTTTTACGGGAGAGATTTCCTGTAAGATGCTTAAAGATGCCGGCGCTCATTTTGTGATCATCGGCCATTCCGAACGCAGGCAGTTCTTCGGCGAAACAAATGATTCGGTCAATAAGAAACTTAAGGCGGTATTAAAGAGCGGCCTTATCCCGATTGTCTGCGTTGGAGAAAGCCTTGCTGAGCGCGAGGCGGGTAAGACCTTTGATGTCCTTAATAGCCATGTGCAGAATGGATTAAAGGACATTACCAAAGATGAGATGACGCGCACGGTCATTGCGTATGAACCGGTTTGGGCTATCGGTACCGGCAAAACCGCTACACCGAAACAGGCACAGGAAGTTCATGAATATATCAGGGGATTATTGATTAAAATGTTCGATAAAGAGACAGCGGTAAGCGTGCGGATACAATATGGAGGAAGTGTAAAACCGGATAACATTACTGAATTAATGAATCAGCCGGATATTGACGGGGCTTTGGTAGGCGGGGCGAGCCTGACGGTTGAATCGTTCAGTGAAATAGTGAAACGGGCACAAAAGGTGAAAAAATGATGGGGTTAATTGTCGCGGTACACGTGATCGTTTGCATAACTTTGATCATCCTGGTTTTGATACAGCGGGGAAAAGGCGGAGGGTTGGTCGAGAGTTTTTCAGGGATCGAATCGATGTTAGGGACTAAGACTAATGCGTTCTTGACAAGATCGACTACCGTATTGTCGGTTATTTTCTTTCTAACCTGTCTAAGCCTGGCATTTTTGTCGGTAAAACAAAGCAAATCATTGATGCAGAATGCTCAAACAAAGTCTCAAGCGGTCAAGGCTGCCGACACAAAAGCCGCACCCGAACCGGCGCAAACTCAGGAAAAAGCTGTTCCCGTAACCCCTGCTGTTTCAGAAAAGCCTCAAAACCCGCAGGCGCCTGCGCAAGCAACAGCCGTTGAAGTACCGGTTCCTGCAACTAAAGCGGCGGTTGAGCAGGGAAAACAAGCTGCAGAGAAGACCCAATAGCATTTAAGGTAGATGTTGCTTGGCTTAAAAGAAGAATTATACGGCATATTCCGCAAGTATCCTCTTGTGCGGCTGAAAATTTTTATTGAAAGGCTGTCATTTTTAATGATAGCCTTTTTTATTTACGGGGGAGCCCTCGCGCAAGATTACGGGGATGCTTATGTTGCCGGATCGATCGCCGACGCGCGGACCCTTATTCCTATCTTAGCATCTGATTCGGCGTCATCTGAAATATGCGGGATGATCTTTAACGGCCTGATCAAATACGATAAGGATGTCAGCCTTGTAGGCGACCTCGCGGAAAGTTGGGAGATACGCGATGAAGGATTGACGATCATTTTCCATTTACGTAAAAACGTCTCCTGGCATGATGGCGCGCCGTTTACCGCCGGAGATGTCGAATTCACCTATTCTAAACTGATCGATCCCGCGGTCAAAACTCCTTATAGCGGCGATTTTGAGCGGGTAGAGTCTTTGGAGGTCCTTGACGACTATACCGTTAAAGTGAAATATAAAGAACCGTTCTCACCAGGCTTATCGAGCTGGGGGATGCCGATCATGCCGCGGCATCTTCTGGAAAAACAGGATTTGAGCAATACTCCTTTCAGCCGGCATCCGGTAGGCACCGGCCCCTATATGTTTAAATCCTGGCGGCCCCAGGAGAAGATCGAGTTGGCATCAAATCATGATTATTATGAGAAAAGGCCTTATATCGATCGCTCTATCAGCCGGGTCATTCCTGATGAGGCTACCATGTTCCTTGAACTGCAAACGCAAGGCATTGATTCTTGCGGCCTTACTCCGCTGCAATACCTGCGCCAGACCAATACCGCATTTTTCAAAAAGCATTTCCGAAAATTCAATCTGCCTAATTTTAGCTATGTTTATTTAGGGTATAATCTGTCCAATCCTCTGTTCAGCGACCGGCGCGTCAGGCAGGCGTTCAATTACGCAGTTAATAAAAAAGAGGTCATTGATATGGCGCTTTTGGGGTTAGGCAGGCCGTTGACCGGCCCGTTCATCCCTGATTCCTGGGCATATGACCAATCTGTCAACGAAGCTGCATTTGACCGGAAAAAAGCAGGCGAGCTTCTTAAAGAAGCCGGATGGACCGATAACAACGCAGACGGCTGGATTGAAAAAGAAGGAAAGATCTTCGAGTTTACGATCATTACCAACCAGGGAAACCAGGAGCGTATCAAAGTAGCAGAGATCATCCAGCGGCAGCTCGGCGGCATCGGCGTTAAGGTTAAGATAAAAGTCGTCGAATGGAGTGTTTTCCTGACGGAATTCATCAATAAAAAAAACTTTGAAGCGGTGCTCCTGGGATGGTCGCTTTCCCGGGATCCCGATAATTTCGACATTTTCCACTCCTCAAAGACAAGGGAGGGGGAGTTTAATTTTGTCGGGTACCGCAATCAAGAAGTTGATGGTCTGTTAGTTGAAGCCCGGAGAGTTTTCGACCAGGAGAAAAGAAGATCCTATTATCATCAGGTACACCGGATCATTTATGATGATCAGCCCTATATGTTCCTGTATGCCCCGGATAATCTGTCGATCCTTAATGCCCGATTCAACGGGATAAAGCCTGCCCCTCTCGGTATAGGGTATAATTTTATTGACTGGTGGGTAAAAAAGCAGGACCAGAGATATAATAGAATGAGCAGCGAGTAAGCAGGTATCATTAAACGGAACAAGCGCATGGGAACATATATTATAAGAAGGTTATTGGGAATAATTCCGCTGCTCTTGGGGATCACCTTGTTGAGTTTTTTTATGATCCATCTGGCTCCCGGAAAGCCCTCGGTCTTGCAAGAATCGATGAACCCGAAGATCTCTCTTGAAGTCAGGAACCGTTTGGAAAAACTTTACGGGCTGGATAAGCCGCTGCCGGCCCAGTACCTGCTTTGGTTGCAACGCTTGCTGAAGCTGGACTTTGGGCGTTCTTTGGGGGATGACCGGCCGGTCATAGAAAAAATAAACGAGCGTATACCGGTAACGTTGGCTATTAACTTCCTTTCGATGTTTTTTTTATTTCTTATCGCGGTACCGTTGGGCATCCAATGCGCCGTAAAACAGGGATCATTTTTCGATCATACCGCGACTTTTCTCCTTTTTTTATTTTTTGCCGCTCCCACATTCTGGCTGGCACTCCTGCTTATGCAATTCTTCGGAATAACGTTAGGGTGGCTTCCAATCTCAGGATTGAAATCACTTGATTATGATTATTTTAACTGGTGGCAGAAAATAGGGGATTTGTCCAGGCATTTGCTCCTGCCGGTAGCGGTTTCCGCGTTCGGAAGCCTCGCGGGGGTAAGCCGGTACATGCGGTCAAATATGATCGAAACTTTGCAGCAACCCTATATTTATACTGCCCGGGCCAAAGGACTGCCTGAAGCCGTGGTGATCTATAAACACGCGTTACGTAACGCTATACTGCCTATTGTAACCATTATCGGCTTGTCAATACCCGGCCTTTTAGGCGGAAGCGTTATTTTTGAATCGATATTCGCATTGCCCGGGATTGGAAGACTCTTTTATGAGGCGGTCATGATGCGGGATTATCCCCTGATAATGGCAGAAGTTGTTTTAGGTGCGGTCCTTACCATGACGGGCAATCTCATAGCCGATATTGCTTACGCGTACGTAGATCCAAGGATCCGTTACAGGAAGTAAAGGTATGATGAATAAAACATTGATTATCGGGGTTATACTTATCGGCTTCTTTACATTTATCGCGGTGCTGGCGCCCTTCCTGAGCCCGTATGACCCGTCAGAAATGAACCAGGCTCATATGCTCATGGCACCCTCAAGCGAGCACTGGTTGGGCACTGACAGCTTAGGCAGGGATATTTTAAGCAGGATGATGTATGGAGCGCGGATCTCTTTGACAATCGGCTTGATCGCTGTGGGGATCGCTACCATGCTCGGGCTTGTTTTAGGGGCAGTGGCAGGGTTTTACGGCGGATTTATCGATTCGATTATTATGCGCTTTACCGATATCATGCTTTGTTTTCCGACTTTTTTCCTGCTTTTGGCGGCAGTGGCGTTCCTTGAATCATCGATTTTTAATATAATGGTAATAATCGGTTTGACCAGCTGGATGGGTCCCGCGCGCCTTATCCGGGGAGAAATACTTTCTCTTAAAGAAAGAGAGTTTATACAGGCGGAACACGCCTTAGGAGCTTCTCACTATAGAATAATAGCTTTACATTTGATCCCTAATGCGCTCGCACCCGTGCTGGTTAACGCGACGTTAGGCATTGCCGCCGCTATACTTTTAGAGTCGGGTTTGAGTTTTCTCGGTTTAGGCGTGCAGCCCCCGGTCCCCAGTTGGGGAAATATCCTGATCGAATCGAAATCGACTCTCGGCATTGCCTGGTGGATAACGCTTTTCCCCGGGGCGGCGATACTGTTGACCATCCTGGGATTTAATTTCATTGCCGAAGGATTAAAGCGAAAGTTCGGCGGAGTTTAATCAATGGACAATCTGTTAAAAATACGGGGCCTGAAGGTTAATTTTTATATAGGCGCGCAGGTCATTACCGCCGTTGATGGCCTTGACCTTGATATCGGCTGCAAAGAGGTTGTTGTTCTTGCCGGAGAATCGGGGTCAGGAAAGACCGTCTCAGCGCTGGCTGTTACGCGTATTTTACCTGCGAACGCCAGGGTGGAGGCAGGGAGCATTATTTTTTCCGGCAGGGATTTATTGTCAATCGATGAGCAAGCTTTACGCGCTGTTCGAGGTAAAGATATCTCGTATGTATTCCAGGAGCCGGCAAGTTATTTGAATCCCGTCTATACGATCGGCGGCCAGATCCAGGAGGCTGTCCGCTTGCATCAAAAAACGACAAAACAAGTTGCTGCCGCAGAAACACTGAGGTTATTGGAAGAGGTCAAGATCACCGATCCCCGCAGGGTGGCATCCTCTTATCCACACCAGCTTTCAGGAGGGATGAATCAACGGGCGCTTATCGCTATGAGCCTGGCAAGCTGCCCTAAGCTTTTGATCGCCGATGAACCTACTACGGCGCTGGATGTCACCATTGAGGCTGAGATCCTTGCGCTCTTGACCACGCTTAAATCCAAACTCGGATTTTCGCTGCTTTTTATAACGCACAATCTTTCGATAGCCAGGCGCATCGCAGACCGGGTGGCAGTGATGTACCGCGGGAAGATGGTTGAAGAAGCGCCCTCCCAAGACATCTTTAAGGACCCAAAACATTTTCACACAAAAGAGCTTATCAGCGCTTACGAAAAGATCGGAAGGATCTAAACTATCGTGATTATTTTATGGAAAGCATAGTCGAAGTAAAAAATATTTATAAGGATTTCAAGGTTGCAGGCGGCCTTTTGCCGAATGAAGCGGCAGTTGTGCATGCCCTCAAGGACGTCAGTTTTTCCATCAATGAATTTACCACGGTCGGGATCGCGGGGGAATCAGGATCGGGAAAAACGACTTTGGCTAAAATAATCTTAAAATTGATCACCCCAACCCGGGGAGAAATAATTTTCCACGCGCAAAAGGTCCGTAATTTGCGCAAAGACGCGCAGATCATCTTCCAAAACCCTTATAACAGCTTGGATCCGAAAATGCGCGTTTTTGACGCGGTCGCCGAGCCGCTTTTGATCCATGGGATACTGCCGCGCAAGGATATAAAAGGAAGGGTTTTTGAGTTAATGAAAATGGTCGGGCTCCAGGAGAATATGTCGGGAAGGTTTCCCGCGGCTTTCTCCGGAGGACAACGGCAGCGGATCTGCATCGCGCGCGCCCTCGCGTGTGAACCGAAATTCCTCGTGCTCGATGAGCCGCTGTCAAGCCTCGACCTGACAATACAAGCTAAGCTTCTTGAACTTTTTCTTACGCTTAAAACAAAATTAAAATTGACCTATTTGTTGATATCGCATAACCTGGCGGTCATAAAAAACATCACCGATGAAGTTATCATAATGCAGAACGGAAGGATCGTTGAACAGCAGTCTACATCTGAAATCTTTTCGCGCCCGCGCAGCGCGTATACGCAAAAACTTCTTGACGCCGCGAGAGGCTGAAAATACGCGAGCCCTACGGCAGAAAACGGCACAACGGTGTGAGATGATCTTTCAGGTAAAATTAACATGATAAAAAAAATAAAAAAAACATTTGACAAATTCTAAATGTATGTTAAACTTTTTATTCTATGAAAACAACCTACATTCCTAAAAAAGAAGATATCAAGAGAAAATGGTATTTGGTCGATGCCCAGGATAAAACCTTGGGCAGGATGGCTGCAAGGATTGCCAGTATCCTTCGGGGTAAACACAAAGCGATGTATACTCCTCATTTGGACACAGGTGACGGAGTCATTGTTATCAATGCCGCCAAGGTCAAGGTCACCGGCAAAAAATTACAGCAGAAAGTTTACCGCAGGTATTCAGGTTACCCGGACGGCTTACACGAAGTCGGGATGGATACTATGTTTGCCAAGAAGCCTGAAACAGTCGTAAAATTAGCGGTGAAGCGGATGCTCTCCCAAGGGCCATTGGGAAGAGAAATGTTTAAGAAGCTTAAAGTTTATGCTGATGATCAATATCCGCATAAAGCTCAAAAACCGGAACTACTCGAACTTTAAGGATATATAATGGAACATATTACGAAAATCTTAGTTGGAAGGCGTAAAGAAGCGATAGCTCGTGTTTTCTTGACCCAGGGAAAAGGCACCATCATCGTCAATGATATGCCCTGCGATAAATATTTCTCTCGTGAGACCGACCGGATCATCATCAAACAGCCTTTGCGGGTCACGAACACCCTGAACAAGTATGACGTGAGCGCCAATATTTGCGGCGGAGGGCTTGCGGGACAGGCAGGAGCGTTGCGCCATAGTATTTCAAGAGCGTTAGTTGCCGCTGAACCGGAATTGAAAGATTTATTGCGTAAGAACGGCTATTTAACCAGGGATCCCCGCATGAAGGAGCGCAAGAAATTCGGACAGAAGGGCGCTCGGAAACGCTTCCAGTGGACAAAGAGGTAATGGACTAAAAACAACAGATATAGATTCAGATCGTAAAGAATCCCGCTCGGAAGACGCGGGATTTTTTATTTTACGGGCGCTTTTTTCCGACGAGAAAATTCTTGACTACAGAATGGTTTTAATATAAAATATTAAACACTATAAATATCCCGCCGGAAAAGATAAATTCCCGGCAAAGGAGCGTCGATGATTAATGTTGGTATTGCCGGTGCTACCGGCTATACGGGCGAAGAACTCATCTCTATTCTTTTAAAGCATCCCGAGGTCAGGATCGCCAATGTTTCCTCAAGTTCCGACCGGTTAAAGCCTATCTCCGAGATCATTCCTAAATTTTCAGGGCGTATCGGGCTTATGTGTAATAAGCTGAACGTCGATTCGCTTATCAAGGATTGTGACCTCATCTTTCTGGCACTGCCGCATACGGTTTCCATGGAGATCGTCCCGAAATTATTGTTAGCGGGAAAGCGAGTGATCGACTTAAGCGCCGATTATCGTTTTAAAGATACCGGCATATATGAACAGTACTATCGGGTTTCCCATAAAGACAGTTCAAACCTTAAAGCGGCAGTTTATGGTTTACCGGAGCTCTACCGGCAGAAGATCAAGAGCGCCCGGCTTGTCGCTAATCCCGGGTGTTATCCGACTGCCGCGATTTTAGGCTTAGCGCCGGTCATCGCGATAAATTCCATCGATACCGGTTCTATTATAATCGACGCTAAATCAGGCGTTTCCGGGGCAGGCAAGAAATTATCTCCCGAATATCTTTTTTCCGAGATTACCGATGATTTCCGCGCTTATAAAGTTAACGCGCATCAGCACGCGCCCGAGATAATCCAGGTATTGTCGAACCTCTCGAGAAAAAAAATAAGGCTTATTTTCGTGCCTCATCTCTTGCCGTTAAAACGCGGGATACTCGAAACAATATATATTCGCACGAAGAACGCGAAGAAGATCACGCAGGACCTGCTTTCGCTGTACCGCAAGTTTTACCAGAAGGAACCGTTCGTCCGTGTCAAAGAGGAGGGTGTTTATCCTTCCCTTAAAGATGTCGCGGGGACAAATTTCTGCGATATCGGGATTAAAGCCGATGGCGATACAGTTATTATTATTGCCGCTATCGATAATCTTTTAAAGGGTGCTTCAGGCCAGGCTGTCCAGAATTTGAATATCATGTACAAGTTCCCTGAAAGGACCGCATTATAATCTTTTTAACCTTATGATGAAAATATACAAGAAAGCTTTGCTTCCCGAAGGTTTTAGCGCCCACGGCCTTGCCTGCGGGCTTAAAAAATCAAAGAAGCCCGATCTGGCGCTCATCTACTCTCAGGTACCTGCTTGTGCCAGCGCCTGTTTTACTACCAATAAAATCCCGGCTGCGCCGGTCCTGCTGAACCGGGAGCATTTGAAGAAAGCCGGGCGGCACCAGGCGATAATCGTCAACAGCGGGAACGCGAATTGTTTTACCGGCGCAAGAGGGCTTGCGGCAGCGCAATGCACCGCGCGGATCTTCGCCGATGAATTGGGTATCGCAAAAGAAAGCGTATTAGTTAATTCTACGGGTATTATCGGAAAGCAGCTTTCTGTCGTAAAAATTAAAAAAGCCGCGCCTGAGCTGGTGCGCGGTTTGTCTGTGACGGGGATCACGCGGGCTTCCCGGGCTATTATGACTACGGATACCTTCGTTAAAGAAGTAACCGTTGATCTTAAGGTCGGTAATAAGGCGGTCCGGTTATGCGGGATCGCAAAAGGAGCGGGAATGATCGCTCCCGACCTGGCAACGATGCTCGCGTTTATCACCACTGATGCCGCAATAACCCGCCGCGCGTTGGATAAAGCCCTAAGAACGGCGGTAGCGCATTCATTCAATTGTATTACGGTTGACGGCTGTATGAGCACGAATGACACAGTCATAGTTTTGGCGAACGCTGCAAGTAAGAATAAGCTTATTGACCTTACATCTTCAGCCGCCGCGGGCAGTGGATCGAAGGATTTTAACCTGTTTTGCGAAGCCCTGCGCATTGTGTGCCAGGAATTAGCGCAGATGATAGTCCGTGATGCCGAAGGAGCGACAAAATTCATCAGCATTCACGTTAAAAACGCACGGAATTTCCCTGACGCGCGCAAGTGCGCTTTAGCGATCGCTAATTCCAACTTGTTCAAAACAGCGATGTATGGGTGTAATCCTAATTTCGGCAGGGTCGCCGCAAGCGTCGGGGCAAGCGGGATTGTCGTCACTGAAAAAGGCTTAAAAATAAAATTGGGCCCGCTCCAGAAAAAAAATATCCATGTGGAGGTGAACCTCTCTATGGGGAGCGCTGAAGCTACTATTTATACTTCAGACTTAAGCCCGGAGTATGTTTTGATAAACGCGGCGTATAATTAAGTGTTCTTTATAAAGGCTTACAGGAATAACCTGTACGATCTTATTAAGAGAACGCCAAACAAAGGAAAAAGAGTGTAAAATGGAAGCTGCTATTAAGAAAGCGGATGTTTTGATTGAGGCTTTACCGTATATAAAGAAATTCCATAAAAAGATCGTAGTGATCAAATATGGAGGAAGTATTCTTGGAGAAGATAAGATCAGGAAAGGGGTGATAGAAGATATTATTTTCCTGAATTTTATGGGATTAAAGCCTGTTCTGGTCCACGGAGGCGGGCCGAATATCAGCGACCGCATCCGCTCTACCGGGAAAAAAAGCGAGTTTTTAGACGGCATGCGCGTCACTGACGAGGAGACGTTAAGGGTTGTTGAGGAGGAATTGCAGAAACTCAATGATCAGATCGTATACGAGATCGGAGAATTAGGAGGAAAAGCTGTCGGATTGAACGGAAAAAATAATAAATTGGTCCTCGCCGAGAAAAAGAAAGCCAAGATCGATTTAGGCCTTGTCGGTAATATTATCGGCATCAATACGCAGGTTGTCCTTGATGAATTAAGATCTGATTCCATCGTTGTCATTCTCCCGATGGGGGTCGGAAATGACGGGCTCACGTACAATGTGAACGCTGACGAAGCGGCCTCGCATATCTCCTGGTCGTTGAAAGCGGAGAAATTAGTCCTGCTCACCGACGTAAAAGGGATCATGCGTAACCCTGAAGACCCGAATTCTTTTCTTTCAACGCTCACCAGGGAGGAATCTATCGGGCTTATCCAGGAAAAGGTCGTCCAGAAAGGAATGATCCCTAAGGTTGACGCCTGTATCGGAGCGCTCAATAACGGGGTTAAACAAACGCATATTATCAACGCGCGGATACCCCACGCGTTATTATTAGAGGTGTTTACGGACCAGGGGATCGGCACTGAGATCATTAAATAAATGAAACTTGAAGAAATATTTGAAACCTATAAGAACTGCATTATGCCGACCTACACCAAGACTCCGTTAGTCTTCGTGAAAGGCAAAGGCTCCCGGCTCTGGGATATTCACAATGATTCTTATCTTGATTTCTTTCCTGGATGGGGAGTTTGTAACCTCGGGCATTGCCATCCCAAGGTGATGTCCGCGGTCCGCGACCAGGTTTCTAAACTTATATTTGTCCCGAATAATTATTACACGGTACCTCAGGCGAAATTGGCCAAAGAATTGAATATGCTCGCTCAACACCCCTTTAAGGTATTTTTTTGTAATTCCGGGGCGGAAGCCAATGAAGCCGCGATAAAGTTCAGCCGTAAGCACGCGGATGCCTCAAAAGCCTCCGGCGGTAAAAATGCCCTCAGTAATACCCTTGGGGGGGGGAGATTTGAAATTATTACTTTTAAGGATTCCTTCCATGGAAGGACGTTAGGAGCGCTGGCAGCAACTGGACAGCCCAAATATCAGGCAGGCTTTGCGCCGCTTCCCGGAGGATTTAAAACAGTCGTTTATAATGACCTGACGGCGGTTAAAAACGCCTTAACTGAACATACGGTCGGCATCATGCTCGAACTTATTCAAGGCGAAGGAGGCATCAATATCGCCGAAAAGCATTTTGTCAGCGGTTTGAGGAAGCTCTGCGACGAACATAAACTTTTGTTGATCATCGATGAGGTCCAAACCGGCATAGGGCGCACGGGGAAATTGTTCGCCTACCAGCATTATGATATTATTCCTGATGTGGTGACTTTAGCAAAGGCTCTCGGGGGAGGTTTTCCTATCGGCGTTATGATGGCAAAGAAATCCATTGCCGACTGTTTGTCCGCAGGCACGCACGCATCCACATTCGGCGGGGGCGCGGTTATTTGTAAAGCGGCGCTTGCCGTATTAACGGCGCTGCGAAAGGAAAAATTACTGCAAAATGCCGTAAAAATGGGGAGTTACCTTCAGCAAGGGCTGCTTGAGTTAAAGTCCTCCAACCCGATGATCAAAGAGGTCAGAGGGATAGGCTTAATGTGGGGGATCCAGCTTGACCGGGAAGGTAAATCCGTAGTAGAAGGGTGTTTGAAGAAAAAACTGTTGATCAACTGTACCCATGACACTGTTTTACGCCTCATGCCTGCGTTGAATGTAACAAAGAAAGAGATCGATAAAGCGGTCTATATACTCGGCAGCGTGTTAAAAACTTTAAACTAAAAGGAAAGCATGAAGAAAGATTTTATTACCATAGCAGATCTAAACAAAAAACAGGTCAATGATATTTTACTGTTAGCCGCGGATATTAAAAAACGGCCGCAGGATTTCACGGGGATTTTAAAAGGGAAGACCCTGGCTTTGATCTTTGAAAAACCCTCCAACCGTACCTATGTTTCTTTCCAGGTCGGCATGTATCAGCTGGGAGGTAATTCTATATACCTGGGCCCGGAGCATATTAAATTAGGAGTGAGAGAAACTGTTCATGACGTCGCTCAAACCTTAAGCAGGTATGTCAATTCGATCGTTTTACGCACCTTTGCCCACAAGAACGTTATTGATATGGCGGCGCACGCAAGCGTCCCCGTTATTAACGGGTTATCCGACCTGTTGCATCCCTGCCAGGGATTGACCGATATTTTTACGGTTAAAGAGAAGGCCGGTAAATATAAGAACATAACCATGGCATATATCGGAGACGGAAATAATGTTTGCCATTCTTTGCTTCATTCATGCTCCAAGGTCGGGCTTAATTTACGTATTGCCACGCCTGCCGGATATGAACCCGAACCCGGTATTGTCAAACAATCCCTGGGCTTCGCAAAGGATTCAGGATCGCTCATCGAACTGTTCACTGATCCTCAAAAAGCCGTCCGCGGTGCGGATGTGATTTACACTGATGTATGGGCCAGTATGGGGCAGGAGGAAGAAACAGCTCAAAGAAGGAAAATATTCGCCGAATTCCAGATTAACCAGGGGCTTGTTGCCCAGGCAAAGAAAAACGCCATTATCATGCACTGCCTGCCGGCCCATCGGGGAGATGAAATTACTGACGGAGTCATTAACAGCAAGAATTCCGTGGTTTTCGACCAGGCTGAAAACAGGCTGCATGTTCAGAAAGCGATCTTAATCAAACTTTTAACTTAGGAGAAACTGAGGCAGCGTGTTTTTTAAATGAACTTTAAAAAGCATCTTCCTTGAAAGCGTAAAACACATGAAAAAAGTAGTTTTGGCGTATTCCGGCGGGTTAGATACATCCTGTATTGTGCGTTGGTTATGTGATAGAGAGTTTGAAGTCATTTGTTTCGTCGCTGATCTGGGACAGGGCTTGGGTAAAGGCGAGAATTTCGAAGAGATCGAAGCGCGCGCGCTCTCCGCGGGAGCTTCAAAAGTATATATAAAAGACCTCCAGGACGAATTTGTCGATGATTTTATCGTCCCTGCCCTTAAAGCGAACGCGATTTATGAAGGAAAATATTTGCTGGCGACCGCGCTCGGTAGGCCGCTCATCGCTAAATACCTGGTTGAGGTAGCGCATAAGGAGAAAGCCGGATTTGTCGCTCATGGGTGTACCGGTAAAGGCAACGACCAGGTCAGGCTGGAAGTTACCATAGGGATATTAGACCCGAAATTGGAGATCATAGCGCCGGTAAGAGAGTGGGAATTCAAGTCGCGTGAAGAAGAGATCGATTATGCCCTGGCTAACAATATCCCTATAGATGTCACCAAAAAGAAACCCTACAGTATCGACAGGAATATCTGGGGCATCAGCATTGAAGCGGGTGTCCTTGAAGACCTCGAACAAGAGCCTCCTGAAGATGCCTATATGATAACCAAAAGCCCTTCACAGGTATCGACGTACCCGAAATACATGGAAATCACCTTTGAAAAGGGAGTCCCCAGGAAACTTAACGGCAAGGCGCTCAAACTTAAAGCTATGATCGAAGAATTGAACCTTATCGGCGGACAGCATGGTATCGGGCGGTGTGATTCGGTGGAAAACAGGCTCGTGGGGATTAAATCCCGCGAAGTCTACGAGGCTCCGGCAGGGACAATTCTTTATACCGCTCACCGTGAATTAGAAAGCCTGGTTTTAGACCGGGAGTTAGCGCATTATAAGGAAATGATATCGCTTAAGTATTCGGAGCTTATATACTACGGCCTTTGGTATTCCCATTTAAAAGAGTCTTTAGACGGATTTATCAATTCCAGCCAGAAATATGTATCAGGAGCGATAAAATTAAGATTATCCAAGGGTACCTGTGTCGCGGTAGGCAGGAGATCACCGTATTCTTTATACAAAAAAGAGCTCAGCACCTATGGGAAAGAAGATAAATTCAACCAAAAGTTAGCTGAAGGCTTTATTAAACTGTGGGCGATGCCGTATAAGAGATAGACAAAAAGTCACAGGTCACAAGACACAAGTAGTCCATAGTCGATAGTCCAAGGCAAAAGAATATCTGGCGACAGGGGCACCCGGAGAACCAGGAAGTCAAGATTATGGCATCGGGGATAATAAAAGAAAATTAAAAGGTAAAAAAAGAGGTTTTATAATGGCTAAGAAATTGTGGGGTGGAAGATTCAGTAAGCCGATCGACCCGTTAGTTGAAGCATTTACTCAGTCGATTCAATTTGATCATAAATTGGCTGAATGCGATGTTCTGGGTTCTATAGCCCATGTTACCATATTGAAAAAGGCCGGATTGCTTACTCAACCGGAAGCGTCGCGATTAATCCGCGGCCTCCAGGATATCCTGAAAATCATATATAAAAATAATTACAAACCCGATATGGCTGCGGAAGACGTGCATTCCGATATCCAGAATAAATTGCAGCATTCACTCGGGGATATAGTCTTAAAAATGCACACGGCCCGTTCGCGTAATGATCAAGTGGCGTTTGCCGCTAAATTGTATTGTAAATTAGTGCTGCAAAAGTCGATACTGGTTGAACTCGATACGCTCAAGGCAACTTTGCTTGCCTGCGGCAGCAAACATAAACAGTTGATAATCCCGGGATTCACTCATTTACAGCACGCGCAGCCGGTTTATTTGAAAGATTTTTTTAATGCCTACGCGATAATGCTCAAAAAAGACCTGGAGCGCCTGGGAACAATCAGCCGGAATATCCACTTGACGTTAGGGGCGGGAGCTTTGGCAGGTACGCCTATTCAGGCGGCTACGTATTCTCTCAAAGCCTCAGAATTTATGCAGGGCTACAGCGCAGGTTCAGACTTTAATATAAAAGCAACGGTCAATTCTCTTGAGAGCGTAAGCGACCGGGATTTTGTGATCGAAATAATCAGCGCTTTAGCGATCCTCGCGATGCATCTGTCGCGCTTAGCGGAAGACCTGATACTCTGGTCGACGAAGGAGTTCGATTTTGTGGAGCTTGATGACGCCTTTTGCACGGGCAGCTCGCTGATGCCGCAGAAAAAGAACCCTGATGTATTGGAGCTGGTGCGCGGGTATGCCGGCCGGCTGAACGGGAACCTGGTAAGTGTATTAACGATGATGAAAGGGCTGCCCTTGACCTATAACCGGGATATGCAGTTGGATAAGGAGCCATTATTTAATTCCTTTGAAATAATTTCCGACGAATTAGAGGTCCTGGCAGGCCTTGTAAATACCCTGAAATTCAAAAAAGACAAGATCGCCGCGCATCTTAAAGATGAATCCTTGTACGCCACCGACCTGGTGTATTACCTGGTTGATAAAAAGGTCCCCTTTAAACAAGCGCATACGATCGTCGGCAAACTGATCCAATATTCGCTGGCGCACGGGATTGAAATTAAAGCGATGCCGGAAGATATTTTAAAGGAGTTTTCAGGGTCGTTAGTGAAAAGGGAAATAGTAAAGCTTTTTGATCCTTTGGTTTCGGTAAGATCCAAGAAATCGATACTCAGAAAAAAATAACCCGAGAGAATTGACCATGCACGATTTTAAGGTTATTAAGAATAGCTTGTACTGCGAAGGGTTAAAGATAGAGGCTCTCGCCAGGCGCTTTGGAACCCCCCTCTATGTATATAGCCACCATACATTGATCGACCATTACGCCAAGCTTTACGCGGCGTTCCGGCAGATCGACCCGCTGATCTGCTACTCGGTCAAAGCTAACTCAAATTTGTCTATTCTCAAAGCGCTTGTGTCTCGAGGCGCCGGCCTTGATATTGTATCCGGAGGAGAACTTTTTCGAGCGCTCAAAGTAGGGTGTCCCGCCGAAAGGATCGTTTACGCGTCTGTCGGCAAGACAAACCGCGAAATAGAGGACTCACTCAAAGCAGGCATTTTATTCTTTAATGTCGAAAGTTTACCGGAGTTGGAGAACATCAACCGTATCGCCTCAAAGCTCAACCGGCATACGCGCGTTGCCATACGCGTCAACCCCGACGTGGAACCTAAGACGCATAAATATATTACTACGGGAAAACTTACGAATAAATTCGGGATAGACCTGTTGACCGCTCATGATATTTTAGCGGTAAGAAGCCGATTCTCAAATCTTACGATTTCGGGGTTGCATATACATATCGGCTCGCAAATAACGGAAAGCGAATCGTTCGTCGCGGCAATAAACAAGATGGCCGCATTTATTGAAAAATTAAAACGTCAAGGCATTAACCTTGAGTATTTGAATATCGGCGGCGGGCTGGGTATTGTTTATGATAATGAATCGCCGCAGACAGCGGAAAAGTACGCGACAGAGATTTTACCTTTATTGAAACGGACCGGCCTTAAAATAATCATGGAGCCCGGCAGGTTCATCGCCGGTAACGCGGGTATCCTGGTAGTCAAAGTTTTATACGTCAAAACTTCGCCTAAAAAGAAGTTCATTATAGTTGACGGCGGAATGAACGACCTGATCCGTCCATCGCTTTACGGGGCTTACCACCAGATCGTCCCGACGTCCGGGCCTCAACGCTCAGCAGTAACCGAAAAAGCTGATGTCGTCGGACCTATCTGTGAGTCAGGTGATTTTTTTGCCAAAGACAGAATGCTCCCGAGGGTTACCGAAGGCGATTTTTTAGCGGTAATGAGCGCCGGCGCCTATGGCTTCAGCATGTCGAGTAATTATAATTCCCGCTGCCGCGCGGCAGAGGTTATGGTAAAAGGCAAGCGCGCGCACCTGATACGCAAACGTGAGCGCTATTGCGATTTGACCGCGAACGAGGAGATCATTGCGTTATGATAAAACACCTGGAATTCACTAAAATGGTCGCTTCAGGCAATGACTTCGTTGTCATTGAGAACGACCAATCGCTGAAAAAAGACGATTTACAATCATTAGCGCGAGAGGTCTGCGACCGTAAATTCGGGGCCGGTGCCGACGGACTGCTCGTTCTGGAAAAATCGATCGTTGCGGACGTTAAAATGCGCATTTTCAATGCCGACGGGTCAGAAGCGGAAATGTGCGGTAATGGGGCGCGGTGTGTCGCCTGTTGGATAAGTACATCCCGGAAGATAAAGAACGGCGAGCTTAAGATCGAAACTAAAGCCGGATTGATCGAATCGGAGATAATCAACGATAATATCAGCGTTAAATTAACTGATCCCCGGTCGGTTAAGCTTAACATCCTCTTGGACCTTGAAGGGCGGAAATTATACGTAAATTTTATAAATACCGGGGTCCCGCACGCGGTTATTTTCGTCGAGGGTTTGGACAAGATCGATGTAGAGGGGATCGGCAGGAAAATAAGGTCCCACGAACAATTCTCGCCCGCGGGCACTAATGTTAATTTCATAGAACTTATTAATGAGAATTCCCTGAGGATACGCACGTACGAACGGGGAGTTGAGAATGAGACCCTGGCCTGCGGCACCGGCTCTGTAGCTGCCGCGCTTATTTTCGCGATGAAGACCGATGCGGTGGAAAAGATCTTTGTCCATACTCAAAGTAAAGAAGTTGTGGCCGTTTATTTCGACCGTGCCGGGGATGTCTTTAAAAATGTCTGGCTTGAAGGTAAAGCAAGGGTGGTATTCCAGGGGCAGTTTGGATCTTTATAGGAGGCGTTTATGGTTCTCTACGTTCTATTAGGTGTTGCGGTGATCGCCGGTATTTGGTTGGCTGGCGCGTACAATTTTCTCGTCGCCTTGAAAAACCAGATGCTGAACTGCTGGAAGCAGATCGATGTGCAGCTCAAACGAAGGTATGACCTGGTCCCGAATCTGGTTGAAACGGTCAAGGGAGTGATGAAATTCGAACAGGATACCTTTACCAAAGTCATTGAAGCAAGGAACAAAGCGGTTTCTTTACAAGGAGGCATCGCGGAAAAGGCGGCGCAGGAAAATATTTTGAGCGGGGCGCTGCGCCAGTTGTTCGCGTTAGTGGAGAATTATCCGCAGCTAAAATCAAATGAGAATGTTTCAAAATTGCAGGAAGAGCTGGCAGCGACTGAAAACAGGATCAGCGCGGCCCGGCAGGCATATAACGACAGTGCGACCAGGTTTAATATCGCGGTGCAAAGCTTTCCGCTCAATATAATAGCCGGAATGTTTAATTTCAAAGCCGCTGAGCTGTTCGAGGTATCCGATGTTAAGGAAAAAGAGGTCCCCAAGGTCGATCTCAATCTGAATAAATAACACGGAGAATAATATATCAAGGAGAGTTACATGTTCAAAGGTTCGATGGTGGCTATAGTGACGCCGTTTAAAAACGGAAAAATAGATGAAAAAAAATTAAGGGAGCTGGTGGCTTTTCATATAAAGAATAAGACCTCCGCGCTTGTGCCGTGCGGTACAACAGGTGAATCGGCGACACTATCATGGGCTGAACATGAGCGGGTCATCGAGGTCGTGATCGAATCCGCCGGGAAAATGATCCCCGTTATAGCGGGAACCGGTTCCAATTCGACTGAAGAAGCGGTCATGCTTACCAAACAGGCCGCGAAATCAGGGGCTGACGCGACCCTTCATGTGGCTCCCTATTATAACCGGCCTACCCAAAAAGGCCTGTACCTGCATTTTAAAGCCGTTGCGGAATGCGCGGATATCCCGGTTATTTTGTATAATATCGCTTCCCGCACGGGAGTCAATATTGAACCGGAAACGATCGCGAAATTGGCCCAGGATTGCAAAAATATCGTCGCGGTCAAAGAAGCTTCCGGCAATCTCGAGCAGATGGCACGTATTAAGCAGCTCTGCGGCGCCTCATTTGATGTCATATCCGGCGATGACGCGTTGACTTTGCCGCTTTTATCGATCGGCGGAACAGGAGTGATTTCAGTCGTCGCTAACATCGTGCCTAAAGAGGTAGCGAACCTGGTAAACGAATTTGAAAAAGGCAATATCAAAAGAGCTCAGGAGATCCATTACAAACTCCTGCCGTTAATCAAAGCCATGTTTATTGAAACAAATCCGATCCCGGTAAAGACGGCAATGGGCCTTTTAGGCTTATGCGGCCCTGACTTACGGTTACCTATGTGCGCGATGTCGCCTGATAATCTGGAAAAACTGAAAAAAGCCTTAAAAGACTACGGCTTATTATAACTGCCGGTAACTTATTGCTCGTTACTGCTTATGGAGGCACCATGATAAAATTAGGAATAGCCGGGGTCTGCGGAAAAATGGGCAGGCGTATATTTGATCTAGCCCAGCACGATAAAAATTTCGAAATAAGCCTTGCTTTGGAAAGAAAGGGGATACCGGAAATAGGAAAAGAAGCCGGTAAGCTCAAGATCTCTTCCAGCCCGGACGGTATATTTTTGATCGATGTTTTGATCGATTTTACCGTCCCTGAAGCAAGTATCAATCTTCTCGATTACGCGGCTAAATACCGTAAGGCGCTTGTTTTAGGGACGACCGGTTTTAGCGTGGAACAGGTTCAGAAAATAGAGGAGATCGCGCGCGTGATCCCCGTGGTATTCTCACCGAACATGTCTGTAGGAGTTAACGTGTTATTTTGCATGCTTCCTGAGATCGCCAAACGACTGGGTGCGGATTATACTATTGAGATAGTAGAGGCTCACCATAAGTGGAAAAAAGATGCGCCTTCGGGAACGGCAAAAAAAATGATGCAGGTATTAAAAGACGCATCCGGCAGAGAGATCCCCGCGCATTCCATTCGTTTAGGGGATATTATCGGAGACCATACCGTGATCTTTTGCGGCAATTCAGAACGCATTGAAATTAAACATCAGGCGCACACGCGGGACCTTTTTGTTTTAGGAGCGCTGAGAGCCGCTGCCTGGATCGCGGGGAAACCGGCGGGGTTGTACTCGATGCAGGATGTCCTGCTCAAGTAATTTCACGGATAAGGAGTTTGTTATGGACGAGCAATTACTGAAAAAAATCATTAATTCCGCGGGAGTTTCCGGCTATGAAAAAGAAACCGCCGCGATCATGCAGGATGAACTTAAGAAGAGCTGTCGGGATGTGCGCATAGACTTGTTCGGTAATGTGATCGCCCGAAAAGGCAAGGGGACAAAAAAGATCATGCTAGCTGCGCATATGGATGAGATCGGACTCGTCGTAAAGCATATCGCTAAAGACGGCTATTTAAGCTTCATAAAGATCGGAGGCATCGACGACAAGGTCCTCGTCGGGCAGCGGGTTATCGTTAAATCTAAAAAAGGGGATTGTTTCGGCATAATCGGCATTAAACCTCCTCATTTGACCAAGGAAGAAGAAAAGAACAAACCGATGAAATACGAAGACATGTTCATTGACATCGGCTGTTCCACTAAAGAAGACGCCGAAAAGAAAGTTGCGGTCGCCGACGCGGTGATCTTTGAACCGAACGCGGGTGTCTTAAACGGGAAATTGTTTTACGGTAAGGCTATCGACAACCGTATCGGCTGTTATTGCCTGCTCAAGATCATGGAAAAATTAAAAGTGGACGCAGAGGTGTTCGCGGTCGCAACTACCCAGGAAGAAGTAGGCTTAAAAGGAGCGCGGACCGCCTCATTTAAACTTGACCCCGATTTTGCGATCGCGATCGACACGACCTGCGCGGGAGATACGCCTCATATCCGGGAAAGGGAGTCTTCGTTAAAATTGGGAGGCGGTGCCGCTATTACGATCATGGAAGCCGGAGGTCGGGGAATAATCGTATCTGAAAAGATCCGGGACTTATTCATTGAAACCGCGAAAAAGAGTAAAATAAAATACCAGGTCGATATCCTGGAAGGCGGAATGACCGACGGCGCAATGATCTATATGAACCGTGAAGGAGTTTTGACCGGCGTTTTAAGCATCCCTACCCGGTATGTTCATTCTCCTACGGGGGTGTTCCATACGGATGACGCGCAGGCAGTGATCGACTTATGCGTCAAAGTTGTCGAGAATTTTGTTAAAAGTTAAGGCTTGACGGGGCGAACGAAGGGGGCTTGAATGGAATTTGAAATATCAAAACGACTGACTCAATTACCTGCGTACCTTTTCCTTGAAATTGATAAGGCCAAACGGCTCGCTCGGCAGGAAGGAAGGGATGTAATCGACTTAGGGATCGGTGATCCCGATCAGCCTACGCCCAAATTCATCATCAAAGCGTTGTACAAAGCGGCCCAGGACCCGGTGAACCACCGCTACGCCCTTGACCAGGGTATGCCGGCGCTGCGCCAAGCGATCGGTAAATGGTATAAAACTCGCTTTAAAGTTTCACTTGAGCCGGACAGCGAAATATTACCGCTTATCGGCTCTAAAGAAGGGATCGCTCATTTTCCTTTGGCATTCTTGAACCAGGGCGATTATTCTTTAGTGCCTGACCCCTGTTATCCCCCGTATAAAGGCGGCACCATTTTCGCGGGAGGAAAGCCCTATTTGCTCCCGCTCCTTGAACAGAACGGCTTCTTGTTTGATCTAAAGAAAATTCCCGCGACTATCAGGAAAAAAGCAAAGTTACTGTATATGAATTATCCCAATAATCCTACCGGCGCTACGGGTGAAGCCGATTTCTACAAAAAAGTAGTTGATTTCGCCCATAAACATAAGATCATTGTTATTTCCGACCTCGCTTACTCAGAGATCGCCTATGACGGATATAAACCCAAGAGTTTCCTTGAAATAGACGGCGCGCGTGAAGTCGGCATAGAATTCCATTCGCTTTCTAAAACCTGCAATATGACCGGCTGGCGTATCGGCTGGGCCTGCGGCAATAAGAAACTCGTCGGTGCTTTAGCTAAAGTTAAATCTAATATTGATTCAGGGATATTTTCCGCGATCCAGGTTGCCGGAGTAATAGCGCTGGAAGGCCTCAATGAACATATTGAACATATGTGCCAGTTGTACCAGGCCCGCAGGGATATACTCGTATCAGGATTGGCCGGGTTAGGCTGGGAGCTCAAGAAACCGCGCGCTACATTTTATCTGTGGGCTAAAATACCCGGAAAAAACAAATCAATCGATTTCGCGCAAGACATCCTGAAAAAAACCGATATTGTGGCCACTCCCGGAGTAGGTTTCGGACAATACGGAGAAGGATATATCCGCTTCGCGCTTACCGTAAATAAAGAACGGATGAAAGAAGCGGTGGAAAGGTTAAAGTCACTATGATACGCTGCTATATCGGCATAGGATCTAATCTCGGTGACCGATTGTATAATATTCAGTCCGCGGTCAAAAAGGTCATGATGCTCGACTTTACCCGCGTGAGAAAGCTCTCGACCATTATTACCAGCCCTCCCCAGGGAGGGCCTTTAGGGCAAGGACCTTATTTGAATGCGGTATTAGAGATAGATACGCAACTTACGCCGTATCGGCTTTTACAGGAGCTTCAAAAAGTAGAATCATCACTCGGCAGGATCCGCACGGTTAAAGACGCGCCCCGGATCATTGATCTGGATATCCTTACCTATGGCGATGTTTGCATGAATGAAGAAGCGCTCTGTATCCCCCATCCCAGAATTCCGGAAAGGGATTTTGTCTTGATACCGTTACGGGAGATCGCCCCTGTTGAAGTCATGGATTTTATCAATCGCCCCAATCTGCCCCGGAAATCAAGAAAGAAAACGCTTAAATCGCCGGTTAAGAAAGTTAAAAAGAAAAAACAGGTAAAAAGTAAAAAGGTGGCGCCGTCACGCAAGGCAAAACCGAAGAAAAAACTAAAGCATAAAGCCCAAAAAAGGTCTTAAGCTTATGAAAATCGTTCGCAGGCCGCAGACGCTGCAGAAGATACTTTTTGAGTTAAAAAGAAAAAACAAACCCATTGGCTTTGTTCCGACGATGGGAGCGCTGCACGCGGGCCACTTAAGCCTCATGCAGGCGGCGCGAAAAGAAAACTCGATCCTGGTCGTCAGTATTTTTGTAAATCCATCGCAATTCGGCCCGCATGAAGATTTAAAACGTTACCCGCGGCCGTTAAAGCGGGACCTGGCGCTTTGCCGGGCATCCGGAGTTGATTTTGTTTTCTTACCTTCCCCCGATGATATCTATCCTAAAGGCTTTTCAACGTATGTTACCGTGGAAGGGTTAAGCGGCCTTCTGTGCGGTAAATCGCGCCAAAACCATTTTCGCGGGGTCTCAACCATTGTGGCAAAACTCTTCAATATTGTTTGTCCCACGAGCGCTTACTTTGGCCAAAAAGATGCCCAGCAGGCAGCCATTATAAAACGAATGATAATAGATTTAAATATTCCCGTCAAGCTTAAGGTCCTGCCGATCGTCAGAGAAACAGGAGGATTGGCCTTAAGCTCCCGGAATATATATTTGAATCATGCCGAGAGAGAAGACGCGCTTGTTCTAAGCCAATCGCTTGATATGGCGAAACAGGCAGTCCAAAAAGGGCAGAAAAACTCAAGCTACATTGTTAACCGGGTAAAAAAATTCATACAAAATAAAGGGACCGTTCGCATCGATTATGCCGAGGTCGTTGATCCGGAGGATCTTTTACCGGTAAAAAACATCACTCACCCCAGCCTGTTAGCTGTGGCAGCCACGATCGGAAAGACCCGATTGATCGATAACACGGTATTAAAGCCCAAAAAAGGGACTTTTTAAGAATGAAAAAGAAGATAACCATCGGTATAGTCGGCTGCGGCGCTATCGGCACATCATTGGCTCTGTCAATAACCAGGGATTTTAGCCGGGAAATGCGCGTATCCGCGGTTTATGATACCGATACCGCCAAAAAAGATCTTCTGTCAAAAACAATTTCCATGAAAAAACGGCTCAGCGCTCGCAGCCTCACCGATCTGATCGATAAGTCTGATCTGGTCATTGAAGCTTCATCCGCCCGTTGCTCCTGGGATATAGCGCAAAAAGTTTTAAAGCGCGGCCGTGATATTATGATCATGAGTATTGGCGGGGTACTCCCGTACTATAAGGAATTAAGCGCTTTGGCGAAGAAATACGCGCGCAAGGTTTATTTGCCCAGCGGAGCGCTTTCCGGCATTGACGGGATCAAAGCTTCTTCCGGAGCAAGGATCCTTTCGGTTACCCTCACAACGACCAAACATCCGTTATCGTTCACCGGAAACGCGTATGTGGAGGATTCCGGAATTGACCTGAAAAAGATAAAAAAAGACACGGTGCTTTTTTCCGGTAACGCTCAAAGCGCGGTAAAATATTTTCCTCAAAATATCAACGTCGCCGCTATCGTCAGTATCGCAGGCATCGGCCCCTATAGGACAAAAGTGCGTATTGTCGCTTCGCCTGCTTCGAAAAGAAACATTCATGAGGTCGCTGTTGAGTCCGCGGCGGGAAAGATCCTGGCGCGCACGGAGAACCTGCTTCACCCGGATAATCCTAAAACAAGCTATTTAGCGGTGCTCTCGGCGTATGCCGCTTTAAAACAGATCATTGACCCGGTGAAAATCGGGACATAATTTCATGCCTCGTTCAAGGTCCGGGAGGCATGAATGATTCAAAATAAAAAAAAGAAGGGAGGTGAAAATAATATGGCAGAAAAAGTCGCAAAGGTCGGTATCAAAAGAGAAAAAGGCTACCTTTACTACGTCGATAAGCAGGGTGACGTTTCTTGCGCTAAAATGGCAAGAGGCAAAGAAAAGGGAGGAAAGCCTAAGAAAGTCTCGAAATGCGGTATCAAAAGAAAAGAAGGATACCTTTATTTCGTTGATAAGCAAGGCGATGTTTCTTGCGCCAAAATGAAAAGAGGCGGCAAGAAGAAATCAAAGAAGAAATAATTGTCAGGCGATACTGCCCTCTAACAAATGAATAATGTTAATTATTATCATAGTTAGAGGGCAGTATTGTTAAAGGCGCTTTTGGAATATCACCAGGCGGTAACTCAATGGACACGAATAACAGCCAACCGAATATCGTAATCCGGGGAGCTAAGGAGCATAATTTAAAGAATATCGACCTTGTGCTTCCGCGCAATAAACTGATCATTGTCACCGGTTTATCCGGCTCCGGAAAATCGAGCCTTGCCTTTGATACTATTTACGCGGAAGGCCAGCGCCGCTATGTCGAGAGCCTCTCAAGCTATGCCCGCCAGTTCCTGGAGCAACTGCAAAAACCCGATGTTGAATATATCGAAGGTTTGTCCCCGGCCATATCCATTGAACAGCGCACTGCCGGAGGAAACCCGCGTTCAACAGTGGGGACCCAAACCGAGATCTACGATTATCTGCGCTTGCTTTTTGCGCGGGTAGGAACGGTCACCTGTAGCCGGTGCGGGCAACCAATAGAAAAACAGTCTTCGCAGGAAATAGTAGAACGCATCCTTAATCAGTTTAACGGCCGCTCAATACATATCCTTGCCCCTCTGGTTAAAGGTAAAAAGGGCGAATATAAGGACATTGCCGCCCAGATCCAGAAAGCGGGTTTCATCCGCTGCCGCATCGACGCAGTCACGTATGAATTGCCCGCAAAGATCAAACTCGAGAAATATAAGATCCATACTATTGAAATCGTAGTCGACCGCCTGAGTATTAAGCCTGAAATTAAAACGCGGCTCACTGATTCTATAGAGACCGCCCTGAGAGTGGGAAAAGGCCTGGTCATAATACATGAATCAGGCGCTGATGCGAATAAACAAAAGAAACAACCGGAAGATCTGCTTTTGAGCGAACAATATTCCTGCGCGCGTTGCGGGATCGATATCCCTGAAGTTGAGCCGCGCATTTTTTCTTTTAATTCTCCTTACGGGGCATGCCCTGAATGCCATGGGTTGGGCATCAAGCTGGAATTTGACATTGACCTGCTGATCCCTGATAAGAAAAAATCGATCAATGAAGGCGCGATCGAAGCTTGGAAAAGGGGCGGAAAAGGATATATTCTGTATTACCGCTGGCTGTTACGCGAATTATCCAGGCAGATGAAGTTCAGCCTCGATACCCCTTTTAAGAAGCTCAGTAAACAGGTGCAAAAAGCTATTTTGTTCGGGACTGACATTATTGCCGGCAATAAGCCGTTTGAAGGCATCGTGCCGCACCTCGAACGCTTATTTAACCAGACAGACAGCGATTACTTGAAAGAGGAAATTTCCCGTTTTATGTCCAGCCTCCCCTGCCCCTATTGCAAGGGCGCCCGGCTGAAAAAAGAAAGCCTTGCGGTCTATATAGCGGGTAAAAATATCTGGGATGTCACGCGCATGTCTATCAGCGATTGTTACGCTTTCTTTTTAAATTTACGTTTAACGGAAAAACAAAAGCTTATCAGCCATCAGGTGATCAAAGAGATCACGCAAAGGCTGAAATTTTGTATAGATGTAGGATTGGATTACCTGACACTCGAGAGAAAGAACGCCACGCTTTCCGGCGGGGAAGCGCAGCGGGTGCGCCTGGCAACTCAGGTCGGTTCAGGTTTGGTAGGAGTCCTGTATATTCTTGATGAACCAAGCATAGGCCTGCATCCCCGGGATACCGCGCGGCTTATTTCGACGCTTACAACCCTGCGAGACCTGGGCAATACGGTGATCGTGGTCGAACACGAAGAATCAACTATCAGAGCGGCTGATTTCATCGTTGACCTGGGGCCAGGCGCGGGCAGGCACGGCGGAGAAATCATGTTTGCCGGGACAATGGATGAATTATTGTCCGGCTCACAAACATTAACCGCGAAATATTTAAGAAAAGAATTAAATATTCTCCCCCCCAAGGTCCGCCGGCCCTGGCAAAAACCGAAATGCCTTGAGATCACCGGCGCGCGAGAGAACAACTTAAAGAGCATTACGGTACAGTTCCCTTTTGGGCTTTTTAGTTGCGTGACCGGCGTGTCCGGATCAGGCAAGTCGACTTTGATAAATGAGATACTGTATAAAGGTTTAGCGAAATCTTTATACGCCTCCAAGGATAAACCGGGACTGCACGATTCGATCAAAGGCGTTGAATACCTGGATAAAGTGATCATGGTCGACCAGTCCCCCATCGGCAGGACGCCCCGGTCGAACCCGGCGACATATACGGGGATATTCAGCCATATCCGCGACATATTTTCCAGCCTTCCTGAAGCGCGCCTGCGGGGATACCGCCCGGGGAGGTTTTCATTTAATGTAAAAGGCGGCCGTTGTGAATCTTGCTCCGGAGACGGTACTAAAAAAATAGAAATGCATTTCTTACCCGATATCTACGTTAAATGCGATGTTTGTAAAGGAAGGCGTTTTAATGACGCGACTTTAGAAGTAAAATATAAAGGCAAATCCATAGCCGATGTCCTGGAGATGACGGTAGAGGAGGGGTTAGCGTTATTTACCAATATCCCGAAGATCCAAGAAACGCTGGCGACCTTATATGACGTCGGCCTCGGGTATATCGAACTCGGACAGGCTGCTACCACCCTTTCAGGCGGCGAAGCCCAGCGCGTCAAGCTTTCTTCCGAGCTCAGCCGGCGTTCAACCGGCAAAACGCTTTATATATTAGATGAGCCCACTACCGGGTTGCATTTCGCTGATGTAGAGAAGCTCATAGGCGTGTTACAAAAATTAGTCGATAAAGGCAATACCGTGATCGTGATCGAACATAATCTTGAAGTAATAAAATGCGCTGATTATATTATTGACTTGGGCCCGGAAGGGGGGCAAAAGGGCGGAGAGATTGTTGCCCGGGGTACTCCTGAAGAAGTCATGGCCCAGCCTGATTCTTTTACCGCCCAATACTTAAAAAAGGCATTGAAGAGCAGGTGAGGGAGTGTTATAGTAACACGCATACTGTCTCAGGTTTCAGGCCGCAAGTCACAAGACACAGGGCGCATGACACACGTAGTCGATAGTCTATAGTCGATGGTCCATAGTTATAGGTTGTGGTTAAGGTTAAGATGTTAGTTTGGTTGTTAGGTCAAGGATTGGGTAATTGAACGTTAATGATAAAGTTTAAAGCTCAAATAACAAAGGAAATCCAAAGAATAAAGGTTAAATTTTAAAATTAAACCTTGAACCTTAAACCTTCCTTTGTTATTTATCCTTTAGACTTTAGATTTAACTTGTCATACCTAACTGCCAATAATTAAGTCACAAGTCACAGGTCGCATGACACACGTAGTCGATAGTCTATAGTCGATGGTCCGTAGTTATAGGTTGTGGTTAAGGTTAAGATGTTAGTTTGGTTGTTAGGTCAAGGATTGGGTAATTGAACGTTAATGATAAAGTTTAAAGCTCAAATAACAAAGGAAATCCAAAGAATAAAGGTTAAATTTTAAAATTAAACCTTGAACCTTAAACCTTCCTTTGTTATTTATCCTTTAGACTTTAGATTTAACTTGTCATACCTAACTGCCAATAATTAAGTCACAAGTATTAGTCAAAATTAACAATACAATAATTACATGAAAGAATTTCAGACTAAAAATCTTAAAAAGAACTTGATCCTGTGCAGTATAATTATTCTATTTATGCTCTTTCCCCAAAGCTATTGCGGCGCGCAAACCATTGACCAGAACGTTAAGGAAGAAGAGAGCATCTTTATTGCCCAGAAGGCTATTGAAGACGGTTTTTATGACGTCGCTCTATCTCTCTTGGAGCGTTTTCTTGCGCAATATCCTTCTTCGCCGCGAAAGGCGGAAGTCAACCTTCTCATGGGAGAGTGTTATTTTCATCAAAGCAAGTTTCTTGACGCACTCGGTAAATTCAATGAACTCCTGAATCAACCGCTGGCAGGCGATATCCAGGACGCAGTTTTGTACTGGATCGCCGAAGTCCATTTCCGGGGAAACAATTACCGTAAAGCGGCCGTTTATTATCAGTCAGTGATCGATAAATTCCCGAAATCGCCATACCTGGTAGCTTCATATTATTCGTTAGGATGGTGCTTATTCCAGGACCAGAAGTACAAAGAAGCCTTAGAATATTTCGGTATCATTGAAACAAAATATCCTCATGACCAGCATGTCCCCGACGCGGCTTTTAAGATCGTCGAATGCCTCTACAACCTTAAAGATTACACGCGGGTAAAAGAAAAGGCAAAAGCTTATCTTAAGGTTTATTCGAAAGACAACGTTCGAACCGCGTATTTTTATTTCTATTTGGCGGAGGCTGATTATTATCTTAATAATTTCAGTGACGCGATGGATGAATATTCGAAAGTGCTTGCTAAAACTACCGATGAAAAGACCAAAGCTGTTTCTCTCCTGGGGATGGCTTGGTCGGTTCTGCGGTTAAAGCAATATGAACAGGCGCAAACGATATTCTCTTCTATCAAAAGCGAAAACCTCGAAAAAAGAAGTATCGATGTCTTGCTGCTGGGAAAGGCTATACTTAACTTTGAGTTGAAGAATTTTCCTGAAGCAAAGATCATATATGAATCGCTGATTAATACTACCGAAGACCCCGCGGTATTATTACAGGCATATTTGGGAAAAGCGGACTCGCTCTATAACCTCGGAGAATTTAAAGCCGCAGAAGCTTTTTATAAGGCCGGATTGAATAAGGCTTCCGAGCAGCCGGCCGCAGGGGAAATAACGGACAAGCTCCATTACGGCCTTGCGTGGACCTTCTTTAAAGAAGGAGAATTCAAAGAAGCCATTAAAGAATTTCAAAAGATCGCCACGCAAAGCGCGGATCAGATCGTTAAAATAAGCGCGCTCTGCCAGATCGGTGACGCTTACCAGGACTCGGGAGATTACGCGAAAGCCCAGGACGCCTACGACAGTATTCTAAAAGGCTATCCCGACAGCCTTTATAACGATTACGTCCAGTACCAATTAGGCCTTACCCAGCTCAAAACTGCCGCCTATGAAGGGGCTATAATGAGTTTTTTAAGCCTCAAAAAGAATTTTCCCAAATCAAAATTAATCGACGACGCCTCATACGCGCTGGGCTTAGCGTATTTCCAGAAGCAGGATTACCGTTCAAGCAAAGAGATATTCGAAACCTTCATCGCTGATTTTAAGGACAGCCCTATGCATGCCCAGGCGATGTATTTATTAGGGAGCAGTTTATTTAATTTAGAGGAATTTTCCGCCGCGATTGAAGCTTTTAAGAACATCCTGCGGGCCTACAGCCAGGATGCCGAGCTTTGCCAGAAGGCTGAATACGAAATAGCCGATTGCTATTATCAGATGGGCAACGAACCCGAGGCCATGTCACGCTTCAAGGCACTACGGACAAAATATCCCGACTCGACCCTGACTGCGGAGATCATGTGGTGGCTGGGAGAGTATTATTACCGGCACAATGATCTAAATTTGGCAGGCAGGTATTTTTCATCGTTGATCAGCGATTTTCCGAAAAGCAATTTGATCAACGACGCGTATTACGTGCTGGGGTCCATATATGTTGAACAACAGAAATACCGGGACGCGATGGAAAATTTTCAAAAAGTCATCGATTCGGGGGCGCCTGACCTATCAGGGCAGGCTTATATCGCTATCGCCGATATATATGCGAATCAGGAAAAAACAGAGAAGGCTTTCAACGCCTATAGGGAGATCTCGGATAAATTCCCCCATTTACGTAACCTGGTATTCCCAAAAATCGCCGATTTGCTGGGTAAAGAAAAAAAGTTTAAAGAAGCGGTTGACTATTACGAGAAAAGTTTAGAGCTCGTCCCCGCGCGCGAAACAGCCCAGATCATGTTTAAAATAGCTGAAGCCTGGCAGGCGCAGGGCGACTTCAGCCGCGCTGTGGAGAGCTACCTGAAAGTCACGTATCTGCACGCGGATAATACCGCTTTAGTCGTAAAATCGCTGCTGCGTGCCGCCCAGATCCATGAAGACAAGCCGGATATCGACCAAGCGAGGAAGTTCTATCAAAGAATAGCGGAAATGAATGTCCCTGAAGCAAAATTCGCGCGGGAAAAATTAGAGGCTCTCAAACCCGCACGGAAACAATAATTTAACGATACAAGGATTGAAAGGGTAGCGCATGGACCTGTACAGAATGAGTCTTTGGAGCTTATTTTCGGCCGGAGGGCCTTTAATGTGGCCGATAGTGATATGTTCTGTTTTTGGAGCGGCGATCGTTATGGAAAAATTCTGGTATCTCCATAAAATAACGATTGATTCCCAATCTTTTTTAGACAATATCCTGGAAAAGATAAAAAGGCACCAGATACAGGAAGCGTTGCTGCTTTGTGACAAGCAAGAGACTCCCGTAGCGCATATCCTTAAAGCAGGGATCTTGAAATATGACCGGCCGCGGCCGCAGATAAAAGAAGCGATAGAAGATGCCTCATTATATGAGATCCCGAAATTGGAAAAAAACCTTTCAGCGTTAGCAACTATCGCGCATATTTGCCCCTTATTGGGGCTCCTGGGGACGGTTACCGGCTTAGTCAGATGCTTTCAGCTCATTCAGGCAAAATCCACGGTTTTAACGCCTGTTTCACCCGCCGACCTGGCGGGAGGGATTTGGGAAGCTTTACTAACGACTATCGCAGGCCTTGTTGTCGCTATCCCGGCTTATGTCATGTATAATTATTTGGTCAGCCGCATTAACAATGCTATCCTTGAAATGGAGCGCTCAGCGACGGAACTCGTCAATTTCCTGACTGAATAGCGCTAAAAAGGGGAAATGAAATTCAGAAGACATGTTGAATTTGAGCACGGGCTCAAACAGATCGACATAGCGCCGCTCATCGATATCATTTTCTTGCTTTTGATCTTTTTTATGCTGACTTCAAGCTTTATCCTTCAGCCGGGTATACCGGTAAAGCTCTCCAAAGCCGTAACAAGCGAAGCACTGCGCCGGGTGAATCTAGTCATAAACCTCACTTTTGAAGACAGGGTCTATTGTAACGCAGACGAGATAAAACTTCCGCAGGAGCTTAAAGGTTTACTTGCCCGCGCGGCACGGGAAAATACGCCTGTTTTGATCAAGGCCGATCAACGCGCTTCACTGGGTAAGGTGGTAGAGATTTGGGATATGGCACGCCAAACGGGTGTTACTGTCATTAATATCGCTACTGACCGGCAATGATCAGCTATACTTCTCAACGCCATAAACCGCCGGCTTTTCATTTATTCGGCTCGCGGAAATTCCTTTTATTCCACGGAAACCTCGGAAGAACGGTCGCTATTTCTTTTTTAAGCCATATTGCTTTATTCGGGCTCTTTAGCTTCTCTTTTGGCACCCGGATGCCGGATACGTGGAGACCTGATGTAAGTTTTCTCGGTTCGATCCTGCTGCCAACCGATGTTGCTATTCCCGGAAATCATCCTCAAACCGGGATTATTGAAAGTATATTCTCAAAGAAAACAGCATCCGGTTTTTTGAAGGCTCAACCCGGTTCTTTTTTAACACAGCCTGCGTATGAACCTAAACCGGCTTTGGCCCATCAGCTTTCGTTGAAAAAATGCAGCTTCTCATATCATGCGGCCGCCAAAACAGGCAGGCATATTTTAAAAGACCATGATATTATGTTTTATCCGCTTTTACCGCAGCATTTCATGTTATATTTTCAAGACAGGCAAAGCGCCCATATGGAGCTATTATGTAAAGCCGGCAAAGTACAAAAACCAAGCTCAATTATTATAAAGCGCAAAGTTTCTTCGGGCAACCTTGAAGTTGACTTGCTGACAATGCGTTATATCGGGCATTATCTTTTTATCCAGCAGCGCCATTTCATCGAAGATACGTGGCAAACTATTAAGATCGACCTTTCTGCGGAAACCAAGTAACCGTTTAGCTGATTACCATGATACGAATAGATTTTTCTCTTGCTATAACCTTTTATCTTCTCCTGCCGCTGGCCGTTATTTTTATCTTATGGCTTAAGAGGGTCAAACATAAAGAAAAAGACCTTTTTCTTAATCCGAAATTCATATGGTTTTGTTCGATCTGTACCTATACGTATATTAATACCAAAGAGGCAAAAATCTCAACGTGTCCTCGCTGTGGAAGTTTCAACGCCGCTTGAGCCGTGATAGCCGAGGATTACTGACGAATTTTCTTGCGTCGCGCGGAATGAGGAATGAAGATTTTAGTTGACCGTTGATACATTTGTATTTATAATTATGGCATACTATTAATGGAGGAGGACCTATGATTACAGAAATCGGCATTATAGCAGGCGAGATTTGGCATTATCTGGACCAGCATGGAGAAGTCGATTTAAACGTTTTGATAAAAAGCATAGACAAACCCAGGGACGAAGTCTTAATGAGCCTGGGATGGCTTGCTCGTGAAGGGCACGTTGTATTACAGAAACTGAACAATGAATATAAAGCCGCTTTGAGAAAGAATGCTTAAGCTGCATCCCCGGAACAAGAGAGGTGTCGTTATATTGATTGTTTTAGTGACCTTGATGATCGTTACTGCGTTAAGCCAGGTGGTTTTGACGATCATTTTAAACCAGGCGAGGCTTACGCACCATCAGGTAAGCAGGGTCCGGGCATATTATGCGAATTTAGCGGCAATGAATTTAGCCCGGGAAAGCCTGCGGTTGGGATATTGGGCAACCGGCACATATACGCTTTGCGCTTCCGGTTGCACGGTAGATGACCCGAATATTCCCTATAGAGTAACCATTACCATAGGCGCCGCAAATGCTTCTACCGGCGTCCGCCAAATTACCCTGTCCACAGATTACACCTATCCTTAATTAATCGTTATCCTGGTTTAAAGCCTGCGCGATATTTTCTTTTCACATTTATAATTAAGGCACGTTGAATAAACGCGCCTTAATTCATCATTATTAAGAATTTATTATAAATTAAGTAAGTTTATTATAGTTAGCATAACTTTGTTATACTATTATCTCCGTCGGAAAACCTACCAAAAGTAACTATGAGTAAGTTTAAGTAAAAAAACAGTTGACAAAGCTGATCTGTTATGTTTTAATGTTAACCATTATGAAAGATCAAAGAAGGTAGAAGTATGACGCGATTAATGAACATAGACGAGTTAGCTGATTATCTGCGATTACAAAAACAGACGATTTATAACTGGCTGTCCCAGGGTAAACTTTCCGGGATAAAAGTCGGCGGCGTCTGGAGGTTCAGCCGTAAGGATGTCGATAATTGGCTTCGCAGTAGAAAAACAACTTCACGGACAGGGGATAAATAATGGGCGCTTCTGCTGGTATATATTTTGGGCCTCGCGATATAAGTGTTGTTGAAGTCGCAGGGAAGAAAATCCTCAATACGATTAAGATCTCCCGCGCGAGCCTGTCTTCCAACACCGCGGAAGATAAGGTCCCCGAGGAAATCAAAATGATCGCCTTGCTCAAAGATGAGTTCAGGAAAAGCAAGGTTTCTGCCAAAAAATTCGACCTGGTTTTATCCGGTAACACTCTGGTCATACGCACCTTTGAGATCCCGATGCTTCCCCGTGATGAAATCTATAGCGCGGTAACCTTTGAAGCCAAGAAATATATCCCCTTCAAGCTGGAAGAATTGGTCTTCGATTATTATTTGTCCGTCGACCATGTTTCAAAAAAGAACATGGTACTGTTGGTCGGCATAAAAAGGGACACGCTTGAGCAATACTTCGCGATGTTTAAACAGCTCAATCTTGACATTCATTCGATTGAGTATTCCGCGTTCAGCGCTGTGCGCCTGTTAAAGATGGCAGGAGTGAAAGAAAAAGGCATTTCGGTCGTGATCAATCTCGACAGCGTTGAAAATGATGAGGTCAACTTTATTGTCCTGCAGGATGGTTTTCCCCTGTTTTGCCGCGACATTACCTTAAAAAACGATTTCGATCAAGCGGCGCCAACTGACGCGCCTCAAGAGAACACCGTCGATGTAGAAAAGATAAAAGCGGAGCTGCGCGTTTCTATAGATTTTTACAATCGGAAATTCCCCACAAAAAATATCGATAATGTATATTTTCTTGCCAATGAAGAACTCCGTGAACCGTTAGAATCGATAGCGCAGGAAAAGAATATCGCCTCCCGTTTCATAGACCAAAGGGTCATCCTTGGAAAGTCGGCGCCGTTCTCCCTGGCGGTATTAAAGGCATTTGCCGGAGCTTTATACGACAGCATTAAAACTTCGGTTAAAATAAATTTACTGGTTTCAAAAGATAAGCCTAAAACCTCGAAAAAACAATCAACGGTCGACCGTCATGTTGAAACATTGATCGAGGGCGTGAACTTTCAGCCTAAATTTATAGTTTTTGGGGCGCTGATCATCACCGGGTCTGTTTTGCTGAATCTATATTTGAAATCACCGATAAAAAACAGTATCAGCGAACTCTTATCCCTCAGGCCGCAGATAACCATAGTCAAAGATTCATTGCCAAACGCTGACTTAACCATAGAACAGGAAAACTTGCAGAAAAAACTTATTTCTATAGATAAACTTGTGCAAAAACAGGTGTATGTTTCATCGCAGCTTATTGCTATCGTTAAATTGATGCCTCAGGGTATCTGGCTGGAAGATTTAAAGTTCAGGCAGGATAAGGTAGGGGAAGCAAGCGCAAAGATCGATCTTAAAATGCTCGGCACCGCCTATTTGGGAGATACAGATAAGGAAATGATGGCAACCAATGCTTTCGTCGCCGCGTTGAAATCAGATGCTGAATTCGGAAAGATTTTTAAGCAAATAAGGCTGGAATCGATTGAAACCAAGCGTTACGAAGACGCGACAGTCACCAGTTTTTCAATTGTGTGCACTGCTAATTAATACCGTATAAAGCTATGTCAGAGAATTTAATGGGAAATTTAAGCTCGATGAGCAGTAAAATGAACAAAAATAAGATTGTTTACATAATCTTTATACTGGTTTGCCTGTTGATCGCCCGCAATATTTTTATCGGAGGGCAGAAAGAAGTCAAGGCATTGACGGTGCGACAGGAGGAGGAAAAAAAGAAAAACAGCATTTTAAATGAGATCGGATTATTGGAAAAAAAACTTATTACCTATAAAAAGCTGCTCAACACCAAAGATACCTCCGGGATACTGGATTCGATCACTAATTTAGCAAAGAGTTCGGGAATAAAGATCCTGTCGATGAAGCCTCAAATTCAAAAAGACCAGCCGTTATACACGTATTTATCGTACGACTTAAATGTGAACGCCGATAAGTTTTACAAGATCGGAAGATTCATTACGCTTTTGGAGAACGACCCGCTCGTGTACTTCATTGATAATTTATCGATTACCAATAAGATCGTCGTCGAAGGTACCAGTTCAGTAGTAAAGGTGAACGCTGATTTTACGGTAGGCACGCTGTTAATCAAGGAGAATTAAAGAGTGGCACGCATAATCGGGATCTTAGCAGCTTTAACTATAATGCTCACAACGCCTCTTTCGTCTGTGTCGGCATTAACCAAAACGGACAGTATGCTTGAGGCTTTAGATAAAAACCTTGAAACTAAAAGTTCAGGATTCAACATTAAACGGCCTATCTTCGATCCGGAGTTATTCGAGAAGCGTGACCCGTTCAAGAATTTATTAAGGCCTGATGTCGATAAATCGCAACCTGTAAAAGTCGATCTTAAGAACTCAAAGGATGAATTACGCAAGATTATCAGCGAATTGTCCGTGCAAGGGGTCATTTGGGGCGGCAGCTTAAAACAGGCGATCGTGAATGATAAAGTCGTTCAACAGGGGGATATGATCAACAATGCCCGAATTCTGGAGATCACCAAAGAGGGCATTGTTATCTTGTATATGAACCGGCAGTTTACGCTTAATGCGCCGGCAGTTGATTTTGAAGACAGGTTAAAGGACGAAACCAAAAAAGATTCCAAAAAAAAGTATTAAAAGGAGGGATAAATGAGCATCAGCCGTAAAATCCGTATAGTATTCTTATTTTTGCTAATTGCGCTTTTTTCCCGGAAAACTATCGCAGCTCCGGAACTTCCCTTCCATGACCCGGAACTCACTATTTCCATGGATTTTGACGGCGCCAGGCTCAACGATATCCTTAAACTGCTCTCAATGCAGTCCGGTTTGAATTTTATCGCATCGGAGTCGGTGAAAGACAGGAAGGTCACCCTCTTTTTAGATAAAGTGGCGATACGATCAGCGATGGAAAAGCTTTTTAAAGCCAATAATTTAACCTATGAATTAGACGAAGATTCTAATATTTTCATTGTTAAAGACTGGGGTAAACCACAGTTGGAAACAGTTACTAAAGTTTTCTATTTAAAGTACGCTTCTGTCGAATCGTCTTTTTTAGAACAAGAGAAGAAAAATGCCATGGAAGATGAGTCCTCATCTTCGTCATCATCTACTAAAGAAGAAGAAACCGGAATTTTGATCGTCCTTGAGAAAATGTTGAGCACCAACGGTTCAGTGGTGGAAGACCGGCGGACAAATAGTATAATTGTTACCGACGTCCCCAGCCGCATGCAGCAGATTGAAAAAGTCATCGCTGAGATCGACGTCCCGCAGCCGCAGATCATGCTTGAAGTGGAAATGCTCGATGTGAGCAAAAATACCGTTGATAAATTAGGATTTAACTGGTCGGGTGCCGGGTCATTTTCGCTCTCGGTCCTAAGCGCGGCGCGCTGGACTTCGTTTCCCTTTGGCGGTTTTAAATCAAGCTCTTCCAAATCCGGGCTCATTCAGCAGGGGGACGGTTCCGATTCAACAGCTGATAAAGGTATTGTCGAATTTTCTAACCTGGCGATGACCCTTGATTTCTTAAGGGTACTTACCGACACAAAGTCATTGGCACGGCCTAAAATCCTTACGCTCAATAACGAAACCGCTGAAATAAAGATCACGACGAATGAGGCTATCGGTCTTTCTACTTCAACGACGGGCAGCAGTACGGAAACAACCACCACTACGAAAGAAGCTGAACGCGAGGAAACAGGTGTTTCATTGAAAGTAACTCCTCAGATCAATACGGATACCGGAGAGATCACGATGTTCCTTGTTCCGACTGTTTCTGAAGCCAAATTGGGTGCCACCTTTGATAACGTGCAATACAAAGACCCTGAAGTCAGATCGACAAAATCAACCGTCAGGATTAAAGACGGGGAGACCATTATTCTCGGGGGATTGATTCGCACGGAACTTTCCGTAAGCGAGACCAAACTTCCTATTTTCGGCGATATGCCGATTATCGGAGCGTTATTCAGGCATAAGAACGCCGATGTTAACAGAGAGCGGGAATTATTAGTATTTATTACCCCTCATATTGTGAAGGACTCAAATTTCATGCTGGCGAAAGCCAAGAAAACTGTCTTACCAGACAGGGAACAGTCCGCATCAACAGGTTTTGACCGATCTTCTTCCATAGATTCAAGTTTAAATCGATTTGAGCAGAAAGATAGATAATGTCTAAAGACACATATTTACGTCTCGGTGAACTTTTAATCAAGGAAGGTTTACTGACAGACGCTCAATTGAACCATGCCATCACTATCCAGAAGAACGAAGGCGGCAGACTGGGAGAAGTGATCATTAAATTAGGTATGGTAAAAGAAGAACAGATCGTCACTGTCTTAAGCAAACAGCTCGGAATGCCTTATTATGCCGCTGGAAAAGATAAATTGAAGCCTGCGGCTGACCAGGGGTTGGAACGCCTTATTCCCCAGGATTTCGCAATGAAGAACGTTGTCTTGCCTTTGTCCCGCACGCTCAAATCTTTGACGGTCGCGATGACCGACCCGCTTGACCTTATCTTAATCGACAGTTTGCGTAAACTTACCGGCTTTGAGATCAATTCAGTATTAGCTATCAAATCGGAGATCCTCAAATCCATTGAAGATTTTTACGGAAAATCAACGATGTTCAAAGAGGCTGTAGAGGCCAGTTACACGGGCGCTGCTTCCGAAGCTGTTTCACTTGATGTAGAAAGCTCTGAACAGGAGCTAAGCTTAGATAAGCTCATTGCGCGCGCAGAGGAGGCCCCTGTCGTCAAACTGGTTGATCTGATCATCCGCCAGGCGATCGACGAACACGCTTCAGATATACATATCGAGCCTTTTAAAGACCGAATATCGTTACGCTATCGAATTGACGGAAAACTCTATGAGATCCCGCCGCCTGCCAAACATTTGCATATGCCGATCATATCGCGCGTCAAGATCTTAAGTAAGCTCGATATCGCGGAAAAAAGGCTGCCGCAGGATGGGGCATTTTTAGTACGTATCGGCGACCGTCCGATCGATTTGAGAGTTTCATGTATCCCGACAATTTACGGGGAGAAAATAGTCATGCGTATCCTGGATAGAAGCCATGTTGTGCTTGACCTGCGACAGCTTGGTTTCGACCCAAAACAGCTTGAACAGATGCGTTCTGCTTTTAATTCACCCTATGGTCTGATTTTCCTGACCGGGCCCACGGGAAGCGGCAAAACAACGACTTTATACGCAATTCTAAGCGAGATCAAAAATCCTACAAAGAATATAGTTACCATTGAAGACCCGGTTGAATATAAACTGGACGGGATCAATCAGGTGCAGGTCAAGCCTGAGATCGGGCTTACCTTTTCAAGCGCCTTGCGTTCATTTCTGCGGCAGGACCCTAATATTATACTCGTCGGAGAGGTTCGTGACCTGGAAACTGCCGAGATCTGCATCCGCTCGGCATTAACCGGCCATTTAGTCTTAAGCACATTACATACGAATGACGCGCCTTCGGCGGTCAGCAGATTGATCGATATCGGCATCGAACCGTATATGCTGGCACCTTCTCTTTTAGTAGTGGTAGCGCAGCGATTAGTGCGTAAATTATGCCCTGAATGTAAGGAAGCGTTTGAGCCGACAGCAGAACAGCTGCGGATAGCTCAGATCAAGGCTGAGCTTTTATACCGCGCCAAAGGCTGCCCTAAATGCAATCATATCGGGTATAAAGGCAGGCTTTCCATTTCAGAGGTCATGGTGGTAGATGATAAGATCCGCACCTTGATCTCCCAAAAAGCTACTTTTCAACAGATTCGAGAAGTAGCGAAAGCCGGCGGTATGCAGACCCTTTATGACTCGGCGATCAAGAAAGCCCAGGACGGGATCACTTCATTAGAAGAAGTCTTAGCGATCACCTTGGGGGCGGAATATCTTTCTTAAGAACTAACTTATTAGAATGCCTAAATATATTTATACCTGCAGGGATAGGTCCGGGAAAAAAGTAGAAGGTGCTGAAGAAGCGGGTTCTCATGACGAGCTTGTCAGCCGGTTACAGTCAAAAGAGTGGATTGTTATAAACATCGCGCTCGAAAGCAAGCTTGCTGTTGCTCAAAAAAAAGAACTCGCAGGGGCAAGAAAGAAACACTATTCTTTTTCAAGCGAGGACCTGGTCCTTTTTTGCCGCCAGATAGCGACATTATTAGGGGCGGGCGTTACTATTTTACGCAGTCTTGAGATCATTTCACAGCAGGTAACCAGTGTAAGGCTTTATAATGTTATAAAACAACTCCAAAAAGATATGGAGGCCGGTTTAAGCTTCCATGAAGCTATGGCGCGCCACCCAACGGTTTTTTCAGATCTTTGGGTAAACCTGGTTGAAAGCGGTGAAGCTTCCGGAAGTTTAGCTATGGTTTTAGCCCGCTTAGCCGGATATTTAGAGCGAAATGAGACCTTTAAACGCAAGATCATCAGCGCGTTGACCTATCCGATCATCCTGTTAGTTGCGTGTTTAGGCGCTATGATGTTCTTAAGCATGAAGATCATACCTCAATTCGCTTCTTTATTTGAAGGCTTTAATATCGAATTACCCGTGATCACAAAGATCCTTATCGGGATGAGTTCAGCAATTAAGGATTATTTTATAATTACGGGCCTTGTCGGCGGTATCGGGGTTTATTTCCTGCGTATTTATTTAAGCACGAATAATGGCAGGAAAGTAATGGAAGATTTTCTATTTAATTTACCCACATTGGGAGAATTCTTTAAAGTCCTTGTTGTAGAAAGGTTTACATCAGAGATGTCCACTTTAGTGGAGAGCGGAGTGCCTATTTTATTTTCACTGGAGATCGCTGAGCACAGCGTTAATAATCTAACTTTGGGTGAAATAATCCGTAAGATCAAGGATGAGGTCAGAGAAGGAAAGCCTTTAAGCGTCCCGGTAGAAAAAAGCGGTTTTTTTGATCCTATGGCGGTACAAATGATCGCTATAGGCGAGGAAGTCGGGGAATTATCCAGCATGCTTAAAAAATTGAATGTTTTTTACCAGGAATATGTCGATACTTTCTTAACGCGCGTTACGGCTATGTTCGAGCCGATCCTGCTGATCGTGATCGGCGCCGGCGCGGGATTTATCATTATCGGCATGTTCATGCCTATTTTCCAGATCAGCCAGATCCATTAATGCGTGATAAGTCTTTGACTTTATGTTTGTTATAGTGTATAATTAAATAAATATCAATTAAGAAAAGGAGGTGGTGCAGAAGACATAAAATCGTTAAAATAACTTTTTGTTAAAAAAGGGGGAACCATGAAAAGAGGTTTTACACTTATTGAACTTATCATCGTCATTATAATCATTGGTGTTTTAGCAACGCTCGCTGTTCCGCAATACCTGAAATCAACTGAACGCGCTAAAGGGGCAAAAGCAAGGCATGCGTTAGGTATTATTGCTCAGGCTGAAAAGATGTATCGCGCTGAAAATGATACCTATATTAACGTTGCCGCGGATGCTGCTGACGCAACGTTAGGGGCCTATACTGAATTGGCTGAAATGGATAATGACGTCGATTGGCAGTATGTCGTCAGCGGTTCAGGCACAGCCGCGTTTTTGATCACGGCTACCCGCAGCGACGGAAATAATGCTACGGAAACTATAACTATTGATCAAGCCGGTGTCTGGGGCGGAACATTTACTCCGTAAAATCGATGTCTGATACTATGCATGATAATTCCTGGGATTTAAGGTTTACGGTGAGAGGTTTTACCTTAATCGAACTGATCATGGTCGTGGTTATTATCGGCGTACTGGTCACTTTTGCCGCGCCGGCTTTCCGGGTTACCAGGGACAGGGCTTTAGAGAATGAAGCGCGGGCTAATTTAAGACTCATACAATCCGCGCAAAGAATCTATCGCATGGAAAACGGAAATTTTATTGCGTGCGCCGCAGGTACCGCGTATAGCGCATGTTTAAACCCTAATTTAAAATTAGAGCTCCCGCAGTCTTCGGCCTGGACATACGCATCTCCGTCCGCAGGCTGCGCGCAAGCTGCCAGGACAGGCCATCAATTACGATTAAGGCAGACTGAAGAAGTAGCGGTTCCGGATGTTTTATGTCCATAAGTATCATGCACCGTTGTAATGGTATTTTTACGAGGGCATCTTTTTAACAAAAGATGCCCTCGTATGTATATATCGCCGTAAAAGTATACGATGAATAAAAAAGCATTCACCTTACTTGAAGTATTAGTGTGCGTCCTGCTTTTATCACTGGTCATGCTCGGTATCAGTAATATCTTTATAGCCGGCAGGCGTTATTTATTCCATTCCCGAGCCCGGCTTGCAGCCGCTAATTTCGGACGTATGTTCCTGGATCCTTTACAAAATGAAGTTTCCCAGGATGCTATCGATTACGGCTGGGCTAACTGCTTGACCAGCGCAGGCACAACCCATTGCCCCTCAACTGCGCTCATTGACCCCGTGCTTAATGATATCACGTTTTCTCCTGCGTATACTATAAATAATGTCAATAATGCTACGTGGCCGCTCTTGCGGCGTGTAAGGCTAAGAATAAACTGGACCGATGCTTCTTAATACGTTTAGAACCAAAAAAATTTCTAAAAGAGGTTTTTCACTCGTTGAAGTCATTATCACGTCATTATTGATTTCAGGCATTATCCTGACCGTAGCCAGCCTGCATCTCTATAGTATTTACCACGTGCGCTATACTGACAGGACGGTAAAAGTGCAAAATGACCTCGGTTTTGTTCTGGCTCATATGCAAACGCGGTTTCTCGACGCTATCGGCAATGAAATTTATGACGGGGCCGATGCCGTGATTGCCTTGACTACGGGAGCTGGAGGATATCTGTTAGTACGGCCCTATGTCGATCTTAACCATAACGGGATTCGCGACGAAGGAAGCCGCGCCGCTTATGAATTTTCCGGTAATATTCTCCGTTACCGGGCAAGCCCCGCTGATGCCTGGGAGGAATTAAGCACATGTATTACAAGGTTTACGCTCACAAAAGTAGGCGCGTCAATGATCAATAATTACGCAGTCGTCGATATTACCGGATGCTTCGACCCTGACGGGGCGCCTCATCCCTGCGGTTCTAATGAAAATCCGGAGGTCACAATGCGCACGAATGTCTTTCTGCCTGCCGTATCGGTAAATTAAGATTATTATCTTTAAACAGGTCATTTGCAATTGATTTCGGCGTTTTTTTGTGCTAAAGTAATTACATAAACCCGGTTACTAAAACTAAAAATTAATTTTCATAAAAGAAGAGAGCATTTTGAAAAAAGGCTTTACGCTTATTGAACTTATCATTGTTATTATAATCATCGGTGTTTTAGCAGCGCTTGCGGTCCCGCTTTACCTTAAATCTACAGAGCGCGTAAAAGGAGCAAAGGCGAGGCATTCATTGGGTATTATTGCTCAAGCTGAAAAAATGTACCGCTCGGAAAACAACCAATATATAAATTTTGGCGCGGGCGCCGCCGAGGCGACCTTGGGAGGCTATATAGAGCTTGCGGACGTAGATGCTGACCCCGATTGGACATACGCAGTCAGCGGATCATCCACAAGCGGATTCCTGGTGACTGCTGCCCGCAGCGACGGGAATAACACGGGAGAAACGATAACCCTTGATCATGCCGGTAGCTGGGGCGGGGCATTTACTCCGTAAAATGATCTTGCGCGAGTTGTAAAGGCAGAGTTATGAAAAAGAGCAGTTTTCGAGGTTACTGTGCGTACGAACACCTGTATGCTGCCGTATCAATAAATACAAGCCGGTATTGTATAGCAATCGTTTTTATTTGATTTAATCAATATTTTGTGTTAGAGTATTTTCGGTCAAGAAAGCTATTTTCTTATAACGGGGCAGTAGCTCAGCTGGGAGAGCGTCGCGTTCGCAATGCGAAGGCCGGGAGTTCGATCCTCCCCTGCTCCACTTAGTAATAGTAATCATGTCAATTCATCTGCAATAACTTAATTCTGCTATCCTTGGTTTTATGAAAAACAAACCAGCGCGGGTTATCATTATCATTTTTTTTATTTGCTCAACTTTAATCTTGCTCCAGCAATTTAACTCAGGAAGCGCTCAACCAGCCTCAAAAACAGCGTTTTTTTTTGATAAGCTTTCTCAAAAAGCCGTTAAATGCCGGTTATGCCCGCGGGAGTGTTATATACCTGCCGGGAAAAAAGGATTTTGCGGGGTCAGGCAGAATAATGACGGTCGCCTCATCAGCCTGTCGTTCGCGAAAGCGGTAGCGATCCACATAGACCCGGTTGAAAAAAAACCTTTATTTCATTTTTACCCGGGAGCAAGCACTTTTTCTGTTGCTGCCGCAGGCTGCAACTTAAAATGCTCGTTTTGCCAAAACTGGGAAATATCCCAGCAGCCGGCAGAAGACCTAAGGTATACTTACCTTGAACCCGGACAGTTGATCAAAAAGGCGCAAGAATCAAGATCAACCATGATCGCATACACGTATACCGAACCGACTATCTTTTATGAGTATATGCTTGAAACAGCCCGGCTGGCAAAAGAAGCAGGAATACGCAATGTTATGCATTCAAACGGGTATATTAACGAAGCTCCGTTACGCCGGTTAGCGCCGTATCTTGATGCGGCAAATATCGACCTCAAAGGTTTTACCGAAGATTTCTACCGTAAAATGACTCAAGGGAGCATTGCGCCGGTGCTCAAAAGCCTTAAGATCTTGAAAGAATCAAACGTACATGTGGAGATCACCATGCTTTTGATCCCGGGATATAACGACAATAAGGATGAAATAGCTTTGATGTGCGATTGGATCAAAGAAAACCTGGGGGCTGATACACCGCTTCATTTCTCGCGTTTTTTTCCTATGTACAAACTGCTTTCAATAAGCCCTACACCGGCTGAGGCGCTGCAAACAGCCAGACAAACAGCGAATTCACGAGGATTAAAATATGTTTATATCGGCAACCTGCCGGGAAACCAGGGGGAGCATACGTATTGTCCCCGCTGCCGCAAGGTCATCATCAAACGAATCGGGTATTTTATAGCGGAAAACAATATCAAAAACGGCGCATGTGCTTTTTGCGGGGAAAAAATAGCAGGGATGTGGAATGCGGATCATTAAAAGAAAGACCTGTTCCTTATTACTTTTGCCGAACGTTTTTATTCTGGCGATCTTTTCGTTAAGTTTGGCAGAAGAGGTTAAAAGACCGTCAGTCGCAGGCTCCTTTTATCCGGATGATCCCCAAGAACTTTCAATTTTGCTCGATTCTTATTTAGATCACGCCGGCACGTTCGCGCAGGACGCAGCTATCTTTGCTATACTATCCCCGCACGCAGGATATGAATTTTCAGGGAGCATCGCCGCGCAGGGATATAAATTGATAAAAAATAAGGGATTTAAAACCGTTGTACTCATCGGCTCCAGCCATTATTACGGATTTCAGGGTGTTTCTCTTTATCCTCAAGGCGCGTTTGAGACACCGCTGGGTAAACTATATATCGACAATGATTTTAGAGAAAATTTGATTAAAAAAACGCCTGACTTGCGTTTTGACCCCCGCGCCTATGAAAAAGAACACACGATAGAGGTCCAACTGCCGTTTTTGCAGAAAGTTCTAACGGATTTCAAGATCGTCCCCATTATGATGGGACAGGGAGGATTAGATACCTGTAAAATGCTTGCTGAAGCGCTGATCTACGCGATCAACGGGCGCGATGATGTTTTAATCGTAGCATCAACGGATATGTATCATGGATATGATTACCGTGAAGCGCGAGTTATCGATGAACATACTTTAAGCTATATCAGCGCCATGGACACAGACGGGCTTTTTGCCGGCATTACTAAAGGTTCCGCGCAATTATGCGGAGGCTTGCCGGTAATAACGACGCTTTTAACGGCAAAAGCGCTTGGCTTTGATAAAGTGTCGGTTTTAAAATATACAAACTCAAGCGAAGTTACCGGTAAAAAAATTCCGGGCATTTGGACAGTCGGTTATTCCAGTTGCGTTATCGCAGGAGCGTATCCCCGGGGCACAAAAAAAGCAGGCCTGAATGCTTCAAAAGCAGAAAATGGAGGCAATACCATGTTAAATAAAGAACAAAGGGCACGGTCACTTAAGATCGCCAGGGATTCTATCAGCAGCTTCTTAAAAGACGGTACCATTGAACCAATAAACGAAACAGACAAGGCTTTTCATGAGCAATGCGGAGCTTTTGTCACGCTTCATAAGAACGGCCAACTCAGGGGTTGTATCGGCTCGATTATCGGCACTCAAGCGCTGTATTTGACCATCAGGGACATGGCCCGCGAAGCGGCAACAGGCGACCCGCGTTTTCCTTCCGTAACTTCCTCAGAGTTAAAAGATATCGAAATAGAGATATCCGTTCTTTCACCTTTAATCAGAGTACGCTCGGTTGATGAGATCAAGATACCCGGCCACGGCGTCCTGGTAAAACGCGGTTCTCAAAGCGGGGTTTTCCTGCCGCAAGTTGCTGATGAAACCCATTGGTCTAAAGAAGAATTTCTATCATACTTATGCGCTCACAAGGCCGGATTGCCTTCGGGGGCTTGGAAAGAAAAATCAACTGAATTATACGTTTTCACGGCTGAAGTTTTCTCGGAAAAAAGTATCAGGTAAGAAAATGGTTAAAAATATCATATATTTATTTATCCTGGGGGTATTGTTCGGGTCCGGGCCCTGCGTTGCCGGTTGCGGGCCGGCCCTGGTATCATACGTAACCGGCGCTCAAAGGAACTTCTCCGGAAACCTTTTGTTTTACACGCTTTTCACTGTCGGGAGGACCTTTATATATTTTATCTTTATAGCCGTTATTTTCATTTTCGGGAAGCCCGTATTCGAGAAGCTCTCAGAAAGCACGATCAAATATCTTTTAAGCGCGGCGGGGATCTTTTTTATTTCAGCGGGAGCCCTGTTCATCGTAAGAAAAACACGTTCAAAGGCGGCCTGCGCTTCTAAGCTCGCGCAGGCTGCGCATAGTGACCTTTTACCCGCGGCTTGTCTTGGGCTTATTTTCGGAGCCTTACCGTGCGCGCCCCTACTCAGCGTTCTGTCATATATTTTTTTATTGGCTCAAAACTTGATCCAAGCGGTCATATATTGTTTTTCTTTCAGTATGGGAACTTTTTTTTCCGCGCTACTGCTCATGGTGGTCGGCGCGGGGATTTTTAATCAATTATTCTCAAAAAAACCGCAGTTATACCGAAAGATCATCGGTATTATTTCCGGAGGGATCTTTATCGGCATTGGAATTAATTTTATTTTACAAGCCTTAAGGAGCTGAGCCATATGAAAAGGATTTTTTGTCCTGATGAATGCATAACCAAAGACCATGTCCGGATCACTGATCCAGCAGAAATTCACTATCTCAGGGATGTCCTGCGGTTAAAAACTGACGCACAGCTTACTGTCTGTACTCCTTCAGGCGGGGAATTTATATCGAAAGTTGAAGCTTTTTTGCCTGATCATGTACTCTTACGCGTAAAAAGAATTACCCCCCCGGAGCGCCATGAAGACATGCAGCTGACGATCGCCTGCGCCATACCTAAAAATGTAAAAATGGACGATATAATCGATAAAATGACGCAGCTAGGAGTAAAGCGTATCATTCCGCTCATGACTGAGCGGGTCATAGTAAAATTAAATGACCATAAGAAGGACCTTCGGCTTAACCGCTGGCGCGCGATAGCAAAGAACGCCTGCCAACAGAGCCAGCGCAGTTCAATACCTGAACTCAGTACTATCACTCCTTTGATTGAACTCTTAAATAATGTCAAAGAATATGATTTAAAATTGATCTCCACATTGGCAGGGAACCAGCAAAAAATCAACCGGGTCTTGACCAACATCAAACACCCGGGCAAGATCCTCGTATTAATAGGGCCTGAAGGTGATTTTACGCAAAGAGAGGTGGAACAAGCAAGAGAAGCCGGCTGCATGCCTGTTTCTCTTGGGCAACAGGTGCTGCGGGTAGATACCGCGGCAATAGCAATAGCCAGTTTTATTAAATTTTATTATTTATCGGATTAAGTACTATTAATGCAATGAAAAAAACAATACAATTCTATACCTTTGGATGCAAAGTTAACCAATACGATACTCAGGATATGAGAGAAAAGCTTATTCGGAGCGGTTATAAAGAAGTCAGCCATTCAAAACAAGCATCTATTTGTTTGATAAATACCTGTACGGTTACTCACAAAGCTGATTCCGAAGCGATTAACTTGATCGCACGGTTAAAAAAAGACCACCCTAAAGCAAGAATAATCGTAACCGGATGTTTGGCTCAGTTAGATAAAAAGAAGATCCAGGCGATATCCCCGTCTATAGCGGTCATCCGGAACCGAGAAAAAACCAATATCCAGGCGTACCTGCCGGGTGAGAAAACAGAAGAAGCAGTGCAGAAAGCGGTTATTACCTCTTTTAAAGGGCATACGAGGGCTTTCTTAAAGATACAGGATGGCTGTAATAATGCTTGTTCATACTGTAAAGTGCCACTGGTAAGGGGAAGATCAAAAAGCAAGGGGATGGAAAGCATATACGCTGAGGCCTGCGCCCTGGTTGATCATGGTTTTAAAGAAATTGTCCTGACAGGTATATGCCTGGGGGCATACGGAAAGGACTTGCCCCGGCAGCTCAACCTCGTAAACGTTATCACCAGGCTTGAAGAAATAAAAGGCCTTTTACGCATTCGCCTGAGCTCTATTGAAGCGGCCGACGTAAGCTCAGAATTAATTGAAAAAATCGCAACTTCTGAGAAATTATGCCGCCATTTGCATATCCCTATGCAAAGCGGTGATGACGCCGTCCTCAAAAAAATGGACCGCAAATACAACCGCCGGTATTATATTGACCTTGTCAAACAAATACAGAAGCGTATACCCGGGATCGCTATTACTACCGATGTACTGGTCGGTTTTCCCGGTGAAAATCAAACCGCTTTCGAGAATACCTTAACGCTCGTACGCGCGGTACAACCTCTCAAAGTGCATATTTTTCCCTACAGCCCCCGGGAACACACGAAAGCGTTCAATTTCAAGCCGAGAACCGATATGAATGTCATTCAGGGGCGTATTACGGCGCTAAAAAGATTGGAGCGTCAAATGTCTTTCGCGTTCCGCACAAAGTTCTTGAATAAGAAGATCCCCGTACTTATAGAATCGGCATCAAAGAATAGCTTGTTTTCCTGGGAAGGCTATAGCGATAACTATATCAAGATAACTACACGCTCAAAGAAAAACTTGCGTAATAAGCTCGTTTTTCTAACTATAACCGCGCTTCACGCTGACACCACGATTGCCCGGCCCTAAGATATGTTTTTAAGCCGGAAAAGGATTGCTAATTTCTTCGAGCGTAAAAATATAAAATGTGCTATAATAAACAGAAATATTTACCGTAAATGGTTTTAAAAAAACAAGCTGTTCATATGTTCAGGCTCGCAATATAAATAGATCGCAGCTATACAGGGGTGTTGCCAACAGGAGTTTATATGGATCAATCTATACTAAAAAGTGTTGATTGGGAAAAAGTCGGTTTTTTCAGGTTTAAGAAACAGGGCAAGTCGGACTATCTGCTTACCAATGATGTAGGAGAATACGTCATGCTCTCCGAAAAGAACTTCAAAAGTTTCCTGGAAGGCCGGTTACCGGAAAACGATCCGGTCTTCGAAGTATTAAAGGCACAGGGACTGATCCGGAATAAAATTAATACCGCGGATATTGTGCTAAAATACCAGAAAAAGAATTTATTCCTCTGGCAAGGGCCGTCGCTGCACATTATCGTCGTGACGCTGCGCTGTAATCAAAAATGTATTTATTGCCAAACCTCTTCCCGAAGCCAGACAGAAAAGAACTTTGACCTGGATATCTCGACAGCCAAGAAGATAGTGGATATGATCTTTATGTCTCCTTCGAAAACAATTGCCATAGAGTTCCAGGGAGGAGAGCCGCTTTTGAACTGGCAAACCGTGAAATTCATCGTCGAATACAGCAAAACGAAGAATAAAGTGGAAAAAAAGAACCTCGAACTCCGGCTTGTCTCTAATTTTTCTTTAATGGATGAGGCTAAACTTAAATTCCTTGTATCAAACGCAGTCACCGTTTGTACTTCACTCGACGGGCCTGAAGCTATCCACAATAAAAACCGCGTATGGCTCAAAGGCAATAATTATAAAAAGACGGTCCATTGGCTCAAAAAAGCGCAGAAAGTTTATAAATCGAAGCTTGAAAATAAATTCAAACCCGGGGCGCTTGTTACCGTAAGCAGAAATTCCTTAAAATACCCTGAAGCGATCGTTGATGAATATAGCAAGCGGGGAGTGGAATTCATCTTTCTCCGGCCGATGACCCCTTTAGGGATAGCCAAAGATATGTGGGAGCAGATCGGATACACCCCGCAGGAATACTTAAAGTTCTATACCCGGGCGCTTAACCGCGTTATATCGTACGCGTTAAAACATCCCAAAAGCCATTTTCACGAAAATACCGCTAAGATTTTCCTGGCGAAGATCATTACCGACTATGACCCTAATTTCCTTGAATTACGCTCGCCCTGCGGAGCGGGAATAGGCCAGCTTCTCTACAATTACAACGGTAAGATCTATACCTGCGATGAAGGCAGAATGATCGGTGATGAGATGTTTTGCATCGGGGAAGTGTCTAAAAATAAATACAAGGAAGTGGTGAATCATTCTACGGTCAAAGTTTTAAGCATGGCATCCTGCCTGGATAACACCGGCTGTGATTTATGCGTCTATAAACCGTACTGTGGGGTATGCCCCATATTCAATTGGTCATATGAAGGCAACATCTTTTCAAATGTGCATTCGAATCCCCGGTGTATCATTAACAAGGGCATTCTCGAACTCCTCTTTGAAAAGCTAAAAGACCAAAAGATAAAAAAATTGTTCTTTACCTGGGCGAATTACACATTGCCAGCCGCTTGCCAATAACGTTTACATTCGCCGCGCTGATCATGTTTGTTTAACTTTCAGCTGGTATCAAGCCGTGTAAACCCCTACAAATCCGTTATAATAATACGTGGAAAATAATTTTCTGACGCTTGTCATAACTCAAAACTGCAACGAATCATGCAGCTTTTGTAATATCAAAAAGGCCGACGTTTCAATCACGCAGGAAACCGCGCGAAAGGCAGTAGTGCCTTTCCTGCGGGCTCCCGGTGATTCCAAGACAATAAAATTCTTCGGAGGAGAACCGCTGCTTGAGCCAGCGCTGCTCAAATCAATACTCGCCTTCACGCAGAATTCAGCGCGCCGGCTCAACAAAAGGATAAACTTTATCCTTTCTACAAACGGCACCCGCTTAACTGAAAACATCCTGACATTCCTTTCAAAGAACGAAACCGAGCTCGTAATCGATTCCTGCCATTTAAAAAAAATAAAAAAGTCATTAAAGTTGACCGGATATCCTTTTTTAACCGTTACGGTCAATATAACGCCTCAAGGAGCCCGGGGAGCATTTTCCGAATTTAAATCGCTCTTTAAGGCGGGTTTCAGGAGATACAACATTTTACCGAATTATTATGTCGCGTGGGACCCCACTCAGATAAAAGATCTAGAGCGGCAACTGAAGAAAATAGCCCTGTTTGCTGCCGATAAAGCAGAAGTTTATTTTAGAAATTCCGAGGTAAAAGGCGATGTCCCGCTCTTTAATACAGGGCTGACCTGTGACACTGCCGGCAACCTCTACGCGAGCAATTGCGTCCTTTTTAAGGACTTTGATACGCAAAAAGAACAACTATTGCTTGGGCACGTGAACTCATTTCGCAAGTACGCGCTCAATTTTGACGCCCGTAAAATGCCGGAAATAATCAAAAGGGCCTTTCCCAAGGCTATTATAAGCGACACCTATATTGTTGACCGGATATTGCGTAATTTTGTGGAAGGCCTCAAAATCAAGATAGTCCGTGCCGATATTAAAGTGGGCTATTCATGCAATAATAATTGCAAATTCTGCGTTCAAGGCAAAAAAAAGGAACTATTGCCAGATAAGACGACCTTAGAACTCCTCAAAATACTTCGAGAAGCGCGCTCAAGCGCCAACGGAGTTGTTTTTACCGGCGGTGAGCCTACCATCCGGGCAGATTTCCTGACATTAATAAGCTTTGCAAAAAAACTGGGTTACCGCAGGATCCAGGCCCAAACAAACGCCCGAATGTTCGCGTATAAGGATTTTTGCGCGCGCGCCCTTGACGCGGGAGTCAATGAATTCGGGATCGCCATCCACGGCCATATCCCGGAGCTGCATGATTATCTGACAAGCACTCAGGGAAGTTTCTTGCAGACCGTCAAAGCAATAAAAAACCTGGTTGCGTTAAACGTTCCGGTATATTCAAACACAGTTATTACTCAATCGAATTACCGTCATCTTCCTGAGATCGCGCGGCTTCTGGCGTCTTTAGGGGTAAAACAATTCCAGTTAGCTTTTGTGCACGCCTTAGGCTCTGCTGCCGATAATTTTAGTTCTATAGTCCCGCGCATGAGCTTGGTGATCCCCTATATCAAAGAAGCCCTTGCGGTAGGAATCAACGCCGGTATAACGGTAATGACCGAAGCGATACCCTATTGCATGTTGGGCGCCTATCGAAGGTTCATCGCGGAACGGTATATTCCATCGACTAAAATATATGAATTCCCTGAAGAAATAATCGATTTTGACCGGCTCCGTCCAACTCTCGCAAAAACCAAGTCAGACAGCTGTAAAACATGCCTGTATTACGACCGTTGCGAGGGTACATGGATCGAATATCCCGCTTTTTTCGGATGGCATGAGTTTGTTCCGGTGAAAGGCACCCATGCTCAAAAATGACCGGACATTCCAATGCATAATTAACGACCGATGCAATAATAATTGTTTGTTTTGCATCGACAGGGTCGACCGTAAAAATACCCGAAAAAAGAAAGAAAGTTTTTTCCATGACGAGCCAAAATCTCATCTGCACATAATCAAGGCCATCAATCAAGCCGCCCGAAAGACAAAAAACATAATTTTCACCGGGCCCGAACCTACGCTCAATGACTCGCTCATTGAATATATAAAATCCGCCCGGGCGGCAGGCTACACAAACATACGCTTGATCACCAACGCGCGCCGTTTAAGCTATATGGCATACGCAAAGGCCTTAGTAGAAAGCGGCCTTACCGAAATCATAGTTTCTCTTCATGGAAGCAACAAAAAGGTCCATGACGCCTTAACGTGCGCGCAGGGAAGCTTTGAACAAACAGCGAAAGCCTGCGGCAATCTTAATAAACTTAAAGAATCAGATCATTTTGAATGGAGGATCAATTTAACGCTGAATGCGATAAATGCCGCAGACTTGCCGGATTTTTTCCGTTTAGCGCTGCGCTTCAAATCTGCGGCAAGTATCGGTGTCAATACCGTCATTCCGGCCGGCAAGGGACTGGTTTTCTTAAATCGTTTAAGCCCTAACTATACTTATCTGGCGGAATCCTTTAAAAACGCTTATACTGCTCTAAGATCACAATTTTCATTCGACAAGGATTTTACTCTGCAAAAAAAATCATTCCCGCTCGCTTTTTTACCTACACGTTCACCTAAAAGAATAGGTTTAGGGATCGTTGGGCTCCCCGTATGTTTATTCAAGGGGGCTGAAAATCTTGTCGGAAGTTTTGAAGCGGCTTTAGTAAACAAAAACAAAACGGTAAAAATCGAGAAAAGGGACCCTGACCGGATAAAGGGAAAGTCCTGCGTAAAATGTTCGTACATGAGCACCTGTGAGGGAGTCTGGAAACCATATATTACACGCTATGGTTGGAAGGAATTTAAACCTGTGACCTCATCGCGTCGCAATCAATCTTATCATGACAATCGGTAAAAAACTGGACCTTAACAGCCGGGAAAGCTTTCAATATCCGGCTTGCGTATGCTTTAACGGGACACGGGGCTATTCTCAGAGTGAAAATGCCCGTCTCATGAAAGCCGCGCGTTCGTATAAAGCGCCTGAAAATGAGCCTTTCATTGTTGAACTCACCTCCGGAAGGCAGCTTCCGCGGCTGGAAAAAAAACGCTTTTCCCGTTATAAGAAGCGCGCGCCTAAAGTGCTCCTGTTCAAGAATATTTATAATGCGCTTCATAAAGAAGATACAAACTGGATCAGCGCGGGGACTTTATATCTAGCTTCAGGACTTAAAAAGGCCGGAATTACCGTGCTTTTAAGCGATGCCAAGGTTTCCCTCAACCCAAAGGACTTTCTCATCGGCAAGGAGGGATTAGAAGAGACCCTCAGCACCAACCCCGATATACTCTGTATCGGCGTGAGCCTTTGTGAAGATTATTTCCGCCAGGCCCACGCTTTGATCGAATTTTTATCCCGCCGGTCAAAGGCTTATATCGGGATCGGCGGCGTTATGCCGACACTATCCCCCGAACACGCCTTTATTCATTTACCCCGCATCAATTTTTTAGTCAGAGGAAGCGGTGAGGTGGTTTTGCCTCAGATCGTCAAATGTTTGGCCGGCGTGCTGCCTGGCTCGGCGTTGAGCCGGGAAGAGATAGGATCATTATTGAAGCTTAACGGAGTAATCTTCCAAAATGAATCACAACTGGTCATCGCTCATCTGAATACGATAAATCGTATTAAAGATTACGACACCTCAACCCTGGATTTCAGCTTTATTGAAAAGGAAAATGTCCGGGAAGGGATTAACCTTTATACTTCACGGGGCTGCCTTAATAACTGTTTTTTTTGCACCACACCGGGCAAAGGCGAATATAACGGCAAGAGCTTCCGCAATTTAAAGCGTATTCTCAAAGATTATTACCTGCGGCTCAAACAACTTTTTCCCCAAGGTATCCCCCGGGCTGCGCTCAATATTTCTTTCCATGACGACGACTTTCTTGCCGATACGCAAAGAGCGGCTTTATTTTTCGACTATCTCCCCCGGACCCCTTTCAAGGTCAATTTCTTTCAAACAGGAATAAATTCGTTTTTTACGCTCAAGGGCGATTTAAGGGCCGGGAAGCTCAATACGAAGCTTCTCTCGCATCTGTCAGGGTCTGTCTTTTCCCGAAACCGGCACAATATATACCTCGGCTCTGAAAGCTTCTCCACGACCGAATTAAATCGGCTCGGAAAAGGCTATAACGCTTCGAAGATCCACACGGTAATCCGCGCCTTAGCCCGGAAAAAGATCGCCCAATGCCATCATTTCATCGCCAGTAATCATTTAACCTCGCTCAACGACATCGCTGAGAATCTTTTCGAGATAGCCCGATTACAGATTTCTTACGGCGGTTTTTTCAGTATCCTAACACCAATCATACCCTATTTAGTGTCGCTGGCGCCGTCGGTAAGTTATATGATAGCCCGTTTTCACAAACGCGACAGGTATTTAGCCGTTTCTAGGAGACTTTTTGTGAACGGCTACCCCGAATTTGATTATCCGCTTATAGACCATGATGTCCCCGTAAATAAGGCTGTTAAACGCATGATACCTGTCATCGAAGGGCTTTTTAGATCTGAGAAGGATTACCTTAAAATACTCGATGATTTCCTTTTCGAATTGCTTTTACTCAGAGAACGCCTGCCTTCAGAAAAAGGACCGATAACGCAATTGATTGAAACGTACGCCACGTACCCGAAACGTATCCGTAAAGAAACAGGTAAAAGTATCGGGAACAGCCGGTGTAATATCCAACTTATGCTTACCAGGAGATGCCAGCTGCGCTGCGCCTACTGCCCGGTCGCCAAACGCCAGACAGATATGGACGATAAGACGCTCCACAGATCGATCGACCTGCTCTTTACGTCTACCCGGCAGCACCTGAGGCTTGATTTTACGGGAGGCGAGCCGTTATTACGATGGGACCTGGTCAAAGAGGGGATACGCTACGCAAAAAAAACAGCTAAAAAAAAGAACAAGAAAATATCATTTTATCTGGTATCAAACCTTATAGCGATTAACAAGCAGATCGCGGATTTCCTGGCGGCGGAAGATGTTTTTCTTGAATTATCAATTGACGGAGAGGAAGCGATCCATAACCGCAATAAAGTCTGCCCGGGGATCAAGAATCCATATCGGGCGACAACCCGCGGCCTGCAGTATGTTTTGTCCAGGAATATCCGGCATTACGCGGTGATGGTCGCCACCCCGGACACAGCGAAATACCTTTCGCGCAATTTTTATCACCTGTTAACCCTCGGTATCAGGAACATAGGAATTAATTATTCACTCGGGACATCCTGGGATAAAGGCGCGCGGAGTATCTTTTTCCGCGAACTAAGGGTCATTGAGAAAAAAGCCGGCCGCTATATAAAAAAAGGCATTGTTCAACTAAGCAACAAGGGGCCGCGCTTGGAACCGGCGATCTTGAACGCTGAGATCATGGTAGACTGTGACGGAAAGATATACTTTTTAACTGATCTGTTATTCGAAAACAGGACAACGCGCGCGATACCTCCGGTTACAACAATCAGAGACTGCCGCGATATTAATGATATCGCAATGTCAAGATTTTTGGCCTTATACCACCTCTTGAGCTACTATCAGGATGAACAAATAAATAAAGTGATTTTAAATAATATTACCATGGGCAGATTAACCGGAGAGTATTTCAAGAATAATGTTTGAGAAAATAGAAAGCTTATTACGGTCATTCATCACTGATTTCGACGTCAGGAAACTCGAGCGCGCCGAAGCGATCATATTCTCGCTCTTATTAAAAAAAGAACGCCTGCTTCTGGAAAACAGACCCTGCGCAGCGATACATGAGTTAGAACGCCCCCTTGAACGCTACCATAATATCAGAAACCTGGTCTATAAAAGGCTCCTGCGCACACGGCTGATCCCGGGAAAGCGGCTGTCGGAAAAAATATTCCTGCCACCCGCCCGGTTGATCGTACTTTTAACTCACCGCTGCCAGCTGCGCTGCCGCTACTGCCGGGTGAGAAAATTTACCGATTCAATGCAGGAAAAGGTGTTACGCAAAGCAATCGAACTGCTTTTCACCAGTAACCGCAGGGACATCCAGTTGCAATTTTTCGGAGGAGAACCGCTTTTACGATTCGACCTCTTAAAAACAGCTGTTGAGCATGCCCTGAAGATGCAGGGTCATTTTAAGAAAAACGTCAGTTTTCTTTTAACCACAAACGGTATCTGCCTGACAAAGAAAACCATTGATTACCTATCGAGACACCCCTTCCAGGTAGAATGCAGTATTGACGGGGAAATACGACGGCAGCTTAAAAACAGGAGGCACGCCGGCGGAAACGACTACTACGATACAGTCGTTAAAAACTTTTCATATTTATTCGATTCAGCACTGCCTCATTATTCTATCAGCGTATTCATGCCCGGGAATGCCGGAACGCTCTTTGAAAGTTTTAAATACCTCGTTAAACTCGGATTTAAAAGGCTCCAGGTAAATTACGCCCTCGGGGTTTTTTGGACTGATGCTGCAGTGCGCGCGCTTTTCAAAGAAACGGCAAAGATCCATTCTTACCTGCGCACACATAAAGACATTAGTTTTCTGAATTTTACCGCCGAAAGAAAGGAACCGGTCGTACTGAACGCGGAATTAACCGTTGATTGTAACGGCGATATTTTTCGTGAAACAGGCATATGCCTGGAAGAAGATTTCAAATCGATGAAAAAGAAGTTTTTCGTCGCCGATGTCAAAAAAACCCGCGATATCAATCTTTTAACCGTCAGTCCCGTTACTAATTTCTATTATTTAGCTCAAGCCTACGGGTCCGGGATGCCGGGAATGAGAAAGATCATTCTCAACAATTTTGAGCTGGGAGTGAAATACGGCAAATTCATCAATGAATTAACCGGATAAAAAAGCTTTTATCTCCAGTATGGATATAACCCTGAACATTCAGTGCAACAATGATTGCTTGTTTTGCCCGCGCAAGGAGTTTCTTTCCATTATCAGCTGCAACTCCCTGAAACAGATATACCGGAGCATTAATGAAACGCGCAAAACCAGCGATAAGATCGTTCTTTCCGGAGGCGAAGTAACGCTCTTGCCTGAACTGATTACGATAGTAAAGCATTGCAAAACGGCAGGCTTTCGCGCCATAGGCATCATCACCAACGCCCGGCTCTTAAGAAATCCCGGCTTCACACGGGAACTCGTGCTGGCAGGGGCGAATGAATTCGCGGTTTCCTTATACAGTATACGCGACATGACACATGACCGTATAACCCAAAAACCGGGAAGCTGCAGGGAAACAAAAGAGGGGCTCCGTAATCTTATCGCCTTAAGCAAAAGATTCAATATTTCCATACGGATCAACACGGTCTTAAGCGCCCTGAACTGTCAGGATTTAAAAATGACAATTTTGTCCCTCTACAAAGCGGGGATCAGGGATTTTATTATCGCTGAAGAGATCATAACAAAAAACGGGAATAAACATTTAGATCTACCTGAGATTAAAGATTTCTTCAGCCGCATACGTAAACTCAACGCGCCCCGGTCCCACGTAGTTTTCCGGGGTTTTGCCCCTTGTTTAACGCTGCCGAAAAAAAAGACCGGCGGCAACCGCTTGTTTAACGATGCCGTTCCGGTATTTATAAGAGAGCCTCATACAATCGACACTTTGACTAAAACAAGTACTAAAAAATCGTTGTATCTGCGTAAGTTCAAAGGGTTATTCAGTAAAAAGCCTTTTTGCGCCGATTGCCGCTTTGCGCGCTCCTGCGGGGGGTTGCAAAAAAAATATTTTACCGATAAATTTCCTGCGCGTCGCGTTATAAATTTAAATATGCCATGAACCCTTACACGCAATAATGGATACAATGCCTCAAAAACCCAAACCTGTTCATATGATCACGGATTTAGAAGGACCACGGCAACCTCACTTTGTAAACAGCCTCATGCTCATGTGCACCTATCGCTGCCAGCTCAGCTGCGATTATTGCGAGATCAAGCGCTCTCTGTCATCAATGAGCGTTTCGGTATTGCGAAGAGCGGTGGATCTACTCTTAACCACGCAAAAAACCGACTGTCAACTTAGGTTTTGGGGCGGCGAGCCGTTATTACAGTGGGATTTTATTAAGTATGCGATCGCGTACGCTCATAAACAATCCTTAAAACGGCGTAAAAAACTCACCTTTATGATCACCACCAACGGACTGCTGCTTAATGAAGAAAAATTAAGATTTCTTAAAAAATATCCCGTTGAAGTAATGCTTTCCTTAGACGGAGGCAGGCGTTCAACGCTCCGGCACAGGCGAGCTTTGAACCAAAAAGATTATTTTGAGACCTTATTGACCCATGTACGGCATCTCCAGATGTCCGGTATTCCTTTTTTTGTCAATATGGTAGTGACCCCCGATGGCATTAATGAATTATTGGACAATATCCGTTTTTTAAGGGCGCACGCCGTTACGAAGCTCCAGTTGTGTTACCGGACCGGCATACGCTGGCTTGCAAAAGACAAAAACCGGCTCGTCGATCAACTTTCCAAAATACGCGCTTTGCGCGGAAGCAGCTCCTTACTCATGAATTTTACGAACCGCTGCGAACCGACGATGCTGAGCCAGGAGGTACTCGTAGATACCGACGGGAAGATGTATTTTGACGCGGCGGTCTTCTTGGAAAAGCCTTTCCCCCGGCTACGCGAGGAATATTGCCTGGGCAGCGTCTTCCACATCAACCATATCGATGAGCTTTTTAAAACAAAGTTCGCTTTATATACTATGTTCGCCCGGGCCTGCTCAGCGCGGCAAAAGCATATCTTAGATAATAATATTGACCTTGGGATCACGCTCGATGATTTCTTTAACACGGATTCACAGGAAGCCATCGGCTCAAATGAACACCCCGCGCTCATACCGTTGATAAAAGGCGATCTTAAGGGCCAAAAGAAGCTGCTCGGCCGATTGAAGATCGAATCTTTATTTTTATACATCGACGGCCCTTGCGCGAACGACTGTATTTTCTGCGTCCAAAAAAAAGGGGACGCGCAGGCTGAGCTGTTCAAGGCAAGGCTCAAGCTTAAAGAAAACAGGTCGAGCGGCATGAATAAGCTCTGCTTGATCGGCAATGACCCGCTTTTACACCCTCAGATATTAGAAGTTGTCGAACAAGCTAAAACATACGGCTTTAGAACTATTGAGATCATGACCTCCGGAGAAGCCCTCGCTAACGAGGATTTTACGCGCGCGCTTATTCAGGCGGGAGCCGATTCATTCGCGCTTCCGCTTTTTTCCCATACCCGGGGCGTTCACGACAGGATTGTCGGCAGACAAGGCAGTTACAAAAAAGTTTTGCGGGGGATCGATTATGCCTCAAGGAACAACGCGAATATTTTCATCCACACCAACGTGTTAAAACAGAATTTGCGCCAGCTTTTACTATTAGAAGCTTTTGTAAAACAAAAGCTGGGCAGGCCCTTTGTCGCGCTTCCGGTAAGGCCGAAAACCGCGAATTTACCGATTCGCAAGCTTATGCCCTCATACCGGGAAATGACCGGACTGTTAAAAGGGATCGATTGTCTAGTCGGATTCCCGCTTTGTGTCGTCAAGAAGGTCCAAAAGGAAATAATGAAGGACTCCGGAGAGATCTCTGACTCAATGAAAATTTACCTGCTCGACCAAAAGTTCGTCAAACTCAAAACATGCTCAGATTGTTTATTCGCCGATAAGTGCTTAGGTATTATGAGCGGCTACCTTAATCTTTACGGGAACGAGGGGATCAGCCGGATTAAAACATAAAGAACGCTTCATAACACCGCGGTCTGGAAATACCATGTTTAAAACGCCGCGAATGTGTTAGAATACTTTCATGGAACATATTGATTTCCATATTTCTTATACCTGTTCGCAGAAATGCGTATTTTGCAGTTCTGCTGATTCAGTACGATTGTTTCGCAACTATCCCTTAGGTTTAGAAACGGCCCTCACGGTGTTAAAAGAAAAAAGGTCGCGGGGCTTTACGAGCGTGCATTTTACCGGAGGAGAAGCCACCGATGTCCCGTTTTTCGCCGAACTGGTTCAAGAAACAAGGAGCCTCGGGTATTCGGTCCGCGTGGGAACGAACGGGGGAAGGTTCTCAGAAAAGAAATTTTGCCTGCAAGTCGTCCCATACCTTGATGAGATATGTTTTTCCATCCATGGGCATTCAGCGCGGTTGCATGATACGACCGTCAAAAACCGGGGAAGTTTTAGAAATTTGAACCGGGCATTAGCGCTTGTGCCTGATTATCCGGTAAAAGTCTCTAGCAACACGGTTATCAGCAGGCTTAATTTAAGTTACCTTCATGATATTGAGGCGTTCATACTTAAAAAACGGATCAAGCACTTACTTTTTTCGAACCTTGCTCCGGAGGGAAGGGGATTACGCCATTACCGCTCACTCGCCGTCAGGCTGGCGGAAATCAAAGCCAGGGTTCCCGCTTTAATACGCCAGGCTAACGCGCATAACAGTGTTACCAGGTTTTTTGGCATGCCTGCCTGTATTTTAGGTGATTTCGCGTGTTATTCCAACGATTTTTATTGGGATGAACGGCTTACTTTTGAACTTTCCGCGGGTAAGAAAACCTGCTTAAAAGAAGAAGCATGCCTGCGGCCGACAAGAAAACGGGTCCATACCGGCGCCTGCCGCCGGTGTTTATACAAGGATATCTGCGGAGGGATATTTAAGACATACGCCGCATTCTATGGGGATAAAGAACTTGAACCGGTTAAAAACTCGAATTTCTCAACGTAAAGAAGTCGCTCAGAAAAAGAAATTCTGGCTGCGTTTGACGAATTTTTGTAATAATAATTGCGTTTTCTGTCTCGACAGCGTTCATCACAATGGAACGGCAAGAAGCATCGCCGTTTTAAAAAAAGAAATGGTTCGCGGTATCGGCGAAGGTTCGGACAAATTGATACTTTCGGGAGGCGAACCGACCATACATCCTGATTTCCTGAATATTGTAAAGCTCGCAAAAGCCATTGGATACGCGCACATTCAGGTAGTCACCAACGGCCGCATGTTCTACTATCAGGACTTTCTTAACCAGGCAGCCGCCGCTGGAGTCACTGAAATAACCTTTTCAATGCACGGCCATACAAAAAACCTTTATGAAAAACAATCCGGCATCAAAGGTTCGTTCGCGCAGTCGCTCAGAGGATTAACGAACGCGTTAAAATTACCCGGACTTATTATTAACATCGATATTGTCATCAATAAGATCAATTACCGGTATCTGGAAGATATCATAAAATTTTATATTTCCCGTAATATAACTGAATTCGACCTTCTCCAAGTGACGCCGTTCGGCTCCGCCTGGAAGAATAAGGAGCAGGTTTTATACTCAATACCTGCTGCCGCAGGATACCTCAAAAAAGCCTTTCAGCTGCAATACGAGTTCCCGCATATCTATATCTGGACCAACCGGTTTCCCGCATGCTTCCTGGAAGGATTTGAAGAATTGATCCAGCATCCGGAAAAATTGAAAGATGAGATCAGGGGCAGGTTAGCGCTCTTTTCCCGTTTTATGAAACGGGGCGAACTCATGCCGTGCTTCGGAGAACAGTGCAGCTACTGTTTTATCGAAGATTTTTGTAAGGACCTGGTCAAGCTCAAAAAAGAAAAACAGATAACCTCTAAGAAAACAGGCGGCTGTGTTGGAGCCAAACCAGGCGCTTTAAAGCGCTTTATTATGCAAAAAACAACTACTATAAACTCCTTCCTTGATTTTTTCATCAATGAAAGGTTTTTCTTAAAAAGTTTCCGCTGCAAGCATTGCAAGGCTTACTCCGCTTGTGATGGGGCACCCATTAAACTTATACAGGAAAAAGGCTTTAAGATCCTAAAACCGTCCCGGCTGCAAGAAAAAACCGGTAAACGGCCGTAAATCGGGGGTATCACCGTGGCATCATTAGCATATATTCAGCTTACCAGGGAATGTAACCAGCATTGCCGTTTTTGTTCAAATCCACCGACCAAGAGAACATTGAGCCTTGAACAAGGCAAAAAACTGATCGATCTCTATATTAAGAACAAATATGACGGGATAATATTTACCGGAGGGGAACCGACTCTTTCGCCATTTTTAGCGAACCTGCTCACCTACGCCGCCGCCAGGAGTATGCCGTGCCGTATGATCACCAACGGCCAGAAATTAGCCGATAACGCGTATCTGTTGAGCCTGAAAAAAGCGGGCTTAAAACAATTGCATCTTTCATTTTATTCGTTCAAAAAAGAGATCCAGTCGTTTTTGACCCAAAATGAATCCGCTCTTGAAAATATTATCAAAGCATTAGATAACCTGGCTAAGCTTCCGGCCATCAGGGTCGACATAAATATCGTGATCAACCATTATAATGCCGGGCATTTATATGAAAATGTATCGTGGATCGTCAAGAATTTCCCCTTTGTGAAGCATTTTGTCTGGAACAATCTTGACCCCTATATGGACAGGGCAAGGGAAAATCCTGATACGATCCCCAAATTATCCGAGATTGAATTATCCTTGAACCGGGCGCTGGTATACCTGGAAAAACATCATAAGACAACTCGCGTCGAACGCCTGCCTCTTTGCGCGCTCCCCGGCTTTGAGCACGTCCTCAATGAAACCAGGAAGCTCGTAAAAAAAGAGAACCGGTGCACATATTTCCTGGATGACCGCGGTTTTCATTATGAAAACGACTGGGAGAAAAAGTGGGGATATGATAAAGCGGACTGCTGCGGCTCTTGTTTCCTGGATAGCATCTGCCCGGGATTATATCAAATGGACAAGTTTTATTCTTCAGGCGAACTTCACCCGGTATTCGTGAACAAAGAAGATATCGTTGCCAGGATACTGTATGGAAAATAGAAAAGCTGAAATTAATTTAGGGTTTTTATGTAATAACCGCTGCAAATTTTGCGTCAGTGACGTGCCCCCTGAAGAACAGAAATTCATCCCTTTTGCGCAGGTCAAAAAAGAGCTCCTGAACTTTTATAAACAGGGCTTCCGCATGGTCGGTTTTCTCGGCGGGGAACCGACCATATACCCGCATCTCGTAGAAACGGTCCTTTTTGCCAGAAAGACCGGCTTCCAGGGGGTTTATCTGGTCAGTAACGGCAGGCGTTACTGCGACCCGGAATTCCTTAAGAAGATCATACGGGCAGGAGTGTCCCGTTTTTATATTTCTATCCACAGCCATAAAGCTTCGGTCGAAGATTCCCTGACCGCGGTTGAGGGCGGATTTTACGAGAAATTACAGGGACTGCGCTATTTGGCGATACTTAAAAAAAAGGGCATCATCAAAGATAACGTGCTGCTTAATGTAGTCATTAACGGTTTAAATTACCGGGACCTTTCGAAAATGATCCGTTTTTTCTTCTCTAAGTTCGGATGCCGTGATTTTCGGTTCAACTTCATTAATCCGGAAGGAAGGGCGCAGCATCACTTTAATTTATTAGTGCCTCGCTATACCGCTGTAAAAAAACACCTGGCAGCGGCAGCCGGCCTCTCGAAAAGGATGGGGATTAATCTCAGCATCGGGGATATCCCCTTTTGCATATTACGGGGGATCGGCGATTTTCAGCAGATCGTCGGCGAATTCAGGGACGGGCAGAGAAAGACGGCGATAGGCACTCAAAAAAGAGAATCCTTCTTTATTGAAAAGCGGAGGAAGAACGAATCAAAAATTAAATTTGCTTGTTGTAAAATATGCATGTATAATTTGTATTGTGAAGGGATATGGCGGTATTACGCGAAACATTTTGGCAATAAAGAGTTTAAAGCTATTAAACAAGCGCATAAAATCGATTGACAAGAAACGGTTATTTGATATATTAAAAAACATGGATATGAGAAAATTCTTCCTGAGCATAGCGCTTATTTTCGGCAGTTATTCCGCTGGATTTGCCACGGATACGGATACCGTTATAAGTACCTATTATCCCTCTCCATCGGGCAGTTATTTCACCTTAAAAGTCAACAGGCTTAATATCGGGCAAAGCGATATGCACAATAATTCGGATGACGGCACGCTTGCATTCCGGCCCCGGACTGTGCATCCCCCGGATGTTCTGGGCAGCTTATATTATAATACCGCGCGGCTGATGTTTTTCTATCACAATGGGGAAAGATGGTTAGCCGTGCCCGGTGTTGCGGTAAAACAATATTATAATTCATTGCCGCTTCCCGCGTGCCTGTGGGGAATGACTCTCGTTAATGTCACTGATTCCCTGGGACGCTTGGCGAATTGGATGTCGCCTCCCGCCAGCGGATGGCTGCTCTGCGATTAAGGAGATTACGCGCGAATGAATAAACAATTGATACTGCTCCTGGCATTCTTTCTTTTAGGGATATCACAACACGGTTTTGCTCAAGAACAGGTTGAAATTACGACATATTTTCCTTCTCCGAACGGAGCCTTTGACAGGCTCATTGCGAACCAGATCGGCATTGGCTCAAACAGTTCACCTCAAACGACCGCACGGGGAGTCCTCAATTTCGGCCCGCGGGCAGCTTTTCCCGGAATAGCCGCCAGGCAGGGCGATATCTTTTTAAACGGGACACTGAAAACATTATATTTTTTTAATGGGACCAATTGGATGCCCGCTTTCGGCACTGCCCGCTACGTTCCCTATGGTCCGTCGAGCGGAGGATATACCTGTGATGAGACAAACCCCTTTGGGTTTCCCGGCGCGCGCGCGGTGAATGTAGTCGATCAAAGTAAAAACCCGGCGGATTTCAGCGCCCCGCCCGGGGTCGGATATTTAATTTGTTTATAACAAACGGGGAAAAACATGTTCTACAAAAGATCACACTCCGGAGTTAGCTTCAAAAAGATCATTATGATCGCAAGTTTGTTCATCATGCTTAATGCGGCCAGGGGGAGCGCCCAGGAAGAAATAGTCATTACAACCTATTATCCCAACCCCATCGGTTATTACGACTCGGTCAAAACTCAGAGAATGACTGTGGGCCGGACACGCAACCCTAATAGCGGCCTTGCGTACCTTATCGATGACGGCGTACTCTCCGTGGATCCAAGGCCGGCTCCTCCGCTTAATCCGGCAGAAGGCCAAATATATTATAACAGTACGTATCACTCATTTTTTTATTACACCGGCTCAGGCTTATGGTTTCCTTTGTTTATTCGCCCGCATATCGTGAATTACACCGTCAACCCGATGGTTTGGTATTCCGGGGTCGACCCCGGGGCAAGGATAACTCCGTGTGATCCGCCATACATGCATGTCATTAATGTCCTCACTACAGCGGGAGCGCCTGTCAGCCCTGCGTATATCGCTGCCCCTGGACAATTACCTGAAAGCGGGCAAATGATCTGCCACTAAAACAAAAGAAATGGAGTATTTTATGAAAAAGGACAAGGCGATTGAACTTAAAATATCAAGCGAGATTTTTTCTAAGGAAGCGGTTGTTACCACCTGTTGTCAGTTTTTAAACGACACCTACGCTTTTTTGGAAAAACTTCCCGGAAAAAACAACGATATCGCTATTCGCTTGACCCCAAAGGAGCCCGGGGTGTCGCATGCCGAATTACGGGAATGTTTTAAAAATGAACTCATCAATAATACGCTTCGTTATAATATCGCTGAGCGCAACAAAGATATCAGGGAGCATATCATTAAAACCGCGTTATTCTTCTCGCAAGGCTCAGGGCCTGTCGAAAAGAACATCTTTGACAACGGCCAGGATGCCGCCCTTGACAAGAATTGGGAAGAAGACCCCTTAAAAATAGCGATACCCTGGGAAGAAAAGAACAGGGCAAGGACCGGGAAGAAACGAAAGGCGAAAAAATGCTGAAAATAAATTTTGACGAAGCCTTTTATCCGTCCAATGCCGTCAAAAAAGCGATAAAAGATTACCAGGGGCTGGCTGATTTCTCGGTGCAAAAGAAGAAAAACCGGACTATTGTTTCGATCAGCAATATCAGAAATAAAGAACTGACTCCTTTAATAGACAAGGAATTCTCAAATTATGTTTTATCTTTAACGGCGGCCGAAAAATAAAAAAGGGGAGCATATGTGCAAAGGACACCATTTACTCATTACTATTTTCAGTGCCTGCTTTATTAGCCTCTCAGGTACCGCTCTTTGCAACGCTGAGACAATGCTCCACGGCTGCCCTGACGACGAGCTCGTTCAAATCACCTACACGAAGATCACGGTCTGTCCTATTTGCGGTTTGCCTTTAAAAGAGCTCAAAGAAGGCTATATTGCCGACGAACGTATTTCCATGGTCTGGGTAGATACGTTATCCAAAGAAGAAAAAAAGCTTGCCGATAAAAACGACAGTAACTTAAAGATCATTATTTATACTGCGCCTAACAAAAAAAAGAGCTTCGAATCCTGCAAAGGCTGTAAAAGAGAATTAGTAACGCTACGCTATATTTGTAACAATGAGAAGTACGCTTGTAAAGACAAGATCAACGAAACCTGCGAGGAAATAGGTTTTCGTTCCGTGCAGCAAGATCAGTCAGAGGAAAATCGGGAAAAAACCCCTGAGCAATTGATTGAAGAGCGGCTTGACGCGCACAAAGCAAGGATGCATCAAGCACTTGAAGGCTCATGGCCGATCTTTCAAGAACAGCAAAAAAATGCCGGTTTTACCGAAGAAGAGATCGCGGACATGTTTGAAGAGGTGCGAAAACAAATATACCAGCAATTCAAATATGACCCGATCAATGACACATTCGATGAAGCTAAATTAAAAGAAGAACTGGCGGATGATCATTAAGCCAGAGGCGAAAAAATGGAGGCGTTAACCGATATGAATAAAGAATTTCCCAAGATCAAAAAAGACTTAAAAATGTTTCTGAGCAGTGAGGAAGCAAAAATCACCAGGAAAAACGCCTTACGTTTGAGCGCGGGGATATTGCTGACCTTGGGTATGGTCAATAGCTTTATCCAAAAACAGGCCGCGGCACAGCCATATACGCATACTTCTTATATGGATAATGACCCCGCGACCGGCAGGCATGTTTCACACGGCTCACACGGCTCACACGGCTCTCATGGCTCTCATGGCTCTCATGCTTCACATGGCTCGCACGGTTCACACGGCTCACACGGCTCGCACGGTTCTCATGGACAATGGTAACAGCTGATCTCCTGTCCCGGGACCGGTTTTTGCCTCAACGCCAGAAATTTCATTAATGGATTTCCTACTCTTGCCAATAATATTCCTGCTCGGCGCAGTTACCTCTCTCGATGACCTGCGCATAGGTAAAGTTAAGAATAAATATCTTATTTACGGGATCGCCTGCGGCCTCACCTGTTATTTCTTACTTGCGGTCAAGGCCGTATTTTTTCATGACCCGTTTTTTTTTCCTGTCATGATATTCCTGAAAAATATCGGCATTTCTTGCCTGGTCTCATTTTTTATCTGGTATTTTGGTTTTTGGTCGGCCGGTGACGCAAAACTTTTTATGCTGTTCTCATTCCTGGTGCCCATGAATTATTATGGCCCCAGTTATCCTATACCTAATTTCCCCTCGTTCATATTGCTCGCGAACGCTTTTAGTGTTGTGTTCGTTTTCGTCATCATAGAGATATTCATTAAGCTCCTCCTTCAGCTGTTCGCGGCAATAAAAAGACTATGGTCGCTTGAGATCAGCTTTAAATCATCCCTTGCGTTTTTAACCGAAAAGCTGGAATTGATCAACCGTCAAAAGAAAGAATACGCCAAGGTCGCGTTAGGATACCTGAGCATATTCATGTTCATGAACATACTCCGCCTCCTGGTCTTTATTAAAACCGATGCCCGATTCGCGTCACTGTTCGGGATCGTCTGCATCATTATAAGCTTCAGCTTTCAGAAATTAACAGCCTTGTTCAAAAAAAGAAGCGTCGTCATCCTGATCTCAGCGCTCAACGCCGTATTTATAACTATTATCATTTTCACGGCTCATGACATGCCTCGGGTAATACAGGAGCTTTTTCAAAGTTTCACTTTTTTTATCATCATTACGACGATTTTATCGGTCGTCATCCAAACCTTCCTGAACACATCTGAAACAATTAAAATAAACAGCGGCCAGCTCAGGCCCGGAATGCTCCTCACGCATGATTCTGCAGCTAAGATCTGCGGTATTTTTAAAAAGAAGGGTATATATGAGAAGTTTTATCCTGACGGTCTCACGGAAGAACAATCCAGGGTCATTAAGGAAATCGGAGCCAATGAAGCTGAACTTTCGGAAATCAGTATCCATAAAACCTTTCCCCTGACTCCTTTTATTTTTATTGGAGTGCTTTTAACGATCCTGAGGAAAGGGGTAATCTTAGACAGCCAATGGTGCGCTTCTTTTGGGCGAAGCATATTGCAAAGATTCTTACATTAAGGAGGAGGGTTTATGCGACTAAGATCAACCATAATATTATTTTGCTTAATTATTATTTGTTCGGTATTTACGGCTAAAAACAGCTTTGCCGATACGGTCTTTTTAACCAATAACACTACAGCCGACGGGATTATACTCAGCGACCAGCCTGACTTTATAATCCTTTATAACAAAGAAACGTACTGGCGTATGATCATTGAAAGGGAATTCATCGTAAAAATCGAAGAAAACGATTTAGGGACTAAAACCAAAGAAGAAAAGGAAGAAGAAAAGAAAAATGAATAGGAGCACAACTCCTTCAAAATGAACCGAGACATCAGCTCAAACGAAGCAACATCCACGGCAGTATTTGAATAAGTGACAATTGACTTTTAAAGGAATTAATGCTATTATCATTACATTATTCGGAAAAATAAGATAAAATAACCAATAAAATGCCATTTTCTATAGAAACTGTCAAGTATACAGCGCATTTAGCACGTATTGAACTGCAGGCTCAAGAACTGGAGAAGATATCAGGGCAGCTGCAGGATATTGTCAATTTTATCGATACCTTAAAGAAAATCGATATTGATTCTATCAAACCTACAAGCCATATCTTACCTCTGCAGAACATCTTAAGAGAAGATACCCTTTTTGCATCCTTACCTATTGACAAAGCTTTAGAGAATGCGCCTGACCGGAAAGATTCTTTTTTCGGCGTACCTAAAGTTATTGAATAGTTACGAGAAAAAAAGGTCCCGGCTTTAAAATTTAATACTATGGAACTATACCGCTTAACCTGCCATGAACTGCTGGCACAGCTCAAAGAGGGAAAAACTACCCCGAACCAGATAATTCAATCGCTTAAACTCAGAGTTGAATCAACTGAAAGCAAGGTCAAGGCGTATGTCAGATTGAATACGGATGATTTTCTCTGTCAATCTTCGCAGGAAAATACTCCCGGCGCTTTGAATTTGGGGGGTATCCCCGCCTCGATCAAAGACAATATTTGTACCGAAGGGCTCCAGACTGAATGCTGTTCCCGGATCTTAGGCGGGTTTAAACCTCCGTATGACGCAACGGTTATCCAAAAATTAAAACATGCCGGCGCGAACATCATCAAAGCAAAAACCAATATGGATGAATTCGCATTCGGCTCTTCGACTGAAAACTCTTGCTTTGGACCTACCCATAATCCCTGGCAGCTCGATTGTGTCCCGGGCGGCTCATCGGGAGGGTCTGCCGCCGCTGTCGCAGCTGACGAAGCAGTCTTCGCATTAGGTTCCGATACCGGAGGCTCAATCAGGCAGCCGGCAGCTTTTTGCGGTGTGGTAGGCCTCAAACCCACCTACGGCAGTGTTTCCCGGTATGGGCTCATAGCTTTTGCTTCAAGCCTCGATCAAATAGGACCGATCACCAAAGACGTCAGGGATTGCGCGCTCGTGATGAATGTTATTGCCGGGTATGACCGTAAAGATTCCACGTCTGTCAACCGGGAAATCCCCGATTATACTCAAGCGCTCGTTAATGACGTACGAGGGGTAAAAATCGGTATTCCCCAAGAATACTTTATCGAAGGCATCGACCCCGAAGTTAAAGACATCGTGGAAGCAGCCATCGCGAAGCTCGCCAACCTTGGGGCCGTTCACAAAAAAGTATCTCTTCCTCATACCGAATATGCCGTTCCGGTTTATTACATCATCGCCACCGCTGAGGCCAGTTCAAATTTGGCCCGCTATGACGGCGTGCAATACGGGTTGCGTAGCGACGCTCAATCACGCCAATCATTAATGGATATGTATAAAAAGACGCGCGGACAAGGCTTTGGAGAAGAAGCAAAAAGAAGGATTTTACTGGGTACGTTCGCGCTGTCCCATGGGTATTATGACGCCTATTATTTACGCGCGCTGAAGGTCCGCACCCGTATCAAAGAAGATTTTGACGCCGTGTTTAAAGACTTTGATTGTATTATCGCACCTACTACCCCGACCCCCGCGTTTGGGATCGGAGAGAAATCAAAAGACCCCTTACAGATGTATCTTTCGGATATTTTTACGATCTCAGCGAACTTGGCGGGGATACCGGCTATATCAATACCCTGTGGTTTTACGAAAAAGGGTCTACCCGTCGGATTGCAGATCCTCTCGCAGACATTTAACGAAGAATTGATTTTCAAGGTCGCCCATACGTTTGAACAAAATACACAATGGCACCTTAAAAATCCAAAGCTATAATACCTAATGGAATATGAAACGGTTATAGGCCTTGAAGTACACGTGCATGTCAAGACGGCGACGAAAGCTTTTTGCGGTTGTTCGACTCAATTCGGCAGCAAGGCGAATTCGCAGGTCTGTCCCGTATGCTTAGGCTTTCCCGGGACCCTGCCGGTCTTAAACAGCATTTTCCTTGATTCCGCGATCAAAGTCGGTATTGCTTTAAGCTGCACCATCCAGGAATTCACGAAATTCGACCGGAAGAATTACTTCTATCCCGATCTGCCGAAAAATTATCAGATATCCCAATACGATCTACCGCTGGCTTTACACGGCTTTATCGAGATAAAGACGAACGGCATCCCCGAACGCATCAATATCCTCCGGGTACATATGGAAGAAGACGCGGGGAAGCTCCTCCATAAAGACGATATAAGCCTGGTTGATTTTAACCGCACCGGGATGCCTCTGTTAGAAATAGTAAGCGACCCTGATTTACATTCGCCCCAAGAGGCATATGATTATTTGACTATTCTTAAAAGCATCATTCAATACCTCGACGTGTCTGAATGCGACATGGAAAAAGGTTCTCTGCGCTGTGACGCTAATATCTCGCTGCGCGAAAAAGGGCAGCAGGCGCTGGGAACAAAAACCGAGCTTAAAAACCTGAATTCCTTTAAAGCGGTAAAAGACGCCTTGACTTTCGAGATCACGCGGCAAACCGGGGTTTTGCAAGAGGGCGGAAAGATCACCCAAGAAACGCTCCTCTGGGACGCGAAAGAATTAAGAACGGTTTCCATGCGCTCCAAGGAAGAAGCCAAGGATTACCGCTATTTTCCCGAGCCTGATCTGACGCCTTTTATCATAACAAAAGAAAAAATAGCCGCGATACGTGCCACTATCCCGGAATTGCCGAAAGAAAGAAAGCAGCGTTTGATCCGTGAATTCGGTTTATCGGAATATGACGCTGAGATCCTGGTTTTAAACCGTAAAGACGCTGATTACGCTGAAAGCTGCCTCAAAGCCTATCCCGGCTCCGACAAAAAGCCGCTCGTTAATTGGTTGATCGGGCCGTTATTAAGCGAAGCCAACAGCCGTAACTGCGGGCTGTGCGCGTTAGAAATATCCCCGGAACATATCATTGAACTCATAGGATTTATCGATAAACAACAAATATCCCATTTGGCCGCTAAATCGGTCTTAAGCGAAATGATCAGTACCAATAAGTCGGCAGCGGCTATAATCAAGGAAAAGGATTTAATCCAGATCTCGGACTCAGGCAGCCTCAACGGGGTTATTGAAGAGATCATCAAAAGCAACCCGAAATCAGTTCAGGATTATAAAGCAGGGAAGGAAAACGCGGTCATGTTCTTAGTCGGCCAAGTGATGAAAAAAACATCTTCCCGCGCGAATCCGAAAGTCGTCGTGGAATTATTAAAGAGGAGGTTATCGGATGCGTAAAAGACCTGTATTAGTTTTGATCGTACTTGTCAGCCTGGGGATTTTTTTCTTTAAATCCAATGCTACCTCGGAAATCGATAAAAAGAAACAGGATGAACTTTTTAAAAAAGTACAGTTGTTCTCCGATACTTTATCTATCATACAGACCGATTATGTCGACGAAATTAATGCGAAAGACCTTATTTACGGAGCGCTCAAAGGGATGCTCGCTTCTTTAGATCCGCATAGCCAGTTCATGGACCCGGAAACCTACAATGAACTTAAGATCGACACTGAAGGCAGGTTTGGAGGACTGGGTATCGAAATTACGCTCAAAGACGGCCTTTTAACTATCGTTACCCCGATTGAAGATACCCCCGCCTGGAATGCCGGGATCAAAGCGGGAGACAGGATCGTCAAGATCAACAATGACATTACCCGGGACATGACCCTTACTGACGCAGTAAAAAAACTCAGGGGAAAGCCGGGAGAAGCGGTCAATATAACCGTGTTACGAGAGAGCGAAAAAAAGATACTGGAACTTAAGATCGTCAGAGATATCATTAAGATCAAAGACATAAAAGAACCCCGCATACTCGAGGACGGTATCGGTTACATTCGACTGATCGAATTCCGTGAAAATACCCCGGATGATCTCAACACGAAATTAGAAGACCTCAAGAAGCAGGGGTTAAACGCTTTAATCCTGGATTTACGCAACAATCCGGGCGGCCTTTTAGATTCCGCGGTGAAAGTTGCTTCTGAATTCATTGAAAAAGGAAAGATCGTAGTCTCGACCAAAGGAAGAAAAACTTCTCAAAACCTCGAGTTCTACTCCAATTTTTCCCATCCGCTCATTACCATCCCTATGGTAGTCATGATCAATGAAGGCTCCGCGTCAGGAAGTGAGATCGTGGCAGGGGCACTGCAGGATTACAAGCGCGCGATCATTGTCGGGACAAAATCATTCGGAAAAGGCTCCGTTCAAACAGTCCTTCCCTTAAGCGATGGTTCAGCGCTGCGGCTTACTACCAGCAAATATTTCACCCCGTCAAACAGGGTTATCCATGGAAAAGGTGTTATGCCTGATATCGTTATTGAAGAGGCGAAAGTGCAGGTTTCCGCAAAGAACGCGGACTCAAGCAAGGAGAACAAAAACGACATTTTTGAAGATATTGAGAATAAAGATCAAAACAAAAAAGAAAAACCTCCTAAAGCGGATAAAGAAGAAAAACAGAATAAAGCCTTTGACTATAAAACCGACAACCAGTTGCTAAACGCAATCGACATCCTGAAAGCCATTAAGATCTACCAAGGTATTGACGAAAAGAAAGCGGAGAAAAACAGCAGCAAATAGAATGACCTATGAATAATAATAACGCATATAAGATCATTATTGCTGCACTGATCATTCTTATCATCGCGCAATGGATCGTGATCGGCAAAAAACCGGTCAAGACGCGGCAACTTCCGGTCAAACAAAAACTCAAGATCGCTCTTGTGATCGATGATTGGGGGTATAATGCGAATAACCTGGAGATCGCTGAACAGATCAAATTCCCCCTCACGGCTTCAATTCTACCGAACCTGCCCTATTCCCGCGCGATGAGCGAAGCATTGCATAAAGCCGGATATGAAATCATCCTCCATCTGCCGATGGAATCTCATGACAGGTTAAAATTGGAAGAAAATACTATTTTAACGAGCTTACCCGGGGATTCGATTCGCACTATCGTTACTCAGGACATAGAAAGCCTTTCACACGTAAAAGGAGTATCCAACCATATGGGGTCCCGCGCAACTGAAAATAGCCGGACAATGGGAATCATCTTCAATGATTTAAAAAAGAAAAAACTCTATTTTCTCGACAGTTTTGTATCTTCGAAATCTGTCTGCGGGCCTTTAGCGCGAAAGCTCGATTTACCCTTCGCGAAACGGGATATTTTTCTTGATAATGAATCGGAAAAAGAATATATTAAACAGCAGATCTATAAACTCAAGAAAAAAGCCGACATGTACGGACAGGCGATAGGCATCGGGCATGACCGCAGGACCACATTGATAGTCTTAAAGGAAATAGTCCCTCAATTGCAAAAAGCCGGATATGAATTCGTCTTCGTTTCAGATTTAGTCCGTTAAAGTTAAAGTAATACCAAATCTTTCTTAAACATATGAACGTGCTCGGCATTGAAACTTCCTGCGACGAAACTGGAGCCTCTGTAGTAAGCAACGGCAAGTATATCCTTTCAAACGCCATTAGCTCAAGCCTGCAGTTCCATAAAAAATACGGGGGGATCATCCCTGAAATAGCCTTCCGCATGCAGCTTGAGACTATAACAGGAGTTGTAAATTGCGCGATAGAAGACGCGAGGCTTACGAAGGGGAATATCGGCCTTATCAGCGTGACTTCAAGCCCCGGGCTTTTAGGTTCACTTTTGACCGGGATTTCATTCGCGGAAGCTTTGAGCTTTAGTTTAAGCGTTCCCCTGGTTAAAGTCAACCATCTCTACAGCCATATTTACGCAGGCTTCCTTGAAAAGGATATTCCGCGCTTCCCGGTTGTCGCGCTGGTAGTATCCGGAGGTCATACCAGCCTTTTTTATCTCAAGAGTTTTACGTCTATTACCCTGATAGGTTCCACCCATGACGATGCCTGCGGCGAGGCATTTGATAAAGTGGCAAAGATCCTGGGGCTCGGCTACCCCGGAGGCCCGGTTATCGAACGGGAGAGTAAAAAGGGGAACCCAGGACGCGTTAAATTCGGCTGTTCGAAAACAAAGGACGAGCTTGATTTCAGCTTCAGCGGCATCAAAACAGCGGTGCTCTATTACCTGCGGGAGAAAAGCCTCACGCGAACGTTAAACCAGGGGCTCAAAGCCGATATTTGCGCATCTTTTCAGGAGACCGTTATTAATACGCTTATCGAAAAAACGCTTCTTGCGTGCAAAAGAAAAAAGGTCAGGAATTTTCTCGTCTCAGGAGGAGTTGCGGCAAATAGCCGGCTTCGGGAAAAATTCCTCCTTGCGGCCGCGGAAAACAATCTGCGGTGTTTTTTCCCCGCGCAAAAACTATGCACAGATAATGCGGCAATGGTCGCCGGTTTCGGATATCACGTATTTAAAAATAAGCCTGCCGCATGATTGTTTTTTAACGGACAGGTGAATTAAACAAAATCAGATGATACGAACGAGGAGGAGATAATGTTAACTGACGGCGATGTATTCATACGATTAACATTATCGATCTTATTAAGCGGCCTTATTGGCTTGGAACGCCAGTTTCACCGGCGCTCCGCGGGATTACGTACCCACATCATGGTAAGTTTAGGTTCATGTCTTATCATGTTGACATCACTCTTTGTTTTTGATATATATAAGAATATAGCTCCCGTTGACCCCAGCCGGATAGCGGCAGGTATTATAACCGGTATCGGATTCCTGGGAGCGGGTACCATTATCCGTGAAAAAGAAGGAGTGCGCGGATTGACCACTGCTGCCAGCCTTTGGGTTGTCGCCGGGATCGGGATGTCCGTTGGCTGCGGTTTTTACAGCGCAGGAGTCATGTCGGCATTTCTTGCGTTAATAGTATTACTGGTCTTACGCCGTGTTGACGGCATGATCATCGGTAAAGAAGACCTCAAGAAAAGTGAAAATTGATTTTAACGCTTTTTGACGCTTTATTGCGAAAGCATCTTACCAAGAGAGCCATTTCTTAAGGAGGTGATACTTATGGCTTTTAACAAAAAAAAGCTTGAAGAGAAAAGTTTGGATGTGGATGCCTCAATGCAAGGCACGCTTACTTTTAAAGACCCGGTAAATCTGCGTATTAACGGCAGGTTTGAAGGAAATCTCGAGACCAAAGGAAACCTGACTATCGGCGCGACCGCGATCGTTTTCGCGGATATCCGCGGAGAAAATGTTACCATCGGGGGGAGAGTCAAAGGCAAGATCATCGCTACCGAACGTTTAACACTGTTATCAACGTCGATCATAGAAGGGGATATTTTCCCGACGAAATTGATCATTGCCGAAGGGGCCATATTTGAAGGCAAATGTTTTATGCTGCACGATTTCTTGAATACTGAAGAATTAGCGCGCTATTTGGAAGTAGACCTCGGGTCTATCCAAGAATGGGCAAATTCCGGAAAGATCCCCGCGTTAAAAGAAGGGACTAACTGGAAGTTTGAACGTAAAGCAATTGATTCCTGGGTAGCTTTAGGAAAAGTAAGCAGATAAATCCAACTCAACAGGACCACGTTAACGGGTGCTTATGACTGAAAAATTATTGACGGTGAGAGATGTCGCGTTGTTTTTAGGTATAACCGAAAGAGAGGTTTTGGACCTCGCCGATGAAGGCACGATACCTGCCTATAAGATCGGTGGGGTCTATTTGCGGTTTAAACGCGAGCAGGTGGAAGATTTCCGCAAAAAAATGCATTCCCCTAAGAGTGCCGGTTTACAGAGATTTTCAATAAAAGACAAGGTCATTGACTTTTTTTATTTCAATGATTTTTACATTTTATCGCTGATCGTTATCGTATTGATGATCTATATTATTTTCCGAGGATAATCAGAGCCTATGAATGTCCAGCGGTTAAAAAGGCGCAAACTTTTCCGTCATATTTTCCGTTTTCACGGTTTCAGGGAAAGTTTATTGTTAGCGATTCAAGGGATAGCGTATCTTTTCGTATACCACCGTAATATGCGCATTATCTTTTTTATGGGCTTCGCCGCGGTAACCGCAGGGTTTTATTACAAATTAAAAGGCATCGAACTCGTTGCGCTCTGTATCACCATTACCCTGGTTTTTATCGCTGAGATCATTAACACGGCGATTGAAATGATGATCGATATGTTCACGCGGAAATATTACACATTGATAAAATTGCTTAAAGATATTTCCGCAGCGGTTGTTTTATTGACCTGTATCAATGCCTTTGCCGTCGGTTGTATCCTTTTTGGCAAAAGGATATTACGATAGCAGGAGGGACTCATGAAAAAGATCCTTGTTGTTGACGACGAAAAAGAGCTCCGAGAGCTCATGGTTGAGAAATTAATTAAGAATAACTACTCGGTTTTAAGCGCCGGCGACGGCAGGGAAGCGTTGCGCGCGGCGGAAGCAGAGTCACCCGACCTCATTTTGCTTGATGTAGCTATGCCGGTCATGGATGGATATGAGACCTGCCAGGAGCTTAAAAAGAACAATAAGACGAAAGATATTCCTATCGTGTTCCTGACAGGCAAAGACCTGGATCCCAAAAGCATTGAACGGCGCAACCGTGAATTAGGGGCCCGCGGATTTCTTCCTAAACCCTCAACTTTTAGAGAACTGCTCGATACGATCAGTGAAGTATTAGGATAATCCTATGCTCTGCCCATATTGCGCGAAACAAACGCCTCTCCAATGCCAGGCATGCGGTAAAACGATCGAAGAACCGAAGCCCGTCCCGTGGTATTTTAAGAAATCAACGACGATACTCGCACTCTCATGCTTATTAGCTTTTGCATTGCCGCTGCTCTGGTTTAATCCGGCGTTTCGCCTGCGCGCTAAAATAATTATCACGCTCATAGTGCTGAGTTTCAGCTGGTATTTAATGCTGGCCATTAATACCCTGTACATAAAGTTAAATCAAATAATGAATCTACCGCTTTAAGAGGCACCTTAAATCATTATGCCAAGGGGACTTTTCCTTAAGACAAGAGGCTCATTATTGCTGCAGGTGCTGATTTCAACGCTGATCATTGCCTGGCTCAGCTACATCGTCACGATTAAATATTTTCTAAAACCAACCATGAGTAAAAAAGAGGCAACCGCCCTCAAAGAAGAAGGGTTTGACGCTTCCGGCTATGATTCCCTGATAAATACCAGCAAAAAGAAGATGCATCACGCTACCGAGAGGATGTCGGAGCAAGCCCGGCAAATCGATGATATGACCCGCTGACAATAAAACCAGCGCGGCAAAAAACATGATTCCCGACCCAAGAGTAAAAGAAATAGCGGTAGCACTTTTTTTCTCTTTGAACGCGCTCTTCATGACACCCGTTGCCCGGGCAGAAGAGGGGGAAGTCCCGCCCCCGGGAATGGATTTACTACAGGTGGGAGCGACACAGGTGCTTGTGCCTGCCGGCACAAAAATAACACGAAAAGACGGCCTGATAATTTTAGAAAATATAGCTGAATACGTCTCCCGCCAGATCCATGATATGAATAAACAGATCGAAGAACTCAAGGAAGAGAATAGATCATTAAAAGAAGAGCTCCAGGCTATCCGGCAGTCATTGTCAGGATCAAAAGAAACAGGGCAATAGCCACTTAAAATAACGGTTTGCCTTGAGTTAATCTTGCTTTTTAGGGAATTTATGCTATTATATTTTTTTCATGCTTATATTGGCGGAGTAGCTCAGCCTGATAGAGCACGCGGCTCATACCCGCTTGGTCGGAGGTTTAAATCCTCTCTCCGCCACTTTTTTTATCTTTTGAGCCCGGGAATTACCCCGTTGGTCAGTAAATCCGATAAATAATAACTTTAAGGAGATTAATAATGGCTGATTGCGAAAAATTACTTACATGCATTTTCTTTAACGACAAAATGAAAAATGCCCCCGCGACCGCTCAGATCTATAAAAAATCCTATTGCCAGGGTAATAACGCAAATTGCGCGCGCTATCTGGTCCTCAAAACCTTAGGAAAAGATAAAATCCCGGCAGATCTTTTCCCTAATGAAGCGCAAAGGGCTAAAAAGATCATAGCCGGTTCTTAATCAAAGCATTAAACCTTAATAGACGGACTTTGTGCTTTTATTCTGCAAATAACGGTTTTTTCTTAAGGCGGCCGCGCTTAAAAATTTTGAGTTACACCCTCTTTCAATTCAAATACCTATCGGCAAATAGCCGGTCGCATATCAAAGCTTAAATAATCCGGAAGACAATAAAGATCATGTTTATCGATACCGTAAGAAATACTCTGCAGGAATACGACCTGATCGCTCAAAAGGACAAAATCCTCATCGCTGTTTCCGGAGGGCCTGACTCTGTTGCTTTAACCTGCGCGCTTCTTGCTTTACAGAAGGAATTTGATATCAAACTCCATATCGCCCATCTCGACCATATGTTACGCAAAGAATCCGCTCAGGATGCCGCGTATGTTAAGTGGCTAGCCGGTTCACTTTCAATTCCCTGCACGATCGAAAGGGCCAATGTGAAAAAAGCCGCGCAAAAAGGTTCGATCGAAGAAATTGCGAGAAACCTCCGGCTGGAATTTCTTTTTAAGGTTGCGCGACAGGTAAAAGCGGCAAAGATCGCTTTAGGGCATAATCTCAACGACCAGGCGGAAACAGTGCTTATGCGTATCATTCGGGGTACCGGGCTATACGGATTATCAGGCATTGTGCCTAAACGTACGATCAACGGCCATTGCATTATCCGCCCTTTACTGGGGATCAAACGCAGGGACATTGAAAAGTTCCTAAAAGGGAGGAAGATTTACCCGCGCATTGATAAAACCAACGCGAATTATCTCTATTTCAGAAATAAGCTCAGGAACCGGTTGATCCCGATCTTGGAAAAAGAATACAATCCCAATATTCAAGTGCTCTTAAGTAATCTCGCAGAGAATGCCGGCTATGATTATGACTATTTGACGCAAACAGCATTTTCTATCATGAAAAGGATGGGAAAAGACATACCTTTAGAAAGATTCCTTAAATTGCATATTTCTATGCAGCATCTGATCTTACGTCTGAAAATAGCCCAGGTAATCGGCGATACGCGCCGTATTAATTTTACCCATATCCGTGAGATCCAAGACATGATCCGCAACCGGCCAGTAAACTCCATTGTAGACCTGCCAAAAGGGATTTCCGCCGTGAAACTAAAGAAAAACCTGCGTTTTTTCCTGAAAAAACAGCAATAATCACTTGATTTAAGGGGTAATTAACGGTATAATATTTTTCCTAAACTATAACCAAAAGAAAGGTTTATCATGGCAAATTTATCTAATACCCCTAAATCGAAAAAAGACAATAACTTCTTGAAACGTTTACCGTTGGGATGGATTCTCGGGCTTTTTATCTTTATTTTGATCATCCGCAGCTTTGACGTCAGCCTTTCGGGTATCCCCAAAGAAATGACCTACAGCGATTTCTACAAGATACTGTCGGATGAACCCGGAAAGATCTATTCTGTAACAAAAATCGATAACCTCATGCAGGGAGAAATGATTGATCATTCCAAATTTTTCCTGCATATTCCCGATAATGACACTGAGTTGCTGAATCTCATGAGAAAGAATTTAAAACGCTTCGACGTAAAACCTCCGCAGACATTATGGGCTAATCTTTTTTATTATCTCGGCCCGGTAGTCATTTTGATAGTTTTCTGGTGGATGATGGCTTCGCGCGGAGAGCAGCTCGGCAACAAGATCATGACCTTCGGAAAGATCAGGCCTAAAATATCAGGAGACAAAGAAAGTGAAAAGGTCACCTTCAAGGATGTGGCGGGAGTCGATGAAGCAAAAGAAGAATTAACCGAGGTCATTGAATTCTTAAAAGACCCGAAGAAATTCCAAAAACTTGGAGGAAAGATCCCGAAAGGCGTCTTGCTCGTCGGCCCTCCGGGAACGGGAAAAACCCTGCTGGCGAAAGCGGTCGCGGGAGAGGCGGGAGTCCCGTTTTATTCATTGAGCGGTTCTGATTTTGTAGAGATGTTTGTCGGTGTCGGCGCCAGCCGGGTACGTGATTTATTCGAACAAGGAAGAAGGGCCGCTAAATCTTCAGGAAAAGGAGCTATTATCTTTATTGACGAGATCGACGCGGTAGGACGCTTGCGTTTTTCCGGTATTGGCGGCGGCCATGATGAAAGGGAACAGACCTTAAACGCCCTGCTTGTCGAAATGGATGGCTTTGACACGCTCCAGGGATTGATCCTTATTGCGGCGACGAACAGGCCCGACACGCTTGACCCCGCGCTCTTACGGCCCGGAAGATTCGACCGTACCATTGTCGTGAACCTTCCCGATATAAAAGGAAGAGAAGAGATCTTGAAAGTCCATACGCGCAAGATCAAATTATCCCCATCAGTTGACTTTAAGATCATCGCCAGCCAGACTCCGGGCTTCTCAGGAGCTGACATCGCGAATTTATGCAACGAAGCGGCGCTCCTCGGGGCCCGCTTCAACAAAGAATCGGTTGAAATGATCGATTTCGAGAAATCCGTCGAACGGGTGCTCATGGGGCCGGAAAAAAAGAGCCATATCATTTCCAAAAAAGAAAAAGAGATCACCGCGTTTCACGAATCAGGGCACGCGCTTTTGTCATTGCTCTTACCGGAAGTGAACCCTTTACGCAAAGTTTCCATCATCCCCCGCGGCCTGGCAGGAGGGTATACGTTTACTCCTCCGCTTGAAGACAGGCACTATTGGTCCAAGACCGAATTACGTGCGGAAATCACCCTCATGTTAGGCGGAAGGGCATCTGAAGAATTAACCTTAAAAGAAGTAACTACCGGAGCGCAAAACGACCTGGAGATGGCCACGCAGATGGCACGGCGCATGGTCTGCCAGTTTGGAATGTCGGAAAAACTCGGGAACATCACCCTCGGTAAACGGGAGGGCCTGGTATTTTTAGGCAGGGACATCATGGAAGAACGCAACTACAGCGAAGAGACCGCGCGCATCATCGACGAAGAAGTTAAAAAGATCGCCGGTGAGTCCTATATAAAAGCTAAAGAAATATTGCAGCAGAATATGGATAAGTTAAAGCTTTTATCAAGCGCATTATTGGAAAAAGAAGTCTTAGACGGCGAAGAAGTAAAAAAACTACTCGGGATCCAAAAAAAAGAACTTATCTAAAATATTACCTGACCAATGATACGTATCCTGCAAATAGACAATCCTCAGGATTTAGTAAAAATATTCCGGGAATTAAAGGTAGACCCGTACGGCATTAAAATAATGGCGCCAAAATCGGCTCACTATCTTATAAAGATCCAGGAAGTATCCTCCATTGCCGCCAACATCCTCAAACAAGAGATGCTGTCTGCCGGAGGCGATGCCGCGGTCGCGCGGGATATTTTAACAAAACCCGTTCGGAAAACCGGCTGCCTGCTCATCGGCAATCAATCGCAGATAACACGATTGATGGAAAAACTCTCAGCGCAGCCCTTCGGATTAAGGCTGATCGCAAAAGAATTGAAATTATTATTATCGAACTGCCATAAAGACAATTTCACGCTACAGCTTAAAGACACACGCTTGCGCCTGCACAAACGGACTGCTGTAATGGGGATACTTAATCTAACGCCGGACTCCTTCAGCAATGACGGGCTTTATAAATTTATTGTTACCTCCCGCCTCAATGAGGTCTTAAGCTTCGCGGAAAGGCTAAAGGAAGAGGGGGCGGATATCCTTGATATCGGAGGTGAATCAAGCCGCCCGGGAGCTCAAGCGCTCTCACTTAATGAAGAACTCAAGCGGACGATCCCGGTAATTAAGCTTTTGGCAAAAAAGATCAAGATCCCGATCTCAATTGACACCTATAAGCCTGAAGTTGCCCGTCAAGCTTTGGATAATGGAGCGGCAATGGTAAATGATATTTCCGGCTTACGCTCACCCGGTATGGCAAAGGTCGTTGCGCGACACAAAGCCGCTGTCGTACTTATGCATATGCAGGGAAAGCCGCTTACCATGCAACATAAGCCGTCATATCAATCGGTGATGGATGAAATTACCGCTTATCTGAACAACGCGGTACTGCGGGCAACAGAAGCAGGCATAGCGGAAAATAAGATCGTCATCGATCCGGGAATCGGCTTTGGAAAGAATTACCTGCATAACCTTGAGATTTTAAAACATCTAAAAGAATTAAAGGCTATCGGAAAGCCCGTTCTTATCGGGCCTTCAAGAAAATCATTTATCGGCAAGATCATCGGCGAGCCTGAAGATTCACGGCTGTTCGGGACATTGGCTTCTTGTGTTGTCGCGGCTCAAAACGGAGCTCATATCGTCAGAGTGCATGATGTCAAGGCGGTTTCCCAAGCCTTAAAAACAGCAGATACGATCCACTATCATTAATGTTCTTAAACCACTTACGAAAAAATGATACTTACGCTTAAAACATTACTTGAGGTCATCATACTGTGGATTGTTATTTACCATATTTTGATTTTCTTTGAAGGGACCCGCGCGATCCAGGTTTTACGCGGTATTATCATACTTTTACTGGCTTTTTTCGCGTTCCAAAAGCTGAACCTTGAAGTTTTAGGATGGCTCTTAACAAAGCTATTCGCTATTTCCGTTATTGCCTCATTAATAATCTTTCATCCTGAAATACGGCAGGGGCTTGCCCGCCTGGGGCAGCGGCATCGCGCGGGGATGAGTTCCAAGAAAGAAGAACTGGATTATATTTTAACGCAAACCAGTAAAGCGGTAGAAAACCTCAGTAAGAATAAGATCGGGGCGCTTATAGCATTGGAAAACAACGACCCTTTAACCTCATACATTGAAACCGGCGCCCTTATTAACGCCGATGTTACCTCTGACCTCATTCAAACGATCTTCACCCCCAGCAGTTTATTGCATGACGGAGGATTAGTTATTCAACAAGGCCGGATCATGGCCGCAGGGTGTTTATTCCCCCTTACGCAAAACCAGGATTTAAGCAGGATCTACGGCACACGCCACCGTGCCGCGCTCGGTTTGAGTGAAGAAACAGACGCGGTCATCATCGTTGTTTCCGAGGAGCGCCAGGATATATCCCTGGTCTATGAATCGCACTTATATAAAGACTTAAGCAGGGAAGAGCTGTTTTCTAAAATAAAAGGGATCTTCAAACCTTAAATTAAAATGCCAAAAGAAAAACTGAATCTTATAGGGAAGTTTGTTGCATGGTTGAACATTCACCCGTGGCTTAAAATAATCGCCTTACTCTTAGCCATTCTGGTATGGTTTTATGTAAAAGGAGAAATTGAACATTTTGAATAATACCCTTTCAATACTGAGCGCATGTCAATACGACTTGGAGTAAACATAGACCATATAGCAACCTTGCGCCAGGCGCGCTGTGGAGGAACCCCTGACCCTGTTTTCGCCGCCTGCTTATGCGAGACCGCGGGGGCCGACGGCATCGTTGCGCATTTACGGGAAGACCGCAGGCACATACAAGACCGGGATATCTTTTTATTAAAAGAAACGGTTAAAACCAAGTTCAATTTAGAGATGTCCTTAAATGAAGAGATAGTATCTATTGCCTGTAAAGTTAAACCTGACCAAGTGACGATAGTCCCTGAAAAACGCAAGGAATTAACTACTGAAGGCGGATTAAACGTCCTCAAGAACAAAACGAAACTCGAGAAAACGCTTTTAATGTTCAGGAAAGCCGGAATTCCGGTCAGTTTATTCATCGACCCGGATAAAAGGCAGATTGACGCTGCCCGCTCTTTGGGTATCTCCATGATCGAGCTGCATACCGGAGCTTACTCCGAAGCAAAATCTGAGCCTCAAAAAGAGGTTTACGTGCAGGAACTTAAAGCAGCAAGTTTTTACGCGAACGAACAAGGATTGAGCGTCTTTGCCGGCCACGGGCTGGATTACCGCAACATAGAAGCCCTTAAGCCGATCGTTGAGATCAAAGAATTCAATATCGGGTATTCGATCATCTGCCGTTCGGTAATAGTGGGATTAGAACAAGCTGTCCGTGAAATGAAATATTTATTAACCTTCTAAAATGATCATCGGCACAGGCGTTGACATAACTGAAGTAACGCGATTACGAAAAGCGGTAGAACGCTGGGGAGAGAGCTTCTTAACGCGTATATTCACCCGTATAGAATTACAAAACGCAAAGACCCGCGTGAGCCTCTATCAGCATTTAGCAGGCCGATTTGCGGCCAAAGAAGCGGTTTTTAAAGCCGCCGGCGATGTCCGCTTGAATTGGAAAGACATTGAAATAATCAATGATAAAGCGGGAAAACCCCTGTGCCGTATATTAAACAACAAAGGCAAAAAAATTGACGTCTTTGTTTCAATTTCTCACGTAAAAAGTTATGCGGTTGCCAACGCTATTATTACATCGAAAACCTGATGCCCACAAAGGCGATTTTGGGCATATTTTTATTTTAGCCGGCTCAAGAAGATATTCAGGCGCTGCTGTTTTATGCAGCAAAGCTGCTCTACGCGCAGGCGCCGGTTTAGTAAGCTTAGGTATCCCGAAAAGCATAAATAACGCGGTTATAAAGATCAAACCGCTGGAAGTAATGACGCTTGCTTTGCCTGAAACAAAGGAAGGCACCATCGAAACTCGCGCCGGCAAAGTTATAGCAATTTTCTTAAAGGCCTGCAGCTGTATGGTACTCGGGCCTGGTCTTTCTCAGAATAGATCAACGCAATCACTTGTGCGTTCGCTCGTTAGCCGCAATAAAAAGCCTTTAATTATTGATGCGGACGGGTTAAACGCGTTGAAGGGGCATACTGATATTTTGAAAAAAGCGGGGCTTCAGTCAAATATAGTGATCACTCCCCACCCGGGAGAAATGTCCGGGCTTTTAGGCGTCAAAACAGAATATCTGCAAAAGAACAGAGAAATGATTGCAAAAACCTTTGCAAACGATTATAATGTAACCGTTGTTTTAAAAGGCCACCATACTATCATCGCCGATAATAAGGGGAACAGCTACATTAATAAAACAGGCAATCCCGGAATGGCTACCGCAGGAAGCGGCGATGTTTTAAGCGGGATAATTGCCGCGTTTATCGGTCAAAAGCTTGATATTTTTAGCGCCGCCAAATACGCAGTTTATATCCATGGCTTAGCCGGTGATTTAGCCGCGAAAGAAAAATCACAAATTTCCTTGATAGCCTCAGATATTATTGATACAATCCCTGATGCTATAAAGAGGAGCAGTTAGTTTAAAACGCAATAATTGCTGGCGTAGCTCAGTTGGCAGAGCAGCGGTTTTGTAAACCGCGGGTCGGGGGTTCAATTCCTCTCGCCAGCTTTAATATAATAAAGAACTACCGGGTCAATGGTCGATAGTCCATAGTCGATAGACCATGGACCATAGACTATCGACCCATAGCTCTTAAATATAATACGGGCAGGTACCCAAGTGGCTAAAGGGGACAGACTGTAAATCTGTTGCACTTCGTGCTTCGGGGGTTCGAATCCCTCCCTGCCCACCATAATCACACGCGGGAGTAGTTCAGTGGTAGAACAATAGCCTTCCAAGCTATATATGGGGGTTCGATTCCCCTCTCCCGCTCCAAATATAAACAATTTTTTTACTGTAAGCTTTATCGCAGCATGAAAGAATTGTTCAGGATGCAAGACAATGACGGAAAAAAAAGACTACGGTGGGCCTGAAAGAAGGCAATTTGTCCGGCTGGATTATATTACACCGCTGGCTTACAAAGTATGCAAGAAAGAAACTGTTTCAAAGCTGCTCCAGGGTTATACGACGGATATCAGCCAATCAGGGATATTGTGCAAGATCAAGGAAAAAGTAAGCAAAGATGATATTCTCTGGCTTTCCTTTGACCGCAACGTGTTGAACGTCTGCGAAGACATAGAAAAGAAAAGCTTTATTTATCAGAACGGAGTCGTCGGAAAAGTCGTCAGGATCGAATCAATCAACACCGACAGTTATACTGTCGGGCTTCAATTCGTAACCCGCGAGGAAAAGAACCTGACGAATATCTATCCGCAGACCTTTTTCATGCAAAAAGAACAGGATAATGAAAAAAAATAAGGCGCGTATTTCTATTTTAGGGGACGGAGGATGGGGGACAACACTGGCGATACTGCTTTGCCGTAAAGGCTTTTCTGTAACCCTCTGGGGAGCATTTAAGGATTATATAAAGCTGCTCAATAAAAAACGCGAGAATATCAAATTTTTGCCGGACACGCGCATCCCCAAGCAGATCGAGATCACCGCCGACCTGGAAGTCGCCCTTAAAGACAAAGACATAATCATTCTCGCGGTCCCTTCCCAGTACATACGGGAGGTGCTGCAAAGGATTAAATCACTTTCCTATTCGAGAAAAAGCATCTATGTCAGCGTCACCAAAGGGATCGAAATAGGCTCTCATAAAAGGATATCGGAGATCATTCATGAAGAATTAGGGAATATTAAACTGGCAGTCCTTTCCGGGCCGACTATTGCCCAGGAAGTCGCGCAAGCGATCCCGACAACTGCGGTCATTGCTTCTCATGACAGGAAAACGGCAAAATCCCTTCAGGATATATTCATGTCTGAAAGGTTCCGCGTTTATACCAATGACGACGTTATCGGCGTTGAATTAGGCGGAAGCCTTAAAAACATCATCGCTATAGCCTGCGGGATATCCGACGGGCTGGGATTCGGAACGAATACAAAAGCGGCAATTTTGTCCAGAGGCTTAGCGGAAATATCGCGGCTTGGCCAGGCGATGGGAGCGAAAATCAGCACCTTTAGCGGTATAAGCGGTTTAGGAGACCTGGTTACGACCTGTATCAGCCCGTACAGCCGCAATCGTTTTGTCGGCGAACAAATAGGAAAAGGTAAAACCTTAAAAGAGATCAGCGCGCACATGAATATGGTCGCCGAAGGAGTACCGACCGCGAAATCAGCGTATGACCTGGGTTTAAAATATCGTGTCGATATACCTATCATAAAAGAAGTTTATTCGGTCCTTTATAAGAACAAATCCCCTCTGAAAGCGGTAAAAGACCTAATGACAAGAGAGAAAAAAGGGGAATAACGGATCTGCTCCACAGTTTAAGCAATAAAGATTTATAAAGAAGTTTTTTAAGATTAGCGTCTTATAGATAAGAGGTAGGCAAGTAGGGGCGTGCCCCGTTACAAACCCGCCTTTTTCTTAAGACTCTGTGGTTTGTTAGTAAGGAATTATCCGGATTTGTAGCTGAGGCTATTGGGGCGTGCCCCGTTACAAATCCGGTTGTAGATAAGCAAATCTTCGGATTTGTAACGGGGCGTGGCTCAGTTTGGCTAGAGCGCTTGAATGGGGTTCAAGAGGTCACAGGTTCAAGTCCTGTCGCCCCGACCAATTCCCGCCGAAAGGCGGGAATTGACCCCGAGTCTCCCAAGGTTTTATTTATTGGAGACGAGGGGCCAATTAATAAGAGCAACTGCCGGTTTCCCTCGGCTCAGGTAAATTAATAGAGAGAGCCTCGGGACTTCGCCGGTAATGATTAAAACAAGGCGGCTCGCAAGTCCTGTCGCCCCGACCAATTCCCGCCGAAAGGCGGGAATTGACCCCGAGTCTCCCAAGGTTTTATTTATTGGAGACGAGGGGCTAAATATTGTATGTAACTGCCAGTTTCCTTCAATCGTTTTAAGAAAGAGGGCTCACTATCATGGAAAATGAACGCAGGCAGGAAAAGAGAATAAAAAAAACCCTCTACATTCAATGTTTTATCCCCGAAGAGAATAAGTGGGACATGATGACGATCAGGGACATCAGTGAATCGGGGATTTGCATTAATTCGGATTATTTATTTACCCAGGACTCGATCATCACGCTGCGTTTAAAACTTGTATATGTTTCAAACGTTACTCTCGAAATAAATGCTAAAGTCATTGAATCAAAAAAGTTCTTAACCAGAATGCATTTTATCGATTTAAATGACACCCAGAAAAAAACCATCAAGGATTACATCACCTTATTTGCCAATAAGTAAGTAAGAGGAGGGTATTGTATGAGCTATTCCGGACCGGATAGGAGAAATGACCCACGAGTGAGTGGACGTTTTATCGTCTCTTATCGAATTCTTGAGGATAACGATTGCCTGGACATTTCCCAGACTAAAAATGTAAGTTTAGGGGGGATGTTATTAACAACAAACCGTTTCTTTAACCCCGACACCATACTATCACTGGAGATCAGACTGCCGTTTGACGTAAATCCGATAAAAATCATCGGAAAAGTGATTCAGTCACATGAAGTCACTAAAGATCTAATATACGATACGCGGCTGGTTTTCCTTTCTATCGACGATAAACATAAAAAAGTCATTGCCCAGACAGTTGATTATTACCTCAAGAAGAAATAGCGCCGGCTTAAGCAACGGCGCGCCTCAAAATAAAGCGGTGATCATATGAAAAAAATCAATGTAGGCCTGATCGGATTTGGAAATGTCGGAGCAGGCGTGGTTAAGATCCTGGCTGAAAAAAAGAAATTGCTCTTCGATAAGATCGGCCTGGAAATAAATATTAAAAGAATATGCGATAAGGATATTACAACGAAACGTAACGTTTCGGTTGACCGCGCCCTTTTGACGAGAGACCCCAACGATATCCTTAATGACGCTCAGATCGACATTGTAGTCGAACTGATCGGAGGGCTTCATCCTGCGAAAGAATTCATACTCGAGGCGCTCAAAAAAGGCAAGAATGTCGTCACCGCCAATAAGGCGTTATTATCCCAGGAAGGCAGGGAATTGTTCGCTTTTGCCTCCGATTGCGGAAAGAATATTTATTTTGAAGCTTCCGTCGGCGCAGGGATCCCTATTATCAAGTGCTTGCGGGAAGGATTGGTCGCCAATAATTTTTACAGCATATTCGGGATCGTTAACGGCACTTCAAATTTTATTTTGTCAAAGATGTCCCACGATAACTGTTCATTTAACGATGCCTTACGTGAAGCCAAAAAACGGGGTTTTGCCGAAAAGGACCCGACCCTTGACCTTGAAGGAATAGACTCCGCCCATAAATTACTCCTCTTAACATACCTGTGTTTTGGTAAGCTGATCAATCTGAGCGATTGTTTTGTAGAAGGCATAAGCCGTATATCGCTTGCGGACATCAATTACGCGAAAGAGCTCGGCTTTGAGATCAAACTCCTGGCGATCGCGAAAAAAGAAGCCGGCGCGCTTGAGGTCCGTGTTCACCCGACATTGATACCTCAAACGCATCTTTTAGCGTCAGTAGGAGGGGTTTTTAACGCAATTTACGTGTCTTCCGATTTAGCGGGCAATTTATTGTTTTACGGGCCGGGAGCCGGACAGTTTTCCGCGGCCTCTGCCGTCGTTTCTGACCTGGTAGACCTTACTCAAGACATTAAAGCCGGATTATTCAGGCCGACCCTGCATACTACCGTTGATACCTCAATAAAAAAATTATTCAAAATTGACGAGATCGAAAGCCGTTATTACATTCGTTTTATGACAATAGATAAGCCCGGCGTCTTAGCTAAGATCTCCGGGGTCCTCGCCCGGTACGGCATCAGTATCGCCTCCGTCACTCAAAAAGAAAAACAAAAAGCTCAGATCGTTCCGATCGTCATGATCGTACATGACGCAAAGGAGAAAAACTTACGCGACGCACTTTATATTATAGACCGCCTTGATATTATAAAACAAAAATCTGTCGCTATACGCATGGAGGAAGTTTGAGTTATAACGGTTTAATAGAAAAATACAGGTCGTTCTTGCCCGTCACCGGAAAAACACCGGTCATCACCTTACTTGAAGGCAATACCCCCCTGATCAGGGCGGGTTATTTAAGCAGCCTCATCGGGGACGGTTATGAAGTTTATTTGAAATATGAAGGCTTAAATCCTACGGGCTCCTTTAAAGACCGGGGAATGACCATGGCTATTTCAAAGGCTTTAGAAGCTGGTTCAAAAGCCGTCATTTGCGCTTCAACCGGCAATACGTCGGCTTCAGCTGCGGCGTATGCCGCGCGGGCCGGCATGCAATGTGTCGTGCTCATTCCCGAAGGAGCGATTGCTTTAGGTAAACTCAGCCAAGCGATGATACACGGAGCAACAGTATTAGCGGTAAAGGGTAATTTCGACGATGCGTTAACGCTTGTCCGGGAGATCGCGGATACATACCCGATAACCCTGGTAAATTCCCTTAATCCTTACCGGATCGAGGGGCAAAAAACAGCCAGTTTTGAGGTCTGTGAAGCGTTAGGTGATGCTCCCGGTTTTCAGGTCATGCCGGTCGGCAATGCCGGTAATATCACCGCCTATTGGAAAGGCTATCGGGAATATAAAACAAAGAACAAAAGTACGCGTTTGCCGAAAATGCTTGGTTTCCAGGCAGCAGGGTCCGCGCCGATCGTTAAGAAACATCCGATCAAAAATCCCGAAACGATCGCCACAGCTATCCGTATCGGTAATCCTGCCAGCTGGAAGCAGGCGGAAGCTGCCCGCGATGAATCCGGCGGATTGATCGATATGGTGACCGACTCAGAAATCCTCCAGGCATATCAACTTTTGGCAATTAAAGAAGGGGTATTCGCGGAACCTGCGTCTGCTGCCTCGATCGCGGGTTTATTAAAATTAAAGAAGCGCGGTTATTTCAAAAGACAAGATGCTACCCCGAAAAAAAAGAAGATCGTCTGTATTTTAACCGGGCACGGATTAAAAGACCCTGATAGAGCGATAAAAACGGTAAAAAAGCCCAAAACGGTCACGGTGAGCGTTAAAGCGATCCTCAAAGAGATCGGCTATTAAAAAAGACACATGCCACATGCCGCAAGCAACACGTTAAAAGGTAAGAAGATCCTTATTACTGCCGGGCCGACCTGGGTTGCGATTGACGCCGTAAGAGTATTAAGTAATATCGCTTCAGGGGAAACGGGGATCAAACTTGCAGAAAAACTACTTAGCTCAGGCGCGCGCGTTACGCTTCTTTTAGGTCCTGTCGCGGCCTGTTGTATCGACAAGAATATTAAAGTGATACATTTCAGTTTCTTTGATGAATTAAGGAACAAGATCATCAAAGAACTTAAGAATAACAAATACGATAGTATTATCCATTCGGCGGCGGTATCCGATTTCAAACCGCGCCATAAGCATAAAGGCAAGCTTTCGTCTCAGGGGGATGTGACCTTGCAATTAACCCGCTTGCCTAAAATTATTAACGACATAAAGAAATTACGCGGCAGAGCGCAATTGGTAATGTTTAAATTAGAAGTAAATGTCCCGCGAAAAACGTTACTCGCGCGCGCCAGGAGGGCGGCTCACGCCGCGGGCGCTGAAATTGTGGTCGCAAACAGCTTTAATCCGTACCGGGCTATTATTCTTGCTCAAGGAATGGCTCTTGAAGCAAGAAACAAGTCCTCGATCGTCAACACGCTCGTTCGGCTTTTACGTTAACCTTAAAACAAGAAGGCGATAAAAATCATGAAATATATCGTACTGGTCGCGGACGGAATGGCTGATTATCCAATCGCTGAATTGAACAACAGGACTCCTTTAGAGGCAGCCAGGACGCCCCACATGGATTATATCGCCCGTAACGGAAGAGTGGGAAGAGTAAAAACAATTCCCGATAAAATGAGCCCCGCCTCTGACGTTGCTAATATTTCTATTTTAGGTTACGACCCGAAGTTGTTTTACACCGGAAGGGGCCCTCTCGAAGCGGCTAATTTAGGCATCGACCTTAATGAAAACGATGTGGCGTTCCGTTTCAACCTGATCACAGCTTCTGGGAACACCCTGACTGATTACAGCGCCGGCCATATAAGCTCTAAAGAAGGAACTAAACTTGTAGAATACATTAACAAGAATTTAGGGACTGAGGCGCTCAAGTTTTACTCAGGGGTCAGCTACCGGAATTTGCTCGTTGTTAAGAACGGGGCCGCCCAACATCTCGATGAAATTGCCTGTAAAGCTCCCCACGATATTTTAGGACAAGAGATCACTGAACATCTCCCCAAGGGAAAGAACGCGGCTGTTTTGGTGAAATTAATGCAGGATTCCCGCAAACTGCTGGAAGCGCATGAGATCAACCAGGTGCGCCTTGATCTAAAAGAAAATCCAGCGAATATGATCTGGCTTTGGGGCCAGGGCAAGAAACCAGCGATGCCTAAATTTATCGATAAATTCGGCGTCAGCGGAAGCGTGATCTCAGCTGTTGACCTGATCAAAGGGCTCGGGCGGATACTCGGCCTTGATGTTATTGACGTTCCCGGGGCAACCGGATACTACGATACCAATTACCAAGGCAAAGCCAAAGCGGCGCTACGCAGCCTTAAGAATAAGGATTTTGTTTTTGTGCATGTTGAAGCTCCTGATGAGGCGGGCCATAACGGAGACTTACGGGAAAAGATAACCGCGCTTGAGCGTTTTGACCAGCTTATTGTCGGGGAGATCCTTGATGGATTCAAGAACAAAGAAAAATTCAGGCTCATTGTTCTCCCCGATCATCCGACACCGGTTTCATTACGGACCCATACGAATGACCCCGTGCCGTTCGTAATCTTTGGGAAAGACATCGTGGGAGAAGGTTGCCCGGCGTATTCGGAAAAAGAAGCGGAAAAAAGCAGTTTATTCCTGGAGCACGGCCATGAAATCATGAATTTCTTTCTCGGCGAGGTAAAACCGTAGTTAACCAGCTCAAAAATTCTTATACAAGAAGGATGGTGCGCATGGAAGATAAAAGAAGGTGGGGGCGCGTAAAAGTGCCGGATAAAAAACTTAGCTGCCGGATAACAGAGCCTGATAACTGCTCGATCACGGGCGACTTTACGGTGGATAATATTAATCCGGGCGGCCTTTCTTTTTTCAGCGAACGCACATTCGCAGAAAACCAGGTTTTGCGTTTATTGATCAAATTCCCCTTTACTTCTTTCGAGGACGCCGGAAAAGTTTGGGGCAAAGTAGTCTATTGCTTAAAGATCCACGATAAGGAAGAATTTGTCGTCGGTGTCGCATTTACCAGAAAAAGAAGGATGTAACCATCCGTACGCGGAGATTCTCATGATTAAACTTATCGTCCAGAAATACGGCGGCTCTTCCGTAGCTAACCCGGAAAAAATTATAAACGTCGCCAAGCGCGTCTGTGAATACAAGAAAAAAGGCAATGATTTAGTCGTCGTAGTCTCGGCTTTAGGGGACACAACCGATGAATTGATAGAACTCGCAAATAAAATATCCCTCGACCCGCCGGAGCGGGAAATGGATATGCTTTTGTCCACGGGAGAACAGATATCAGTAGCTCTCCTGGCGATGGCGATCCATAAATTAGGTTACGAAGCTATTTCATTGACCGGTTCTCAAGTTGGCATTATTACCGACACCAAACATACAAAAGCGCGCATCGTCAACATTAGCGCCGAGAAGCTCCGCGAAGAGTTAAAAAACGGCAAGATCGTTATCGTCGCCGGCTTCCAGGGAGTAACCCCCGATAAAGAGATCACAACCTTAGGCCGGGGAGGCTCGGACTTAACGGCAGTGGCGCTCGCGAAAACCCTCAATGCCGACGAATGCGAAATTTACACTGATGTGGAAGGCGTATACACGACCGATCCCCGCATAGAACCTTCAGCCCAAAAGATCAAAGAGATAACTTATGACGAAATGCTTGAAATGGCTTCTTTAGGAGCGCAGGTCATGCAGGCGCGTTCGATAGAAGTCGCGAAAAAATTCGATGTCCCGATACATGTGCGCTCGTCTTTTTCTCAAAAGCAAGGCACCATGATCATTAAGGAGGTAAAACACATGGAGGATGTACTGGTCACCGGGGTGACCCTCAATAAAAGCGAATCCAAGATCACCATATGCAATGTTCCTGATAAACCGGGCATCGCAGCTAAAATATTCAAGGAATTATCCCTCGGGGGCGTCAATGTGGACATGATCGTCCAAAACGTCTCGCATACGCGCATCACCGATATATCTTTTACTGTTTTAAAGAATGACGCCCTGAAAGCGATTAAGCTCGCAAAAAAAGCCGCCCAGGATATAGGAGACCTTGACGTTATGCAGGACGACGATATCTCCCGGATTTCGATAGTCGGGGTCGGCATGAAAACCCATTCGGGAGTTGCCGCTAAAATGTTTGAAACCCTGGCTGACAATAAGATCAACATTGAAATGATATCCACCTCGGAAATAAGCATTTCTTGCATCATAAAAAAGAAATCTTCGGAAGCCGCGGTAAGAGCATTGCACAAAGAATTCGGCCTGGACAAAAAAAGGTAGCCGTAAATCACCTCTGGGGAGGCAGCACATGCGAAAAATAGAAATTTATGATACCACCTTACGAGATGGTTCCCAAGGGGAGGGAATTTCCTATTCGGTAATGGATAAGGTACGTATCGCCCGGGAATTAGACCTTCTGGGGATCCCTTACATTGAGGGAGGCTGGCCGGGATCCAACCCGAAAGACATGGAATTCTTCCTGCAGATGTCGAGAAAACCGCTGCGGAATTCCCATCTGGTAGCTTTCAGCATGACCCGGCGCCCGCACACGAACGCCTGCGAAGACAATAATTTATTAGACCTTATTAAATCCCAGGTAAGAATAATCACTATCGTCGGAAAAACATGGGACCTGCACGTGACCGACGTATTAAAGACAACGCTCGCTGAAAACCTGTCAATGATCCGCGACACCCTCCGATATCTGACCGGAAAAGGGCTCACCGTTTTTTATGACGCGGAGCATTTTTTTGACGCATATAAAGCGAACAAAGAATACGCGTTAAAATGCCTTGAGTGCGCCCAAAACGCCGGAGCCCGGGTGCTGGTCCTCTGCGACACTAACGGAGGCAGCCTTCCATCAGGTATCTCAGGAGCCATCCGGCAGGTCCGCTGCGTGGCGAAAGTACCCATCGGTATTCATTGCCATAATGACGCGGGAGTCGCGGTCGCGAATTCGCTTGCCGCTGTAGAAGCCGGCGCTCGTATGGTCCAGGGAACGATCAATGGGTACGGAGAACGCTGCGGAAATGCCGATCTGATCCCGGTCATCGCAAACCTCAAGCTCAAAATGGGGCTCGATTGCATAGCCGCGGACAAGATCAAGGATTTGACCGCGCTGTCGCATTTCGTCAGCGAGATCAGCAATATGAAACAAAAGAACGACCAGCCGTATACCGGACTTTCCGCCTTCGCGCATAAAGGAGGCATGCACATTAACGCGGTAATGAAAAATCAGTTAGCGTATGAACATATTGATCCTACGCTTATCGGGAACCGCCGCAGGATATTGATCTCTGAATTAGGGGGCAAGACCGGCGTTCTCCTGCGGGCAAAAGACCTTTCTTTAGACCTGAACAAAGAAAACCCCAAGGCAAAAAAGATCTTAAAACTCATCCAGAAGCTTGAACATCAAGGGTATCATTTCGAGGCCGCTGAAGCTTCATTTGAATTACTCATGAAGCGAGCGCTTAAAAAATACAAGAAATTCTTCTCATTAGAAGGCTTTCGTATCGTGATAGAAAAATCTTCCGACAAGAAAATAACTTCAGAGGCGATCATTAAATTAACGGTCAACGGCGTCAAAGAACATACCGCTGCTGAAGGCGACGGGCCCGTTAACGCCTTAGATAACGCGCTGCGCAAAGCGTTAAAGGATTTTTATCCGTCATTATCAAAAATGCACCTTTCAGATTTTAAAGTCAGGGTACTTGAAGAAAAAGCCGGTACCGCTGCCCGTGTGCGCGTGCTCATCCAATCACAGGATGATAAAGACACATGGAATACCATCGGTGTATCTGAGAATATCATGGAGGCTTCGTGGCAAGCGCTTGCGGACAGTGTCGAATACAAGCTTCTCAAAGATAAAAACCAATAAGGGTATTCTGATACTATACATACATGCCTGGTGAATCCCGTAAAAGAGCATCATCCCGCAAGAATATCTCTCAGCTGAAACAACCGCATGGTAAGCATAGATGTTATCTTGAAATTTATATCAATGAATCAGGGAATATCACCTTTATGCCGTTAACCAACGCTACCTGCGGCATTTTAAACGGCGTATCAACGAAATACCGTAAAACACAAACCCACTATTGCGGATGACAAACTGATACCAAAGGAGTGTTTCTAGGCTATGGATACCAAATGCGACAAAGAAATTGATGTCCTCATTCGGGCGCGTTACCCCTTGATCTATTGTGTAAGCTGGGAAGAAACGCGTATCCTGGAAAAACTTAAAGATATGTCCGAGCAACGCAACAAAAAGCTCATGATCTGGTCAGTCACCCGCGGGATATACCGGCTTGACGATGACCCTTCCAAAACCGATGAAGCAACACGCGACCCCATAAACGCGCTTTCCTATATTGAAAAATGCCCCGATCCGGCGATCTTCGTGTTTCTTGATTTCCACTCATTCCTGAATGACCAGACGATCATCAGAAAACTCCGGGACCTGGTTAATAACTTAAAAAACACCTATGAAACGCTTATTTTTCTATCACCGGTCTTAACCGTGCCCATCGAGCTGGAAAAAGAGCTGGTTGTCGTTGATTATGACCTGCCTGATTATGCCGAAATGAGCGAATTACTCAAGGGGATCATTGAAGTGGTCTCGAAAAATCAAGAGATACAGATCAACCTGAACGACGACAGCAAGGAACGGCTTGTCAAAGCCGCGATGGGCCTTACCCGTTCTGAAGCTGAGAATGCTTTTGCCCGGGTCATTGTTATCGACAAAAAACTTGATGAAACCGACATCGATCATATCCTTGAGGAAAAGAAACAAGCGATCAGAAAAACAAAACTGCTTGAATATTACGAACTTAAGGAAGATTTCGCCAATATCGGAGGGTTAGACGCTCTCAAAACCTGGTTGTCCAAACGAGGGGCTGCCTTTACCCAGAAGGCTCAAAACTTCGGGCTGCCCCAACCCAAAGGTATCATGCTGATCGGAGTGCAGGGGTGCGGAAAAAGTTTGACCGCGAAAGCTATTTCCGGTTTATGGAGGATACCGCTTTTACGGCTGGATATTGGGGCGGTTTTCAGCGGGATTGTCGGTTCTTCAGAAGAAAACATGCGTAAAGCGATAAAAGCGGCTGAAAGCCTGGCGCCCATTATACTGTGGATCGACGAGATCGAGAAAGGGCTTTCGGGAGTGCAAAGTTCGACGTTTTCCGACGCGGGGACTTCCGCGCGTGTTTTCAGCACTTTCTTGACCTGGCTCCAGGAAAAAACATCGTCGGTCTTTGTTATCGCCACGGCCAATAATATCCAACTGCTTCCTCCCGAATTACTGCGCAAGGGCAGATTCGACGAGATCTTCTTTGTCGATTTACCGTCAGAAGCCGACCGTAAAGACATCTTTAACATCCATATCAAAAAGCGTAAACGCAACCCCGCTCAATTCGATTTGGGGATGCTCGCAAAGGAAAGCACCGGATTCAGCGGCGCTGAGATCGAACAAGCGGTCATTTCGGCGATGTACGACGCGTTTCTTGAGAACAGGGACATATCGAATGCGGATATCGTCACAAGCATAAAACAAAGCATCCCCTTATCGGTTACCATGAAAGAAAATATCGACCAGATCAGGGAATGGGCTAAATTCAGGGCTCGCTGCGCCAGCAAAGACGGGACAAAATCGCATTCCTGCGATAAAGAAAGGAAATTGGAGCTGGAGTGATCAAAAGATTCTTAAAAAGGTTCGAACGGCTGGAACATAACTCAAAAGAAAGGGTTTGTGGAGGGTATCTGCGGACTTCAAAGCGCTTTGAATGCTTGGAAGTAGGCAATAAAAAGATTAAAATTGAGATAACCGATAAAGTCTCACCGCAGGAAACGGCCCCGGTGAAAGTCGATTATTCTTTTCTCTGCCCTTATTGCGGGGCTGAAAACTCTCCCCTTGCGGAAAAATGTTACTATTGCAGCGCTAACCTGGAGACTAAGTTCGCTAAAGACTACCAAACAAAAGTAAAGGGATTAAAGAAATGCCCTGCCTGCGAAGCGGTAAACCAGTCCGATAGGATAAATTGCTGGGTTTGCGGGATGGACTTTAATCTATCAGGGGATTTAAAGAACCTGAAAGAATCGGAAAATGTCATCGTTCTCAATATTGACGAAAAAATATATAGATCAACCGACAAAAATCTTCCCCCGGAAATTTTCGCTCTCATGGGACGGATCCGTAAACAAGGGTACAGCTCCAAAGTCATCGAAGAGTGGCTTGACGAAAGGAACACGCTCACCCGGCAATCATCCTATGATATAAACCAGCGTTTAGAAAGCATTCGAAGAAGCCTGAGTTGGCGCATTATCGGCCTTATTGTGTTCCTGATCTTCATTGTTTTCCAATTCGGGTCTTGTTTCTTCAGGATATTACGGTAAAATAATAAAGCACCCAGCGTTTTAGAGCACCCGGCGCAGATTGGAATTGCGCCGGTACGCGGCTTTCTGCCGCGGAATTGCGTTGGTGTTTCGCTTGCTGCGAAAGGAGGTTACAGGTGTCGGGAGAAGGCATCATAGGATTAGAGATCCGCTGTCTGGCAGCCTTGATCAAATCGATCGTGGACCTGGGAATGGAATACCGGGAACTATCAACGATGAAGGCCTCTGACGGCACAATCCATAAAGCCGACCTGGTCGTCACCGATAAAAACGGGAAAACGATCGGCTTCGAAAAAACCGCAAAAGGCGACTATAAAGTAATTACCGATTGTTCGGGGTTAAGCCCCGCGCAGGTAAAGGACCAGCAAAATATCGTGAAAAAACTCCGCCAGCGCTACTCGTATAATGTAGTTATAGACCAGCTTAAAAAGCAGGGCTATGTTATCGCGCAGGAAGAAAAAGTAAAAAATAACACTATCCGCCTCGTCGCGCGGAAATGGTCATAATAAGGAGCCCCGATGGCTGCGAAACAGGAAATCGAATTATTTATTTCTGATGACGGTCAATTAAAGGTGCATATTAAAGGAATGAAAGGCCCGGGCTGTTTAAAGGTCATCGAATCGATCACGAAAGAAGTGGGAACATTGCAGGAAAAACAATTAAGCAGCGAATATTACGAATTACCCGTCGCATCGCAGGCTTATGAAACAAAGCTCAGGAAAAAACAGCTTTAACTTTTTCAACAGGACATTACTTCAATGAATGAGATCCCAAAAGTTTATAACGCGAAAGAAGTAGAAGACAAATGGTACGCATCTTGGCAGGAGCAGGGATTATTTCACGCAAATCCTGATCCCGCGAAAGAACCGTTCTGCATAGTTATTCCCCCTCCGAATGTAACCGGGATCCTGCATATGGGACATGCCCTCAATAACAGTATTCAGGATATCTTGGCGCGGTATAACCGCATGAAAGGCAAGGTCAGCCTTTGGATGCCGGGGACAGACCACGCGGGAATAGCGACGCAAAATGTGGTTGAACGGTCCCTCGCGAAAGAAAACCTCAAACGCCAGGACCTCGGAAGGAAGAAATTCATTGAAAGAGTATGGCTGTGGAAGGAAGAATACGGACAAACCATTATCCGCCAGCTTAAAAAATTAGGTTCTTCCTGCGACTGGGAGCGTCTTCGCTTCACCATGGACCAGGATTATTCAGACGCTGTAAAAGAAGTATTTGTCAGCTTATATGAAAAAGGGCTTATTTACCAGGGAGATTACATCATTAACTGGTGCCCCCGCTGCCAAACAGCCCTTTCTGACGAAGAAGCGCCGCACCGCCAATTACAGGGAAACCTCTATTATTTAAAATACCCTTTAAAGGATTCTCCCTCTGATTTTGTGAGCGTTGCGACTACCCGCCCGGAAACGATGCTCGGTGACACTGCGGTCGCGGTAAACCCCAAAGACAAACGATACAAAAAATTGATCGGAAAAAAACTTATTCTCCCCCTGGTAAACCGCGAAATCGAAATAATCGGCGATGAAATAGTCGACGCTCAATTCGGGACCGGCGCAGTAAAAGTCACTCCCGCTCACGACCCCAATGATTACGCGATGGGTAAAAAGCATAACCTGCAATTCATCAAAGTCATGTCCCCTGACGGCCGCATGAACGAAAATGCCGCTGATTATAAAGAAATGGACCGCTTTGAAGCCCGGGAGGTCATTATAGAGGACCTCAAAGAAAAAGGGCTGCTTGAAAAAATACAACCGCATGAACTGTCGGCGGGGCACTGCTACCGCTGCCATACCATTATCGAGCCATATTTATCAAAGCAATGGTTCGTTAAAATGGCTCCGCTGGCAAAACCGGCGATAGAAGCCGTCACAAAAGGAAAGATTAAATTCCACCCGAAACGCTGGACAAAAGTATACCTGAACTGGATGGAGAACATCCAGGACTGGTGTATTTCCCGGCAGATCTGGTGGGGGCACCGTATCCCGGTCTATTACTGTAGAGACTGCTTGGGCCAGAACAACGCCGCAAAAGGTGTCATCGTATCCCGGAAGCAGCCGGATAATTGCCCGCGATGCGGGTCATCCGATATTTATCAGGATGAAGATGTGCTCGATACCTGGTTTTCAAGCTGGCTGTGGCCGTTCGCTACATTCTACTGGCCGTTTAATTCATTGCCCCGGGACCAACGAGAGCAGGCCGAGAAAGACCTGGGCTATTTCTATCCGACAGCGGTCCTGGTGACCGCCCCTGAAATTATCTTTTTCTGGGTTGCGCGTATGATCATGTCGGGACTGGAATTTATGCATGATATCCCCTTTAAAGACGTCTATATACACGGCACCGTCAGGGACATCGAAGGCAAGAAAATGTCGAAATCACTCGGCAACATTATCGATCCGCTTGAAATTATAAACGAATACGGGACTGACGCGCTGCGCTTCAGCCTCATCTCGATCACTGCGCAAGGCCAGGATGTTTATTTATCAAAGGAGCGTTTTGAACAAGGCAGGAACTTCGCGAACAAGATATGGAACGCTTCACGCTTTATCTTAATGAACCTTGATGCTACTTATATCAAACAGGACCTCTGCGTTTACGTTAAGAAGCATGAGCTCGACATCGTTAACCGCTGGATATTGAGCAGGCTGTATTCTGTCATAAAAGAAGCGAACAAAAACCTCGATACCTTTAAATTCAATGAAGCGGCGAATCTTTTATACGGGTTTTTCTGGCATGATTTCTGCGATTGGTACCTTGAATTAATAAAAACCAACATCAAGGACCCTCATAATCAGCTTATCATGTATAAAGTGCTGGAAAAGTTCTTACGCGTCATTCATCCCTTCATGCCGTTCATTACCGAAGAGATCTGGCATCTCCTTCACCCGGCAGCCGATTCTATCATGCTCCAGCCATCACCGCACCTGCAAACAAACCTCATGAGTAAGAAAATCGAAGAAAAAATGTCCCGGGTCTTCGCAGCGGTCACTGCTATACGTAACATACGGACTGAACTGGAGATACCGCCTGCCAGTGTCATCGATTTCAAGATTTTTGCTCCTTTAGACACGCAAAAACTCTTTCAATCTCTTGCGACGCATATTGAGAATGTTTCGAAAAACAGGCTTATGAGCACGGGGGATCAAACAGAATACGTCCATGCGCCGGGACAATTCGATTTAGTCTTAAACGAAGCGCATATCGTTATTCCGCTTTCCGGAGTCCTGGATACCCAAAAGCATAAAAACAAGATAGATATTGAGATACAAAAGACCCTCGCTGAGATCAAAGCAAAAGAGGATCTTTTATCGAATGAAAACTTTGTAAAACGGGCGCCGCAGGAAATAGTGGAAAAAGAGAAAATAAAATTATCGGAACTTAACGAAAAGTTAAAAAAACAGAAGGAGGTGCGCGATGGACTCCAATAAGTATTTTCTTTCCCACGAAGAACCGAGCTTGGACCAGAGCAAACTAGACAGTATTGTCAGGCATGCCTTATGCGAAGATATCGGCAAAGGGGATATCACCACGCAACTGACCATCCCCCAGGATAAGCATATCAAAGCCGTCTTGGTCGCAAAAGACGATTGCGTCATCTGCGGGATGGAGGCGATCGAAAGGGTATTTGTCACGGTAGATAAGAATATAACGTTCACCCCCCGGGTAAAAGAAGGCCAGGGGATAAAAAAAGGAAAAAAGATAGCCCTTATCGACGGCAAAGCCCATAGTATCCTCAGCGCCGAGCGGGTCGGACTGAACCTTTTAAGCATGCTTTCGGGGATCGCGACAAAAACGAGGGAATATGTCGAGAAAGTAAAGCCGTATAAAGTCAAGATCACCGATACCCGTAAAACAATGCCGGGCTTGAGAGAGCTGCAAAAATACGCCGTGCGCATCGGAGGCGGCTTCAACCACCGTATGGCGTTGGATGAAATGATCTTGATAAAAGACAATCATATCCAGATCATGGACGGGTATCACCAATTCCCCAAAGTCCCGAAAGGGTATAAAATCGAGATTGAAGTGCAGAATATGCAGGAATTCAACCACGCGATGCGCTTTAAGCCGGATGTCATCATGCTGGACAACATGGAAATCGCGGATATTAAAAAAGCGGTAAAGATCCGCGATAACATTCGCTTTGACAGCCATCATCCCAAGACAAAGCTCGAAACTTCAGGAGGAGTCAATATTAAGATCGTAAAGAAACTTGCGGCAACCGGAGTTGATATTATTTCTGTCGGAGACTTGACCCATTCCTTTAAGTCGGCGGATATAAGCTTAGATATCCTCCCGGGATAAGCACAACCTTAAAAACCGCGATACGGTAAGAGACAGCCATTGATGAGGCGGTATCAATGGCTGTTTGATTTCATGGAAAAATTCTCGCTTTCCTCAGCACAATTTAAACCTTGCGGCGACCAGCCAAAAGCGATAGAAGACCTCGCCCGGTCAATACGGGAAGGAAACCCCTGTCAAACACTTTTAGGAGTGACCGGCTCAGGTAAAACCTTTACGCTCGCCAATGTCATTGAAAAGGTAAATCTTCCGACGCTGGTCATCTCGCATAATAAAACCCTCGCCGCCCAGCTTTACGCGGAGTTCAAAGAATTCTTCCCGAATAACGCGGTAGAATATTTTGTCAGCTACTACGATTATTACCAGCCGGAAGCCTATATACCTTCAACAGACACCTATATTGAAAAGGACTCTTCTATCAATGACCGGCTCGACCGCCTGCGCCTTTCGGCTACCACAAGCCTTATGTCGCGCTCTGATGTCTTGATCATAGCTTCGGTATCCTGTATCTATAACTTAGGCAATCCGGATGATTATAAAGATATGCTCGTTTTCCTCGAACGGGGCCAGCGCATTGCCCGTGACGAGCTCTTGCTGCATTTTATCAAAATTCAATATGAACGTAACGACTATGAATTCATGCGTGGAAAATTCAGGGTGAGGGGGGATTGTATCGAAATATACCCTTCGTATCAGGAAAAAGCGCTGCGCGTGGAGTTACGCGACGATATCATCGAAAGAATATCTGAAATTAACCCTGTTTCAGCTGAGGTACTCACGCTTCTCCAACGCGTGGCGATATACCCGGCAAAACATTTTATAGTTTCCCAGGACAGTATTGGTCAGGCGAGCGCGACGATACTCGCTGAGCTGGACCAACAATTGAGTGTTTTACGCGGCAGGAACAAATTACTGGAAGCCCAAAGGCTTGAATCCCGTACCCGTTACGACATGGAAATGCTTAAAGAGATCGGGTACTGCCGGGGAATAGAGAATTATTCGCGCCATCTTACCGGAAGGCCGGCAGGATCGCGTCCTTATTCGCTAATGGATTATTTCAAGGGAAAATTCCTAACGATCATTGATGAATCTCACGTTACCCTGCCCCAGATACGAGGCATGTATGAAGGAGATAAAGCAAGAAAAGAAACGCTTGTGGAATACGGCTTCCGCCTTCCGTCGTGCCTGGATAACCGGCCGCTCACCTTCAACGAGTTTAACGAACTCATACAACAAACCATCTTTGTATCTGCAACGCCCGCCGATTATGAGATCAAGCGCAGCAAGGGAATGGTCGTTGAACAGATCATCCGCCCGACCGGGCTGATCGACCCTGAAATCATCATTAAGCCGACGAATAACCAGCTTGATGATCTGATAAAAGAAGTCAAGGCGCGCTCCAAGCGCAATGAACGCACTCTGGTAACCACGCTCACAAAGAAAATGGCGGAAGATTTAACCGCCTATTTACAGGAAAAGGGTATCAGGGTAAAATACCTTCATTCCGAAATAGAGACCATTGAACGTTCAAAGATAATACGCCAGCTGCGTAAAAAAGATTTTGATTGTTTAGTCGGTATCAACTTGCTCAGAGAGGGCCTTGATCTGCCGGAAGTTTCTCTCGTGGCTATCTTAGACGCCGATAAAGAAGGGTTCTTACGGTCGGCGACATCGCTTATTCAGGTCTCCGGAAGGGCCGCGCGCAATATCAACGGCACCGTGATCATGTACGCTGATACAGTTACCGATTCCATGAAGAAATCTATTTTTGAAAGCTCCCGGCGCCGCGCGATCCAGGTTGAATTCAACAGAAAGAATAAAATTACTCCCCGTTCGATTGAAAAAGCGATAAAAGAGGGGATCGAAGATATCGCGGGCGCAGAAAGTTTTGTGCGGGAGCTCACGGGTGAGGATAAAGAGGATTACGAAATACATGAATATCTTGCCGGTTTAGAATATGAAATGGAGATGGCAGCAAGGAATTTACAATTTGAACAAGCAGCGTTACTTCGCGATAAGATCAACGCGTTAAAGGAAAAAACCCTCAAAAAAAAGGAATGATTTCATGTTTCTCACAGCCGATATCGGGAATACCAATATTAACTTCGGAGTTTTTAAAGGAAAAAAACTGCTGAAACGCTTTATTATACAAACACAAAAAACCTCCTACACGCAACCACTATCCAGGATATTGAAACATTATCCTGTCCGCAAGGCAATTATTTGCAGTGTCGTCCCTAAGAGCACCGCTCAGCTTGAAAAAACTCTGAAGCGATCCTTGAATACCTCCCCCCTCATTGCGGGACGCGATTATCAAGTCCCCATTAAAAACTTATACCGCTATCCGCGGCAGGTCGGACAGGACCGCCTGGTCAATGCCTATGCCGGGATAATGCTCTATGGAGCGCCGCTGATAGTCATTGATTTCGGCACCGCGGTCACGTTTGACGTTATTTCAAAAAGAAAAGAATATCTAGGAGGCATGATCCTCCCCGGTTTAAGTATTTCTCTCGACGCGCTCAATAAACGAACCGCGCTTTTACCTCGAATAAAGCTGCAGAAACCCGGAGAATTCATCGGTAAAGACACCAGGAACAGCATGTTGAGCGGTATAGTATACGGATTTGCCTGCCTTACCGACGACCTTGTTGAGCGAATAAAAGCTAAAATCGGGACAAACGCCCCGGTTGTCGCCACAGGAGGAAATATTCCCCTGATCCGCTCTTTCTGCAAGAAAATCGATAGGATCGATCAGGATTTAACGTTGAAAGGGTTAGCTTTTCTCTATGAAAGATATTCTCAGTAAACCGGAATTATTCCCGCGAATAGCTTCAATTTAAAATACCTGCCACAAAAATTAACTAAAAATTACCTAACTATAAATATCACTAAGCTTTAAAATGTAATTATCATTGACAACAAGGGGTTTTCTTTGTATATTTATAACTATTCTAAATATGTCTAAACGAGGTGAACTATGGCTGAAAACTCTAATGAAAACAAACCTATCATGACCACCAAAGAGGTCGCCGAATATTTAAACATTCACCCCTTGACCGTGAATAAATACGCGAGGGAAGGCAAGATCCCCGCGTTTAAAATAGGCACCGATTGGCGTTTCCACAAAAGTTATATTGAAAATTGGATCAAAGATAAAGTAACTCATAATGTCGCGGGAAAAGAGCGAAGGAAGAGTGCGACTGCGGCTTTGAATCCTGAAGGATAACCATGAAAACATTTGCCATTCTTTTGAATCCCGCTACTATTGTCGAGCTCAAACGCTTACTGCCCGGGGCGCGCTTCCTTCCGAATGCGGCACTCGAATTCTTATTGCGGAAGAACCTCCCGCTTAAAGTAATCAGGCTTAAAGAAATCACTTCTTCGCGGGGAGAGAAAATCTCCGGATATCTGATCATTTGGCCGGTTTTGAGGAAAACTATCGCTTCGCTTGATAAAGAAATAATCAAAGAAAAGATCATTGAAGCGGGTTTGCTCGCGGGGCGCTTAGGTGCCCGGATCATCGGCACCAATGGCTCATACGGGCTTTCTGCCCTGGACTTAACGGGCGTCACCCGGAAGATCAAGATACCTTTTACCAGCGGGGAGTCCCTTTTAAGCTGGTCATTCTTTGAGTCTCTTTTTTTATCGACTCAAGAAATTGGCCTTGAACTCAAAGATGCTTCAATCGCCATAATCGGGGCCAATTCTACGCTCGGCATGCTTTGCGCCCGAAAGCTGGCTACCTGCGCTTTGAACATCATACTCGCGGATACTGACGTAGAAAAACTTAACGCGTTCAAGGAAACGCTTATCTCCCGGAAGGCACAAGAGGATAAACAAAGCTCTCTCACGGTGATCTCAACCTATGAACTGCCTCAAAAAGCGGCTCATGCGGATATTTTCATCCCGGTATCCAATGCTGCTTGTGAACAACTTACCCATATCAACTTAAAACCGAAAAGCATCATTTGCGCTGTTTCTGATTGCCAATATCTCGAAACAATAGCAGCACTCCTCAAAGATGTCACGGTTATAAAAGGCGGCATTATTAAGATGCCGCCATCGATTGACCTGGGAGTAGATCTCGGGTTACCCGGCAATTTAATAAACGCAGCGCTTGCCGAGCCGATCTTATTGGCATTTGAAGGTAAAACGGGGACTTTTTCTCTCGGGGAAGCGACAAATATTAACAGGCTTGAGGATATCGCCGATATCGCTGTTCAATACGGCTTTGAGATCTATAATCCCCTCAAGCAGTCACTCGTTCATTAACTTATCGCTCAGTATATGTGGTATAAAATCTTTCGCACGGGATGCATTCTCTTCCTGAAGCTGTTTTTCCGGCTTAAAATAGAAGGCCGGGAGAATCTGCCCAAAAAGAGCAATTTTATCGTAGTGGCAAATCATTCCAGCTTTATGGATCCGTTTGTCGTCGCGGCGGCCATACCCGCAAAGATCTATTGTATCGCTTCCCGCTCATTATACGCGTTCCCTCAGTTAAAATGGGCGCTGCGTAAGCTCGACTGCCTGCCGACAGGCGCATCATCCGAATGCGCCATCGACCTTTTAGTTAAGAATAATATCGTAGGATTGTTCCCGGAAGGAGGGATAAGCAGAGACGGTAAATTACGCGATTTTAAACGGGGGGCGGCACTTTTAGCGATGAAAACCGGCCGGCCGATAGTTCCGTGCGCGATCTCAGGGACTTTCGAAGCGCTTCCCTTAAAAGCGAGATTCCCGCGCCTGGTCCCCATATCGATAACCATATGCAAGCCCGTTTTTTTATTAAAAGAGTTCGAGGAAGTCATCGATGATACCGACCTGCAGGAAGGCGTCACGCGGATAAAAAACGCAATAAAGGAAAAGCTAAATGCAAAACAATGATCTCATAGAAATAAGCGTTTCAAAATTGATCCCCGCGAAAAAATGGAGGGTGATCAGGTTATTGACAAAAGTCAATGAATTCCCCAGCTACATGCCGAATGTCAAAGAAGCGACCGTACTGGAGAAAGTGCATAACACCATCAAAACCAGGTGGAAGATCCAGGTTGACAGCGTGCCCATCAGCTGGACGGAAGTCGATACGCTCAAGCTTACCCACAACGAGATCTCGTTTCATTCCACGGAAGGGGACCTTCAGGAATTTAAAGGCGCTTGGAATTTCCAGGACGACCCGCAAGGGACGATCGTGAGCGTCAATGTTTCGCTTAAGATCGATATTCCCGCGATAAAAGAGTTCGCGGAAAGCTATATAAAAAAGCTGCTCACTAAAAACTTTGAAGCGATGTTGGAGGCGATCGAAAAGAAGATCATCTCTCTGCGCTACGATAGTTATAAACACGGCAACATTGACAAAGTCGCCGGATTTGGCATTATCGCTCATCCCTACGATTTCTCTCATTTAGAAAAATGCTTTAAGATGCTCAATCCCGGCTACAGCGTCAGCTCGCCTGAATTTGTCAGCCAGCTCTTCCATGTCAGCCCATCGTTTAAACTCTATGATATTAACGCTTTTAAATCTCAGACCGGGGAAACCGTGAACGGATCGTTCATGATCGCCACCTTTATTCCCGATATGATGGAGAAGGACATCTGGAGCGTATTCTCAAAAGTGGTGCGTGCCTGCAAGATCGCCGAAAAACACGGCATCGGCATTGTCACCTTAGGAGGGTTCACTTCTATCGTCGCTGAACGGATCGGGCAGGAGGTCGCCTCCGAGGTAGATATCGCGGTCACCTCGGGAAACACCTTTACGGCGGCAATGGCTGTCGACGGGGTTAATAAAGCGGCGGATTTAGTAGGCCTTGATATCGGTAAATCCACTTTAACGATCATAGGCGGCACGGGAGATATCGGAAGCGCCTGCGCGAGGGTCTTTGCCGGTAAAGTAAAAAACCTTATCATTACCGGCAGGACAAAATCTCATTTAAGTAACCTAAGCGCTGAGCTCAAAAGAACCAAAAAAGCCCGCGTAACGGCATCACTTGACAATAAAAAAGCGGTTCAAGGAGCCGATATCATCATTGCCGTTGCCAGCGCTACAACACCCATCCTCGAGATCGATTGGTTTAAACCGGGAGCTCTCGTGTGCGATGTCGGCTATCCGAAGAATATTTCCCATGCTCCGACGCAAAGAAACGATATCTTTGTATTTTCCGGGGGATTAGCAAAAAGCCCGACTCCGGTGAGCTTTCCCATCGATTTTTCCCTCCCGTCGCCGCAGGTGATCTACGGGTGTTTCGCTGAAGGAATAATCCTAGCCCTGGAAAAACGCTTTGAGAATTACAGCTTTGGAAGAGGCAATATTACAACGGAAAAAATAGACGAGATACGCGCTTTAGGCAAAAAACACGGTTTTGTTGTCGCTGATTTTTATTGGGGCGACACCCTCATAGACGCTTCGCTTATAGAAAGGATCCAAAGCATCGTTCATGAAAATAAAACTCATCGCGCCCAAAAGGCTTGAAACGTGGGATGAAAATTTCTGGGATTTAAGAACACTCTCTCAACTGACGCGCAAATACGCAGGAGGAGCGCCACTGGCGCTCCCCAGCTTAGCGGCACTGACTCCGAACGATGTTGAAGTAATACTTACCGATGAAAATGTTGAACCGGTCGATTTCGATGAAAAAGTCGACTTAGTAGGGATAACGGGAATGACCTGCGTGATCCCGCGCGCCTACGCGATCGCGGATGAGTTCAGGAAAAGAAGGGTCCCGGTCATTATGGGAGGCATACACGCTTCTATGGTGCCGCAGGAAGCCGCGCAACACTGCGATTCGGTCGTTATCGGAGAAGCAGAAGATATATGGAAGCAGGTAATAGAAGATGCCCAGAAGGGCACTTTGCAAAAAACGTACCGCGCCCCCGGATTCCCCGACCTCACCCAAGCACCCGTCCCTCGCTGGGACCTCTTGAAAAACGAGCGCTATTGCTATTTCACCGTTCAAACCGGCCGCGGCTGCCCCTTTGATTGCGAGTTCTGTTCCGTGCAGAAATTCAACGGGAGGAATTACCGCTCCCGGGACATTGACCTGGTTTTAAAAGAAATATCCTTATTAAAGAGCTTTGATGAAAAAAGGTCGTTTTTCTTTGTCGACGATAATCTACTCGCGAGAAAGGATTACGCGAAAGACCTTTTCACGCGGCTCATTGAGTACCGGATAAAATGGTGGTGCCAGGCCTCAGTGGACAGCCTCAAAGACGATGAAACACTTACGTTGATGTTCAAATCAGGCTGCAGGGAAATATTCGTCGGCTTTGAATCAGTGCAGCAAAACAGTTTACGCGCGATGCACAAAACTCACATGAACAAGGCCGATGAATATAAAGACATTATTGCCAAAGCCCACGCTCATGGATTATCGATCTTCGGATCATTCATCTTAGGAAGCGACTCTGACAATAGCGCTATTTTCCAAGAAACCCGAGATTTTATCAAAGAAACAAATATGGCTTTCGCTATGATCAACGTATTAACGCCTCCGCCCGGGACGGCGCTTTATTCGAGGCTGGAAAATGAGCAACGCCTTTTACCGTGCCCCTGGAATCAATACGACGGAGAACACGTGACCTTTACGCCTCATATCTTATCACTCCAGGAATTACGTGAAAAAAGGATCGAGCTCATAAAGGATCTTTACGCTTACAAAAATTTGTACTCGAGGCTTTCACACCTCTGGAGCAAGGGAGTATTCTTACGGGAAAGAGGGCGCAAAGGATTATTTTCTAAAGGACGTATCTTATTTTCTCTCCTCATGATCTTTCGCGCTTCCTGGTCCCAAACGGTCTTTACCTGGAAATGCTTATGGAGAAAAAACGCCACATCGGTCATAACAGTTTTACTTGCGATCAGTTTCCATGATTATGCGCAGCGCCTTAAGGCAAAAAAATGAACTATACGTTTAACCTTTATTCGATACCGACATTTTTAACCGCACTTTTTCTTTTCAGCCTGGGTTTATCCGTTTTTTTACGGGATAAAAGGTCGGATATTAATTTCAGCTTTCTTTTAGTATGTTTATCCGCCACCATTTGGCAGATGGGTTATTCTTTCGTCTATTTAAGCGCAGATCAACATACCGCGCGTATTTGGCAGAAATTCGTATATTTCGGGATCCCATTCCTATCCCCCGCGATGTACCACTTTTCAACCGCGTACCTTAAACTGAAGCGGCAAAGGAAATATGTCATTTTATCTTATATTTTCGGCGTTTTCTTCCTTGTCATTAACCTTTTTTCGAATTTACTGGTAAGCGATGTAACGAAATATTTCTGGGGATATTATAAGAAAGCGGGGCCTTTGTACACCATTTTTCTCATTTTCTGGCTCGTCCCGGGAATTTCGACTATTTACAACTTATACCGGGAGCGTAAAAAATTTACCAGCCCTCTTGAGCGGGAAAGAAGAAAATACATCTTTATCGCATTTTCCATCGTATTCATCGGATTCTGGGATTTCATACCTGCCTATGGGGTTAATATTTATCCCTTTGGTTTTATCGGCGTAGTCGCATGCCTTTCCACGATAGCATACGCCATTGTGAAATACCGTCTTTTGGATATTACCGTTGTTATCACGCGCGCGGCAGTATTTTTGGCGGTTTATTCCATAGTATTGGGGATCCCGTTTATTCTTTCCGCGGCACTCAAAGAATGGTTCATGAGGCACCTGGGCTCAAATTGGTGGATGGGGCCGTTTTCCGCCTTGGTCATCTTAGGTACCGGCGGGCCGTTTGTTTACGTTTACCTTGAAAAAAAGGCGCAATCGATACTATTACGGGAACAACGCCGTTATCAGGAAATTCTCAAGCATATAGCAGTTGATCTATCCCGGATACGCAATTTACAAAAACTGATCGATTATATCGCTCTTACGGTAACCGATGTTGTCCGTATTTCCCACACGATCATATATGTTCATGATGCCAAAAAAGACGTTTTTCTTTTAAAAGCCGGCACTCACTTAAAAGATTCCCAGCTGCAGGCGATCGACCGGAAGAATATCCTGATCTCCTGGCTTGAGAAAAAAAAGGAGCCGTTAGTATACGAAGAAATCAAGCACCGCGCTCATGAAACTGCCGATCCTGACTTTAAGAAGCTGGAAGATCAAATGAGAAAACTCAACGCCGCGGTTATTGTGCCCTGTTTCCTGCAGGAAAAAATAATGGACTTACTTGTCCTGGGAGAGAAAATCTCGGGAAAGATCTATAATTCAGACGATTTAACGAATTTTTCTTTTTTAGCCAGCGAAGCGGCCCTGGCAACAGAGAACGCTCAATTATACGGCAAGATCGAGGACGAAGTTAAACAGCGCACCGAAGAATTAGTCGATGTGCAGAAACAGCTTGTTCAAGCCGAAAAACTGGCTACCGTAGGCACCCTTGCCGGAGGAGTGGCCCATGAGATCAATAACCCGTTAACGGCGATATTGACTAATGTGCAAATACTCCTGATGAGCGGTGACACTCTGGATACCGATTCAAAAGAATCATTAGAGCTTATAGAAGAAGCAACGAAGCGCTGCCGAAACATTGTTCAAAAACTAATGGCATACGCGAAGAAGCCGCTGGAGGAGTCAAAGGTCGGCAGGGTATTGATATCCGACATATTAAATAAAGTGCTCGCGTTCTTAGGCTACCAGTTTGAACAAGATAACATAAAGATAGAAATAGAGGAAAGGGAAAAGAATTGTTTTGTTCTCGGCAACCAGAATGAATTAGAACAAGTACTAACGAATATCCTCATTAATGCCAAAGACGCTATCATAGGATTTAAAAAAGGCGGGACTATCGCTATTTCAGTAGCCAGAAGCGGCAAATGGATAAAAATCCAGATCAAAGACGAAGGTATCGGTATTCCCCGTGAGGTCATTCATAAAATATTTGACCCGTTCTTTACCACCAAGGATGTCGGCAAGGGATTAGGCCTCGGTTTATCGATATGCCAATCAATTATTGAAAAACACAAAGGGTTGGTCACGGTTGAGTCAGAAGTCAATAAAGGGACCATGTTCAACATTTTACTGCCGGATGCCAAAGAGATAAACGCCATTACAATCTAAAGGCAAGAAAAGGAGCGAACACGCTATGAGTAAGAATATCCTGGTGATCGATGACGAAGATTTAGTGACGGAAAGCTTAAAACGCCTCCTTAAGAAGCAAGGGTATTTCGTCGCTGTTGCCGGTAATAACGCGGAAGCCATGAAAAAGATACAAGAACTCGATTTTGACCTCGTGGTATCGGATATACGGATTCCCGAAGTAAACGGGGTTGAAATTATCAAAAATATAAGGCATTATTATAAGGTATCCCAGAAAAAGCCCATACCGGAGATATTGATCACCGGATACTCCAGTGATGAGCATTTGAAAGAGGCGCAGGCACTCAAAGTTGCCGATTATCTCTACAAGCCATTTGATATAAAAGATTTCCTGGAGATAATCAAAAAAAATCTAAAGTAATATGAACCAACCGATATTTACCGCGGCCAAACAGCGCGAATTCGTCTTCGAACTCATCGTAACACAGGGGGATACGACCCCTTATGGAAGCGCTTCCTTTATTAACTATATCCGCTGGTACAATATTGCCCGGGACGCGCTCCTGGTCTGGAAAAACCTGGGGTTTGAGGACAGTTTAAAGCCGTTCATCGAAACCGAGGTTTCTTTCTGTGACGTGCAGTATAAGCGCGAAGCTGTTTTGCAGGACGAGATAGTCATTAAGGTCAACGCCGCGGATATAAAAGAAAAAGAATTTAACCTGCTCTTCACCTTGATCCGTAAAGATAACGCGTTATTGATCAGCCTGGGGAAACAAAAGATATGCCTGCGCAACTCAAAAACAGGGGAAGTGGTCAATCTACCGGAAAATCTGGTCAAAAATATTTTGTCGCCTATTGCCGTCGATGAAAAATCACTGCTGTTCAAATATTAACGCTTAAATGAAAACATTCAATGCGGGGTTTGATATCTATTTTGAGGACCTTTCAGCTTCAGGGAAAGTCCATTTGGAAAAGATCGGCGAATGGATGTCCATGACCCGCGAACAGTATTTTAAGTCTTCCTGCCCTGACCACCTCAAGTTCGTTGAAAGCCCCATACAGATGTTTACCATGGGATTGTCCATTACCGTAACGGGGAGCTCCCGCTGGGCGGATAGGATCCAGGCGGTCCTTACGACCGCTAATATCAAAAAAATATCATTTGAAATGCATATAGACTTTAAAAACGAACGCACCGGCAAAGTGATCGCGAAAGGCGTGCAAAAGGTAGCCTTTGTCGATGTCGTAGCCAAGAAGTTCACTAATATTCCCGACGACATGAAACAGGTGATCATAAACTTTATTAACCCGTAAAAAAGGCGGCAAAGAAGTTTTACCATGGCTCTATGAAAATATTAAATAATTTATACAAATACCTGGGCGATGTGTTGATCAAAACCTTCATCCTTTTCGCGGTATTGATCATCCCCTTAACTGCGGTGGCCCTTAAATTCAAGTATGACTCTGTCGCTTACGGATGGTTTATGGTGGCTTTTATCTTTATTTTATCCATAGAAAGGACGTGGGAAACTTTCTATTCTTTTCAGGAAAAAAGAAAACATAAATTATACGGCGATTGGACGCTCGCGGTAGTATCAGTCGCTTATATACTTTTGATCTTTACGACCTTATTCGAGTTCTTTGTTTTTCCTGTCACCCTGAACATTACCCTCTCGCTCTATGGGTTATTCCTCTTTATTGCCGGGTTTTTACTGCGCTTATCGGGGATAAAAACCCTGAACCATCAATGGACAGTCCATGCAGTAGGAGCGAGCAAAATAAAAGATATTTACATTGTTAAATCGGGACCGTATAAATATATGCGTCACCCGATCTATTTGGGCGTTATTCTCGAAGTCCTCAGTATCCCCTTGATCTGGAACGCTTACTTGGCTTTTTTTATCGCTTTAGCCTTAAATGTGCCTTTGCAGATCATACGCGCTTATTTAGAAGAAAAAACATCGCTGCGGAGGTTCGGCGCAGATTTTACCAGGTACCTAAAAGAAACACCGGCATTCTTTCCTTATCGTATCACTAAAAGAAAATAATGTTCACCTCAATCAATCATTTCACCCTTTCAGCGCTCTTAACTTCAATAACTACGCTCTTCCTCGGGCTTTTTGTTCTGTTCAGGGGAGGGACGAAGCGAAAATCGTATTTCATTTTTACTCTTTACACGTTAAGCATCTCTTTATGGAGTTTTTCCGTTTCGCGCTTTGACTCGACCCTCATTGATGACGTCCTGTTTTGGGGCCGCTTCCTCCATATGGGGGCGATCTTTATCCCTATTTTCGGACTACACTTTATACTTCACCTGCTTGAGATCAACAAACAAAATAAAGCAATTATTATAAGTTCCTACGCCGTCGGCGCGGTATTTACGTACTTTAATTTATTCACCTTGAAATTGATCAAGGGGATCACCTATCGGTCAAATTATTCTTTTCCGACCCCCAGCACTTTATATCCGGCATTCTTTTTGTTTTTTGTTTTATGCACCGGATTCTGCTTAATGAAATTATACTTCGGCTTTAAAGATTCAAAAAGCGAGATCGCGAATCAAAGAAAGTACCTTTTTTGGGGGTCATTGATCGGATACACCGGCGGGTTGAATAATTTCCTCATTACCGCTAATATTGAGATATTCCCGCTGCACCCATTCGGCGTTTACGCCATACTTATTTATGTCGCGATTTCCACGTACGCAATTATACGTTACCGCCTTATGGACATATCGGTAGCCGTCACGAGAACGGGAGTATTTGTGGCAGTATACACCATAGTGCTGGGGATCCCGTTCGCGGTGGCTTATTTTTTACGCTTGTGGCTGATCGGTATATTCGATATAAACTGGTGGGCAATACCGCTGTCGATAATGGCGGTTTTGGCTACCGTCGGACCGTTTATTTATATCTATTTTGAACGCAAGGCCGAAGACAGGCTTTTAAAAGAGCAAAAGCGCTATCAAAACACCCTGCGCCAGGCATCGATCGGCATGACGCGTATCCGCAGTTTACGCAAGTTGCTTGAGCTTATCGCGCATATAATCACGAAGACCGTGCGAATATCATTCGCCGCGGTATATCTTTTTCATGAAGCCGACGAAGAATACGTATTACAGGTCTGCAGGGTCAAGAATAAAATGCTGGCGAGCAAACTATCGGCTCACTGCGCGTTGATCGAATGGATAAAAAACAACCAGGCCCCCTTGCTTTACGAAGAAATTAAACGCAAGATGATCGACGAAAAAAACACGGATTACCGATTGGTCGAAGAAGAGATGAGGCTCCTGGGTGCTTCGGTAATCCTTCCCAGTTTGCTGGAAAATAAGCTTTTAGGGCTATTGGTCCTGGGGAACAAACTTTCCGGCCGGATGTTCACCCCCGAAGACTTAAGCGTGTTCCAGGTCCTCGCCAGCCAGGCGGCCCTCGCCATTGAAAACGCCCAATTCTATGAAGATGCCAAAGAAATGCAGGGCCAGATCGCCCAGGCTGAAAAAATGGCTACTATCGGCACCATGGCTGACGGATTGTCACACCAGATCAATAACCGCTTTTACGCGCTCTCCTTGATAGCGGGGGACACCATCGACACCATCAAAATGACCGACGCTTCAAATTGTTCCACTGAGATCAAAGACATGTTAGGCCAGATCAACCACGCCCTTGAACGCATCCAATTCAATGTCCTCCAGGGAGGAGAGGTGGTCAAAGGTATCTTAAAATACACCCGTAAGGGCGATGAAGGCTTTGAAGCCCTTACCATGGACCAGGTCATTGACGGTACTTTAGCCATGGTGCAGTATAAAGTCAAATTAGCTGATTTCGACCTCATCCGGGAATACCCCTGCGACCTGGCGAAGATCAAAGGCAACCTCGTGCAACTGGAAGAAGTATTCTTCAACTTTATCGATAATGCCTATGATGCTATTGTAGAACGCAGATCAACGCTTAAAGAAGAAGGGTATCGGGGAAAAATAATCATCCGCGCCCAGGCACTGGATGCTGTTATGCGCATAGAGATACAGGATAACGGAATGGGAGTCAAAGAAGAAAACGCAAAAAAGCTCTTCACCCCTTTCTTTACCACTAAAGTATCTTCGCGCAGAGGCACAGGGCTGGGGTTATACGTCATCAACAAGATCATTACCGAAACCCATAAAGGCAAGATATTCATTGAATCACAGCATACAATCGGCACGAAATTCATCGTCGAGCTGCCTATCGCCGCACAAACGTAATTATGCACAGGTTCCTTACCGAGACAGTTTTTAGCTCTTTATACGGCATCATTACCGTTTTATTTGCCTGTGAACGCATGACAGCCACGATATCCGCGGCACGGAAATCCGTAAAACAGCCCCCCCAGTTGCTCACCACTATCCCGTTGCTCACCTACTGCTTATTAGCTTTTGCGGCGGTCATTGAATATTTCATAGGGAGCAGGGCGCTCAATTACTGGATAAGCGCCTGCGGCTTCGCGATTTTTATGACCGGCATAAAACTTCGTACTGCAGCAATTAAAGAATTTGCCGATAACTGGAATATACATATTACTGCCAAGTCCATAAAAAAGATCATAACTTCGGGGCCGTACTGTTTTGTCCGGCACCCGTATTATTTAGCAGTCATACTTGAATTAACCGGTTTTTCATTAATTTCCAACTCATATTTTACCCTTACGGCGGTAGCGCTCATCCAACTGCCGCTGCTTTTAATGCGTATCGATCGGGAAGAAAAAGAGTTAGAAGATAAATTCCCCGGTATATATTTACCTTACAAGAAAACGGTTAACGCTTTATTGCCCGCCCTGCGGGGGCCGTTGAGGCAGACGAAAGGAAGATGACCATGCATCAAGTATGCGATCTCATAAAGACTTTAGGAGCCAAGCAGGTAATTGATATTAAGAGGGCTCACGAAGAGATGTTAAAATATTCGCGCAGTTACATGACGCTCCATTGCATGGTCTGCCTCTTAAACGTCGGCTTCTTCGAAAGCATGGACGCGCAAGGAAAAGTAAACTGCGCTGACTTCTCGCGACAGAAGCATTTAGAAAAAGAAATACTGGCTATCCTCTGTGAATACCTTTTTGCCACGCGCATGTTCGGCCGTTCGGGAAACGACTATTTTCTAACAAAACAGGGCGCGTATTCGCTTACCTATGCTCAAGGGGCATTTTATTTCATCCACGCGTACGCTCCAATATTCGAGAACCTGGATGCGCTGCTCAAAAAACAAAAAGTATACGGAAAAGATATTTTCCGCAGGGAAAGATCTGTTTCTAAAGCAAGCGCGGAAACCGAAAAATGGCTGCCATTCCCCATCGCCTGCGACATCATCAGGAAATACAAATTTAAAAGAGTGCTGGATCTCGGATGCGGGAGCGCCGAATTCCTCATGAGCCTCTGCAGCCGGGAAAAAGGGCTGTACGCCTGCGGCATTGATGTCTCCGCGGAATCCATCCAGTATGCCCAAGGCTTGATCAATAAGCGGGGAATGGACAAAAAAATAAGATTACTTGTTGGAGATATCTTTAAAATTGATACAATAGATGAGGATTTAGGTACTGTCGATGCCATTACCAGCATGTATGTCGTGCATGAGTTTATCGGAGATGACTTAACAAAAATAACCGAGCTTTTCAAAAAAATCAGGGCCCGATTCAGGGGCGCCTCCGTCATCATCTGCGAGCTCTGCAGGCAGCCCTCGGCACTAATACGCAAAAACGCTTCCGCTATCGCTGAACATCATCTCTTTCACGCGCTGGCCAAGCAACGCCTTCTCTCCCGGGAAGAGTGGAGGGAATTATTCAAGAAAACTGGTTATGAGGTCGTTGAAGAACGGCGCTTTGATTTCGCCAGCCAATGTTATTTTGTCTTAAAATAAAGAAATTATGAACAATTTCGCAATTTCAGCCTTATTAACTTCCCTGACCACGTTATTTTTGGCATTATTCGTATTTATCAAGAACCCTAATGCCAAACTAAACAGGATTTTCACGCTTTATTCCTTGTGCATCGCTGTGTGGAGCTTCTTTGTCTCAATACACGGCTTTACCAGAAGCCAGGCGACATCAATGTTTGCGGCGCACGCCCTGCATATCGGCGCGGCATCTATTCCCGTCACTTTTGTGCATTTTGTCATGGTATTCCTTAACGATATAATCACCCCGTTCAAAAAATGGCTCCTGCGGCTCATGTATCTCATAGCCTGCGTATCAGCAACGGCAGGATTTACCCCTTTATTCGTAAAAGAGGTCACTGCCCGGCATAACGTCCTCTATCTCATGAAGCCCGGTGGGGTATGGTACCATCTTTTTGTATTTTATTTTGCTGCCTGCGTTTCTTACGGTTTATACCGCCTTTTCCTGGAATATATACGCTCAAAAGGCCTGCGGCATAACCAGATGAAATACCTCTTCTGGAGCTCGCTCTTTGGGTTTATCGGCGGGATCAATAATTTCCTTATCATCTATGATATCGATATATTCCCCTTGAACCCCTACGGCACGTACGCCGTACCGCTTTATGTGTGCGTCGCCACCTATGCCATCATCAAATACCGTTTCATGGATATTAAAGTTGCCATAACCCGCACCGGTATTTTTGTGCTTGTTTACACTTTTGTTTTAGGGATCCCCTTTGCGGTAGCATTATTGGCGAAATATTGGCTGATCAGCGTATTTAACCTTAATTGGTGGGCGGTCCCCTTGATCTTAATGGCGGTTTTAGCGACTGTCGGCCCGTTCATTTATATTTACTTAGAAAGCAAAGCGGAGGGGAGGATCCTCAAAGAACAAAAAAGGTACCAGGACACGTTAAAACAGGCCTCGATCGGAATGACGCGCATTAGAAGCCTGCGCAGGCTTTTGGACCTGATCACCCACATCATTACCAAAACGGTGAGGATTTCTTTTGCGGCGATCTATCTTTTTCACGCGGATGAGCAGGAATTCACTTTACAGGTATGCAGGGACAGGGGAAGAGTGCTTACTAAAAAATTACCGGCGAGAAATCCTCTCTTTACCTGGCTCAACAAAAACAGGCAGCCGCTGGTATATGAAGAAGTAAAGAGGAAAATGCAGGACTTTAATGAACCGGTATACAAAACGCTGGAAGAGAACATGCGCCTGTTGACCGCGGCAGTCATAATCCCCAGCTTCCTGGAAAACAAGCTTTTAGGCTTTATTGTGCTCGGAGATAAACTTTCCGGCCAAATTTACACGCTTGAAGACCTCAATGTTTTCCAGGTCCTTGCCAGCCAGGCAGCCTTAGCCATTGAAAACGCGCAATTCTATGAAGAAGCCAAAGAAATGCAGAGCCAGATCGCCCAGGCTGAGAAGATGGCTACTATCGGCACTATGGCTGACGGATTGTCGCACCAGATCAATAACCGCTTTTACGCGCTCTCCTTGATCGCGGGCGACACCATCGATACTATCAAAATGACCGATACTTCAGCCTGCTCCAAAGAAATAAAAGACATGTTTGAACAGATAAACCACGCCCTTGACCGCATCCAGACCAATGTTTTACAGGGAGGCGAAGTAGTGCGAGGCATCTTAAAATATACCCGTAAAGGAGATGAAGGCTTTGAAGCCCTGACCATGGACCAGATAATCGACGGGACTCTCGCTATGGTCCAATACAAAATAAAACTTTCTGAAATAGACTTTGTCCGCGAATACCCGCAAGATCTGGCAAAAATAAAAGGCAACCTCGTACAGTTAGAAGAAGTATTCTTTAATTTTATCGATAATGCCTATGACGCTATTGTTGAACGCCGCACCATGCTCAAAGAACCGGGCTACAAAGGAAAGCTCGTCATCCACGCGAGGCGACAAGACAATATTATCCGCATAGAGGTGCAAGACAACGGGATGGGAGTAAAAGAAGAGAACTTGAACAAGCTTTTCGCACCCTTCTTTACGACAAAAGTATCTTCAAGGAGGGGGACAGGGCTTGGTTTATATGTTATCAACAAGATCATCACTGAGACCCATACTGGAAAGATATTCATAGAATCCACGCATAAATCGGGCACCCGCTTTATCGTAGAGCTGCCTGCCGCCTAACAGATCAATCCGCTGTATTTTTATTTCAAAAGCCCCCGTTCAAATCGTCATTGAAAAGAAAAAATATTTTTACTCCGAACTCAAAAATGATATAATTGTTCATTGATCCGGAATTTAGCCATGCCGCGTATTACTTTTCGCAATTACCGCGGCTTAAAGATATAGATAACACTCATGCCTACTCGGCCGATATCCGATATAAAAGAACGCAGCGTTATTATATTTCTTACCACGAGCGTCATTCTCTATGTAGCCTTTTTAACCGTTCTTTGTTTCCTCAAATACCGCGCCTTTACGTACTGGGATTTTGACCTTGCGGTTCACTCTCAGATCATGTGGAATATGCTCCACGGATCACTCGATAGCTCTATTTTAGGGGTAAATTTCTTCGGCAACCACGTCCATCCCGTTTCCTTCTTATTTGCGCCGGTGTACATGCTGTTTCCGCATCCTCTTACACTCCTGTTCTTACAGTCCTTGGCGTTAGGAGCGGGCGCCTTCCCGCTCTACTATCTGGCAAGGCTGCTGGTTGGCTACCGATGGGCTTTGGTTATCGCATTACTATACCTTATCAATCCCTTAACGGCATATATTAATTTATACGAATTCCATCCTGTAGCTTTCTCTATCTTTTTCCTGCTCTGCGCGCTTTATTACTACCAAAAAGGCAATTTCAGGAACTACTTGCTATTTCTCTTACTCTCAATGGCCTGCCAGGAAAATATCGCTCTTGCCGCTATAGCGCTCGGCTTACACGCGCTCTCCAAACATAAAAGCCGCTCCTGGATAATCACGCCGATACTTTTAGGAACGGCTTATTTTTTACTGTGCATATTCCTCATCATACCGCACTGCGCCAAAGGTATAATAGAATTCATTAATATATACAAACATCTCGGCGATTCATATACCGGCATCCTGCTCAAGATCGTTACCCAGCCCGGAGAAATTTTAAAGATCATGTTCTCCTGGGGGAAACTCAAGTACCTCAATGAGCTTTTCGCGTTGTTCCTGTACCTGCCGCTCTGGTCGCCTTCAAGTCTGTTTCCGGCGCTTCCTTTTCTTATTCAGCATTTATTATCCATACGGGATTCGGAAACCATGATCATGTTCCATTATACCGCGGAAATGATACCATTTCTTCTTTTCGCGTATGTCAACGGCTTAAAAAAGGTACTCTCTCAGGAATGGGTTAAAAAGAATAAACCGGCGGCGGCGGCGGCTATATTCTTAACTTCTTTTTTCCTAAGCGCTCATATGGGGCCGTATATCGGTTTGATAAACAAATATAACATTTACCTGCAAAAAAGCCCGCTCGACCTGGACAAGGAGCTCATCCTGAAGGAAATCTCACCTCATGAACCCGTAATTGCCACCTTTGAATTCCTGCCGCATCTTACTCACCGTAAATCTCTCTATTCTTTTCATCATTTATATATCGGGGTCCACACTATGTCGAAAAAGAAATATTATTTACCCCCTGACGCCCGCTCGGCATTGATAGATTTTAACGACCCTCAGACTTTCTACGCTTTTTTCAAGGATAAACCCGTGTCTACCTTTAACACCTTTATTAACTCTGACGAATGGAAAGCGCAGCGGGTGATCAATAACCTCGTTTTATTTCAAAAGGGAGAGAGCGAAAAATACCCGCTTTACGAAATACTCAAAACGAATTCCGAAATTGAAAATAACAACCCCTGCGCGCTTAGCTGTTCAATTGAATTACTGGGACACGGCCCGGTCAAAATAAATAATACCTGTTTGGACTTTGCCGTATATTGGCGCTCCACGGGAAAAACAAACAAAGACATCGGCGTTTACTATGCCGTCGAAGATGTTGCCGGGGAAAAATGTTTTTTTAATTTATTTTCTCCGTTATGCTACACGATATTTCCCGCATATTTATGGGAACCCGGCTGTATCATAAAAGAATACAAGTATTTAAAACTGCCGAACGGCCTGCCGGAGGGAAGGTATAAACTGCTGATCACGTTCATTGACAAAATCACGAACGAAACCATAAAACCGCCGCGCGCGGATCCAAACGGGATGATCTTGTTAACCGAGTTTACCATTAATGAGTGAGCATAACGATACGTTCAGCCAGGAGTATGTTTGTTGCAATTTATGCGGCGCCGATAATTATACCATCGTCTATAAATCTTACTCCGGGGATATATCGGCGCTCAAGAAGGATTACGCGATAACCGACCACACGCTTGAGCCCCCGCCGCGCCTTGTCAAATGCCGGCATTGTGATCTTATATATGCTAATCCCCGTCAGCCTGCGCAAGTATTAAGTTCAACCTATAAAAGCATGAGGGACGAAGCTTATATCCAGGAGGAGAAAGGAAGGCGCTTAGCGGACCGGGCGATCTTGCGGGTACTCAAAAAAATGGGAAAAACAGGCCGGCTGCTGGAAATAGGATGCGCGACCGGGTTTTTTTTGGACGAAGCGCGAAAATCCGGATGGGAGGTTTACGGCGTGGAATTGTCATCCTGGGCAGTCAGCTATGCTCACGACAACCTTAAAATAGATTCTATCTTCGAAAGCTCCTTGCAGGAAAAACGCTTTAACGCCAATTACTTTGACGTTGTTTTAATGAAAGACACTTTAGAACATGTCGTTGACCCCCGGGGGCTTCTCAATGAATCCAGAAGGATACTGAAAAATAACGGTATCATCTGCATTACTACCCCCGATATAGACAGCCTGATCAGCAGGATATTAAAAGCGCGCTGGTGGGGGATTAAACAGTACCATATCTATTATTTTACGCGCAAGACTTTATTCGCGATGTTAGGCGCTTGCGGTTTTATCCCGGTTAAGAACAAATCGCATACCCGGATATTCAGCCTGCGCTATTGGATCAGCAGATTTAAATCGTATAACCGGTTCCTGCACGACTTTTTTATATTTCTCATTCAACGCCGCATAATACGCGACGTGTTGTTTCCAGTCGACTTTAAAGACCAGATCGAAGTTTACGCGAAGAAATCACGTAAGCTGGAATACTTGGAAGAGTTGGAAGCACAGCCTGAGAAAGAACACAGGAACAACCTTAAAACCGTAGTAGTACTGCCCGCGTATAACGCGGCGTTGACCCTCGCTAAGACCGTAGCTGATATTCCCCGTGAAGTTGTCGATGACATTATCCTTGTCGATGATGCCTCAACCGACCATACCGTTGCAACAGCGCGGCAATTGAAGCTGAAAGTATTTACGCACGAAAAAAACAAAGGCTACGGAGCAAACCAAAAAACCTGCTATAAAAAGGCTTTAGAACTCGGCGCAGACATTGTCATTATGGTCCACCCTGATTACCAGTACGACCCGAAAGCGATCCGCGAGCTCATCACTCCGATAAAACAGGGTAAGGCAGATGCCGTTTTTGGCTCCCGGATGATGAAGGGGGGGGCACTCATCGGCGGCATGCCCCTCTGGAAGCAGAATGTCAATATAATCCTTACTGCTCTTCTCAATATTTCTTTCAGCACATTTCTTACGGAATATCACTCCGGCTTCAGGGCATATTCGGCAAAAGCGCTTCATTCGATCCATTACCCCTTAAATAGCGATACTTTCGTTTTTGACACCGAGATCATCGCGCAGATATTACTTCGCGGCCTTAAGATCGAAGAGATCCCCATTCGGACCAGGTACTTTGACGAGGCGTCAACGATTAAATTCTTGCCTGCCGTTTTTTACGGCCTCGGGATATTATTAACTATCGGGAAATATATTTTACACACGCGTACTTTTATACGCTTCAGACAATTTAAATAAGCATCCCCGTCCTTCAAAAGGAAAAACTATGCCCGGAATACGCTTACCAATACCCAAGAGCGTTATTTGAAATTTCTTCACGCCTATGCTATACTTGGTATATTAGTTTTTCCCCAAAACAAACTCAAGAGAAACCATACAAAAAGGATGCCGGCCATGAAGAAACCCATACAGGTATTAATAGCGTTCATTGCTACCGTAATGCCTTTTTACGCGTATAGCGCCCCCATTAGACTGGAGAACAATCCCGCCTGGAAGGCTCAAATGTTCCTGGCTCAACAGATCAAAGGGATCGGGCTGATAGATTCTTACCAGGAAGACAATACAAATATCAGTTACGTCTATGACAATGCGCTGGCCGCGATCGCATCAACGGTCATGGGGAATTACGGACTGGCAAAAGAGATCCTCGTCACCTTAAGCGCCGAGGTAAAGCCTTGCGTTGACAATGTGCCGTACGAAAGTTATATGTTTTCCGATATCGCGGGGACCGGAAGCGGAGCTTCGTATTGCGGGAATTCCGCGTGGTTACTGCAAGCATATAATATTTACCAGAAACATACGAACTCGAAAGAATTTCTTACCACTCAAAAAGCGCTTGCCGATTTCCTGCTCAAGCTTCAAGACCCCAATGACGGCGGGCTGCGCGGCAGCTTCTATGACTCCTGGAAGAGCACTGAACATAATATTATCGCCTGCGCCGCGCTCTCTAATTACGGCCGGTTAAACAATCTTGTCTCATATTACAATAAAGCTCAACAAATCAAAAAGTTCATTATACGCGCCGCAATATGGGACGGCACACGCTTTAACCGCGGCCCCTATGACTCAACCGAAGTCACCGATACACAGGCACTCGGGGTCCTCCTTTTAGGAGCAAAATACAAAGCCGCCTTAACATGGGCGGAAAATAACCTCACCTTGACTAAACCGGTAAACAATTCTACAGTGCTCATTAAAGGGTTCGATTATAACAGCCATTTAGACACCGTCTGGATCGAAGGAACGCTCCAAATGTCATTGGCGTTCCGCAGGGCTCAAGTAACTGAAAAATACAGCTTTTATCTCAATGAAGCCGTGAAAGCCCAGCAAAAAGACGGATCGGTCTTATTAGCGACAAACACCGGTGATGCTTCCGACTTCTGGATGCTCCAGCCTTGGAAGGCGGCCGCGCCGACAAGCTGGCTTATTTTCAATAAACTCAAGTTCAATCCTCTTGTCCTTTATTAACTCATACGACAAGCCAGGACATATTATAATACGCCCCCGCAACCGGCGATACCATTTTAGCTTCGTTCATCTAATTTTACCCCTTCTTTATGCGGCGGCAGGTTCGAAACTTCTTCTTTACATTCCAAATCATATACCGTATAATTTTTCGTAGATAAGGGGGAGGCATGTCCACAAAATCCACAGTAATGATCGGTACGTTGCTGCTCGATCAAGGCATTATCACCCAGGAACAGTTAGAAGCGGGCTTAAAAGAACAGAAGAAAACAAACGAACATATCTGCACAACCCTGGTGAGGCTCGGATTTGCGCTCGAGGAAAGGATATTCACCGTACTTTCCCGTCAACTCAACGTCCCGTACGTCAAATTAAACGAATTAGAAATTCCCTCCGCAGTGATCCAAAAGGTCACTCCGAAATTCTCAAGCCATTATAAGATCATCCCTATTGATTTGACCGAAAACACACTGACCATCGCCATAGCAGACCCTCTGGATACCCGCACCCTTGACGACCTGCGGTTGCTGCTGGGTTTCGAGGTAAAAGGCGTCTTGACCAGTGAATTCCAGATCCAGGAAGCTATAAGGAAATATTACGGGGTTGGAGCTGAAACGCTTGAAAAAATGATCCAGCAAAAGCTTCCCGATGAAGGGGTCAACCTCGATATTCAGAAGACTGAAGACCTTGAAGCCCTGGCTGAAGGCGCCTCGATCATAAAATTCGTCAATCAAATACTGACCGAAGCCATTAAAGACCGGGCGACCGATATCCATCTGGAGCCGTTTGAAGGCGAATTACGCACGCGCTTTCGCATTGACGGGATACTCTATAATATCAACACTCCCAAAACGATCAGTTCGTTCCATCAAGCGATCGTTTCACGCATTAAGATCATGGCGAGCCTTAATATCGCGGAACACAGGCTGCCGCAGGATGGAAGGATCAAGATCGGCGTTAATAACACCGAACTTGACCTGCGTATTTCCACGCTGCCGACAGCTTTCGGGGAAGCGGTGCATATCAGGATCTTAAGCCAGCGGTTTTTCCTTGAACTTGAGAAATTAGGGCTCCTGCCGCAGGACCTTGCGATCATCGAACAAGTGATCAAAAAACCGCACGGGATCATTTTCGTAACCGGCCCTACCGGTTCAGGAAAATCAACCACACTCTATGCCAGCCTCGCGCGGATCAATTCCGATTCGGTTAAGATCATAACCATAGAAGACCCCATAGAATATCAGCTCAAAGGCGTCAACCAAATGCAGGTCATCCCTAAGATCGGCCTCGATTTTGCCATGGGACTGAGGCACATGCTTCGCCATGACCCGGACATCATGATGATCGGGGAAGTCAGGGATTATGAGACCGCGGAAATCGCAATTCGCGCCGCGTTAACAGGGCACCTCGTTTTTTCAACCCTGCATACCAATGACGCGCCCGGGGCGGTAACGCGCCTCGTCGACATGGGAATCGAACCATTTTTAGTATCCTCTTCGCTTGAATGCCTTATTGCCCAGCGTTTAGTGCGTATGATCTGCCCAAAATGTAAAGCTGCATTACCGGCAAAGAAAGCGATCCTTGGACGGGTCGATGATATGAATATGCCCCATAAAAACACGGTATTTTATGAAGGCAAAGGTTGTGAAGAATGCCGTTTTACCGGATACCAGGGGAGGACCGCGATCTATGAGATCCTCACGATCACCGAAGCTATAAGAGACATGATCATAAATCACTCCTCAAGCCAGCAGATTAAGCAAAAAGCCATTTCTCAAGGAATGCGCACGATGCGGCAAAACGGCATGCAAAAAGTAGAACTCGGCATCACCACGTTCACTGAAGTTGTCCGCGTCACCCAACAGGAAGAATTACCTGAAGAATAAGCATGCAGAAATATATTTATACCGCGAAATCAAGGCCGGGAGAGACTATTCAGGACAGCATTGAAGCGGAAACTGAAGAAGACGCCATAAATAAAATAACCCAGTTGGGATATTTTCCGGTTTCTATTCAGAACTCAGCGCCCCGCCTTCAAAAATCAGGTTTTCGCAGGCTCTTAAAGATATCCGATAAGAATATCGCCCTTTTCACCGTTCAACTCGCAAGCCTCTTGGAATCGGGCGTCACCATTTTAAACAGCCTCACCATTGTATCCAATCAAACTGCCGATGCGTACTTTAAATCGGTATTACAGGATATCGCTCATAAGATCAGGAACGGAAAATCTTTATCGGAGAGTTTTGCCGAATATCCCGGGTTGTTCGCGCCGTTATACATCTCCATGATCCACTCAGGCGAAGTCAGCGGAGCGGTGGAGCCCTCACTCAAACGGCTGGCAGAATTCATGGAAAAAGAGGAGGAATTCAAAAGTTCGCTCTGGGCTGCGTTAACCTATCCGTTTTTTCTCTTAGCGGTCAGTATCATAACGGTTTTGGTCCTTTTAGGGTTTGTTATTCCCCGGCTGGTCTCTATGTTCTCCGATATGGGACAGGTTTTACCGTTGCCGACACAAATTTTAGTTAATTTCTCGGCATTCTTGCGTAACTACTGGCTCATTATAGGATTAATCCTTATAACGATGGTTTTCATTATCCGCCAGCTCTACCTAAAACCTGAAGGGAGGCTCATCTTTGACCGTTTCAAGATCCATATGCCGGGATTAGGGACCATTATCTTAAAGACTGAGATCAGCCGTTTCGTCCGCACGTTATCTCTTTTAATTTCAGGAGGGATCCCGATCGTATACGCGCTGGATGTCACCACTGCATCTATCCAAAACGTACTTTTAAAAAAAGAGGTCTTAACCTTTAAAGAAAAACTATCGCATGGAACAAGCCTTTCCCAATGCCTCAAGGATTCCCGCTTATTCCCTGCCTTAGTTACTAACATCGTCAATACGGGGGAGGAATCGGGAAACCTGGAAAAAGCTCTTTTAAGGATCGCCATAGATTATGAAAAAGAGGTCGACCGCGTCATTAAAACGTTAACCCGGCTTTTAGAGCCGGTCATAATCTTGATCATGGGATTAGTCGTCGGGTTTATCGTCATCTCAATGCTCTTGCCTATATTCCAGATCAATTTAATCGTGAGATAGCCGAATGGAACTAAAAACCTCGCCAAAACCTCATCAAGCCTTTACCTTGATCGAATTGATCCTCGTCATAGTCATCATCGGGGTCTTAGCCGCGATGGTCGCTCCCCGGCTCGTGGGACGTTCTGAGCAGGCGAAGACCGCCGCCGCCCAATCAGAAATAAACGCAACCATCGCCCTGGCATTAGACGCGTTTGAAACCGATAATGACCGTTATCCCACGACCGCAGAAGGACTCCAGTCGCTTATCGCTGACCCCGGATCGCTGCCTGGATGGAAAGGGCCGTACCTGAAAAAGATCCCCCATGACCCCTGGGGCCGGGCATACGCTTATACCTCTCCCGGAACGCATAACCAGGATTATGATCTTTCATCTGCCGGCACCAACCTGATCGAAGGGGATAATGACGATATTGTTAACTGGTAAGACAGCTATGCGCAAAACGCCCGCGCGGGACGGTTTCACCTTCATTGAACTGCTTATCGTCATAACGCTGCTGGGGATCCTGACCGCCTTATCAATTCCCCAATTCAAGCGTTCCGCCGAAAACATGCAATTAACAAACAGCTCCGGGCAATTACAATCATATATTAATTTCCTGATCCAACGTTCACTCGTCGAAACAGTGCCGATACGCCTGGTCCTGGACACGCAAAAAAACAGTTACCGGGCGCAAAGAAAAGAAGATATCGGTTACTTCCGGAATTTCCCGCTGCCCGAGGGGATAAAAATGGCAGCCGACAAACAGGAAATATTCGTATATCCTGACGGAACGATAGATAAGATCACGATCACGCTTACCAACAGGCAGAATAAGAGCATTACGCTCACCACGCAAGGGGTGTTCGGTGGGACCAGGATCAAAACGCAATAAAAAAGCATTTTCATTACTGGAATTATTGCTCTCTATAGCGATACTTTCAACAGGTATCGTGGTCATCTTACAGGGTTTCACTTTTTCAACCCGCTCAGCGGCATTATCCTCCGACATGATACAAGCTATTTTCCTGGCGAAAGACAAACTGCAAGAGCTCGAATTCAAGGAAAATAACGCCCTTATCGCTTTTGAACCCCCTGACAGCCGCAAAACCGTTGGAAGGTTCCAAATGCGCTTTCTCAATGAACTCAACAAAGACCTAAACCTATATACCTTAAACGCTGAAATAGCCTGGAAAAGGTCAAAAAGGGAAGAAAAGATGACCATGCAAACATATTTACGATGACCAATAAATACCGGGGATTCACGCTTATAGAATTACTCATTGCCTCAACGCTCTTAGTCATCGTAGCCCTCAGTATTTTTTCTGCGCTCCAAACGGGGATATTTGGCTACGGGAACATTGACGAAACCCTCAACGGTTATTCAACAGGAGGGTACATATTAGAACGCATCAATACCGACTTAAGAAATGCGTTCTTGTTCTCAAAAAGCAAGCCTCATTTCTCGGGAACCGCGGCTGAAATCAGTTTTCTGACTATACTCGACAGCTACGAAGGGAACAGTCGTTCTAAAGATTTCGCGTTTATTTCCTATAAACTTTCTGATAAGAAACTGTTGCGGTTATGCCGGAAGAACGCGGAAAGCCTCAACGAAAATTCCAGCATCCAACCTGAAGAAATGGTAGGTGATATCGACACGATCTTGTTTTCGTACGGCTTGGCTGCCGACCCGAAAGAACCGCTCCTGTGGCAGGCGACCTGGAGCGCTCAAGAGAAATTGCCGAACGCGGTAAAGGTGATCCTGTCGATAAAGCAAAAAACACCGATTACCTTGGAACGGACTATTTATCTGCCTTAAGGATAATAACCGGTCACGACATCGATGATACGAAATAAAGCGCAAGCGCTGATAATTACTCTCTGGACACTTATTATTTTAGCGATACTTGCAATAAGTATCGCCCACCGGGTTTCATTTTCACTCAAGGCCAGCAATTTCCATAAAAACAAGCTTAAAGCTCAATACTGCGCTCACGCGGGATTAAACCGCGCGATCAGGGAGATCGATAATGACCAGACGCCGGATCGCGACTCCTTGAGAGAAAGCTGGGCGAACAACAAAGATATATTTGGAAAGATCGCCTTTAGTCAAGACTCAGGCAGCTTCTCAAGCGTCAGCTATCAGGCGGCCAACACCCAGGAAAATAGCCTGGTATTCGGGGTACGCGATGAAGAACGTTCGATCAACATCAATACCGCTTCCCGGGAATTATTGCTTTCTCTGTTTGAAAATTGCCAGATCCCTAACCCGAATGATCTTATTGATAATATCCTGATCTGGAGGGGAGACAAGGCCGACGAAAATAAAATTTATGAAAAAGCGGGTTATCCCTGTAAAGCGGATAAATTCAGCGTTCTTGAAGAATTACTCCTGGTTAAAGATTTCACCAAAGAATATCTGGAGAAACTAAGGATTTTTATAACCACCTATGGCAGCAATTCAACGGATGCGATCAATATAAACACCGCTTCACCTGAAACCCTGAAGGTCTTCTGCCGGTATGTCGCCCGTACCCTTGCGGAACCGCTCGAAGACAATTACGCGGACGCGGTCGCGTCCAAAATAATAGAATTGCGCGACACTCAAGGTGAATTCCTTGATAAGAACGGGATCACCATAACGCTCTCCGGAGATGAAGAAACCAACATATTCAACAGCCTCGTTGAAAAAGTTGAATTTAAATCCAACTATTTTTTAATTGAAGTTACCGGAAATACGGGTACAATAAAGAGTGGCATTGCCGCGGTTTACAACCGGGAAGAAAAGAAAATAATATCCTTTCATGAAAGCTAAAGCTAAAAATCAGATTTTTGTCTGCCAGGTGATCGAAAATACCGTCAGGGTGCTTACATGCGCTCCCGAGCGTACTGGCCCCTTTGATTTTACCGCATTAGAAGTCATAGCATTGCCCGCCGATGAGGGAGCGGACGAAAAAAAGATCGCGCAAACATTAGCTGAAACCTTAAAAAAACTCGGATTCCAAAGGCAGGAGATCATTCTTTCTTTCCCTCGCGCGAACACGACCTGCCGGTATCTCAAATTCCCCACAAACATACCCGAAGAAATAGATAAAATGCTTTCTTTACAAGCTTCACAATACCTGCCGTACCCCACGCAAGAATTGATCACCGCCTATCAGGTGATTGATCAAGATAAAAACGGCTTTACGCTGATCAACGCGGTTATCGCCCATGCAGAATCTGTCAAGCGCTCTCTCCGTATCTTTAACAACCTCAAATACTCTAAACTTTCGCTTATCTTAAGTTCCTACGGCATTAATAATCTTTTTTGCGCTTTATTCCCCCGGGAGACCGATCCCGTGATGCTTCTGGATATTGACGGACAACAGGTAGAATTGATCGTCACCGGTAACGGTAAGATAATCTTCAACCGGTACTTTAAATTAAGCGGCGACTCATCCTTCTGGAAAAACCTGCTGCGAGAAGAGATCCTAAAGACCCAGGATGCCTTTATAAAAGAAATAGGAAGACCGGCTCCTCAAAAAATGGTCTGTTTAGGGACCAAACAATCACTGGCGCGGATCAACGAAATGCTCGATGAACAGTCCATCGCGTCCTGTGAAATGCGGCTCTTCCCCGATAAATTAAGATTATCCGATGCGGTAAACGAAGTACTCTCTCAAACGCCGTTTTCTTATGCCGGTTTATTCGGCCTGGGCAAAAGCGAACCGGAAGAATCCTTAAAGCTCATCCCTCAGGATATCAAATCAGTACATAAAAGGCTCACCCGGCGCTCTGAATATATCCGCGTTTCTCTCATGACCCTTGGCATCATATTCATGGTAGGCGCCGGAATAAACAAGTTCCTTGCTACAAAAGCCGATTATTTAACCCGCTTAAAAAATGAACTTTCAAAGCTGGAAGCGCAGGCAAAACCGCTTGAAGAGATCGATACCAGACTTAAGATATTAGCAAGCAGGGCGGAAAAGCGGCTTTCAAGCCTTCAAGTATTCTATGAATTGAACAAAGCGCTCCCCGGGGCGATATCATTAACCAGCTTCACCTATGAAGAAAATTCGCAGATCATATTACACGGCCAAGCGCAAACCTTAAGTATCATATTCGAATTTGTATCTCAAATAGAAAAACAGCCGGTATTCAAGAATTTCACGGTAAAAGTAAAATATGCTACCCAGAATAAAAGCCAAACCGGCGATATAGTGGATTTTGAAATCACCTGTAACAATACTCCGGGAAAACAGTAATGCAGAAAATACTCACTCAAAGAGAAAAAACCACTTTATTCGCTACAATAGGGATAGTCTTCTTGAGCATATTGTATAATTTTACCATAACACCCGTCATCCGGAAAAACAGCCTTTTAAATAAAGATATCCTCAGTACAAGAATGAAATTGAAAAAATACCTTATACTTTTAAGCCAAAAACAAAGCCTGCAAACAAAATACAACTATTTAAACGTTGAAAAACCGGCTTCCGGGGTAAAAGAGAATTCAACGCTTATAACCCTTTCAGAAATTGAGAATATGGCGAATACCGCTCATATCCGTATCTTAGATATCAGGCCTCAATTGCGAAAAACTGAAGGCAGTTACGATGAAATCCTGATCGAATTAAGGACAGAAGGCTCACTCAATGATTATATTAAATTCATTTATGACCTGGAGAACTCACTTTTATTATTACGGATCAAGCGATTTCAATTCAACTCCCGCAGTAACTCCGCGTTGCTTGAAGCGAATTTCAGCGTTTCCAAACTTGCTATTGATTAAACCATCCAAACCATAGATCACAAGAACATAATTATTACTCCCAAAAGCTTACTCAATAATTCTTGACAAATACGCAGGAACTGATATACTCTCCAACTAGAGAGTAAAGGGAGGTGGCTATTTCTAACACTTACTTAATAAAAGATTTAGCTCGCATTACCGGTTATTCAATTCACACCATAAAGTTTTACCTCAAGATCGGCCTTCTGCAAGAGATCAGCCGGAGCCCTGAAACCCATTATCGGTATTTCAATGATTCCAGCGTTGAAACTTTAAAAGCAATCCGCAATTTACGTAAACAAGGCAAATCAATAAAAGAAATAAAAAATGAGTTACTTTAAGGTTTTAGGCCTTGAAAAAGAACCCTTTTCCACCAGCCCTGACCCTTCGTTTCTGTATCGTTCCGTCAGCCACGACACCGCGCTCAAACGCATCGAGATCGCCATACGGCTGCGCAGAGGCTTAAGTTTGATCTTAGGTGACGTCGGCATGGGTAAAACAACGCTCTCTCGCACGCTCCTGCAAACTTTTAAAAGCGAAAATGACTTTGTCTTCCACATGATACTCGACCCGGGGTACAAATCAGAATTTCAGTTCTTATTGAGCCTGACAAAGATTTTCGGGATAAGATCGACTTTTAAATCTACATTGACCTTTAAGGAAGACCTGGAAAAATATTTGTTTCATGCCGGTATTAACGAAAATAAAACGATCATTCTCCTAATTGATGAAGGGCAAACCATCTCGACCGAGAACCTCGAAGTCTTACGCATGCTGCTTAACTATGAAACCAATGAATTCAAGCTTTTACAACTGGTGATCTTAGCGCAAATGGAACTCCTGCCGAGGATCAAGAGGATCAATAACTTCGTCGATCGTATCGCCCTTAAATACACTATTAATCCGTTCGATGAAACAGAAGTAAAAGAAATGATCGTATTCCGGCTTCTGCAGGCAGGGCATAAGTCTCCCGACGAGTTATTTTCACCGGGCGCGATCCGCTTGATCCATGAGCAAACTCAAGGGCATCCCCGAAAGATAGCGCTGCTCTGCCATGATGCCCTCGAGACTATCGTCATGCAGGATAAACACACAGTCAACGAAGAAATTATCCAAAATCTATTAAAGGCGCGGGTCTAATTATGGCTGACAACATTTCCCCTGAAGAAAAACTTTTACGGCTTATACGAAATGAGCCCAAACGGCAGCTTCCCCCGGAAAAACAATCGGTACTGCAAACCGGAAGGGTCAACCCTGTCCAAGAACCAGTTAGCCGGGCAAAAAAAGAAAAGTTAACGGCCAACCTGCGGAAAAAGATCTTATCATTGAATCCGTCAAGAATAGTATTGATCTGTTTTTTTATTTCTCTGGCTTATTTTACCGGCTCCTTCGTTTATCCTGTTTTGATCCCTTCCCGGATCAAGATTCCTGACATACAGCAACAAAACATCAAGCAGGAGCCTGTTATAGATCAAAGCTCCATAAAACCGCTTGAGTTTTACCGGATGGGCATCGCCAATCAAGAGATGTTTCACAGCCAACCCGCGCAGGAAACAGCCGCGAGCGCCTCAGCAGTCAATCACGACATCCTCAATGACATAAACCTTATTGGGGTCATTGCCGGCGATAACCCGCAGGCAGTCATAGAAGACAAAAAAACAGGCAAGACCTTTTATGTTTCCAAAGGACAACTCATAGGAGATCTTCAGGTAGAAGATATACTTGACGGCAAAATAATCCTTAATCTTAAGGGACAGAAATTTGAACTCTATTTATAAATGGGACACCCCGGTACAAAGGACCGCAGGGTATTACGCTTACTGCGGAATGTTTCACTTGCTGTTTTACACCCCGCGCTCATAGCACCCCAGCTTATCGGATTGCTGGGTATGCCGCCTTCTGCCCAGAAAGGGCGCACCCAGTATACCTATGAGCTGGAGTGCTGCGGCAGAATTGCGCGGGTGTTTCACTTGCTGTTTTACACCCCGCGCTTAAGAGGAATTGCGCGGGTGTTTCACTTGCTGTGAAAGGAGAAAAAAGATGAAAAAAACAATTACCGCATATTTATGTTTACTCATACTCCTCTTGAACATACGGGCCTTCGCGCAGGAAAAGCCCTTAAGCCCGCAGCAGAGGCAAATGGAAATATCAAAGCCAACCGAACAAAACAAAATTTCCCTTGATATCAAAGGCATGGACATTACCGATGTCCTTAAGATGCTGGCGACACGGTCCGGCTTAAATATCATCGTCGGCAAGAATGTAACGGGTAAAGTGACCCTTTTCCTGAAAGATGTCGACCTGTGGGAAGCCTTTCAGATACTCTTATCCGCCAATGAATTGGCTTATGACAAGAAAAACGATATAATCAACGTCATGACGCAAAGGGATTATGAACTTATTAACGGTGAACGCTTCCAGGACAAAAAAAGGGTACAGGTATTCCATTTAAAGAATGCCAAAGCTGCCGACTTATCAAAAGCCATATTGCAGCTCAAATCGAATATCGGTAAAGTTGTGGTCGATGAAGGTTCAAATACCCTGACCATTGTCGATACGCAGGAGAAGATGGAAGAAATAGGAAGCTTTATCGAGAAAACAGACTTACCCCTGGAAACCAGGATATTTGAGCTTCAATACGCCACGGCGGAAAAGATCAGCGCAAAGCTTGCTGAATCGATCACAAAATCAATCGGTTCCATGAAGATCGATGAACGGACAAATAAGATCGCGGTAACCGATTACCCTGATAAGCTCAATGAAATAGCAAGGATCATCACTGCCTTTGATGAAAAGACACAACAGGTCTTAATAGACGCCCAGATCATTGAGATCAGCCCTCAAAAAGACCAGTTCACCATGGGAATTGACTGGGATTACTGGCTTAAAAACAATGTCCGCCTCGTCAGCTCGCTTGCCGCGCCCTCTTTAAGCGATGTTACCTCCATACCGAACAAGTTATCTTTCGGAGTCGCCGCTGCAAACGAAACAGTAAATACACAAGGCGATTATAAAGCGGTGATCGACCTTCTCAGAACAATAGGAAAGACCAAGATCCTTTCGAGCCCCCGGATCATGGCCCTGAACAACCAGGAAGCAAAGATCCTCGTTGGGACGAAAGAGGCCTATATCACTTCCGCGATCACGCAATCGGGAGAATCGGCAGTCACTTCTCAATCTGTGAATTTTGTGGATGTCGGCATCAAGCTCTATGTTACCCCTACGATAAACCGGGATGGGTTCGTCACCATGAAAATAAAACCGGAGATCAGCTCTGCCAAACGCACGGATATAACTGCCGACGGGAAGATCACTCAAATCCCCATCGTTACCACATCTGAATCAGAAACAACGATCATGGTAAAAGACGGCACAACCATTATTATCGCCGGCCTCAAAAAAGACCAGCAGGAAAAAGAAGAAAAGAAGATCCCCATCCTGGGTGATATACCGATCCTGAACCTTTTCACGAAAAATAAAAGGACCGAGAACATCAAGACCGAGCTCGTTATATTTATTACCCCGCATGTGATCAGCGGAGCTGAACCCCTGGATTACAACAGCCTCACCGGGGATAAAGATATAAGCTATATCCAGTCTTTTGCCCAAGCCCACGGACTGGACAATGCCGCCGGGAATGAAGAGGCGGAGCCCGACTCATTAGAAGCATACAAATCATCCATTAAAAATAAGATAAAAGCCGTTATGAAGGCAAAAATACGCCCCGATGCGGCTCAAAAAGGCAAAGTCTATTTGTCTTTTACCCTTGACGATACAGGTAATGTCAAAGGCCCGGTAAACATTATTTCCTCCACTAACCAGAATTTAAACGTTATTGCTGAACTCAGCGTATTAGAAGCATCTCCATTCTCACCGATGCCCGCGAAACTGGGAAGACCGGAAGAAAATTTTTCATTGACGCTGACATTTGAATAAGGAGAGGCGGGCAATAAAAAAACTTTCAAATCTTAACGAAGTACGCTATATTAATAAGGAGGAATAATGGCAAAATTATTGATCGTTGATGACGAAGAAGATGTCAGGGAATTCGCGGCGAGTTTCTTCCGCAAGCGTAAAATCGAAGTTTTGACCGCGGCCAGCGGCAATGAAGCGTTAGAAAAAATAGACAAAGAACGCCCTCAGTTGGTATTACTTGACATCAAAATGGACGGCAAAGACGGCATCGAAACGTTACAATGCATAAAGGAAAAGAACAAGGATATTCAAGTCATCATGGTAACCGGCAAAAAACCGGAAGAAGAAGAAATATTCAAAAAATGCATCAACCTGGGAGCTTCCGACTATATCCATAAACCTTTAGAACTTGAAGAACTTGAAAAGATAGTTTTGTCTTTTTTAAAGAAAACGTAGGAGAACATGGGCATTAACTATAAGAAAGAACTGGAAGCAGCCGCAAAAAGCATGATACTGGTGCATGAGCCGGACCTCTTGATAAAAATGATCGTCAGGCTCGTTGTGCAAAAGGTACAAGTCCGCCACGCAGGTATCTTGTTGCATCATCCGGAACAAAACACCTACATTCTTACCGTATCTCGCGGGCCGCTCGGGTTAAAGGTACCGGCAGGATTTGCCCGCCTCGACATGGATAATCCTTTGATCCGCTTCTTCCGTGAACATAAAGAGAAAGCGCTTTTTAACCATGAAGCCCTTGTCTACAGGGAAGCCGAACGCATTTTAAAAAAAGATAAAACCATGGACGCGCAGTTGCGGACGCTCCTCGAGCGGGTGCTCTATCAGCTCGACATCTTTGATGTCGCAGTTTGTATCCCGAGCTTTTACCGGGAAGACCTCATCGGAATACTCTTTTTAGGGAACAAGAAGAACAAGAGGGCTTTCGGTCATGATGAATTGGCATTTTTCAACGCACTCACTTCTGATGTTGCTATGGCAATACGCAACGCCCGCCTCTTTAAACAGCTGGAGGTCGAGTTAGACAAAAGGCAGAAACTTTTCATGAACACAACAGTCGCCCTTGCTGCCGCAGTCGAAGCCAAAGACCGCTACACCCACGGCCATACTGAACGGGTAACGCATTACAGCGTTGAAATCGCTAAAACAGTTATCCAGGAGCAATCCGCGAACTTATCCGATAAATTCTACGAGGACCTGCATATTGCCGCGCTGCTCCATGACATCGGCAAGATCGGCATACCGGAAAGCATCTTGAACAAAGAAGCGCCTCTGACTGCTGAAGAGTGGAAAAAAATGCAGACACACCCCACGATCGGCGCTAATATCCTCCAATCCATCGGTGAGCTGGGAAACGCCATTTTAGGGGTAAAATACCATCATGAACGCTATGACGGCAAGGGTTACCCCGAAGGCTTACGTGAAGACAACATCCCCTTAATCGCCGCCATTATCGCAGTTGCGGATAGCTTCGATGCCATGACAACGGACAGGCCCTATCGTAAAGCGAAAGAAAAAGAAGCGGCGCTTCAAGAAATAAAGAGCCTCGCCGGCCAACAATTCAACCCTGCCGTTGTAAATGCATTTACAAAAGCATATCAAGAAGGAAAGATCTAACTATGGCAAAAAAACGAGTGATTCTCATGTACATCTCTGAAACTTCCGGGCACCACAGCGCCACACTTGCGATCGAGAAAACCCTCAAGATATTATCCCCGGATACCGAGATCCTCAACATCAATGCCTTTAATTACACAAACCCGATCTCAGAAAAAATAGTTAACAGCATTTACATGAGCATTATTAAACGGACCCCGAAGATCTGGGACTACCTTTACGATAACCCCTCCATAGCAAAAAAGATCGCTAAAATAAAAGAGGTGATCCACAAATTCAATTCACCGAAGCTCAAGAACCTTTTTGACCGTTTTAAACCAGACGTCGTTGTCTGCACCCAGGCATTCCCCTGCGGGATGGTCGCGGATTACAAAAAAACCTACGCTTCCCCCATACCGCTTATCGCCGTATTGACCGACTACGTCCCTCATTCATACTGGGTTTACGATGCGGTCAATTATTATATTACCCCCTCGGAAGAGGTGTCGCAAAATCTCGTTAAAAAAGGCATAGCCCCGGTGAAGATAAAAGATTTAGGGATCCCCTTTGACCCGAAGTTCAACGAGCCGGTTGACCGCGACAAAACAATCAAAAAACTTAAACTTGACCCTGAAGCGACAACGCTCTTGATCATGGGGGGAGGCCAGGGACTCGGGCCCATTAAAACGATCGTTAAATCTTTAGAAAAAGTAACAAAGAATATTCAAGAGATCATCGTTACCGGGACAAATAAAAAACTGAATAAATCTTTAAAGCGAAAAATAAAAAAATACAAAAAAAAGATAGTTCTTTTCGGGTATACCGACGCTATTAACGAACTTATGACTATCGCGGATATCATTATCACTAAACCCGGAGGGATCACCACCGCGGAAGCATTGGCCAAAAAGCTCCCCTTGATCATCGTAAAACCCATACCGGGGCAGGAGATCAATAATACCCTTTATTTAACTCAAAAACACGCGGCGATCAAAATAGACAAACCCAACAAAATTAATTTTACGATCGATGAATTAAGCGGGAACCGGCAGGTCCTTGAAGCATTACGCGAATCCGCCGGGGCGATCAGCAAGCCAAATTCCAGCATTGATATTAGCAAATTGATATTAAGCCTTAAATAACAGGGATTAAATCCGTAATTGTCTTAATATGTTTAATTATATACTTTACCGTTTAGGGCAATTTTTAGTATTATCGCTGCCCTTGAAGCTGAGTTATCGCCTGGCGATATTCATCTCCGACGTGCATTTCCTTTTCGCGAACATTGACCGTAAAACGGTAAAAGAGAACCTGAAGGCTATCTTTCCTGAAAAGACCCTCCGGGAACGCAAGAAGATACGCCTGGAGATGTTCAGGAATTTCGCGAAGTACCTCGTGGATTTCTTCAGGTTTTCTATTCTCAACAAAGAATATATCAAGAATAACATCTCTATAGAAAACCTGCACTACCTGGATGAAACTTTAAAAAAAGGAAAGGGCGGCATAATTTTAACCGCGCATATCGGCAATTGGGAATTAGGAGGGGTCGTTGTCGCGCAATTGGGATATCCATTTTGGGCGGTCGCGCTCCCGCACAAAAACAAGAAAGTAAATGATTTCTTCAATTTCCAAAGAGGGATAAAGAACGTTAAGATCATACCCTTTGGAAAAGCAGTCAGGCAAAGCCTGACCGTCTTAAAAGAAAATAAGCTGCTGGCGCTGGTAGGTGACAGGGATTTCACCAAAGAAAAAGGAATAGCGGTAGATTTCCTGAACAAATGCACAACCTTACCGAAGGGCCCGGCAGCGTTCGCGCTCAAGACAGGAGCTGCGATCATTCCCGGATTCATGCTGCGTAACCCCGATGACAGCTTTACCCTCAGGTTTGAAAAACCGATCGATCTACCCGAGCATACGTTAAACAGCCAGCACCAGAACAGCGGCTTTGATCTAGATGAAAAAAAACTCAAAGAGATCACCATCCTTTATAAAACAATTATTGAAACATATATCAAAAAATACCCGGAGCAATGGTATATGTTCAGAAAATACTGGATAGACCCGTAAATATGAGATCATGCGTTATCATGCCTGCCTATAACGAATCACGCGCCATAGAAGGCCTCATCAAGTGCCTGCGGGAACAAAACCTCGCTACAATAGTGATCGACGATGGCTCATCGGATAACACTGCTTCCCTCGCAAAGCTGTCCGGGGCAGTTGTCCTGGAAAACCCTCAGAATATCGGTAAAGGCGCGTCATTAACCAAAGGCTTTGATTACGCCCTCTCACAGGGATTTGACGCTGTTGTTACCATGGACGGTGACGGCCAGCACCTTCCGGAGGAAGCAGCCCACTTTATTACGGTCGCCGAGCGATCAAACGCCGGCATATTGATCGGCAATCGCATGAATCAGGTCCAAAATATGCCCTTCATACGCGTCCAGACTAATAAATTCATGTCCTGGATCATATCCCGGTTATGCAGGCAAATGATCCCTGATACGCAGTGCGGCTTTCGGCTCATACGAAGCGAAGTTTTGAAAAAGATCAGCCTCAGAACGTATAAATACGAAGCTGAATCCGAGATCCTCATTCAAGCGGCACGATTGGGATTCAGTATTGAATCGGTCCCGGTCAAAACAATCTACCGGGATGAAAAAAGCAGCATCCACCCGGTCTGGGACACTATCCGTTTCATCAGGTTCATTCTCAGAGAACTATGGATTACACGGCATTAAGAAAACGTATGGTTGAAGAGCAGATCGTTGCGCGGGGCGTCAATAATAAGAGGGTCATTGACGCCTTCAGAAAAGTCGAACGTCACCGCTTCATCCCTGTCGATAAAAGGGCGAGCGCTTACGCTGATTTCCCCATTTCTATCGGAGAAGGACAAACCATCTCACAACCCTACATTGTCGCGGTCATGACGCAATCTCTGGACTTAAGCGGAGCCGAAAAAGTGCTTGAGATCGGCACAGGCTCAGGGTATCAAACGGCAATACTTGCGGAATTGGCGAAAGAGGTCTTTACCATCGAACGCCTTCAAAAGCTCTCGTCACATGCGGCTTCTACCCTCGCTGAAATGGGGTATAAGAATATCCATTTCTTAGCGGGGGACGGGACATTAGGATGGCAAGAAGAAGCTCCTTTTGACCGGATCATTATCACGGCAGCCAGCCCTCAGATACCGCTGCCGTTAACCGAACAGCTTATCGAATCCGGCAAACTTGTTTTACCCTTAGGGCCTCAAGGCAGCCAAATGTTAACATTGGTAAAAAAAGAAAACCATAAACTTGAATCCACCTATATCTGCGGCTGTATTTTTGTCCCTTTGATAGGGAAGTTCGGGAATACCGGCAGCGACGCGCGTAATAACTAAAACAAAGACTACTTCACAGGAAGAAGGCTTCACATGTTAAATGAAATACTTCAAGGATTGCGGGACTTACCGAAAGAATGGATCGTATTTATTGTGGCGGCATTGCCTGTTTCAGAATTAAGAGGGGCGATCCCTTTAGGGCTATCTTTGGGAATGCCTTTATCTAAAGCCTTCTGGCTGTCAATTTTGGGAAACGCCAGCTTTGTCGCGCCAGCGCTTTTTTTATGCGACCCGATTTCACGGAAATTAAGGAGATTATCCTGGTTCGCGCGTTTTTTTACCTGGATCGAGAAACGCACCATGAAAAATGCCGATTCCATACAAAAATACGAAGCACTCGGCCTTGCCATTTTTGTAGGAATCCCCCTACCCATGACCGGAGCCTGGAGCGGAGTGATCGCTGCTTCTCTTTTTAAGATACGCTTTCGATACGCCTTTCTTTCGATCATGGCAGGAATAATCGGCGCGGGGACAATCGTCAGTGTACTCTGCGCGCTGGGGATCATGAGCTGGAAGGCGGTAACACAATGATCCACGTTTATACCGGGGATGGTAAAGGAAAGACCACCGCGGCCTTAGGGTTAGCGCTGCGCGCCGCAGGCGCCGGGCTCAAAGTATATATCTGCCAGTTCTTAAAGAGCCGGCCGACCAGCGAGTTGACGGCGTTACATAAGCTCAAAAAGATCACGGTCAAACAATGCGGCAGCCAATGTTTTATCCGGAAATCGCCGGCAAAAAAAGATATTGAACTCGCGCAAGGCGGTTTCCAAGCCGCGCGCAAAGCGATAGCCTCAGGCGCTTACAGCGTAATCATCCTTGATGAGATCAATTGCGCGGTCAACCTGAAGCTTATCGGAATAGAAGAGGTCGTTTCATTGCTAAAAGGTACGCCTTCCTGCGTAGAACTGGTCCTTACCGGCAGGAACGCCCCAAAACAGATTAAGGACTGCGCTGACCTGGTCAGCGAGATCAAGGAAATCAAACACTATTTCAAAAAAGGGATAAACGCCCGCAAGGGCATAGAATATTAAAAGCCATGGACTCTTTCAACCTGACCAGCGAATACCTTGAACTCTTTAAAATACTTAAAATTACCGGACTCTTTGAAAGCGGAGGCACCGCTAAATATTCCATCGCTTCAGGCCTCGTTAAGGTCGACGGAAAGGTTGAAACGCGTAAAGCGGCGAAGATCCGCACTGGACAGCGCATTGAATATAACGGAAACGTGATACTTATTACCCGTGACCTTAAAAAAGATCCCGTTTAAACCAGATGCTCCTGACAAAGATCATTTATCTGATTATCGGAGGCTCCCTCGGTACAGTCGCCCGGTATTTTATCTCGAACGCGACCTACCAATTATTCGGCAGCGGCTTCCCCTACGGGACTCTCACCGTTAACCTCCTGGGTTGTTTTATCATGGGGCTGCTTGCGGCACTCAGCGATTACAAGCTCTTACTTGGGCCGTCCGCGCGTTTACTCTTGATGATAGGCTTCTGCGGAGCTTTTACGACCTTTTCCACATTGATCTTTGAAACAAACAATCTTATAAAAGACGGCCAAGACTTACGCGCGCTGGCGAATATTATGGTAAGCGTCATTGCCGGCTTTATTATATTTCGCATCGGCATTTTCTTAGGAAGGATTTTATAAAAAGGGGGAGCCATGAAAATTCCCGCAGAAGGAAAATTACTGCGCATCTTTATCGATGAAACAGATACCTGGAACGGAAAACCGCTGTATGAAGAACTTATTCTGCTCGCCCGCAAGCAAGGCTTAGCCGGGGCTACCGCTATAAAGGGTTTTATGGGGTTTGGGTGTCAAAGCCGCTTACACACGACAAAACTACTTGAACTCTCTGAAGACCTGCCGGTTATTATTGAGATCGTTGACAGCGAAGAAAAGATCAATGAATTCATTCCTTCGATCGACACGATGGTTGCTGAAGGCTTGATTACACTTGAAAGGATAAATGTCATCATGTACCGCGCCAGGAAATAACTCATGCTTCAAATAAACTGATCGATGAAAATAAAACACGTAATTCTCGGTGGCCTCTGTGTCTTAATACCAATCCTTATCGTAGTGAGGGCGAAACTTATTTACTCCGAAGGGCCCCGCATCATACAAGAACTTGAAGCGTACAAACAAATTGAAGGGAGCTACCCCGCCGCCCTGGATGCTGCGAAGATCAAAAGCAGCTTTTACCCGCGCTATTACTATAATCAAACGCAAGGGGCTTATATAGTATTATATTCCATTTTTGCCTACTGGCGGTGGTGTTATGATTCACGCACTCAGTCCTGGATGCATTTAGATTAAAAGATAATTTTCTTGACACAACAGGATAATTCAGTTAGGCTATACACAGGTAAGGGAAGCTTGTGAAATTCAAGCACAGTCCCGCTGCTGTAAGGAAGTACGAAATTCCGCTATTTGAGCCACTGGAGGAACACTCCGGGAAGGCGCGGAAAAGTAGGATCATCTCCGAGTCAGAACACCTCACCTGCATATTGGTAATACCTCGAGGACAAGGCTTTAAAACAGGGTGCAACCCCGAGCACAGTTTCGTAGAAATAACTGGCCGGGGGTTTTTTGTTTTTCCGCTCTCACACTTAATTTTGGCGGAAAAACCATCCCGAGTTTACGCTGAAAATTCATCAAGATTCACCCGCTCCCCATACAGAATCTTTATGAATTTTCAAGTGCTTAAACGAGGGATACAAGTATTTAACAGTTAAAGTAAATTTCTTAATTTAGTTAAAAAGTGATCCACAAGCCGATTTTTGCGGCGGTGCTTAAGCGCGGAATATATACATACTCACATGAAAAAAACCATTATCAGTATCTGTTTACTTTTCATAAGCGTCAGCCCGCTGTTTGCCGCGCAAAATTCCCGTTACATTTCATTAGCGCCGTCAACCACGGAAATCCTTTTTGCTTTAGGCCTTGATGATGAAATTGCGGGTGTCAGCTCCTTTTGCGATTATCCGCCAAGAGCCAAAAACAAAGAAAAAGTGGGAGATTTTAGTTCTCCCAATATTGAAAAGATCCTCTCGCTTAAGCCGGATTACATATTTTGTACCGGACTGGAGCAAAACCCGACAATTGAAAGTTTAAAGCGATACGGGCTTCCGGTGTATGTGGCTGACCCGCAAAATATTCATGAATTGCTCGCATCTATTATGGAAATAGGCCGCCTGACAAAAAAAGACGTTCAGGCCCAGCAATTGACAGACGTTATGCGCGCTGAAATCGGCAATATTAGCCGGCAAACACGGGATATCCCTGAAGCTCAACGCCTCAAAGTATTCATCGAGATATGGTTCGAGCCTCTTACTACGGCGGGAAGCCCTTCATTTATTGATGAACTCATTACTTTAGCGGGAGGGGTCAATATCGCGAAAGACACGCTGCGTCCGTATAGTATTTTTAGCGCGGAAGAAGTCATCAAACGTAATCCCGACTGCATATTCTTAGCCTATATGACTGAAGAAAAACCGGTTGAAATGGTCAAAAAACGTTTTGGATGGCAACGGATCAATGCCGTCAAGAATAACCGGATCTATAACGACATTGAACCGGACATAATACTGCGGCCGGGACCGCGTATCACCCAGGGACTCAGGCTATTATATGAGAAATTGTACCTGTCCGGGGAACAAAAACATTAAGTTAATTTTAAAGGTTAAAATCTAAAGAACAAAGGAAATTCAAAGAATAAAGGTTAAATCTTAAAATTTACACATTAAACCTTTAATCTTCCTTTGTTATTTAATCTTTATCATTTAAACTTACGAACAGGCTCTCTTTCTATAAAACAGATGAATATCAATCTTAAAAGAACATTACTCTGGCTGGGGGCAATATTAGTCATCGCGGTCATCATCGGCATCGTCAAAGGCGCCGTCCATCTCACGATCAAAGAATTACTGAGCAAGGAGAACCAGCCGATCCTGACGCTGCGCCTCTACCGGATATTGGTCGCGATAGTAGCCGGCAGCGGTTTAGCTGTGTCCGGATTAGTGCTCCAGGCTATTCTACGCAATCCTCTTGCCGAACCATACCTCCTGGGGACCTCAAGCGGAGCGGGACTGGCAGCGGTTATCGGGCTGATGGCCGGAATATCCCGCATCTACTTTCCTTTCACGGCATTTTTCGGGGCGATCTCCAGCTGCATTTTAGTCTATACGCTGGCCAAACAAAACAATAAGATACAAGAACAATCGCTGATACTTTCAGGAGTCATCGTATCGGTCGCGCTTTCGGCGATCATAGTTTTTCTGGTCTCTATTTCCGGGAATGAAACCCTGCATGGTATTACCTGGTGGCTCTGGGGAAGCCTGCAGGTATATGATGTTACCCTGATCATTCTGGTCGCGGCCCTGGTTTGCGCGGGCATTGCCTCACTTTACATATTTTCTCAGGACCTCAACGCGATAAGCCTTGGGGAAGAAGAAGCGCTGCACGTAGGCGTTAACGTCGAAAGCGTTAAAAAAATATTACTCACCATTACCTCGCTTATTACCGCAGGGATCGTTTGCATATGCGGGATCATCGGTTTTGTCGGATTGATCATTCCCCATATCATGCGTTTATTGGTAGGATCAAATCACAAAATACTTATTCCCACGACCTGCCTGGCGGCAGCGGCATTCATGGTCACCTGCGATACCGTTTCCCGGACCATATATCCGCCTTTAGAAATACCCATCGGCGTCATCACAGCGATCATAGGCGCGCCGGTATTCATTATACTGCTCAAAAAGAGCCAACGAGTTCAAGAAAAATGATCAGCATAAGCAACTTAAACGCGGGTTATTACACGGCGGACATATTACGCGATATTTCCCTCCAGATCAATAAAGGAGATTTTATGGGAATAATCGGCCCGAACGGCTCAGGCAAAACAACATTCCTACGCGTACTGAGCCGCTCTTTAAAACCGCGCCAAGGCTTGATTATGCTTAACGGTAGAGAAACCGCGCGCATGGAACTCAAGGAATTCTGCCGGCAAGCCGCGTTCGTCGCCCAGGATACCGCGGTTAATTTTTCATTTTCCGCCTTTGAAATTGTTCTCATGGGAAGGATACCTCATCAAAAACGCCTATCCTGGCAAACAAAAGAGGACCTGGCAGCCGCGCATGAAGCCATGATACTGACAGATACCGAAACGCTTAAAGACAAACAGATCAACGAATTAAGCTCCGGGGAACGCCAACGCGTGTTTATCGCCAAAGCGCTCGCTCAAGAGCCGACGGTATTATTCCTCGATGAACCGACATCCCACCTGGATATCGGGCACCAAATACAAATATTAGATATGCTCAAAACCCTCAACCGCGACAAAAAACTCACCATCGTCATTATAATGCACGATTTAAATCTTGCCGCGGAGTATTGCAATCGTCTTGTTTTGCTCGACAAAGGAAAGATCTTTGCCGCCGGCTCTCCCGAAACGGTACTGACCTACCAAACGATCGAATCGGTATATAAAACGGTGGTGGTCGTTGATAAAAACCCGATAAACAACAAACCGTATGTGCTCCTAGTTTCTCGCACGGATAAATGCCCGGGGAGGCAGGTAAAATAATTATGCCCTCAACAACACTCTTTTTGATCAGGCATGGCCAAACCGCGTGGAATGTTCAGAAGAAATATTGCGGATATAAAGACATAGCGCTCAATGCCGCGGGAAAAAAACAGGCAGCGCTACTGCGCGTAAGGCTCAAAAATGAGCCGATCCATAAGATTTATGCCAGCGATAAAAAACGCGCTATACAAACCGCTCAAATAATCTTTAAGAACAGGAAAATAGAAAAGATCGCGGGCCTGCGCGAAATGCACTTCGGATGTTTTGAAGGCCTCAAACACCCGCAAATCATGAAAAAATACACAGCGCTCTATTCCGCGTGGCTCAAAGACCCTTTTAGCGTATCTATTCCACAGGGAGAGAAAGTAACTGATTTCAGGAAGCGTGTAGTAAAAGCCATTAAGGATATTGCCGCGGACAATGCCGGTAAAACAGCGGCAATCGTATGCCACGGGGGTACGATCAGTATCTATATTACCCATCTCTTGAAAACCCGTGATTTCTGGAAGCAGATACCGCGTTCAACAGCGGTAAGCATTATTGATTACCGTAATAATAAGCCTCGGATAAAGGTCTTTAACAATACCGATCATTTAATACCGGATCAGGCGATCAGGAAAGATAAGGAAGTTAAAAGAAATGGGTAAGATCACCTTCATTGTGGGGGGAGCAAGAAGCGGCAAAAGCAGCCATGCCCTGGAGTTAGCCGCAGGCTATACAAAAGTCGCCTACATTGCTACCGCGGAAGCTAAAGATAAAGAGATGCAACAGCGCATTAAGCGCCATAAACGATCCCGCCCGGCCCACTGGAAGACTTTTGAAGAATCACTCGATCTTGAAAAAACAGTAAAAAGCAAAGATTTTAATTTCGAATGCGTTATCATCGATTGTTTAACGCTTTTAGTGTCAAATCTCATGTTAGCGGGCGCAGCGCCGAAAGTCATTCAAAAAACGATGTCTTCGTTAGCGGATACGCTTCAAAAACTGCCCGCGCGCGTGGTAATCGTTTCTAACGAAGTCGGACTGGGCATCGTACCGGCTAACGCATTAGCAAGAACTTTCCGGGATACCGCAGGATCAGTCAATCAACTTTTCGCCAAGAAATCGGCGAATGTTATTTTCATGGTCTCCGGATTACCGATCAAGGTGAAATGATATGGATATACTTAATGCCACATTAAAGAAAATAACCGCCATTGACCGCGCGCTTATGCGGGAGACGCAAAAAAGGCTAGACAATCTCACTAAACCCCAAGGAAGCTTAGGCAGGTTGGAAGAACTGGCAAAACAGATCACCGGGATCACCGGATCGAAAAACCCTGAAATTTCCCGCAAGGTCATATTCACCCTTGCCGCCGACCACGGTGTTACTGAGGAAAAAGTAAGCGCTTACCCGAAAGAAGTAACCGCTCAAATGGTCTACAATTTCCTCGAGGGAGGTGCCGGGATCAATGTATTGGCCAAACATGCGGGAGCCAAAGTCATCGTCGCCGACCTGGGCGTCGCCTGCGATCTGACGCACAAAGATGGCCTGATCATGAAAAAGATCGCCTGCGGCACGGGCAATATGGCAAAAACCGCCGCGATGTCAAGAAGCCAGGCGATCCGGGCGCTTGAAACCGGCATTGAGATCTTTGAAGCTGAATTTAAACACGGTCTTGATATTATCGGCACCGGTGAAATGGGCATCGGAAATACCACCGCATCAAGCGCTGTCACCGCGGTATTGACTCAAAGCTCAGCCGAAGCGGTAACCGGAAGAGGCACCGGGATCACTGATGCGGCGCTTACCCATAAGATCGCCGTTATAAAAAAAGCTCTCCAGGTCAATAAGCCGGATGAGCGTGACCCCATAGATGTCTTATCAAAAATCGGAGGCTTTGAGATCGGAGGGATCGCGGGTATCATCCTGGCAGCCGCGGCACATAAGGTCCCTGTTGTTATAGACGGCTTCAATTCAGGCGCGGCCGCGCTTATCGCTTATAAACTGCAGCCGCTCGCCAAAGAATATATGATCGCCAGCCATGAATCGGTTGAAATCGGGCATGCCGTAATTTTAAAGGAAATCGGCCTGCAACCTATTTTAAATTTAGGATTGCGCCTTGGAGAAGGGACCGGAGCCGCGTTAGCTATGCCGATTATCGACGCTTCGATAAAAATATTGACCCAAATGGCCTCTTTTGAGAGCGCCAAAGTTTCTCAAAAACTGCCGCAATGAAACAATTACTCTTTGCTATTCAGTTCTTAACTATTCTCCCGGTAAAACTGCGCGCGCTGCCCGCAGATACAGTATCGGGATCATTAGCCTATTTTCCCCTTGTAGGGTTATTACTCGGCGCCGCATTATGCCTTGTTCAGTCACTCGGCAACGTTATCGGATTACCGGCGCTCTCGAATGATATTGTCCTGGTGATCTCACTTGCGATGCTCACCGCTGCAATGCACCTTGACGGGCTGGCTGACACCGCGGACGGATTCTTAAGCGGCAAGAGTAAAGAAGAGGTCTTAAATATCATGAAAGACCCCCATATCGGCGTTATGGGAGTAGTCGGTATCATAAGCGTCTTTTGCCTCAAGATCGCTTTTTTATATTCTATCGCGACTGAGTTAAAGCCGGCAGCGCTCATCCTGATGTGCATGCTCAGCAGATGGGCTTTAGTTTGGAATATATTCCTATTTCCTTACGCGCGTAAAGAGGGGAAAGCGTTGCTTTTCTTTAACGGGATAACCCCTGCAACCGTGCTCAAAGCCGCGCTGATCGCGTTAACCTGCGCTCTTATCATCGGCGGATTAAAAGGTTTCTTACTTTTTTTCATCATCACTATTGCCGCCTATTACTTAGGCTCGTTATTTTCACGTAAGATCGGCGGTATGACAGGCGATACGCTGGGAGCAGTCAACGAAATAAGCGAAATAATCGTTTTATTATGGCTTTGTATATTATAAACCAAGGAGGTTTCCCCCATGGATACTATGACAAAAACCAGACTAAAAACAACCGCGATTGCTTCCTGGAGCGGCGGGAAAGACAGCTGCCTGGCATACTACAAATCCCTTAAAGCGGGATACCGGGTCTCATGCCTTTTAAACTTCATATCAAGCGGCTCAAAACGGGGTTGTTTTCACGGGCTCGAAGGAAAACTGCTTCAACTGCAGGCTGAATTGATCGGAGTTCCCCTGGTGCAGAAAGAAGTCAGTCCCGACATGCAGAAATATGAAGAAGAATTTAAATCAGCGGTAAATGAATTTCTCCCTCAGGGCGTTACCTCAATGGTATTCGGGGATATTTATCTCTTAGACCACCAAAGCTGGGTTGAGCGCGTCTGCAAAGAAATAGGTATACAAGCGGTTGAACCGCTCTGGGAGATCCCTACGGAAGATTTAATCAAAGAATTCCTGGATCTGGGATTCAAAGCCGTTATTGTCAGCGCGAAAGCGGATATCATGGGCAAAGAATATATCGGCAGGGAAATAAACCTCCCCCTGGTGGAAGAACTTAAGAAAAAAGGCATCTGTCCCTGCGGTGAAAACGGCGAATACCACACCCTGGTCATTGACGGGCCGATCTTCAAAAGAAAATTGAAGATCGTTAAAGCATCACCGCTCTTAAAAGAAGGCTTCTGGAAGCACTGGTTCCTTGACATAAAAGAATACACGAGCAGCGAAAAATAATTAACCCCGATAGGTGAAGGAAGTGCAAAGAGCGCCTGCACAGGAGACAGGCACTTTCAAGGGAAAAACAAATTCCCCGCCACTGCCCCGCAACGGTAAACTCTTACCGCGGTAAGAGAAGTCCGGTCTATCACCTATGAAGGAAGTACTTTCGACGGAAAGGAAAGGATAGAAATGAAAACACGCAGCAAGAAAACAATTCTCACCGCGCTAACGCTTTTATGCTTTTATGGGGCCGCGCGCAGCCAGGACCTGTCATTAGAAAAGATTGTCGTAACCCCTTCACGCATCGAAGAACCATCGGGAAATACCCCTCAAAAGGTCGATACGATAACTTCAAAAGACCTTGAGAAATCAGGTTCAAACGGCCTCACCGAGCTTCTCACGCAATTCACCGCGGTCAATATAAGTAATTACGGAGGGCCGGGGGCGACCAAAAACATCCGCATGCGCGGGGCAAGCGCGGCGCAAACTTTAGTCATGGTCGACGGCAGGCCTATCAACAGCCCGAGAGACGGAGAAGCGGACCTAAGCATGATCCCGCTTGATACGGTAGATACGATAGAAATTGTGCATGGGCCGGCATCCCATCTCTACGGATCAAGCGCCATGGGCGGGGCAATTAACATCCTCACCAAAGATCCTCCGCTCAAAAGCCCGAAAACAGAACTATATTCCAGCATCGGGACTTACCGCACTTATACCCAGCGAATGGTCAATGGGAACGCAAACTCGATTTTCGGATACCTTATTACCCATGGATATACCCATTCAGACGGCTTCCGGGAAAACGCGTTATTCAACGCGCAGGATTATAACGCGAAATTCAAATACACGCCTCAAGATGCCCACGCGATCGTATTCAATTCAGGATTTTATTCCAGCAACCTCGGCTCACCCGGCACAATATCCCAGCCTGATACCGATGACAAGCAAAATACTCTAAAGAATTTTCAGGACCTCACCTGGAAATATACACCCGATGAATCGGCCGGATTATCGTTGAAATCCTATCATAGTTACGATAAATTGATCTTCAGCGAGAACACGGCAGGGTCTTTTTTTGATACCGCAAATAAAAGAGATATCCATACGACCAACGTAACGGGCTTTGACCTGGGAGGCAATAAAAAATTCTTCCAGGAGCGCTTGCACCTTATATGCGGCTTTAACTATATCGGCAACACCAATGACAGCACTAATTCCCAAAAGCATAACTACCACGTCGTAGCCGGATATTTAGAGGACAAATTCATTGCTTTAGAGGACCTGGAATTCAACTTCGGCGCAAGATTCGACGATTATTCAAATTTCGGGACTCAATGCAATCCCAATTTTTCTTTTCTTTACCGCTTCAGTCCATCCTTAAAATTCCACGGATTGATCAGCCGGTCTTTTCGCGCGCCTACTTTTAACGATCTATACTGGCCTGACGAAGGATGGGCAAAGGGAAATCCCGCATTAAAACCGGAAAAAGGAATAACAGGAGAGATCGGCACAACCATATCGTGCGGCGGCTTTCTCACTACGCGCCTGGGGTATTTCAGGAACGCCTTTCATGACCTCATCAACTGGGCGGAGGCAGGGGGAGTTTGGATGCCGCAAAATGTAGGATCGGCGCTCACCGACGGCATAGAATTCGAGAATAAGGTATCGTTTACAAAAAATATCCAGTTTAATACCGGATATACCTTCTTACGCGCGAAAGATGCCAAAACAAATAAATATCTTGTCTATCAACCAAAACATAAAGCTGATTGTTCGCTTTCGTACGCTGATCTACGCGGCTTTTCCATAAAAATAAACGCTCAATTTACCGACAAGCGCTACCATGATGCCGCCAACTCGGTTAAAGTTAAAAGATTTTACGTATTCGGGATCCAAGCAGCAAAGAAATTCAAGCAGAATTACACTTATTTCTTTTCTATTGAAAACCTCAGCAACCAAAAATATGAGGTGATCCGGGAATTCCCTATACCGGGATTCACGGTCACCAACGGCATGAAAATAGAGTTTTAATTCTACGGTTATCGGTTCGAGGTAATTTTTGTCCGATAACCGAACACCGATAACCCCCGGCGCAGATCGCACCCCTCCTTATTGGAATGGCGGGGTATGCCGCCTTCTGCGGCAGAATTGCGCGGGGTGTGCTGCTTTCTGCTTTACACCACCGCGCTGATCGGAATTGCGCGGGGTGTGCTGCTTTCTGCTTTACACCACCGCGCTGATCGGAATTGCGCGGGGTGTGCTGCTTTCTGCAGCACCGATAACCGAAACAGCATATTTCTTGCAAAATAGGCGCGATATGTTAACCTAATATCATGTCACCGAATAAAATATTCCCTCTGTCACTTACTGTTTCTATTCTCGCTCATAGCTTGGTTTTCTTCCAATATTCCGGGCTGCTGCATAAACCGGAAAAAAAGAAGAGGCAGGAGCTTCATATCAGCTATGTAAAACGCCTGCCTGCCCAGGAAATACCCGTCAAGAACATTTCACTTAAAAACCAGCCGCTGGCAGCGTTGCCTCCTAAAGTAACCGCCGATGAAACAATAACGGCTTCAGCTAACACAAAGAATAACGTGCAAAATATTTTTTCAAAGAATATAGAGAACATGCGGCGCCCATCCCCTTTCATTAAACCGGCATTGATCAAGCCGGACACGATACCGATCAAGAAAAAGATCTCCTTGCCGCCGGTAGAGCCCGACAAGATCAAAAATCCTTCGTACATGGGATATTACCAATTCGTCAGAGAAAAGATAAGGCGAGCCGCGTATTACAATTACGTGCGCACCGTAACCGGAGAAGTATATCTTTCATTTGTCATTGCCAATGACGGGAAGCTGCTCGACCTAAAGTTCCTCGAAGACAAATCTTCGGGGAATGGCTATTTAAAGCAGACCGCGATCAAAAGCATCAAAGATTCTTCCCCGTTCCCGGCTTTTCCCAAAGAGCTCGATTATCCGCAACTATCATTTACCGTCATAATTTCCTTTGAAGTTGAATAAGAGGGGGTTGGTTTGAGCGCTGAAAAACATTTACAGGGCTTTGATACAATGCGCTTTTTCGCGATCTTTGCCGTTATCTGCATTCATACTTCGCCTTACAATTTCAGCGCGGAGAAACTTGATAGCGGCGCCCTCTGGGCGCTTAATTTCATTATAGATAAACTCTGTCGCTTTGCCGTTCCGTACTTTTTCATCGTTTCCGGATATTTTTTCGGGAAATCCCTGCAAAAAAAACCGCCCTTTGCCGCCTTTAAACAATACGCGCGCAGGATATTCTCAATTTTTGCCGGCTGGGTAGTCCTTTACGGTATCATCACTGAAACAACATTGGTATCGATCCTTAAAAAAGGCTTCCCCGGGTATGTAAAAGCCTTCTTTACCGATACGGTCGGCTTTATAGGAAACCACCCTGTTTTATTCCTGCTCCAGGGCAGCAGGCTGCATTTATGGTTCCTACCGGCGCTCATAATCGCTTTAGCGATCATTACCTGCTGCGTGGCAACCAAGAAAGAAAAATATGTTTTATACATATGCGCCGCACTCTATATTTTTGGTTTGCTTGCGGGTGTATATTCCAAATCGCCGATAGGCATTTCCCTGCACCTTAACGTGAGAAATGGGCCGTTTTTCGGGGCGATATTCACGGCGATCGGCTGGAAGCTCTCCGGCCGTAATTCCTTTAATTTCAGGATAGCGCTCTATATTTTATTGGCAGGAATGATCTTACAGCTGACTGAAGCATACTTTCTGGCAAGGTCTTTCGGCATCCAGAAATTCGATTTTAGCCTGGCGACCCTGCCGTTTGGTTTAGGAGCATTTCTCCTGGTATTAGCCCGTCCCTGCCTGGGAAAAAACAGCATTATTGAACGGTATTCTTCATTAACCTTAGGCATTTACGTAAGTCATTATCTGATCCTCGAATCACTCATGCCAATACGCTTTTGGATCAATCCGCTCATCTATGATTCAAGCATAAGTTTTATTATTTTAATACTCTCTATAATCAGCGTAATGACGCTCAAGAAATACAAACCCACCAGGCACCTGGTTGAGTAATACATCTTTCATTCATACGCTTCATTAAAGAACGCTTTGTTTAAGCAGCGCTTTCCCCTTAAGCCGGTCCCGGTGTTTATAAAACGAATACGAGAAAATACTTATGAATACAATTTTCATCATTATTTCTCTTCTAAAAAAAGCAGCATGAAATAATCTAATGCTCCTGATCATAACCCCTTGTATAATAACAGGTATTAAAAACTGTAAAAAGAAGGGCCACACGCCATTCTTGGCACGGAATATGCTGCTTAAATGAATGGAGGAGTCTTTTCAAAATTTTTAACGAGCAACTCTCAAATTTGAAAAGGGTTGCTTTTATTATTATGAGATACAAGAGAAAGATCGACCTTTTTATCCCGTTATGCTTAATCACCTGCCTTATTTGTTTTGCGGGAGGTTTTTTGTTTGCTGCGCTGCTGGCCAAGAAAACTCAACACAAAAAAGAAAGCAAACAGATCGAATATAAATGCAAGCTCGAAGGGATCAGCCAGAAGATCATTAATAACACGAATTTATCATTGGAAATCCTTGAAAAAACTTCAAAGATCTGGAATGCCGCTTTAAAAGATAATCATGATTTCCAAGGCGCCATTGGAGATTTTATGCGGGATAATAAAAACCTCTATGAAACACTCCAAACCAATCAAGCGCTTATTGAGATCGGTATCAATGATTTTAGAAAAGACGCGGGGACCAACCTCAATACTTCCGACATTCTCATGGAGCTTTATACTGTTTATAAGAACGCCTACCAGCTTAACGGGAACAAAAACCTTAGCCTTGAAGCCTTGGATTCTCAAATACATGATTTAAAATCAGATTTTAAAACTTTGGTTAAAAACCTTAAGATCTATTTACCGGACTTGCAAACGTGCGAGCTTACCGATAAAACGACACTCTCCTCAAGCAACATCGAGATCACGAAGAATATGCCGTCAGAACCGACAGATGATCAACTCGCCTTAACCGGCTCAACTCCAGGGGCCGAAGAAGCAAGTATCCCGGAGCAAACAATCAATGCTTTTCCGGACCATAGCGATAGCCAAACTATCCTCCCGGGAGAGCCTCAGTCCGATACCCAAAAGGCTGAAATCAACAAAATCGCCCGGATCAACAGCAGCGTTGACATAAAACAGTCCGAGCCATTACCGGAAACAACTAACCAGGCACCTCAAATAAACCCCGCAGATGAGGCGGCCAAATTTAAAATGCTCTCCTCGAATATGGGGTTTACTCAGGTTGAAAGATTATTGGGAGTTCCTCTCGTGAAGAATAAACTGCTCAAAAACAAGGAAGTATGGCATTATCCTTCTTTAAAAAGCGGTTTTCAGCATCAGGTTTTCTTCGTGGATACTAAATTTCTTAAATGGAAGCATGTTGCCCTAAAGACAAACCGCGAATAAAATGCCTTTTACGAGTAATTTCAAGGCGCATACAAAACACTTCTAAAACACTATAGCAGGGATTCCCGCCGAAAATTTTTATTTTTAACTTGCAAAACCGCCATTAAAATAGTATATTATAGTACTGTGTTTTTAAGGAAAACTATTACCTTGAGTATGTTAGGGCCCATAGCTCAGTGGTAGAGCAGGTGACTCATAATCACTTGGTCGGAGGTTCGATACCTTCTGGGCCCATGGTATCTCATAAAAAGTACCGTTTATCACATTTTTCGAAGGCTTAAATAGTTTTGGGTGCATGGCTCAGTTGGTTAGAGCGCCACATTCACATTGTGGAGGTCGAAGGTCCGAGTCCTTCTGCGCCCATTTATAACTTTATTTAAAGAAAAACTACCATAAAAGGAGCTCAGATTGCCTACGGTCAATTTAAAAGAACAACTTAAGATGCTCTCTGAATTACAGAAAATTGACAGTCAAATTTATAAGTTAAAAGAAAAAAAAGAGGTAATGCCCCAGGAAATAAATGCCTTAGAAGCGTCATTTGAAGAAAAGAAACAAAAACTCCAGGCCCTTGAGAAAACATCACTGGATCTTCAAAAACTAAAAAAAGAAAAAGATCTGGAGTTGGGCGTAAAAGAAGAAGCCACTAAGAAACTCCAGGGCCAGCTTTTCGCGCTTAAAACCAACAAAGATTACCATACGATGCTCCAGCAGATCAATGCCTCAAAAGCTGATGCCTCGGTGATTGAGGACCAGATCTTGGAATCATTCGAAAAGATCGATACGATCAAAAGCCAGATAGAACAAGAAAAACAGAATTTACAGCAGGAAGAAAAGATCTTTCAAGACCAAAAAACACAAGTTCAAGGCAAGATAAAGGAAATCGACTCGCAGTTAACGCAATTAGAATCGCAAAGGGGTCATATCATTCCCGGCATTGCTAAAAACATACTTACTCAGTATGAAAGAGTATTAGCCATCCGGGAAGGCCAGGCGATTGCCGGCATAAAAGATAATACGTGCCTGGGATGCCACATGAGCGTTTCCCCCCAAACTATCAATCTGGTGCAAATGTATGAGAACATCATTACCTGTGACGTCTGTAACCGGATATTGTATATAGAAGATACCCCTTCATAACCGCACGTATGCATGAGCTCAAAGGCAATAAATCATCATGAAAGAGCTGACGATCTACATTGACGGGGCATCAAAAGGAAATCCCGGGCACAGCGGGATAGGAATAGTCATCTGGCACAACGGCCAGGTGATCAAGAATATTTCTCATTATATCGGATTGGCGACAAACAATATCGCGGAATATTCAGCCTTTATTTGCGGGCTGCAGGAATGCCTTCTCTTAAAAGCTGACCGCGTAGATTTCTATACCGATAGCGAGCTGTTATTCCGCCAGATACGTAAGGTTTACAAGGTAAAAAACCCGCATATCCAGGCATTGTACGATCAGGCGGTACGCCTGATATCCGGTTTTCAAGGCTTTACGATACAGCATATACCGCGGGAGAAAAACCAGGATGCTGACGCGCTGGCAACGAAAGCGGTAAAAGAAACGCTCAAGAAATAATTCAGTATTCTTTGACAATGAGGGCAGGCAGAAGGTGATCACCCCAGATATCCTGCATATCGGGGAGGAAAGTCCGGGCTCCAGAGGATAACGCGCTCTTTAAGCAAGAGCACTGTTGCGTTTTTTAGAAATAAAAAACGGCGCAGTCGGGAAAGTGCCACAGAAAATAAACTTCCTTACTGCTTTACCGCGGTGAGGTAAAGGTGAAAAGGCAGTGTAAGAGACTACCGTAAGCCATAGCGATATGGTTTGCACGGAAAACCCCGCGCGGAGCAAGGTAAAATAGTTCTATCCATTATTCCGGATTTTCCGGAGTAGATAAGAATGATCCGTTTGAAATCCCAACGCTTACCGCGGGGGGATGGGTAGAAGGGTTTACTGCTTGAGTCCCCCTGGCAACAGAGGGATCGAGAGAAATGATCGCCATAACCACAGAAATAACGCTCAATTCGCATGAGTTTACCTTACTCGATTTATGTGGTTATACAAAACTCGGCTTATCTCTGCCTGTTCTTTTTTATATCAGGTAACAGTTTATACCGGATCTTCGGGCCAGAGCTACGCTTTGAGCCGGAATTGAAAAGGATTATAGACTTTAAACAAATAAAACGTTAATTGAAATCAATAAGGAGGAAATCATGTCAGGTCATTCTAAATGGGCTGGAATTAAACACAAAAAAGCAGCCACAGACGCAAAAAAAGGCGCAGTTTATACAAAATTAATCAAAGAAATCACCATGGCCGCGCGCGATGGCGGCGGTAACCCGGAAATGAACTCAAGCCTTCGAGCCGCGATTGCAAAGGCCAGAGAACAAAATATGCCTTCTGACAACGTCAAAATGGCGATCAAGCGCGGCACCGGAGAACTCCCGGGAGTCACCTACGAGTCAATCATGTACGAATCTTACGGGCCGGGAGGAGTTGCGATCTTGATCGAAGCCTTCACCGATAATAAAAACCGCACAACCGCTGAAGTGCGGAATATTTTATCAAAAAAAGGCGGCAGTATGTCAGGGACAGGCGCGGTAAACTGGATGTTCTCTAAAAAAGGCTACATCCTCATCGACAAAAAAGAAGTCGCCGAAGACGAATTAATGAACATCGCCCTTGATGCCGGAGCCGAAGACATAAAACAGGACGATAAGAATTTTGAGATCTTTACGGTTCCCGCTGACCTGGAAAAAGTAAAGCAAGCGCTTCAGGCGAAAGGTGTCAAATGGCAGACCGCAGAACTCACCATGCTTCCGTCATCATCGATCAAATTAGCAGGGCCGGAAGCAAAACAGGTATTAACTTTGATCGAGGCGCTTGAAAACCATGATGACGTGCAGGCAGTCTATGCCAATTTTGATATCCCTGATGAAATATTAGAGCAAATAGCTTCTTCTAATCAATAGCTGATTTGATATAATTGATATAACAAGAAGACACGGCCAACGCATGAGAATCATAGGAATCGACCCGGCATTAGCAATTACCGGCTACGGTATCATTGATTGCTGCAAAAACAGGGTATCATTGCTAAAAGCAGGAGCGGTCATCACACTCTACCGGCAAAGATTGCCCGAACGTTTAAATATAATTTATGAAAAAATACTTGCATTGATCTCTGAATACAAACCGGATGTTCTGGTCCTTGAAAAAGTCTATGTGCATTACCATCATCAGACAACGGCATTCCTTTTAGGCCAGGCACGCGGGATCATCTGCCTTGCCTGCGCGAAGGGGAATATACCCCTGAAGGAATATGCAGCTACACAGATAAAAAAAGCGATTGTAGGCAAAGGGCAGGCTTCAAAAGAACAAGTCCAACACATGGTGCTGCGCACCTTAAAGCTCAAAAGTATTCCCCGGTATCACGACGTAACTGACGCTTTGGCATTAGCCCTGGCGTACAGTTATTTTGAAAAAGCTGATTCGCTTATAAAACAAGGGTCATCAAAAGCATGATCACCGGCATTTCAGGCACAATAGTTGAAAAAGGACCGAATTATATCCTCATCTCAACCGGAGGATTTACCTATGAAGTCTTGATACCGGTAACCGTCATGCAACGGTTAGGGGAAGGTATATCTGCCGATAATACGATCAAACTTATTACGTATCACTATTTACAGGTTGACCAATCAAAAAGCATACCTGTGCTCATCGGATTCTTAAATGAGCTGGAGAAAGAATTTTTCGAGATCTTTATTACCGTTTCGGGGATCGGGCCCCGGGCAGCCCTCAAAGCGTTGAATCAGCCGATCTCTTTGATCGCCCAGGCCATTGATGAAGCTAATATTGAATTCTTAAAATCGCTGCCGGGAATAGGGCAGCAGCGCGCCAAAGAAATTATCGCGAAGCTGCAAAATAAAATCGGGAAATTCGGCCTTATCCAGGACTCCGCAGACAAGGCCAAGCCGGAAAGCGCTCTGCCCATTGAAGAAGAAGCGTTGGCTGTATTAATGCAGTTGGAATATAAGAAACCTGAAGCCCAGGCGATGCTCAAAAAGGCCCGGGAACATAATAAAAGCATCACCACGACCGAAGAATTACTGAACGAAGTTTACAAACAACGCAAAATCCGTTAAACGCAAAAAAGCCATAAAAAGGATAACGCGATGACCGAAGAAAATACCCTCAGCTCTCAGGAGAAGGCACTTGAAACCGCCGGCGACGTGCAAACGCAAGCACCAAACGCATCTTTACAGGACAATACTGAAATATCCCCAGCGAGCGGCAATGAAAATCAGGCAAGCGTATCTTTGCATGAAAACGACAATACCAAGTCGGCACTTGAAGCAATGCTTTTCATAAGCGAAAAGACACTGCTTATCGAACAGATTAAAAAAGTATTCAACCATTTATCCACAGAACAGATCCGCGCGGTACTGGGTGAATTACGCGCTGAATACGAAAGATCAAACCGGGGGATCCGCCTCTATGAAGTCGCCGGCGGCTTTCAAATGATCGCCGCCCCGGAGTTTGTAACATTTTTAAGGAAACTATACAAAGACCCGCATTCAGACAAGCTGTCGAAACCGGCTCTTGAGACTCTCGCGATCATCGCTTATAAACAGCCGCTGACTAAATTAGAAATAGAAGCGCTTAGAAAAGTCAATGTTGACGGTGTCATGAAAACCCTGCTTGACAAAAACCTGATCCGGATCACCGGAAGGAAAAAAGCGCCGGGCAATCCTAAAGTATACGGGACCACCAGGGGATTCCTGGAATATTTCGGTTTGAACACCCTGGAAGAATTGCCTAAGATTGAAAAAGGAGATTTGAGCGCCTCACTAACTAAAGGAGAAAACAAGAATGAAACTCCAGAAACTACGCAATCAAATTGATTCAATAGATCAAACCATAATCGACCTGCTCAACAGGCGGCTTGAGACTTCGCAGCAAATTGCCGGCGTAAAGATCAAAGAGGGTAAAAGCATCTATTCTCCGGACCGCGAACGGGAAGTTTTTAAAAAAATAGCCGGCATTAACAAAGGCCCGTTAAAAAGCAAGTCACTTGAAGCGATCTACCGGGAAATAATGTCCTGCAGCCTTTCCTTCGCGAACACCCTGAAAGTCGCTTATCTGGGGCCGGAGGCGACATTCACTCATTTAGCCGCTATAAAGCGCTTCGGTTCGCAGGTGGAATTCATTCCCTGCAATAATATTAACGATGTTTTCACCGAAGTGGAACGGGGTAACGCCGCTTACGGCGTCGTTCCGATAGAAAACTCCATCGAAGGGGTGGTCAATCACACGTTGGACATGTTCGTCGATTCCGAGTTGAAGATCTGCGCTCAGATCATCCTGGAAGTCACGCACAACCTTTTAGCCCGGTGCCCGAAAAAATCAATTAAAGCTGTTTACTCAAATCCCCATGTATTCGGCCAATGCCGCATCTGGCTCCAGGAAAATCTAAACACAGCGGAAAAGATCGAAGTCTCAAGCACTACCCGCGCGGCCCAAATCGCCTTGGTGCGGAAGAACAGCGCCTGCATAGCTTCGCTCCTGGCGGCAAAAATATACAAATTGAACGTTATCGCCCAAAGCATCGAAGATTCTCCGCATAACGCGACCCGTTTTTTTGTCATAGGGAAAAATGACGTGCCGCCGACAGGTCACGACAAAACTTCGATCTTATTTTCCATTAAAGACCGGGTAGGCGCACTTCACGACATGCTCGTCCCGTTCAAGAAAGAAAGGATCAACCTTACCAAGATCGAATCGCGGCCGTCGAAGAAAAAAGCATGGGATTATTACTTTTTCGTCGATATGCAAGGCCATTATGAAGAACCGAAAGTAAAAAGAGCTCTGGCAAAATTAGAGAATACCTGTAAGATTCTAAAAGTTTTAGGTTCATACCCCCTTGGAGAATAAATAAACGAAGGACCCGTTAGGTCCTCAAACATACCATTTCCAGATTCACTCATGACCATGAAAAATTTAGTGAGGGACAATATCGCGGACTTGACTCCGTACAAAGCCGGAAAGCCGATAGAAGAAACTAAACGGCAATTTAAGCTCTCGAAGATCATCAAGCTGGCTTCGAATGAGAACCCGTTAGGCCCTTCGCCTAAAGCGGCCGCCGCTATCCAGCGGTGCCTTTCGCGCGTAAACCGTTATCCGGACAGCCAAAGTTTTTATCTTAAAAATGAACTCGCAAAACAACTCAAGGTACTGCCGGAGAATATCGTCTTTGGCAACGGGTCTGACGAGCTCATCGATATTATCATTAAAACCTTTGTCAATGACGATGAATTTATCCTGACCTCGCAAGTTACTTTCCTGGAATACGAGATCATTGCTAAAGTCAATGGAAAGCTCATACGGACCGTCCCCCTTAAGGATTTCACCTATGATCTAGACGCTCTGGTGAGGGCAGCCAATAATAAAACAAAGCTCATATTTATCGCTAATCCCAACAATCCTACGGGGACGTACATTACCAAGGCGCAGCTGGAGCGTTTTCTTTCCAGATTGCCTCAAAACGTCATTGTGGTGCTCGATGAAGCTTACGACCTTTTTATTGACGTTGATGACTACCCCGATTCGCTTAATTATCTAAAGAATAATGTGATCATCCTGAAAACTTTTTCCAAAGCTTACGGATTAGCGGGCTTACGGGTCGGATACGCGCTTGCCAGCAATCGATTTACGCCATTCATGGAAAAAACCCGGCAGCCTTTCAATATTAACACGCTCGCGCAGGCAGCCGCGCGCGCAGCGCTCCGGGACAAAGGATTCTTACGAAAAACCCGGGACATTACGCTTGAAGGAAAACACTACCTCTATAAAGCGCTTGACCAGATGGGATTACGCTACGTTCCTTCAGTGGCGAATTTTATCCTCATTGATACCGGCAGGGACGGAGTAAAACTCTTTCAAGAACTCCTCAAAAAAGGAGTGATCGTTCGTGATATGCAGCAATACGGCCTTAAGGATTTTATCCGGGTTTCCATAGGGACTATGTCCGAAAACCGCATATTCGTTTCAACATTCAAAAAGGTATTAAACAAACATTAAACAAGACGCGTAAAACCGGAGAAAATTATGATCATCGTTTTACAACCCCACACAACAGACGAACAAATAAATCATATAGTTGAAAAAGTCCAAAAGCTGGGCCTGACACCTCATCTTTCAAAAGGGACCGAGAGGACTATAATCGGTGTTATCGGCCCGGAAGACATCTTACGAAATACCCCTCTGGAAGTCTTTCCCGGAGTAGAAAAAGTGATCCCGGTACTTGCGCCATACAAACTTGTTTCCCGTGAATTCAAGAAAGAAGATTCCCTGATCGATGTCGGAAAAGGGATAAAAATAGGCGGAAAAAAGATCGTGGTCATGGCAGGGCCCTGCGCTATTGAAAACAAAGAATCCTTACTTGAGATAGCCGCACAAGTCAAACAGGCGGGGGCAACGGTACTGCGCGGGGGGGCCTTTAAACCCCGCACTTCGCCATACAGCTTTCAAGGCCTCGGAGAAGAAGGGTTAAAATATCTTCAAGAAGCAGGAGAAAAGTCCGGTTTAGTCACCATCAGCGAAGTCATGGACACCCGAGATGTGGCACTCGTAGCCAAGTATGTCGATATTTTACAGATCGGCGCGCGCAACATGCAGAATTTCAACCTGCTCAAAGAGATCGGGTTGACGAAAAAGCCGGTACTCTTAAAAAGAGGGCTGTCGTCGACGATCAAAGAGCTCTTGATGTCCGCTGAATATATCATGGCTGCGGGTAATTTTAATATAATATTATGTGAACGAGGGATCCGCACCTTTGAAGACGCAACCCGCAACACCCTTGATGTAAGCGCGGTGACGGTAGTAAAGCAGTTATCCCATCTGCCGATCATTGTCGACCCCAGTCATGCGGCGGGAAAATGGGGGTTGGTGCCTGCGCTTGCGAAAGCAGCGGTTGCCGGCGGAACAGACGGCCTCATCATCGAAGTCCACTGCCATCCGGAAGATGCTGTCTCCGACGGCCCGCAATCACTTTTACCGTCAACTTTCAAACAGCTGATGCAGGAACTCAAGCCCGTAGCGAACGCGGTAGGGCGGGAAATATAACTTATGAAACCATTTAATACTATCGCCATTGTGGGAACAGGACTGATCGGCGGCTCCCTTGCGCTTGATATAAAGAAGCACACGCTCGCGCGAACGGTACTTGGCTTCAGCCGTTCTGCCCATACCCTGGAAACCGCCGAGAGAAAAGGTATCATTGATAAAGGCTCTCAGGAGATCGGTTTATTGCAAACGGCCGACCTTGTCATTCTTGCTACTCCCGTTAAAACGATAGTCGAATTAGCTCCCCGGATCGCACGGATAATAAAACCAACGTGCATCGTTATTGACGTGGGCAGCACCAAGGAAGAAATAACCTTACGGCTCTCCGGGATATTTCCCCGCTTTGTCGGCTGCCATCCTCTGGCAGGATCTGAAAAACGCGGAATCGATAACGCTTCCTGCGGCCTTTTCATGAACTCGATCTGTATTATAACACCCTGCAGGCAAACTGATAAAAAAGCACTCTCCCGCGTGAAAGCATTTTGGAAAACGATCGGGGCCAGGCTCTATTTCACCACGCCTCAAAGGCATGATGTCGCGTTATCATTCATCAGCCATTTTCCCCATATTATCGCTTTTGCTTTAATGAATACCGTTCCCGCGCAATACCTGACGATCGCGCCTAACAGCCTGAGGGACACGACGCGGGTTGCGGCTTCTGACGCAGGGCTTTGGGCCGATATATTCTTAAGCAACCGGGTTAACCTCGGGAAGACGATTTCAATATTCCAAAAGAATCTTGAGCTTTTTAAGAAAACAATCCGGCATAATGACAGGAAGAAGCTGGCAGTTTTGCTCGAAAAAGCAAGAATTAAGCGAGGCCTGCTGAAATGATCATTGCCATTGACGGTCCGGCCGGTTCCGGAAAAAGTACCGTAACAAAATTATTAGCGGAAAAACTGGGATTTTTGCATATCGATACCGGAGCTATGTACCGCGCCCTTACCCTTAAAACACTGGAAACAAAGACCGATATAACGAAAAGCCGTGCTGTTACCGCTTTAGCGCGTAAATCAAAGATCGATTTGCGGGAAGATCCCCGCGGGCCGTTAAAAGTCTACCTCGATGAGCGCGACGTTTCACTGGAAATCCGAAAGCCGCGGATCACGCGGCATGTTTCTGATATCGCTAAGATCCCCGGAGTACGCAAGATCATGTTGCAGCTCCAAAGAAAAGTCGGCAGCAAACACGATTGTATCCTTGAAGGCAGGGATATCGGCACCGCCGTATTCCCCGATGCGGACATTAAATTCTTCATCGACGCGCAATTCAATGAACGGGTGCAACGCCGGTATAAAGATATGAAGGACTTGAAAATAAGCGGGGTAACACTCACGGACGTCGCCAGGGACCTGAACAACCGCGACACCATCGATTCGACAAGAAAATGCGCTCCGCTTAAAAAAGCGAAGGATGCCGTCCATATAGATACAACGCATATGAGCATCGAGGAAGTAGTTAAGAGATTATTAAAAGAAATAAAAGCCCGCTCCAGCAACACAAAAAAGTCCCAATGACACGTGACTTTTCTTATTACTGGTAGTTGGGTTATGGTTAAGCAGTTAGTTTAGGAGTTGGGAAAAGTAATTTGGTTTAAAACAATAAATAGTAAGATAAGTCTAAAGGATAAAGTTTAAATAACAAAGAAAGGTTTAAGCCGAAAGATTAAATTTAAAATTTATACTTTATTCTTTGAATTTCCTTTGCTCTTTTGACTTTGAATGAACCATGCCTCAGGCGCTTATGGTTCATTCATCCCGAGCTCTGTCGAGGGGTTAAACTTTATCATTAACGTTAAATAACCAAACTAATACTTTAACCTAAAACTACGGACTATTTTGTAACCTGAGGCTTGCGGCATTTATATCCCATGGATAAATCACACATACGCAATTTCAGCATCATCGCGCACATTGATCACGGTAAATCGACCCTTGCCGACCGGATGCTGGAGATCACCGGCGTCATCGATAAACGTAATTCACACGACCAGATGCTTGACGATATGGACCTGGAACGGGAGCGGGGGATCACGATCAAAGCATCGACGGTCAGGCTTCCCTACACGGGGAAAGACGGAAAAGAGTATATCTTTAACCTTATTGATACTCCCGGACATGTCGATTTTACCTATGAAGTTTCAAAATCACTGGCAGCATGTGAAGGCGCTATCCTGGTTGTTGACGCCGGGCAGGGAATAGAAGCGCAAACCGTCGCTAATTATTATTTAGCAATGGAGAATAACCTGGCAGTAATACCGCTCATAAATAAGATCGATCTTAATACCGTTGATATTCCGCGCACAAAGAACCAGATCATTTCTGTGCTCGGGTATAAAGACGAAGAAATACTGCTGGCTTCCGCAAAAGAAGGCATCGGCATCAAAGAGATATTTGAAGAAGTGATAAGGGTCATCCCTGCGCCGCCGGGGGTCATCGGTAATCCTTTAAAAGCCCTGATCTTTGACTGCCGTTTTGACCCTTATCGCGGGGTCGTTGTCTTTGTCAGGGTCGTTGATGGAAAGATCGACTCCGGCTCACAGATCATCATGATGCATTCAGGGAAGATCTATAAATTAGAGGAGATCGGGGTCTTTAACCTTAAATATTCCAAAGTCGATGTGTTGACCTGCGGGGAAGTCGGCTATTTTATCGCCAATATTCGCGACCCGAGGGAAATTATCATCGGGGACACGATCACCGACATCAAAAATCCCTGCGCTGCGCCGTTACCCGGATACAGGACATTAAAACCGCTGGTTTTTTGCGGGATCTATCCGGTCAACCCGGGTGATTTCACCAATTTACGGGAAGCAATGGACAAGCTCAAACTCTCAGACGCGTCATTCCAATTTGAACCGGAGAACAGCCAGTCGTTCGGGTCAGGATTTCGCTGCGGTTTCCTGGGCCTTCTCCATATGGAGATCGTCCAAGAGCGCCTGGAGCGTGAATACGACTTAAACCTCATTCTTACCGTTCCGAATGTTGTTTACCGAGTGAAGAAAAAAGACGGAGAGGTCATTGATATCGATACACCCGCTAAATTTCCCGCCTCCGACATAGCGGAATCGTTTGAACCATATGTAAGCCTCTTAACCATCATTCCGGTTGAATCAATTGAAGCGGTATGTGAATTCGTAAAATCGCGCAGGGGGACTTTTCATTCGACGGAATACCTGGGTATCGACAGGGTCAAGCTTGTTTTCAATATCCCGCTTTCCGAGATCATCGTTGATTTTTATGACAGGATAAAATCATTGACCAAAGGATACGGTTCTTTGGATTATGAATTCAAAGACTACGTGCAGACGCAACTGGTCAAACTGGATATTATGTTAAACGGCGTGGTCTGCGACGCTTTTTCGACCCTGATCTGTAAAGAAAAGGTTTACCATAAAGCGCACGCGCTGGTCAAAAAACTAAAAGAACTCATACCCCGGCAGCTCTATGAGATATCTATCCAAGCAACTGTCGGCAGCCAGATCCTGGCATCTGAAAAAGTGCGCCCCATGGGAAAAAATGTAACCAGCAGGTGTTCAGGAGGAGACATCACCAGAAAACGTAAACTTTGGGAAAACCAGAAAAAAGGAAGAAAGCGCCTCAAACAAGTCGGTAAAATAGAGATCCCGCAGGAGGCATTCTTGGAGGTATTAAAATTATGAGCATCGCCAGACAAACCCCGCGCACCGCAAGCACTGCTGAAACAAGAAAGAATAAGTTCAAGCTCGTGGTAAAGGAATGGACTGAATCTATAGTAACTGCTTTTATCCTTGCGATGATCATCAGGATATTCGTCGTTCAGGCTTTTAAAATACCGACGGGTTCAATGAGGTTGACGCTGGTCGAAGGCGACATTATTTTAGTCAACAAATTCCTGTACGGCGCGAAACTCCCCCTGACCGACATCCGGCTGCCTGCGGTACGTAAACCACAACGGGGAGATGTAATAGTCTTTATTTATCCGGAAAACCCGAAAAAAGACTTTATCAAACGCCTCATCGCCACAGAAGGGGAGAGCGTCGAAATAAAAGACGGGACGATCTACATAAACGATAGACCTCTTTTAGACCCGGTATTCAGCCAGAAGTATTATTATAACCACGGCGATTACGCGCAGGAAGGTCAAAAGACCATTGTACCGAAGAATTCTTATTTTGTGCTCGGGGATAATTCGCAATCATCTCAAGACAGCAGGTTCTGGGGATTTGTACCCGAGAAGAACGTTATCGGAAAAGCTTTTATCATATACTGGCCGCTCAACCGGATAAGGTTAATCAAATAAATGAACTTCGCCAATAAGATCTCAACCTTTCGGATTTTAACCGTTCCCTTTTTTATTTCAAGCCTTATTTATTATTCCTCCGAAAAAGATTTCCTGCGTTTTGTCGCCCTGGGGATCTTTTTACTCGGAGTTTTATCCGACGCTATTGACGGCTATATTGCCAGAAAATCGAAACAGCTATCTAAAGCCGGGCGCATACTCGACCCTCTCGGCGACAAACTGCTCTTAACCAGCGCTTTTATATGCCTTTATTTATTCCTAAAGCTGCCGCTCTGGGTCACCCTTATCGTTGTAAGCAGGGACGTTATTATACTCTTAGGGGCAATCGTTATTTTTATCGTCAAGAAAGACATCAATGTCTCTCCCACGCGCTGGGGAAAATTAACAACCAGCTTTCAAATGGCATCGGTTATCAGCGTACTGCTGCAATTTAAGATTTCTTATATTTTCTGGAATATCGCTGTTTTTTTCACTGTCATATCGGGGATCGACTATATCATGCGGGGGTTCAAAATATTATATGCTTTGGATAATAATCGGAATCATCTTTAGTTATCTTATCGGTTCAATACCTACCGCGTATATTTTCGGTATATGTTTAAAAGGCATTGATATACGTAAATTCGGTTCAGGGAATGTCGGAGCAACAAACGCTTCACGGCTTCTCGGAAAGAAATTAGGAATTACCGTATTGGCCCTGGACATCCTTAAAGGCCTTATTACCGTAACTCTCCTGGGAAATCTGGCGCTTACAAGAACAAATTTTCCGATAGACCCGCCATTACTTCGGATCATCTTTGGCCTGGGATGTATTTCCGGTCATAATTGGACCATATTCCTGAACTTTAAAGGAGGTAAAGGAGTAGCCACTACCTTAGGCGTTTTACTAGGGGCGGCATGGGTGATCCCGGGGATCGGCTTCATATTAGCACTCGTGATCCTTACCTGGCTTGTAACATTCCTGGTGAGCCGTATAGTTTCCGTTGCTTCGATCTTAGCGGCAATATCTTTTCCTATATATATGTCCATCAAAAACCTCTCACCAACACTCATTTTATCAAGTTTTATCATATCCGCGTTTATAATTCTACGCCACATCCCCAACATTAAACGGATCCTGCAAAAAAAAGAACCGCGCATGTCGTTCAAGAAATAGCCAAATATTATAGTCACAAGTCACAAGTAATCGATAGTCTATAGTTACAAGATATTGAGTGAACGGGCCCTGTCTTGGACTATTTTCTCGCGGGAACGTTTGCCCCGCCCCGGCGTGGCGGGGCTGCACTCAGGTCGGCTGCGTCGCTCTGCCCGACTTCGTTTATCAAGGGGCATCCATGCCCGCCCCGTTAAAAAACGTAGTTTTCTAACGGGGCCCGCTCCTTGCCTTTATGCCCCGCTCGAAAACAGTCCAAGCCACCCGTTCACTAAAAATACTAACCATACACAGACCCTCTCGACAAGCTCGGGGTAAACCCTTCGACTTGGTTAACAGGGAAAGCTATCAGGCGCTGGAGGGTAAACATGTAGTCGATGGTCTATAATCAAGGAAATCCGAGAAACTGAGAAATCAGGGACTATGTAAACCGGATATCGGGGGATCAGGGATACCGGTGACAGGGGGCACTGGAGACTGGGGAAATTGAGATAATTAACAAACTTGAGTAGTCTCAGATTACAAATAAAAGATTGAGAAAATTAACATATAAGAATAACGAAAATAACGCAACTAACGATAATAACGATATTAACGAATATTGAAAACGCTTTCTATAAAACACTGAAACTCCTTGAAAACATGTAAATTATGATGTTATACTCTAACTAAGAAATAGAAGAATGATATCAATTCATAAAAGGTTTTTTTTCACCTCTTATTAAACACTTTAACAAAGTATTAATATAGTATCCCCACCAGCTACGAAAATCAGGGGATAGCCGGGTTGAACAAAATTAGCTTAGATAAGGTGACAACCCGGCTCCATAAAAGACAATGGGTCAAAACCGAGGTTATTATGAGAGACCTATTATACCGGAACTTAACTTCACCAAATAAAAACCGAAGGATAATTACCAGTTCCGAAATAGCAGACAAAGAAGGTATCAGGACCGTAATACAAAGACATTTCATTTATATTGTTAAAAGAATAAACGGTAAAATACCGCCTAAGCCAAAGCCGTATCTTTACGTTCTAAAAGAAAAGAGCCAAAAGAAACAGATGGAAAAATTCTTTTGCAGGATCAAAGGCGGGTTTTATATTATTAACAACGGCACTCCGGCACTCGTTCTTTTTACGCATTCACTTAAAATAAACCTGAGCGCCATAAATAAAACAACTCTTTGTTAATAGGATAATTGCCACAGCCTATTACAAAAAAAAGGAAGACGCAGCTTGACAAAACAATAAAGTAATTGTAAACTTTATTAAATGATTTAAAATCTTTTGGGTCCGGTGTTCTCGATTATGGAGGTAATCGGGAAATGCCACGAAAATTCAAGCCGGATTGACGAAAAGGGTCAATCCGGCTTTTTGTTTTTTATACCTAACCGAGTTCTACATAAGGAATTAAAGTTGTTGACAAATAAGGAGAAATGGTACTATAATAACACTTGGGTGGGACAATGAATAATACATCGAAAAGAATATCCTTAAAATACCTGGTCATGCTGTGCGGCGCAATAGTCTTTTGTGCTTCTGCGGCTGCATTGGCCGCGGATATCTTTGACCTCTCCTACAGCCTTACCGAAGGCGGTTTTCGTTTAGAATTCAACCAAGTCACCCCCTCAAGAGGCATTAAAGTCGATATTACCTCTAATATAGCCACCCGCTATGAAATTGAATTAGCAATTGTGCGGCCCTTAGAGAACCGGGATAAACCTAACACGCTCGTCAGAGATAACTTTTTCGTCAGAGGGATCCGGGGAAGCAATCAATTCGGCGATTTTCGCCTGCCGCCAAGCGATTCAACCGTCAGGACATCTCAAACTATATATGTTTCCAACACAACGGGGAGCCCCGACAGCATTACCATGGTGCTTGGGGTAACCAATATTACAACCCTGCCCTCCGGGTATTACACGGGACAAATCAGTTTAACCCTCAGGCCTATCGGATCAGCCAGGTCGCACGTGGTCAAGTACATTGATATTTCCGCGACTATTCCTCAATCTCAAATAAAAGCTGAAGATAAAAGCGTCAAATTCTCTACGCTTTCAGGGAACAAGAGGATCACGCTGAATCCCAAGAAAAACGAAACCCAATCAGGCGATATTTTAGTTACCATAAACGGTACTTTCTCGCAGCAATTTAAACTGGTTCAAACTATACCGCAGCCCCTGGAATCCAAAGAAGGCAACAGGCTGAGCAATGACACAGTAAAATTCTCGGTAAAAGAAACAAGTATCGGATCAGCCGAAAGCTTAGAGAAAACCTTATCAACTGGAAGGCAAGTTCTATACACATCGCTTCCCGACGGAAAAGCTGACAAGACCTTTGTCATTACGTATTCCCTTAATGATATTGCTAAACAGACCGCGGGGGATTATGCTACTAAGATCCAATTCTCCCTGGAAGAAATGGGCAATCTGACGAACCTTGACACTTTTACACTGGAGATCAATAACGCACGGACATTCGACTTAACCATAGCGCCCCAGGACCAAATGGGTTCCCTGGATTTCCGTAACCTTAAACCCAATCAACCGCCAAAGCAAAGAGAAGTTACGGTAGAAATTAAATCAAACATAGGCAAGCGCTATCAAGTGAATCAAAAGCTCTTCGCGCCTCTTACGAACAGGGAAGGGCAAATAGTCCCTGGCGCGAATTTCACCCTAAAGACTGAAAGCATTTCAACAAAAGGGAGCTTACGCTACCCGCAATCTCAAGCGATAAAAGAAGGCGAGATGACCCTGCTTGTTTCAGACGCTGCAGGATCTCCCGACTCATTTAAAATAATCTACGAATTAAGTTTTCCTAAAGAGCTTAAAGCCGGCGACTATTCTACCAGGATCACTTATTCCTTATCTGAGATCTAAAAGGAGGTGATTGGATTCAAGAGATTTAAAAGGGAAGGGCAACTAACACAATTAAAAGGGGGGCAGTAAAAATGAAAAAAACAGTAGGGATCATGCTCGTAGTTCTCTGCGCGCTTGGAATTGCTACTTTGGCGTTTGCCGACATTGCCTTAAGTGTCAATGCCGTAGCTGATTCAGGCACTACACTGGGAACGCACGCAATGCTCAGATGCACGGGTTATAATTACAATTCCGCCGGAGACCCGTGGACACAATGCACCAATCTTGGCGCTACAACAACGATGAGTTTCGGGACCTTGACGCATTCGCTTAAGAATACCGCCGGTCAAACGACAGGAGACGCGGGTTGTTTCTATGGTGATTATTTCTTCATCATATACCTGTTCCCTGACTGCTGGGGCGGCAAAGGATACGACCTTAAGCAAACCACATCAAGCTTCTCAACCGAGATCAGGAACGCGGTTGTGAGGACTCCCGTATATTCCAAAGACGACAAATATTCCGGAGCTGCTGCTCAAGGCGATTTGACCACTGCGGAAAAAGCCTTGAATCCTCAATTAGGAGTCGGCTATCTCGCACGGGACTCTGCTGAAGGCAATAACCGGATATTAAAAGCCAAGAGGGCAAGGATCGTTCGCGCGGAATACGGCATTCCTCCGTTCCCGGGCACAGGTCAAACCAGGCCTACTGGCTGGGCTGCCATAGAAAAAACCACCTTGGCAGGCACCTATTCTGGCAGTGTTACAATTACATTGACAGAATGGCAATAATATTCTATAATATTGCCTAATGGAACGACATGATCAAAAGGTAATAAAGTAATCTAACTTCAGGATACTAAAGGATTTATTCCTTTAGTATCCTGAGGTTTTTTAATTTCTGACTAAAGGAGTGTCACGAGTGTTAAAGCGGATATTACTGCAATGTTTGGTGCCTGTCGTTACTTGTTGTTTCATAACAACAGCTTATGCTCAAGGGATATCTTACAGCCTTGATAAATCTAAAGTCCGGGCGCTCCTGCCACCGGGAGGCTCACAATCAGGGGCCATTAAAGTATACAGCCAGACAAACGACACTTTAAAATTTAAAGTTTATTTCGAGGACTGGATTTATGAAAAGATACAAGATGGCGCGAAAGAATTCATGCCGGCCAATACTTCAGCATTCACCTGCGCCACCTGGATACAATTTAATCCGGCAGAATTCACCTTGACCCCTTACGGCATTCAAACAGTTAATTATGTTATTGCCGTTCCGGCTGACGCAAAAGGAAGCCACGTAGGAGTTATGTTCTTTGAAACCAATACGGCAGATAGCGCCGGCATTGAAATAGGCAAATCACAAGAAACCTTACAATCAGGCGTCGGCCTCGATATCCGGATCGGCTCCTTATTCTATGTTGATGTTAAAGGAGCGATAAATCGAAGCGCTGAACTAAAGAAATTCTCCGTCACTAAAGATTCCAAAAACAAGAATTTTATCATCTCCGCCGATCTGAAGAATACCGGAGATGCCGATATTACGACCGAAAGCACCTATCACATTACGGATAAGCAAGGCATGATTTACGCCCGGGGCAAGTTTAATCCTGTGTATACTCTGCCGGGAGACGAAGCGGAAATATCTTCTACCTGGAAAGATTCTATCCCCCAAGGGACATATAATATTGTTTTAACCGTCAACCTGGGGAAAGCGATTGAGGAAGCAGGACTGGGCCGCGGCCCTATCATGCTCAAAGAAACAGAGATCGAAATCAACTCAAACGGAGAAGTTACAAAGATTGGAACACTCAGATAGACGGCTACCATACACATCAATGCGTAGATTCTTTGTTTTTATCCTCATATCTGTTTTTTTACTCGCGAATTTCTTTCCCGCGTACGCATATACCTATTTACCTGATTACCTCTGCCAACTGGGGCTGCAATTTTACCTTGAAGGAAGATACGATGACGCCCTCTATCAATTTAAGAACGCTCTCTTAGCGCAACCGGATAATCAACTCGCTTTAAAATACATCTCAATCATCCAGGAAGAACAAACCGGACAGCCGCAAGCTCAAGCGCAAATTCCCAGCTCCACATACCAGGGGCAATCAGAAGTTTTAAAGCTGCGCGAAACTCCCGGATTAATTACAAGAACTCCTTCTTCCGGCGTAAACGCCGAGTATAACGGTCTGCCTCAAGCACCCCAAAAGGGGTACACACCTGAATTTGACGCTTCAAAAGTAAGTACGGAAAAAACCTACGCACCCGGCCTTGTCGTTTTGGATGAGACATTCAAAGACATCCCTAAACCTATCGAGTTGGAACAAAACCGAAGCATCATTATCAGGGGCAGCAACATTCAAAGATTCTTAGCCACACAGCCCGATATAATCACCGTTACCAGAAGCAATGCCGATGAAATAGTAGTAACCGGAAAAGAAGTCGGATATTCATATGTGCATGTTTGGGATAATACTGACCGTTGGACAGTTGACTTATTAGGCATATTTCCCAAGCCTGAAGCGCCTACCTTTGAAGAATTACGCAGGCAAGAGGAAGAATTGAACCAAAGCTTTAAATGGTATTATTCCATTGATTGGGCATCTTTTGAAACAGGCAGAAGGTTACGAAAAGATGCTTTAAACAGGACATCCTATGCCTGGACCCACAGCCTGGGAGTGACCGGCCAAACACCGTATGGCTTCTTCGACTCTTCAATGACCGCGCGGTCTAACTCTCTGAATACCGACCTCACCTACTATACCATCGGGTTAACCAACGGCCAATACGGGATCTTAAAGAATTTTTCTCTGCGCGCCTTTGATTATTCCCTGCCATTCGCGAACCTGGCTTTTTCCGGAGCTCAATTGCGCGGTGTCACCTTTAACACCCCTCTTTTTAATAAAAAACTCGATTATACCCTGTTCTGGGGAAGAGAAGGAGGCGGACGTTACGGCAATTTATCGCCGAGTTTAAGTAAAACCAAGAACTCTTTTCTAGAAGGCGCCAATGTCAGCTTTACCCCGACAAAGCATCAAAACTATGCATTTACGGTAGTGCGCGGGCACGGTAGAGACAGGGAAGAAGACTTAAACCCCTACGGATATGACCTGTATAACACCTGGAGCTTTGATAAATGGGGGGCACGCTACGAAATCGCCCATGATTCGGAAACTTTTGCCCATGTTCTGGAAACTCATCAGAAATGGTCGTTGGCAAACACAAGTATTTCATTCAGGGACGTGGATACTAACTTCAAGAGCATTACCGGAAACGGCTGGGCGCAAGGCCAGATCGGTTCCCTCATGAGCATAAATTATCAACCCGATGAATTATGGAATACTTACGCGAGCCTGGATATTTACAGAGAAAGGCTCTACCCTGCAGAAGAAAAACCAAAGCGCCTGAACGAAGATCTTAATTTTAACACTACGTACCAAATGAATCCCGATACCAGTTTTAATTTCTCGTATTCCTTTCAAAACGACCTGGGCAAGTTAGCGCAAAGCCGCTACATTTCGACGAATTTAGGGGTCACGCAAAAAATGTACTTCCTGAAAGATATGTACGGATTCGCTAATTATTACCATCAGATCAGCCAGAATTTTTCTTCACCGGCTTCCGACTACGTAAATGACAGGTTCTTCGCGGGTATCCGTTTTAATTTAATCGACGAGCTTTACTTTTACGCAAATAAAGAAATAAATTTATTGAAAGAAGATTTCTCGGGCGTACACTATCATCCTCACTCGACTGAAACCGGCGTTGATTACTCAAGTAAGATCGGCAGCTCTCCTTTTTACGGGAACATGCGATTTTATTACCGTGATGAAGAAGCGGCCGACGCTTCGTTAGGTTTTCTTTCAGGCGAGGATTCGATCGAAGGCCACCTTGAACTTACCTACCGGGCCAATGATAACAATGAAATATACGCCGCAACGACAGTACGCAATGTGTGGGCGGATAAAGAAACAGTAGAGAAACGTATTGAAGCGAATTTTAACGTCGGTATGCGCTGCATGTGGGATACAAACTACCGCTGGGAAACAGTAGGCAATATTGAAGGATACGTATTCAAGGATGAAAACTCCGACGGCTTAAAACAGAAGAATGAAGCTCCCGTAAGTGAAGCAAAAATATGGCTCGGGAACCAAGACTATACGACGACCGACGTTTTCGGTTATTTCAACTTCAGGAAGATCAAGGCGCGTAAAGCGTACGTGAGCTTTGATACTTCAAGCTTGCCGCCGGGTTTTGTCTTGACCGTCCCGGTAAACCAGGAAGCAGTTCTTTCACAACATCGGATAACTCGAATAGATTTCGGGATCATTTCACGCGCGGAAGTATCGGGGATGGTCTTTGAGGACACCGATAATGACGGGAAATACACGCTTTCTAAAGATAAAGGAATAACAGGCGCGGTCATTACCCTGGAGAACGGTAAACAATTAACCACCGATAACACAGGTAAATTCTACTTCCCCAATGTCAGCACGGGAAAACACACTATCAGCCTCGACCTCAACAGCCTGCCTATCTACTACCTTCCGAAATCAGCGATCACCCATGACTTCGAACTTTTTGAAGGTTCCACCTATATCTATAATATCCCCATTAAAAGGATCCAGGAGTAGTCCCCTGAACGCTTTATCGGCTGTAAAATGTCTTTACCACAACAATGACTCCGGATATCTCATTTGACTGCGTGTCAGCTTTCTTTTCTTGTTGGATCAATTCTGAAGCCTGCTCCTGAACAGGCGCGCTTTCTTTTTGTATCGAAGGTACTTCGGTTGACTGCTGTTGCACGCTTTGATTATTCGGCGAAACAACGCCAAAAGAGCCTTGTTGAGGACCTTCCTGGGCTTTTTGAGCATCACTGGCGATCAAAGGCGCGTTTACTCCGGGAATAGCCGGAATAGTACATGACATGGAAAAAGACGCGTTCTCTGCGTACACAGTCCCCATCAGCATTAAGGATATCAGCCCTGCGATCATTAAATTTCTTTTCATCTGGCGCCTCCTCTAGTAATGGACTCATCCGGTTGACCCATATGCCGAACGAATCCGCCCCCTCACCGTGGCTGGTGGGATCTAATATGGCCCAAAACCTCCAGGATCCTGCTTTCGAAATCTTCTTCTGACCTTAAATTCTGTCCGTCTATATCCAGCTTTTTGGTAAAATCTATCAGCCATGCGATCAATTTTGCGCGGGATAGCTTTAATCCGGAAGAGAAAAGGGCGTCTTTACCCAGTTTGTCCAGGAAATCAACTTCACCCCGGTTTAGAAACGTAACGACCCTTTGATTTTTTTCCTGATACAGGTTGTTTTTCATGCTGCCCCCAAATAAAAAACCCCGGCTTGTTTTAGGCAAACGAGGCCAGGGTATAAAAAAAAACCCCTAAAGGAATTCTTTAGGGGTTCCTTCTGGCAACGCAGCCCCCCGATTAATTAATCGGGGCTGTCGCTTTGCGCCCCAGCATTACTGCTGGTTTGCCTTTTACAGTACTCGAAATTGTCAAACCGAACTCGGGCCGATCGCCCTTATCCCTATCTCCAATTAAAATATAACATATATTTACACATATTTCAAGTTTACCGCGCTATTATTTTATCAATATCACAATGTGTCATTTTACCCTAAACACTTTATTCCAGGTATACATCAAGAGCGGTTATCTGACGGTTACGCACTCCTTGAGCGTACGCAGCAGGGAGCGTGTCGGAATTGAGAATGACCGGATGAGCCGATTCATCTTTAAAGCTGATCCTTTTAACCGACACACCGCTTTTCCCAAAAGTATCTTTCTTTTTCTGATTATGATAGGTTACCACGACAGAACTTAAGAAATGGAACATATAAAAACCTTTTTTATCAAATAGCCAGCCGGGCAGCACCGGCTTTACTCTTAATTGCAGTTGTCCGTCCTCACCGAGAAAGAAGGGGGTATGCCCTATATTCATGATCAACCACATATTAATGAATTCAACGGTCGAACCCGAAAGGCGTGCGACAAATCCATTGCCGTGCAATTTTTTTTCCGGAAAAGCGCTGCTGACAATAAAGGAAGAATTCTCTAAAATGCTTCTTCCGTAACACTGAGGGTCTTGGAAAGGGATAAGCACATTCTTAAATTCCTCAAAATATTCTTTATACAAACCGCGCTTTAAAAGCTCAAGGATATATTTATACTCCATATGCAGCCATATCGATTCATTTTCCAGCCACCCGGGAGTGAAAATACGGCACCTGCCGATCTCTTCAGGCATATCCATGAGCGACGCGGTAACTTTATACATCTTAAGCTTTTTGTCATAGAGCGGGCTCTTTCTTGTCGCCTGATACAACGATTGAGCGCTCAGGCGATCTTCACTGAGCCGCAGCGCGTGCATATGCCCTTCAAGAAAAAGAGGAAGGGGCTTTTGTCGGAATTTGGTCGCTCGAACATAGGGTTTCTCTAAAGGCTCATACGCGGTGACCTCATTAATAAAATAGGACAAATAGGTGCCGGACTTTTTGTCAAACGCTTTGGCAATCCCCAGATCAAGCTTCGTTTGAGCCTTTTTAAGAATAGTGAGTGCTTCCTGAGAGCTCATTTCCAGCTCTTTACCGCTCAAACCGGATTTTGTTTTCTCCCGGTACGCCTCTTTCAGCGAATTACTGGCATCCCAATAAGTAAAGTCGCCTTCACTGCCGCCGGCTATCGACTGATCGATCAATCCTCCAAGTTTAACAAAAAAATCAAGGATATCCTCATCGACCCTGACCGATTGCACACCGGCAGCGGTCATGGCCTTCATCATAAAAAGCAGCAATCGTTTTAATTCAAATGTCTCGCACAGCGAAGAGCCGAAAAGAGCAGGCAGGCCGTTTAACGCGTCAAACCAGTTAGGTTTATTTGCCTCCATAGCAACGCCCACGCCGAAAGGATCCAGGCTCGACATCTTATTAACCATAAGGCAGAACAGCTTATTGATCAATGTCGTTTTATAGACATCACCCGTCCCGTATGCAGCGCGGACCACATGCGCCTCAGTTGCCCTCCGCATGATCATATCCTTCTTCTCAAGGTCAAGTGAGACCGAATGAAATTGACGCACGCTATCTTTATGCAAAACATATTTCTTATTGCGCGGGTTAACAACTTCGGCATTATCAAAAAAGCTGAATTGCCTGCTTTCAAATACGATCTCCTTCAACTTCTCGGGGTACACTCCGAGATAACTTTCCAGCAGGTCCAGATTATAGGTCCAATGATCGGTCCAGAAGCCTTCTACGTGTTCAGCTTCCTGGTTTTTACTGGAGTGGGCCAAAAGGATATTCAAGAACTGGTCATTTGAAACGTTTAACTTGACGCCTTGAGCTTCCAGAAAAAAGACCAATTCTCCCGGGCTAAAAGGTTGGGTTAAAAAAGAAAGCAAAAGTTCCGTGTCCCGGGCTGACATCAGGCTCAGTAACACATCTTTCAAGACGAGAGGGTCTTTCATCACAAATCTATCACCCTTAACCACTAAAGGATTATAACCGTCTGTCTGCAATAAATTAAAGAAAGTAACGATATTTTCTTCCCTAATATTAGGATTAAACCAGACATCGCAACGCCTGTTCTGGTTCACATCGCGGTAATTACCGTTACCTTGCGAAAAATAGGTCGGCTGGATCGAGAAACGGTTGTAATCCCGCTCTAAGTCTCCATGCTTACGGGAATAAAGATAGAAAACCGCGGCGCGATATTCCGGCTTCATAGGCTTACGGGCGAACTGAGGAGAAACAAAAATAGTAGGGTAGCCGCCCCGCATAATATTATCAAGGTAGGTCTGGCGCACATAAAGATCAAATTCCTTCCGGGCGCTTTTAGTGTTGATATTCACCTCTAATTCTTCTATCGTGCTCTTATTCTCTATTTTTTTCTTTTCGAGATATCCTGACGCCGTAATCCTGCCGACAGAAGCATTCAATATACCCAGGTTACGCATATTCCCGGCTACGCAGTGAAAAGTCTTACCAGCCCCCGCAGGCAATCTGAAAGATAAGGGAATAAAAGCCGAAGGTGTTTTACTGCGCAAGCTCATGACGGCCGCCGGACGGAATTTCCTATTATCAACAAAAGCCCGCGGATAAGAAAAATCATTCTCAGTGCCGAAAACAGATTCCGGGTCGACTAAAGGAGTAATGACCTGAGGGGAACCTTTTTCATAGTGAAAACCTAAATAAAAATTGCCTTGCTCGATATGGACCACTTCTGGCCTATCGGCAGGATCAACGCTTAATTTATAAAAAGGTACGCCTCGTTTTAAGTTTTCGACAACCATCCAGGCTTCGATTGTCCGGCTCATTTTCTTTAAAAAGAAATTATTGACGCCGAAAGGGACGACTTGAGGCAGGCCGTCGACAAGTTCGATCTCTTTGGCTGACCTTGAAAGGTTCGCAACAGTCACATTCCTCACAAGCCCCGCGTAAGAATCTTGAGGGACCGTAAAATAATCCACCGAGATACTTAATCCCAAAGTCCTATTGATCTCCTCCAATCTCAAGCCATATGAGGTAATGAACATCTTATTGGACACAAGGTATCGTTCATTAACGAATCCTGGCCGGAATGGTTCGTACATCCTGAAGCTATTTTTAGTCATAACTTTCAGAAATGTCCGGAACCCGTGAGTGAATACTGTTTCCCACGCTTTATTTGCAGGCTGGAATTCAAGTATTGAGTTATCTTTATCTTTAATACCGAAGCTGCAGATCGCCTGGCCGCGATTGACATAAAAGGCCCACATCGGAATGCCATACTTACCCGCGATGCCGGGGAAGAAATTAGCAAACGGCTTGGCAAGATTATAGTTTTCTATGACAAATTCATGGTCAGCGTTGAGATAATATTTTGGTTTGGCTGCACTCATTACGGTAAGCTCCTTTTATTAATAGTATTCAATAATGAAATATTTTACCTGTAATAGCGCATTTGTCAACCAATATGACGTGCTTCCGGGAGACAGTCGGCACTCATGCCTGCTTAAGCATAAACTGGCTTTATTTAAGGCCAGGCATTACCGCAGAAAGAGGCACACCCGCGCAATTCGGCCTCCTGAAAGCGCGGCATACCCCGCCATTCCAATTAGGCGGGGTGCGCTTAGCGAGGGGATGTTTTCAGTGATCGGTTATCAGGATAGGTTCCCGGTTATCGGGTACTCAGAAGAAAAGTGTAGGTATACTATCACCGAGAACCGAGAACCGAACACCATATATTCACCATATATTTACCAATTGACACACCATAGAAATAGTGTTATATTAATAAGCTGCAAATTTTCATTTGTCTATAAAATCCAAAAAGAAAGGGGATGATTATAGTGCCAGAAATTGAAATTAGAAAAGGAGAGTCGTTTGAATCAGCAATGCGCCGTTTTAAGCGTAAAATCGAGCAAGAAGGGATTTTACGTGAAGTGAGAAACCGTAAGCATTACGAAAAACCCAGCGAGAAAAAAAGAAGGAAAGCAAAACAAAGAATATAACGATGGAATTAGTCATTTCAACCTCGTGGAATGCGTTTCGTAAAGACTGCGGAGGAGAGATAGTTGCTGAAGTAAAAAAACTTAAGTTTAATGAGATTGAATTAAGTTTTAATCTCACTCACGATATAGTAGAAGATATAGCTCAATTGGTTAAAGCAGGGGAAATAACCGTGAGCAGCCTCCATAATTTCTGCCCGATCCCCGAAGGCTTACGGCGGGAAACAGCATTGCCCGATTGCTATAACATGGCTTCTCTTGACGAAGAGAAGCGTAAAATGGCAATTTTCTTTACTAAACGCACGATAGAGACTGCTCAACGCCTGAACGCACAGGCTGTCATTTTACATTGCGGCAGAGTTGAAATTACCGATAGAACCCCGGAATTAATCGATCTTTACGTCAGGGACCTTAAAGATACGCCTGCATTTATTGCATTACGGCAGGAGATCATAGAAGAACGGCACAATACCGCTCTGCCATTCTTTGAGAATACGCTTAAAAGTTTAGAGGAATTAAACCGTCACGCTGCCTCCTGTAACGTGAAATTGGGCATTGAAACAAGGTATTACTACAGAGAAATACCTACCTTTGAAGAAATCGGCATTATTTTAAATAAGTTTAACAATACAAATGTTTTCTATTGGCATGATGTCGGCCACGCGCAAGTACTGGAAAACTTTGGTTTTGTCAGCCATAAGGCATTCTTAGACTTATACGGCAAAAAGTTATTGGGGATCCATCTGCATGATATCAGCGGCTATCATGATCACAAGGCTCCGGGAAAAGGTAAGTTTGATTTTCAAACCCTTCTGCCGTATATCTCCAAAGAAACCATCAAAGTTATCGAAGCTCATTACCCGGCAGCTCCTGGTGATTTGAAAAACAGCAAAAAATTACTGGAAAAACTCTTCGATGGGAAAATCTAACGTACGCAAAGCTGTTGTCGCCGGTCAATTTTATCCTTCCAACCGGCAGGAACTAAACCTCCAAATCGGCAGTTTTATCAATAAGAAAGCTGATAAGATCGATGCTCGAGCCTGTATACTGCCTCACGCCGGATATATATATTCCGGAGAAGTCGCTGGAACCACTGTATCACACCTCATAATAAAAGATACGCTTATCCTTATCGGCCCGAACCATACCGGCTATGGAGCCGCATTCAGTATCATGACTGAAGGCAGCTGGCAGACTCCCCTGGGAGAAGTTAAGATCAACAGCGAACTTGCAAAAAAATTGCTGCACAGATCACGCTATCTTAAAGATGACGCGCTGGCTCATACCTATGAGCATTCTTTAGAAGTTGAAATACCGTTCTTTCAGTTTTGTAAAGAAAGCTTTGAAATTATCCCGATCGCTATCCTCTCTGACAGCTTAAACGACCTTCAAAATCTGGGAAAGGAGATCGGATCGCTCATTAAAGAATCGGGCCTCACGGACTCAACGCTCATCGTCGCCAGTTCCGACATGACTCATTATGAACCGGAAGAACAGGCCAGGAAGAAAGACTTTGAAGCCCTGGCAGCGATAGAAAAAATGGATGAAAACGACTTATTCGAGAAAATCAACCATTTTAACATTTCAATGTGCGGCAGAGCTCCCGTTATAACCACCATAGCCGCGGCTAAAATATTGGGAGCCAGGCACGCCCGCCTCAGCGCTTACCAAACCAGCGCGAAAACAAGCAAAGATACAAGCAGCGTCGTCGGTTACGCGGGAGTACTTATGTATTAGTTTTACCGGGGCGGCTTTATGCTGCCGCAACTCACCCAAGACAAGGAGAAGCATGGAAGAACCCAAAAAAAATATTGACGAAACATGGAAAGAAAAAGCAAAACAAGAAAAAGAAAGCGTTAAGGATCAAGAAGATCTAACCTCTCCTGAACCTGATTTTAATTTTTTTATTTCCACGCTTTCCCTGCAAGCATCCATTTTCCTAGGGCTCATCCCTAATCCGGGAACTAACAAAAAAGAAGAGAATTTCCCGCAGTCAAAATTTATTATCGATACCATAGCAATGCTCAAAGAAAAAACTAAAGGGAACTTGAACACGCAAGAAGAAGATTTGCTGGAAAATGTGCTCTATGAGCTTCGTATGCAATACATAAAGGTCACTGAAAGCAAAAGCAAGCCATAAAAAGACTTTAAAAAAGATTTTTCGAGGAGGTGGTATGATAGATAAAGAACTGCTCAATATCCTGGCGTGCCCGGCCTGTAAAGCGGACGTTGAACTCAAAGACGAAAAAATAGTCTGCAAGAAGTGCTCGAAGAAATACCCTGTTCGAGACGGCATCCCGATCATGCTGATTGACGAAGCCGAAAATTAATAACAATTCGCATAACCCATTTTAACGATGAAGAACATACTGGTTATCCACGGCCCGAATTTGAATTTATTAGGCACACGCGAACCCGGAATTTACGGAAGAACGACACTAAAACAAATAAACGGCGCTTTGAAGAAGATCGCTCAAGCCAGGAAGGCACGCCTGACCATTATACAGTCAAACCACGAAGGCGAGATCGTTGACTTGATCGGAAAGAACAAATCAGTATATCAAGGCATCCTGATCAACCCGGCAGCCTACACCCATACCAGTGTCGCGATAAGAGATGCTTTAGCTGCCGCAGGGATCGTAGCGGTAGAAGTGCATCTTTCCAATATTTATTCGCGGGAAGAATTCAGGCATAAATCTTTAATTACCCCCGTTGTCAAAGGGACCATTTTAGGGTTCGGCCCCCAAAGCTACACCTTAGGATTAGAAGCCTTATTAGACTTGATCGAGAAATAAATCAAAGTTAAAAGAACATAACTCATGACCCCCCGAATAAAAAAAACCTATATTCAATTAGAAAAGACGAATTTAGACGCTTTGATCGTTTGCTCAAGCGCAAATATCTCGTATTTGACGGATTTCTCAAGCCGGGATGCGCTCGCAATCATATCAAAACAAGGCAATGTATACTTCACCGATGCCCGTTACACGGAAGAAGTAAAACAATTCCTCAGGAATTTCAAATTACAAGAGATCAAAGGGCCTGTTTTTAAGGCGATCTCGGATGCTTGCGCTGAACTTAAGCTCAAGCGGATCGGCTTTGAAGCCGCAAGGCTTACCTTTGCGCAGTACCAAAAGCTTCAAGAGTCATTTCAGAAAAAAACCACGCTCATCCCCACTCATAACCTTATTGAAGAATTACGCCGGATAAAAAGCCCTGATGAGATTGAAAAGATCAGGAAATCCACCGCGATAACCATAGCCGCGCTTAACTTTATAAGGAAAACCATTAAAACCGGCATGAAAGAGATAGAAGTTGCCGCGGAACTGGAGCGCTTTATACGCTACCACGGAGCGTACGCGAGCGCTTTCGATATTATCGTTGCCTCAGGACCAAACGCAGGATTTCCTCATCACCTGACTTCAACGCGTAAGATCCGCAGGAATGAAGTTGTTTTGATCGATATAGGAGCAGACTACTCAGGCTACAAATCTGACTTGACAAGAGTTTTCTTTTCAGGTAAAATTAATACCTTCGAACAAAATATATATTCCATCGTTCGAGAAGCTCAAAAACAAGCAATACAGAAAATTAAGCCGGGAATTATGACCCGGGATATTGATGACGCTGCCCGCCAACATATCGCACAGGCAGGATTTGGCGGGTTTTTTGGCCATAGCACAGGCCACGGGGTAGGTTTAGAGATCCACGAAGCCCCTTCAATATCAACCAAAGATACAAACAAACTTGCCTGCGGGATGTTGTTTACCGTTGAACCGGGAATTTATATCCCGAACAAATGTGGGATTAGAATCGAAGATATGGTTTTAGTTACCGAGAAAGGGGCAGAGGTAATCAGTGGCGCTCTCAATCAATGAAGTAAAATCAGGTTTAACGATATTAGTTGACGGCGAGATCTATGTGATCCTTGAGTTTAATCACGTCAAACCGGGTAAAGGGGCGGCATTTGTCCGCGTAAAGCTGAGGAATTTAAGGACCGTCAATGTCTTGGAAAAGACCTTTAGAGGCGATGAAAAGATCGAAGAAGCCTACATAGAAGAGCGAAAATTACAATATCTCTATAATTCGGGAGATATGTATCATTTTATGGCACAGGACAATTATGAAGAAGTAGCTATCCCGAAGAAAGTCTTAGGAGATAAGATAAAATTCTTAAAAGATAACCTGGAAGTAACTTCCTATTCTTATAAAGAAGAGATCTTAAACGTTAATTTACCCAATTTCATTGAGGTAAACATTGTCCATACCGAGCCTGGGATAAAAGGTGATACCGCCAAAAGCGGGACCAAACCTGCCGAGATCGAAACAGGGGCTATTATACAGGTCCCCTTATTCGTTAATATCGAGGACAGGATCAAAGTAGATACCAGGAGTTCATCATACGTTGAAAGGGTCAACTAAGCGTCTAAAATTATCCTGTTAGGTACAAAAGAAGGCACAAGACCAGGATTCGTAAGCCAAACGCACTGCTAACAGGTAAAAGGAGGCTCACGCGTGAATATTAAAGAAATCAAAGAAATGATAAACCTGATGAACGAAAACAGCCTCGTTGAATTAGAGGTTGAAAAAGACGGCATGCGCATCAGGCTCAAGAAAACAATAGCAGGGGAAGCAGGCGTGTACAGCGGGCCGATGGTCATTGAACGGGAAAAGATAGCCTCATCCCGCCCCCAGGAAACACCACAGCCGGTAGAAAAGCCTTCGGTAAAAACGGTGGAAATTAAAGCTCCGATGGTAGGGACTTTTTACCGCGCGCCTTCGCCGGAAGCGCCTCCTTATGTCGAAGTAGGACAGACAATCGAACCAGGTCAAGTGTTCTGCATCATTGAAGCAATGAAGCTGATGAATGAGATCAAATCGGAAGTCAGGGGCAAGATCGTAGAGATCCTTGTTGATAACGCTGAGCCCGTTGAATTTGGCCAGTCGATGTTAATCATTGAACCGCTTTAAGTTAGGATATAAGCGAGGAGCTTTCACCAAAAAGCGCCAGTTTGTAAACTAAAAAATATATTGTTTTCCAAAATCCTGATCGCCAATAGAGGAGAAATAGCTCTAAGGATCATCCGCGCGTGCCGAGAATTAGGGATACGCACGGTCGCTGTCTATTCTGAACCGGACAGGAGCTGCCTGCATGTCAGATTCGCCGATGAAGCGATCTGTATAGGGCAGGCCGCCAGCAGTAAAAGCTACCTCAATATACCCGCTATTATAAGCGCAGCTGAGATCACCGATGTCGAAGCGATCCATCCTGGTTACGGATTTCTTGCGGAAAATGCCCATTTTGCCGAAATTTGCGAATCCTGCCACATAAAATTCATAGGGCCCACACCGGAAAATATAAAACTTATGGGTGACAAAATGGCGGCCCGGGCAAACATGCAGAAAATCGGAGTACCTATCATTCCCGGCAGCATGACCGCGATCAAAAACAAAGAAGATGCCATAAAAACAGCTAAGAAGATCGGATATCCGGTTATCATTAAAGCAGCGGCAGGCGGCGGCGGAAAAGGCATGAGAATATGCCATAATGAAATAAGGCTGGTTTCAAGTATCATGACCGCCCAATCGGAAGCAGAAGCAAATTTCGGGAATTCTAACGTCTATATTGAAAAATATATTGAAAAGCCGCGGCATATAGAGATCCAGATACTTGCGGATAAATACGGCCATATTATCCATTTAGGTGAAAGGGACTGCAGTATCCAAAGGAGACACCAGAAGCTGCTGGAAGAGTCCCCATCATGCATCGTCGATAATAAATTACGCAAACGCTTAGGTGAAGCCGCAATAAAAGCCGCAAAAGCGGTCAATTACGTCAGCACCGGGACCATTGAATTCTTAGTAGACGCCCACAAGAACTTTTATTTCATGGAGATGAATACCCGTATCCAGGTTGAGCATCCGGTAACGGAAATGGTGACCGGTATCGACCTGATAAAAGAACAGATCGCGGTTGCCGCCGGAGAAAAACTGCGTTTTAAGCAGGAAGACATTAAAATGAAAGGCGCGGCAATCGAATGCCGCATTAACGCCGAAGATTACGAGAACAATTTTATGCCGTCACCGGGAAAAATTGAAGTTTTAAATCTTCCCGGGGGGCCGGGAGTACGAATCGATACCCATATATACCCCGGATATGTGATACCGCCGTTCTATGATTCTCTCGTGGCAAAGATCATTGTCCATGGCAATACCAGGGAAGAAGCGATCAAAATAATGCAGCGGGCGCTGCATGAATTCGAGATCTCGCCTATAAAAACAACGATACCCTTTCACATACAATTGCTCGGCAATCCGTTATTTATCAAAGGCAATATATCGACGCATTTCGTGCCGGAGATGTTGAATACAGAAGAAAAGGAACCTCCGCAGGCTTAACAGGACATAAAAACATGATGCACAGAGAAGAATCACAGTCTAATTACGGGACGATCAGCATACATAATAATGTTATCGCTTCTATCGCGTCGGTCGCCGCCAATGAAATCGAAGGGGTCAAGAACATCGGTACTGACTTAAAAAGTAAACTGTGCTATCTTCTCGGGAAGAAAACTTCCGCGATAAAAGTCGATATTGATACCGGAGGATATGTATCGGTAGAGATCCCCTTGGTGATCAAATATGGCTGTAATATCCCGGAAATTTCCAATAAAGTCCAGGAAAATGTGCGTCTTGCGCTGGAAAAAATGACTAATTTATCCGTCAAGAATATAAATATAACCGTTCAAGGGATCGAAAAGGATTAACCGCTGTTTTAAGCTACCCAGAGGGGAGGCAATACCAATGAGAATATTTACGGTCTTGGGGATTATTTTTTACGCAAGTATCCTCATTTTGATAGGAGCAACCCTGCTTATTTTTTCATTTAATATATTGCTGCCTCAAGACATCAATCAGCTCTTTGTCTATCTCCAAAACAGTTTAAACTCCCGGATCATTGTAGGCCTTTCCGGGCTCCTGCTTATCTTAGTCAGCATTTCTTTTGCCCGGTTAATACTGGGAGGCTACCAGAGGGAGAAAACTATTGCGTTTACCACTTCTTCCGGTGAAGTCACGATAGCCCTCAATGTCGTAGAAGACTTGATCAAGCAGCTCTCAAACGTGATCCCTGAAATAAAAGAGTTACGGCCGGATGTTATCGCCGACAAAAAAGGTATCAAAGTAGAATTAAATGTCGTTTTAAAGTCGGAAGCTAATCTCCCGGAATTAACCGCCCGTCTCCAGGATATAACCAAATCAAAGATACAAGAAGTACTGGGGCTCGAAGAGGAAATAATCATTAAAATACATATTACCAAGATAATCGCGAAAGAAGATAAAGATAAGAAAAGGAAAGAACCGGAAAAAAATGAATCTGCGATACCGTTTGGCGGCTACGGCAGAGTATAACCAACACACGTAAGGAGGAAATACGACCATGGCAAAGATTGGAATTCTTACCGGCGGAGGAGATTGCCCCGGTTTAAACCCCGTTATTAGAGCAGTGGTGAGAAAAGCATTCAATGAAGGCTATCAAGTCATCGGTATCAAGAACGGATGGAAAGGCCTCATGGAAAATGACACTACCGAATTGAATCTCGATTCCATTTCAGGCATCTTACCCAAAGGCGGAACGATCTTAGGCACAAGCCGCACGAATCCTTATAAGAAAGAAAACGGGGTCGAAAAAGTCAAAGAGACCTATAAAAAGCTCGGGTTAGACGCTTTGATCGCTGTGGGAGGAGAAGACACCCTGGGAGTAGCGTCAAAATTACCGAAAGACGGGCTCAAGAATGTCGTCGGCGTCCCCAAGACGATCGATAACGACTTATCTTCAACTGATTATACTTTTGGGTTTGACACAGCTTTAAATATTGCCACTGAATGTATTGACCGCCTGCACACTACAGCCGAAAGCCACCATCGGATCATGGTTGCCGAAGTCATGGGCCGCCACGCCGGCTGGATCGCCATTGAAGCGGGGATCGCCGGAGGCGCGGACGTAGTCCTGATACCTGAGCTGCCGATCGATATTGAAGAAGTTTGCGCACTCATCAAAAAAAGGCATTCCCGCGGTAAAACATTCAGTATTGTTGTCGTAGCTGAAGGAGCTCAATTTAAAGAGAAATCAATGATCACCCAGGAAGAAAAATTAGACGAATTCGGCCATGTGCGCCTTGGGGGGATCGGTGACCAGCTCGCAAAAGAAATAGAAAAACGCACCGGGTATGAAACCAGAGTGACCGTTCTTGGACATATTCAAAGAGGCGGGTCCCCCACCGCATTTGACAGGGTACTGGGGACCAGATTCGGGGTAAAAGCCGTGGAATTAGTAAAAAACAAAGACTTCGGCAAAATGGTAGCTTTAAGAGGCGATAAAATCATCGCGGTACCTTTAGAAGACGCAGTCAAAGCCTTAAAAACGGTCGACATGGAGCTCTACGAGATCGCGAAAGTGTTTTTCGGTTAGAAAAATCACCTGTCTTTGACAGTAAATAGCCCTAAAATACCTACGGAGGATTAATTTATTATGCGAGATAAAATCAAAGACTTGTTTTTAGAAAGCATACAAGTGAAAGAAGACCTGCTCCATTCAAATATCGGACAGATCATCGATATCGCTACCCTTATGATCGAATCGATCAAAAAAGGGGGTAAAGTAATCCTCTTCGGAAACGGCGGCTCAGCCAGCGACAGCCAGCACATTGCCGCAGAATTAGTCGGCAGATTCAGAAAAGAAAGAAGCGCTTTAGCGGCGATCGCGCTGACCACGAATACCTCAATATTGACTTCTCTGGCAAACGACTACAGCTATGAAATAGTTTTTTCCAGGCAGATCGAAGCGCTTGGGCAGAAAAACGATATTGCCATAGGGATCTCTACCAGCGGAAAAGCAAAAAATGTCGCCGCGGGCATAAAACAAGCTAAAAAGATGGGCATCAAGACCATCGCGTTGACCGGAGGCGACGGAGGAGAACTGGCGAAATTAGCCGATATATCGCTGATCGTGCCTTCACTGGTTACCGCGCGGATACAGGAAGCCCATATTACCTTAGGACACATCATATGCGAACTAGTGGAACAGGAATTCGCTTAGAAGAAAAGATAAAGAGCCTGCGCCAGCTGCAGAAGGTCATTCGCTCATTGAAATCTCAACGTAAAAGGATCGTATTTACCAACGGTTGTTTTGATCTATTGCATTACGGGCATGTAAAATATTTACAAGATGCCAGGAATAAAGGAGACGCCCTGATCGTCGCCGTCAACAGCGACGCCTCAGTAAGAAAACTCAAAGGAAAGAGCAGGCCGATCGTTCCCGAAAAAGACAGGGCGCGCGTCATTGCCGGCCTGTCCAGCGTCGATTTTGTGGTCATTTTTAACCAAGACACGCCCTTAACCGTGATACAAGCGTTAAAACCGGATATATTGGTTAAAGGCGCCGACTGGAACCCCGACGCTATTGTCGGAAAAGATTTTGTGGAATCATACGCGGGGAAAGTTACTACGATACAATTCGTCAAAGGCCTTTCGACCACGAATTTAATTAAGAAAATAGCGTCTCGTGCATAAATCCAAGGGTATAGACAGAATTATCGATGCTAATGTTAACCGGCTCAAAGAAGGCCTGAGAGTCTGTGAAGAAATAAGCCGCTTCATCATGAATAACAGGCTTTTGACCGTGCAATTCAAGTCGATCAGACATTCGATCGACAGGCTGGCGGAAGCACTCGCGCCGGTTGCAGAGCGAGTCAGTGTCAGAAACAGCCGTAGAGACAAAGGCAAGAACGTCCACCTTGACACGGAACTTAAAAGGACCGGGTTAGCCGATATTTTTTACGCGAATATCCAACGCGCGAAAGAATCAATCCGGGTTTTAGAGGAATTCGCGAAACTTAAAGGCAAAGCAGAAGCGCTGGGATTTAAGAAAGCCCGTTACGAAATCTATGAACTCGAGAAAAAAGTTATTACTCACCGCCCGGGCTTACGCCGTTATTGATAAAGAAGTCTTAGGCAATGCTTCTTTAATAAAACGCCTTGGGTGTATCAAAAGCTCAAAGGTTGATATTGTTCAGTTACGGGACAAGGTATCCTCCAAGAAAGAAGTATACCGGGATGCGTTGATTTGCCATAAGTTTTTCTCAAAAAGTAAAAAGCTCTTTATCATAAATGATTACGTCGATATCGCAGCGCTTATCGATTGCGACGGCATACACCTTGGACAGGATGATTTACCGCTTAAGGCTGTCAGAAAATTACTGGGCAGGTCAAAGATCATCGGTATTTCCTGTCACAGCCTCAAACAGGCTTTAGAAGCTCAAAGAGAAGGGGCTGATTATATCAGCATCGGCCCTGTTTACGCGACTCCGACGAAACCGGAATATAAACCCGTCGGCTTATCATTACTTGCGGAATGCGCCGAAAGGATCAAACTACCCTTTTTTGCTATAGGGGGGGTAACCCCTAAGACTATCGACGATTGTATCGCGCACGGAGCAGCCAGAGTAGCCGTTTGCAGAGCGGCATTTAACAAAAACGATACTTTAAAAATAGTTACTTCATTAAACAAAACTTAAAAGCTTTTTTTCTCAAGCTTTTCATTGATATTAGCTATGACTCAACTCGAAGCAGCAAAGAAGAAGATCACTACGCCGCTGGTTAAGCGAATTGCGGCTATTGAAGGCGTACCTGCGAAAGAAATCACACAACTCATTGCTGAGGGAAAAGTCGTTATCCCCTGCAATAGAACCCACACGCTCAAGAAACCCTGCGGTATAGGCTATAAACTCACCACTAAAATAAACGCTAATATCGGGACATCTCCCGATAAGACAGACCTCAAACTGGAATTAAAGAAATTAGCGGTTTCTCTGAAGTACGGCGCCGATGCGGTGATGGACCTGAGTGTCGGAGGAAACATTTCCAAGATCAGGAACAGAATTCGAAAAGCCACGCCGGTTCCCCTGGGTACCGTGCCTATCTATGAAATCGCCGTAAATGCCCGCGGGAAGACCGGCGATTTCCTGGGATTTACGGCAAGCGACATGCTTGAGACTTTAGAAAGACAGGCAAAAGAAGGCGTGGATTTCTTTACCATCCACAGCGGAGTCACGAAAGAAAGCTTGTCCAAACTTAAAACAAAAAAAAGGATCATGGGGATCGTCTCGCGGGGCGGGGCGATCATTGCCAGCTGGATGGCCCGGCACAAAAAAGAAAACCCTTTTTACGAGTATTTCGACGATATCCTGGATATCGCGTATAGATACGATGTCACCTTAAGCCTCGGGGACGGCTTGCGCCCCGGATCAATTTTAGACGCGACTGACCGGGCGCAGATCTGTGAACTGGCTATCTTGGGAAAACTCGCGCAGCGCGCGAAGAAAAAGTTTATCCAGGTAATAATCGAGGGTCCCGGACACGTACCGCTTCACCAGATCAAAGAAAACATAGCTTTAGAAAAAAGGCTTTGCCATCAAGCGCCCTTTTATGTCCTCGGGCCTTTGGTTACCGATATTGCCGCCGGTTATGACCATATCACGGGCGCTATCGGAGGAGCCATCGCAGCCAGCCACGGAGCGGACTTTTTATGCTACGTGACCCCCGCTGAACACTTACGATTGCCTTCGCTTGATGATGTGCGTAACGGCGTTATCGCCTCAAAGATCGCAGCGCACGCCGCGGACATCGCTAAAGGCATACCGCAGGCGATACAAAAAGACATCTTAATGTCCCAAGCGCGGAGAAACCGCGACTGGAAAAAACAGATATCATTATCAATAGACCCTGATAAAGCGCACGAATACCGTGTTTCATCAAAACCGCAAGTTTCTGATGTCTGCACGATGTGCGGAAATTACTGCTCCATAAAAGTAATGGAGCAGAGTAAACGTTCATAAAAAACGCGGGTGTAATTCAATGGCAGAATGACAGCTTCCCAAGCTGTATATGGCGGTTCGATTCCGCTCACCCGCTTTATAGTTTAAATCTCAAAGGTAAACGGCAGAAAAAATGAATAAAAATTTTAAAATCAGGTGTGTGTTCACTTTTTTGCCTTTTTCCATTTTACTGCTTACTTTCTTCGGTTGCTCAACTATTCCCTCTGTTACTGCGCCTACAGTCTCAATACCGCCCAATACACCCGGGAAATACCATCGCATGGAAAAGAGCGAAACACTCTGGAAGCTTTCAAAAACTTACAACATCGACCTCGATGAAATAATAAAGATCAATAAGATCACCGATGTAACTAACATCGAAATAGGACAGCTTATTTTCATACCGGCACGTCCGGTTCAAGAACGCTCCACGCAGCCAAACACATTCGCCAGTGACGACTTTATCTGGCCTTTACAAGGAAAAACAGTCGCCTTGTTCGGTGATAGTTTTGATAACATGATAAATAAAGGCATTAATATCGCTCCATTAAGAAATCAGGATGTGGTCGCTTCCAGAGGCGGAAAAGTGGTATTTTGCAGCGATAATTTCCTCTGTTTTGGTAAAACCATCATCATTGACCATACCGACGGGTTTTCAACGGTTTACGCTCGAAATGCAGAACTGCTGGTAAAAACCGGCGAGTATGTAAAAAGAGGGGCCTTGATCGCAAAAGCGGGGCAAGCAGGCAGGGACAAGAACATCTTCCTGCATTTTGAGATTCGAAAGGGCCATATTCCCAGGAATCCTTATTTTTATCTGCCTCGATAAACGAAGCGGTCGGCGTCGTATATAAAAACGGCACAGTGCCATGCGTGAAAATATGTTTTTTTCCCGGACTCAACAACTCTCAATTCTGGAAAAACGGATCCGCGACCTCAAGGACGGATACCGGCAGAATATCGCTATTATCGGTGAAGAGCACGTCGGAAAAACTTCGATCGTTTTTAAATTCTTACAGCAATTTTGCGATAACCGCATCATACCGGTTTATCTTGAAATCAGGAACGAAACGCTCACCTGCCTGTGTAAACGTTTTATCGCGGTCTTACTCTATAATTTTCTTTTAAACAGCGAAATGCCGCTCAAAGAGGACTTAGAGTTCCTGATCTCAAAATCATCCTTTTACATCCCCAAAACAATAGAGAAGGTCAAAACGCTTTTACTTACCCTGTCCAAGAAAAAGAAAGACATGGTATTTACCGAGCTCCTGGCGCTTGCTGAGACGATACACGAAGAAACAGGCAAGCATTGCGTGATCATTTTCGACGAATTCCACAATCTTGAAACAACGGGAGTAAAAAAGATATTCGCTGAGTGGGCGAAAGTCTTGATCTTACAGAAATCGACGCTTTACATCATCATCAGCTCCTTAAAGCATAAAGCGCGAGGGATCCTCTCGAAAGATTTAAGCCTCCTTTTCGGGAATTTCGAGATTATCACCATAGAACCGTTCGACATCAAAACATCTCACGATTATTTAACTTCGTCCCTGCATTCAATAGCGATACAAGACTCTCTTAAGAATTTTATCGTCAATTTCACGGGAGGCTGCCCGCTCTACCTGAAGGTCATATCTGAAATGCTCATTAAATCCCCCCAGGCGAGTTTAGTGAATATCCTTGAAGAATTGCTCTTCGACTCCTCAGGCCTTTTATTCCAGAATTTCTCGAACTATTTCAACCGTTTTCAAGGCAGCGCGTCGAAAAACGAACAGCAGGCTATTCTTTTTATGATCGCCGACGGGCATAATAAAATAAAAGATATAGCGCATCTTTTGCGAAAGACAAAAAAAGAACTCTCCAACTCCATCAATGCGCTTCTGGAATTAGATACCATATCCCAAAGCGGTGATTTCCTGAAGATCAATGACCGCGTATTGGGCTTCTGGCTTAAGTTCGTCTATCAGGAACGGCTCAATTCGCTTACCTTCGATGCGAAAAACCAGAAAAACCTATTCCGGCACAAAATCGATTCGTTGATCCGGGAATTCATCGCGACGACCAAGAAGCCGGTGAGCGAACGCATGATGGAGCTGCTCCATCTATTCCAAGACGACCAGATCCAGATCGAACGCAAGAAATTACGGTTAAACCATTTTAGAGAGGTCAAATTCGTTGAATTCAAGAACTGCAACCTTACTGAAGGCCTTTTATGCCGCTCTGAAGAAAGTATCTGGGTCATTGCCTTTAAATATGACGCGCTTACCGAAGAAGACATAGGGGAATTCGCGAAAGAATGCAAGAAATTCAGGCATAAACTTCAGCAAAAAATAATCATAACCTTTCAAGATGTCGACGCAAACAGCCGTTTAAAAGCGCTCCAAGAGAAGATCTGGACGTGGGACATCAATAATGTCAACCATGTCCTTGATCTATTCTCGAAACAAAGGATCACGGTGGCACAAACAACTTTGTCTACCGAACCGCTACGCATATGATGAAGATCGGAGTTTTAGCAGATACCCATATACCGGACAGGGCTGAATCAATACCCAAAGAAGTACTCGACGGCTTTAAAGGCGTTGACATGATCATCCATGCCGGAGACCTGGTATCCCTTTCAGTATTGGACCAACTGCGCGCGGTTTGCAAAAATGTTTTAGCAGTCTCCGGGAACATGGACCATGATGAAGTAAAAAGGAAATTACCCGAGAAAGAAATCATCAAAATCGGCAATTTTAAGATCGGGATCACCCACGGCAGCGGCCATCCCAACAAACTCCTGGACGTTTTAACGAATGCATTCAAGAACGATGATGTTGCCATGGTCATTTTCGGCCATTCCCACGAAGGCTTTAATGAGAAGAAAGGGAACATCCTTTACTTTAATCCGGGGAGTGCGACCGATAAGATATTCTCTTTATACAATTCATACGGCATTATAGAGATCGACAATAAGATCAAAGCGAAGATCATAAAGATTTAGGGATCACATGGATAAACTGTGGGCACCGTGGAGGATCAACTACCTGAGGTCTAAAAAAAGCTCCGCGTGCATTTTTTGCGCAGCCTTAAAGGGTAAAGAGAAGAATACCGTGATCTTCAAAAAGAAACACGTACTCTGCCTCTTGAACATTTACCCGTATAATAACGGGCACCTCATGGTATCTCCGGTAAGGCATGTCGGGAAACTTACCGACTTGACCGACACAGAAACACTTGAAGTATTTAAAGCAGTGACAGGCGCCACCCGGCTGCTCGATTCAACCCTCCAGCCGGACGGCTACAATATAGGAATCAACATCTCGGAATTTGCCGGAGCAGGCATCCCGGGGCATTTGCATATTCATATTGTCCCTCGCTGGAAAGGCGATACGAACTTTATGCCGGTGACCGCCGATACCAAGATAATTTCTCAATCATTACAAGAATTATACATACTCCTCAAGAATGCTTACGCAAAAACAAATTAAAGATTTTGAAGACAAGTTCCTGGCGCCCTACGCGATGAGAAGCTGCCTTTCCCGGGGGCGCGTACACAGCGAGAAGTCCCATCCGTACCGTTCCGTTTATCAAAGGGACCGCGACCGTATAATCCATTCGGCCGCTTTTCGCAGGCTGGAATATAAAACCCAGGTTTTTGTAAATCATGAAGGCGATTATTACCGGACGCGCTTGACCCACACCTTAGAGGTATCTCAGATCGGCAGGACCATTGCCAGCGCGCTGCGCTTAAACGTTGATCTAACCGAAGCGATCTCCCTCGCCCATGATTTAGGGCATACTCCCTTTGGCCATTCCGGAGAAGACGCCCTCAACGAACTCATGGCGGAGGCCGGCGGCTTCAACCATAACCTGCAGGGATTGCGTGTCGTCGATCTCCTTGAAGAGCGCTATCCGAATTTCCCCGGGCTCAATTTAACATGGGAAGTCAGGGAAGGGATAGTCAAACACTCGTCACAATTTGATATAGCAGTCGAAATAAACGGGCTGTCACCCGATGAACTGCCTACCCTGGAAACCCAGATCACCGATATCGCCGATGAAATAGCGTACGACAACCACGATGTTGACGATGGGCTGACCTCAGGATTATTAAAGGAGTCGGATTTAGAGAAATTACCGATTTGGGATAATATATGTAAAGAAATATCGCAAAAATATGATACAATAGATGCTGAAATACGTAAATACCTGATCATCCGCTCGTTGATCGATATTCAGGTCACCGACCTGATCAGAGAAACGCAAAAGCAGATCAACCAACGGAAATTAAAGACGCACCTTGATGTTAAAAGGGCGGACGCAAAAATCGTCTGTTTCAGCAAACGGATGCAAGAACTTCGCAAGCCGTTGCGCGAGCTCCTCATTGAAAAATTATATCATCACTATCGCGTGATGAGAATGAGCAACAAAGCGAAGCGTTTCATACAAGAACTCTTTAACTTTTATATCGATAAACCGAACGCATTGCCGCCCCAGATCCAAAAAAGGATTACTGCTTACGGAGTAAAAAGCGTAGTCTGCGATTATATCGCGGGAATGACCGACCGGTACGCATTAGATGAATACAAAAAGCTTTTTGACCCCTACGAAAAAGTATAAAACACTTATTTCAGCCATCCACAGCATCTACCGGCTGGTCAATTCCACGTTTGAGCTTAAAGAACTGGTATGCCGCCTCGCCCGTCTTATCTGCCAGATATTCAACGCGCGTTCATGCTATATCGTCATCCTTGACCCGTCAAAGAAGTATTCAACGATAAAATGCATGGTAGCTGACAAGAAAAAGCATGTCATTGACCGTAAGATCAAGATCATGACACGCCTTGAACGAAAGATCATCAAATCGTTCGCCACGATCCGCCGGGACAATATGCTGGCTTTACCGCTGGTATCTGAAGATATCATGGGACTTATGATCGTCAAACGCGGAAAAAACGAGATCCCCTTTGACCGCTGTGAACAAGAGATCTTGACCACCGTACTTGAACAAGCAATGACGGGAATAAAGAACCTCCAATTATATGAAGAACAACAAAAGATAATCTTCGGATCTATCAAATCGCTCGTGACTATCCTTGACGCCCGGATCCCGCGGGAAGAAACACATTCGCCTTATTTTATCCGTTTAGTTAAAAGCATATCGCATCAAATGCAACTCGACGACAAGCAAATAGAAAGCATTCAATATGCCAGCCTGCTGCATGACGCCGGAAAAGCGGATATCCCGGTAGAAATCCTCTCTAAAACAACAAAACTGACTCCTCAGGAATTTAAGATCATTAAAGGAATACCGCTTAAAAGCGCGCAGATCTTACGCCCGATACAATCATTACGGCCGGTCATATCGATCATCATGCACCACCATGAAAAATATAACGGAACAGGCTATCCCTCACGGCTGAAAAAAGGTCAGATCCCCATTGGCGCGCGTATCATGGCAGTTGCCGACGCTTTTGAAGCAATGGTATACGGGAGGCCTTATAAAGAGAGAATAGGGATAGACTCGGCAATAAAAGAAATACGAAAAAAAAGCGGCACTCAATTCGACCCAAAAGTCGTCGAAGCATTCTTGAGGATCATCAAGAAAATGTCTAAAAAATACTTGCAACTCAGTAAATAATCGGGTTATAATATACTGTTATAGTATTGCTATTGTTAAGGGAAAAATGGTTGAAGAAGGAACGACCCAATTAGAATTATTCTCAAAAGACAATAACACACCGGCGGTCAAGGCCGCTGCTTCCGGATCATTATTCACCACTCTGTGGAATTACGAAAAGTTGATCTTTCTTATTATCGGATTTATTGTAACCGGGGTCATTAGTTATTGCCTGGGAGTAGAACGGGGCAAGAACATCGCCCTCTTAAACATCGCGGCTCCCAAAGAGCTCTCCAGCCCCGCCGGCGGCCAACCTGCAATACAGCTTGACCCGTTACCACTTACGGTTGAAGCCCCGGCAGAATCAGCTATCATGGTAAAAAAGGCCTCACCGGCCCCGGCAGAGAAAGCAAAATACAGTACCGCGACTTTAAAGAAAACCGGCACCAAATTCACGATCCAAATCGCTTCATACAAACAAAAGTCATCTGCTCAGAAAGAAGCGACCCAATTAAAGAAAAAGGGCCTGCCGACAACAGTCATTCCTCTCAATGGCTACAGCGTCATTTGCATAGGCAGCTTTTCCGACAAAGAAAAAGCGAAATCATTATTAACTGAAATAAAAAAACAATATCGAGATTGTTTCATAAGGAGGTTATAAAGGCATGTCAATACACCCATCTTTAAATCTATCGGACAAGAACAAAAAACAGCGTTCAGTATTAAAGCGGATCGAACGCCTCAAGATCATGGCGGAAAAAAATGATTGGAAAGAAGGAGAAGAAGTATTCGGTCTTCCGAAAATAAAGACTATCCGTATTAAGATCAAGAAAGAAAAAGTGGAAAAAGCTGAGACAGCCGCAGGCACACCTGCTGCCGGTGATGCGAAAACCGCCGCTCCCGCTGCTAAAGGGGCTGCCGCGAAAGCACCTGAAAAGAAATAGGCTTGAAAACCAGCAAAACTCATAGTGCGGGAATGGCTTCAAGAAAACGCCTCAAGCCATTCCCGCTATTATTCTATCCATAGCTATGCCCGGAAAAATCATTAGATTTATTTTAACCTTATCTGCCTGCCTGATCCTGCCATCAAGTTATTGCAAAGGCGACGACTTCAAAGCCTTTTTAGGCGAGGTCAATTCAGCTCAGATCAATATCCGCGCCGATTCAACGGTAAGCTCACCCGTGATCTATACACTCAATAAAGGCGATTATGTAAGCGTAACCCGTGAATTATACGATTGGTACAGGATCAAACTGCCTAAGTTCGCGCCTTCCTACATAAAAAAGGACCTTGTCGGGCTTATTAACAACCGCGCGGCAAAAGTCATCAAAAACAGCGTCAATATCCGGCTTTCTCCGAATGAAACTTCCCCTATAGTCGGCAAAGCCTATCTCGATGAAGTAGTCACCATCCTTGGATCAGAAGACGGTTCCTGGTATAAGATCGAACCGATTGACAACAGTTTCGGATGGGTCAATAAAAGATTTATCCAAAAAGCGACCTATATCCCGCCGCCGCCTGCCACAACATCTATTATTACCAGCGCGGGGACCCGGGTAACGGTTAACAAGCCTGAAGCCGCAGCTGTTGCTGAAAAGATCATTACCCTTGAGGGTATTATCAAACCATACGGGAAGGTATTTCGCAGGACCGCTACGCACAAACTGATAGATAAGAACGATACTGTTTATTTCTTAAAAGGCAATAAGAAAACTTTAAACGCGCTTAATTACAGAAGGACCAGAGTAGTCGGCAAGATCATTCCTTCCAAAAAAGAAGCAACTCCGCTGGTCCAGATCGACAAAATAGAGGCGCTCGATTGAACTTACCCGCATTATTACGCGATTTCGGGATTTCGTTTATTTTCTTAGCCTTCGCGATGAGCGTCCATGAATTTGCTCACGGATGGCTTGCACATATCCTGGGAGACCAAACAGCCAAGAACTCGGGGAGATTAACGCTCAACCCCTTAGCGCACATCGACCCCCTGGGAACATTCATCCTGCCCTTAACATTATTTCTCGCTACGAACGGGAACTTTATATTCGGCTCCGCGAAACCGGTTCCCATCAATTTCAACGCTTTGCGTAACCCTAAAAAAGATATTATCTGGATAGGTGTGAGCGGCCCCCTGGCAAACTTGTTTTTGGCTTTTTTCTTAACGATCCTTTGGAAGGCAATACCGTATCACAGCCCTCAAATCAACGTTATTTTCCTTAATTTCATTATTATCAATATTCTCTTAGGAGTATTTAACCTTATCCCGATCCCGCCCTTGGACGGATCGAGGGTCATTTCAGGGTTCCTGCCGGCAAACCTGGCGCGCAAATACGCGATGATCGAACCGTTCGGATTTATCATCATACTGTTTCTTTTTTGGTTTAAGATCTTTCATATTATTGTTTGGCCGGTCATAGCCGGCTTAATAAAACTTTTAGGTATCACTGCTTAAAGAACCGACATGAAGACTGCCACCGTCAATTTACCTCAACGACCCTATTCCATTATAAGCGGGGGACATATCATCCCTCATTTGGGGGCTCACTTAAAGAGGCTCAAGATCGGCAACGACGCCTACATTATTACCAACTCACTCATCGAACATAAATACGGCAAGCTGATAGAAGAAGCATTGCGCAAAGAAGGTTTCACCGTAAAATTCAAATGCGTCAGAGACACGGAAAAAAGCAAATCACTCAAAACAGCCGCGCATGTTTTAAATAACCTGGCTTTTTATGATAAGAAAAGATCGATATTTATCGTCGCGTTAGGGGGAGGGGTCATCGGCGACTTATCCGGGTTTATCGCCTCTATTTATAAAAGAGGGGTCCCGTATATCAATATCCCTACCACGCTTTTAGCGCAGATCGATTCAAGTATCGGAGGCAAAACGGCAGTTGACCTGGAAGCCGGGAAGAATTTAGTCGGTTCTTTTTATCAGCCCCGGCTGGTCTTCAGCGATATCAGCTTTCTTTCCTCGCTCGATCAACGACAGATCCGCGCCGGCCTGGCTGAAGTGATAAAATACGGGATTATCGGGGATGAAGCATTATTCCGCTACCTGGAAAAGAACTGCGGGCGCTTGCTCGCGCGGGATGTCTCGGCCCTGGAATTTATCGTCAAACGCTGCAGCGCCATTAAAGCGGGCATCATAGAGCAGGATGAATATGAGACCAAAGGCATCCGTACGGTCCTCAATTTCGGACATACCATAGGGCATGCGCTTGAAGCAGCCGCTCATTTTAATAAATATAACCACGGAGAAGCAATAGCGCTCGGAATGCTCGTTGCTTCAGAAATAAGCAGTTTGCTCGGATTGATCACTGCTGCTTCCGTAAACAGGATCGAAAAGCTCTTAAGTGAGGCCGGCCTGCCGGTAAGGATCACAGGTATCGCGATGAATGATATCCTGCGCGTCCATTACCGCGATAAGAAATTCAGCGGCACCCGGAATAAATTCGTTCTCATAGAAGGAATAGGAAAAGTTATTATAAAGCAGGATATACCTTTGGAAGTAATAAAGCAGGCACTGCAGAAAAGATCGGCGCGTTATTTCGCGTAGGTGTATATTTTAACCGTTGAACCGTTAATACTCAGGTCAACCTCATCCAGTGTAATTCTCTGAATTACCGCCCCTTCGATAGAATCGCCTTCTTTCACGATATGATTATTAATAAGCGCAAACCCTTCATTACCCGAGAAAAAAACACCATTTAAAGCAAAACCTGACGCGTCAGGCGTTTCGGAAGACGGCCGCGCGGGCACTTTCATTGTTTCTTTCGCCGCAGGGACAGCAATGGCGGCAGGCGGCGTTTTCGCTTGTTTTACCGCAGAATTCCGGAATGCCGGTAAAGAAATATTTTTCTCTACCGCCTTTTCTTGGCGCGGCTGCTTAGAAAAATGAGCATTTATAAACGAGTACGCTGTTTTTGCCGTCAAAAACCCCAGGCAGCCGACAATAACATAAACAAGGGGGAGGGTCAGGTCGCGTTTTGGCTTCACTCCGGAAGGCGCATCTGTTTTTTGTTCCCGCGATTGTTCGACTTTTTTAAGAGCGTCATTGATAATACTCATGGGTTTATGTCCTCAACGGCCAGCGAAGGCGCGATCGCGTTCGTGTCCCGGGCATTCCCGCAGACACAATACGTATCCATTTCCTGCCGGCACTTGTTTATAATACCTGCGTTAATCTCATTGGTTTCTGCGACGAAACCGGCCAACAAAGCACGGTCACAAAGAATATTAATGAGCCGCGGCGTGCCCGCGGAGAATTCCGTAATAGATCTAACCGCGTCGTCGGTAAATACTATCCCGCCGTCATGCCCGGATATATTCAAACGATGCATAATATAATTCCTCGTTTCTAAAGCATCCAACGGAATAATATGGTAGCGCACCATGATCCGCTGGCGCAGCTGGCGTAACTCATAAAGGTTCAATTTCTGATTAAGCTCCGGCTGCCCGACTAAAATAATCTGGATCAACTTATCTTTTTCAGTCTCTAAGTTCGATAAAAGCCTGATCTGCTCTAACTGTGAAGGTTTGAGGTTCTGCGCTTCATCGATTATTAAAACGACATTATTATCCAGCTTCACCTGGCTCAAGAGGAACTTATTCAATTCGGAAATAAAGCCCAGTTTGGTTTTATTCCGGGCCTTAAGGCCGAAATCATTAATGATAGCTTCCAATAACTGTAATTCCGAAAGGCTGGGGTTTAGAATAAAGGCGGTTTTTACCCGGTCTCCTAATTTATCAAGAAAAAACCGGCATAAAGTAGTCTTACCAGTCCCGATCTCACCGGTAATTACTGAAATCCCTTTACGCTGGCTGACACCGTAGAGGAGATGAGAAAAGGCTTCTTTGTGCTCTTTGCTTAAGAAAAAAAAGGAAGGATCAGAAGTAACATTGAACGGGCGTTCTCGTAAACCGTAGAATTTACAATACATAGTTGTATTATAACAAAGATATCTATTTTGTAAAGATAGAAGTAGGTTAGCGCAGAAGGCGCTACACCCCGCGCAAATTTTCTCCGGTATCACTATTGACAAATAGAATTTATGTGTTATAATTATCAAATAAGAGCAAGAAGCCACGGCTTACTCAAGCGAAAAAAAGGTAAGTATGGCATTATTTTCACGCGAAAAAAGACAATCCGCACGGATAAAATTTTCTAGCCCTTTGCGTTACCAAATCAGAGGAAATTCCGTCGTTAATAATGCGGTGGGAGATAATATCAGTCTGGGTGGAATGGCTTTTATAAATGAAACCGGCCTTCCTCGCTCATCGACGGTAATGCTGGAATTTAATATATTATCGCAGATAATCAAACCGGTAGGCCAGGTCATAAGGGCAACGCCATTACCGCATTCTGACCGATACCGGTTAGGAATAGAATTTATTGAGATGGATCCGAACCAAAAAAACTATCTTGAAAAATATTTAAAAATGATAGCGCAAGCTTAAAGGGAGGTTAATTAATTAAAATGTCTGCTCAAGAAACCAAAAAGGAAGGCGCGGCAAGCGCGGAAGCTAAACCGGTAGAAGAAAAACAAACAAATTGCCTGTCGTGTAACAAACAGCTCAAGAAAATCAAACGTTATTATCGTAACAACAAATTTTATTGCAGCAAGAAATGCTGGTTAAAAGTAACCAAAAAAGCCACAGAAGAGGCAAAATGAGTAAATCCTCCAAAAGCGAACGCAGGCTTTATCCCAGGCTTCAACAAGAGCTCCCGCTTAAAGTGATCGCCAACGGCTATGATTTCGCGACTCAAACTCAAAACATCAGTTGTGTCGGGGCATATTGCCATATTAATAAATATGTTCCGCCTTTTACGAAAGTTATGATCACCGTAAGCCTTCCGGCATCAAAGAACAACAAGAATAAAACTAATACTGTCGAATGTAAAGGTGTGATCGTACGCACGGAAGATGAAGCAAAAGGCGGTTATAATATTGCCATATTCTTTAACGGTATTCAGGAAACCCCGCGCAAGAAAATCACGGAATATATTAACCAGATCTTACCTGAGAGTACTCTCGCGTAAAACGCTTTACAATCAATCGTTCTTCCCGCCTGGTAAATTATTACTCCTTGAGCACGAGCTAAATTCTCAAATACAGGTATAGATTTCCATAAAAACAGGTATGGTACTTAAGTATAAATTCTAAAGATTAAAGAATAAAATAAATTCAAAGGTTAAATAACAAATTTTAAGATTACCTGCCTGCCGACAGGCAGGAACCTTGGAACTTTAAGCTTGCTTTGTTATTTATTCTTGTACCTTTATACTTAAAAATATGGGGCTCATTCGAAAACCGCATTCGGTAAAACTTATTATCGGTTTTATTTTTCAAGACGAAGATATCTTGAACCTCGCTCAAAGAAGCCTCACAAGGCATTTTGGCCGGATCGACCATGAGAGCCAGATCCTGCCCTTTACCCAAACAGATTATTATCAAAAAGAGATCGGGAAAGACTTAAAACGAAAATTTATCAGTTTCAAGAAACTCATCTTACCTTCCGGGATCGCAAAGATCAAGTTCATGACCAACCGCCTTGAAGAGCGGTTTTTACATGACGGAAAGCGCCGCATTAATATCGATCCGGGATACCTGGACATGGCAAAACTTGTCCTTGCTTCGACCAAAGATTATATGCACCGTATCTACCTGGACCGGGGCATATACGCAGAGATCACGCTTTATTACCGAAAAAACTCGTTTAAAAGCTGGGAATGGACCTACCGGGACTATGCTACGGCAGAATACATATCCATTTTCAATACCATAAGAGAACTCTATGCCGGACAAGTAAATCAAACATGTATCCATCATATTTAAACGCCTATCATAACGGATCTTTGCAGAAAATAACAGAATCGGCATTCGCGATGCTTGAAGCTTGCAGCCTTTGTCCGCGTAAATGCGGCGTCGATCGTTTAAAGGGAAGAACGGGATACTGTAAAACGGGGCTCTTGCCGCAAATATACAATTTTCTGGCGCATCACGGAGAAGAACCGCCTCTTTCAGGTGAACACGGCTCAGGAACGATCTTCTTTTCGCGATGTACGATGAGCTGCGCTTACTGCCAGAATTTTGAATTCAGCCAGGAAGGAAAGGGCAAATCGTTTAGTTACGATGAGCTCGCTCAAATAATGCTCGATCTTCAGGACAGGGGGACTCACAACATCAATCTCGTAACGCCTACTCATGTATTGCCGCAGATCTTAAAAGCGCTGCTCATAGCGGTTCCCCAAGGGCTCAAATTACCGCTGGTTTATAATACCAGCGGCTATGAACGGCCGGAGATCATAAAAATGCTGGCGGGGATCGTGGATATTTATCTGCCTGATATGCGTTACGCCGAAGCCAAGAATTCAAAGAAATATTCAAACGCTCCCGATTATCCTAAATACAATCAGGCCGCGGTCAAGGAAATGCATGATCAAACAGGAACGGCCCGTTTTGATGAACACGGCATTATTAAACACGGGCTCATCATCCGGCATCTGGTCTTGCCGGAAAATATCTCGGGAACCGAAAAAACCATGAAATTCATCGCTCAGGAAATATCGCCGGATACTTATATAAGCCTGATGAGCCAATACCGCCCGTATTATAAAGCGGCCGCATTTAAAGACATTTCACGCCGGCTGACCTGTGAAGAATATGAATCAGCCCAAAAGATCATCCAGCGCCATGAATTAGAGAATGGCTGGATACAGGAGTCTTTTGGGTTAGAACGCTTTGCCGGTGTCAACATTAAGCCGGCAATGAAAGAAGGCAACCCGCAAATATAAGGACAAGAAATGCCCGCAAAAAACGGCAACAATAAACTCTCGCGATTCCTGAAATTAGTTTATTTAAAGATTTTCAGGATCAATGACACACCACAAAAAATAGCTCTGGGGTTCGGATTAGGCGTTTTTACGGGGATCATGCCCGGCATCGGCCCATTTGCGGCTTTAACCTTTGCGATCATTCTTCGCGTAAACCGCGCGAGCGCTCTTTTAGGAAGTTTTTTGACCAACACCTGGTTAAGCCTGGTAACATTCCTCTTGTCGGTCAAAATAGGCTCATGTTTGATCGGCGTACCCTGGCAAGAAGTCCAACAGCAATGGATGGAAATATTTAAAGACTTTCATTGGCAAGAGTTGTTACGGTTAACGGCCCTTGAGATCATTCTCCCGGTACTCCTCGGCTATTTGTTCATTGCGTTCATACTGGCACTTATGGTTTACGCCGCGGTATTACTTATTTTGAACCGAAGAAAAATCAGATCAAGAGCACAAAAATAAAGGATAAAATATGAGACTCTACGGAAAAAGATCAGTCACGGAAAGAATGCACACACACCCCAAAACAATAAAACGGATCTACCTGCAAGAAAAGATATTGCGCCCTGAAGTAGTTGCCATGGCACGCAAACACCATATTTTCGTCGAGACACTCACCGAGAAAAGATTTCTCCAGCTTGCCCAGAAAGTCAACGCTCAAGGGGTCATGGCGGAGATCGATGATTTTCCATACGCTGACCTCGAAGATGTTATCGCTCAGGAATCAAAACCGACATTAATTTGCCTTGACCGGATCAATGACCCGCAGAATTTAGGAGTTATCTTGCGTAATTGCGCCTGTTTTGGCAACTTTTGTATTGTGTTACCCAAGAGAGAGACCGTTGAAATCACGGAAGCGGTCTTAAAAGTCGCCTGCGGAGCAGAAAATTACGTTCCGGTCTGCCAGGTCAACACCTTGAGCATGGTTATCCAAAAAGCGAAAGAAGCAGGCTACTGGATAGGCGCAACCGTTGTTAATGGCGGGGAGGATCCCAGAAAAGTCAACCTCAACTTTCCCCTTTGCCTTGTATTCGGCTCAGAAGGAGAGGGGATACGAACCGGATTGATCAAACATATTGATTATTCCTTAACCCTGCCTATGCATGGGGCGGGGCTTTCATTTAATGTCGCTATGGCAGTCGGCATATTCTGCTATGAAATAACATGCCAAAGGAGCGATAATGCCCGGAAATAAACCTTCCCAAAATGTTATTTCTTTTCTCGCGGAAGCCGGACAGCTTAAGCGCGTAAAAAGGAGCGGATGGTGGGTCGTTGGCATCAAAGACCCTGAAAGCGTAGCTGAACATTCTTTCCGCTGCGCGGTCATCGGCTATTTGCTCGCGAAGATGGAAAAGATTGATCCTCAACCGGTATTACTCACGACACTTTTTCATGACATGCATGAAGCGCGTATCAATGATTCTCATAAAGTAAGCAGCCGTTATATTGACTTTAAAAAAATAGAACCCAAGGTCTCCCGGGAACAATTAAAGCTGCTCACCGTTGCAATAGCCCGTGAATTAACCGAGATACTGGAAAAATATCACACCCAGAGCTCAAAAGAAGCGATCATTGCCAGGGACGCCGATATCCTTGAATGCGCGCTTCAGGCAAAAGAATACCTGGAATTCGGCTTTAAACAGGCAAGAAACTTTCTTAAAATAGGGAAATTCCTCAAAACAAGATCCGCGCGACAGCTATTTAAACAGATCCTCGCTATGGAGTCAAAAGACTGGTGGCTGCATTTAACGAACTTCCAAAGGTAATATACACGCTCCTGAAAACACAGAAGACAAACAGCGTAAAAAAAGTTCACGTATGACAAGTTCAACATGAAAACGCGCGGGTTATCATTGGTACTTGACAAAAGCCAGACCCATAATATAATAAACGCGTTGTTTTATACTGTTGGAAGAAGTAAACAAGCCACCCAAAGGAGGAGAAATGAAACAAAAAGTAGCGGTCAGGATACTTTTGTGCTGTCTTTTACTCGTCTTATGTTGTAGTCCAGTGTTTGCGCAAATCAAGATCGGCGCGATCATGGATGAAAGCGGCAAGACTGCCGATGTCGGCTTACCGATGGCATGGGGGATCCAGGATTACATCACCTATCTCAATGATCACGGTGGTATCAACTCCCAAAAAATAGAACTGCTTTTAGAAGATGAAAAGTATGATGCCACCATAGCAAGAAACGCTTACATAAAGATTAGAAACGCTGGGGCAATCGCGATCTTAGGCTGGAGCACGGGAGCATCAAAAAGTTTACTTCCTGAAATCAATGCCAATAAAATCTGCTGGTTTTCAGCATCCATGGATGAAGGGCTTATTAACCCGGTCAGAGCCTATAATTTTATTCCCGGAGCTACCTATACGCAACAATTCAACGCATTACTGCAATATGCGGCTGAACATCCCAAACAAATGAACGCGAAAGTCAAAGTAGCCATTATATACAACACTTCACCTTTTGGAATATCGGCATTAGAGTCTGGCACGGCAAAAGCCGCCGCATTAGGCCTTGACTTGGTCGCAAAAGAAATCGTAGAACTCAGCGCCACTGATGTAACAGAACAGATTGAAAGAATAAAGGCTCTTAACCCCGATTACGTTATCATCCAGGAAACAGGGGCCCCTACAATCAAGATCATCAATGGTTGCTTTAAAGCAGGGTTTAAGACGACTATTATGGGTACATTCTATTCCGGTGATGAAAGTGTGATAAAAAACTCCACAGAAGCGTTAAGTAATGGCGTGGAACTTATCGTCACAAGCGTCTATAGCCGTTGGTATGAAACCAATGTGCCGGGAATGAAAGAAATCAAAGAATTTACCGCGAAGAACAGGGCTGATCTTAAAGAAATACCGGTCACCTATATTCAAGGCTGGATCATGGCAAAGATATACGCTGAGGCATTAAAGAAAGCCGGAGATAATCCAACACGAGAGTCATTTCAGAATGCCCTGGAATCATTGGATAATTTTGATACGGGTGGTTTAATGTATACCGTGGATTTCAGCGCTACCGACCATATTGCCGCAAACGGAGTAAAGATATTAAAAGCTGATGCCCAAACAGGGCGTTTTGCCCCTCTTACCGATTGGATTAAGATCAAATAAATCGGCAGGGGAGAGGAATTAAAGAAAAGGACACCCTTAAAAAGGTGTCCTTTTCTTTCTACTTGACTACCACACATTTGTGTGGTAGTATATGATCCATAGTCAATATTAATGATCAGGAGCCATACGTGTCAAAAGAGCTTACTTTGAAACAAAAGAAAGTATTGGATTTTATCAGTACCAGGATACGCGAGAATATACCGCCTACGATCCGGGAAATCGCCCAAAAATTAGGATTTTCATCAACCGGTACCGTACGAGATTACCTCAACACACTTGAGAAAAAAGGCTATGTAAAGCGTACCAATAACAAATCCCGCGCTATTGAATTGTTACATATTTCACCAGGCATTCCTATTGTAGGCAGCATTCCCGCAGGCAAGCCAGCTCTTGCATATGAAAATATTGAAGGCTATATCACCGATGACTTATTCCTGGGACGATTAAGCTTTGATGATGTTTTTGCGTTAAAAGTCAAAGGCGACAGCATGATCGATGCTGGCATTATGGATGGAGATATCGCCATCATTAAAAAGCAAACAACAGCGGATAATTCTGATGTTGTGGCAGCATTATTTGAGGATAGTGAAGTAACCCTGAAAAGGCTCAAGATAAAAGAAAATAAAACCTTTCTAGAAGCCGCGAACAAAAACTACGAACCTATTTACAAGCATTTCACGGTCATTGGGAAATTGATAACTATAGTAAGAAAATATATATAATAGTCACAGGTCACAAGTAGTCCATAGTCGATAGTCCATAGTTGCTTTCCCTGTCATTGCGAAACCCTGCGAAGCAGGGTTGAAGCAATCTTTTTAAATCCTGATATTCGGTGAACAGGGAATCGGAAGATCTGGTACCAGAAAATTCGGAAAACAAGAGACATGAAACAGACGTTTAATCCAAAAGCGCGCTGGGACAGAAATGTCCCGCGGCAAGAAAACAACCCGGAAGAAGACAACGGATCACTCGATGAAAAGATTGACGTTCTTGCCTGGTTTAAGAGCGGGAAGATCTTCCCGCGGCTCTTCACCTGGAAGCAGAAAAAGTATAAGATCAAGAACATTTCCTATACCTGGCAGGAGCGCCGCGGCCAGGAACTCATCACTTACTTTTCGGTCAATACAGGAATAGACCTTTACCAGATATCATTTACTAACACAAGTTTCAGCTGGCAACTTAACAAAATAATCGAATAACTTCTTCCCATGATACTCCATATCGACATGGACGCGTTTTTCGCCTCCATAGAACAAGCAATCAATCCCCGGCTTAAAGGCAAGCCATTAATTGTCGGCTCAAGAAACAATAAAATGCACACCGTTGTCTGCGCCGCAAGCTATGAAGCCAAAGCATATGGCATCAGCTCCGGTATGGCTTCAAAAGACGCGTATCAATTATGCCCGAACCTGGAATTTGTCCCCGCGGAGCAAAGCAAATATATCTGGACCTCAGAACAGATCCTTGAACTCATCAAAGCTTACGGCTTTGAGGTATCCTACGCATCGATTGATGAATTCCGCGTGGATATAGAAAAAGAACCCCGGCCGCTTATTCTAGCCCAAGGCATGCAAAAACAAATAGAAGACAGGTTCCATATTACCGCATCTATCGGTATAGCCAAAAATTGCATCTTAGCCAAATTAGCCTCAAAACTTAAGAAACCAAACGGCATAACCATACTGAGCGATGCAAACCTGATACCGGTCCTCACTCAAACCCCGGTACAGCGGCTATGCGGTATCGGCAAGAAATCACAGGTATTCTTTAATAGTTTAGGCATTCAAACCTGCCTTGACCTATACGAAAAAACACCCGATTTTCTGCAACGCTTTTCAGGAAGAAACGGGCTTAATCTCTATGCCGCATTACACGCGAATGAACATTTCAGCCAGGAAAGCAAAGATGAAACACCGCAATCAATAGGCCATTCATACACCTTACCAAGAGCGTCAAAAACCCCCCGGTTTATACGCTCCTGGCTGCGCCTTTTATCTGAAATGGTAGCAGAAAGATTACGGCAAAACAACCTCATAAGCCAAACCACACATCTATGGCTCAATGGTCCGGAAATCGGCAATTTAACTGCGCAAAAGACCTTCGAACAAGCGAGTAATGATGGATATGAAATATACACCAGAGCCCTGAAAATAATGGTCAAAATTGCCCCAAAACCGGCCCTTGTACGGGCATTGGGGATAACCAGCAGCTCATTGCATGAACCGCATTACCCCCCTCTATTTACCGAACAAAAAAGAAGGGAGGCCTTAATACAAGCGATAGATAAGATAAACAACAAACTTGGCGAAGGCAGCATTATTCCGGCCATAATAACCCTCTCCCGAAAACTCGAATAACAACCAGAGTGAAACACAGTAATAGAGCATACTGCATAATTCTCCTATCAATGTCAATCATAAACAAACCATATAAATCCAAGTAAACAGAAGTAAGTCCGACACGGCTTATCCACAAGGAAATAACAATCACCACAACCTATTATTCAACAACATGTTGAGCACTATTCAGCTAAATGCACAAGTTAACATAAGATATATTATAGGAAGTTGAGATTAGAGGCAAATTAGGAGATAAACGATTGTATATAATCAATCCTGAGTTAACTTACGGCTTCTTTTGGGCTGGACTTTTAGACTATTATCTATATTTGCGGGATTTATATTACGTTACGCTTGCGCTCAAGCGCTTTCTCAATATTAATTCTTTTGCCGGTCACCAGCATATCCGCCAAGGTCTTTCTGGCTTTTCTTAAGATCCGGCTTAGTGTTTGTTGGGATATTTGCATTGATCCCGCGGCCGCTTTTTGGCCTAATCCTTCAAAATCAACCAGCCGCACAGCCTCAAATTCATCAAGCTGTAAACACGCCTCATCAGGCCGGCCAGGACGCCCGCGCGGGCTGAAATGATCGACTTTAGGGGCATTCTTAACTAAACGCTTCTTTTTAGGCCTGCCGCGGATCATAAAACAACACCTTAGAAATAGCTAATATTTTAATAAAAACAACTGACCCGGCTTGCTTAATATTCTCAGTCTTAACACCCGGGTTATAATGAGTAAGTACTCATTATGACTATAGGGTTAAATTAAGACTTGTTGTCTCAGTAAAGTATAAAGATTAAAGACTAAATAACAAAGGAAATTAAAAGGTTAAATAATAAATTTTAAAATTACCTGCCGGCAAGCAGGAACCTTTAATCTTTTAACTTTAATCTTCCTTTGTTATTTATCCTTTAGACTTTAGACTTAACTTAATCAACCTCTGCCGCAAAGCCTCCGCGACAGCATCATAATCATCGCTTTTGAGCGCTCCCTGGCTTACTAATTCAGTATAACTCAGCGGCTTTCCAATCGTAGCTCTTATCGCATGAAAACGGGGTATTTTTGTGTGCCGCGACCAGGCCTGGAATGTGCCTTCAATATAAACTGGTACCAGAGGAATATTGAGCTCCTTAGCCAGGATCCCGATACCTTTTTTAAACTTGATCACCTCCCCTGCGGGATTGCGCTGCCCTTCAGGAAAGATACAAACTATTTTCTTTTGAGCCAATAAATAAGAACAGATACGCATTGCCTCAACCATGTCCAGAGTGACATCGATCGGGATCAACCTGGCCATCTTAATTGAATCCCTGATAAAAGGCTGCAAAAAGATCCGCTTTAACCCTACAAAATATGTCTTAAGCAATATATGAAACGGCAATACCGCGGACATAACAAACCCATCCAAATAACTGGAATGGTTCGCAAAGATTATATACGGCCCGCTTGCCGGCAGGTTCTTTTTGCCTTTAATGGATAAAAGGAACAATGCCCTCAAAACGCAGCGAATTATGGTTATAACGAGTAAACCCGCGATCTTATCAATAAAATACGGCTTAAGCCTTACCATACTCAAAGTTTTAGGATGCGGCCGCTCAATCAGCATTTCCGACCATAACAATTCATCCCGATGAATATATTTTACATCTTGAGGGATAAAAGGCTCTAGTTTTAGCAATAGATCTCTAATAGTATGGGCAAAAAAGAATTCCGACTGTATGGACTCGGAAGCCTGAATATTCAAGAACCTGAAGAGTTCCAGAAGTAATTCGATCCTGCCTAAAGAATCAAGCCCCAGGTCCAACTCCAAATGATCATCCAAATTGACCTTACGATTAAGCCGCTTTGATATCAACGCGAGTATTTTTCCGGAGATCTCCGAAGTAAAGGCGCCGGCGTCTTCACTGACGCCCCCCCTCTTCTCATTCTGAAAAACACTGCTTCCCTCTTGAACATACTTTGCCTCTATCTTATGGCGCATGATCTTGCCTAATGCGGTCCGCGGAAGCTTTTCTTTACTAATAATGAAGCCGGTAACACGCTTATAATTGCTTATTTGATGTGATAAATTATCCAATTCCCAGCGTATTTTCTCTTCAATATTGGCCACTGCCCGGGAATTAAAATAATCCTCGTTAGGGACGATCACTGCCATAAGCTGCTTTGCCTCGCCGATAAAGCCCACCCGTGAAGCGACAAAAATACATATTTCTTTGATATAGGGGCTTAAAAGGTAGTGCCGTTCGATCTCTTCAGGGTTTATCTTCTTGCCGGAGCTTAAAACAATGATCTCATCTTTCCTGCCTTTGATATAAAGATATCCGGATTTGTCAAAGTACCCCAGGTCTTCTGTCAGAAACCATCCATCTTTAAGCACCCGGGCGTTTTCCTGAGGCAACTGGTAATACCCCAACATCACATTCTCTCCCCGGATCGCGACTTTACCGATCCCCTGTTCATCCGGATCCAATATCTTTACCTGGACTCCGGGGATCGGTTTTCCAACAGTTCCGATCTTAGGCTTGAGCGGAGGATTGAACGTGACGACAGGAGACGTTTCGGTCAAGCCATAACCTTCCAAGATGGTGAATCCCCACTTAAAGAAATCGCGCATTATCGTTGTTTCGATCTTGGCACCCCCGGTAGTCATAAAACGCAATTTACTCCCAAAGACGGCATGCATTCTATGCAACAGGTATTTACTTAAATTCAACCCCGTTATTCTTCTCAGGGCCCACAATACCCAAATTAAAACCTGTATGCCTGAACGAAGCAGCACAGGGATCTTCTTAAACCTTTGCTTTATCGCTTTATGAAAGATCGAGAAAAATTGCGGCACCCCGACTAAAATACTCACCTTCGTCTGTACCATACAATCCAGTAAATCATCGGAATTCAAACTCGCCGGATAACTGATCTGCGCGCCTAAAAGAAGCGGCACTAAACAAGTAACCATACATGAATAGGTATGATGAAGCGGCAGGAATGAGATCAAACAATCATTTTTGGTCACGAGCTTCAGTCTGCGGATCGAATCTATATTCGCTAAGAGATTAACCTGGGAAAGCATGACCGCCTTAGGCTGAGCCGTTGTCCCCGAAGTATAAAACATAGCCGCAACGGCTTCAAGAGGCCTAATGAGGGGTGCTTCCTGCAAACTTTTTGAGGCATGAGTAAGCTGTTCCTGAAAGGCGAGCGAATCAATAAGCAGTATTTCGACGCTTTTTAAGCCGTCCAGAAACGCGGTGTTTTGAGCGTAGGCCTTCTCCGCGCAAAGAATTATTTTTGACGAAGAATGTATTACTAACTGAGTAATATCAGGAGCCGGCAGGCGGACATCGATAGGCACGGCAACCGCGCCCGCGAATTGCACTGCCAGAAATGATACCGGCCATTCCACCTGGTTACCGACAAGAATAGAGATCCTGTCGGATTTCGCTACCCCCCGCCGGACCAGTAAATTACCCATCGTGAGCGCTTTCTGATAGAGCTCAAGATAAGATATTTCAGAATATTCTTTATTATTTTTATGGAAAACGGCTGTTTTGGAAGGAGACGCTTTGGCTACTTGAGTGAATTCCTCGAATATACTGAGGCGATTTTGAGCCATATTTTTATATTGAAGCAAGAAATTTTGGATAAAAACCGGTTTCTAACCCATCGAGAAAAAACTTAGTGAAGAATTGCGGATATTTCTTATAGAACTCATGCTCGATCTCTTCAATACAACCGACATACGGGGTCACCATGCCGTAATAATCAATTTCATGGCCGATAGGCTTAAAAACAAACCCATTCAAATCCAACAACTTCCATAATGATTTCTCCATAAGCGCGTACCAATGGGTCAAGCCCCGGCGCTTACTCTCATGATATAGCTCTCGATACATGCCAAACGTCATGGTCCTGATCCGGCGAAAAGGGTTATTAGAATTCCCCAAGAGGGCTTTTTCATCAAATTCAGGAGTATAATACAAACCGTCATCCTTGCGGCGCCGGTAATCTTTACTGATAACAAGACGCGAGATCTCAGCGATCTTATTACGGGGCACGCTTGTTTTATCAAATTGCAACCCGCTGCCGCAGCGCTCTTCGATCGGAAAACCTTCAGAAGAATCAAGGATAAGCCGCATAGTCCCGATCACTTCAAAATTATCCTCCACGACAAAATGAAGCGCGTACTGGTCATATTTGTCCTGTTCACGGTCATCAGGGTATTCTTCTTCTTTAATAAAATGGCACTCTTCACAATACACCTGAAAACGCAAACGGTAAACCTGGTCCATTAAAACCGGTTCTTCAACGAACTTAAAGGTAAATGAGCTATGGCCTATAATTTCTTTATGCACAATTTCTCCTCGTTAGAAATTCATATTAACATGGATTACTATGCGTGTCAATAAGGCCTAAGCACGCCGAACGTGTCATCCCCGCATCTCCCTATCTGTCATCCCCGCATGCTTTAAGCGGGGATCCGCCGCAGCAGGCGGCGCACCCCGCGCAACTTCCTATTAGCGCGGGGTGTATGCTCCCCGTCTCACTGTGTAGAATCTTTTAGATGCCCGCTTAGAGCCAAGTAAGCGACCGGGCATGACAATCTGAGCGTCATTGCGGCCTTGTTTACTTACTGTTTATGCGGGAATCAAAAATACTCCCCCAAAAGCGGCAATTTGGCATATTTTATGCTATACTTATTAAATGGAATTAAGACAGAAATTTGAATTTAGGCGGGTTTTAGCCCCTGAAATGCGGCAATCGTTAAATATTTTAACGCTGCATTTACTTGACTTAAACCAAGTCGTAGAAGAAGAACTTCTTACAAACCCTGTTTTAGAGGAATTCTCGCCAAAAGAGGAGCTTCCCTCCCCCTTTTCCGCGGAAGATCTCGCGAAATTAAACTCTCATTCTACTTTACCCGGTAATAACAGTCAGGCTCAAGATAATGAGCCCCACACCTCCCTCCTGATCAATAAAGTATCGCTGCAGGATATTTTATTGCGGCAGCTGGGCATGTTTACCGATTCAGACGAAGATCTAAAGATTGGACAAGAAATTATCGGCAATATAGACGAAAACGGCTATTTACAAGCCTCACTTGAACAAATGGCTGTTCAATTGCAAGTTTCAGAGGCGGACCTCGACAAAGTGCTTTCGTTAATACATCAATTTGAGCCGGCCGGAGTAGGAGCTCGAAACATTTCTGAATGCCTGCTCATACAATTAAAATTAGCCAATGAGCTGGACCCGCTCACTAAATCAATATGCCTGCAGCATCTTGACGATGTCGCCAAGAAGAATTTTAACCATATCTCAAAGAAATTAAAGGAACCCCAGGAAAAAATAGAGCTATCAATTAAAAAGATCTTAAAATTAAACCCGAAACCCGGCCGGAATTATTCCCTGGATGAGGCCCACAGGATCGTGCCCGATATCATTATCGAAGAAAAAGGCGATGGATTCGGAATAATTATCAATCATGAATATGTCCCGCGGCTTACCGTCAGTAAACTATACAAAGACCTGCTTAAAAAAGAAAATCTCGACCTTAAAACAAAGGAATTTATCACCAACAAACTAAGGAAAGCCCTTGAATTGATCAAAGCTATTGAAAAAAGGCAAAGCACATTACGCAGGGTAGTTACTACTATAACCGAGATCCAAGGTGAAGCGATACGGGAAGACCTCTCTCAGATCAAACCGCTAACCTTTAAGGAAATTGCGGAAAAGCTTGAATTGCATGAATCAACCGTTTGCCGGGTAGTAATGAATAAATACGCGAAAACTCCCTGCGGGGTTATCGCGCTCAAGAATTTCTTTTCAAGCCACATCCATCATAAAAACGGCGAATCTATCTCTTCAACCGTAGTTAAAAGCCGCATTAAAGAATTAATCGACAAAGAAAACAAAAAACAACCGTTAAGCGACCAAGATATAGTAAAGATCCTCTCTAGTGAAGATAACTTAAACCTCGCCAGGCGTACCGTGGCAAAATACCGCGAAGAGCTGAAGATCCTTTCCTCTCCATTCAGAAAAGAACGCTAAATAAAGATGCCCGCTTTCGCGGGCATCTAAAACACAAAAACCAACATCGGAATTTCTTCCAACGTTGGTTTTAAATATTATTTACCCGATAAATCTACGAATGCAACGCCACGCTTGCCAGATCAACGATCCTATTGATCAAATTCATGCTGTTGAGATTGAATTTGACCGATGAACTCGCCAAAGTCCCCAGGTTAATAACTCCCTGCATCTCACTTTTGATCTTGATCGGAATGATCATCGATGAACTGATATAGGGACGGTGGAGGTAGCGCTTTACTCTATTATCTTTCAGATTATCATCGATCAAAAGAGAGGCTTTCTCTTTTAACGCGATGCCGGAAACCCCCTCTTCTAACCCGATATTAGTAGTTCTCACAACCTCATCAGAAAGCCCTTTTGAAGCGCGGATAGTAAGTTTATTCTTACCTTCATCGAGAAACATTACCGACCCGATATCCGCGCCGCTGATCTGAAAGGCGGCATCAAGTAAAACCTCTAATATCCGGTTAAGCTTCAATACATCGACTGAAATCGCTTCTTTAGTCTTAAACGTCGACTGATACGCCAGTTTAAGGATATATTCATAAATATCCCTGATGAATTCTATCAAGGACTGCGCCCAATTAAAAGAAACAACCTTTATTTCCAATAAAGCATTCCATAAATCATCCAGGTCTAAACCGAGATCGTCAGCGGCAGAGGCGTATTGCTCTTTTGTTTTACGCCTTACTAAAATAACCGGCCCCATGACCAAATACGCGAACACCTTATTATCCACCTTAAGCGGTGCAATGCAATTATGCATGCCAGCGCAGGTGACAAAATTAAGATTTCTGTCCACAACGCCTTTGCCTCCGAGAAATGTCGGTAAGCACCTGCCGCAAACCCGGTTTTTCATAGACTGGTCATTCAAGAGCTCCCTGCAGAGACGGGGTTCGCCGCTGGGAGCGGTCAGTGAGCTTCCTTTGGGATCGACAATACGCAGCCCCAACTCAGTAATTGCGGAAAAACTATCCTGGATATTCTGCCATTTCTTAAGGTCGATGATATTTCTTATCTCTAATTCATTCGTATTCATATGCAGTTATTTCTTTAAGAGGCCGTATTTACGCATCTTTTTATATAAAGTCGTCCTATTGATCCCGAGCGCCGAAGCCGCATCATTACGGCTCCAATTCACCGTTTCAAGGGCTTTTAATATTAAGTCCTTTTCAGGTGATTTCAAAGCTTCCCTTAATTTTAAATAGTTTTCTTCAGAAGTCAACTGATTTGTATTCCCGAGCTTATGCAAATATTCAGGTAAATCCACAGGCGTGATCACCGGCCCCTGGGATAAAATGATCGCCCGCTCTATGACATTTTCTAACTCCCTGACATTCCCGGGCCATTGATAACTTTTCAATATTGCCAACGCCTCATCAGATAATCCCTCGATCTTTTTATTGATATGTTCAGAATGTTTCTCGATAAAGTCTTCAGCCAAAAGCGGAATATCATTTTTGCGCTCCCGCAAAGGAGGAAGGTCAATTGCAATAATATTTAAACGATAATAGAGGTCCATGCGAAACGTACCTTTAGCGATCAAATCCTGGAGGTTCTGATTTGTCGCGGCAATAACGCGGACATCGACCTTGAGGGTCTTAGTATCGCCGACACGCTCAAACTCACCCTCTTGCAGGACGCGTAATAGTTTTACCTGTAACGCCGGTGAAAAAGCGTCAATTTCGTCTAAGAATATCGTCCCTCCATCGGCTAATTCAAAACGGCCGACCCTGTCCCGGATAGCCCCGGTAAACGCTCCTTTGACATGGCCGAAAAGCTCGCCTTCCAGCAACGTTTCGGTTAAAGCCCCGCAGCTTACTTCAACGAATGGCTTCTCCCTCTCCACCGCGTTGTATTTATGTATCGCGTGCGCGATTATACGCTTTCCGGTCCCGCTTTCACCCTGTAGCAAGACAGTCGCCCTGGTCTTGGCAATAGCTTCGACCAACGAGTAAATTTTCTGCATTTTCTCGTCTTTACCGACCACATTATGAAAACGGCTCCTTTGAGTAGCGGATAATTGCTCCTTGAGTTTGATGTTTTCTTCCTCAAGCTGGCGCTCTTTCAACAGCCGCTCGATAACAAGCTTAATTTCGCTGTCGACGATAGGTTTCGTAATATAATCATACGCCCCTTCTTTTACCGCTTCGACCGCGTTTTCAATGCTTCCATAACCGGTGATCATAATGACAGGCGTATCCTGATGGTCTTTCTTTATCTGTTTTAATAACTGAGTCCCGTCCATCTCGGGCATTTTAATATCGCTTATCACAAGATCAACCGTATAACTCTTGAGGAAATCGATGGCTTCTTTGCCGTTATTCGCGGAACTAACGGTATAGCCCGAAAGCGTCAAAAGCTCAGTAAGAGACCCCCGAACTAAAGGCTCATCGTCAACAACAAGGATATGCCCGTTTTTATTGGAATCTGTATTATGAAGCATTTTTTAAGAATGATTTCGGGATTAAAATAGTAAAAGAACTCCCCTTTTTAACAACGCTCTGCACCTTAATTGATCCGCCGTATTTATTAACGATCTCCTGACTGATCGCCAAGCCTAATCCCGTGCCTTTATCCATGCTTTTTGTAGTAAAAAACGGCTCAAAGATCCGCTTTAAGACCTCTTCCGGTATGCCGAAACCTGTGTCCGCGATGGTAATAGCGACAAACGATTCCTTAAGCGCGGTCTCTATCTCTAAAACACCCCCCTTAGGCATAGCATCCAAGGCATTCTCAATAATATTAATCACCACATGGGACAAGCCAAAATCCATGATTTTCGGAAGCTCAACATTATAATTCTTCGTTATCTTAATATTACCTTCCAGGGCCTCCCCAAAGACGTCTAAGGATTCATCAATCAAAGAATGAATATCAATGTAGTGTTTATGGTGCGCAGTACTTAAATTTATCTGGCGCGAGAACTCCAAGAGCGAACGAGTGATCTTAGCAATACGGTTTAATCCTTTAGTGATCTCCAAAAGATACTCCCTCATTGCCGAATTATCCTCCATCTGGTCGAGCAGGATATTAGCGTATCGAATAACCCCGTCGAGGGGATTATTGATCTGATGAACGACACCCGCGGCAAGCTTTCCTACCGAAGCGTATTTTTCTAATAACACCTTCTGCTTGTCTAAAGCCTCATTTTCCTGCTTTAACCCGGTATAACTATTCAAACTTTCCAGAGCCAGGCAGGCGTATTTAGAGATCGTGACCGCGAGATTAAGGTCCTCTTCCGAGAAATGCTCACCCGTTGATTTATCCGCTAAATTGATCAATCCCAAAAGCCGCTCAGAGGTGAAAATAGGTATAGACATGAACGAATTAGTCTGGTAATGCGTATATCCATTCTGCTTAAAACGGGAATCAGAATTAATGTCTTTGACAAGAACAGGGGTTTTTATATCAGCGACTTTGCCGGAGATCCCTTCCCCCAGCCTTTGGCGCAATTCTTTCAAATGAGTGTTTTCAGGGACATAAAATGAATTAAGGACAAGCTCTTTTTGCTCGCAATCAAACAAAAACAAAGACCCACGATCCGCGTGCACCACCGCCATTATCTCTTTGAGCGTCCTGCTTAAAAAATGCTTCAGGATCCCGCCGGAATCCTTATTTTCTAATATCCTGAGTTCTGTCATGGCTTATTCAACTCCTTAAGTAAAAGCGCAGATACTTTACTATACCTGCTTTTGGGATACTCCTTGTTCAATCGAGTGAGTATCTCTTGTGCCTTTCCTTTATCTTTTAACTGCTTGGCATATATAATGGCCATTTCAAACATCGCTCCGTCCATTTTCGCTTTACCATTAAACTTTTCAATAACTGTTTCGAAAGTTTTAGCGGCCATCTGCCAATCTTTTATGGCTATATAGCATTGCGATACTAATAAATAAGCGTTAAAGGCTAACAAAGAATTCGGATACGCCTCAATAAGCGTTTTATATTGCCCTATGGCATCCTGATAGGCGGCGAGCATCTTTTCAGGTTGATATTTGACCTTATAATACTGGGCAATAAATATCGGGATATCAAGGGCCTTGACCGTAGTCGGATATTCCCGGGTGATCTTTTTATACTGCTCTAAAGCAGCGCTCCATTTATCCTGCAACTGATAGGTATTACCGATGAGGAAAAGAGCTTCGGAACAAATAACCGGCGATTTTTTATTTGCCTGCAGTATCTTCTGCAGCTGTTTACGGGCTGAATCGTATTCTTCTTTTACAATATATAAACGGGCAGTATTAAATGAGGCTTCAATTGCCAGCGGATTCTTGGAATTCTCAACAATAAACGCATCTGTTCTCTTCACTACCTGCTCTAATTCATGGGGAGGCGAAGCAGCAGGATTTTTGAAAATCTTTTCCCCCAGTTTCTTGATCTTCCAGTATTTTTTCTCGATCGAATACTGATCATTTGAAGCACACCCTAAAAATGCTAAAACCATTAAAAGAGAAACGATTTTTAAAATGGAGGCTTTTGTCATTTTTGTATTTCTTCAGCAATACCCAAGGTTTTATTATCTTGTAATAGGCTATCTTTTTTCATAAGGTAATACAATGCGGTAGAAACAGTAATCGACACATCGACAAACAAAGAAGTGATCAGTACATTTAGGAAAGCAATAAACAACACTAATTCCGGGTAAAACTTATTTATGATTAAAAGCGTATTATACTGCAAAATAATAATTGGCACATACGCCAACATAGGAATACCGACTAACACAATAGTTGGAAAGAAAGACTTAAAGAATAAACCGCATGATTTCAGAAGCGCCTTAAAAGGATTAACTTTTTCAATCACCAAAACTGGAATAACGTAAGCAAAACAAGCCTGAATTAAAACTGAGATCAAAAAACTAATACTAGATAAGAGAGGGCCAAACCACATAGCCGGTTTTAAGAATAAAAGTGTTTTGTGGCCGGTAAGAAAATATTTCCTTAAACCCACTGAGGGTAACTGCAAAGCTCCCTGGAATATTATAGTAATGATCAGTACTACAAGAAAAAAAGCGGCATATTTCCTAAAGGACGCTTTAAAAACATTGATCATCCTTACCGCTCTCTTCTCATAAAGATTAGAAATTACTTGAACCGCCACAGCGCTTAAATATGATCCCGCTAAAATCGATAAAACAGTACGAGTAATACCTGCTAACTTCGGAATTAAAACAAAATTCATTGGATAATGCAAGAACCTTTCTCCAAAGAAAGCTTTGATAGGCGGACCTAAAACAATAACAAACGGCATACGGGGAGAAATGTAGATAAAAATCAACGCGAGTAATTCAAGAATCGTAAAGATAGCAAAGGGGATAAATAGTAACTTATTGTGTTTCAGGAGACTAAAAGTATTATTGTATACTTTTTTTAATGATGGGTATTTAGTGGTCTGAGGATTCATTAAACCTCTTATTAATCATAATGTTTATAATTTGAAACAACTTGTTTAAGTATACCATTACCATGTTTATTTGTCAAGCTTGCAACCTTTTAATTCACAGCATATTACGTATCTCGAAAAAAAAAGGGGCAAACCATATTGATTTGCCCCCTCTTATTTGCACCTTCGAAAATGCACCTATGAGGGTGGCATTTCGGAATCATTATTGTGACAAAGAAAGCCTAGGACTTTCTTTTTAAACCAAATAATCCCAAAATACCCATCCCTAATAACATCATACTTGTGGGTTCCGGAATAGCAGTTGTCACCACAAATTTTGCTCCAGTATTTGAATAATGGCAGTCAGGGTCAATTCCAAACCCATAATTACCATTGGATGAATATTGAGTCAACAAATCAAGCTGTTCGGGCGTGAAAGTGTATACCCAATTTTCCGTAGCAACATCGGTATCAGTATACGATGTTAACAATGTTCCCTGGCCACTAAAATAATCTTCCATCGTTTCAGGATGGAAATAAGCGGCATCATCCCAAATCTGAACAGTTCCCGCAGACATATCATTCAATAAATGTATATACATAGCGTTATCTGCAAAAGGCTCGTTATTAATATTATCAATACTCAAATACGCGCCTGTGATCGTATCTCCTTCCATAAGAGACCAATCGATACCCCATGTATATGCATAATAATGATCGAGATTCCACAGATTCTCAGGAGACGGCTGAAACATATATGTAGACGCAAACGCTGAAGTAGAGCCCACGACACCTAAGACGATCACAAAAAGGATAAAAAGGTACTTCTTCATTTTTTTTCACCTCCCTTCGTTTTCTCTATTTTTAGTGGTTAGATTTTTAATCGCTCCTAACCAACAAAATTTCAAAACTAAAAGTAAATCTGCTATAGAACTTTCTTCTTTCTCAGTTTCTTAGCTGCCGCTAATGTTAATCCACCGACACCAAATAGTAACATTGAGACGGGTTCCGGAACAACCGTTGTAGGATTCAGCAGAAAAGCGGTAGCTACACCATTATAAGTTCCAGTTCCAATCATCTGCCCCTTTTCATTGATCGCATTAGCAAGCTGCAATGACCATCCGCTTGCAGGATCTATTAACCCAGACAAATCCCTCACCCCATTAATGCTATCCCATAAGAATGCTTGACCATTAGCACCACCTACTACCCAACCGGAATTATTAATACTAGTAGCGCTGCTAGAACTACCCGCTAATGCGTCTAAGAAAAGAGTTGAACCGGCATCAATGTCCCAAATCGTAGGCACATAGCTACCCGAAACCATTGTTTGCCCAACCACAACTTTACTATCATTAATATCCGAAGCGGAGCTTTGAGCTGTTGAAATACTCTGCATTGCACCATCCCAAAAAAACGCATGGTTGTAACCGTCGGTTCCAGCGGAAGAACCAACAACTTGTCCTGCGCTATTTATGTTGCTTGCACCACTTGATGTCCCCCCCAGTGATCCCAAAATTTGCGTACTACCGCTATTATCAACGATAAAACCTCTAACATAACCTATCGGATAACGCATATAAGCGTCTCCAACAATTTCGCCACTGTCGTTTATACTATAAGCATTACTCCAAAATGATGATCCAACTCCTTTGTCTTGCATACCATCACTATTGCTCCAACAAAAGGCGTTAGATAACCCACTGGATCCAGCGATTTGCGATGTACCAACTATTTGACCTAAGTTATTAATAGCTAACGCTCTCGCCCAAGAACCGCCTAAAGTGCCGATATCTTGCACCTGCCCAGTAATATCCCATATAACAGCACGTTCAGAACCGCCTATGTTACGGCTTCCAACAATCTGATCCATCTCATTAATACCATACGCATTCCCGGACCCAAGATTAACAACATCATAATCATAAGCAAGCGCGGATTGAATTAAACAAGAAAAAAACAGCACGATTAAAACAAATACTCTCTTCATCTTTTTTGCCCCCTAAATTTTTTGATACCTGTCAACACCCCAGCCCCGAGCAAAAAAAGAATCGAGCTCACAGGCTCTGGAGCAACGGTTCCGGTCACACTCAGGTAAGGCCTATAGCTAGAACTAGCTTCATCCGAAGAAAAAATCCGACTTATTTCTTCTTCATACCCCCTAACAATCCCAAAAGGCCAATACCTAACAGTGATAAAGATGCTGGTTCAGGAACCGGGCTCGCTTGGCCCTTTAAATAATCGTTGGCGCAAGTCGCTCCGCCATAGAAGACATTAAAAGAACCATCGTAATTATTAAGGAAAGAAGTATCCACAACAGCTTCTACCATATAACGCGGTCCATTACCGAGAAGTTGGTTCCAAACAACATTGCTTTGCAAATCCAAGAAGCCACCGTTAGCAATAGTCACGATTTGATTATCATGATAAACATACCCTGCTCCGGGATATGGCCAGGAGTGGCCAACCGTAGGATCATAAACATTAGACAAATTCCAGGTGGACACACTATAGAGCCCGCCAGAAGTAAGGCCATTATGCCCCGTAAAAGCTACTCCATACTCATAGATCCCATCCTTATTCAGATCCAAAGCCAGATCAGCCGGTAAAGTATTCCAACCGCCGGTTTGTTCTCCGGTAGAAGGATAATTGGTAAAAAGATCAAAAATCAAATTTGAGCCAACTTGACTGATATTCATACCGTAAAGTTCATACATATTATCGCCTATTCGGTCAAATGACTGAGCATCGCGCCCGCTGTTCCAATAAAAAGCATCGCCAACCGGATCATTAATGGTATAGGCGAAAGCGGTCCCTCCGAGCAACAATATACTTACAAAACTCAATACTACTAATGTTAATTTTCTCACTATGATTTCCCTTTCTAATTAGCGCCTTTTCCTGTAAAAACAACAAAAACAGTCTGGGCTAATATCCTCATTTCAACCCACAAACACATCTTTTTAATGTATAAAAGATCATATTTTACTTTTTTCCTGACATCAGCTATTGTTTCATCGTACCTATTATATATCTGAGAAAGGCCGGTTATACCAGGCTTGACAATAAGCCTTTTTTCATAGTCGCAAATAAGTTTCTTAAAATCCCTGACCATTTCAGGCCTTTCCGGCCGAGGGCCGACAATGCTCATTTCACCCTTTAAAACATTAAATAACTGAGGGATTTCATCAATTCTGGTCTTTCTTAGGAATTTTCCAATAACGGTAATACGAGGATCATTCCTTTTTGCCCAAACTGCACCCGTCCCTTTTTCCGCATCAACCCTCATAGTTCTCAACTTATATATTTTAAATGTCTTGCCACCTCTGCCTACCCGATTTTGCTGATAAACTATTGATCCTCGAGAATCAATTTTGATAAAAATTGAAGCAAGAATGAGCAATGGCGCGCCAATAATCAAACCAATTATAGCTAATACTATATCTAAAACTCTTTTGATCTTCCGGAAGCTTCTGCGCACAAAACTAACAATAAGACCACCGATCCCACCCAAAACAAACAAAAACGAGCTAGGTTCAGGAGCTTGAGTCTTTTTTACTGGAACTTGATTGAACTCAATCCCCATCTGATTATTTTGTTCATAGGATATCGAATTACCCAAGAAAGTAATCGCAAAGATATCCTTTCCCCTTAAAACAGGCTCCAAAACAAAAAGCGTCATTATTAATAATATTCCGATACTAATCCTTTTCATAGTTTGTTTAAATTTAAGTTTTATTATATTTTTTTTTCCCATTTCTTCTCTTTAACTCACTTTCTATACATTAATTTATTTTCTTTAATATCTTTCATATTATTATAAGCATTAACCATGCCAACTCTATGTTTATAAATAATTTTATTAAGATTTTAAATATATATATCACAAATACTTACATTGATTTTCTTTTCAAGAACTAATTAATTAAAATATGAAGTTATTGGAATATGAGGTTGTTCACTAATTTCAACATCAATGAAAGCGTTTTCAAGGAATATTACCATAAGTACTTATAAACAAATAGGATAACTTCACTTTACTATTATAAACAAATTCATCTGGTAGCAACATGCAGATTGCGGTATATGGCAGGAAGCAAAAAGACCCGGCCTTGCGGCAGAAAGCCGCACACCCCGTGCAATTTCCGCTCTGCGCGGGGTGTAAAGTGGCTTCCAGCCAAGACCGGGTCTTGAGCTATAATTAACGTGACGAAATTAACGCCCCAACGAAAATAACGATAATAACGAACTAAACGATACTAACAAACGAATCTTAATTAAATTACAATCTCATGGAACATATTTTGGCAACAACGGCTCAATAATCCTACAAAACTCCTTAATTCTAATTAACGCAAAATCATCTTTGCCAGTATCACAGGTTGTCAAAACTCTAATTAACGCAGAAGACACCATCTTTCCAAACATTCTTCCAAAAGAAGACCTCAACTGCTGCAAAATATAATTATTTGAATACAAACTCCCTGTTTTATACCAATAAACAGCTACCTCACGGGAAAATTCTTTTTCAATAATTAACTGCGTCGCGACGATTGAATCCGTTACATTAACTTTAGTTTTATTCACTATTGTCGCCCCGCTTCCCTGCATACAGATTTCGGGGGGATGGCTAACTTTACGGTTATCTTGGGAATAAACGATATAAAGATTGACAGAATCCCCTTTTTTGTTACGATAGTTTCGCATGATCAAGTTCCTTGTTTCCAATATTTCATACTCTTTATCGCTTAAAACCATATCCTCACCCGACCATTCCCCGATCGTTAAAGGAAATTCTGAAATCTTCTTCTCATTAAGAGCAGCAATTTTTGACGGCAGATAAGCAAAAAAACTTATACATGCGACAATAACAAGGATAATGACCACCAAAAAGAAATTCTTATTATTCATAACGTTTCACTCTAAGATTTTTCTCACCAATGTAAGCCCGATAAAAGCAAAAACAAATACCAGGAATCCCATAATATCATGGACTTTGCCCGTCGCGACATTAGGACCGTATATTTCACTTATCAAAGCCAAAATAGTTATACGCAATATATTCGAACAAAGAGCTATAGGAATCGAAGACAGAGACAGAACAAGCTTTCTTGGCCGTGAGATATTGCTTAAATACCCCATCAAAACCCCTAACGCGATCAAGGCGATCAATGAACGAATTCCAGAACAGGGGTCCTCGACCACTACATACGAATGCGCTGTTTTTATGACACTTCCCTCCCTGACAGCATATATCCCGATTTTATTGACGATGACAGTAGCAACTTGAGAAGCAAATATCTTCAACTGAAAACTTATATTAGCAATGGCAACCAAAGGCAGTGGAATCATAAAAGTCAGAAATAAAACTGGGAACATAAGCTTCCTCAAAAATTCTTTCCCCAGGAACAAAAGGATTATACCCATAATAACTAAAATAAGAGAAAAACCGGAAGAGAAATAAACTTGCCAAAGAGCGCTTACCATATGAATAACAATCCCGGAACAAAATAATACCCACCCCAGAGATAAAGGCATTCTTGGAAGCGACACCAATTCTTTTCTTTTGTTCCAAACAATAAAAATGCTGATAAAAGGGATAAGGAATCCATGGCTATAATACGTTTCAGCCGCGATCCACCTCTCTACCATCCAAATAAATGTCGGAATATAAGCTACCAACGTTACTACTGCCAAAATTATGAGCTTAATATGGTCTTTATTCTTCATTTTACCTACAACGCCCCTTCTTCCTCCTGCGTCACCCTAACCACTTCTTCGAGCGTAGTCAACCCTTTTTTCACCTTATCTAAACCAGCCTCACGTAACGTCTTCATCCCCAAAGCAACAACTTTTTGCTTAAGCTTATGAGGAGAAACTCTATTAAGGATCATACTTCTTATTTCATCATTAACAACAAGTACTTCAAAAATACCGCTTCTGCCTTGATATCCGGTAAAACGGCAATTTTCACATCCGCGGCCATGATAAAACTGTATATCAAGTTTATCATTAGAATCGAGCTTTTGCAAAAATTCCTCTTGAGGAGAGACTGTATCTTTACAATCAGGACAAATAAGCCTTACCAATCGTTGCGCAATGATCAGGTTAATTGATGAAGAAACCAGGAATGCGTCAACTCCCATATCTGAAAGCCGAGCAATTGCTCCAGCGGCATCGTTAGTATGCAGAGTGCTAAATACCAAATGCCCCGTCAAAGAGGTCCTTACCGCCAGCTCCGCGGTTTCAGTATCGCGGATCTCACCTACCATCATGACGTTCGGGTCATGGCGCAGCATAGAACGCAGCGCGGTGGCAAAGGTAAAACCGATCTTCGGCTCCACCTGCATCTGAGTAATACCCCTTAATTGATATTCAATAGGATCTTCAACGGTAATGATCTTGCGCTGCGCGGAATTAATTTTACTTAAACACGAATAAAGCGTAGTTGTTTTTCCGCTGCCGGTAGGCCCGGTAACTAAAATTATTCCATACGGCTTTACAATAGCGTCTTCTATTATATTCAAGGTATCCGGCGGGATCCCCAGTTGCTCTAACCCTATTAACGGAGTGCCGCGAGAGAGTATCCGTATACCGATACTCTCCCCAAACGGAGTCGGTAAAACAGAAATACGTAGATCGAAAACCTCATCTCCCATACGTACCTTGATCCTGCCGTCCTGTGGCCGGCGCTTTTCTGTAATATCAAGACTGGCCATTACTTTAATTCGAGAGGCGATCGATGATTGAAAATGCTTAATTGAAGGCGGACACGGCACTTCATATAAAACACCATCTATTCTATAGCGTATCCTTAGTTCGTCTTCAAACGGTTCAAGATGGATATCTGTAGCCCGTTTCTTTATCGCTTCCACAAGCACTTCATTTAAGAATTTAATGACCGTAGGATCGATCGACGCGTCCTTTATATCTTCGTCACCTTTGGCCTTTAAAATTTCTAAATCTATAGACGCGTCAGTGACCATCCGCTCTAATGTTTCCGCGCCTAATCCGTAAAATTCCTTAATTGATTCTAATATATTCTTGGAGCCGGCGATAACAAAATCAACGTCCTGGTTTAAAAAAAGCTTGATTTCATCCAACTGCTGTATATCGGCCGGATCACTTATCGCGATCCTTAATCTATTATTGACTTGTTTTAAAGGGAAAAAATTATAATGTTTTACTAGCTTCGCGGGGATTTTCTTAACGCATTCCAGGTCGATATCCTGCTCTTTAATTCTTATGTAAGGAATCTTGAGCACGCGGGAAAACAAGAAAAGCAGGTCATCCTCAGTCGATAATCCTTTACTGATAATAACCCTCATTAAAGAATTACCTGAATTTTCCTGTTCTTGCAGGCACTCTTTCCAGAGATTATCATTTATATTAAGAGCTTCCCTTAATGCTTTTTCTGATTCGTTTTTTTTAATTTTACTCACTTCTACCCCGGTTAATTTCTAACTTTATATCGCAAGGAAAGCATCTGATTACCCCTCATCAAATCTACCTTAACCTCAGACTGATTCTGGACTGAATGGAATATCCGTATAGCCTCTAACGCGCTCTCTAATCTCTGCCCTTGGATAAAACAAATCATATCGCCGCTTTTTAATCCGGCTCTTTCGAAGATACTTCCTTCAGGCACATTTTCTATCCTGAATCCCTTTAACTTATTAGCAACGCTGTCATCCGATATTGACTGAATCTTCACCATTTTCAATAACTCATTTGCTCTCTTAACCTCTTCAAAGACAAATGATTTACTGAGCACTATTTCATTAGACCCGCTCTTCTCTAAAAGGGTTAACTTATTCTCAGGCTTTTCTCCGCTATGTTCCAAGACTAACTCCTGGTCGTGCCCCATCTTTCTTAAGGTGATCTTACCTGATGAAATACCGATAATCTGAACATCATTGACCATATCATTGATTTTATAGGACTCTTTTCTACCGGAATTATAATTAAATACAAATACCAATGACGGGTTACCGACAATGGTTCCTAACAATCTTAAATGGGGGTCAAAACTTACAGTATTAACCCCTCTTTGTTTAAATACCTCTTCAGGAAGGTTTTGTTTATTCTTATTTTGAATTAATAATCGAATTTCGCGGTCAGGAGAAGAGCTTAAAGATAAGAATTTTTTAGTTTGAAAACCCACACTAACTAAAAAAACAATTAAAATAAAAGGAATAATTATCCAGATATTATTTACGGCGTTTTTTTTCACTTTTTTTCTTACTATCAACGGGAACCTGAGGAGCAAACGAGCCTATGGCTTGACCCATCGCAACTTCTCTCATGGAAGCAAATCCTGACTCTGAATAAGGAAGGCTTTTTCGGTCACCGCTCACGATCCGCGGAGTGATAAAAATAATGATCTCTTTTTTTACGGTTTTTGTAAAACTGTTCTGAAACAAATACTTAATCAGCGGGATTTGACCGAGTATCGGAACGCGCGCGATCTGTTTTTCTTTTTCATCCTTGATCAAACCTCCCAAGGCTACGGTATTGCCGTTTTTCACGGTCATCACCGTTGTTGCTTCGGTCGTATCGATGGCTAAAGCATTCGTTGCCGTCCCTATCCTCGGAGTACTTACTTCCGGATGGATACTCATCGTAATATAACCGTCATCGGCAATTTTAGGGATAACCGTTAACTTAATGCCCACTTCCACGAACTTAAGCTCTTTACCCGTCACATGGCCTTCTGCGTCATAATGGAACACCTCGTAAGGCTCACTCGATCCTATCAGGATCCGCGCCTCCTGGTTTTCAAGCGCGACGATACTGGGGCTTGAGATCAAGTTCGCGTCGCTTGATTTCTCCAAAGCGCGCAAAGTAACCTGATAATCATCCTGATCAAGAACACCGATCTTAAAAGCTTCAACATAAGTAGCCCCCGTCGGAACAGGCAAATCCTTTGCGCCCACAGTGACGGAATAAGATTCGGGATTCTGATACTTCCAATCCAAACCTATAAATTTTCCTTTTTCCAACGTGATCTGCATGATCTTAGCTTCAATCAAGACCTGAGGGACCTGTTTATCCCAACTGCGTATCAACACATCGAGCTTATTTAATAAAAGCGGGGCAGCGGTGACCACCAAGCTGTTAGTGCGGTCATCAACAAGGACATCCCCTTCAGTAGCGGGAATAATACCCAGGATATTTTTTTGCAGATCAACAGGACGGGCATAATTAAGACGGTAAACTTTCGTCTCCATCTTTTTGTCGATTTCGCGTATCGCCTCTTCAAAAGTATTCATATTTTCTTCAATGTCGCTGACAATGACACGATTGGATTTCGGCTCTACCTCGACTCTCCCTAAAGGTGATTTAAGCGACAGCAGCATCGGTTTTAGATCAACGGCCTTAACATTTTGCAGGGTGAAAACGCGCGTCGTCTGACGGGCAAACTGCTCTTTCTGCTTTAGTTCTGCGAGAGTATAAACTTCCAAGACATCGCCTTCCCTGATATACGCGCAATTATTTACTTTTAATATAGACTCAAGAGCGACCTCGACCGGAACATTATTCAAACTGATAGAAACCGCTCCCTGCACATTTTTCGAAGCGACGATATTCATCCCGCTCTGATCAGCGATCATACGGATAACATCGGCAATATCTATATCTTTAACATCTAAAGTAATGACTTTTCCCGATCGCTCCTGGGCAGGCACAAGTAATGGGAACATAAGAACAAAGCATATAATCAGTACACAGATTTTCTTCATCGTGTTATTTCCATTATTTTGCCTTCCGATTCCAAAACAACCCTATCTCTCGCTATATCTTTCACGCGGAAAGCACCTATCATATCGCCAACCAAACAATAATATTTTTTTTTATTCTGGACATCCAAAAGCATAGCGGCACTTTTTTCGCCTGCATTTACAAAACCCAGGAATTCAAAAATAGCATTTTCCTGTGATAACTGCTTTTGCCCTGCCGCAGAACTAAAAAGCTGTCGTTGTTTAAAAACGTTTTCATTAAAAACAGGTATTTCGCGCGAAGCATAAGAATTTTTAGCGGCATCTAAAACCCCGGAAAGTTTACTTACCCGAGAAGCTAATCCAATAAAAGGACGATAAGGCCGCAATGATGTAAAAGCAATGCTAAAAACCAGAACGATCATACAGCAAGCCAGGATAATATTTAATTTAGGCAACAATACAAAAATCGTATTTTTGCTCAAGAGCTTCATAGAATCTCTCCAATTATACTCGTTTATTATATACTAGTATTGCTAATAACACAATACTCTGCTAATTATGTCATCCCCGTAGTGACGCCTACTCCCTCTCCTGCTCAAAGGTCAGCGCATTAACGGTTAAGATCGTTTTGGGAAGTTCTTTCTGGTTCTGCGCGCTTATTTGGAGGCGTTCAATACCGACGCCTTTTACCTCTTCATTCAAAACATCTAAAAACTTCGCCAAAGACGTAATCGGTTGCTGCGACTCAATTTCAACCGAATAGACCTTAAACAACCCTTTTTCTTGCATAGCATTTGCTTTCATATTTCGTATGTTTAACCCGCTGGATTTAGCGTATCGGCCGATCGTTTTCAGAAAGCTATCCGCGTCTTTGATCGTCGCAGAATCAGGATTGATCTTAGCGTACGCTGATTCCAACTTCCCTTTACTTTCAATCACTGCTTGCATCTTTAAAACTTCCGCCTCCGATAAGCCGATCTCTTTATCAAGACGAGTAAAAGCATCCTTGGCCTTGCGTACGATGCCGTCTGCTACAATAACCAGCAAGACCGCTAAACTTACCTGCCACAACAATAATTCTCTTTTAGATAATTTCTTTTTAAAAACCATTTCTTCCTCAATTAGTATTGCGCCCGCAGCTTAAAATCAACCGCCTGTTTAGCGGTAGAAGGACTTTTGGAAATATACTGTATATCCGCTTTTTTAAATAAATGCGAGTCTTTTAATGCTGAAACAAACTGTAAAACTGTCTCTGATTCACCGGCTTCTCCCATAATAACCAAAGTGCCGGCAGACATTTGATTGGCAATATCTAAAGAGGTAAACCAAACGCCGGCAGGAGTAAGACGATACAACTCGGTTAATATGCCCAGCGTGAGCTTACACGAACCTGAATAACCCTCCACCGCCTGATTCTTGATCATCATTTTCTGGAGCACTGAAACATTATTACTCACCTTATTGATCTCTGCCTTTAAGTATCGCAAATAGTCCTCTTTTTCCCTAAAATGCAGAAAAACCAGGTTTACAACCAAGGAAATATTTAAGATCAAAAGAGCGACAAAATAAAATGCTGTTTTATTTCTCGCGATGGCAAGTTGTTGCAGCTTAAATTCTTCCGGGGCCAAATTAATATGAATTCTCCCTCCCTCGTTCTCTAAAGCTATCCCTCCAACAATGCTGATCTTCTCATCAACCTCAACATTCCCTAGGCCGGAAAGGCTCTCGGCGACATCGTTTAATACAGCGCCCCTCCCTGTTACTACTATTTTTTCGATCTCTTTACCCTGCATGCCGTGAATACTCAAGAGCATATTTGCTTCCTCAGCTATAGCCTTAAGTTGCACCGGAGCAGTAAAACTAAAGCCTCTGCTCAAAAGAAGCTTCCCCTTAACTACAACCAGAAATTCTAAAAAGTTATTATCACAATTAACTAAAAGGCAATTCTCAGCCTTTTCTCCTTGCCCTTTTATTTGGTTAAATAAAGCAAATGTGCTCAGATCAATGGCATCAGGAAAAATGCCTGCCTGCTTTAATATATCGAGCTTTTGAGAAATATCGGCTTTTTTGGCAACAACAAGCATAACCTGCGCGTATCCATCAGGAAGAATATCGGTAATAGCTGTATCATAAACTAATTCATCGGGTTCATAAGGGAACAATTTATTTAATTTGTAGCCGGTGATCTTTTTGATCTCTTTAGGTTCAATAGACGGCACTTTGAGGGAACGGATGCTGACCTCGCTCCGGGAGAGAAATAACACAGGATCATACGATTGATCAACGTTATCCTTTAATGCAGATATAGCGATTTCACGCTCTTGGAGAAAAGCAGGATCGTCGCTTGAAGAATAAGCTAGCCTGACTGAATTTAAAGTTATAAAAATACCGCATGTTTTTTTCATTAAGAATACTCCTAAAATGCATAATTAGCCTTATTATTATATCACAAAACAATATTGAGGGCGCACAATAATAATTTAAGCGGGAATCTCAACTCAGATTCCCGCTTTAGGGGGGAAACATGAACCAATAAATACAAACTACCAGCACTTATTTCTTAGATGCCCGCTTAGAGCCGAGTAAACTCGCGGGCATGACAATAGGGGCGTCATTCCCGTTTACCCGCCAACGCTTTGTGGCGGGCCTCTCTTACTTACTGTTTATGCGGGAATCAAACCTTCACTTACTCACCCGATACGTCAACCGCTTAAATTCACCGTTCCTCAATAAATTCAATTTAATTTCCGGCTGATTTTTGATCTTATGAGCAACAAGCAATGCCTTTTGATAGCTATCTATCTTTTGATTATTGATCGTCAATATAACATCGTTATTACTTATACCCGCAGCTTTAACAATATTGCCCTCCTCCAAGCCCTCGATCATAACCCCCCTTACAACACCAGCTTCATAATGAGGCTTCATTTTAACACTCGCCAGGCTTTTATAAACACTAAACGCGTCCTGCAATAAAACTCGCTTATTTACTTCGATCAATCCGGGAGATACTTCCACCAGGGCTAAAGCGCTTTTATTCTTAGATTTTAACCGGGAGTTTGCTAATAAAACTTCTTTTTCCCCTTCCCGGTCAAAAACTACTTTCCCCAGAGTGATTTCGATAATACGCGCTTCGCGGATCAAATGCCCTAATTTATACGTCCCGACTTTACCGGTTTTTAAATCTTTTATATACGCGACAGGATTCTTTATATTCCCGATCACTGTCCCCATAAGCTCCAATTCAAGAGTTTCTTTTTTATCCGCAAAAAACCTTTTCAGTGGTTCAATAGCCCTTTGATGAAATGCCGAAGGCGTTACTTCCGTGATTTCAGGAAGCTCCTTCAAAATAGCAGTTCCTAAACGAGTATCAATACGTTTAGATATGGTTAAAGAGAAGAAAATACTTATCGCTTCAACCAACAAGACTAAACCGATAATTATAATTAAATATCTCTTCTCTTTTCTTCCCATTTTAGGCTCTCTTTTATTACTCATTAACCCGGCTTGCGCGCCCTCCGTGTCTTTGCAAACCTCGTTCTTTGCTTTAATGTACAATCAAATAAACCTACTTCTCCTATTTAAACTATGCCACACAAAACGACACTTTTCAATACTGAGTTGAACATTAATCACCACCACGCACATACATAAGATATTATCTATCAAGCTATTACATCAATTAATCATATAACAATAAACAAACATTCTGCAAAATTTGATTCAATTGATTTTATTTCAAACAAGACTTGACAAAAAAATTTATTTATGATATTCTTATACAGATATGTATTTTAAAATTTAAATATACAACCGGAGTCAAGAAAATGGAGATCGGCCAAAAAATAAGAGTTTTACGCGGGAACATGACTCAAGACGAACTTTCTCAACGTTCCGGTATTGATAAAGCCATTATCAGTAAGATCGAAAATGGCAAGATGCCTGGTACAATTGAAAGCCACAGGAAATTAGCAAAAGTTTTCGGCTTAAAATTGTCCGCCCTGTATGCCTATCTTGAAGAAGAAAAAATCGACCTTGTTGAATTTCACGACGGTAATTCTAAAACCGATGTCTACCAGGATTTTCTTGAAATTATCACCGCGCTTCCCCTTTCAAAGAAAATGCTGCCTACAGCGCTCGCGCTCAAACCGAACGAGGAACGCTACCTTGAAGAAACCTTAAAAAAAGCAGAACGTTTTATCATCATGCTTGAAGGTGAAATAGAAGTTGAGATCGAAAAGAAAATATACAAATTAAAAAAGGATCCCGCCGCGGAAAAAGGCGACAGTATTTATTCAAATAGTTCCCAACGCCACCGGATAAAAAATACCGGCACTATAATCTCCCGGGCGTTATGTATCAGTTCTCCGCCGGTATTATAAAACTACAAGAGAGGGCTCAATGAAGACAATTCTAATATGTGAAGATGAAAAATTCGCGCAGGAATCAATTAAGAATATTTTCGTAAAAAGGAATTTTACCGTTCATACTGCCGGAGACGGAGAAGAATCCATTGAAAAAGCGAAAGAAACGAAGCCCGATGTAATCCTGTTGGATATCCGCATGCCTAAACTCGACGGCATTGAAGTAGCTAAAGAAATCAGAAAATTCGACACAAAAGCAAAAATTATCTTCATAACCGGCTTTCAAAGCCAGGAACTATCCAAAGAAGCCTCAAAATACGACATATCGGATTATATCGTAAAACCAACCACTCCACAAGACATTATTCAGGCAGTCGAAGCGGCTCTCGCGTCATAGTAGTCAATAGTCCACAAGCCGATTGTCCGCAAATAAGCTACACTCCGCTACCACCGTGTCATTGCGAAGACCTGCGCAGCAGGGCTGAAGCAATCTTTTATGGAAGGCACTACCCTGATCTCCCTACATTTCTCGCCACCCACACGAGTGGTTTCAAAAACGCTCGCACAATCCCTTTTACAAGAGGTTTATCCGCGATATACCCGGCCGCCTTCGGGCTCCAGCTATAGTACCAATTCACAAACTTAGTTCCCCAAGCATTAGTCAATAAACTTCTATCCCTGAACGATCGCAGCACCTTAACATCAACAGCATCGTAGGAACCATAGGCTGCGGTCGCGATAAAACACCCGCCGCCACCACCACCGCCGCCGCCACCGCCGCCGCCAGTTACACCGGCTACCGTAGAAATAACAGCCGGCACCGCGCCTAAACCGAATATCGAGAAATGATTTACCTGCGCGCAAACCAGCTTATTAACGCTATCGAGATAAGAATTATCCAAACGCTCCCATATCAAAGTCTTCAAATTATAATAGTAAATCCTTAAATTATTCGGATTGCTTACTCCCGCGCTATCCAGGTCAGCTTGCTCGTAGGGTATCTTAATCGTAACCGGCTTATTAAACACTGTGCCTCCCGGCCCAAAATCGACAACTTTATTCACCTGAGTATCCGCGTTATTAAATGGCGGCGGACAATCGACTTTAGTAATGGTCACCGTGGTTGGAGCCTCTAAGGCATTAGCAGGCAAAACAACTTCAGCTTTAGCTATCTCTGCTATTTCACTTGCGGTAATAACCCCCCCGGTATCGCTATTTACGGTCGTAGCAGCAGCCTGGGTATCATCAATAATTGAATTACGGTTAAAATAAACATCTCCATATCCTTCACGGTAATCTGTCCAGGAGACGCAAAAATCATTGCCATTGGCGCTTAAATATAATGATGGCTTATCTTGATCCGCGGCTCCGGCATCATCATTAACAATAATATTGGATTTAAAAGTAACCCCATTATCGATAGAACTGCTATAATAAATATCCCACTCGTTACTGCGCTGATCGCTCCAAACCACCACAATATCCCCATTGGCATCGACTGCGACTTTAGGTTCTTTCTGAGACGCGGCTGGGTCAGTATCTTCATTGACCTGAACATCGGCTCCCCAGGTAGTGCCATCCTGAGACTTATCAAAATAGATGTCCGTATCCCCGGCAAACTCATTTTGCCAGGCGATACAAATATTAGCCTTATTTCCGCCTGCGCTTGCGCTCGGACGTACTGCTAATGACGGAGACACAGCATTATCGCTTAAAGCCGGATCATTAACCTGGATATCATCGGTAAAATGCCGCGTATCCCGGTTATTCAAATAATTAAAGTAAATATTACTTCTGCCATTTTCTTGGCCGCTCCAAACAACATATTTATTACGGCCGCTTATGTCCACCTTAACAACCGGGGTACTCATCACAGATGCCTGTCCATCATCAACCCGCTTAATTTGGCTGGCAATGATCTGCCAAAAGCTTGCGCCGTTATCTGTAGATTTCGCGTAATATATCCCTTCACTCTCTTTCTGATTCAGCCAGACGATAAATACATCACCGCTATCAGTCACATCAAGAGAAGGAGAAACTTGTTCTGATAATAACCCTAAAACATTATCGACAGGAATAACTCCCACCTCAAATTCCTGGGCGTTCTTAAGAAGCCTTCCCAAATACAGCCTCTTTGCGCTATTAGCCTGATTCTCCCAGGCAATATAGAGGTTTCCGCTATTATCGATAGCTATAGCAGGATTACTATTAATGCCGGTTATATTATTACTAACCTCAACATCTTCACCGAAACTGGCCCCCTTATCATTTGATTGGTTAAACCACATCACCCCGTTTTCATCCTGCCAGACCAAGTATACCGTATCACCGCCATTATCCATAAGCACGCAAGAATTATCCAGGTTAAGCGTGGCATCAGCCGCGTACGCCGGGCTGATCATTGAGTAAAGAAAATTCTGTCGCAACAGCCGAGAGACCTTCTTAGGCTTATTTACTTTTATATTGTTGCCTCTGACGATCATCGCTGTTGTAAAAGAATAAGAATACGTATTCATGATATTCCCGGCTAAATCATTGGAGTCGATTTTAACGGTTATTAACTGCTCATTGCCGAATTTATATTCAGATGCCTTCGGCGGATCATATGAAACAACGTAGTCATTATCAATGCCCTCAACCACCACACAATTCGGATATAATGAAAGCTGGTTTTCTCCGTTTATAATTACATCTGTCGCAGAAGCATCGCCTTCACGTGTTACTGTCAGACTTATCGAATTTTTGTCGACTCCTTTGCCTTTATCTTTAATATGCAAGATTATATTAGTGTCTCGAGAAACCTGAACTTCCCCGCTTGTCGGATTAAGCCCTTCAACATAAGGAGGGGTTAAATCCTGTTCCAGGACAATCACCGTGATACTCTCTGAATCAACGCCCGAATTTCCGTCATTAACATCGAATACTACCGCATAATTGCCTGCTTGTCCGATTGCAGGTGTCCATGAAAATACACCGTTACTGTACGTTGCCCCCGAAGGCATCCCTGAAGCTGAATATATGAGTGAGTCCCCGTCAGGATCGCTTGCCGAAACCGTAAAATTAAGCGTTTCCCCCTCAGTAAGTGATTTATTCCCTATAGTGGCTAATACAGGCGCCCTGTTCGTATTGCTCACCGCAATTGTTACATTTTCGGAAACAACAAGCGTACCGTCACTAACCGTAAACCGCACACCTGTATACGTCCCGGACTGGGTATAAGAAGGCGTCCAGCTAAATACACCTAACACGGCATCAAATGAAGCGCCGCTCGGCAGGTTACTGGCTGACAAAATTGTAGGAGTATTATCAGGATCACTTGCTGAAACGATAAAGCTTAAATTTACGTTTTCCAGAACTGACTTATCACCGATCGACGCAAGCACAGGCTGCCTGTTGACATCGCCTGCAGTGACAGTAATCGTTTCAGAATCGCTGCCGCCATTATCGTCGTTGACACTAAAGGTAAGCGGATAACTGCCTGACTGGCTATAGCCCGGAGTCCAGGAAAATGATTGATTAGAAAAAACCGCGCCTATTGGTAAAACGCTCACGGAATAAGTTATAACATCCTCGTCATCATCAGAAGCACTTACATCAAAAGCCAAAGTCGCATTTTCATTAACTGATTTATTTCCGATCGCCGCTAAAACAGGCGGCCTATTGGTATTACTCACCGTGATCGTTACATCTTCAGAAGCAGTCAACGTCCCATCGCTTGCAGTAAACCGCACAGCCGGATACGTCCCCGCCTGGCTATAGCTCGGCGTCCAACTAAACACCCCTGTACTTGTATTAAAAGCAGCGCCGCTGGGTAAATTACTGGCTGACAGGGTAATCGGATCGCTATCAGGATCACTTGCAGTTACTGTAAACGTCAGAGCCGCATTCTCAACAACACTCTTACTTCCTATTGCCGCTAATACGGGAACTCTATTGACATTACTTACCGTGATCGTGACCGCCTCGAAATCACTCACTGTTCCATCACTGACCGAGAAAGTCACACTATGACTTCCTGACTGGCTATAGCTGGGCGTCCAGGAAAACGCTCCACTTGAACTATTAAGCGTTGCGCCTGAAGGTATTCCTGTGGCTGAATATGTCAAAGTGTCGCCATCTGCATCTGTGGCGCTTACGCTAAACGTTAATGCTGCCATTTCAGCTACTGATTTACTCCCTATAGCCGCTAAAACCGGGGCCCTATTGACATTACTTACTGTGATCGTTACCGCCTCGGAATCACCCACCGAACCATCACTAACCGAGAAAGTCACACTATGACTTCCTGACTGGCTATAGCTGGGCGTCCAGGAAAACGCGCCTGTTGAACTGTTAAGTGTTGCGCCTGAAGGTATTCCTGTGGCTGAATATGTCAAAGTGTCGCCATCCGCATCTGTGGCGCTTACTGAAAAACTCAAATTCACATTTTCATTTACTGTCTTATTGCCGATCGCGGACAATACCGGCGACTGATTAGCATTAGAAACGGTTATTGTGATCGCTTCAGAATCACTCACTGTTCCATCACTGACCGAGAAAGTCACAGCATGACTGCCGGATTGGCTGTAACTCGGAGTCCAGGAAAACGCGCCTGTTGAACTATTAAGCGATGCGCCTGAAGGTATTCCTGTGGCTGAATATGTCAAAGTGTCGCCATCCGCGTCTGTGGCGCTTACGCTGAACGTCAAAGCCGTATTCTCAGCAACTGTTTTATTCCCTATCGCTGCTAAAATCGGCGTTTGGTTAACATTAGAAACGGTTATTGTGACCGCTTCAGAATCACTCACCGCGCCATCGTTCACCGAGAAAGTCACAGCATGGCTGCCGGATTGGCTGTAACTCGGAGTCCAGGAAAACGCGCCCGTTGAGCTGTTAAGTGTTGCGCCTGAAGGTATTCCTGTGGCTGAATATGTCAAAGTGTCGCCATCCGCGTCTGTAGCGCTTATGCTAAACGTCAAAGCCGTATTTTCAGCAACTGTTTTATTCCCTATCGCAGACAATACCGGAGCTCTATTCATATCGGCTACCGTTATTATTATTGTTTCTGAATCAGTGGCGCTATTTCCATCGTTAACTGTAAAAACTACAGAATAACTTCCAGATTGACTGAAACTAGGGCTCCAGGTAAACGCCCCGCTTGTAGTATTAAACGCAGCACCTGACGGCAGCCCTGTCGCAGAATAAATTAACGCATCACCATCAGCATCTGCTGCGTTAACCGTAAAACTCAAGTTTACATTTTCATTTACTGTCTTATCGCCGATCAAAGATAATACCGGAGCTCTATTGGTATCAGTAACCATAATTGTAATTTCTTCGGAATCAATGGCAGAACCATCACTAACCGTAAAAACCGTAGTATAACTGCCTGACTGCCCGTAACCCGGTGTCCAATTAAATACACCAGTACTCGTATTAAAAGACGCACCACTTGGCAGATTGCTCTCTGAAAATATCAAACCATCTCCGTCAAGGTCACTTGCGCTAACCGTGAACGTAAGAACAGCATTCTCTGCAACGCTCTTATTCCCAATAGCCGCTAAAACCGGTGACCTATTGACATTACTTACCGTGATCGTGACCGCCTCGGAATCACTCACTGTTCCATCACTGACCGTAAAAGTCACAGCATGACTGCCTGACTGGCTATAGCTGGGCGTCCAGGAAAACGCGCCCGTTGAACTATTAAGCGTTGCACCCGTTGGTACTCCTGTCGCAGAATACATCAACGTATCATTATCCGCATCTGTAGCGCTCAAAGTAAAAACCAACGCAGCATTTTCATTAACTGTCTTATTGCCGATCAAAGATAAAACCGGCGACTGATTAGCATTGGTCACGATTATCGTAATATCTTCATTGTCCGTTAATGATCCGTCGCTTGAAGTAAACCGTACCCCGGCATACGTTCCCGACTGGCTTATATTAGGCGTCCAGTTAAAAACACCGGTAGAAGTATTAAAAGCAGCTCCACCGGGTAAATTACTGGCTGATAAAATAACCGAATCACTATCCGCATCGCTTGCAGTAACCGTAAAAGCGAGTGCCGCACTTTCAGCTACAGTTTTATTTCCTATAGCCGCTAAAACCGGTGCCCTATTGACATTACTTACCGTGATCGTTACCGCTTCGGAATCACTCACTGTTCCATCACTGACCGAGAAAGTCACAGCATGACTGCCGGATTGGCTGTAACTCGGAGTCCAGGAAAACGCGCCTGTTGAACTATTAAGCGATGCACCCGTTGGTATTCCTACCGCAGAATAGATTAAGGTATCAGCATCCGCGTCTGTCGCGCTTATGCTAAACGTCAATGCCGTATTTTCAGCAACTGCTTTATTCCCTATCGCTGTCAAAACCGGCGCCTGATTAGCATTGGTCACGGTTATCGTGATATCTTCATTGTCCGTTAATGATCCGTCGCTTGAAGTAAACCGTACCCCGGCATACGTTCCCGACTGATTCACACTTGGCGTCCAACTAAACAAGCCGGTAGAAGTATTAAAAGCAGCTCCACTGGGCAAATTACTTGCGGATAAAGTAACCGGATCGCTATCCGCATCGCTGGCCGTAACTGTAAAAGCGAGTGTCGCACTTTCAGCTATTGTTTTATTGCCTATCACCGCCAAAACCGGTGGTTGATTAACATTGCTAATAATTACTGTAACAGTTTCAGAATCAGTTCCGCCATGCCCATCACTCACTGAGAAAGTCACACTTTGACTTCCTGCCTGGCTATAGCTCGGTGTCCAAGAGAATGCTCCCGTTGAACTATTAAGCACAGCGCCCGTTGGTAACCCAATGGCAGAATATGCTAACGTATCGCTATCAGCATCACTGGCGCTTACGGTAAAGGTTAAGCTCGAATTTTCAGCTCCTGATTTATTCCCTATTGCTGCCAAGACCGGGACTCTATTTATATTTGTGACCGTAATGACAATATCTTCATAATCAGATAGTATCCCATCACTGGCAGTAAAACGGATTCCCGAATACGTTCCAGACTGGCTATAACTTGGTGTCCAACTAAATACTCCGGTTGAAGTATTAAAAGAAGCTCCACTGGGCAGACTGCTGGCTGATAAGGTAATCGGATCATTATCCGCGTCAGTCGCGGAAACGGTAAAGGTAAGAAGAGTATTTTCATCGACTGTTTTATTTCCAATAGACGCCAAGACAGGAGCCTGATCTGCGATAGCCGTAACAGTAATTACCACAGCTTCACTATCAGTAGCATCATAATCATCGCTTACTTCAAAGGTAACCGTATAGGTGCCTGCCTGGGCATTCGTAGGTGTCCAGGTAAATGTCTGCCCAAAGAATGTCGCTCCACTTGGCAGGCCTTGAGCTGAATAAACAAGCGTATCGTTCTCAGGGTCAGTCGCGCTTATCGAAAATGTCAAAACAGCCTCACCGGCAACTGTTTTACTACCGATAGCCGTTAACACGGGAGCGGAATTAGCTTTTGCCTGGGCGCTGGCCCCATTAGAAAGCGCTGAGATATTAGGCACCTCATCCTGGGTCTTCATGGCAAAATAATAGGTCTGCCCGGGATTAAATCCGCTTAAGACTATCGATTGTACACTTCCCGCAATTACAGGAGCAGGTTCTCCCGAAACATCTGTTGCTGAATTAAACAAAGCATTGCTGGTTATTGCTGAAATCGAATATTTAATGATATACGCTGATGCTATACCCGTAGTATTATCATCTCCAGGCGCAGTCCAGCTCAAATTAATTTCTCCCCTGTTCGCGCCGGTGACAGCGGAAAGATTACTTATTGTTGAAGGAATGATAGTATCACTAACAACCGTTTGAGAAACAGTAAGCGCAGGGATCAGAGAAAGATCAGAACTATCAATAGCGTTATTATGCACTTCGATACCCAACACGTTGGTTCCGGTAACTAATAGATTTACATATAACGAGAGGTCAAAACTTTCAGGACTTCCGGCTTCATGATTTGACGTATCCGCCGCTGAATTATACACGGGAATCCCGGTTATGTTAGACCTCGCTACTTCTGTGCCATTTATATAGGCGACAAAACCATCATCATAATCGATGCTTAACGTAAGAGCGGTAACTGAAGAAGCGTCGCTCAGACTGAAAGTTTTCCTCGTATATACCGTAGTATAATTATTCTGCATATCCAAAAGCTCGGTCGTATCATCATCATCCCCGAAGCCTATGCCTGAAGCCCCACTCAACCAAGATGTATCATTAAAACTTACTCCTGCCCAACCTGCACCGGGACTGGTCGTACCTTTAAAATATTTCCATACTTCACCAACGGATATCGCAGAATAGGTTGATGGTGTCGCAGTAGTAGTAAAAGAATCATCGCCAGATACCGACTGATTATCTGAAGCATCTCTGCTAAACACCCGGTAATGATACAAAGTACTGGCGCTAAGCCCGGTAAGAACGAGCGAATGAACAGTGACCGCTGTTGTATCGTATACAGTTGAATTCCCATATGCTGTTGTATTGCCATATTCAACTTGCGAACTGGAACCCTCATTTGTAGTCCACGTAATAGTCGCTGAATTATGGTTTACAGAAGCGGCAACGCTAGAAATGACCGGAGGAGTAACATCAGGAGTATTAACTGTTATTGACAGGATTTGGGAAGCGGTATTCAGGACAGAATCGATGACCTGAACAGTAAAGGTAAACGTTCCCACAACAGTCGGAGTTCCCGATATAACGCCTGTAGAAGCATTTAATGCCAATCCGCTGGGAAGGCTTCCCGCTAGTAATGACCAATTGGTGTAAGGAAGCGTACCGCCTGACGCCGATAACGTCTGACTGTAGGCAGCGCCGGTAGTTCCCGCTGCTAAAGAAACTATGTTGACAGCAAGCGGCCCACCGGCATAAACTTCCGGCGGTATAGTATTACCAAGATATTCCCAAATATATTTGGTTAATGTCTGCCCATTTGCGCAAAACCCTCTGGTCGTGTCATTCGTTGCAGGGCTAACGCCCGCAGGCGGATTATTGGTTTCCCTGAATAAAGCGCTAATTGCATCCTCATATGGCCACGGCCACAAATTACCTGTTGTTAAAGTATTATAACCAGTCTGGCCATGCAATGTTCCCGATACACCCATCTTTTTTTCTATAGTCGCTCCTGCGCCGGCCACCGGTGAACGAACTAAATAGGTTAATTGAGAAGAAGTCCTATTCACATTCCCCGTAGAAATACGCATGTTACTGATCACGGCACCATCCACCATCAGATTATTAAGGGCTTCGCAATAGCTCGACCCGTTATCTCCTCCATCGATAGCTTCGGTAGAGGTACAATTATAAGCGCCGGATGTTCCGCTCCCAAGATGGCGCCACCACATCCCGTTAGAACTATTCCAATTAATACAATGAGTATTCGTATTGTCATGCGATAAAGCGTCTTCCGAAGAATGATACCCGAATCCCTGATTATTAAGGCTGATACATCCGTATCGTTGTATATAAGACGTTTCATGGGGAGAACTAAAACCGCCGGTAAAGGTGCTATCGCCGCCGTTATTCCCGTCTATTACAATACAATCCTGCAGCAGGATCTCATTATTAGGTGTTTCCCCCGAGTAACCGCCATACACAACAATGGCAGCGCGAGGCTGAGCGGTCGTGCAATAATCCCAGCGCACGACGACCCGGCGCGCGATGTTGTGATGGCTGTTAACTCCGCCCCCGATTAATACTGAATACCTGGCCATACCGCACACAAACACGTCTTCTAACAAACAGTATGAACTCTGCCCCAGATTGATGCCCCCCCCATACTCGGCTCCAGCCCAAACCCCATTTTTCACGCCGATCTTAAGTAACCTGCAATGATTGCTCCCGTTAACTTCAATAGCGCCCATAGCATACGGGCTGTTGCCGGTACAATCTTTTACAATAATCCCTTCCAAACTCACCCAACTCTTTTGATACAAATTTACCGGACCCTCTTCATTGCCGGGTGCGGTTCCGGCGCTTAAATTAGTAAGGATAACGCCGAAATCAACATCCGCTTTAATGGTGGTATAATTATCGGTCGAACCGCTCGGAACTCCACGAATCCTATTACTATCGCCGGTATAAATCCCGCTTTTTATGATCAAGGTATCGCCACTGTGCATTAATTGGATGCCGGAATAGATATACTTTTTTGCCAAAACCCAAGATGTCCCGTTATTGGAATCAGTAGCAGCGGCATTATCAACATAGTAGATTGCAGCAAAAACGTTCGTCACAGTAATAAGGCCAAACAATACTATTAGGATAAGAGTTTTAGTTTTCATGGCGTCACCATAGTTATATTTCTATTAATTTTATTTATAATAACTTTTAACCTCATTTAAAATATGCCATATATATTTTGTACTGTCAAATTGATATTGAATTAAATTCAATATCAGTTCCTAATTTCTAGCAGTTACCCAAAAATAGCACTAATACTCTATCATATTTTAATTAATATGGATACGGGTTAATCTGGGAAATATACAGTTTTTGCATTTCCGGGTTAAGCAATATTATTTTGCGCTACTTGATTTAAGAAATGAAAATTGAAGGACCGGTTATTCACCAAAAGAAAAGCGTAGGACATTAAAAACGAAAAACCACAGGGAAAACATTTCAACTAACCGAAGAAAACCGAAAATACGCTTACACTCACCATTTATCCCAGCAGGCATAACGACCGACTCAAACTTCACGACCATATACCCGGCTGTTATTACCAGCGTCTTTAAAGGAAGTTTGGTTTTATTTTTATTACAGGCTTTTCTTTACTAACCATATAACCGGCTCTAACACAATACGCACGAAAGCAGTAACGACAGACCCGGAATAGATCTTTTTTGCTAACTCCGGGCTGTGCCTATAATAAAACTCAACAAACCTTTTTCCATATCCATTGGATAACAAATATTTATCCCGGAATAATCTTAAAACCTTTACTTCTGAAGCATCATAAGAACCATATACAGCGGTCGCTATAAAACATCCTCCTCCGCCACCGCCACCGCTGTCGGTTGATCCGGAAGTATTGGCCCCCGTATTAGCAAATACCTCGTTGGAATACAGAGAATTTGAGCTGCCACTGTAGGCGCGTACCCGGTAATAATAGGTAGTACTACTGCTTAACCCTGTATCGCTGTATGAAGTTACGTTTTGACCGAGATCAGCTATTTGGCTATAGGTACCCGACGAACCCTCTTTTCTTTCCAGTTTAAAACCCTCTTCAATACCGGAATTATCGGTCCAGGCCAGATTAATAGCGCTTACGGATACCACGCTCGCAGTCAATCCTGACGGAGCAGCAACAACGTATATTTCAGCAGGTATAGTATTGCCTAAATATTCCCAAATATATTTTGTAAGCGTCGTCCCATCAGCACAAAAACCCCGGGTAGTAATATTTATTAGAGGCGCTACTCCCGCAGGAGGATCGTTGGTTTCCCTGAACAAATCCCTGAGCGCATCTTCATACGGCCACGGCCAAAGGCTGTCGCCGCTCAAAGTATCGTAACCAACTTCACCATAGAGGGTTCCTGAAGTCCCCATCCGCTTCTCTATGGTTGCGCCCTTTCCTACTTGAGGCGAACGCACAATATAAGAAAATTCTACGGTATTCAAATTAGCCGTTCCCATGACCGAACTCATATTAACAATCGAAACACCATCCACCATGATATTATCAACGGCTTCACAAAAGCTAGCCCCATCATCTCCTCCATCGATAGGTTCAGTAGAGGTACAGTTATAAGCGCCAGATATTCCACTCGCAAGATGGCGCCACCACATCCCGTTATCGCTATCCCAATTAAGACAGTGCGTGTTACTATTATCGTGCGAAAGGCTGTCTTCGGAAGAATGAAAACCATATCCGTGATTCTTTAGACTAATACAGCCGTAGCGATGCACATGCGAAGTCTCATGAGGCGCGCTAAAGCCGCCGGTAAAGGTAGCGCCAGTGCCATCGTTGCCGTCAAGGGCGATACAATTCTGTAACAGGATCTCATCGTTAGGCGGTTCACCAGAAAAACCTCCGTATACAACGATAGCAGCACGAGGCTGCGCGGTCGTACAATAATCCCAGCGGACAACTACCCGGCGAGCGATATTGTGGTGGCTGTCGCTACCGCCTCCAATCAATACGGAATACCGAGCCATGCCACACACAAACACATCTTCGATCAAACAATAGGTGCTTGAACCTATATTAACTCCCCCTCCATATTCAGCTCCCGACCAGACTCCGTTTTTAATACCGATCCTCATAAGCCGGCAATGATCGCTTCCATTTACTTCTACAGCCGACATCGCGTATACGCTAGACCCCGTACAATTCTTAATAACAAACCCCTGCAATGTAACATAACTTTTATGATACAAATTCACCGGTCCCTCTTCATTAATTGGAGCAGTCCCGGAATCTAACTCTGACAAAATAACGCCAAAGTCATTTTCAGCTTTTACAGTCGTGTAATGACCGGCAGACCCGCTAGGAATCCCCCGTATCCTATTATTGTTACCCGTATAGGTCCCATCTTTAATGATCAGAGTATCTCCCGAGCCCAGCAACTGGATACCGGAATAAATGTACTTTTTTGCTGTTCCCCATGAAGTCCCGTTACCGGCGTCATTAGCCATCGCTCCATCGACATAGTAGGTAGCTGCATGAACAGTTCCAGGACGCATAAAAAAAATAACACAGCAGCATACAACCCCCATAATTATTCTTTTCATTTTATTTACTGCCTTCTTTTCTATTTTTTTCTATAATATCCACGATTCGGGCTGCGGAACGGCCATCCCCGTACGGGCTTACCGCCTGTGACATTTTCTGGTACGACGAGGCGTTATGCAGTAATTCTTCCACGGACCTAATTATTCGTCCGATATCAGTGCCTACCAACCGTGCGACACCGGCCTGAACGCCTTCAGGGCGCTCCGTTTCACTTCTCATAACAAGTACCGGCTTACCAAGCGCCGGAGCTTCCTCTTGAATACCGCCGGAATCCGTAAGCACAAGGTAACAATTTTTTAATAAAGAAACCAACTCGATGTATTCAACCGGTTCAAGCAAATGGACACCCTTAACTCTCTGCAATTTCGCGTAAACGACATTCCTCACATTCGGATTCAAATGGACAGGATAAACGATTTCAACATCTTCATTACGCGAGGCTATCGCTTTTAAGGCAGAACAGATATTCTCAAGCGGCCTGCCGAAATTTTCCCGACGATGAGCGGTTACAAGAATCATCTTTTTATTTTTAAGATCAAGGGGGAGAGAAAAGCTTGATTTCCTTTTTAATATCATTTGTAACGCGTCAACAACCGTATTTCCGGTAAGATAAACTGCATCGCTTGGTATCCCGCATTTTTTCAGAGCGTTCACCGACAACCTGGTCGGAGCAAAGTGGTAAGCGGCTAACACTCCGATAACACTGCGATTGATCTCCTCAGGAAAAGGATTATATTTATCATTTGTCCGCAATCCGGCTTCAACATGCCCAACGGGTATTTTTTGATAAAAACTCGCCAATGCCGCAACCATCGCCGTCGTCGTATCCCCCTGAACAAGCACCAAATCGGGTTTTTCCTCAATCAGCGTATTTGTTATCGCAGTAAGGCTGCGCGCAGTTAAAGAAGTGAGTGTTTGATTTTTCCTCATCAAGTTTAGGTCAATATCGGGTTTTATATCGAAAATCTCTAAGACCTGGTCCAGCATATGCCTATGCTGCGCAGTGACACATACAAGAGGACGGAAATATTTCGGCCGTTTTTGAAGTTCTTTAACGACTGGGGCCATCTTGATCGCTTCCGGCCTTGTCCCAAATACACACAGGATCTTTCTCTTCATGGATTTTCCTTCCCCTTATTTTACCGGACGGACCGCAGAAGAAGCCCCTGGCCCGAACTGCGCGCTCTTGTTAATGTTTTCGCTGTTTTCCCTAAACCACGCGATCGCTTCTTTCACGCCAAATTCAAAGTCAAGCATCGGGTTAAACCCGAGCACTTTCTTTGCTTTTTCATTACACGCTAAGAGGCGAGTTTTTGTGTCCCATTTTCTTCTCGCCAGATATTTCACTCCCGCATCGTTGCCCACTAAACGATTTACCATCTGGGCAAGATCTATAATCCTGATCTCTCTACCCGCGGCTAGGTTGAACGCCTCACCGATAGCCTCTTTAAAATACCCCATGCGTAACAGGCCATCAACAATATCGCCGACATACGTAAAATCACGCGTTTCCTCACCCGTTCCCGTGATCGGCAAAGGATTTTTCCCCATCGCCCAATAAATGAAGTTAGGAATCACGTTACGGTACTGTCCGGGCACTTCGCCTGCGCCGTAAGAATTAAAAAACCGCGCTTTCGATATAGGCATTTCTTTCATCTTATAAAAATAGTTCAAGTACAGTTCACCGAGCATTTTGGTAATCTGGTAGGGAGTCGTTAAATACATGCTCGCCCCTAATTCCTCTTTATACGGTAACGGCGCATCACTCGGATAAATAGAACACCCGGACGAAGCATATACCACCCGCTCGATCTTTCCGTAAAGCGCGATATACTGCAAAAGGCGAAGCGTTCCCAGCCCGTTCGTATTCAGATCCTCTTCGGGATAATCAACCGAATTTTGGTTAGCGAAGAACGCCGCCAAGTGAAATATAACCTGGGGCTCCTCATTGAAAACCCTTTTGAGATCCACCTCATTACGGATATCGCCTTTGACAAAAAGAAGCTTCTGATCATGCGCAGGTAAATTCCAAACATACCCTGAACTTAAATTATCGATCACAACAACCTGGCAATTAAGTTCCAATAATTTTCTTACCAGCACCGAGCCGACCGCTCCGGCGCCCCCTGTAATTAAAGCCCTCTTTCCTTCATAATACTTTAAATATTCAGACATTGTTTCCTCCTTTTAAATTATTATAGTACTTTTTCGTATATACCAACACAGCTATTCAATGAAAAATGTTTTACCGCATACTCCCTTCCATTTCTGGCGCATGTTGTCCTGAATGCTTCATCAGAGTGCAATCTTTTTATCCCTTCCGCAAGCTCCTGTGCCTGCCCCGCATCCACGCAGATCCCGCAATTACTTTCCTGAATAATTTTCGGAGCATCTCCTTTCAGGGGCAAGCTGGCCGCGACCGCTCTGCCTGCTGCCATAATACTCAACAGTTTTGAGGGAACGACCGGAGTTTTAACCTCTTTATGGAGGTTAACCAGGCAGGCGTCAGAAGCAGCAAGTAGTTTAACGTATTTTTCCTTTTCCAACATCGGCAAAAACCTAACATTCTTTAAACCTAAAGACTCAACTTTCTGCTGCAGCCTTTTTTTCTCGACCCCTTCACCCACAATAAGAAAAAGGATATTTTCGTTCTTTAAGAAAACGGCTGATTCTATCACTGTGTCTAGGTCCTGAGAATACCCGATTACTCCGGCGAATGAAATTATAAAAGAGTTCCCCAGATCAAACTCTTTACGGAATCCGGTATCGAGAGCTTCTGGTTTTATAGCATCGGTATCGATCCAGTTCGGGACAATGATGACCTTCTCCGGCCGGATCCCTTTCGAAAGGACATGATTACGGTTACCGTCTGAATGCACGGTAACGACATCAGCATGCCGATAAATGAACCCTTCGATGTTCTCGAACATCCTGATCAAAAATTTATTCTTGAGGATACCCAGGTCGATCGCGCTTTGCGGGAAAAGGTCTTGCACATTGAAAATAAACGGGATTCTTTTTATCTTGCTGAGCGCGAACGCGGCTAACCCCAGCGGTAATGGCGGAGAATATACCAATATCCGTTCAAAACTGCCTTTCTTAAGGAATAACCCTGCCAAAAGAAAATTGAACGCGGCAATAAACTGGTCGATCCCCCGGGCGACCGGTATATAGCGGGGCAAATTCATAGTAGCGACCCTATTAACGTTCATTCCTGCGATTTCCTCTCGCAAATAAAGACGGTTACGGTATTGAGGAGGGAGGGATTTCACATCAACGTTATACCGGGGGAACCCGGTAATGACCGTGATCTCGTGCCCTTCTGAAGCAAGTTTTTTCCCCAACTCAAAGAACAAAAAAGATGCAGATCCGATTTCTGGCGGGAAATAGGAATTAATGATCAACCATTTCATATTTCTCTCCTTATTTAACAGTTTGTACCGCCACGGGGGCGTTTTTCTCGATCGATTCAAGGACATTAAAAGTAGCCAACGTCGTATATACATAACCCGGAAACAAAGCATTGACATCCTGCACACTGCTCTTCAGGAAATAATCCAACTCATTCTGATACCCCATTTCCTGGGCGAATTTCTTAATAGTTTTTTCCTTCCCGTTCTTAACGATAGTTGCTGATTTAAAATCATCAATAACAACAACCGAATCTGAGCCGAACACCTCTATCCTCTCCCGCGAATAAGACTTAGTTCCAGCGGCAGTATATACGATAGTGCCCAAAGAACCGTCAGAGAGATTTATCTGTATGCTCACGTTATCGTCAGCGATATATTTTCCTTTTTGTCCGGATAGAGCGGTCGCGTAAACACTGATCGGATAAGCCCCTGAAATATACTGTAGCAGATCGATGAAATGGCATACTTCTCCGACAATCCTTCCGCCTCCGACACTCTTATCCTGTGTCCAGTGCTCCGCAGGGATATACCCCGCGTTAACACGATAGAGCATCACCAGCGGGCTCGTCCTGTTGATCAGAGCAGGCATAACTTCTTCAATTAACGGACTGAAGCGGCGGTTAAACCCGACCATAAGCTTCACAACGCCGTTACATGCTTTATGCGCATCTACAATCTGCTCGAGTTCTTCCCGGCTGATACAAAGAGGCTTTTCGATAAATACGTGCTTGCCCGCTTTGAGCGCCTCAATACACATTTTCGCGTGGGCATTATGACGGGTAGTTATTATAATACTATTCGTATCTTTATCGTTCAGAACATCATTATAGTCAGAAGTGCAGTATTCAAACCCGTATTTCTTACCTAAATGATGCGATGTAATACCGGTAGTTGTAGAAACCCCTCTAAACTTGACCCCGGGGATTTTTGACAAAGCTGGCAGCAATACGTTCTTGGTAAACATACCTCCACCGATACAACTCACAGTCCTTGCGTTCGAAGCATACTCGCGAATTCCGCTTTTTATCACCACCCGCTGCACGAGATTCTCGCTGGCCAGCAGATCAGCGCCTTCATATTCCAGAACAACTCCGATACAACGCTCTTTACCCTCCAGGATCATCGCATATGCCGAAAGAGCATCTTTAATATTAAACCGATGCGTGATCAATTTCAAGACATCCACGCTCTTTTTGGAAAGTAATGAAACAAAATGCTCGTGGTTTCTTTTTTCGGTCCACCGAACATATTGCAACGGATAATCATACCCCAACTGTTCATACACAGGATTAATACTACCGGGGCCGGCCGCCTTTGAAACGGTAAAACTTAGTTCTTTTTCCCAGAACGTTTTCCTGGTTAAGTTGATCTCAGCCACGCCAACCAGCACGATCCGTGCGTTGCTGCGGGCGATTGTTTCCGCCATTTCGATAGGTTTATTGTCCTTGCTGGAAGCTGTTATAATTACCGCGTCAACCCCGTGCCCTCTCGTAAAATTTTCTATTGCAGCAGCCGTATCGTCGCTTGCCGGATTAAGCCCCAATTGCGCGCCCGATTCCCTCGCAAGGTTGACCTTACTATCATCTATATCGATGCCGATTATTTCACAGCTATACGCACGCAGCATCTGAACAGTCAACTGCCCCAGAAGGCCTAAACCTATAACAGCGACATTTTCTCCAAACGTGATCCCTGCTTGTCTAATGCCTTGCAGAGCTATTCCTCCTAACATAATAAATGAGGCTTCTTCAAAACTTACTTGGGCAGGAAGCGACACACACAGGTTTTCCGGCACCCAAATAATTTCAGCGTGAGAAGCAAACCCTGCTCCGACACATGCGACCCTGTCACCAATCTTGAACTCAGAAACGCCGGAACCAACCTGTATGACCACGCCTGAAGCGCTATAACCGAGCGCCACCGGTTCATCAAGACGGTTCATTGCTTCTTTATACACGTTCAACAAACCTTCTTTTCTTGCCTTATCAATAAAACGCTTGACCAAATCGGGCCGTGCTTTGGCTTTATCAAACAGATTCTTCTTAGCGATATCTATCATCGATTTTTCAGTGCCAATACTTATTAATGAATTCTTGTTCCTAACCAGAACTCCTCCGGCTTTACACGCCGGCACCGGGATATCTAGCAGGCTGATCTGACCTGTTTTATAACTCTGTATCACTTGTTTCATTTTAGCCTCTTTTCTTTGATTTTACGTTAGACTCATAAAAACGGGTCATTTTCCTCACATTTTCAACCCAGGTATGTTCAGCAATCACCTTTTCTCTGCCCAAACTCCCCATTCTGGCGCATAATCCATCATCCGAGAGCAATTGCATTAGCGCATCGACAAGTCCCTGTTTATCCCGCTGAGGAAAAAGCAGCCCTTGTCTGCCGTGAACGATCACAGATTCTATCGGAGACAACCGAGGTGCGACAATGGGTTTAGCCATGGCCATATACTCGAATATCTTCATTGGTGACCCGTAATTGTTCGAATCCGGCATAACGCCAATATCAAAAGCCGCCAAGTACCCCGGCAGATTGTCGTGAGAAACAGGGCCGGTAAAGATCACATAATCATTCAACCCTTCTCTGGCTACTTGTTCTTTAAGTTTCGCTGACATCTGTCCATCTCCGATCAACAATAAACGGACATCTCTGCGGAAAGCTAAAACCTCTTTATAAGCGTCAAGCAGAAAATCTACCCCGTGCCACGGATAAAAGCTGCCTACGAAGCCGATAACTTTATCGCCTTTTTGAATGCCGTGCCTTAAGCGTATTTCCTGCGGGTCACACTCAAGTTTAAATTTCTCAATATCAACCGCATTCGGTAAAACAATGATCTTTTCAAAAGCTACCCCCATCGCCGCGATATCATTCTTTAACTTATCAGAAATAACGATAATGATCACGGCGTGCCTGAATACCAACCTCTCTATCGCTGTCTCAAGCCAGGAGAAGATCCCTGTCCGTTTAGGGTAAACCGTGGTCTGGGTTGTAAAGTTCACCTCTAAGAAAAGCGGCTTTTTACCAAGCAGCGACATGCAGAATCCGCCAAGATTCAGAAAAGCGTAGCGCTCATACACAATATCAAAACGATGGATACATGCGTAATAAAGCAAATGTATACAGGCAGGCAGATTATACGCTAATTCCAAAAACTCGAATAAAAACCGTGGCATACGGATAAAAATGCTTTTCTTCTTTTTCTGCTGCGCTTTTTCAGGATCAGCCTTCTGCGAACACCCACCCCCGTAATTGCCGAGAGATATAATATCAACCTGATACCCAAGCTTTTCAAATCCCTGAACAACTCCCTTAATATGCGTACCGTCGGCCCCACTGCATCGCGTCCGGTGATGATAAAGGACTCTCATGATCTCTTACTCCACAATTCTGATACCGTGTTAAAAATAAACCCTTTTTGTTTTAGGATACTAATGATCTCAGGCAATGCTGTAAGCGTGTACGAATAATCCTCATGGAACAGGATCACGTCTCCGGGAAGAATCACCGCCTGTTTTATGTATTCTGCCAATTTCCGCGGGTCAGTAAGCATATAGTCCTGACTGTCAAACGACCATAACACTATCCTGATTTTGTGCAACAGGCAATAGACGATCGAGCTCGCCGTCAGCCTGCCCCATGGAGGCCTGAATAAACGGGAAGATTTTCCCGCGATCTTGATTATTTCATTTTCTGTCTTTTCAACACCCTCAACCAAGTCGGCATTCTTATCATGAAAATATGAGTGATTGGCGACCTCATGTCCTCCCCGAAGCATCCCTGTTATTAGATCTGGAAACTCATGCGCCTGTTTCCCAACAACAAAAAAAGTCGCTTTCACCCCCGTTTCCTGAAGTATTCCGAGCAACTTCAGGGTATTTTCGCGGTGAGGTCCATCATCAAATGTCAACGCGATCATTTTTTCCCGTGTCCTTATTCTGTACAAGAAATACGGGGTTCGCGCGACGAGCCCCTTAACCAGGCGCAGTACGCGATCTTTTAAATATCTGATGACTGACATTTTTCTCTCAAGAGGCTTTTGATCCGTTTCGACCCTCTTATGATTCCTGGATTAACACATGCCAAAAGAAGGTACTTTACAACTGACATACTGAATTTATGCTGTAACGATACCCAGAAGTTCTTTCTGGCTTCTTGAAGCTCTCCCTGGCAAAAATAATGATACCCGATCTCAAAATAACATTTTGCTTCCCGAAAACGAAGGCCTATCCGACACTCTGGGTCATTTTGTATCTCAGGGAACCTCTGGATCGTATTCCGGATTACTCTTCTCACATTGGTATATGTCTTATTAATATCCCGGCGAACCAGATGTTCAGGATGTTCGCGGCAGCGAACTAATGCTTCGCCGATATATCCCGCTTTACAAATCTTAGCCGTCCGCAACCAATAATCATAATCCTCGCCTGAATAGGTCTCTTCAAATAACCCGACTTTAGCAACACAACTTTTTTTGATCAAAACCGTTGAGGTTCTAACGATACACTCCCGCAGTAAATAAGGAAAAATATTCCCGGACATCTGGGATTCCGCGGTTATACCAAAGCGATAATTATTAATAGGGCCTGTCGAACTGAAAAGTGAATTATCGGTATGGACAAACCCGACATCGGAACAACTCCTGAATACCTCAATTTGCAGTTGAAGCTTTCCTGGAAGCCAAATATCATCGGCGTCTAAAAAAGCAACATACCCCCCCCGCGCGCGGGCAATACCGGTGTTCCGCGCGGCCCCGGGCCCTTTGTTTTTTTGAAAGATATACGTTAGCGTACCGGGCAATTCTTTTACATACCGCGTAACAATTTCCCTGGTATTATCAGTCGAATCGTCATCAACCACGATAATTTCTAGGTCGTTATAGGTCTGTTTCAGCACCGAATCCAGAGCCTCAAAAATGAACTTCCCGTAATTATATGTCGGTATTATAACACTCACTAATGAATTTCTCGTGTCCATATTAATCGATATACTTCCTGTGCCAAAGCTCCAAAGTTACTAATGAGAATATCCTTTTACCGAGATCATGTTTCTTTTGGATATTCGTAAACAATCCTCTTACATATTCGGAATTAAAGTAACCCCGCGAAAGCGACTTTTCTTCCAACAAAAGCTGTTTTGCCTTCTCATAGAGTCCCCCCCGGAACCAGCCAGTCAAAGGAACGGGAAAACCCATTTTTTTCCTAAAAACGATCTCCTCCGGCAGCAATTCTTTCATTATCTCTTTTAGGATGAATTTTCCTGTCCCGTTCCTGAGCTTAAACTCATCAGGTAGGCCTGCGCAAAATTCAACAAGCGTGTGGTCCAGAAACGGACATCTCATTTCTATTGAAGCAGCCATCGTCATCCGGTCTGATTTTGTAAGAATATCTTCCGCAAGCCACGTTTTTGTATCGATATACAACATTTTACCGAGCAAACTTTTTCCCTGGACAAGAGAATGCAACTTATTGAAATAACCTTCCATTTTTCCATCAAGGCTTTCGCGGAACCTGCGTGTATACATTTTTTCCCTGGTCATGCGTGTCAGGTCAAAAGATACTGATCGGTAACGCTCTTCAAACGGCATACATATCCATTCCAGGTATTTGTTTAATTTCTCGGTTGGAGCAATGCGAGGCGCCTGGTTTCTGATAAAACCGGGAATAAAACGCAATGCTCCATAGATGTTCTCGATCCGATGCATTTTTTCATATAACGCGTACCCAGCGAATATTTCATCCGAGCCCTCTCCAGAGAGAAGCACTGTCGCATGCGGCTTGGCAAGCTTTGAAAGTTTATACAACGCGATCCCCGCGCTTTCAACCAACGGCTCTTCGGTATGCTCCAATAAGGTATCAATGGAACTAAAAAGATCATCGTGTGTCAGAAAAAACTCCTGGTGGTCGGTCTTAAACTTATCAGAAACGACCCGCGCGTATTTCAATTCGCTCATCTGCGGAGCATCTTTATATCCTACAGAAAACGTTTTAATCCTCTTGTCGCTGACCTCACTCATCAATGCGACAATAGCACTTGAATCAAGTCCACCGCTTAAAAAGACCCCTAACGGAACCTCGCTCATGAGCCTCAAAGACACACTTTCCAACAAGATCTTTTTAATAGTTGTAAAAGCTTCCTGGAAGGAGATGTCACGGGCAGGAACATTGACAATATCCCAATATTGCCTTACATTCAAGCTGCCGTGCTCCTCCAGCAAAAGATAATTCCCGGGTTCTAACTTGGAAATATCCTTGAAAAATGTTTCCGCACCGGGAGTATATCCTAATGAAAGATAAAAATCAAAAAGCGATTCATTTACCTGCGCCCGCACTAAACCACTTTTTAACATAGCTTTTATTTCTGAAGCAAACAAGAAGACATCATTACCGCGATAGTAATACAAAGGTTTTTTGCCCAGCCTGTCCCTGGCCACCATGAGCCTTTTACGAGGTTCATCCCAAAGAGCAAATACGAACATGCCTCTAAGTTTATTTACGCATTCAGGGCCGTATTCCTCATATAAATGGACAATAACCTCCGTATCGCTGTGAGTAAGAAACCGGTGACCCTTTTGGACCAAGTCATTGAACAGGTCCTTATAATTATAAATTTCTCCGTTAAAAACAATACAGATATTCTTATTTTCATTAAAAATCGGCTGGTGCCCCGAAAAAAGATCAATGATGCTTAGCCTGCGGTGCCCAAGGGCAACACCCTGCTTCACAAAAAACCCTTCGTCATCAGGGCCCCGGTGGGTTAACGCGTCAGCCATCTTTTTAATCAAACTCAAAGAAGCTATCGGCTTACTAGACAGATCTATCATCCCGCAAATACCGCACATTATAATCCCTTCTCCTTAAGCAAGACAACATCCTGGAACACGCGGAAATATTTGTCAGCAACTTTTGACCACGTTAAAGAAGCCACCGAATCCCTGATCTGTTTTTCATCCCAAGTCATTTCCAGAGCGCGGCACAATGCTAGAGCAAGCATTTCGACATCTCTCGGTTGGCATACAAAACCATTCTTCCCCGAGATCAAATCAGGTATACCTCCGACTTTAGAAGCGACTACCGGCCTGCCGCACGACAACGCCTCAACAACGACACAGGGAAATCCTTCTCGAATACTCGCAAGGCACAAGCAATCGCTTGCTCCGATCCAATCGGGGATCTCGTCATAATTTCTCTTGCCGCACAATTTCACCTGCTCTTGGAGGCCCGAGCTTTCTACAAATGTTTCAACTTCATGCCGCAAATCCCCGTCACCTACAACATATAGTGTGACATTACTTTGCCTGTTTTCCTTTATCCTTTTAATAGCTTCCAACAAATACATTACTCCCTTAACTTCAATCAGCTGACCGATAAACAAAATGATCTTTCCGTCGCTTTTCAGATTAAGCTTTTTTCTGCATACAACTTTTTCCTTTAGGCTGAATTTTTCCTGGTCAACACCGTTTTGGACCACCTCCATCTTAACATAGCCAAGTTCCAATTCCTCAATAATAGATTTTTGGGCGTTACTGACAACCGTAAGTGCCCGGCAATGCTTTATTGCCCCACTTATTTGAACTCGTCGAAAAAAAGTCTTCAGATACAAGTTTATATCGCATCCGTGCGCTGACAACACTATCGGCAATCGTAAAAAACGCGCCACCCATACAGCCGCAACTCCATCAGGAAATAACCAATGGGCGTTTATCAGGTCAATTTTTTGCGCACGCTTGAGCCTCATAAGAACGGGTAACAACGCTATGAATAAAAACACCGGGTGCAAGATGCCCATTTTAGGCAACGCCAGGAACTTAGGGCTGATCACCGGAATTCCATCTTTAGTGAAACGAAACGGTACTTGAGAGAACTTATACCAATTTTTAAATCGTTTAAGGATACTCGCTCTCGGGAACCAGGGCAACGGCGAAACAACAACAATATCACATTGCGTACGAAGATTCTGCATGACCGACTCGACAAAATTGCCTCTCAGCGGCTCTTGCGGGTTAGGATAAAGATTGGTGATTATTATTACGTTAAATTTACTCATTCGGTTTATTGTTTAATGACCTCATCATACAGATGTTCGTATTCCTTTATCATTTTCGCAAAAGTAAAGCTCTCGAGTATACGCTTTCTTCCCTCAGAGCCGAAGCGGGTGACTTCATCCTTATTCCTGATTAATCGCAACAATGCCGCGGCAAAATGTTCAGGATCACGCGCATTGACAACCAAACCTGTTTTTTCATGCAAAACCAATTCCCCGTTACCATCTACATCAGTACAAACAACAGGCAGCCCCGAGATCATCGCTTCCAGCAAGACTACAGGAAACCCTTCTCGGATAGAAGAAAGAGCGAACATGTCGAAAACCTTTAACAGGTCAGGGATATCCCTGCGCGCTCCCAAGAAAACAACGGAATCCTGCAATCCTAATTCTACCGTATATTCTATCAATGATGCCTTAAGCGGGCCATCACCGACAATCAACAATTTCACCTGATGAATCTGATGCCGTACGGTTTTAAACGCCTGCAAAAGTGTTCGATGGTCTTTATTATCCGTAAGCCGGGCAACACAGCCAATAACCACCTCAGACGTGCCAAGCCCAAGTTCTTTTTTCTTACCCGGGACATCGACATTCTTTTCATAGCTTTCAGGTTTAACGCCATTATATATCACCACAAGTTTTTTGCGAGCAATCCCTTCTTTCTCGATCATGAATTTCGCCACGCTTGCGGCGACGGTCGAGATCTTTATGGTAAATTGCGCCAGTACCCACTCAAGCTTCATCCAGCGACCGCTATGATAATTAAAATAATCCGCTGTCGTATGCTGCGTATGCACCAACGGAACACCTGCTAATACGGCAGCAATACCTCCATATAACCAAGCGCACTGGTTCTGCGTATGAACAATACCGACACCTTCTTTCTTAATCAACTTAGCTAAGCGAAACGGCATTGCAAAATCAGTACCGCGAGATTTATTTAAGACATGGACGGTAATACCTGCCCGGGAAAACTCTTTTTCAAGCTCTCCGCCGCTTTCAAAAACACAAACCGACGCGCTGAACTTTTCTTGATCCAGTTTTTTGCAGAGTTCCAGGGTCAATGTTTCAATTCCGCCGATCCCTAACGAATAATTGACAAACATAATTTTTCTTTTCATTTTTTAAAATATTTCTTTCTCCGCTATAAGCCATATAAGTATTATAACGCCGCACGTTATACCAAACGAATTTATCCAGTCCCGTAGGTTAAACTCAAGCTTAAGGTCCTTAAACTCAGATCTTGCCAAGACATAACAGGTCGCGGTCAAAGCCCAGAATACGAACAAAACATCATGTTCCATCAAAACAAAAAATGTCGCGAAGAAAAATCCGATCGCAGCGATTACGACCGACAATGATAGATCTTTTATTTCATCGTCATTGAGCGCCGTTGCTCTATACACAACAAAACAGCTTTTGATCGTTAAATAAACAAGCGCGATATACAAAAGGAGCCCAAAATAGCCTGTCTCGGACATGCTGGAAACATAATTATTGTGCGCGACTAATCCGGTCTGAAGAGGAAATTTCCCCCTACCGATGCCAAAAACAGGGTTTTCTTTGGCCATTCTCAACCCCCGCTCCCATGTCCATGTCCTTTCATGGGCAGAATCTTCTTTTGAATTCAGTTCCTTCATACGTGAGGGAGAAAAGATTAAAAATAGCGGCAAGCAAACCATTGCAAGAATGATCCCTTTTTTCACCCCAAACCGGAATACCACAAACAAAAGTATCATGGCCCCCAAAGAAAGAAACCCACCCCGTGAATTCGTCAAATAGATCCCGAATACCAGCATTCCAACAGAAAACAGATTAATAAACTTATACACGAAAGATTTCCCCTTTTTTATTATGTTACCGAAACAAAAAGGAACCGCGATCAAATACGCAAGGCACAGAACATTGGGTCCATCCCATAAGCCGATCCAAAAAGTGCGCCCATCGAATACCGGAATCTGGAGATTCCCTTTTTCATCAAGGTTCCCGCTTGTATGCAGTATCTGATGCGCCCAGCCCATCCCCCCATGCTGGCTTTGATAAATAGCCTGAAAACTTAAAATAACGGTAAAAACCATGATAATGAAAAACGTCTGCTTGACCTTTTTGGGAGAATCCAACAGTAACAGAAACATGACATAGACCAGAAACCTTTTAAAGAATGCGACGCATTGAGAAAAACCGAACCCCGCATCACCATGTACCGCGTTGCTGATAAAAGACAACAACACAAAAGCAATGATCAAAAACGTATGAGGTGTCTTTAAATCTCTTCCGGCCTTGGATTGATTAATGACACCCGCTATCAAACCTCCCCAAACAGAAACTTGATTCAACGGTAAGCCATATAAAGGACTGCCGGCCCAATCTTGCGGGCGAATGAACAATGTCAACAAAAACAGAAATATCCAGAACATAGCAATTACGGCTGTGACAAGACCGCCTTATGAACAAATCTTTGACGTATTAAAACAAGAAATAATTTCAATTTCGTTTTTTCTTCTTCTTTATAAAAAGAGAGTAAATGCAACAACACCGGAAAGCTCAACAGCATGAGCGCTTTGAACACGATAGCGATATACCATTTCAAATGCAACAGTGCTTCCGAAACGAATGTCGTTACCGCTAAGACTATCCCGACCGCAAATATCTTGAATAACCGGGAGAATTCATGCTGCAACGGGTATATCTTATTTGAAATAGCGTACGTTAAGATACAGGTAAACACACTCGTCAGCAACATCGCTATTGCCGCACCGTATGAACTCAAAGCAGGGATCAAAATCCGGTTGCACACAACGACGACAATCGCCGAAAAAAAAGATATCATGAATATATATTTCGTTTTTTTCTGTATAAGAATGCCTGTCTCGAATATATAGCTCATACCGCCGATCGTTACGGCGAATAATATAAAAGGCACCGGCTTGTAGGCATTCCAAAATTCGCTTCCGACGAACACATGCAATGCTTCTTTCGAAAAGAAGGATATCCCCAGGCACAGAAAAGTCATTACGTAAGCGAAATAAATTAGCGTGCGCGCATATATCCGTTTGGCGTCATGATTCTTCATGATCGCAAAACGAGACTGGCCGAAATTCCTATTAAACGGTTCGATCACCAGATCCTTTATGAGCAAACCGAATTTTAAAGCGAGTGCGTAAATGCCGACGACAGTAAGATCACGGTAATTATTCAGCATAATTCTATCCGCATTGTTAATGATGACGCCGGTTACGGTAGCCAAGAGGAAGGGAGAACAATAATGAGCCAGTAATTTGACCTTATGGAAATCAAAGTTAAAACCGCAAAACCTGATAGTAATGAATATCAGGATAATCCAGGTTATTATAATACTGACCAGGCTTGCCCACAAAATACCTTCAATACCCATATGTAAAGACAGCACAAACCAAAGATTTAAGACCACCTGGATAATCAGTTGAACGATAGCGATGATAATGTACAAAAGAGACCTTTCTTTGACCCTCAAATACGACAGGCCGATCTCGCGCGAAAGCTCAAAGAAAACGATGAAGAACACGATATAGAACACATTTTGGTACTGAGTAGTCTTAAAGATCAACCGCGAGAGTTGCGGAGTGAAGTTCCACACGCTTAAAATAACCAGAGACGAGATGGCAGCGGATATCAATAAAGAAGTGCTAATCACCCGCTTTTTCTCTATTTCTTCGGTAAATTCGAAGTAAAACCGTATCGTCGCATGTCCTATCATAATCCCCAGGAATGTCCGCATCACGCTCGCTACTACATAAAACATTTCGAGAGAGCCATAATCAGCCGGTACAAGAGTCCTGGTATAGAGCGGGATCAATAAAAACGCAGCCGCTCGGTAAATCATGTTTCCGACGCTATACGTCATTGAATGTTTAACGAAATTCTTAAAATAATCGAACATTAATGCTCACCTTTCAACATAAATCGCCAGACAAAAAAGCCGGAAAACGGTCTTTAAAATGCTTTATATTCGAATCCCATTGGAACCTTTCCAATATCCTTTTGCGGCCGTTTTCGCCGAGCCTCGCCCGCAATTCGTCGTCTTTCAAAAGAAGACTGACTTTTGCGGCGATATCACGCGGATCATACGGATCAACCAGCATCCCGGAAATACCATCTTCGACAGCATCCAGCGCCCCATTACACCTGCCCGCGACAACCGGCTTCCCGCATGATCCTGCCTCGATAAATACAATCCCGAAACCCTCCGCGTCGCCGTCTTCCAATTCCCTATTCGGCATTATGAAAATGTCGCACAAGTTATAATATAACGTTAGTTCATTCGCGCGGACATAGCCAAAACTCCTGACATATGCCTGCATTTTTGTTTCCTGAATAATTGTCTCGACCTCGCTTTTATACGGTCCATCGCCGATCAAAAGATATACCACATCCTTGTCAGCGGCGACGATCTCCGGCAAAGACCTAACAACCATATCCTGGCCTTTTCTTTTCTCAAGCCGGCTTATGGTCATAATGATCTTCTTGCCTTCAAGGCCAAGCTTTTTCCTCAACTCCTCAACCCCATCACCGGAAGGTTTGAATTTATCGGAATCGACCCCGGGATGAAGAATAGAGATCCTCTCTCGGGGATAAGAGAATTTTCTCATCAATCTGTCTTGCGCGAAAGCGGAATTCGTAATCACAAAGCAACAGTGATGCATCAAGATCCTTTTCAGGGGATCGCTCTTAAGCCTGATTGAAGGAGAATCGACATCTCCGTGGTATACATTCCCATAGCGTTTCCCAAACAGCATTTTCATCAAAAAACAAAGAAACAACAGCGCCAAATTCGTATGGCCTTCAATAATAATATCTATTTTTTCTTTAAAAACGATTTTGGTGATAAAAATGAAAAGCCGTATTTTCCTGAAAATGAATCTAAGATTGAAAACAACCTCGTAATCATTCATGAGATCGGTCCTGTATACAGGGAACCCTAAACCTGCGTCAGGTTCACGGGAATCGGGGACCATGCTTGTTAAAACAACCATCGACCCTTTATCCCATCGGGTCGTCAAATAATGATAGTAAGTAGGCACTCCACCGATGACCGGCGGGTACTGTATCGTCAATAAAAGTATTTTCGATTCTTTTCTCGGCCTCATAAGATTCATTCTTGTTCTAAAACGTATTTCTTCATCAAAGAGGCGATGGAAGTATAATTAACCTCCCACCACTCTGAAGACAGACGAGAATCCGGCCCTTCTCGATACACAATATGATGCAACCAAAACATCACCAAGAGAGGCATGAACAATCCATCAGGAACATCTAAAGCAACCTGGTATTTTTTTAAAAGTCCCGACTCGAACTCATTGAGATTTAAAGGAAGAAATTTATTCGCAAAGACCTCGCTGATATTGCGTTGGAGGAACAAAACATCATTATATCCGAACAAATAGAGAATATCGAGAAGCGGCAAACCTTCTTTCCGGGAAAGGTCCCAATCAATGATCCCCTTGATCCGGAATGTACCGGGGGAAACGATAAAATTATCTATCTTATAATCCCCGTGCATCCAAACCAAATTAAGCCTTCTGTTCAACAGCCGCTTCTTTACATAAACCTCAAAGTCTTCCAATGTATCGACTATTCCTCTTTTACGAAGCATAGCCCTACAATCACTAAAATAACCTGAGAAATAAGCGTCAAAAACCTCGACATCGATAAAAATCGACCGCGAGGTAGCCATATGAAAGTCGATGAGCGTTTCAACGGCCTGAAGCATGCATTCATTTATATGGGACGACTGATTAGTAAGCGTGATACCCAAGAGCTCGGTTTCAACGAAATACTTCTTTCCCTGATGTTCGCCTTCCGCTAATGCCGCCGGAACTTCCTTTTTGAGAATATCGTTGACCTGCCGCAAATTTCTCAATATCTCAAAATTATCCATACAACGCTTAAGCCCCTCTTCGTTCAGAGGGATACGAATTATAGCCCCCCGTTTCTCGTTATCAAAATCAACCATAAGCAGTATAGTATGGGCGCTGCATATAAGGAATTTCTTTATGGAAATACGACATTCCGGAGCAAATCTTCTTCTATAATCATCAATAATCTCTTCAATGAATGACACATATCCCGTGTCAAAAGAGATTAAAACACCCAGGGCCGGAGCGAAATACTTAAAAAATCTCGAGCTTACTACAAAATATTTGATCAACTCCCGAAGACCTGGCTGGCGTTTATACTCATAGGGTTTTACCGAAACATCAACGATCTCTTCAGCAAACACCGATTCCGGCATTAACAAATAAGTCTTGTGAATCTTCAATGATTCACTGCGAATCAATCGTTCTATATCAACCAGAGAAAAAGGCCTTTTTTCATTCAAATTCCGATTAACAATGAACCTCCCCATTCGATTTTTGAAGCTCACGAATATAAATCCTGTCGGCGAGACCACGCGTGCGCATTCCTTCATAAGCGACTCAATAAACGTCATTTCAACTTTTCGCATTACGGGCCACTTTGTATCCCAGAGATTCTCAATGTTATGTAAAACGATCCCGTCAAAGAATGATTCGCGGAAAGGTAAGTGCTTTGCTGGACTTACCCGGGCAAAGCTTATGTTCTTTACCCCTTTCAATGCTGCCCTCTCCTTGATGCATCGCACCATGTCCATCTCAGGATGCAAACAATAAACCCGTTCATAATCCTGCGCCAAAGACAATGTCGTCGTTCCGAACAAAGTATCGATCGTAAGCAGCCTTTTCCTGTTTTTTATGCTTAAGAGAAACTTAAAAGCAGCGCGTTCTTCCTGAAGCAGTTTAATCATATTAATGCTCACCTTTGGCGGTACTTTATCAAGAAACTCATGCAGCCCCACTTTCCATCCTAAACGCAGTACCGCTTCGGGCAGAGAAACCGCTGTCGAGGATGAATGAGTTTCCTCGCGCGAAACAGTCATCTTTCCCTCCGAGACAAGATCTATCACTCCGTCAGTAAAAACAAAAACACTACCGCATTTTTCACACGTAAAAACCTGCGTGTCGTCTACAAGTTCTCCGAAACAATTCGGGCACAGGAATTCCGATTTATCGGGATACTGTCTCATATCTGGTTAAGCCGAAAGATGATATTATTGTTCTTCATCTCACCTATCGAGACTTCTGGTTGCCCGGCCTCAAGCGCCTTGATCACATTAACCGTTTCACGCGCACTAGTATAATACAACCGGTATTTCTTTCCGTCATTGTAATAACGTCCCAAATGTTCATACAGAAAAGGGAGTCCTTCATTCAATAAATATTCGCTATTATTCTCCTGACATCCATGAGTATACAATTTAATAAAGATATATTCAGGGGCATCCTTGACATGAACGTGCGCCTGAAGCCAGAGTTGTATCCGTGCAGCGGTAATCCGTTGATCGAAACTGATACATCCATTCTCAATGCGAGGAAATATCCCGGATTTACGTTCTTTCCAATTTAAAAGGAGCGGCCCCTGTACCATCAATAAACCGTCTTTACCGACACCATTTTTCCGGACATCAGTTCCGGAATTATGCGATTTCGGCTGATCGGACGCATTGACAGCGTAATAAATACTGTTAATCTTGGCGGTTTGAGTACAGTCCGGTGCCGAAGGCATGGTGAAATCAGCGTAACAACCGGTTTTCTGCAATATTTCCGTTTCATTATTAACACCACAAAACTTACCTTCCGGATGCGAGTTATTCAGGGCCCAGTTACCGTGAATAAAACCATAGACGACCTCTTTGGTCATTCGATCCTGGGACAACAAGCCGTGTTTCTCGGCCAAAATCTTTTTAAAATCGAGAAGCGTCTTTGACAGATTATCCGCAGTATCGTCCTTATGGTGCAAATGTATCTCTACCTCTGCAACGCCCTGGGAACAAATATCTGTTATCAGCTGTAGATACTCGAAAGAATACTCTTCTGCGGGATAAAAAAAGGTGTATTTCGGATGGTTACCGAGGAAATCGGAATAACTACTGGCTACTACAGGATATTTGTCATGCCAGTTTTTCACCCTTGCAAGCCCTGTTACGGCATCGGCACTATTCCACAAAGGCTCGAAATGATCGCATATGCTCAAAAACACATGAGTAGGCCTCCCCCCGTGTTTCTTGCGGCCCAGGCTGAAAATAAATCCGGCCGCATATGAAGGAAGCCAATAATGAGTATTTCTGGTAGCCGAAGCTAATTTTTTACTAGTCTTTTTCATCATTCGGTCTTTCTTAAACTTTCACGAAATCATCACTACCCCGGTAATTAACCACTCTTGCAGGGACACCGACGGCAGTTGCATTCGCCGGGATATCGGAAGTTACCACTGCATTCGCTCCAATCGCGGCTTTATCCCCAACGGTGATATTCCCGATGACTTTCGCGCCGACACCAATAAACACGTTATTACCGATACGAGGACAACCGGAGCGGTCGCCCCTGCCCCCATAACCGATTATGACACCTATCCCGATATTACAATTCTCACCTATAATCGTATTCGAATTGAGCACAAGCATACCGGTATGCCCAATATACAGCCCAGGACCGATCTGCGCTTCAAAAGGAATCTGTATTCCTGTCAATAAACCCAACAGGTTGTGAGAAATTCTGGTCGCGAGTTTCAGCACCTGCCTAACAAGAGGTACTCTACAATGTTCTCTGACCCATACCCCAAACCGATAACTAAGAATAACCCATAAAGAATAATTAAAAAGCACAAGATCAAAAACTCCACGTATCCCGGGTGTTTCATTATCAGTAAGCATATACCTGCGGATATCTTTTTTCACATTTTCAAGCATGTTTCATCCTTTTCTAAATATCCATCTCGCCTTCGAAAATGAACCAATTATCCTTCTGCAAAAGCTCGTTCTTGTTAGTGATACCGCTCTCCGGCGAGATGAAAACCATAGCCATACGGTCTGAGCAACGTTCTATAAAACCGGCATGTTTAAACAAGGCCTTACATTCGCGAGAATCCAAGATACTCGTTGTAATCTTTTCGGCCTTCTGGCGATTCATCAACTTCACGAAGTTTGCGATAAGTGCTTTTAAAGCGCTTATCCTGTTTTTCGCCAGCATATCCCAGATAACGGCAATATTATCCTTGAGCGTAAAAACAATGAACCCTTCCAGAGATCCTGTTTTCCGGTCAAACATGCAAAAGTACCGGGAATCAAAGGCTTTACAACCGGAATAACGCCATGAGAGATATTCGTAACTCTGTACGCCGAGGATACAATCGTTTTTCTCTGCGTTTTTCCAAAGCTCATTGAATCTTTTATCGATGGCATCAAGTACCATGAATTCTGAATCATGACGCGTAAAAATATACCTGACAAAGTCGGCCAATCTCAACACTCCATTGATATACACTGTGACGATATAAGCCAAAACGCGGTTCTTAATGAATGCGCGCACCTTATTGCCGGAATTCAATATCCTAATCAAGTTACATTCATTGCCCAGCTTCACGAAACCGATGCGCTTAAAAATTCCCGCGGATGACTTATTGGGAAAGGCGAAAAGAAAGTCGATCCCTTTCTTCCCATAGCTCGATAAGATTGTCTGCTGCATTCTTAATGCCGGGCCGAAAACACGATGCTCCTTGTTAACAGCAAAATCAGCAGCAACCCCCATTATAAGATCCCTCCCTTTTACCGAAACCTGACGGGGATAAACTGAAGCGCAGCCGACAACGTTATTTTGCTCATCGAGAGCAAGATAGGTTTTCGCGCTTCCGCTGGGATTCTCTTTATAGAGCCAGGTGTACCTGCCTTCAAAATTCTGAGAAAGATTCTTATCCCACAAAGCAAGGATATCCTTTGAATAACGGGACAAGAATTCGCCGGCATCACTCTGACTTTCTTCAACTACAAAATATTTTTTTTGATTCATTCGATTTATTTGTTTTTACAGGCTTGAGAAACAAATTCGAGCAGTTTCTTACCGATAAACTCACGTCCGACGCTGTTAAGATGCCCCCCGTCATCGGTAAATGAAGGATTCAGTGAATACCGGCCGGGCGACCTCGGATCGATCTCCAGCTTTGCCAAGTCGAATAAACGGTTATCCGCACCGTATCTGCCGGCCAACAGCAGATTAAATCTTTTTCTTGCGTTATTATCAGAATCCTCTTCGATAGCAGCCCCGAGCATACGTTTAACCCGTGCCTGGATGCCTGAAGGATTTGTCATCAATGGTACCATTACATGCAAAAACACAACTTGAGGGAATTCTTTTTGCAAAGCATCAAGAGTCACCGTGTAAGCGTTAAAGACCTCTTCAATATTCGTCCCAGAGACAATATCTACGAAACAGAACTTGAAGAAGGCTATATCCACGTTCTTCGCCAGCCCCGTCTCCATCTTTTTTTTGAAATCATCGATCTTTGAACGAGGATCCTTATTGCGCCCGACATGGAAATGCGCAAAAACCGGCTTCACGAAATCAGCAGAATCGACCGTCTCCTTGACAGTAATGCCGCTCATCCGCTCGTTCGCGATGACGTCTTTAATGCCATCGACAATATTATCTCCTACGGACTGGTGACCAAACAGTATCCTCTTATTCTTCACACATTCCCAGTCAATGCTCGCGCTCCCGCTCTTTTGTGGAATTTTTGTGTTTTCCATGAATCTCCTTTCACAACCATTGCTTAAGATTAAGATAAAACAGACCATCAACAGATGAATCGCACGCATCGCTCACTCCTTAAGGATACCCAACCGTTTTTTTACCGATTCGACCGAATCCGCATTGGCGTTCTCTTTCATTTTTTCCAACCCCTCGTTCCTACCCATTTCTCCGCTCCTAACCATCCCCGCTATCTCATAAACATACGGGTGAAAACCAAAGCGCTCTATATGCACTAAATTTGCGTAGGAATTCATTACACAATTGGTAGAATTAGAATCAAGGCCTTCCGGGAAAATCCAACCCAATGTCTTGATCTTTTCAATGATTTTCGTCTCATTATATTCCATGAATGCAAGCGGACTGACATTATACGGGAAATCTTCATTACGAGCAAACTGTTCTTCATTAAGAAAATACCGATTAAGCTCATCACCAGCAACTTGATGCATCGGTTTCCGGTAGGTTTCCTGCGATGCTTTAAACAAAGCAGGATTTATCTTCATGATGGAAGACCGGATCGGCGACTGTCCCGGTGACCAACCCCAGCCCATCATAGGGATTCGTTTTTCCAATGCTATCTTTAAGAATGAAAATTTAATAAGGCCGATACAGGAATTACATATTGTACTTGCCCGCTCTAACGCTTTCGAAGAATACATTGACTCTTTAATGCCCGCGGCAAAGATCTTCTTGAGAAGGTGAAAATTAATTTTATAAACAATGCTGTCAACACCAAGGTTCTCTGTAACGGTACGGATATTTTTAAAAGCCTGATCAGAAACAAATCCGTTATCGAATGTCAACGGCAAAACTCGCAATTTAAAAACTTCTTTTAGCAGATAAAGCGTATAGGTACTGTCTTTTCCGCCGGAATAAGAAACCGTACAATCATAATCGCTTTTACCCTTACATTGAGCGATCAACTCTTTAAACTTAGCCAAATATGTTTCCTTTTCTTCCATTAATTCTTCTTTTTTGAAACCACGGCAGAAGTTACAAACACCTTTTTCATCAAAATTGATACCGGGGAAGGTTTCTGGAAGTATACATTTGGTACAAATCTTCATAATTGACCTCTTTTTAGATTGCTTCGTCGCACTTCGCGCTCCTCGCAATGACACTTGCACCAATAACCTCTTTTACCACTATATCCTCATTATTCTGGTGCCCTGGGGTACTGGGAAACTGACGACTATTTTCAACTATAAATTGTTTATGCAATAAGAGTGCTGTAATAATACCGACAATAGCCATGTTGTCTTTGGCGCTCAATAATGATGTATCTGTTGTTTTACATTTTTTTACCAGATTAGTAACCATTAAAGGGTCAAAATAATTAGTTTTCTTTAAGTTGTTCTCTGATAACAGCTCATCAACATATGCATGCTCTTTACCGTGAAAGAAACTCGCGCTATCAGGAGACCTGTACCCTTGTTTTTTTCGGTTACATATCTCTTCCGGTAAATAGGGCTTGGCGATTTTCTTTAAAAGATACTTTTCGTTCATTACTTTCAGCTTCATTTGAGGAGGAAGCTTCACGCAAAACTCAATAACCCTATAATCGAGAAAAGGAAACCTTCCCTCCACAGAATTAGCCATCATCATTCGATCCCCTTGAGAAGATAAAAGGTTACCTGAAAGTAACGTATTTGCCTCAATATATTGTGCCTGAGAAAGACTATCCCAATTTGAAAATTGTTTAGAAAAAGACTCTTCAAAATTATCAGTACTTTTGCAATCATTTAGCTTATTCTTAACATCACTTGAAAATAACGATTTAATTCTTGAAGTTATATCCCATCTCGGTAAATGCGAATAAGATTTTGAATCTGTTTTCAACAAATGATTGCGATAAAACCCTTCCAAGAAAGCAGAAGTTGACTTTGGCCAGTTTGGTATATAGCTGTAAAGTTTTCGCATTAACAAAAACCTTAATCTTGAATCAGGATGTTTTGCCCAAAAACGCCGGATCTTCATCTCTCGAAAAAGGTCATAACCGCCTAATATCTCATCAGCCCCTTCTCCGGTAAGTACAACTTTGATATTATTCTGACGCACGAGCTTAGATAAAATAAATAAAGGAGCCGGCGCGGTTCTGATCAATGGTTTCTCCGCGTGCCAAACAACCTCAGGGATTATCCCACCAATATCAGAATATCCACAGGTAACACCTTTATGTACTGTTCCGAGAAACTCAGCCATGTGACGCTGAAAAGCGCCTTCATCGTAATTAGAATCGCTAAAGCTCACGGAAAAAGTTTCCAATTTATTATTAAAATGTTTTTTAACTAACGCGGTAATAAGTGAAGAATCCAACCCTCCGCTTAAATACGCTGCCACAGGAACGTCAGCGCGCAAGCGAAGCTTTATAGAATCTTTCAATAATTCAAGCAATTCCGACATATATTCATTTTCGCTTCTTTCTTTGGTTTGTCCGGGAGTATAAAAATCAAGTTCCCAATACCTTTGGATATCAATAGTTTCTTTACGCGCGAGAAGATAATGCGCGGCAGGTAATTCTTTTATTCCTTCAAAAACGGACTGTTCGCCAACCGTCGCCCAGAAAGTAAATAACTGATCAAGGCCTTTCAAATCAATTAAGCGCTTTACGCGGGTATCGCTAAAAATAGCCTTAATTTCTGAAGCAAATATCAAAGAACCATCAACTGAGGTATAAAAAAGAGGGCGAATCCCCATCCTATCCCTGGCTAAAAGCAGGCTCTTCTGCCTGATATCCCAGATCGCGAATGAAAATTGGCCGTTTAAATCGGCAAACATCCCAGTTCCTTTTTCTTCATAAAGGTGGATGAGGACTTCTGTATCAGAATTGGTATAAAACCGGTGACCTTTCTTTAATAGTTCTGCCCGGATCTCCAGATAATTAAAGATCTCACCGTTGAATACGATCCAAATGCTCTTGTCTTCATTATGCATTGGCTGTTGTCCACCGCTGAGATCGATGATACTTAACCGGGCATGACCCAATCCGATGTCAGCATCTTTGTATATGCCGAACTCGTCTGGGCCGCGATAGCGCATAGTGGTTATCATGCGCTTGAGGAGTTCGCTGTCTATTGGATGTTGTTTGGTTAAGTTTAGGGTTCCGGCTATGCCGCACATTGTTTCTTCCTTATAATAATATTGGTCACAAGACACATGACACAGGTCTATAGTCCACAGTCCATGGACCATAGACTATGGACTGTAGACTAATTCGCTTCTTCTAATTTTACCGGTTGAAGTTTTAGGTAATGAGTTACGAAATTCTACAACTTTAGGTAATTTATATGCGGCAAGGTTTTGTTTGCAAAATAGTAACACATCTTTTTCATTCATATTTGCGCCATTCTTAACCACACACAATTTAATTGCTTCTCCTAAGATCTCGTCAGGAACCCCTACTGCGGCACATTCTAATATCCCCCGCATACGGCAAACCACTTCCTCTATTTCCAAGGGGCTTATCCGATTAGCCCCGCTTTTGATCATTTCTTTCTTACGGCTCACATGATAAATAAAACCCTCTTCATCAATTTTCGCTAAATCTCCTGTCCAAAGGCCTTCTTTCTTTAAAACCTTTTCTGTTTCTTCAGGAGAATTCCAATATCCTAACATTATATTTGCTCCCCTGGCTGTAATTTCACCTATTTCTCCAGTTTTAATCTTACTGCCAGTTTCATCTAAAAGATCCAGTTCTACCCCCGGAATGGCTTTGCCGATCGAACCAGACTTTTTAACTAACAATTCAGGTTCCAAATAGGTCAACCTTGCGCTGGCTTCGGTTTGTCCATACATTACGTAAAACTTAATTTGCGGGAATAAATCCTGAAATTCCTTGATCATAGAAGGAGCCATAGCCCCTCCAGCTTGAGTTACATAACGCAACGTGATCAATGGATACTTACGCAGCGCTGATTTATGGAGTAAAATCGTATAATGCGAAGGTACACCGGCAAATCCGGTTACCTGCTCCCTTTCCATAAGATCTAAAACCACATTAGGATAGATAAAACGGTTATCAATGACCAATGCCGCTCCTGACTTCATATGGGTAGTTAACAGTGAATTACCATAGGAATAATAAAAGGGAAGGATAACCATCATTCGATCAGATGCCGTTATCCGCAAATAATTAATAATGGAATCCGCGTTGGCATCAAGGTTGCGGTGAGCGAGCATGACCCCTTTAGGCTTTCCCGTTGTGCCGCTGGTATAGATGATCATGGCGAGGTCGCTGTCGCTTAGTCCATAGTCCATAGTCCATAATCCACAGTCCATAGTAAAATCAAATGAATCGATTAAAATGACTGAATTCTTATCAATTAAACCTACTAAGGACTGATTATGAGAAGAATCGGTAATGACAAATTTAGGGGTACAATCTACAAGAAGAACACCTAATTCTCTGGGGACCAATTGGGTATTTAGGGGTACAACTACTCCGCCAGCTTTCAAAATCCCAAAGAAAGAACAAACATACTCAGGGGAGTTTTCTAAGAGCAGCGCAACCCTATCGCCTTTTATAAGCCCATTCTCCGCTAAATAACCAGAGACAGCATCAGAACGCAGAGCGAGTTCCTCATAGGTAAGGCGCTCTTTCTGATAAATAATAGCTATATTTTCAGGATATAGCTGAGCGTTCTTTTGTATATATTCATAGAGAAGCATACGCCACCCGCCCTTACTTACCCTGTTTTCTCGCTATAAAAGAAGTCAGATTATTCAAAGAATCTAAATTATCAGGCAATAATTCATCGTCTTCAATCCTGAAACCGAAGGTTTTCTCGACAAAACTGACAACCTCAAGTATACCGGTAGAATCAATTATGCCTTTGGCCATGAATGAATCATCATCATTGAGGGTTGAGTCATTCCCTAACAAAAAATTTTCTTTAATAAAGTTCTTCATATCCTTTTTAATCTGTCCCTCAGGTAATGCTTCCATTGGTTCCATTGCTAATCCTCCCAAAAATGACTATAATTGATTTTAAATTATTTTTTTTGCGTGCCGGACATTTGCCGGGATGCCTCTTTCAAAGCATCAAGATCCCCTAAATCAAACCATGTACCGTTACAAATATTGCCATAGACCCTGTCATACTGAGTGAGCCACTTAATATATGAACCAGGGGTATCATGCTGATTTCCCTGCCCTATATATTTATTGATCAACTGTAATTTTTGTTGGGGGACATAGTAAATACAGGTAGCAATAAAACGTGATTTCGGGGCCTTTGGTTTCTCTTCGAAATCAGTTACCATAGCATTCGAATCGATCTGCACGATCCCAAAACGCGTTAAGTCTGCTGCCGTATTATCGTCATGAAACAGGCAAATCGCGTGATACGGTGACTTTTGACGGGCAAACAGGATAAAATCATTCAAACTAAAATCAAACAAATTATCACCTGCTACGATAAGCAAGTCATCATCGATGGAGCATTCTTGAATTGAAAGGTTGATATCCCCAACTGCCCCCAGCCTGTCCTCAACCGTATTACTGCCGTCATTGACTATCCGGTATTTCAACCGGTCTTGAGGTTTACGGGAAATCCATTCATTGAAATGGCCATAAAACTTATTATTTGAAACGATCACCACCTCATTAACAGCCTGCACAGCCTTGATCTTATCTATAATATAGTCAATGATAGGCTTACCCGCCACATCTAATAACGGTTTGGGCATATCCTTGGTTAACGGATATAGCCGTGTCGCGTACCCCGCGGCTAAAATAAGCGCCTTCATGATTTAAAGCCTCCAATATAATAGACCAGTCTTTTCAAACATATCGGCGTTCATGCTCCCTTTGACATCCACAACTACACCTTTACTGCCATTTTTACTAAGATGGTTTTTCAAAGCATCAAGCGTCAAAACTGACTTAAAAGTATCATGGCTTACCGCGATCAAAACGGCATCCGCCTTCATGCTCTTCTTATACTGGCGCAACTCCACCCCGTATTCATGCTTTACGGCTTCTGAATCAGCTAACGGATCACAAATGATCACTTCAATACCATATTCTTTCAATTCATTAATAATATCAATGACCCTGGAATTACGGATATCGCTTACATTTTCTTTAAAGGTGATCCCCATAACCATGACCCGCGCCCCTTTGACCGTCTTTTTAGCTTCAATGAGCAATTTTACCGTCTGCTCTGCGATATATTTACCCATATCATCATTGATCCGCCTTCCGGCAAGGATGACCTGAGGATGATATCCCAATTCTTCCGCCTTAAAGGTCAAATAATAAGGATCAACGCCAATGCAATGGCCTCCGACAAGCCCGGGAGACATTCTGATGAAATTCCATTTGGTCCCCGCGGCTTTAAGCACGGATTGCGTATCTATACCCATCTTGTGAAAAATCACCGCCAGTTCATTCATAAGCGCAATATTTAGATCTCTCTGAGTATTTTCAATAACTTTAGCGGCTTCGGCGCACTTGATCGATTCCGCTTTGAAAACACCGGCTTTGACGACTAAACCATAGACTCCTGCGACCTCTTCTAATGTTTCCTTATCAGAACCTGAAACTACTTTAATAACACTGGTTATCGTATGTTCCTTATCTCCCGGATTGATCCGTTCCGGGGAATAACCGACTTTAAAATCCTTTCCATACTTTAATTTTGAGAATTCTTCCAGTATAGGCACGCAAACATCTTCTGTAACTCCCGGATAAACGGTCGATTCAAAGACAACAATACTGCCTTTCCTTAAATTCCTCCCTACGATTTCTGAAGCGCTGGTCATACAGAATAAATCGGGCTGCTTATTTTTTGTTATCGGAGTAGGGACCGCGATAATGATAAACCGCGCTTCTTTAAGTTTCGCAGGATCACTGGTAACTTCCAAAAAACGGGAATCTTTAATTTCATCAGTTGAAGTCTCGCCGTTAACATCGATTTTATTCTTGAGTTCAGCGACCCTTTTCCTGTTTAAATCAAACCCGATAGTATGAACTATCTTTCCGAATTCGACCGCCAGCGGTAAACCCACATACCCTAAACCGACTACTGCGATCTTCCCTGTCTTGTTTTTTATCCCTTCGTATACCATTTATCTCTCCTATGTCAATTACTTTTTACGTATTACTAAATTACCTTTTAACCACTTTTTACTGGCATGTCTGGCTACCGTTAGAGCATTATTTATTAAACGCAACCTTAAACCAAGCTACCGTACGACGTAAACCTTCTTCAAAGTTTACCCTCGGCTCAAAATTAAGGACTTTCCTGATTTTTGAAATATCAGCCAGGGTGCGAAAAACATCTCCCGCGCGAACCGGCAATAATTTCGGCTCGATATTCTTGCCGATTATCTTATTTATAAGCTCGACTAATTGTAATACAGTGTTGTCTTTGCCGTTAGCGACATTTAGAACTTCATGTTTGATGCCCGGAGTCGTAGCCGCGAGGACATTTGCTTCCACAACGTTATCAATAAAGGTGAAATCCCTTGATTGTTTACCCGTGCCGAAAATCGGAGGTTGCTGGTCATTCAGGATACAATGAATGAATTTCGGGATAACGACGGCATATTCATCATCCAAAGCCTGCCGCGGCCCAAATACGTTAAAATACCGAAGACACACCGTTTCCACCCCAAAATGCTCGGAAAAGATCCTGCAATAATATTCATTAGCTAATTTGCTCAAAGCGTATGGTGAAATTAAAAGAGGATAATCTCCTTCTGACTCCGGGAATTTGCTTGTGTCTCCGTACACTGAACTTGATGAAGCCATGGCAAAACGCTTAATTTTATTCTCGCGGGCGGCTTCCAACATATTCAACGTACCATCAATATTTACCTTATTATATTCGTGAGGAGCAGTCATCGATTTAGGCACACTGCGTAAAGCCGCCTGGTGTAAAATAGCGTCAACTCCTTGAGTAGCTTTTAAACAAGTATCTTTATCGCAAATATCTCCTTTGATGAGCGTGTAGCGTGTAGGGTTCAACGAATAGTTCTTTGTAAAAGACAAATTTTCTTCTTTGCCACTTGAGAAATTGTCCAATACAACAACGTCATGCCTGTCTTTAAGCAAACGTTCAACAATATGTGAACCGATAAAACCTGCACCTCCAGTTACTAGAACTTTCATCTTAATTCACTCCTTGTTTAGTCCACAGTCCATAGTCGATGGTCCATAGTCTATAATTGATAGTTATTTCCTTACAATCAAGCGTGCGGGAACACCGACAACTACCCCGCCGTCAGGCACATGTTTATTCCTTGTTACCACCGCTCCTGCGCCCGTCATAGCTTTTCTTCCTACATTCACCGGAGCTACTAAGATCGAGCCACTCCCTATAAAAGCCCCTTTTTTAATACGAGTCTGGTGCTTATTTTTCCCGTCATAGTTGGCTACAATAGTGCCGGCGCCGATATTAACCCCTTCTTCCACAAAAGTATCTCCGATATAGGTCAAGTGCTTTACTTTAGACCCGCTTGAAATAATGGAGCGCACTATTTCAACAAAATTACCGATTGTAACATCATCCTTCAAAGTAACACCCTTACGAATACGCGCGAAAGGGCCGATGGCGCAACCTTTTCCGATCTTAACATCTGATTCTATGATCGTCGATGGATAAACCACGGTATCAGCGCCGATCTTCACATTTTCACCGATATGAGTGGTAAAGGGATCGATGATTCTGACCCCTTTAGCGATAAATTTATAATTACGCGTGATGCGCTCTTTGTCTAACTGGATCATTTCTTCGATTATTTTACCGTTAGTGTTTTTCTTCTTCATTAAAACCTCGATTTAAGTTGGTATTCAAATAATGTTAATCTTTTCAAACTTATCAAATACACCCCGCGCTTATCGGTTTTGCGCGGGTGTGCGGCATTCTGCCGCAGACAATATCAAAGTGACAGTCACTTTTCTTTTACACACCGAGTTCTTGTTTGATGACGGAGGCTAAAGAGTGAGCGATTGATTCTATTTCTGACTTGTCTTTACCTTCTACCATGACGCGTGCCAGCGCTTCAGTGCCTGAATATCGTAAAAGTATCCTGCCATTATTCTTGATCTGCGACAAACTGTCTTTCAACGCCTTACAAACCGCGGGGACCTCTTCAAAGGGCTTTTTTTCCTTAACTTTGATGTTTACCAATATCTGCGGATACTTCTTCATGCATGAAGAAAGACTGCTCAAGCTCTTTTTTGACTGCTGCATAACTTTTAAGAGCTCTAAAGAGACAATCAACGCGTCTCCTGATGTTGACTGCTGCAGGAAAATAATATGGCCTGCTTGTTCTCCCCCGAAAATCAGGTTGTTCTTTAACATGGCCTCAGTAACATTTCTATCTCCTACGTCCGTGCGAATAAGCTTGCCACCAGCGTTTCCCAAGGCTTCTTCAAGGCCATAATTACTCATAACAGTAGCAACAACACTTTTCATAGGCAGCTTATTTTCATTGATGAGTTTTGTACCGACAATAGCCATGATGAAATCACCGTCAAGCACATTGCCTTTTTCATCAGATAAAATAACCCTGTCCCCGTCACCATCATATGAAAAACCGATATCGGCATTATGCTTAATTACCGCCTTGGCCATGCTTTCAGGATGGAGCGCCCCGCAGCCTAAATTTATATTCTTTCCGTTCGGCTGGTCGTTTAAAACAAACACTTTCGCTCCTAATTCTTTGAATAGTTTTGCCGCGATGCTATAGAGAGCGCCATGAGCGCAATCAAGGACAATTTTGAGTTCGCTTAAATCCAACAATGACGCTTTTGACTTTAAGAAATCAATATAAAGCCTCTCTGCGTTATGCTCATGAGCCACTAAGCCCGATTCATCAACCGATGATTTATCGGAATCGATGAAGCTGCCGCCTACTAATTCTTCCATATTTTTTTCTTGCGTATCAGAAAGCTTATACCCGGAGTTTGAAAAAAACTTAATGCCATTTTCTTCCGCGCAATTGTGAGAGGCGGAGATCATGATCCCCATATCGGCTTTTAGTCTTCTGGTCAAGAATGATAACCCGGGCGTAGATATGATCCCAACTAAAGATACATCAACGCCGCAGGCAGAAATACCTCCTACCAACAGCTTCTCGATTACTTCACAACTCATCCTGGTATCCTTGCCGATAATGATCTTATAATGCTTATCCCTTGTGCTTCTCTGATTATGCAACAAGATAGCGGCTGCTTTGCCGATCTTAAGTATCATTTCATCGGTTAAAGGGTATTCGCCGGGTGTTCCTCGTATCCCATCAGTTCCGAAAAGTTTATTTTTGCTCATATTTTAGACCTATTAAGTGATAAATAATTTAGTATTTATTACTTTTTAGATTCCCGCATAAACAGTAAGTAAGAGAGGCGGGAATGACTAAGTGTTTCTGATTTCTCCTGCCTGACGAAAGTCAGGCTTCGTCGCTTCGCTCCTCGCTATGACACATAAACTACAGGTATCGATAAATATATTCGGGGATATGGTATTGCACATTGGTCAAGACAAACCCTAAGATATTGACGCGCGCTTGACGTAATATGTCTTCACCATGCTTAATGATTCCTCGCTGAGTACGATTAGCTTGAATCACCATTACAACTCCATCAGTTTGAGCCCCAATTAATCCTGCATCAGTTACCGGAATGATCGGAGGTGAATCAAAGATTACGTAATCAAACTTTTCTTTAAGTGTAGTTATTAAATTCTTGAATTTCATAGAGTTAAGAAGTTCTGCCGGATTATGAGGCACTTTCCCTGCAGGTAAAAACATTAAATTATCAATCCCGATTTTAACGACAGCCTCATCAACATTAATTCCATTGCTGATCACTTCAGATAAGCCGGCTTCAGACTTAATACCTATATATTTGCTTGATTTACCACGACGCAGATCTGCATCAACTAAAAGGATGCGTTTTTTGTTCAAATCGTGAGCCATTGAGACCGCAAGATTAATTGAAGTAACGCTTTTCCCTTCGCTATGGATTGAACTCGTAATAGTAATTGCCTTAATAGGTTTTTCTGAATTAATCGCCTGTATATTAGTCCTTAAAGTACGATACTGCTCCGCGACAGTTGAATGAAGATCGTAAAATGTGACAATACGCGGATCATATTTCGCGTCAACGGTCTTTTGAGCGACAAATTGATACGTGATCTCTGATTTTTCATCCAGTTTATCTATGCGGGATAGCCGTTCTTCAGCGGCTTTTTTTAATGCGTCGGTGATCTTACCCATATTTTCTCCTTAAAACTTGATTTCGTTTACAAATTAAAGCGTTTTTGCCTGCTTTGTTGCATCAGGATTTTGCAAACACGCTAAATAATTATAGCAACTGTTACAACAAAATTGTTCTTCTCCTTTAGTTCCCCGCTCCCATTTGAGGCCGCAATCATTATAATGCAGGCAGCGAGTACAGCAATGGATCTTCCGAACGGCAAGAAGGGATATACCGCTCAGACCATTTTGCTCTTCCATTAATTCCCTATCTTTTATGACTTCTAAAACCATTCCTTCATTAATCGTCTTTGTATCAGCAATATATCCTGAAAGTAACGCGCTATCGCAAATGAGATTTATGACCCGGGGAACGCCTCGAGAATGACGAAAAATCAGATCAATCGCTTGCGGCTGGAATATTTCAGCGTGTCCGTTTGAGCTCACCAGCGAAAGCCTATGCAGAATATAAGCAGTTGTTTCATCTTGAGTTAAAGGAGAGATATGGTAGTGCAAAGCAATACGCTGCCTAAATTGTTCGAGTGTCTTATGCCCTAGCTTCTTTTTCAACTCCGGTTGGCCGATAAGTATTATTTGTAAAAGTTTATCGGTTTCGGTCTCAAGATTTGAAAGCATCCTTACTTCTTCCAAAACATTATGGCTTAAGTTCTGCGCTTCATCTATCATAAGAACAACGTTAATATTTTGAGAAAGTTGTTTGATCAAATAATCATTTAATTGAGACAACATCTTTTGTTTGCTTCCTGAGATACGAGCGATCTCAAATTCCTCCAGAATCTGAGAAATCAGCTCCTTCGCGCTCATATGGGTATTGGTGATCAACGCCACTTTAGTCCCGGCATCAAGCTTCTTTAATACTGCCCTGGTTACCGTGGTTTTGCCCGCGCCTATCTCGCCTGTAATAACCACAAACCCTTTTCTTTCCTCAATAGCATAGATCAAGCTATTCAATGCTTCTGTATGCTTAGAACTGGGGAAGAAAAATTTCGGATTCGGTGTTACATTAAACGGCTTATCTTTAAAACAAAAGAATTTTTCGTACATAGTTATTGTTTAAGCAGCGAATAAAGCATTGAGATCACCATCACAAATATACCACCTGCTAACCCGGTAATTATAAATAAGCGTTTTCTATGCTTCTCATTATCAATTTCTTCACGTGTTGTTATACGAGAAATAGCCCCTAAAATAGGAAATTTTAGATGACGTTTAGCATCCTCAATATCAAGGAATGATTGGTCCATAAACTCTCGCGTAAATACTAATCCTACTCCAGCAGCTCCTCCAAGAAAAAAACCAATCACTACAAAGAGCACCTTAGGCATCTTCGGCTGTAAAGGAAGCCGAGGAGGATCAATGATGGTATAGCGGGTGCCTTGTTTGGAAGCTTCAAGCCGCTGAGTGATCTTAGCCGTTTCTAACCTCTGAAGCAGCATATTGTAGATCTGCTCATTGACCCTGATATCTTGAGCCTTTGCTGAATCTAATTTATCCATTAAGAATAACTTATATATTGTTCCATTGACATCGCTTGTACTATTATCAACAGCCATAGGAGCAGCAGCGCTATCTGTATTAAGCTTTTCTAGTTCGACCTGAAGCGTTTCACGCATTGCTTTTGTGATTGGCTTCTCAGAATCAGCGATCTTATATTCTCCGGACTCAAGCGCTTTCTTAGCCTGGTCAACCTTATGTTTTAATTCTTTGACTAACGGATGCTCTTCCGTGGAATTAATAGTCAATACCCTTAACTGTTCCTCCAAATCAGCGATCTCTGATTCTTTAACCTTTCTTTTATAAACCTGGAGCTGCTCTTTAAGAAAGTTGATCGCTACATCAGTTTCTTTAGTTTGGGAACGCATGCTTTCTTCAACAAACAGATCAGTCAATGTCTTAACCACTTTAAAAGCAGTTTGGGGATCTTTATCTCCATACGATATCCTGATGATACTTTGCGCATTCAAATCTACCCTGATCTTCCTTGCCAGCGTTTTAATAAAATTTTCAAACTGAGATTGGCTTTCTACATTTTTTGCTAATTCCAGTTTTTTAACTAAATCTGTCAGATTATTCCAGCCAAGCAATCTTTCCCGTATCGTCTGCAGCCTTTGAGAAAAACTGGCGGAAACCGCTAAATCCTGTATCAAAGGATTAATAGTCCTTTGTTCTTCGACTAAGATCGCGGTTGATGACTCATAGGTTGCCGGTAGAACAAAATATGCAACCACCCCTAAAACCAATCCTATATACAGAGGCGTTAAAATAAACCATTTTCTGCGGAAAAAAAGCTTCAGGTATGCTATAGGATTGTTATATTTTTGTAACGGACTTTCATTTTCCATATTAGTTTCCTCTAATTTTATTGTGTCGGCCTTGTAGGAGTTCTTATAGCTGTAACTGCTCCCGTCCCGGTAGTTGCCGCGGCTGCGCCGCTTGCTGCCGCTGTTAAAGGTTCGGTAACCGGATTAATGATCCGGGTAACTTTTGCCATTATAGTTGAAGGAACATATAGCACATCCCCGGGATGCATATCGATATTCTGTTTAAGATTCCCTCCATAAAGTAGGGAATATAAATTAACGTATTTAGTTTTGGGGTTGCCTTTCTTATCTGGAGTGATCAAACGGCATTTCCGCGTAGCGGATGCTATCGTAGGAAGCCCTGCTTCAACAATCGCTTCCCGTACAGGAATAGTTTCAGAACGCATATAATATTTACCCGGCCGGCCCACTTCTCCTAATACGTAGTAAACTTTACTACGGTATTCTAAGATAGTGACGTTAACTTCAGGATTGACCGCATAAGTTGATATCAATTGTTTTATTTTAGCCTCTAGTTCCTTTTTTGTCAGGCCTGTTACCACAATATCTCCAACATAATTATACTGAACCTTTCCCTCTAAATTAACAGGGAAAACTCCGCTGAATTCTGAATGACGCTGAATGGTTATCTCAATAATATCATCAGGGCCCAGGGTATAGACCACTTCTTCATTGACCTTAACGGCTTTAGCCTCTGGAGCGGGCTGAACAAGTTGCTCTTGAGCCTGGGCTTCGGTCTTTACTTGATTCTGCGCCTGATCTACCACTGGAGTCACTTGAGCAGGTTCCTGAACCGTAGACTGAGTAACTACTACGGTTTCTTGCTGTGTTTTAGTTATAGTTTCTTGAGCGTTCACCCAGGAAACACAAAAAAAACATATAATAAAAGCTAAACTTAAGCTAAATTTCTTTACCATTTCCATCCTCCTCAAAAAAGATTATAGTTTCTTTAAAGTCTTTAAGCTTTCTGAAATCCTGCTTATCGTAAATCCTCCAGCCTCGCCAATCACGCTTAGGCTGTTGGACTTTACCGGATTTCTCCCAGCGCACGATCGTTTTAGGAGTTACTCCGATCCGATCTGCAACATCCGTTATGGTCATTTTGCTGTTTGCCACCGCATCCCCCTTGTAGTATTATATAACTTAACTGTCCTACTATGTCCTGGTATGTCTAGGTCTGTCTGATAAGTACATATATATAATATATAAGCACTATCCATGCCAAGTCAAGCATTTAATTAAACAATTAACAATAACGACTGTAACCTATTTAAGATAAAATACTTATGGATGTTCTGCGATTTCGATAAATTTGCAGAAAACGGAGGTAAAACAGGGATGTTGCAGAAATGAAACTTTCAACTTTAGATCAGATTTTGTTATTGCTACGGAATGCCTACCTTAAGTTACTGCAGAACAAGGCGTTATAATGCGTGTTGCTTTATGTAAACAGATGTTGATTAACATTAGAGAAAAGGTGACAATCACAACACCCTTGCGCAAAAGTCGTGAAAGTCACCTTTCTCCGAAAACCGCTAACTGAATTTACTTAAGCTCCGATGCTATTGTTGAGGCGGCTGCTGCCCCTGAGGAGGCATATTCATTCTCTGCTGAGGGAAATCCATCCTCATGCGATTCTTCTGAAAATTACTCATCATCATAGCATTCTTACTCGGGCACATTTTAGACATGAGGAACAGGTTATTCACAATTAGAAAGAAGCTCAAAATAATAACAAAAACGCCGATAGCGACCCCTATCTGCTTCATAGTCTTCTCTTCCTGATTCGCGAAATAACACACAATATAACCTAATGCTAACGCTACCAATAAAACCGCCTCATTCGCCAGGCTCATTTCAAAACTAGGCATGCCACCCATCATATGTCCTCCTTATAGATTATAACCTGATTATTTTTTATCTGATACAATCACTCCTCCAGCAGCAAGACATTTGCTCGCAATAACTTCTCATACTTGCGAAACAATCGAAATTCCCTTCTTTTCGCTGTATCATCCTTATCAACTCTTTTTTGGGATATTTCCATGGATCCCGCATGCCTAACCCTTTTGCTTTTTTCTGGACCTCAGAAAGACGCATCGCACACCTCCCTTTACCTATATATGTAATGACCTTGTATCCTTAAAAAGATTGCTTCACCCCTTCGGGGTTCGCAATGACACAATAGATTCTTCGTAAGAGCCTACACTCTAGCCCAGAATGGCACGTGCTAACCCTAAATATAGAAAGCTCTTCTTAAATCATCCCTGCGGCGTTCCGCAGCCAGGACAAATTCACTGATCTTAGCCTGATCATAAAGCGCAAAGCTGTTATTAAGCGAAAACGACGCCAATTGTATCCCTTTACTGACCTTACCATCCTGAGAAGCAGTTTCCATGATCGCAAACGTTGCCAATTCCAAGCTATGGCTTAACGAAATTTCTTTTGTATATAACGTATTCAATAAATAAGTTGCCAATGGAGTGATCCCTATGGCCATAAATCCCAGCAAAGTCCAGCGGTGCGGCGCGAAATTACGCTCGCTATGCAACGTAAATATTTCCGGAGAATCGATAAAACGAGCGTTCCCGATATCTTTCCTATATCCGGTCAGAATAATATGCAGGGTCGGACGGTCTTCGAAAGCCACCTGGTCGAACCATTCATTATATTTCTTTATCGCGCAATCCCGGCAGATAATAAGCAATTCATCGACGCTCAAGAGGCGGTAATTCGCAAGTTGATGCAATTCATAATAAATAACATCGATGATACTTGCCCCGAGCCCCCCGTCTCCGGCGATCGCCAATCCGCAAAAATCGCCGAGCTCGAATACTTTTTTGACCGTATCATTAACCGTCGTCGGCCCGCGCGGGTCGCCGCTGGTGACTCTGCTGTCAGAGGCGATCGCAATCCCGTTTTTCGTGATAATACCAATAGCTAGGGTCATTTATACTTTGTAAACTTTGTCTTTGGTCCTAACCCGGGAATCGACTAATAGCCCTATTTCATCGCCCTTTTTAGCCTGTTGAATTGGCACCCGGTCGATCTGCAGGGAACTTATTTTCTGTTTAAAATCAGTTGTATAGCCCTTGATCCGTATCGTATCCCCTACAGCAACAGCAGTCTTTAATTTTATCACCGCGGCCCTTACTTGCGAGAAATAATGCGTGATTTCCCCTAAAAGAAGCTCTTTCCCCTTGGATTTCCGGGATGATCGATTGGCTTCGCGAGAGGGTTTCTTCTTTGCAAGGGGCTTTTTTATAACAGTTTTTCTGGAAACGGCCTTTTTAAGCGGCTTTTTCTTAACGATCTTTTTCGCTGAAGCTGATTTCGTTTTCTTTTTCAAAACCATGTTCCCTCCTCATCTCTATCGAAAACCAAACAATCGCGAATGCAAAAGAATGACGATATTCCCGCTACGCCATACTTTAACCTGCTCGGTTAATACGTAAGATAATAAAGGAGATACTAAACTTCAACTAGGGAATCCATCTGGCCGTATGGATTCAATGCTTTTGTAGGATTACTGGGGTCTTCAGTCCAGACACCGTCAACGACAAAACGATAACGGTAACTCCCCGGACCGACGTTTAGTTTCCTCGTCCACATGCCGTCCTTTTTCTCCATACTGCTTTGTTTATCGAGTTTCCAATCGTTAAACTCACCCACCAGGAACACCTCTTTTGCCGCAGGGGCATAAATAGAGAAAGTCAATTGGTTTAATTTCGGGATCTCTTCTTTTAAGATCTCCACCAATTTATCATGAAGAACAGGCATAACATTAGAGAATTTTTCATTCAAAATGACCTCACGGGACAAGCTGAAATAATCCTTAGTCCCGCGGGAATATTTATCGTACGCCAGGACATGTTTACCGGCGTTCTGGGCTTCTTTAAGCTTTACATTAACATGCACGATCGTGTTGAATAACCGGTCCTTGAACGCGGCCTTGATCTTATCCAGCATGGTAAATGAATGACGAAGCCTTGAATCAAAATTAGTCAATAAAACCCACCAGGAAACCGTGTGGCTGAGCCGGTCGCGCACGAGATCCATGATCTCAACTAACTGATTTAACCCTTCCAGGGAAAACCTGCTCGCCTCAACAGGTATGATGATCTCATCCGTCGCGCGGATCGCATTGATGGTCAAAAGGCCTAAGTTAGGCGGGCAATCGATGATAACATAGTCATAACTATGTTTAAATTCATTAAGCTTCTCCCAAAGACGCGATTCACGGCCAATTTCACCGGCTAATTCCTGTTCAAGCGTGCTTAAAACTATTCTTGACGGAGCGATATCGAAATTATCGTCAACCTTCTGGACAATATCACTGAATTTCGCCTTCTTAGGCGTTAATTTTGAAAGGACATTATAAATACTGAGATCGGCTTTTATATTTAAACCTAATGTCGCATGCGCCTGGGGATCCAAATCTACCAGCAATACTTTACGCTTATTTACCGCCAGCGATGCAGCCAGGTTCACTGCCGTCGTTGTCTTGCCGCAACCACCTTTTTGATTCGTGATTGAGATGATGCGCATACCTCATCCTCCTTTTTCTCAACAGATTATTAACCTACTTCTCCCCGAGCAACAAGTGGATCAACGCAATAACCGGACATTATCTAAATAGACAGCCCCGTCTTTATTAAGGACGTTCCATTCTTCTATGATAAAAGACACACTGGTCATTTCCGTCCAGTCGGTTATATTCTTAAAATCATCGAGGTTAATCTTAAAGGCCTGCCATTTATTGCTTAAGTCTTTGATATATACTTCCGATCTTTCATTGAAGGAATTAACAAACTCAACGCGCAGCGCCAGAGAATCCATATAGTTTGATTTCTTGCCGGAGAATTCCAGGACTTTATAAAAAACAAGGTTCTGCTTATTCAGATTAATGCTAAAAAGTTGTTTTTGGGAAGGATTAAAATTAAAGCCTATCTTAATGACTTCCGGGTGCAGGACGTGAGAAACGTGTGAGGTAACCGGGATATTTTTCCCTCTGGTGAGGGCGAATGAAACCAGGAACAAGAACACAACCAGGACTACGCCGATACCGATGAAAACGATATGCTTTGACTCTCTGGGTTTTTCTTTTATATTCTGTTCCCGCCGCAGAGGAGTATCTAAATATATTTTCGCAAGGTGTTCATAAATATCTTTTTTTTCCATTTCATCTTTTTTATAACATAAAACCGAATCCATGTCAACAGGTTTAAACATTTTTAACTTGCGAATGCGTTTACGCGCGGGCATTTTTAAGCTCTTTAGAATGAATCCAATGGTTTTTTTAAATACTCGGGGATTTCCTTATCGATCAATGTATAAAAATTAGATAAATGCGTGCGGAAAAGTTTATCGAACCTCCCCCCGTCATCGCCATCGCCGTACCACCAGAACCAATCGCTGCCTTCACAGATGTACATCTGCTTCCACGCTGTTTCACTGACGGCCCCGCCTGAATCAAGTATCTTTTTTAATTCTTCCCGGGCAAGCGCTAAATATTCCCAGGCGCGGACCTTATAGGGGTTGCCGATCCATTTCGCGAAATCGCCATAGATCCATGACCCGGTGCCCAAAGTATCGATTTCATGTTTAGCGGGGAATCTTTCCAGGTATTCAGAAACGGTAACAGTTTTTAAGAATGTTGATTCGGAAAGCTTCTGATACAATACGTCCAGGAAATCATGCCCGTCATTGGTAAAGTGCTCCCAGGCATTCTCTCCATCCATGGCTATCGTCACCAGAACATCTTCATGCTTAAAAGCGTTGGCGATATTCTCCAGATGCTTTAAAAGGTCGGCTACCGCGTCCTGCGGCTTCCAATCATGATAGACAAATCCGATCAAATCGGAAAGGTTACGGTCCCTGAATATTATATTAAGATCTCCTTCCCGGCGTTTTAGAAGATGCGGCTGGTATAATAACGCGGTATCCCTCTTCTTTTTTTTCAACGATTTAAAAAGGATCGCTTCATCAGTAACGATCCATTTAACCCCCGATTGAATAAAGAACGGCAGCACCTGCTCGCAAACCGACTCTTCAGACGGCCACATACCGGCCGCAGGGGCCGCGAACCTGTTTTTAAAGAACTCAAGGGCGCTCTTGACCTGCGCCAAGGCATCCTCAGGGTATGCGAACGGGATGCTCGGCAATATTGTTTTAGGATTGGCGTCCCGCGCGGTATTAGTGCTGTATAAAAGAGGCAGTATCGGATGGTAATAGGGGCTTACCGTAACCTCGAGCTGTTTACCGGCAACACATTTCTTGTACGCGGGGATAATCTCGTCAATGATCTCGAACTGTTTATCAAGGACGGTAAGTTTATCGTCTTCGGAGAAAAACCTGGCCTTATTCACGATAGCCCGCAATTCAGGCACATTCCGGCGAAAATACGGGTCAAACCACGCCAAATTGAACCAAACCTGCAGGTCTAAATAATCCTGAGTGCTGTACTCCTTACGATGTTCTTTCTTAAAGAATAATTCATAATACCGGGGATGCATCGCGATAACTTTATCCCGGTTGATCATGAAAAAGTTATTCAGGATAAACTCTTTTTCTTCAAGAAGTAACTCAGCCGCGGGTTTATACGAAAGCTCTAAGAACTTATCTTTTATTATTCCATGCGAATAATCTTCTAACTGCTCTAATAAAGACGGGACAAGATTAAAAGTCAAGTGGACTTGAGGATATTTCTCAACGATCTTGAGCATGTCCAGGTAATCTTTTATCGCGTGCAGGCGTACCCAAGGCAACTCAGTCTCCTGAGTAATGAGGTTCTTGTAGTACGGTTGGTGCATGTGAAAGATTATGGCAAGATAAAGCATAGGATATTTAAGATTACAGGGTCACAAGTCACATGACACATGTCTTTAGGTGTTCTTTAGTCTTTAGTCTTGTGTCTTGTGTCTTGTGTCTTGTGTGTGCCGCTTGCTGTCCAGAAAGGACGCACCCAGCGTTCCTCTTAAGCTGGGGTGCTGCGGCAACTTACACCCGGCGCTAATCGCACCCCGCCTAATTGGTGTGGCGGGGTACGCCGCTTGCTGCGGCGGTATTGCGCCGGTGTGTTGTTTTCTACAACAAAAAACCCTCGGGGGAGAAAATCCCCCCGAGGGCATTATAATTACTTGATCACTACTATTAGAATGTCACCTTCATAGAACCGATTACCTGGGTCGCCTTCTTATTATTCTCAGCTGAGAATACATTACCCGGCATGAACACTCCGGTATTTAAACCGAACTGTACATCTTCAGTATAATCATAGGTAACACCTAAATCAACTTCACTACCAAGATACTTCTTGCCGCCTTTTACCACGTAGGTAGGATCACCCGCGACTCCCGAGAAATTAACCGCAGAAGCACCGGTAAAAGAATGGTTAAGCCTTAAATAATAATAATTCAACGCTATTTTTAAGTCTTCCATCGGCTTAATGCTGCCATTAAGGTTCAACAACTGCGCATTCGAATACCCTAAGATCTTATTGAATAAGGTCCCGCCTGCCTGATCTTCGTACATCGGATCCCAACCTCTATAGGTATCGGCAGTGCTGGCAGCTTTATCACCTGAAAGGAATGTATAGCTACCGCCAATGCTTGGGGTATATTTCGTGCTCGGCATCATCATATTCGCTACCGCTTGAAGAGCATACGCGGTAACTTTACGATTTAATCCGGTGTTTGAACCTTCATTCGGATACAAGGTTGTATTTGCCTGATGTTCGCCAAACTGGAAAGCAGCTTCCAAACCTAACATACAATTCTCGATACCGGTAAAAGCTAACCTGGCACCGGTTGTATTCAGGATCTCGGAGCTGGATATGCTTGCGACGCTTCCGCTATCTCTGTTTCTGGAGAACAAGTAAACTTCGGCATTCAAGTTCTTGTCAATCTCGAAGCCGGCGTTTACTCCGTACAAATTGATATCATTATCGATCGCGACGCTATTTTCAGTGATCTTGGAATAAATAATATCAAGCACCAAAGGATCGAAATTCAAAGTTGCCCTGATCGCGTCAAACGCTTTGCTGCTGCTTAAATCATCCAAGGAATCAGGTAAACCATGCTTATCGGTAGTACCATGTCCATCACCAATACCATTGGTTGTAGAGTCACCGATTATCAAACCATTACCGAATTTCATTTCCTGACGGCCGATGCTTAACGTTAAATGAGGATTCAAGAATTCTTTTAACGTAACATACGCCAAGTCCAGGTCGATCTCGGTAGTATTGGCAACCGTAGTTGTTCCTGCGGCATTAAGCTGATTTGTCGCTCCCCAAACTCTTTCGTTCAATAATCTGACTACGGTAGAGACATTATCGGTAAGGTCAGCTTCAACTTTGACCCTGACGTTTGAAATTAAGGCCGTGATCTTACGGCTGAAACCGCTCGCGGTCACACCGCCCAGATCAGGCGCTTTCAAAGCCAAATAATTTCTATCAACGCCCATTACCGTGATATCTCCGCTAACTTTCACATTCTGGACCTCTGCGAATGCAGTAAAAGCCATTCCGACTACAAACGCAAGAGCAAGTACTACGATTAAACGTTTACTCATTTGCATACCTCCTTTAAGAATAAGAATGAAGAATATAATGAACTAGGTATTTAAGGATTTACTCCTAGGGAATTACATATATAGGTATATCATTGGATTTTCCTGACTTCAGGCTTATTTTAACGTTCACCTCCTTCATGCCGTGGATTAAAGTCATCTCCAATGGTATAACACCCGAATTGTCTTATTTTTTAACATAATCGCCGATATTTGTCAAGCATTTTTTTAGTTGTTGGCGAGCTATTTTATCGGGTCTTTCATTGCTGTAGCCGCCTTAACAGGCGCTTGTGATTTCGGGCCAAAAGAAACGGTAATGGCGACCGCGCTCCCCTTAGCCGACACATTAACGATACATGTTTCTGTTTCGCGTTCAAAATTAAGCACGCGCTGTCCATATTCAATGATATTCAAAAGATTCCACTTACTCATCGCCATCTGCTCTTTATAAAAATTAACGACCAGGTCAAGGTCAGCCTTCCCCTGGTATCTTAAAACGCCGACCCGCACACCCGTGGCTTCAAAAGAATACGAATCTTTAGTGATCAACTTAAAACCCGCAGGTACCGGTATATCGCTAAAACGCATCACCGGCGCGGGCTCAAGCAAGCCTTGAGCCTTTGATGAAGGATCATTGGTGAACGAAGCGCATCCGCATAAAAAGATCAGAACCGCGATCATCACTGATACTATACCTGCATTGGGTTTCATGAGAACCTCCAACTTTTATAATTCTCTACAAAACTAATTGTTTTAGATTCCCGCTTAAAGCATGCGGGAATGACTAATTGGGGTCGCATACGGAAATGAATCTCAAGGTAACATTCGGGAATAATCAATGGATAGTATAGTGGCCCCTGATACTCAATCCATTGGTTTTAATCATTATCACCGTTTTTCTTTAATTGTCATCCCCGCGAAAGCGGGGATCTAAAAAACTGAATTGCTTTCACGATAACGCTATTTCCTGCTCTTAACTACCAGGAACTTACTCACATCTTTACTAACCGCCTCAACATCTTTACTGCTCAATCCGGCTTTTAAAGCAACCCGCATTAAAGCCGCAGGTGTAATGATATCCGATGGCTGATGGCTGTCTGTACTCAACACCATCTTCGCTCCCAATTTCAAAGCAAGCCCGGCAACATGACCATTCGTCTTGCCATGGCCGTGACGGCTGGTTATCTCCAAAAATATGCCTTTTTTTCCGGCCAGGATGACGTCTGCTTCGCTAATAAGCCCCGGATGCGCCAGGATATCAATATCCGCCTCTAACGCGGCCTTATTGGTCCCGGGCACAACCGGTTCAACACCTGTCTCTCCATGAGCAACAATGATCTTAATCCCGTTTTTTCTGGCAAGTAAGGATAACGGTTTAAATTGAGTAACAGGCACGTGGGTCAATTCCACGCCCGGTAAGACCTTAATAGGAGAATTTTTCGGCCAATGGCGGCAAAATTCAACAATAGCTTTGCTGTTCGATTCTATATTACTATAATCGGCATGATCGGTAATAGCGATAAGTTTATACCCTAACGCGCCGTAGCGTGCGGCAACTTCCGAAGGAAGTAAAACACCGTCGCTTAATAATGAATGGCAATGTAAATTGAAATTATACATAGGGATTAAAGGTAATGCCCCTGGCTGGAATCGAACCAGCCACACGCAGTTTAGGAAACTGCTGCTCTATCCTTATGAGCTACAGGGGCGACAAGGGCATTACTTAATTTTCTCCACAACCGGATATTTTAGTATTTTATTAACGCAAAAAACGGGTAGCCTTTGATCTTTTCTTTGCCTTTTAAACCGGTAAGCTCAATAAGACAGGCAACACCAATGATCTTGCCCTGAAGCTGTTTAACCAGATCTATAACTGCCTTGATCGTCCCTCCGGTAGCCAAAAGGTCATCAATGATCAAAACCCGCTCTCCCGGCTCTATGGCATCCTGATGGATTTCCAGGGTATCTGTACCATATTCTAGATCATAGGTAACTGAACTTGTTTTCCAGGGAAGCTTCCCTTTTTTACGCACCGGAACGAACCCCGCGCCCAATTTGTGCGCCAAAGCGCCCCCGAGAATAAATCCCCGGGACTCTACAGCAATGATCTTAGCGATCTTTTTAGCCTTATATTTGCGGACAAGCTCGTCGACTGCCTTTTTAAAAGCCTTTTTATCCTTCAAAAGAGTAGTAATATCACGGAATAAGATCCCCGCTTTCGGAAAATCAGGGATATCGCGGATAGCAGCCTTAAGTTCCATATTTCCACTCCTTCTCCTGTTGTTTGATAAAACTACGCAGCTTCTTTAATGCTTCTTCCTCGATCTGGCGGATACGCTCCCGGGAAAGCCCCAGCTTCTTTGCCACCTCTGCCAAGGTATGAGTCGTTCCGTCCATAAGCCCAAAACGGTAATCTAAGACCTTACGCTCTCTTTCAGACATCTTTCCCATAAGGTTTTCAACGCGCTCTTTGTTCAAGAAGCGCTCTACATCAGCGTTCGGCGGCGCTATGCTTTCATCCTGCACAAGGTCCATGACCGAACCATCATCATCTTCCCCGACAGGAGCTTCAAGCGAAGATGTCTTTGTCGACAACCAGAAATTTATCTCTTCCACTTTTTCTTTGGCGATCTTCATCTTCTTAGCGATCTCTTCATCCTGGGGGACGCGTTTGAGCTTCTGCGTCAACTGTTCCCTGGTCTTCTTCCATTTAGAGATCATCTCGTTCATATAAACCGGCAGGCGGATGACCTTGCCCTGCTGGCCGATAGCCCGGATAATCCCCTGGCGGATCCACCATGCGGCATATGTTGAGAAACGGAATCCCTTTTTCGGGTTGAATTTATCCACGGCTTTCATTAATCCGAGGTTGCCTTCTTCGATCAAATCCAAAAGCGGCGTTCCGAAATGGATATACCGCTTGGCAATATTAATGACCAGCCGCAGGTTGGAACGTATCATTTTCTTGCGGGCTTCGTCATTTCCTCGACGTGCTTTAGTGCCGAACTCAACTTCTTGCTGCGCGGTCAAAAGAGGGATAGTCCTTACTTCTTTAAGGTACGTTTTGAGAGATTCCATTATTTAAATCCTTAGGCTAAAGGCCGACGGCAGATCCCGCCCTGAACCATACGGTCCAAAGCGGGATGTGCCGGTGACATTGAACTATTTCTTCTTTGAAACTTTATCTTTTAAAACAACCTGAGCTGCCGCCAATTTAGCGATAGGGACCCTAAAAGGCGAACAACTCACATAATCCATACCGATACGATGGCAGAACTCCACCGATCGCGGCTCACCGCCGTGTTCACCGCAAATACCCACTTCAAGGGCTTTATTGGTTGAACGGCCGCGCTGAATGCCGATCTTGATCAATTCCCCGACACCCACCTGGTCGATCGTCTGGAACGGATCTTCAGGAAGGATGCCTTTCTTGACATATTCGGGTAAAAATCCGCCGATATCATCACGGGAAAACCCAAAGCTCATCTGGGTAAGGTCATTGGTCCCGAAGGAAAAGAACTGCGCGACCGTAGCCAGCTTATCCGCTACCAATGCCGCGCGGGGGATCTCGATCATCGTCCCGAACATATGCTTGATCTTTTTGATATTATATTTCTTCAAGACATCCGCGTATACTTTCTTTGCCAAGGCTAACTGATCTTCCAACTCTTTAACGTCGCAAACCACGGGGATCATGATCTCAGGATAAGGCTTTTTCCCTTCTTTCATAAGCTCCGCAGCTGCTTCAAAGATGGCCTGGATCTGCATAGCGCTTACCTCTGGATACGTCACCCCTAACCGGACACCACGGTGCCCCATCATGGGATTTGATTCATGTAAAGCGTCAGCGCGCTTGGAAAGTTCAGCCAAAGTTACATTCAAATCCTTTGCTAACTGTTCCAGTTTGCTTTGTTCACGCGGCACGAACTCATGCAACGGAGGATCAAGGAGCCGGAAAACAACCGGAAACCCGTCCATAGCGGCAAGAGTACCCTTAATATCCTTTTTAACATACGGGAACAGTTCGTTGACCGCTTTCTGTCTCTCTTCTTCCGTCTTGGACATGATCATTTTACGTAAGATAAACAGCGCCTCATCAGAACCTTTACCGTAAAACATATGTTCGGTCCTGAACAACCCGATACCTTCAGCGCCAAACTGCCTGGCTTTCCGGGCATCATCAGGAGTATCAGCATTGGTACGGATCCCCAGTTTCTTAATGGCTCCGCAAATATTAAGGAATTCAGTCAAGAGCTTGTTTTCTTCACTGGCATCCATCATCGCCAATTCTCCGGCATAGACGTTACCTTTGGTCCCATTGAGAGTAACCCAATCGCCTTCCTTTAAAACTTTACCGTCAATAAGCATTTCTTTCTTGTTGTGTTCAACATGAATGGCGCTGCAGCCGACAATACAGCATTTACCCCATCCACGAGCGACCAATGCCGCATGTGAAGTCATCCCGCCCCGGGCAGTAAGAATCGCCTGCGCGGCACGCATACCTTCAACATCTTCGGGGTTAGTCTCTTCACGCACAAGGATGACCTTTTTGCCGTGTTTTGCCCACTCAACAGCATCATGCGATGAGAAAACGATCTGGCCTTTTGCTCCACCCGGGCCTGCCGGTAAGCCTTTGGCTAACGGTTTTTGGGTCAATTCTACTTTCGGGTCAATGATCGGATGCAATAATTCATCCAATTGAGAAGGTGTTACTCTCATCACCGCTTCTTCTTTGGTAATGAGCTTTTCTTTAACCATATCAACCGCCATACGTACTGCCGCGGGGCCGTTACGTTTTCCGACACGGCACTGTAACATGAAAAGACGGCCTTTTTCGATAGTAAACTCAATATCCTGCATATCGCGATAGTGCTTTTCCAGGCGGCCGCGGAACGAGGCAAGCTCTTTGTAAAGCGCCGGCATGGATCTTTCCATCGTGACCAGGTCTTTATTATGGTCGGATTTAGAAACTTCATTGACCGGTGCGGGGGTGCGTATACCGGCAACAACGTCCTCACCCTGCGCATTGATCAAATATTCACCGTAGAAATAATTCTCGCCATTACCCGGATTACGGGAAAAGGCAACGCCGGTCGCAGAATCATCGCCCATATTGCCGAACACCATGGTCTGGACATTGACCGCTGTTCCCCACTCATCGGGAATATTTTCGATACGGCGATAGCTGATAGCGCGCTTGCCGTTCCAGGAAGAAAACACCGCGCTGATCCCTCCCCACAACTGCTGTTTGGGGTCATCGGGAAACTCTTTCTTCAAGACTTCCTTGATCTTGGCTTTAAACATGCTGCAAAGCTTCATCAGGTCTTCAGCGGTTAGATCAGTATCAATGGCATACCCTTTTTCTTTTTTGAGCGCCGCCATGATCCGTTCCAGCTGCTTACGGATACCTTCATCATCTTTCGGTTCGATACCGGCGGCCTTTTCCATAACAACGTCAGAATACATCATGATCAATCGGCGATACGCATCATAGACAAAACGGTCGTTGCCGCCGCTTTGCCTTATCAATCCGGGAATGGTCTTTTCAGTCAAACCGACATTTAAGACCGTTTCCATCATCCCGGGCATTGACCGGCGGGCTCCCGAGCGCACAGAGACCAAAAGCGGATTCTCCGTGTCTCCGAATTTTCTGCCCATTAATTTTTCCACTTTCACGAGCGCTGTCTCAACCTGCTCCGATAAACCAGCAGGATATTTCTTTTTATTCTGGTAATAATACATACAAACTTCAGTGGTGATGGTAAATCCCGGAGGAACAGGCAATTTCAAGTCCTTATGGCCTGCCATTTCCGCTAAATTCGCACCCTTTCCACCGAGCAGATTTTTCATGCTTTCATTACCGTCTGCCTTACCTCCGCCGAAACTAAAAACATACTTCTTTGCCATTGCTTTTAAAACCCTCCTTTTTCGTTATATTCGTTAATATCGTTAATTTCGTTATTGCCGTTAGTTTCATAAAAACCGCATAGAATCGAACAATTATCGATCCAAACGATTAAACGAAAATAACGACACTAACGATACTAACGAAATTAACGATATTAACGCAGTTTATCTATTAAATATTGTTTTAACGCATCGACGCTGACGCGCTCCTGCAACATCGTATCCCTGTCTCTGACCGTAACCTGATTGTCTTCAAGGGAAGCCACATCAACCGTAACGCAATACAAAGTCCCTACTTCATCCTGACGCCGGTATAATTTTCCGATCGCCCCCGTATCATCGTAGGTCGCGACCATGGTTCTCTTTAGATCCAAAGCGAGTCTTTTCGCTAATTCAACTATTTCCGGCCGGTTCTTTAATAAAGGGAACACCGCGACCTTGGTCGGCGCTAATTCTTTATGCAGCTTCAAAACTACGCGCGAGCCATCCTTGACCTGCTCTTCATTATAAGCATCGATCAAAAACGCCAGAATGCTCCGGTCAATACCTCCGGAAGGCTCGATAATATACGGATAGAATCTTTCTTTCGCGGCATCATCGAAAAACGAAAGGTCCTTGCCGCTATATTGCGCATGCTGACGCAGGTCAAAATCAGTGCGGTTGGCGATCCCCTCCAATTCCGACCAGCCAAACGGGAAATTATATTCAATATCAGTGCATGCTTTGGCGTAATGCGCCAGTTCATCGCCGGCATGCGCCCGCTTCCTTAAGTTCTCTTCTTTGATCCCTAATTTTTTATACCAGGAAAAACGCTCTGAGACCCAATATTCATAGAACTTATCCGCGTCCGCGGGCCGCACAAAATACTCGATCTCCATCTGTTCGAATTCCCTCGTCCGAAAGGTGAAATTACCGGGAGTGATCTCATTACGAAATGATTTACCGACCTGGGCCATGCCAAAGGGCAGCTTGGGATGGCGGGAATCCATGATATTCAGGAAATTAACAAACATCCCTTGCGCGGTTTCAGGGCGCATATAAATGGCATTCGAAGCATCTTCAACCGGGCCCTGATGGGTCTTGAACATCAGGTTGAATTGCCTGCTTTCCGTGAGCTCACCTCCGCACTCCGGGCATTTTTCCTTATTTTTCAAGTCCTCTACCTTAAAACGCTTCTTACAGGATTTACAGTCGCTTTTTAGATCAAAAAAGTTCTTGGTATGGCCTGAAGCCTCCCAAACCTTCGGATGCATCAAAATCGCGGCGTCCAAGCCATAAATATCATAGCGTTCATGAACATTGGTTTTCCACCAGAAGCGCTTGACATTATTCTTCAATTCGATGCCGAACGGCCCATAATCCCAGGTATTAGCCAATCCTCCGTAAATATCGGAAGAAGGAAAAATAAACCCGCGGCGCTTGCATAAAGAAACTATTTTATCCATTAAATCAGCCATAACTTATTAGTTTTATCCTAAATTGCCTCGATTGTCAATAGTTTTATAGGCTATCGATGAACGCTCCATAGTGCCATCGAAGAGTCTTTCCCCTGTGTCATTACGAAGAACCGTACCCCCTGTGTCATTGCGAGGAGCCCGCCAATGCTTCTATGGCGAGCGACGAAGCAATCCTTTAAAAGACTGCTTCGCCCCTTCGGGGCTCGCAGTGACACGAAAGCTTTCACCCCGCGCTAATCGCACCCAGCATACCGATGAGCTGGAGTGCTGAAGCACCGAGGACCGATAACCGGAACATCATCCCAGCTTCTTTAACTCCTCTTCCTTTATGGTAAAACTGTACTGCGGAGAAGGAAACGTCCCCTCAATAACCTCTTTTTTGTATTCCTGGACCGCTTTTGTTATTACAGCGGAAATATCGGCATATTTTTTCACAAATTTCGGGGTATAGCGCTCAAAAAGGCCCAACAGATCATAGGTAACCAAAACCTGGCCGTCACATAATACTCCGGCCCCGATACTAATTGTGGGGATCTTGACTTTTTGTGTTATCATACCGGCAATTTTATCAGGGACACATTCAAGCACGATAGCAAAACACCCGGCATCGGCAAGCGCGGATGCCTGTTGCAGCAGTCTTTGAGCACTTTCAGCGTCTTTTCCCTGTACTTTAAATCCTCCCAGCTTATCCGCAGTCTGAGGGGTCAAGCCGATATGCCCCATCACCGCGATACCGGATTTAAGAATCGTCCCGGTAACCTCTAAACAACGGTCAAACCACTCCAGCTTCACCGCGTCAGCGCCTGCTTCATCAATAAACCGGCGCGCATTGGAAAGAGCGTTCTCCGGCTTAAGCTGATAAGACTCAAAAGGCATATCCCCCACAACCAATGCCTGTTTTACCGCGCGGCTGACTGCCTTGGTATGATGCAGCATCTCAATCATCCCTACCTGTGTTGTTGAATCAAGCCCCAGGACCACATTAGCCAGGGAATCTCCCACTAAAATAATATCTATGCCGGCTCTGTCGATCAAAGAAGCCAAAGGATAATCATACGCGGTAAGCATGGTGATCTTGCGTTTGCCTTTAAGAGATAGAATATCTTGAACGTTTATTTTTTTCATTTACTGTACAAATTGAGCGACTAACAACGCGATAGAAAGCCCGATCATGGCTATCACCGTAGCGATAGCAAAGAAATTATAGATCTTTGAATTAGTATACTTACCCATCAAACGTTTATTATTTACCAACAGGAGCATAAAGATCAAAACAAACGGCAGGAGCAAACCGTTGGTTGCCTGAGAGATCAACATGATCGGTATAAGTTTAACACCCGGCAATAAGATCACCGCCGCGCCGATAATTATAATAGCGGTATAAAGAGAATAAAATTGCGGCGCTTCGCGGAACCGGCGGTTAACCCCTACCTCCCACCCCATACCTTCGCACACCGAATACGCGGTTGATAACGGAAGGATACAGGCAGAGAAGATCGAGGCGTTCAAGAGCCCGAACGCGAATAAATAAAAACAGTATTCACCCGCAAAAGGCTTCAGCGCCAATGCCGCGTCTTTAGCTGTCTCTATCCGTATACCATGCTTGAAGAGCGTATTCGCGCAGACAATAACGATAAAAATAGCGATTATATTGACCACAAAAGACCCCACCACGACATCGAGCTTGCTGTACTTATAATTTTTAAGCTTGATATCCTTTTCCACGACTGACGCCTGCTGGTAAAACTGCATCCACGGGGCAATGGTCGTGCCAATGACACCCATAAGCATTAAGAGATACGTTTTATCAAAACGGAATTCCGGCTTAATGGAGCTGGTAAAAACCTCGTTCCAATCCGGTTTCGACAAAAATCCGGATATTACGTAACAAACATAAAATAAGCAGGCGAACAAAAAGACTTTTTCCACTGATTTATAGGTACCTTTTACGATCAGCCACCAGACAAATAATGCTGCCCCGCTTACCATAAGATATTTATTGACCCCCAGCAGTTCCGCGCTGGCGGCAATACCGGCGAATTCAGAAATAGTATTGAAAATATTCGACAAGATAAGGACAACCATCGCGTAAAAAGTAATCTTAACGCCAAACTCCTCCCTGATCAGATCTGCCAAGCCCTTTCCCGTAACTACCGCCATCCGGCTGCACATCTCCTGGATGATCACCAGCGCTATGATGATCGGGATAAAAGACCACATGAGGGAATAGCCGAAATGCGCGCCGGCTACAGAATACGTCGTGATCCCGCCGGCGTCGTTATCGACATTAGCCGTGATCATCCCCGGCCCCATAATGGAAAAGAAGATCAAGATCTCAGCCCAGAATTTTTTAATCTTTTTGCTCATAACGTCGTTTTAGCCTTGATTTTATTAAGCCTGCGCCAGGCGATCGCGATAACCTGGCTTAAGATGTCGTCAACGGTGATTATACCCTGTAAACAGTTATTCTCATCAACCACAGGGATCGCGTTATATTTATATTTCTCCATGCGATAAGCAACTTCTTTAACGCTGCTGTCTAAATGCACGCAATACGTTTTGGGAAAAGCGGCATTCTGAATAGGCTCCTGCGGCTGGGCTAACAGAAGCCTTCTAAAGCTGGTTGATCCGATCAAATGATTGAGATCATCCACGATATAGACAAACTGCGCGGGTTCAACTTTAAAAACACGTTCTTTGATCTGTTTTAAAACGGTTTCAATGGCTGTATCTTTGGGAAACGAAATATATTCCGCGACCATCAAACCTCCCGCGGAATCGCTGGAATATCCCAATAACTGCGATAATTTCTTGGCTTGCTTGCTTTCCATCAGGTTCAAAAACCGTTCGGAGGCATCTTTCGGTAATTGCTCCAGGATATCGGTGGCTTCATCCGAAGGGATACTGTTCAAGATATCCACGATCTCCTTCGGGTCTAATTCTTCGATCAAGGATTTCTGGGCTTTCGCGTCGATATTCATGAATATCTTCGCTTTATTCTTCAGGTCGAGCGACTTAAAAAGGACGGTCTGGTGCTGCATATCAAGGTCAAGGAAGATCTCTCCCAGGTCGGCGGCAGGGATATTATTGAATTGTTTCTGAGGGACGTTGATCTTGATGGTCATACTGACAGGATTAACCGATAAAGGCTGGATATTTTTCCAGGTGATCAGATGCTCATTTTCTAAATACGGAGCTTTACCGTTAATAAGGCGCACGAGAAAATCCACGAAGCGTTCAAATCCTAAACGGCGCAATAATCCCCGCAAACTAATATCAACGTGAGCGATCATCAAGGATTGCTCCACCTCCAAAAGATGGATATCGTTGATCCGGACAACTTTATGATTATAGGTATCAACAACCTGCTGGTCAAGGATATCACGGCGCAGGGTCAACGCTTCCTTATTATTGTGTTTTTCTTTAAAGATCAGCCTTGTTTTATCGATCTTTAAGGTCACTTCTTTTTCATCGACCTCCTGAATATCAACCCAATCAACTATCGCGTACCTGCGGTTGATAAATCCGGCGCGAATGATCAGCTGCGCGGATTGCGGGTAAACTTCGCTGGGCTTGACAATAACATCATATAACTCTCCGGTTAGTTCGCCGTTCTTATCGATGACCGGCCTATCCATAAGCTGAGAAAAATAAATAAACATTTTCCTGGCTTTATCATTAACCGTATTTACCGTTTCCTGTTTTCCAAACATAGCCGGTTGAGCTCTCGTTACCGCAGGCCTTCGCGGGCTTCAATGACCTTGATCTTTACACCGGGAAACTCACTCACCAATGCTTCCCCTTTTTGCTTTCCTAAAACAAATATCGCCGTTGAAAGAGCGTCGGCGGTCAAACCATCATCGGCAATGACCGTCACCGAGACAACCCTTGAATCAGAAGGGTATCCGGTCCTTGGGTCCATGATATGCGCGTACCGCAGGTTGTCTTGAATAAAATACTGTTCGTAATCGCCGGAAGTAGATACCGCTTTATTTTTCAGCGTGAATTCCGCGATAAAGCTTTCTTGGCGAGGGTCCCGTACGGCGATACGCCAGGGCTCACCGGATTTATCCCCTAAGCAGTAAATTTGACCGCCGGCATTGATCAAACAACTCTTGATACCCGCTTCTTTTAATGCCTGCACGGCGCGATCAACCGCGTATCCTTTGGCAATAGCTCCGACGTCTATTTTCATCCCGGAAAGCTTGAATTTTACCACATTATCATCCAAATTAAAAATGATTTTTTCAGCTCCAATGAAGCCTAAAGCTTTTTCTATTTCTTCTTTGGCAGGTAAACGGTATTTTTTATCGGTAAAACCCCATACATCCATAAGAGGGCCGACGGTTATATCAAAAGCGCCCACGCTTTTTTCCCAGAAAAAATGAGCTTTTTGCAGCACATACATCGTCTGAGGATCTACCCGCCATTCTCCACGCTCATTTAATTCGGAAATATCGCTGCCTTTCTTGTATTTACTCAACAAATCCTCGATCTTGCGTATCGCTTCAAACGCAAGAGCAGGCGCCCGCTTATCGGGAGAAATGACATCAACGAACGTCCCCATCAAGACGCGCCTATCCCGATAAAGCTCTTGATCCTGGCAGCCGGAAAGAAAATTAAGATTCAAAAACAAAAAAGTAAAAGTTATTAATAACAAATTATTCAGTTTATTATTCATCGTTGTTGGGTTATACCGTTAATTTTAAAGTCTAAAATCTAAAATTCAAAGGAAAATTAAAGGTCTAAGGCTTAATTTTAAAATTTCCTACCTGCCGGCAGGCAGGGACCTTTAATCTTTGGATTTCCTTTGTTCTTTTAACTTTAGCCTTTAGACTTACCGGTCTCATTTCTCATCAGACTATTTGCTTTTTTTAATGCCTTTTAAAAGCTTATCCAACGGCAGCGTATTCAGCACGTCTTTTCGCCTCAGCCAACCCCTGCGGGCAACGCAGACGCCATAACGCATATCATCCAAGTGTTCAAGTGAGTGCGCGTCCGTATCTATAGAAAACCGCACCCCTTTTTCCAAGGCATACCGGCAATTGATATCGTTGAGATCAAGCCGGTCCGGGAATGAATTGACCTCAAGGGCGGTATTCGTTTCCCGGGCGACACGGCAAATCTCAACGAAGTCTATATCATAGGGGTCACGCTGCCCTTTCAGTTTGCCTGTCGGGTGGGCTATAATATGCACATATTTATTCTGACAGGCCTTTATAATCCTCCGGGTAAGCCTTTCTTTTGATTGCTTAAACCCGGTGTGGACCGCCGCGATGACAATATCAAATTCCCGCAAGGTTTCAGGGCCATAATCCAATTCTCCGTCGGAATCGATATCAACCTCCGCGCCGAACAAAACCGTAAACCCCTTAAGGCCTTTATTGGCCTTTTTGATCTGCGCCTTCTTTTTCTTTACCGCCGCGCGGTCCAGTCCCCGGGCAATTTTCAGGCTCCCGGAGTGATCGGTAATAGCCACATACGAATACCCTTTTCTGACACACGCCCGGATGATCTGCTCAACACTATCGCGCCCATCGGACCAATGAGAGTGGACATGGAAATCACCGATGATATCCTTTTCTTCAATAAGCCGGGGTAAAAGAGCTTTCCCTGCCAGTTCTATCTCACCCGTATCTTCACGCAATTCAGGCTCGATATACGCAAGCCCCAGGAGCGAAAATATCTGCGCTTCAGTGCCGCCGCCGATAAAACGCTCCCCCTTAAAAACTCCGTATTCATTGATCTTCAAACCTTTTTTTATCGCAAGCTGCCTGATCTTAATATTAAAATTCTTTGAACCGGTAAAATACAAAAGCGCGGCCCCATACGAGCTTCCGTCGACCACCCTGCAATCCACCTGAATATCATCGCTGGTGCGTATTGACGACTTCGTCTTGCCTTGAGCTAAGATCTCCTTGACCTGCGGCAAGGAAACAAACGCATCCATGACCTTCTCAGGTTTATCTGAAACCATCAGGATATCGATATCGCGGACCGTTTCCTTCCTCCGGCGCAGGCTCCCCCCCACGGAAAGCAACGTTATTTCCGGCAAGCCTTTTAAAACCCCGACAAAGCTGTCAGCGACATTATCGGCCTCTGCCAGGGACATCCTCTCCCGCCCGCGCTTTAAGACCTCAATTCCTCTCTTGATATTCTCAATTGTTCTCTCTTTAATGCCGGAAATCGCTTGGAGCTTATTTTTCACTATCGCTGCTTCCAGATCGGCGATCCCGCGAACACCTGCCTGCTCAAATAAAAGCTTAGCTGTTTTTGCGCCGACCGAGGGAATATTCAACAGGTCGAGCATTCCCGGGGGGATCGTCCTCTTGAGTTCTTCAAAGAACCCTGATTTCCCCGTTGAGGCGATTTCCTTGATCTTAGCCGACAGATCCGGTCCGATACCGGGTATTTCGTTAAGGCGGCCTTCAGAAATAAGCAGTTGTATATCCTCTGCCAGGGATTCAATATTCCCTGCCGCGCGATCATAGGCGCGGACACGGAACCTATTCTCCCCCTTGATTTCGAGGATTTGAGCAATACCGCGGAATATTCGAACGATAAGCGTATTGATCATATGAACTATCGCAGTTTGATAAAAGATAAATCGGATACGTTAAGGCTAAAAATTAAAGTCTAAAGAACAAAGGAAATCCAAAGATTAAAGGTTCCTGCCTGCCGGCAGGTAGGAAATTTTAAAATTAAGCCTGAGACCTTTAATTTTCCTTTGAATTTTAGACTTTAGACTTTAAGATTAACGGTATGAACTAACAAAGATGTTTAATAATTAGAGAGCTACCGGATAGCTGGCTTCAATAGTTTTGATCAAATCCACCAGCATCGTATTTACCGGAACAGAAATACTTAATTCCTGTCCGAAGCGCACAATTACACCGTTAATAAAATCGATCTCAGTGCGCTGTTTGCGTAAAACATCTTGCAGCATAGAAGAAATATTCCCCGAGGTAGCCTCGCAGACAGCTTCAACCTTGGCTAAGGGGTCATCATAGATCAATTTGATCCTTTTTCGTTTGGCAATTTTGACTGCTTCCGTCACCGCTTCGATCAAGATCCTGCGGCTACCCTCAAATTCAATAAGAGCGCCGTTATGCAGATGGGTAAGAGCGCTCAACGCGTTGATACCGGCATTAATGACTAATTTTGACCATAACAGGCTTTTAATATCACGGGAAACTTTTGTTTCAAAACCGGCTTTATTGAAAAGTTCGCGGATAGAACGCATCGCGACAGGGATCTTTCCGTCGATAAGCCCCAGTACCGTCTCACCCTTACCCGCGTATTTTATGCGGCCGGGCGCAAGTAAGATCGCTCCAAGATGAGTAACCCCCCCGATGACCTTGTCTGAGCCGACTGCCTCTGCCAACACTTCGATATTCCCGATGCCATTTTGCAAAGTCAGGACCAAAGTATCATTTCCCACTAAAGGCTTTGCCTGCGCGATCGCTGCTTTAGTATCGTAGGATTTCACGCAAACCAGCACGAGATCAACTATCCCGATATCACCCGGATCGGCAGTGACGTTAAGCTTTGCCTGCCAGCTTCCCGAGGCACCATCGACGCTGATACCCTGTTTATTAATAAGGCTTGCGCGCTCTTTATGTTTATCCAAAAGCCAGATCTCTTCTTTTGATTTAGAAAGATGAGCCGCGAACAAACATCCCATTGCTCCTGGTCCGATAACAGCTATTTTCATCTTTACACCTTTGCCCCTCCTGCGCTCATCGACTCCTCATGTCCCGGTAGAGCTGACGGTGGGCTTCGCTTTTAACTTATATCTCTACCTTACCACCATGGCTATCCAGACGCAACAAAAAAATCAGTTCTAAAACCCTTAAGCGGCAGGTATGCCTACCTCCGGGCGTAACGCCGGTTGCAGCCGGGTAACAGGCGCATAATGATCCTGCGCGAGCTTATTAAGGACTTTCTGGGATTTAAGTTCCTTTTCCAAATGAAAGTTCAGGAATGAATTTAAGACCAGTTCAAGCTCTTTTTTGATCTCCTGGTTCATGCCCAACTTCAGGTTATGCCTGAAATCATTGCGCTCGATGTGCAGGATCGTAGCGATAGTCCCGCGAAAGATCGCCCGGGCGTGAATGTCCCGGCCGAAGCAGCTTCCGCACAAAAGTCCTCCGAGGCTCAGGCTGAATTTCGAAAGTTCAAAATTCTTTTTGGAGCACACAACACAACAATCCAAATGCGGCTTAAAACCGGAAAGAGAAAGTATCTTTATCTTGAATATGGTCATTACCCGCTCCGGATTGGAAGTGACCGCCAACTCCCTCAAAGTTGTCAATACCAATTCAAAGACATCCGTATTTATGTCTTCCTGCTCCATAACGGCATGCACGATCTCTACCGCCATGCTCGCCATGCTGATTTTGGCGATATCGGAACGGATCCCGCTGAAATTATCCCGGTTATCGCACTGGCTGACCAAATGCACCGGAGTATTTCTTTTACGGTAAAATTCGATCTCATTAATAGAAAAACGCTCGACCGTGCTGGCAAATTTACGAGGGTCGGTCCGGATACCTTTTAAGATACCGGTTATTTTACCGAATTCTTTTGTAAAGAAATTAACAATGATGGAAGTTTCCCTGACATCATACCGGTTGAGGACTATAGCGTTGGCTTTATGTATAGGCATGTATTAGGTATTACGCGTAATATTCAATTCCTTGAGCAAAAGTTTCTCACGTTTACGCATCAAGGCTCTCTCTTTCGAACAAAGGTCATCGTATCCAAGTACATGCAAGATACCATGAATAAGATAAAGATACAATTCATATAAAAGCGAGGTCTTAAAAACCGCTGATTGAGCAGCTGCCCGGTCCGTAGAAATAAAAATATCGGCCAGGATCCCTTCCCCGCGGCTTGAATCAAAGGCGATCACGTCAGTAGGACAATCCTCTCCCAGATACCGGAGATTCAATGCTTGGATCTTCTTATCGGTGACAAAAAAAAATGAGAGCGCCGCTTTTTTTTCAACACCTTCCCGCTGAAAGACCTTAAAAGCAATTTCCTTTATTTTATCAGGGTCCAAAGGGACCGTTTTCTGGAGGTTCTTGATAGCGATCGTAAGGCAAAAAAGATTGTTATTTGCTGCCGGGAGGACTGCGGATCTACGCGCGCGGCTCTTGTTTTTCATCGGGATAATTGACACGGGTATGATAAATACCGCTTAAGATACGGATAAATACCGAAGCGATTCTTTCCAGGTCTTTGAGTGTAAGATCGCATTCATCGAATTGTCCGTCGATAAACTTATTATTAATGATCTTATGGACCATATCCTTGATGGTGTCGTTTGCGGGGTCTTTGAGGGTGCGCATCGCTGCTTCCACTGAATCCGCCAACATGACTATGGCGATCTCCTTCGTGTTCGGCTTGGGGCCCGGATATCGAAAACCTTCCTGCGCTACTTCCTGGTCTTCTTCCACATTTTCCAAAGCCCTCCGGTAAAAATAATACACCAGGCTATTGCCGTGGTGAGAAAGGATAAAATCGATCAACCGGGGGTTCAAACGGTATTTCTGAGCCATCTCAACGCCGTCTTTCACATGGTTCATGATCACTAACTTGCTCATAGACGGCGATAAAGTATCGTGCTTATTACCCGTTAAACTCTGGTTTTCGCTGAAATATTCCGGCTTCTGCAATTTACCGACATCATGGTAATATGCCCCGATACGAGCCAGAAGCGCGTTAGCCCCGACAACCGTACAGCCTGCCTCTGAAAGGTTGCCTACGATAAGGCTATGATGATAGGTGCCGGGAGCCTCCAGCATCAAACGGTTTAACAACGGATGGTTGAAATCCGCCAGCTCTAAAAGGCTGATATTGGTGATCGTGCCGAAAAGATATTCAAAGATCGGCAAGATCCCCAGTACGATAATACCGCAGGAAAACCCGTTCAAGAACAGGATAATATAGCGTTTGGAATCGAAAAAATAAAAATTATCGACGAAAAACAATAAAACTAACTGCACAAGCCCCACAATGAAACCCGCGCGCAGGATCGTGACGCGTTTGCGGGCGCCGCATACCAGTAAACTCGAAGACATCCCGCTGATAAGAAAAAGTATCCCCAAATAAAAATTATTTCCCGCAACGATAGCAACGGTAAGGGCGGTTGCCGCCGTCAATAACAAAGAAACGATCAGTTCATTAAAAAGGATCGTCGCCAGCATCGGGACCGCGCAAAAAGGTATATAAAAGACCGGCACTCCCTGCTGGAGCATGATATAGCTGGCAACAAAGATCAGCACAAAAAGAAACGCCAGATTAATGAATTTATAGGTAGACTGATTAATATCACGGTACAGAGCCTTGAGGTAAATAACAATAAGCAACAGGAATAACGGCAGGATCAGGTCGATCTGCAGGATATGGCAGAGATAAAATCCCGCAAAGACCCAGAGGCAATACCAGATACAGTTCCGTAAAGACGCTGAGATCTCCAGTTTATGAGGGAGCAAAGAGTTAATTTTATTTAACACGGTTTGATTTTTCATACGCTTCGATTATTTTCTGCACCAGCTCATGCCTGACGACATCTGAACCGGAGAAATAGATGAACGAAATACCTTCAATATTGCGCAATATATCCTGGGCCTGTAAAAGCCCTACCGGCTTTCCGTCAGGAAGGTCGCTTTGCGTGACATCCCCGGTGATCACGACCTTAGAATCAAATCCAAGCCTGGTCAAGAACATTTTCATTTGTTCGGCGGTAGCATTCTGCGCTTCATCCAGGATGATAAAAGCGTCGTTTAAGGTGCGCCCCCGCATATAGGCAAGCGGCGCAACTTCAATAATACCGGTCTCGATATATTTTTCAATACGGTCGGCTTCCATCATATCATACAGCGCGTCATATAACGGCCGCAGGTAAGGGGATATTTTCTCTGAGATATCTCCCGGTAAAAAACCGAGGGACTCCCCCGCTTCTATTGCCGGGCGTGTCAGAATGATCCTGCGGACATCCTGGTTCTTTAACGCCTCCACCGCGCTCGACATAGCCAAATACGTCTTACCGGTACCCGCCGGCCCGATGCCAAAAACAATGTCATTCTTAAGGATCGCCTCAACATATTCACGCTGCCCCTTGGTCTTAGGCTCGATCTGCTTGACCTTGGACTTGCGTAAGAATGCCATCGGTGCATCCTGAACATCAACAGGAGAAGATTTCCTTTGAGAGAAATCATTGATCAGATAATGCACATCAAAAGCGCTGATGCCTTCTTCCCCCTGACGCAGCCGGGTCAAGATATGCTCTATTATACCCGCGGCTTTGTTTACATTAGACTGTGTGCCGCTCACTTTAAGATGCTCGCCCCGCAAATGGACCTTGACATGAAAGCGCTTCTCAATGGTCTTGATATGCTCATCACGCGGCCCGAGAAGTAATTGGGCTTCGCGGGTAGTTTGCAAAACAATTGTTTTATCCATAATCAATCGCGAAAAAAACGCGTTATTTTAATTTCTCTTTTGTTTCCGGCAGTCTTTCAAGAGGGATATTGATCGTTCTTCCGGGATAAATATTATTAGGGGTTTTGAGCACATTTTTATTTGCTTCAAAGATCTTCATCCACTTCTTGGTAGTCCCGAAGAACTTATTTGAGATCTTCTGAAGCGTATCCCCCTTCTGCACGGTGTATTTTTCATACGTAACCGCTCCCTGCGGACCACTCATCACTTCCCGGGATGAACTTTCACCGGCAGGAGTAACTGCCTCAGGAGCCTGCTCAGGAAGAGAAGCTTTTTTCGCCGGACGCCTGATACGCTCAAATTTCAACGGAGAATGCAACTCTATTTCGACCACGCGCGTCGGACGGGTGGCTTTTCTTTCAATAATTTCATCCGCGGGAGGTTTCCCCGTTAAATACCCCCGGTTGCCTGCATTCAGGTCCTGATCAACCCGGTCTTTATTGACCGGATAGGTCCTGACAACACACCCGGAAAATAATAACGCTGAACAGGCGACTGAGAACGTCGCGATGAGAACTTTTTTCATTTCTTCCTCCTTGTTAACGTAAACGAATTGTTAGATCGACCGTCGTTATCCCTTAAAAGATTACTTATTAGCTTTTTTAATTAATAACCCTAATTCTTTTAACTGCCGTTCATCTACCTCTGAAGGCGCGCTCGTCAAAGGGCAAAATGCCTTCTGGGTCTTCGGAAAAGCGATCACTTCGCGGATACTATCCACTCCGGCAAGTACCGTCAAAAGCCTGTCTAACCCGAAAGCGACCCCGCCGTGCGGCGGCGCGCCAAACCGGAATGCCTCCAAAAGAAAACCAAAACGCCGGCGGGCTTCTTCCGGCTGAATACCGATAAGTTTAAATATCCGCTCCTGCAACTCAGGATTATGGATCCTGATCGACCCCGAACCCATCTCATTGCCGTTCAATACCAGGTCATATGAACGCGATTTCACTTTATCCGGGCTCTGCTCCAGGATCGAGAGATCTTCTACAGCAGGAGAAGTAAACGGGTGATGTTCGCTTTCCCATCGGTTTTCCTCCTGGTTATATTTAAAAAGCGGAAAATCAACGACCCAGACAAAAGCAAAATCCGTATTGAGCTCTTTACGCAGATCGGGCTTATCGCTGTGGTATTTGCTTTGCGCATCGGCATAGGTGATCCGGGGAAACGGGATAGGCAGCTCAATACCTTTGATCTCCTTAAAAATGAGCTGCATGACCTTTTCGCTGAGTGAAAAGATATCCTCTTCATTCACGAAAGACATTTCAATATCTAACTGGGTAAATTCCGGCTGCCGGTCAGCGCGCAGGTCTTCATCCCTGAAACATTTCGCTATCTGGTAATATTTTTCAATACCGGCGACCATCAAGATCTGTTTGAACAACTGGGGAGACTGCGGCAAAGCGTAGAATTCCCCGGGATTGACCCGTGACGGCACCAGGTAATCGCGCGCCCCTTCAGGGGTAGATTTGGTCAAAATAGGCGTTTCACATTCTATAAAATCCTGCTGGTTTAAGAATGACCGGATAACCTGATAGATCTTATGCCGCATAATAAAATTATTGAAAACATTTTTTCTTCTCAAATCGATATAGCGGTATTTAAGCCGCATTTCTTCGGTAATATCGAGGTCTTCCCTGACTTCAAAAGGAGGCGTCAGCGAAGAATTAAGTATCTCCATCTCAAGGGCGATGATCTCGACCTCGCCGGTCGCCAGCTTCGGATTAATAGTCCCTTTCGGCCGATTATTGACTTTCCCTTTGACCTTAACGACAAATTCGCTCCTGAGATCATGGGCTAACGTATACGCATCTCCTGATTCCTTAGGGATAAAAACTATCTGCGTCAGGCCGTAACGGTCGCGCAGGTCAATAAAGATCAATTTACCGTGGTCGCGGCGGCTGTCCACCCAACCGCATACCGTTACTTCTTTACCAACATCACTCACATTCAATTGCCCGCAGGTGTGTGTCCTTAACATGATACAATCTCCGCTCTTTAAATCAGTTCCTTCAAAGATTCAACTATACGGTCAAGAGCTACCTCTTTTTGCTCACCCAGCACCATATCTTTCATCATGACCGTGTTCTTTTGCAATTCATTATCACCCAGGATCAAAACGTATTTTGCCTTCAGATCGTCAGCCTTACGCATCGCGGCTTTAACCGATTTATTCTCAAAATCGGTGTCCGCGGGTATCCCCGCATCCCTCAAGCGTTGCAATAATAAAAGCCCCCGCGATTTAGCCTGTTCACCTAAGGTTATCAAATACGCCAGTTTTTGGCGTACTGCTTCATCCTGGACCGGCGCAACCATCAAAAGCCGCTCAATACCAAAGGCGAACCCGATAGCGCCGCACGCCTCTCCTCCGAGGTCACTGATCAGATTATCGTACCGGCCGCCGGCGCCAAGGGCGTTCTGCTGGCCTCCCAAGCCGCCATGAATGATCTCAAATACCGTACGCGTGTAATAATCTAATCCGCGGACCAAAAAATAAGAAAGTTCATACTTTATCTTTAAATTATCAAGGCCGGCTTTTACTCTCTCAAAATGCTCTTTACATTCCTGGCAGAGATGCTTATCGCTAATACCTAATTCCTTCACCATCTCCTGACAAGCCTGATTTTTACAATCCAAAATGCGTAACACATTACGATTAAAACGATTATTACAATCAGGACAAAGGTTCCCCAGCTTATCTTGAAAGCCTTCCCGTAAAAGGGCGGCTAATTTCTTTTTATCTTCAGGGCACCCTAAGCTATTAACAACAATAGTATAATCTTTTATGCTTAATTTCTTGAGCAATGCCTCAGCCAACGCGATAACTTCAATATCAGCAGCCACATCCTGAGAACCGATCACTTCACAACCTAATTGATGAAACTGCCGCAACCTTCCTTTTTGAGGCCGTTCCATACGAAACATAGGGCCAAGGTAATAAAACTTGGCAAAACGGCTTACTTTATCCAGGTTATTCTCAATATAGGCGCGCACGATAGAAGCAGTTGCTTCGGGCCGGAGGGCATAAACATCCCCCCCGCCTGCTGACGGCTCAAGGGACGAAGAATGTATCAGAAACATTTGTTTCTGAACTATTTCTGTAGCTTCCCCTAAAGAACGGTTAAACAAAACCGCGTCTTCTACTAAAGGAGGCCTGATCTCTTTGTAGTTATAAACAGCGAAAATATTCCTGCTGGTCTCTTCTAATTTTTGCCAAGGAAATACCTGGTCAGGTAGGATATCTTTTGTCCCAGGGACTCTTTTAAACATGTGGATTGCGTAAAAACGTTATGGAATAATACAGGAACTCATTGGCGCCTTTCTCGATCCAACCTATTTCATCAGTATGCCACGCAATAGATTAGACCAAGAAATAACGTAAGTTCGCATTATTCCTTATGTTAAATCTTATTTGACCTTTTGTTTCATTTCTAAACCGGACTTAAACACAACTACTTTTCTGGGAGGAACAGGTACAACTTCCCCGGTCCGAGGGTTTCTTCCTGTGCGGCTTTTTCTTTCTTTTATCTTGAAAACGCCGAAATTACGCAGCTCGATCTTTTCTCCTCTGATCAATGCTTCGACGATACAGTCAAACGTTTTTTGAACGACTCTTTTAACATCCGTCTGTTTTAAATTCGTTTCATCAGACACTTTTAAAATAATATCTTTCTTTGTCATCAATCACCTCCTTAATAGGCTTTGTTTATTTATTTCCGGGAAAATCTACTCGCAACTATAATATCATCAAAATGTTACGAATTTAAATATACCATAAAATCAGGATTAGGTCAACAAAAAAATTAGATTATTCCCCTTAAAGCGCTATGGTGAGTTTTTCGGCTCCCAGCAAGTCTTCTATATCCCTGATCAAGCTCTCTGACGGGGCAACAAACAAATTTTCACCCACCAACAGCTGTATCCGGGACTTGACAGGCGTATCTAAGTGCAGGTATACGGGTGTTTTACCGGGGGATGCGGCCAACAATTGCTTGAGGCTCTCAAAAAGAGTATCTCTAATGCCGGAAATATTAATATTTAACGCGGTAATCAGCTTATATATCTCATCTATTGGAAATAAATCATTTACAATAATTTTCGGAGACTCTTCCTTCAAATTTACTTTACCGCTCACCAATACAACGCTGTTAGGCTGAATATACCGGGATACCTTTTGAAAGGCGCTTGGGAAAACAAGCACTTCAACGGCGGCATGTAAATCTTCCACTTTCAATATGGCCATCTTTTCCTGTTTTTGACGGGTTATCGTATGCTTTATCTTGGCGATCAAACCGACAATCTTAACCATATCCTGGTCCTTATGCTTTATCAGGTCACTGATCACCGAAGAAGTAAAACGGTTTAAAACGCGGGAATACCGCGCCAAAGGATGCCCGGTAACGTAAAAGCCGAGCATATCTTTCTCAAAAGACAATAACTGTGTTTCTGACCACTCTTTAATGGATACCTCATCTACAAAATCATTCTTAAAAACATGTTTATCATCTTCCTGTCCGCCGTCGAAAAATGACAACTGCCCCTTCATCCGGTCTTTTGCCGTGCGGGAAGTAAATTCCATTATCTTATCTAAAGAAGCGAACATCTGCGCGCGGGCCATCCCGAACTGATCAAATGCCCCGCACTTAATGAGGCTCTCCAGGACTTTACGGTTAACCAGCCTCAAATCGATACGCTGGCAAAGCTCAAAAAGAGATGTAAACGGCCCTGTCTGGTTACGAGAGAAGATGACCGATTCAATCGCGCCGCGGCCTACATTCTTGACCGCTAAAAGCCCAAATCTGATCTTATTATTTCCTTGAACCTTAAATAAAGCTCCGCTCTCATTGATATCGGGAGGCAGAACCTCGATCTTCATGCGCTGGGCTTCAGAAACATATTCGACGATCTTATCGGTATTATCCCGTTCAGAAGTTAAAAGCGCGGTCATAAATTCAACCGGGTAATTCGCTTTGAGATAAGCGGTCCTGTAGGAAATAATGGCATAAGCCGCGCTATGGCTGCGGTTAAAGCCATAACCGGAGAAATATTCGATATTATCGAATATTTTAGAGGCAACAGATTCTTTTATGCCGTTTTTAATACAACCGGTGATAAAATTCTTACGCTGCTGCTCCATGACTTCGGGGTTTTTCTTACTCATCGCCCGCCGCAAAAGGTCAGCCTGCGCCAAAGGAAATCCCGCTAATGCAGAAGCGATCTGCATGATCTGCTCCTGATATACCATAATGCCATAGGTATCTTTCAGGATGGGCTCCATACTCTTATGGTCATACCTTATCGGGACCTGCTTTTTCTTGCGTTGAATGAAATCAGTGAGCATGCCTGAGCCCATGGGGCCCGGGCGGTAAAGCGCCAAAAGGGCGATCAGGTCCTCAAAACGCTCAGGTTCGAGCTTACGCAGAAGATCACGCATCCCTGAAGATTCCAACTGAAAAACCCCCATCGTCTGCGCCGCGGCGAATAACTTATACGTCGCCGGATCATCGAGCGGCACCTTCTTCATGTCGATATCTTTATGCTGGGTTTCCTTGATTAATTTTAACGTCTGGTCAATCACCGTTAATGTCCTCAAGCCCAGGAAATCGACCTTTAAGAGCCCGATCTTCTCCAGGATCGCCATACCATAACCGCTGGTTATCTGGTCTTCCTGCGTTTTAAACAACGGCATATAATTATTCAACGGCCGGTCGGCGATAACAACCCCGGCAGCATGGATAGAGGCATGGCGATTAAGGCCTTCCAGCGATAAAGCAGTGTCGATTAAATTCGTTATTTGAGGGTCGGTTTTATAAAGATTCTTCAGTTCCGGCTCGCTTTCGAGCGCGTCTTTAAGGGTCGTACCCGGGTCAGGAGGGATTAATTTAGCGATACGGTCAACATCGGCATAGCTTATGCCCATGACCCGGCCTACATCCCTGACAACAGCGCGGGCCTGCATAGTCCCGAAGGTAATGATCTGGGAAACATTTTCCTGGCCGTATTTCTTAGTGACATAATCAATGACCTCCTGCCTTCGTTCATAACAAAAATCAATGTCGATATCCGGCAGCCCTTTTCTTTCAGGATTCAAGAAGCGCTCAAACAGCAAGTTGTACGTGAGCGGGTCGATATCCGTTATGCCTAAAAGATAACTCACCAGGCTTCCCGCAGCCGAGCCCCTTCCCGGTCCGACGGGTATTTTATTACTCTTGGCGTAATGAATGAAATCCCAGACAATAAGAAAATAACTGGTAAATCCCATGCTCTTGATGATCTTGAGCTCATGGGCTAAACGGTTACGGATCACATCGGTAACTTCAAGATATTTCTCCTGCAAGCCCTTTTTGCAGAGCTCTTCCAGAAAATCATCTTTATTCTGGCCTTCAGGGAGCGTGTATTTAGGAAGGTGCACTTTTTTAAAATCAAGTTCGAGATTGCAGCGCCGGGCGATCTCCAGAGAATTGGCGAGCGCTTCGGGAACGTCCTTAAACCGCTCCTTCATTTCCTGGGGCGATTTAAAATAAAATTCTTCCGTCTGAAAACGCATCCGCTTAGGGTCATCGAGAGTAGTCTGGGTCTGGATGCACAGGAGCGCCTCATGGCTCTTGGAATGGCTTTTTTGCAGGTAATGCACGTCATTGGTCGCTACCAGCGGGATATGCAATTCTTTGGATATCCGTATCAAACCGTCATTAACGGTCTTCTGCTGCTCTATCGAGTTTTCTTGAAGCTCCAGATAAAAATTATCTTTACCGAATATACGCAAAAACTCATCTGCCGCCTTTAACGCGTCGTTATAGCGGCGCTGGAGCACTAAAGAAGGGATCTCCCCCTTAAGGCAGGCGGACAAAGCGATCAGCCCGTCTTTATGCGAAACAAGCACTTCCTTATCGATACGGGGCCGGTAATAGAACCCTTCCAAGAACCCAATAGAAACCAGCTTCATCAGATTCTGATACCCCGTTTCATCTTTTGCTAAAAGGATCAAATGATTCGCCGCGTCCTCTATCCCTCCTGATGTTTTATCAAGGCGGCTTTTCGGCGCGACATAAACCTCTGCGCCGATGATCGGCTTGATCCCCGCTTTTTGCGCCTCCATATAAAATTCGATCGCGCCGAACATATTACCATGATCGGTGATCGCCAGGGAATCCATTTTATATTGGGCTGCTAATTTAAGGATATCTGATATTCGACAAGCTCCGTCAAGCAGGCTGTATTGGGTATGAAGGTGTAAATGGACAAATTCGGAGTGGGGCATTGTGTGAGAATACAACTAGAAGGCTTACAGGTCTATAATCGATGGTCGATAGTCTATGGTTACCGGTCAATAGACTATCGACTATGAACTATGGACTATCGACCCGTCAATCTTTAATACAAACTATTCCCATTCAATCGTGGCCGGGGGCTTGGATGTTATGTCGTAAACAACTCGATTGACACCTTTGACTTCATTGATAACACGGTTGGAGATCCGTTCCATGACTTCATACGGGATCTTTGCCCAATCTGCGGTCATTCCATCGATACTGGTGACACAGCGAAGCACAATGGTATTTTCATAGGTACGTTCATCACCCATAACGCCTACGCTCTTTATCGGTAAAAGCACGGCAAATGACTGCCATATCTGATTATACAAATTTGCTTTCCTGATCTCATCAACAACACGGCTGTCAACTTCACGCAGGATCTTAAGGCTGGGTTCAGTGACTTCTCCAATAATACGGATCGCCAATCCCGGGCCGGGGAACGGCTGGCGGAAAAGGATAGCCTCGGGTAATTCTAATACCCGGCCTATTTGACGGACTTCATCTTTAAATAGATCGCGCAGCGGTTCAACCAGCTTCAGCTTCATATGCTCCGGTAATCCGCCGACATTATGATGGCTTTTGATACGGCTCGAAGGAGCGCCTGTCGGAGATATCGATTCAATAACATCGGGGTACAATGTCCCCTGAGCCAGGAATTTCACGCCTTTAAACTTATCCGCCTCTTCCTCGAAAACCTTGATAAACTCCCTGCCGATGATCTTACGCTTCTCCTCAGGATCAATGACGCCTTTTAAACGGGTCAGGAATTGCTTACTACGATCGACATAATCAAGGTTCAAATGATACATGTTCCGAAAGACTTTTTTAATCTGCGCGGGCTCATCTTCACGTAACAGGCCGTTATCAATAAAAATGCAACGCACATTCTTACCGATAGCCTTATGAAGTAATAATGCCGCGACGGAAGAATCAACTCCCCCGCTTAAGCCTAACACAACTTTGTTCTTACCTACCGTTTTTTTGATAGTATCAATGCTTTCCTTGACAAACGACGACATCGTCCAACGCCCCGAACAGCCGCATATTTTAAAGAGAAAATTGCTTAAGATCTGATTTCCCTTTTCGGTATGGGTGACTTCGGGGTGGAATTGGACTCCATAAATCTTTTGTTTCCGGTTAGAAATAGCAGCGATAGGGCTGTTAAGCGTATGCGCGCTGATATGAAAGCCGGGGGGTAATTTTGTCACATAATCCCCGTGGCTTGCCCAACAGCTGAAATTACCCGGAAGGCTGCTTAAAAGGTCCCGATTATCATCAACAAAAAGCTCCGCCTTACCAAACTCACGCTCCCGGGTATGCCTGGTCTTCCCATTAAGCATCTCGGCGATCAGCTGCATACCGTAACAAATACCTAAAACAGGTATCCCCAGGCTGAAAATCTTTTTATCGGGAAGCGGGCTCTTTTTATCAACCACCGAAGCCGGGCCTCCTGAAAGAATAATCCCTTTCGGAGCAGCTTCGATGATCTGCTGTATCGAAGTATTAAAAGGAACAATACGCGAAAACACCTTGCTTTCGCGCACTCTCCGCGCGATCAATTGGGTATATTGCGAACCAAAATCTAAAATTAGAACTGTTTCTCTTCCCATAGCTATCCCTCTTGGTTTATTTTCCCATTCCTACCCGCTGACCCACTTGGAATATCTTTCCTTCTGTCTGAATAGAAGGCGCAATAATGATCTCCACGTCATGCATCTCTTTTAAATTCGCGACGCCTAATGAACCCATTGAAGTCCTGAGCGCCCCCATTAAATTCTGCGAACCATCATCGACCCGCGCGGGCCCAAAAAGTATTTCTTGTAGCGTGCCGGTAGTCCCGACTTGAATGCGGGTGCCGCGCGGCAGGTTAACGTGCGAAGTCGCCATACCCCAATGATACCCTCTCCCCGGAGCTTCTTTCGCGCGGGAAAAGCTCGAGCCGATCATGACCGCATCCGCCCCGCAGGCAAATGCTTTACAAATATCACCGCCGCGGTTCATCCCGCCGTCGGAGATAATAGAAACATATTTCCCGGTCCTTTTAAAAAAGAAATCACGGGCGGCTGAGGCATCAACCGTCGCGGTAACCTGCGGCACCCCGATACCTAAAACTCCCCTCGTGGTGCAGGCGGCCCCGGGCCCGACACCGATCAAAAGCCCTGAAGCGCCGGTTTCCATCAGGTCAAGCGTAGTCTCATACGTCACGCAATTACCAAGGATCACCGGTATTTTCATTGAATTACAAAATTTATGAAGGTCTAAGCTCTTATAGGCTTTGGCAATATGCTTCGTCGTCGTTACCGTTGACTGAACAACGAACAGGTCAGCACCCGCGGCAACCGCTAATTTAGAGAATTTCTCGGCAAACGCGGGGATACAACTGACGACCGCGGTGCCTTTTTTACTTTTGATCTCATGTATCCTTTTAGAGATCAATTTTTCTTTGATAGGTGTCGTGTAAATTGACTGGATCAATTCAGTTGCTTCCTGAGGAGAAGCTGAAGCGATCCGTTCCAGGACCTCTTCAGGCTTTTCATAGCGGGTTTGGATCCCGTCCAGGTTCAATACGGCAATACCTCCTAATTTCGACATGGCAAGCGCGAAATTAACATCAACAACCCCATCCATTGCCGCGGCTAATATCGGAATATCAAACTTCTTTCCTCCGATCTGGCAACTGGTATCAACTTCACCCGGATTAATTGTCTGAGCCCCGGGAACCAGAGCAATTTCATCAAAACCATAACACCGACGCGCCCGTTTACCAATCCCTATCCATTCTGCCATTTTGACTCCTTTAATGAATATTTATTAAGAAACCGACTTTAATCCCCGCAATGCCGCTTTTAAAACCGGCTTTTAAGCCGATAGAAGCATGAATTTCCTCAAAAACGACCTTACTCCTTACTGGTTTTACCTTAACTTACGGTATTCCAATAAGTTAAAAATTTTAAGTTAAAAAATATTTTACAATATATTTAGTATTTTGTCAATACTTATTGTGGAAGGCGAAAAAAGAGGTTACCCCATTTCATTTTGCAATACTTTTAAAAACACATTAACAATTGCGGGGTCAAATTGGGTTCCCGCTCCTTCCTTTATGATCTTGATAGCTTCTTCCTTCGAGAAAGCTTTTCGATACGGGCGGTCTGAGGTCAGCGCCTGATAAACGTCGGCAAGAGCGATGATCCGCGCGCCAATAGGGATATCTTCTCCTTTTAATCCGTTAGGATACCCCTTTCCATCCCAACGCTCGTGATGATACAGGATATACGGGATCAACCCATGAAGGAATTGGATCGGACGAATAATATCCACCCCTATCCGGGGATGGCGCTTAATCTCTTCAAATTCATCTTCGGAAAGCTTGGAATTCTTTAACAATATCTTATCACTTATACCGATCTTGCCTAAATCATGCAGGATAGAAGCCTGCTTGATACGCTCAATTTCATTCTTTGACAGAGAGAGCGCCCGCGCCAATTCGGTGGCATAATAAACGGTCCGCTCCACATGTTCACCGGTATAATGGTCTTTTAATTCAAGGGTTTTGGCAAACGCAAGAACTGCTTCTATCAAACTCTGATTAGCCTCTTTGGTAAGTTTATCGATCTTGTCCCGCAAGAAGCCCACATCAGAGCTGCTTTCCTGCTTCTCACCGCTGGATTTATCTTTTTGGATATCCAAAGAAGTAAAAACGTTATTTCCACCGCTCTGTTTTACCTTGCTTAAGATCTGTTCGGTCAGTTCGATCAACTCCATGCCGACCAAAACCCTGTTTTCCGGATATGAGGCAACCGCAATGCTCAATTTTAATTTAACCACGGTCCGCTTATTGCCGAAATTATACAAATTAAACGCATCCAAAATACGCTGCGATAGATTAAACGCGGCACTGCGGTCCAGCCCGGGAGAAACAACCACGAACTCCTCCCCGCTGAAACGGACCACGATATCATAATCCCTGAGCATCTTCCTGAGCTGCTGGGCGAGCTGCTTTAAGACCAGGTCTCCGAATTGGTGGCCATAGACTTCATTGATAGACTTAAAATAATCTATATCCAGCATCATCACGGATAAAGGAGTGCCGTTCCTCCTGGCGCGTTCAAATTCCGGGTCAATGATCTCTAACAGGTAGCGATGGTTAAAAAGCCCGGTTTGAGGGTCACGTAAAACCAGTTGCTTTAACCTTTTATTCGTCATCAGCAGCTCTTGATTCAACTGTTCTACTTTTTTATCCTTCTTTTTGTGCTCGGTAATATCCCTGACGACCGTGATCACCCGGACCACCGTATTTCCCTCAAAAACAGGTATCTTTCTTGTTTCGGTAACAATCTCGCGTTCCCCTACCTTATTAGATTCCTCGGTCACCACGACTTTACCGGAACTAAAAGCTTTCTGGTACTCAACGCGCACCGTGTCGGTTAAGAACCAGAAGATCTCGAAAAGCTTCCTCCCGACCACTTCAGTTTCCAATCCCAGGGCCTCGTTAAATTTCTTGAACGCGGTATTAAATAAAACGATCCTATAATCCTTGTCAATTACATGGATCGCTTCTCCCATCGCGTCGATCATCGCGTGATACTGCGATTCAGATTCTTTCAATGCCTCCACCACGCGTTTGCGGACCGTGATATCTTCTACCGTCTCAAAAACATAGAGGGTCTTTCCTTTATCATCTTTTACCGGAGTAGCGATAATTTTATAGATACGGTCATTGACGCACACGGCCGTCTCCGCGGAATGGGTCTGCCCGGTTTTCAAGGCTTTGAGCACAGGGCAATTATCGCACGGTTTATTTCTTGAAGGAGCAAAGAAAGATTTATAGCATGTCGGTTTTTTATTATAATCGATCTTAGTAAACCATTTTTTGAACGTCCTGTTGGACCAAATGATCTTCAGGTCGGAAGATATGATCACAATACCCATCATGACGTTATCAAGCATTATCCCGGGGATATTGTGAGCCGCTATATCGGAAAATGTTTTAGGGATCTTTAGAGAAGGCATTGCACGGCCGGCCGCGGATACGCCGGTTTTCTTCTTTATATTTTTGCGTTGCGCCATTTTAAAGAAACCTTTGTTTATTTTAGGGAAACAAAACCTAAAATAACACTCCATCGACAAAGATACATTGAATACTAAATGATTTAGCACTATACCATACTAATAAAAAAAAGTCAATTTAAGAATTAATGTAACTATCTTTAAGGGCAGGACTTAGAGAAATGGTAATCGGCGTTCGGTGGTAGGTTAACAGAAATTTAGTCACCGATAACCGATTACCGAAAATCGCTAACCGATAGCGGCGAATACTTGAACTTTATCAGGTCCCCTACCTTCAGTTTATGCTTCTTGGCAAAGCCTGATACAACCTCGACCACATAGCGCGCTTTCGCATCGGGGCGGATTATTTCACAGGGTTCCTGCATGCAGGGATGCACATCTTCTTTAATATCCACGATCCTTTTATCGGAATTAACCCAGATCATATCCAAAGAAATGCGCATATTTTTCATCCAGAAATTATACACTTCTTCCTGAGGAAAAACAAAAAGCATCCCTTCTTTTTCCAAAAGCGATTCTCTAAACATTAATCCGAGCGACCTTTTCTCAAAAGTATCGCATACCTGGGCCCGGACACAATAATCGGAAAAACAGACTTTGGTTATTGCCTGGGAACGCGCGCAACCGGAGAGCAGCGATACTGCTAAGATCATTAAAGAAAGGAATTGAGTAAGCATACAAATGTGGGGCGGGTTAGTTGAAAATCAAGATATCAGATTCACGTAAAGTTTAAAAATCAAAGGTTAAATAACAAAGGAAGCCTCAAGGTTAAAGGCTAAATATTAAAAGAGAAAAGTTACAATGCCTCAATTTAAAATTACCTGTCTGCCGACAGGCAGGAACCTTTAATCTTTAATCTTCCTTTGTTATTTATACTTTAGACTTAAATCAGTACTATATTGGAATAATTAGTATTCTTTCTCATGCGCCAGGCTCATGTCCAAAAACGCGCGCAATCTTCTCGAACGGGTAGGATGGCGTAATTTCTTCAAGACCTTTGCTTCAATCTGCCGGATCCTTTCGCGGGTGACCTTAAAAATATTGCCGACCTCTTCCAAAGTGCGCGGGCAGCCGTCATTAATGCCAAAGCGTAAAACCAGGATCTTTCGTTCCTTATCTGAAAGTGTGTCGAGGATACTGTCCATTTCTTCTTTAAGCATCGCCCGCACCGCAGTATTTGCCGGAGAAGTCGCCCGTTTATCCTGGATAAAATCGCCGAAATTAGTATCGCCTTCATCGCCGATAGGCATCTGCAGCGATATGGGTTTTTGCGCGAATTTCAATATAGCTTTAACCTTATCCTGGGACAAGCGCATCTTATAGGCGATCTCTTCGGGACGGGGTTCCCGGTCGTTTTCCTGCAGGAATATACGGGAGAAACGGATAATTTTATTAATGGTCTCGGTCATATGCACCGGGATACGGATCGTACGCGCCTGATCGGCAATAGCACGCGTGATCGCCTGGCGTATCCACCACGTAGCATAGGTCGAGAATTTATAGCCGCGCTTATACTCAAATTTCTCAACTGCCCTCATCAAACCGATATTGCCTTCCTGGATCAGGTCAAGGAACGACAATCCACGATTATTGTATTTTTTCGCGATACTCACAACTAAGCGCAAATTCGCCTCCACCAACCGCTCCTTGGCATAATTAAATTTCATATGCGTATAACGGATGATCTTAAGCTGCTCTTTGATCTTAGCGTACGGCTCGGCAAACATTTTGGTGATCTGGCGTTTATTGGCCAAATTCTTATGTTTATGGCGCTCCAGGCTATCGAACTCTTTGACCAATTTATTCAGTTTTTGCACAACCGTTTCAACAACTGAAGTCGTAAAGTTAAACTGCATCAGAAAATTATTTGTTTTCTCACTGCTGCGGCTGCGGCTGATACGCGCGGCAATCCGCTTAAACCGTAAGATAACCGATTTCTGGCTTGTGGTAATCTCCCCTTTAATGACTTCTTCCAGGTTGAGCCGGCCCTCGCAGATTTCTTTAACGATAGCCAATATTTCATTATGGGCAAAGCGTGTCACAAACACCGCCCGCATAAACCTTTCTTCGGCCTCTTCGATCTTTTTAGCCAAAGCGATTTCCGCGTCCCGGGACAAAAGCGGGATAGAGCCCATTTGTTTGAGATACATTTTTACCGGGTCATCAAGCGGGAAAAATTGCTCTTCAGTCTTTATCTGTTCGGTCAGGATATCTTCCTTGATCTGTTGGGGCGCGTTCTTTTCCGCTTCATGCGCCTCCTCGCTTTCCACGACCTGTATATCCTCGTTACCCAAAAGATCAAAAAGCTGATCGATCTCTTCAGACGAAGATATGCCTTCAGGGAGCAGGTCATTGACCTCATCATACGTCAGATAACCCTTACGCCTTCCTAATGCCAGTATCTTATCGACAATTTCCTTGCTGTAGGTTTTCTTTTTCATAGTATCGATTACCTCTTCTGGATTAAATGTTGAAATTCACGCATTAATTTTTGGATCTGGGCCTCATTGCCTGAATTTTGCGCCGCTTTTATTTCCTTCTGTAAACAGTGCCTGCGGGAAACAAGCCGTTTCATTTTGAGACGCTGTATACAATCGTTTACGACTTTTTCTTTATCCTGCTGGAGGACTTCAGGCATACAACTTGACTCGCAAACCAGCCGGGTGATCTCTTCATCCTTGAGTTGGTTCACCAAGGACTTCGGTTCAATAGTTTTACCGTCGAGGGTAAGGGAAAATAACAAGCCCATGATAGAGGCGGCATGTTCATTCTGGAAGTCTTCAATTTCAATGCAATCCCTGACCCTTTCAATCAACGTTGTTTCTTCCAGCAATAACTGTATTAAAAGTTTTTCTGTCGGCGGCAGCGGCTGCGTTTTCTGAGAGCGGGATCCGGCTGCCTGGCCTCCTGAGACAGGCCGCTCTTCTTTTATTTTCCTGAGCTCCAAAAGTAAAGATTCTTCCAAAACATCCAATTCCTGAGAAAGCTTCTTTATATACTCAGACTTAACGATCTCATTCTTACACTTGTGGATCGTAGCGAGCATTTCCGCGGAAATCCTCGCCTTACTTTCAACTTCAGTCCGGGGATAGCGGCTTTTAAGCATCCGCATCTTATAGTCGAATATATTCTCGGCATCCGTGATCTTTGACTGAAAATCAGGTGCCCCAAACTTACGCACAAAAGAATCAGGGTCATACCCTTGCGGGAGGCTGACAACCTTTACGTGCATATCTTCTTCAATAAGCAGGTCCAAAGACCGCAGTGTTGCCATCTCACCTGCCAGGTCACCGTCATAAACCATCACGATATTGCGGGTGTAGCGTTTTATCAGCCTGACCTGTTCATCGGTAAGCGCGGTCCCTAATGAAGCCACAATATTCCGCACGCCATGCTGATAAGGCATCATAAAATCCAGGTATCCTTCTACTACCACGGCACAATCCTGCTTACGAATGGCTTCACGGGATAAGGACAATCCGTACAAATTCCTTCCTTTGACATAAAGAGGAGTCTCAGGGGAATTCATATACTTTGGAGAATCATCTTCCTTAAGCTTATTTTCCGTCCCGGGAAGTAAACGCGCTCCAAAAGCGATAACATTATCTTTTATATCAAAGATAGGCACGATGACCCTGTTACGGAACCGGTCATAATACCCTGAACCCGATTGGCGCGGCAGGATGAGGCCTGCCTTTTCCATAAGAGATAGGCTGATACCATGCGAACGTAAATGGCTCAAGAGCGCGTCCCAGGAATCCAGTGCCAGGCCGACCTTAAAGGCCTTGAGGGATTCATCGGTAATGCCTCTTTTGAGCAAATATTCTTTTGCTTTCTTTCCCGATGAGGCCTCCAGGTTTTTTTCATAAAAAGCAAGAGCCAAGCCGTTAATTTTATACAGCTGCGCGTTAAGGCTGGCATGCAAGGGGTCCTGTTTTTGTTTTTCAGGTAAAACGATACCCGCTTTCTGAGCGAGTATCTCAACAGCCTCTAAGAACTCCAGCCTTTCATACTGCACCAGGAAATTAAACGCATTCCCCCCGGCCCCGCAGCCAAAACAATGATATATCTGCTTATCGACCGATACTACAAACGATGGTGTTTTCTCATGATGAAAGGGGCATATCCCTTTAAAATTCCTGCCGGCCCGCTTCAAAGGGATGGAACTGCCGATCAACTCAACAATATCTGTCCGGCTTAATATTGTATCTAAAACCGTTTCGGGAATATGTCCGGCCATAGTTATTATGGGAAACTATTAGAGTCACATGACACAAATAAAGCGCACACAGATTACTTGTTCCTTTTGACCCGTGTAAAACCTGAGCACTCAAGAATAGAGAACGAAAAGTCTTTCTGAAGCTTATCAAAAAGCAAATTCAAACCTAACGTATCAGAAGAGATGTGCCCGGCAATCACCACATTCAGGTCAACATCTTTTACTTTCCTGAAATGCTCCTCACTTAAATGCATTGACACAATCGTCCGAACGCCGGTTTTGTATAATTTATCGTATACATCTTTATGTCCCTCGGTCCCGCCGGTCATTTCAAGAAAGATCTTCCCTGCCGGACGCTTCGGACTGCCTAAGATTATTTTCGGGCCCGCCAGCCTGCGCGTTGCCTGTTCATACTCCGGTATCCCATTCAAAATATCAAGGATATCCGATACGACCTTCGGCTTACGCGTACGGAACAATTTTTCCAGATATGCGGACACATGATTATCCGCAGGAGTATGCACACAGAGAAACGGGATATCAAGCAAACGGGCAGCATCAACCGCGCGCATATGATTCGCAGGCAAAATGCGCCTTGCAACTTCACGTTTTCGTTCTTCAAGGAGCCCCTGAGCTACGCTCGCGGGAACACCCGCTTTTACCAATAGATCAACCTGCAGCTGCATTACCTCATAAAGCCCGGCAAACGCAAGGCCTTCAGGATGATGAGAAACAACCAGGTCTATACCCTGGCTCCTGCGCAACCTGTCAGCCAATAAGATTTCAGGCGCTTCAATATCGATCCCCAGAAGGATTTTGCTGACCTGGCTATGGGGGCTGCCGTAGAGTATCGCGGTATCGGAATATGACTTTATACGGGATTTATCTTTCCGGGGGTCGCTTGCTATGCCGTGTTTTAAGATACTTTGGTAAAGCTTAGATAATTCCATAGCTTATTTCTTTTCCGGCTCCTGGACCTCTAATACCGTTTCATTAAATTTTTCGTGTGTCATGAATTTCGACATAAAGCCGTGCCAAAACCAGCGGTATGTTGAAGAAGCCGCCGTATATAACGGTCTCCCGGAATATGAGTTTACGGCGCTCGTCTTTAAATAAGCGACCGTTGATATTAAAAGACCGAACGACACAAGGCTCGTCAAGAAAAATGCCCTGATAATACTGACGACAAAACCTCCCCATTTGTTCAACTGGGGGACAGCTTCCATCTTCAGGTACCGGCTCAGTAATTCACGGATACCGACAAAGAATAAATAACTTAAAGAAGACAACAGTACAAAAACAATAAAATCCAGGAATTCTTTCGGGAGGACTTTTAAGTTGACGCGCGCGGCAAGAAAATCTGATATGATCGTGTAATAATGCAAAGATACATAAATCGCAAGTATAGTTCCCATGGATTTAAAGAGCGCGGTAAAAAAGCCGTTCTTTAAACCAATATAACAAAACCTCAAGAAAATCAGGATAAAGACTATATCTACCCAGTTAAATTGCCTGACGGTATCGAATATCATAATTATTTTAAAATACGATTTATGGATAAATGAAGAAGCAATTGAAAGCGTTTTCAATATCACCGGAATTTTTTCAAGTATACCACACAAAAGAACTCTTGTCAACCTTATTGCTGTATTCTAACCGCTTTGAAACATTAGAGTTACACACAAAGAGCGTCTTTCTTGCAAGCAGTGGTTCCCGGTTATTTCAGGAAGTAAAATTGTCCTTTACCCGCACTCCGGGAAATGGACAATTTTTAAGAATGATAAAGGGCGAAGCTTAAGAATTCGCTTCGCCCTTTTATCCTGAAATCACTGCTCACTATTGCTTACGAGAGCCCGATCTTAATACATTCCTCCCATACCGCCCATTCCGCCTCCCGGAGGCATTGGTGGCATCTTTTCTTCCTTTTCAGGTTTATCAGCCACTAAAGCTTCGGTAGTAAGTAATAAAGCTGCGATACTGGAAGCGTTTTGCAACGCAGAGCGGGTCACTTTTGTCGGATCAATGATGCCTGCTTCGATCATATCGACGTAAGCATCCGCATTAACATCGTAACCGATATTGGTCTTTTCTTTTTTAATGTTCATAACCACAACAGAGCCTTCCAAACCGGCGTTACCGGTAAGTTGACGGATAGGCTCTTCAAGCGCTCTTTTAACGATATCAACGCCTACTTTTTCATCTCCTGAGAGTTTCAATGAATCCAGCGCAGGAATTGCGCGGATCAATCCTACACCGCCGCCGGGAATAATACCTTCCTCGACTGCAGCGCGCGTCGCATGGAGAGCGTCTTCCACGCGGGATTTTTTCTCTTTCATTTCGGTTTCAGTCGAAGCACCGACGTTGATGACCGCGACTCCGCCTGCAAGCTTGGCTAAGCGCTCCTGAAGTTTCTCTTTATCATAATCGGAATCGGTATCTTCTATCTGCTTACGAAGCTGCGAGATCCTGCCGTTGATCGCTGTTGTTTTACCGGCGCCTTCAACGATAGTGGTATTCTCCTTATCGATTTTCACGCGCTTTGCACGGCCGAGATCATCGATATCAACATTTTCCAATTTGATACCTAAATCTTCAGTCAAGGCCTTGCCATTGGTAACAATAGCGATATCTTCAAGCATCGCTTTTCTTCTATCGCCGTAGCCCGGGGCTTTAACGGCACAGGCGGTAAATGTCCCGCGGATCTTATTGACCACCAACGTAGCTAACGCTTCGCCTTCAACTTCTTCAGCAATGATCAAAAGCGGCTTGCCGGTGCGGGCGATCTTCTCCAATAAAGGAAGCAAATCCTTCAAAGAAGATATCTTTTTCTCATGGATCAGAATGTATGGCTCTTCTAAAACACATTCCATCCTATCGGCGTCAGTGACAAAATACGGGGACAAATACCCCTGGTCGAACTGCATTCCTTCGACTACTTCCAGGGTCGTTGCCGTTGATTTTGCCTCTTCTACGGTAATAACGCCGTCTTTGCCGACTTTTTCCATCGCTTCCGAGATCAGGTCACCGATCGTTTTATCGGAATTCGCCGCAATGGAGGCGACTTGCGCCACTTCTTTTTTGTCTTTGATCGGCTTAGAAAGCTTCTTGAGTTCATCAATGACCTTCTCAACCGCTCTTTCGATCCCGCGCTTTAATGCCATCGGATTGGCGCCTGCGGTAACGTTCTTCAAACCTTCACGGTAGATCGCTTCAGCGAGAATGGTCGCGGTCGTGGTACCGTCACCGGCGATATCTGAGGTCTTCTCCGCGACTTCTTTAACCATCTGCGCGCCCATATTCTCATAGGGATCCTCTAAATCGATCTCTTTGGCGACCGTGACACCGTCTTTGGTTATGGTCGGAGAACCGAATTTCTTATCAAGGACCACATTACGGCCTTTCGGGCCCAGGGTCACCTTTACCGCCGCAGCCAACTGCTCAACGCCGCTCAATATTTTTCTGCGGGCTTCATCCTTAAACAACAATTGTTTTGCCATTATTTCCCCCTTGTTTTATTTGATGATTGCCAGTATATCTTCTTCTCTCATGATCAAAAGCTCTTCCCCATCTTTGGTGGTGATCTCATTGCCGGAATATTTCCCGTATAATATCTTATCACCGACTTTAACTTCTAAAGCTTTCACAGAGCCATTTTCCAAGACTTTACCCTTGCCTACGGCGATAACCTCTGCCTCTTGAGGTTTTTCTTTTGCCGTATCAGGTAAAAAAATTCCCCCCTTGGTCTTAGATTCTGCCTCTAAAGGCCTTACCACGACGCGGTCTCCTAACGGTTGGATCTTCATTGCCACACCTCCTCTTGTGTTTTTATCCGTGCACCTTATTAGCACTCTTCGCTCCAGAGTGCTAATTATAAACAAATTAATTTTTTTGTCAAGTGATTTTTTATTCTGCCGTTACCGGACAGATTCGTCAATTAACGCCAGGACTTCCCCGACCTTAACAGGATCTCCCTCACTGAAAAACACCTCGGTAATCGTACCCGCTGCCGGGCTCGGGAGGTTAAAGGCGGCTTTATCAGTAGTCAATTCAACCAGGGTATCTTTTTCTTTTACCGTATCACCCGCTTTAAAGTACCAAAAAGACACGGTTGCTTTCTCGATTCCTTCTCCTAATTCCGGCAGGATCACCTGAATCATAACGACAGCCTCCTTCTTAAAAAATCTTCCGTCAACATTTGCTTTACCTGAATTATCGAAACTTCACGCTGCAACACCCCTTCCAGGGAAGTCATGGTTATATCCATGCCGCAGGGACGGATCAACGAGAAATTGGACAAGTCATCATTCTTGACATTGATCGCCAAGCCATGATAAGCGATCCACTGTTTTATAGCGATCCCTAAAGAAGCGATCTTTTGATTTCCGACCCAAACTCCGCTTGCCCCTGCTTTTCTCAGGCCTGTTACCCCAAAAGCAGCTAAAAGCGCCAACCCTGTTTCCTCAAGCAGCCGTATATAAAAGCGGATATCCTTTTTTACATGGGCGAGATTAACGATAGGATAGACCAGGAGCTGTCCGGGGCCGTGATAGGTAACATCCCCCCCGCGTTCAACATCATAGACAGCTATTCCGCGGCTTTTTAACGCAGCAGGATCTGCCAGGATATTTTCTTTTTTTGCCGACCTTCCGACGGTAATGACCGCCGGATGCTGACAAAGAATGACCCCGGCCGACAATCGGCCGCAGGCAACATCTTGAAACAGGCTTTTCTGCAATTCCCAGGCTTGCTGGTAAGCTATTACCCCTAGATCAAATAACTTAAAACTCATGATAACGCCTCTGAAATAGATTCAGAAAGCGTCGGATGAGGAAAAATAACTTTCTTTAATGCCGGGGCCGTCCATCCCGCTTCTATCGCTAAAGTAACAATGCTGATCAATTCAGTCACGCGAGGGCCTATCAAAGCCGCTCCCCGTACCTGTAAGGTCGAGCTATCTGAAATGATCTTGACAAAACCTTCAGTTTCATCAAGGATACGGGCCATTCCAGACGCCAGGAAATCAAACTTCATAACAGTAACCGGTATTCCTTCTGCCGCTGCCTGTTCTTCAGTCAAACCGACGCTGGCAATTTCCGGCTCGGTAAAAATGCAATTCGGCACACTCACCGGATTTATCTTCTTTAACTGCGGCGGCATGGCCATATTTTCCACAGCGGTCCTTCCCTGGTAAGCGGCAAAATGAGCAAGCATAAGCTTTCCCGTACAATCACCGGCCGCATAAATCGAGGGGATATTGGTCCTGCCGTAATCATCGATCACAATGCGCCCCTTTTCAACAGCTAAACCTAAACTCTCCGCGAACACTCCCGCAAAGCTTGGCTTCCTGCCGACGCAAACCAATATAACGTCAAAGGCGCTCATATCGAGCGAAGAAGCATCGGTATTAACCATGACCGTGACATTCTTTTTCTTGAAAACAGCCTCTAATTTCCGTGAGACATCGCGGTCTTCTCCCGGTAATAAACAAGCGGAAAGTTCGACTAAAGTCACCCTGCTTCCCCAGGAAGAAAACAGGCCGGCGAATTCGCATCCGATGACGCCCCCTCCGACGATAAGCAAGGCGCGGGGGACAGCGGCAAGAGAGATGATCTCATCGCTTGAAATGACCTTTGTTTTGTTAAACTTTAAATTCGCAAGCTCGACGGGCTTTGAACCGCTGGCAATAAGGATATATTTGCTTTTTATCTCCCCCCGGGCTGTTTTAACCGTATCAGAAGAAATGATCTGCGCTTCAGAGCTGATACACTCGGTCCCCTTGAGCATGAATTCCATGCCCCGGCGCAGCTGAGTGATTATCGTATCTTTTCTTTTCTGGATTTCAGGCAAACAAAGCGACGCGGACATGCCGCAATCGATACCGAATGTTTTCGCTTTTTTCACCAGGTTAAAAACTTTGGCTGATTGGATCAATGCTTTAGTCGGGATACACCCCTGATTAAGGCAGGTGCCCCCGATAAAAGAACGCTCCACCAGGACAGTTTTAAACCCCAGCTTCTTTGCGGCCATTGCGGCATTAAAACCGGCCCACCCTGCTCCGATAATCGTAAGGTCGTACATACTTTTGCCTCAAAAGGTATTTTTTAATGCGTAAGCAGTTTAATTAACTCACGGATAGATTCAGCGGATTTAAGGAAAGCCTCTTTTTCAGAGCTATTGAGGTCTAAGATATGGATCTTACCGATACCCTGCCTGCCTAATTGACAGGGGACTCCCACGCAAATACCCTTGACCCCGTATTCTCCGTCGAGGAACGCGGAAACCCCCAACAGTCGTTCTTGACCACGCGCGACCACGCGGACAATTTCCGCGATAGCCGCAGAAGGCGCAAAGAAAGCGCTCCCGCTGCCCAAAAGCGAAACGATCTCCTGGCCGCGTTTTTTGGTGCGTTCAACCAAAGCATTGACGCGTTCAACAGCCCCCAGAGTATCAAGCGTTTTACCTTTGATTTTAGTGAAACGGGAAAGCGGCATCATAGTTTCGCCATGGCTGCCGATAACGCATGGCTCGATATCGGTAACCGCTGCCCCGAATTCATGCGCAATAAGATTACTAAAACGCGAAGCATCGAGGGTCAAGCCCATACCGAAGACTTTCCTTTTATCAAAACCGGTGACCTGGAGCGCCAAATACGTCATCACATCCAAAGGATTAGTGACCACGACCACGATTGAAAAAGGCGCATATTCCTTGATCGCGCGGGAAACACTACCGACGATCTCGGCATTCTTACTGATCAGATCTTCACGGGTCATGCCGGGCTTTCTGGCAAGGCCGGCAGTGATCACGACAATATCAGAACCTTTTATATCTTCAATTAATGAACTGCCCTGAATAGTATAATGGCATCCCAGGATAGCGCGGCAATCATCAAGATCAAAAGCTTTTCCCTGAGCTGCTCCTTTCAGGATATCGATAAGCACTACTTCGCCTAAATTTTGCTCGGCAACACGCATCGCCGCAAGTGCGCCGACATTTCCTGCTCCAATGATACTTATTTTCATAATAGCTCTCTCTTAAAAAATAGTACGGTCACAGATCACAAAATAGTCCATAGTCGATAGTCCATGGTCCATAGTCTATGGACTATCGACTATGGACTATAAACCATATAATCTATAACTTCTGAATAATGGCATCGGCCATTTCTTGAGTACCTACTGCCGTGGGGTCGCTCAGATGAGGCTTTAAATCATATGTTACGGATTTACCTTCTGCCAGGATTTCCTTCACCGCATTCTCCAGGCGGTCAGCGGCTTTCTCTTCTCCTATATGGCGCAACATGAGAACACCGGAAAGGATCATTGCCGTCGGATTTACTTTATTCAATCCTTTATATTTCGGCGCTGAACCATGGACCGCCTCGAAAACAGCCAAATCTCCTCCGATATTGGCCCCGGGAGCGATACCCAATCCGCCGATCAATCCCGCGCAGAGATCTGAGATTATATCACCGTAAAGGTTAGGCAAAACCAGGACATCGTAATTCTGGGGCTTGCCGACCAACTGCATGCACATATTATCAACAATCGCTTCTTCGAAGATTATTTTCTCCGCGTATTCGGCAGCAACCGCCCTCGCCGTGCGCAGGAATAGCCCGTCGGTAAACTTCATGATATTGGCTTTATGGACAGCGGTAACTTTCTTGCGGTTATACTTTAAGGCGTATTCAAAAGCATAACGCACGATACGCTCTGAAGCTGTTTTTGAGATCGGCTTGATCGATATGCCCGAATCGGGACGGATCTTTTTCTTGCTGTATTTCTCTATTCTTTCGATAAGGTCCTTGGTTTCCGGGCGTCCTTCTTCGAATTCTATGCCGGAATACAGATCTTCGCTATTTTCCCTGACTATCACCAGATCGATATCCTTAAAGCGCGACCTGATGCCCTGATATAACTTCGCCGGCCGCACGCACGCGTATAGATCCAATGCCTGCCGTATCGCGACGTTGACCGAACGAAACCCTTCGCCGATCGGCGTAATGATCGGTCCTTTAATGGCGACTTTATTCCTGCGGATAGAATCAAGGGTTTCTTCCGGAAGCAGTGAATTATATTTTTCTATAGCATCCTGGCCGGCAAAGGCGATTTCCCAGTCGATCTTAACACCGGTAGCATCAACGCATCTTTTTGCCGCCCTGGCGACTTCCGGGCCTATTCCATCTCCTGGTATTAAAGTGATTTTATGAGTCATAGTTTAGGTTCTCGGTTTTCGGCTGCGCAGAAAGCGCGCACCGGCGCAATTCCAATCTGCGCCGGGTGTTATCGGTTCTCGGTGCTGCAGAAAGCAGCACACCCCGCGCAACTTCCAATCTGCGCGGTGGTGTTATCGGTGCTGCAGCACCCCAGCTCATCGGTATGCTGGGTGTTATCGTGAAACTTCAGGTAATTTCCCGTGCTTACGGTAATACTGAACGATCCCGCCTTCTTTCAATAATTCCTGCATAAACGCAGGTATTGGTTTAATATGCAGTTCGATATTCTTCGTCGAGTTATTGACAATACCTTTATCCAAGTCGATATTCAGGATATCGCCGGCGCTTATTTTGTCGGTGTCAGTCTCAATTAAAAGTAACCCGACATTAAAACTATTACGGAAGAAAATGCGCGCGAAGGTCTTGGCTAAGATCGCGGTGATCCCCGATTCTTTAATAACCAGCGGGGCCTGCTCGCGGGAAGACCCCATGCCGAAGTTTTCCCCTGCCACCAGGATCGATTCTCCCGGAAGGATCTTTTTGTAGAAATCAGGATCAATATCCTCCATAATATGCTTTGCCAGCTCATGGATATCGGTGATCGAAAATTTATAACGGCCGGATATGATAAAATCCGTATTAATATTGTCGCCTAATTTCAGGCTTTTTCCTTTGATCTGCATTTACAAAACCCTCTTTCGTAGAAAACAAAACACGCCATAGCACCCCAGCTCATAGGTGTGCTGGGTGCGCCCTTTCTGGGCAGAAAGCGGCGTATCCGACAATCATTTATGTCGGGGTGCGACTAGCGCCGGGTACTTTTAAACGCAGGGCGCTTGCCGTAGTATTACAGCTGACGGAATTCTTCCGTATTCTTGGCCTTAGACATAGCGAGGTCTAAAGTAATATACCCTTTTTGATACAATTCTTTCAGGGATTTATCCATCGTTCTCATGCCATACTGGCTGCCGGTCTGCATCAGCGTCGGGATCTGTTCAATTTCCTGTTCCCTGATCAAATTCCTGATACCGGGTGTGCCGACCATGATTTCAGTCGCCAGTACCCTGCCTTTTCCCGAAGCTTTCGGAAGCAAAAGCTGAGATAATACCCCCTGCAAACAGTTTGCCAACTGCAGGCGCACCTGCTGTTGTTGATACGGCGGGAACACATCGATGATCCTTTCAATGGTCTGAGGGGCATCAGGAGTATGCAACGTTGCTAAAACAAGATGGCCTGTCTCTGCCGCGGTCAAGGTAGTTGAAATAGTTTCCAGATCGCGCATTTCTCCGACGATAATAACATTCGGGTCCTGACGCAGTGTATGTTTGAGCGCGTCCGCGAAAGAATGCGTATCGGCGAAAACCTCCCGCTGTTTGATAACACACTTCTTATTGTAATGAATAAATTCAATAGGGTCCTCAATAGTGATCATCAGCGCTTCGCGCTCATTATTGATAAGTTCGATCATCGCTGCCAAGGTCGTGGTCTTACCCACGCCGGTCGGGCCGGTAACCAAAACAAGGCCGTTGGGTTTGCGGGCCAGGTCAAGAGCTACCTGCGGCAGCCCTAATTCATCGATAGACGGGATCGTAAGCGGGACACGCCGGAATGCGGCTTCAACACAACCTTTTTGTAAATGGACATTCACCCTGAAACGGTCCAGCCCCGGAAGCGCTAAAGACAGATCGAGTTCCAGGTCTTTTTCAAACATTTCTTTCTGCGGATCGGTCAAGATGCTGTAAATAAGCTTTTTTAAATTCTCCCTGGTGGCAACTGCCTGTTCGGTCCGTTGCAATTTGCCGTCTATACGTAATAATGGCGGTTCCCCTTCAGTTAAATGCAGATCTGAAGCCCCTTTCTCAACGCATAATAACAGCAATTCACGAACTTCCATATACAGCCTCCATAATTGTTGGCTTCAAGAACCAACCATACCCGACCAATAAAAAACTATAAATACTTTCTGGGGTCAGCGATCTTGCCCTCTATCGCCGAGGCGATGACCGTCGCAGGAGAAGCAAGATAGATATAAGCGTTAGGATTCCCCATCCTGCCTTTAAAATTCCTGTTCGCAGTCGAGATAACGGTCTCCCCGTCAGCGGGGATACCGTTATGCGTGCCGACACAAGGCCCGCATCCCGGCGCTACTACCACAGCGCCCGCTTTAATAAGCACCTCAATGATCCCCAGCTTGCAGGCAGCCAAATAGATGTCCCGTGATGCCGGCACAATAATACAGCGCACGCCCGGGGCGACCGATCGGGACCTAAGCAAAGAAGCCGCTATTTTTAAATCGGTAAGCCTGCCGTTAGTGCACGTACCGACAACCGCTTCTTGAATATTAACCTTCTTTAAGCGGCCAACCGGAACAACCGTATCGACGTTATGAGGCACCGCGACGAGCGGTTGAAGTTTAGAGATGTCGAATTCTATGACTTTACAGTATACCGCGTCTTGATCCGCGACGACCGGTTTTATCTTGCGCGTGCTTTTAAGGCGGTCTTTTAACCAAAGCGCGGTCTTTTGGTCATAGGGCATAAAACCGGCCTTTGCGCCCATTTCGACTACCATATTGCACATGGTAAAACGCCCGTCCATATCAAGCTTGTCGATCACCGGGCCGTAAAATTCAACCGCTTTATAGGTAGCGCCGTTTGCGCCGATAGAGCCGATCGTATGCAAAATAATATCTTTCGCGTAAATGCCTTTCGGGATCTTACCTTTTATCAAGACCTTAATAGTTTCAGGGACTTTAAACCAGTTTTTTCCTGCCGCCAAAGCGATCGATAGATCGGTTGAACCGACACCGGTGGCAAATATCCCTAAAGCCCCATACGTACATGTATGCGAGTCAGCTCCCAAGACCAGGTCTCCGGGCAGGATCTCACCTGATTCCGGGATGACCTGATGGCAAACCCCGCAGCCGATATCATACAATAACGCATCAAAATCTTCCGAGAAACCGCGCATTTTCTTATGTACCCGTGAAACACCCTCACTCGGCGAAGGAGCGCTATGGTCTATGACCATGCAGAATTTTGTCTTGAGGCGCTTTAAACCCAGTTCTTTCACCCGGTCGATAATAATAGAAGAGGTTCCATCCTGGCCGAAGGCAAAATCGATTTTACATAACGCAAGTTCTCCTGCGGATAAAACTTTCCCCGCGTGCGCGCTCAATATCTTTTCCGCTATTGTTTTTCCCATGCTCGTAATACTTTCTTTTTATATTTTTTTAACCCAGGATTCGATTTTATCCATGCCCTTTTCAATCTGCGCCATGCTCGTCGCAAAGCTGATACGGACATAATCGTCCCGGCCAAAGCTCTTACCCGGAATTAACGCGACCCCTGCTTCATCAAGCAGACGCGCGGCAAAACTTAATGAATCCAGCTTAAATGCTGAAATATCGCAAAAAATATAAAACGCCCCCTGAGGATAGCAATACGAAACCCGGGGAATGTTCTTTAAACGCTTCACCGCGTAATCACGCTTTTTCTGGAATTCCACCGCGCAAGCGGCAGAAAACTCAACCGGCATGGATAATGCCGCAACTGCCGCTTTCTGGCTGATTGAAGCGGGATTTGAGGTGGAATGGTCCTGGAAATTCGATATTGCTTCAACGATATCCCGCGGGCCGCCTAAATAACCGATCCGCCAGCCGGTCATCGAATGGCTCTTAGAAAGGCCGTTTACCGTCAATGTTAAATCATATATTTCCTGCCCGTATGACGCGATAGAGCCATGTTTAAGGCCGTCGAAAATGATCGTTTCATAGATCTCGTCAGAAATAACAAAGATCTTTTTTTCGACGCAGATCTCGCTGATCGCCCTTAATTCATCCACGCTGTAAACGCACCCCGTCGGATTAGACGGGCTATTAAGGATCAGGACCTTGGTCTGCGGCGTAATATTCTTCTCAAGGTCTTCCCGGCTCATCTTAAAGTTATTACCGGCTTGAGTTTTAATAAAACGCGGGATCCCTTCGCACAAATTGACCATTTCAGGATAGCTGACCCAGTAGGGAGAAGGAATTAATACTTCATCCTGCTTATCAACAAGGACGAAAAGCGCGTTAAAAATACTGTGCTTTGCCCCGCAGGACACTACTATCTGGCGGGGTTCATAGACAAGCCCGTTATCCCGCTTGAATTTCTCGCTAATAAGTTTTTTTAATTCCGGAATTCCGGTCGTAGGGGTATATTTGGTGAAACCACTCTTGATCGCTTCGATTGCCGAAGCTTTTACTTCATCGGGAGTGGCAAAATCAGGTTCACCGGCAGCAAAGCTGATAATATCTTTGCCTTCGGATTTGAGTTTATTTGCCTTTGAGGTAATGGCAAGAGTAGAGGATGGATTTATTTTTCTTAAACGATCAGCTAACCGCGTCTCTATTCGCATGGTCGTTATTTTCGTTTATATCGTTATTATCGTTTAGCTCGTTATTATCGTTGACGCGTTAAACGAAATTAACGGCAGTAACGAACATAACGAAATTAACGTTTATAAAGAATCTCGTTCTTTCTTAAAGATATTACGTAATCCGCCCAGGAATTTCTTTGACGGTTTCTTATCTGTTGTCGGTTTTTCCTGCGTCTTGGTTTCGGCCTGCTTATGCTCGAGTGTTTTGTCCTTCTCGGCTTCCGGCGAGGTTGTTTCTTGGACTTTGGATTCTTTCTCTTTAGATTCCTTCTTGGCCTTCTTAACCTTCTCTTTAATTTCCGTAAGTTCGAAGATCACCATCTCCGCGTTATCTCCGCGGCGCGCCCCCAACCGGATAACCCGGGTATATCCGCCGTTACGCTTATCAAAACGCTTGGCGATATCATTGAAAAGTATTTCCACCAAATGATGGTCATTGAGGATCTGAAAAGCATCCCTTCTTCCGGAAAGAGTATCGGACTTTCCCAGAGAAATAAGCTTTTCCACGAGCGGCTTTGCCGCCTTCGCTTTTTGGAGCGTTGTGGTAATACGCTGGTATACCATCATATTCCGGGCTAAACTCTGCAAGGTAGCCTTACGCCAACTGGTAAAACGATTATTTAATGATTTTGCTTTACGATGTCTCATTTTTTTATATGCAAGATACGTACTCCACGCTCAACCAAAAAGCCTGCCAATCACGCAAAGTAACTTCCTGCTCTTATCCTCTTTTTTAAAAACACCTTACTGAGGAACCGTTTATAATAAACCTATTACGCACATACAGGCGCGTACCCGTATGAACTACCCTTTCTTTAATTTCTTAGAATCTATCTGCATGCCTAACGACAATCCCATACCACCGATAAGCTGTTTGATTTCCATCAAAGACTTCTTTCCGAAATTCTTGAAAGCCAGCATTTCTTCTTCCGAGCGTTTTACTAAATCAGCGATCGTTTTAATATTGGCTTCCCGCAGGCAGTTAGAGCTGCGCACGGACAACTCAAGTTCCGAGATCGGAAGCCTTAGTTTTTCATACAGAGCGACCTCTTCTTTTGTCATTTCGGGCTCTTCCTGTTCTTCAGGCAACTGGCCGAAATTAACAAAAATATCCAAATGCCGCTGCAGGATATTAGAGGCATATAAAAGGGCATCTTTCGGGCTTATTGAACCATTAGTAAATATTTCCAGGATCAACTTATCATAATCGGTCCGCTGCCCAACGCGCGTATTTTCAACGCTAAAAATAACTTTTTTTACCGGGCTAAACAGTGAATCAATAGGAATGACCCCAACCGCCTGGTCTTCTTTCTTATTAAGCTCGCCTGAAAGATACCCCCTGCCCCGGGACACTTCCATCTCCACTGAAAAACTGGCGTCTTTTGTCAAGGTAGCGATATGCAGGTCGGGATTAATGATCTCGATGGTCTCATCGGTTTCAATATCTTTCGCCTTGATCTCTCCTTTAGTGTTTTTCTTTATATATATCAGCTTCGGTATCTTTGAGTTTGATCTCAATACTAAATTCTTAATATTTAACACCATCTCAGAAACGTCTTCCACGACACCGGGCACCGCGGCAAACTCATGCTGGACCCCATGCACCTTGATAGAAGTTACCGCGCTTCCTTCAATAGAGGAAAGCAATACACGCCGCAATGAATTGCCTAAGGTAACACCATAGCCGCGTTCAAAAGGAGCGGCAAAGAATTTCCCATAGGTATTGCTATATGAGGACTCTTCGCACTCTAATTTCTTTGGCAGTTGAAAATCTCTCCATTTTACTCCCATTCTTGCCTCCCTAAGTATATTAGTTTCCGAAAGAAACTATTATTGTCAATTATCCTGTTTATTTAGAATAGAGTTCTACGATCAACTGTTCTTCGATCGGCTGTTGAATATCCGCTTTTTCCGGCAAACGTAAGACGCTTGCCTTTAAATCCTTCGGCTCAAACGCAAGCCACGAAGGAATTGTCCGGTCTTTCGAGAGCTCCATATTATCTTTTAATTTATTCTTTGCTTTATCCTTAGCTTTAAGCTCGATCACATCATCTTTATCCACCAGGAAAGAAGGGATATTAACGCGATGCGCATTCACATAAACGAAATTGTGGCGCACGACCTGGCGCGCCTGAGCGCGGGAAGTTCCCAGGCCCAAACGGTAAATGACATTATCCAGCCTTCTCTCCAAAAGCTGCAAGAGGACCTTTCCGGTAACGCCTTTGGTCTTTGAAGCGATGTCAAAATAAATGCGGAACTGTTTTTCAAGGACCCCATAGATCCTGCGGACTTTTTGTTTTTCACGCAACTGTACGCCATAATTAGACAGCTTCATCCGGGTTTTTAACGGGCCATGCTGTCCCGGAGCGAAATTTCTTTTGGCGACACCGCATTTTTCAGTATTACACCTGTTTCCTTTGAGAAATAATTTTTCCTGCTCTCGCCGACATAATCTACATACTGCTCCAGTATACCTTGCCATGTATCTTACACTCTCCTTAATGAGGGGATCTTCCTAAAGAAGCACCTGCCCGAAAGATTACCCGAATTACCTACATTCCTTATACTCTTCGTTTCTTCTTTGCCCTGCACCCGTTATGCGGGATAGGGGTCAAATCTTTAATGATAGTCACGTTCAGGCCGGCTGCTTGCAATGCCCGTATCGCTGATTCTCTCCCGGGCCCGGGGCCTTTGACATTGACCTCTATATCTTTAATACCGATCTCTTTTGCCTTGCGCGCTGCGTCAGTCGCTGCGGTCTGAGCGGCAAACGGAGTGGAACGCTTCGAACCGCCATATCCGACGATGCCGGGAGTAGACCATACTAAAACATTGCCTTGTTTATCCGTTATCGTAATGATCGTATTATTGAAACTGGCCTGGATATGGGCAATACCGGCTGTTATACCTCTGGCTATTTTTTTCTTTTTTGCTTTTTCTGTCATTACCTTCTCCTCTAATTATTAGATAGGTTGCTCTTAAGCGCCACAAACCTCACGCACGGAGTATTAAGCGGTTTTCTTTTTGACGACCGCCATACTTCCTTTTTTCGGGCCTTTCCTGGTGCGTGAATTAGTACGCGTACGCTGCCCTCGTACCGGAAGCCCTTTTTTATGCCGCATCCCGCGATAAGACCCGATTTCGGTTAAACGCTTGATATTCTGAGAAATATCCCTGCGCAAATCACCCTCGATCTTATACGAACATTTCTGTATGGCATTAACGATACGGGCAACTTCTTCGTCGCTTAAATCTTTAGCGCGCTTCTCGGGGGCTATCTGAGCATCCTTAAGGATCAAAAGTGCAACAAATTTCCCCACGCCATATAAATATGTTAACGCTATATCTATCCTTTTTTCTTTTGGTATGTCAACACCCAGGATCCTCGGCACTTTATTTCCTCCTTTAAATTTCTGTTAAACGTCAGTGTAATCGTACACGAAGACGGTATTTATCCCTGCCTCTGTTTATGTTTCGGATTAGAGCAAATAACACGGACAACAGATTTTCGCCGCACAATTTTACATTTATCGCAGATCTTTCTGACTGACGCCTTTACTTTCACGCTCTTTTCCTCCTCACGAACCTTGATTACGGTATCATAAACATTACTGACACCTTTTACACCCTTATTTAACGCGGAAGGTAATTCTACCTTTGGTTAAATCATAGGGAGAAAGTTCCAATTTTACTTTATCGCCGGGCAATATCCGGATAAAATGCATCCTCATCTTGCCTGACACATGGGCCAATACACTATGCCCGTTTTCTAATTCTACTTTAAAAACCGCGTTCGGCAAAGCTTCCAAAACTTTACCTTCTGTCTCGATTAATTCTTCCTTTGCCATAAATAAGAGTTATCCTTTATTGAGTTAATATCTCCGGACCTGCAGGCGTAATGGCGACCGTATGCTCAAAATGAGCGGAGATCGAACCATCATTAGTCACCGCCGTCCAGCCGTTCTCGGTAACGCTGCATTCCCAGCCACCTATATTAACCATCGGCTCGATCGCAATGACCATACCTCCCTGTAAAACCGCTCCCTGGTGCGGCCTGCCGAAATTGGGGACCTCGGGTTCTTCGTGCAAATTCCTGCCGATCCCATGCCCGACAAATTGGCGGACCACGGAAAAGCCGTTGCGCTCCACATACGATTGGATCGCAGAAGAGATATCCGATAAACGATTATTCACTCTGGCTTCTTTAATGCCTTCTGTCAAAGATTTCTTCGTTACTTCGATCAACTTCTTGACCGGCGCAATAACTCTTCCCAAAGGAAGTGTAATTGCCATATCAGAAAAATATCCCTGATAATTAATGCCTAAGTCAAGGCTGATAATATCACCGCCCCTTAATTTCCGCTGCCCCGGGATCCCATGAACGATCTCATCATTAACCGAAGCACAGATAGTTGACGGATAACCTTTATATCCTTTAAACGCCGGGAGGACCTGCTCTTTATGTATCAGATCAGCAGCTAAACAATCAATTTCAGCTGTCGTCATCCCCACAGCTATCACTTCCTGAAGCCTGCGCATTATCCTCGCCAAGATCTTGCCGGCTTGGCGCATCATTTCCAGGTCTTTTTCAGACTTTAACGGAATCATTCTTTTGACGGACTAATTCAATGATCTTTTCTAACACAACCGGCGCATCATCGTCTGCGAGCACCCGTTCGAGTTTCCTGGCCTGCTGGTAATGTTCAATAAGGCTGCGAACCTCTTTCTTATAAACCGAAAGGCGGTTCTTAATAGTCTCCTCTTTATCGTCGGTCCTTTGATATAATTCCCCTTTGCAATGGTCGCAAACATTCGCGACCTTAGGAGGCATATTGCTCTTATGAAAATTGCTGCCGCATTTCCTGCAGACTAACCTTCCGGAAAGCCGCTGGATGATCACCGCCGCGCTCGTATCTAAATATACGACGAGCTTTACCTGCCGCTTAATTGATTTAAGCACTTCATCCAAGGCTTTCGCCTGGTTGATCGTACGCGGATACCCGTCAAGAATAAACCCCGGCTTTAGATCATGCTGGCCGAAGCGTTTAATAAGCATCTGGGTAACTAATTCATCCGGTACCAAGAGCCCTTTTTCCATGAAATCCTTGGCTTGTTTGCCTAAGGGAGTATTTTCAGCTACATTCTGGCGCAAAAGGTCGCCGGTAGAGATATGCGCCAAGTTTAATCGTTTTGCCAACGTCTTTGATTGAGTCCCTTTTCCCGCTCCTGGTGGCCCTAAGAGAACTATGATCATGATCTACGCCCCCTGATTTTACCCGCCTTTACAAATCCTTCGTAATGATGCGTCAATAAATGAGATTCGATCTGCTTGATCGTGTCCAACATAACGCCGACTACGATCAAAATACCGGTGCCTCCGAAAAATGATGCGACCAAATACGGCACCTTCAGCCATGCCATAATAAAATCGGGAAATATAGCGATACAGGCAATGAACATTGCCCCCGCCAGAGTGATACGCGTCATCACGTAATCTAAATATTCGGCAGTCGGCGTCCCGGGACGTATGCCGGGAATAAACCCGCCGTATTTCTTCATGTTTTCCGATATTTCAAGCGGATTAAAGATTATAGCCGTATAGAAATAACAAAAGAATATGATCAAGAGCGCGTAAATTACCGTATAAAGCAAATTCCCGCGTACTAATCCTTGAGCAAAATGCTGAAAGGTCGGATTCGGGATGAACGAAGCGATAGTCGCCGGAAAAAGGATGATCGATTGGGCGAAAATAATAGCAATGACGCCGGACTGATCTACCTTCAACGGGATATACGTCGCCTGCCCCCCGTAAATCTTTCTGCCGACGATCCTGCGGGCATATTGCACGGGGATCTTGCGATACCCTTGCGTTATCAAAACAACGGAAAAAACAACCAGCACCGCTAACGCCGCCATAATGATGAGCGTGATCGGCTGGATCTGCCGGAGCTCGGGAGAAAAAGGCGATACTAATGCAAACAACTGGTGAAGCGCGGCCGGCATGCGCGAAATGATACCCGCTGCGATAACCAGCGATATACCGTTTCCGATCCCCCGTTCCTGGATCTGTTCACCCAGCCACATAATAAATATGGTACCGGTCGTCAAAGTCAATACGGTTAAAAGCCTGAAACCTAACCCCGGAGATAAAACGATCCTTAGGCCTTCAAAACGGGCGGGATTTTCAAGCCACAAAGCGATAAAAAATGATTGCACGATAGAAAGAATTACCGTGCCGAATCTCGTATACTGGTTTATCTTTTCATGGCCGGCATGGCCTTCTTTCGCGAGCTTTTCAAGGCTGGGGATCACTGCCGTCAAAAGCTGCAGGATAATTGACGCAGAAATATACGGCATAATGCCCAAAGCAAAGATCGTCAAGCGCTCCATAGCGCCGCCGGAAAACATATTAATGATACCAAAGAGCGTTCCCCCCTGGGTCTGGGCGACCCGCGTAAAGAATTCCGCCAGCGCCGCGCCGTCAATACCGGGAGTCGGGACGTAACAACCGATACGGTATATCGCGATAAGTATACCGGTGATAATTAAACGCTTTTTCAGATCCGGGATCTTAAACGAATTGACTAATGCACTAAGCATTGATGACCTCAAACTTACCGCCGGCATTCGTTATTTTATCTTTTGCCTGCTGGGAAAAAGCGTGAGCCTGAAAAGTTTTCGGTTGTTTAATTTCTCCGTTGCCAAGTATCTTGACAAGTTTATTTTTGCTTTTAACAATCCCCTGCTCGAATAACACCGCGGGATTGATGATCGGTTCTTTTAGCTTCGCGACAATATCAAGGTTTACGATCTGATATCTTGTCGGGAACTTACTGTTAAAGCCTCGTTTAGGCATCCTGCGGATCAAAGGAGTCTGTCCTCCTTCAAAGCCGAGATAGAAATCACGGCCTGTACGGGAGGTCTGGCCCTTACTTCCCCTGGTCGATGTCTTGCCGTGCCCGGAGCTTGAACCTCTTCCCAGGAGCTTTCGTTTTTTATGCGCTCCATACGGAGCCTTTAAATTATGCAGGCCGACCACCTGAATGGATCCCCTGGGGGCCTCAACCTTCACCTGAGGCTTTTCCACGGGCTTTTCAGGCCGAACTACTTCTTTTTTCGCCTGCTGCGGCGCTTTTGCCTTCTCTGATTGCTTTTTTGATGCCTTGCCTTGAGAGTTTTCTTTTTTCATGTTTTATTCCTTTAAATTCTTTAATCCTTCAATCGTAGCTTTGATAACGTTAATAGGATTATTGGATTGCAGGGATTTAGTCAAAATATCTTTTATGCCGCAAGCTTCACAGATCGCGCGTATCGGCCCGGCCGCGATAACACCCGTACCTTCAGACGCCGGTTTCAAGAGTACTTTCGCGCCGCCGTATTTTCCAATAATATCATGGGGTATTGACGCATCAACAACCGGTACCCGTAACATGCTCTTTTTGGCTTTAGTCAAGCCTTTGCGGATAGCGTCGGCTACTTCATTGGCTTTGCCTAAAGCGAACCCGACATGGCCTTTACGGTCGCCAACAACAACCAGGGCGCTGAAAGACATCTTCTTGCCCCCCTTCGTTACCTTAGCCACTCGGTTGATCATAACTATCTTTTCAACTAATTCCGGCTGCTGTTCGATACTTAATTCACGCATTTTTAAATACCCTCTTTGTGTGGATTAAACACGGGGAATAACCCCCGAGCATTTATCCATATTAAAATTCCAAGCCGTGCTTGCGGAGACTCTCCGCGAAAATCTTTACTCTTCCATGATACAAATAACCCGCACGGTCGAAAACAACTTGAGAAACGCCTTTTTCCTTTGCGCGCTTCGCGAATACTTCGCCTAAAAACTCAGCCGCCTTTTGGTTTCCCGCGTACGCGAATTTTGATTTTACTTCTTTATCAAGCGTAGAGAGGGAAAACAGGGTCTTATTCCTGGTATCATCCATCACCGAAGCGAATATGTTCCTGAGGCTGCGGCGGACGATCAAACGAGGCACCAACGTTGTGCCGCTTAAGCGTACTCTGATCTTGCCGTGTCTTTTTAATCGTGCTACTACTTTTTTATCATTCATTTGTGCGAAGGGGGTAATCTATGCGTACGGCCATACATTACTCGCCCGATTATTCTTCTGCATTGCCGCCAGGACAATACAAAAGAGGGTTTTTTATTTAGTCGCCTGTGCCTTACCGACTTTCTTTTTCACGTACTCTCCTTTATAACGGACACCTTTGCCTTTATACGGCTCCGGAGGGTACGCAGCACGGATCTCAGCGGCAATTTCTCCAACAATTTCTTTATCAATACCACGGATAATGACCTGGGTTTGCTTCGGGACTTCTATTTTAATACCTTCGGGCATGGTAAAAACACAAGGATGCGAATAACCAAGCTGCATAGTTAACGTGTTCCCCTGTAACGCAGCGCGAAACCCCACGCCCTGGATCTCCAATTCCTTGACATAACCTTCCGTCACGCCTTTGATCATATTGGCGATCAACGCGCGGTTTAAACCTTGTAACGCCCGGGCGGTCTTAGTATCAACCGTTCTTTTCACTGAGATCGCACCTTCAGCGGCCTCAGCGGAGATCCCTTTTGAAATCTCCCGGGAAAGCTTTCCTTTCGGGCCTTCAATAAGGATAACGCCATTCTTTACTTCAACCTTAACATCTTTAGGGATACTAATTAATTTTCTGCCTATTCTTGACATTTTTGATGAGCCTTTCCTTAAGTAGCTTTAACTAACCCTGGAATTGGCGAATTAACCCGCGATTTACCATAAAAGGAACGGGTATATGTTTTATACGCTTACCAAATATAACCGATAATTTCACCGCCGACGCCTTTTTCTTTTGCCTCTTTATCCGTGATCAGGCCCATTGGGGTGGAAACGATCGCCAGACCTCTTCCGCGCAAAACAGAAGGAACTTTCTGGTGTTTTACATAGATCCGTAAGCCCGGTTTAGAGATCCTTTTAATATTGCGGATCGCGGGCTTAGAACCGATATATTTCAAATACACCCGGAACATCCCCTGCTTCTTATCTTCGAGCAATTTAAACGTTTCGATATAACCTTCTCTCTTTAAGATCTCCAAAATAGACTTGGTCATTTTGGAAGCGGGGATATCCAAATTCTCTTTTTTTGCCATTATGGCATTGCGAATCATAGTAAAGTTATCAGCGATTAAATCTGTCCTGGACATTTATTTTACTCCCTCGATAAATACACCTGCGCCTTTACGCCGCAGGCGTTGATGAACCACACTTCCACGGGATCGCGCTTATTCCACGGTTGTTTACCAACTAGCTTTCTTAACCCCGGGGATTAACCCTTGCCTTGCTAATTCTCGAAAGCATAAACGGCAGAGTTGAAATCTCCTTAAATATGCACCTGACCTGCCGCAAATAGGGCAGCGATTATATTTACGTGAAGAAAACTTTGGAGTCCTCTTCCATCTTTCTATTTGCGATTTCTTAGCCATCCTTTATCTCTACTCCTTTAATCGTTTTGATCGTTACGTTCCGCAGTATCTTTGCTCACGGCGCGCGACAACAGCAGAACTAACGAGATCCCGATATTAACAATTTCTTTTTACTATGATAAAGCCCCTGTGCCTGGTGCTATTCTTTTACCTGAAAAGGCATGCCAAACAGCCTTAAAAGTTCCTGAGCCTGCTGGCGGACCAAACCATTTTTGATCACAAACGTTATATCCATCCCCTGAGGCCGCGTGATCCTGTCAAACTCTAATTCCGGCAAAATACCCTGTTCAGAAAGGCCAAGCGTGTAATTCCCCGCCTTATCAAAAGCGGTATCTGAAACACCGCGAAAGTCGCGGATACGCGGAAGTGCCGCGTTTACCAGGCGGTCCATAAATTCATACATCCTCGCCCGGCGCAAGGTCACCTTACAGCCAACGGGGTGGCCTTCGCGCACCTTGAAATTCGCGATAGCTTTCTTAGCCCTGCGCATAATAGGCTTCTGCCCGGTAATAAGCGATAATTCCTCCATCGCTTTTTCCAGGATCTTGATATCCTGTATACCTTCACCGACACCCATGTTTACAACGATCTTTTCTAAACGAGGCACGGCAAACCGGTTTTTAATGCCGAATTTCTCCATAAGCTGGGGGATTATTTCTTCTCTGTATTTTTCTAATAAACGTGGTTTCATGTGATTCACTCCGTATATCAATAACGTATTGTTTGGGTTACTCTCCGCCAAACAATTGTTACAGTGGTTCTTTACACTTTTTACAAACTCGCGACTTAGTTCCGTCTTTTAAAGTATTGCTGCCTACCCTGACCGGACGGTTACAATTCTTGCAGATTGCCATCAAGTTCGAAAGATTGATCGGGGCCTCAGTCGAAATGATCCCGCCTTTCTGATCCTGGCGCGTCTGACGCTTATGCTTCTTTACCAGCTTTATGCCCTCTACAAGCGCGCGGCCCGAAGCACCGAATATCTCCAGGATTTTTCCTTTTTTGCCTTTGTCAGCGCCTGTTATTACCTGTACCGTATCACCCTTTTTTATCTTAAACATTACTGCCTCTACGACTGACGGATCGAACTCCTATTTAACCTCACCCGTTCAATCGTTTCCTTGTCTAGTGCGCGCCAACCCGCACGATTTAATTATTAGATTACTTCAGGAGCTAAAGAAATAATCTTGGTAAAGTTTCTCTCCCTGAGCTCTTTGGCCACCGGGCCAAATACACGGGTTCCGCGCGGATTTGACTGCGCGTCGATAAAGACGATCGCATTACGGTCAAAACGCAGCACCGAACCATCTTCTCTGCGTATATCATGTTTCGTACGCACCACTACCGCTTTGGCGACTTCCCCTTTTTTGATCGTCGCTTCAGGGGCAGATTCTTTCACGTTAACATTGATGATATCCCCGACACCAGCCAACTGGCAGTTCTTCTTTCCTAATACCCCGATGAACGAAGCGCGCTTGGCTCCCGTATTATCCGCTACATCAACTACTGTCTTCAATTGTATCATGGCTTCTTAATCCTCACTTTGCCTTATCCGGCGAATAAATCAATTCCCGCATAAAACTAAAGCTTTAAAGGATCTCTTTACCTTATTTGATTTCTATATCAGCAGCCGCTGCTTTCTTTACAATGCGCAGTAAGCGAAACCGTTTATCCTTGGATAACGGCCGTGTCTCCTGTATCCTTACAATATCGCCGATCTGAGCCGTATTCTTCTCATCATGGGCCTTGAATTTATTTGCCTTCTTCATGATCCTGCCGTATTTCGGATGCTTGCTCGCGCGGACCACGCTGACAATAATGGTCTTTTGCATTTTATTGCTCAACACCGTTCCTTGAATCTCTTTAGTCTTACCCATTGGCCTTCTCTACTTTCTTTTCATTTAAGATCGTTTCTATACGAGCGATATCCCTCTTAATAGAAGAAAACATATGCGGCTTCTCCGGCTGAGTAGTATAACGCTGCTGATTGAGCTTCCCGAGTTCTTCTTTCAGGGATTTTTCCTTTAACACTAATTCTTCTTTTGAAAGATTCTTTAATTCTTGGATTTTCATGTTTTCAACAACTCCTGATCTCGCTTTTATTTATGCGCCCGTGAAATAAATTTGGTCTTGAACGGCAATTTATATGCGACCAACCTGAAACAGATACGCGCGTATTCTTCGGGAACACCGCCTAATTCAAACAATATCTTTCCGCGTTTTACCGTGCAGACCCAGTGATCGGTCTCGCCCTTACCTTTACCCATACGGATTTCAGCGGGTTTTTTAGTGATCGGTTTATCGGTAAATACCCTGATCCAAAGCTTTCCGCCTTTATGTAACTGCCTGGCCAGAACAACGCGCGCAGCTTCTACCTGAACATTTTTAAACCAGCCGTTCTCTAAAGCTTTTAATCCGTACTCGCCAAAAACTAAATTCGCGCCCCGGGTAGCCACTCCACGGCGGACTCCGCGCTGCAACCTGCGGTATTTTACTCTACTGGGCATCATTACCATATAAAACTCACTTTCTTACTATGCGATCTCTTTAGGAACTGCTATAGGCTGACTGCTTACCTTCGCAACATTCTTTTTTGTTAATATCTCACCTTTATAAAGCCAGACTTTTATCCCGATAAGTCCGTAGGTCGTCACCGCCTCGACAAAACCATAATCAATGTCCGCGCGTAATGTTGAAAGGGGTATTTTACCCTGCTTATAATTCTCAGTGCGGCACATTTCAGCTCCGTCCAAACGACCTGAACAGCTGATCTTAATACCTTTGGCTCCCGCGTTCATCGATTGCTCGATCGCGCGCTTCATCGTCCTGCGGAAACCAACGCGTTTTTCTATTTGCATCGACACATTTTCAGCCACGAGCTGAGCATCTAACGCGGGCACCTTTACTTCCTCGATATCGATGGAAACTTCCTGTTTAAGCATACTGTTCAACTCTTCGCGTAAACGCTCAATATCCGCGCCATGACGGCCGATAATGATCCCCGGGCGGGCAGACTGGATCCTCACCTTTATTCTTTCAGTCAAACGCTCGATGATAACACGGGCGATCGCAGCCTGTTTAAAACGGCTTTTCACGAACTTACGGATATTATAATCTTCCCTGATGAAGCGCGCAAAGTCCTTGGACTTTGCAAACCACTTACTTTGCCATGTTCTGATTATGCCTAACCTTAATACATACGGATGAACTTTTTGTCCCATGTTTTACCTATCGCCTGCAGCTTGTCGTGAAGCAAACAATAACGTTTCCCTCACCACATACTACTTGCTATTTTTTAGATCCAACTCGATTTTAATATGTGCCGTCCTGCGTAAGATCGGCGCTGCCCTGCCGAACCCGGCGGCTTTAAACCTTTTCCATGCCGGCCCTACATTACAATGAATCTTTGATATATACAACTGTTCTACATCGAAGCCCTTTATTTTAGCATTAGCTATCGCGGATTGCAAGATTTTAATTAAATATTCTTTTGACCGCTTATTGATATTCAACAAAATAGCTACTGCTTCCGCGGCGTCTTTTCCGCGGATCAAATCCATGACCTGCCTTACCTTAGTCGGTGAAACCCTTAAGAACTTACCTTGCGCTTTTGCTAACATTAGTTTAAGTCGATTCTTCGTTGAGCCAGTTTTGCCTTAAGGCATTGCTGCCTGATAAAGCCAACTGACTCAAGCGAAATTAACGTTTAAGTTTTATCTGCCGCTTTTTTAGCCTTAACACCGCCGTGTTTCCTGAATATCCGAGAAGGAGCAAACTCGCCTAATTTGTGGCCCACCATATTTTCCGTGACAAATACCGGCACATGTTTTTTCCCGTCGTAAACTGAGAATGTCAGGCCGACAAAATCAGGAATGATAGTAGAGCGGCGCGACCAGGTTTTAATGACCTGCCTGCCTCCCGAACGGCTGACCCTGTCAACTTTCTTCAACAAACTTTCTTCAACAAATGGACCTTTTTTTACTGAACGTGGCATTTCCCCTCGCTTTCACTAGAAACAATTTACGGCCTTCTTCTCTTCACGATAAACTTATCGGAATATTTACCTTTTTTCCGCGTCCTAAAACCTTTGCACAATTGGCCCCAGGGGGAGACCGGATGCGGGTTTCCCTGCCCGGCTTTACCTTCACCGCCGCCATGCGGATGATCATGCGGATTCATAGCAGATCCTCTCACGGTAGGCTTGATCCCCAGCCAGCGCTTTCTGCCTGCTTTTCCAATACTGATAGCTTCATGTTCGACATTGCCCAGTTGGCCGATGGTCGCGTGACAATCAACGCTGATCAACCGTATTTCTCCCGAAGGCAGGCGAACATGCGCGATCTTGCCTTCTTTTGCCATGATCTGAGCGGAGGTTCCGGCACTGCGGACGATCTGTCCGCCCTTGCCTTTTACCAATTCAATGTTATGGATCATGGTACCCTGCGGGATGAATTTTAAAGGCAGGCAGTTACCATTCTTAATGTCGATATTCTTTTGTTCGGAAGAAACGACAACTTCTCCGGGATTCAAGCCCAAAGGAGCAAGGATATATTTACGCTGTTTATCCGGATATTCCACCAACGCGATACGCGCTGAACGATTCGGATCATACTCGATCGCGATGACCTTTGCCGGCTGATCAAAGGCGTTCCGCTTGAAATCGACCAAACGAAGCATTCTTTTATGCCCGCCGCCGCGATGACGCACGGTAACACGGCCGTAAGAATTTCTTCCTCCGGATTTTTTCAACGGCTGCAGTAAAGACCTCTCCGGTTTATCTTTGGTGATTTCTTTAAAATCAGGCCCGCTCATCCAGCGCCTTGATGGTGTTGTCGGTTTGAATTTTTTTAGTCCCATGTTTTTCTCAGTTCCCGGTTATTGGTTCTCAGTTATCGGCCCCAGGTTACCGAACACCGATAACCGAACACCGATACCGTGTTAAATTGTTTCTATCTTCTGGCCTTTTTTAAGCGTTACAACCGCTTTCTTTGAATCAGGGGTTTTTCCGATCTGATACCTGACCCTCTTGAGCTTACCTTTTTCAATCAAGGTATTCACTGAAGCAACTTTTACTTTATAGATATGTTCCACCGCTTCCTTGATCTGCCGTTTTGTCCCTGACATCAAAACCAGGAACAAATATTTTCCCTGGGGTTCAGAAAGCGTGGATTTCTCAGTCCTGACTAAAGCTTTAATAATATCGTAATGTGTAATCATTATTTGATCCTGTTCGTTAAAGTCTTTAATGCCTCTTGAGTGATCACAATTTTATGCGCTGCTAAAACCTCATAAACATTGGCATCTTTGACGAGATTGTAAGTTACTTTGGAAATATTCCGTAAAACCCTTTTTAACGTATCCGCCAGTTTATCGACCAAAAGCAAAGTTCCTTTTTTCTCAAGATCAAGCTTCAAATTGCTTAAAACCTTGAACATATCTTTCGTTTTGACTTGCCCGACCTTCAATTCATCGACAACGATAAAATTGTTTTCCTGGATCTTCTCAAGAATAACGGACTTAAACGCTACCTTCTTGATCTTTTTAGGCAGCTCGTATGAGAAATCGCGGGGATGAGGGCCAAAGGTAACACCGCCATGGCGCCATAACGGAGAACGGGTAGACCCGACGCGGGCCCTGCCGGTCCCTTTTTGTTTCCACGGCTTCTTGCCTCCGCCGGATACCTCACCTCGCGTCTTTGTCGACGCCAGGCCTTTACGCTGGTTGGCACGATACGCATTAACAGCCTGGTAGATCGCAGCGGTATTGACCGCGCCGTCGAAAACGGCATGGTCTAAAGTAACCGTATCGATTTCTTTTCCTTCGCAATTATATACTGGTAACGTAATTTCTTTCATTTTTTCTTTTCTGTTGCGTCATTGCCGCTTGATGAGAAATTCCCCACTGCGGATATCACGCCGTAGCTTAAACTGATTTTTTCTTCTTTGCTTTACACACAACACAATAGCTGTTCTTATGCCCCGGAACAGCGCCTTTAATGATCAAGAGGTTGCGCTCTATATCAATTTTAACAACCTGTAAACTCTGTATTGTTTTGCGGGCATTCCCCATATGCCCGGGCATATGATGGCCTCTCAATACTCTTCCCGGAGTCGTCGTAGAACCGATAGAACCGACTCTGCGATGAGAGGTCGAACCATGTGATCCGCACCCGCCTTTCCAATGCCAGCGCTTCATACCTCCCTGAAACCCTTTTCCAAGAGAAGTCCCGCTCACATCAACAAAGTCACCTGCCTTAAATATATCGGCTTTGAGCTCTTCGCCGACCTTATATTCTTTACCAACGGCTTTCGTGACTTCACCGATAAATTTGCACGGAAGAATATTAAGCTTCTTAAAATAACCCGCTTCCGGTTTGTTCAATCGGGATTCTTTCACCTGATCAAACCCTAACTGGATATTCTTTTCTTTGACCGCCAAAATGGGGCACGGGCCGGCCTCGATCACCGTTACACAAACGAGTTGCCCCTTTTCGTTGTAAACCTGAGTCATACCTATTTTCTTGCCAAATATACCTATCATATTCGATTATAACCTTTAAGTCATTAGTATCGTTACAAACTAAAGCTGTCAATTCCCTCCGGGGATCCACAGCATGAAAGTAACAAAGCTCATGACGAACGCCTGTTATTTAATTTCAACATCTACGCCAGCGGGTAGATTCAATTTTCGCAAAGAATCGATCGTTTTAGCAGTCGGCTCAAAGATATCGATAAGGCGCTTATGCGTCGATAAATCAAACTGGTCGCGCGATTTTTTATCAATGATCGGAGAACGTAAAACCGTATAAACTTCCCGTTTTGTAGGAAGCGGCAGGGGGCCGGAAATCTTGGCACCTGTACGCTTTACTGCCTCCGCAATCTCTTCAGCCGCCTGGTCCAAAAGGCGATGATCGTATGCTTTTAATTTTATTCGTATCTTTTGCATGATTTTTTCGTATAAACCGTATCCCGTTTTAACAGTTCAAGGAGACTATCCTCTCGCTGTTAAAACGGGCCTTACGGAATTATCGATTAAGCTAAAATCTCAACAACAACGCCTGCGCCAACGGTGTGGCCGCCTTCGCGGATAGCGAAACGCGACTCTTTTTCCATAGCAATAGGCGTAATTAATTCTACTTCCAAACTCACATTATCTCCGGGCATGACCATTTCAACACCCGTAGGTAATTTTACTGCTCCGGTAACATCCGTTGTCCTGAAATAAAACTGCGGACGATATCCGACGAAGAACGGCGTATGCCTGCCGCCTTCTTCTTTGGTCAAGATATATATCTGGGCCTTGAACTTGGTATGAGGAGTGATCGATTTCGGAGCGGCGATAACCATACCGCGCTCTATAGAATCCTTATCAATACCGCGCAAAAGAAGCCCGACGTTGTCACCCGCTTGCCCTTCGTCAAGGGTTTTGCGGAACATCTCAATGCCGGTAACAACCGTCTTTTTCACTTCAGGGCGAAGGCCTACGACTTCAACTTCTTCATTAACCTTCACCTTACCGCGTTCGATCCTGCCCGTTCCAACCGTACCTCTTCCTTCAATGGTGAAAACGTCTTCGACCGCCATCAATAAAGGCTTATCGAGTTCCCGGGGCGGTAACGAAATAAATTCATCCGCAGCCTTCATTAATTCGTGGATAGAAGCAGCATCAGGGCTATTTGCGTCCGTTACCTGCAATGCCTTTAAAGCGCTTCCCTTGACGATCGGGGTTTTTTCACCCGGATAACCGTATTTGGTCAATAAATCCCTGACTTCCATCTCGACCAAATCGATCAATTCTTTATCCTGAACGGTATCGACTTTATTCAAATACACAACGATAGAAGGCACATTGACCTGACGAGCTAAAAGAATATGCTCCCTGGTCTGAGGCATCGGGCCGTCAGCAGCAGAAACAACCAGTATTGCCCCGTCCATCTGGGCGGCACCGGTGATCATGTTCTTAATGTAATCGGCGTGTCCCGGACAATCTATATGGGCATAATGACGGTTCTCTGTCTCATATTCAACGTGCGCGACAGAAATAGTAACAACTTTTGTTTCATCTCTGACCGTACCGCCTTTGGCGATATCAGCGTATTGACGTTCTGTCGCTCTTCCCAACTTTGCCAATACGTGAGTAATAGCCGCAGTAAGTGTTGTCTTGCCGTGATCGATGTGACCTATGGTCCCTATATTAACGTGTGGTTTTGACCTTACAAATTTCTCTTTAGCCATTATTTCACCTCCTGATTAGTTATACGGCTTTTTTTTGACCCACAGAGGAAAAACCTGCGACGATTTTCTCCGATATATGTGAAGGCACCTCTGTATAAAATGAGGGCTCCATGGTATAGGATGCCCGCCCCTGTGTTAAAGAACGCATTACAGTCGCATAATTAAAAATCTCTGCCAAGGGAACATCGACCCTGATCGCCCTGACATTAGCACGAGGCATTATAGAAATGATTTTAGCGCGCCGCGAACTAAGGTCGCCGATCACCGTGCCCATGAACTCTTCCGGGGCAGTGATTTCCATATCCATGATCGGTTCAAGCAATATTGAATGGGCTTTGCGCAATCCATCAGTTAAAGCCATGCCTGCTGCCATCTTGAACGCCAATTCAGATGAATCAACATCATGGTAAGAACCATCAACTAACGTAACCTTGATATCAGTAACCGGATAACTTGCCAAGACACCGCTTTTGGCGGTTTCCATAATGCCCTGCTTTACTGAGGGGATGAATTCCTGAGGTATCGACCCGCCTTTTATCTTATTCTCAAAGGTGACCCCTGTTCCGGGTGTTTCCTGCGGTTCAAGTTCAATGACCACATGGCCGTACTGGCCGCGGCCGCCTGATTGCTGGATGAATTTCCCCGATACATGGACTTTTTTCTTGATCGTTTCCCGATACGCTACTTCCGGCATGCCGACCTGGACCTGCACGTTGAATTCACGCAGGATCCTGTCGCTAATGACTTCCAAATGCAACTGGCCCATTCCTGACATAACGGTCTGTCCGGTTTCATGGTTATAGATAACGCGGAAAGACGGGTCTTCTTCCAATAATTTATGCAATGCCAGGCCCAGCTTTTCCTGGTCATTCTTGGTCTTCGGCTCGATCGCCTGCTGGATGACCGGTTCAGGGAAACGCATTGCTTCAAGCAGAATATGGCTATTTTCAGTACAAAGAGTATCGCCGGTCTTGGTATCTTTCAACCCGACAGCCGCGGCAATATCTCCGGTAAAAAGAGTTTCCACGATCTCCTGCCGGTTCGCGTGCATCTTGACTAATTTCGTGATACGCTCCCTCACCCTTTTCGTAGCATTATAAATATAGGTACCTGAATTCAAGGTCCCCGAATAAACTCTGATATAATTTATCTTCCCGACGAACGGGTCGGTCGCTATTTTAAAACAGAGAGCGCAGAACGGGGCTTTATCCGAAGCGACGATCTCTTCAAATTCGCCCGTCTCAGGGTCAGTCCCTTTGATCGGCGGAACATCCAGCGGTGAAGGCAAATAATCGACGACCGCATCTAAAAGCATCTGCACCCCTTTATTCCGAAAGGATGCCCCACACAGCACGGGTATGAATTTATTCGTAACTACCGCTTTCCTGATAGATTCCTTGATCTCCGAGACGCTTACTTCCTGCTGACGCAGGTATTTCTCCAGCATTGTATCATCGACTTCCGCCAGTTTTTCAATGAGCTCGGCGCGGTATTTCTCGACATCCGCGGTCATTTCAGCGGGGACATCCACGGTATCAAATTCCTTACCGGTATCATCTTTATATAAATACAATTTCTGTTCAACTAAATCAACGACTCCCTTAAACGTATCCTCTTTGCCATACGGCAGCTGGATCGGCGAGCAATGCGCGCCTAAACGTTTACGCATCTGATCAAGGGTCTCCATGAAATCACAGCCGGTCCGGTCCATCTTATTGACAAAAGCAATACGGGGCACGCTATACCGGTCAGCCTGGCGCCATACGGTCTCTGATTGAGGTTCAACACCTCCTACCGCGCAAAATACAATAACAGCCCCATCCAATACTTTTAAAGACCGCTCGACTTCGACGGTAAAATCGACATGGCCGGGAGTATCAATAATATTGATATGCTTGTCTTTCCATGAACATGTCGTAGCAGCGGAGGTAATGGTGATACCGCGCTCCTGTTCCTGCACCATCCAATCCATGGTAGCCGTGCCATCATCGACCTGCCCGATCTTATACGTTCTTCCCGTGAAGAACAAGATCCGTTCGGTCGTCGTGGTCTTTCCCGCGTCGATATGGGCAATGATCCCTATATTCCTGAGTTTCTCTAAAGGTATTTTTCTATCCATTTATATAATTACCACCTAAAGTGGGCGAAAGCCTTGTTAGACTCTGCCATCTTGTGAGTATCGTCTCTCTTTTTGATCGAGGCACCTTCACCTTTAAAGGCGGCAATGATCTCATCCGCAAGCCTCTCCTGCATGGGCTTGCCTTTTTTTGATTTCGCGAAATCCCGAAGCCAGCGAAGCGCGATAGACGTACCTCGCTCCTGCCTGACTTCAATAGGGACCTGATACGTCGCGCCACCCACGCGCCGGGGTTTAACTTCCAGCCGCGGACGGGCGTTATCAATAGCTTTATGGAAAACTTTCAACGCGTCCGGCTCATTCAACTGGTTCTTGACGATCTCGAAAGCGCTGTACACCATCTTTTCGGCGATCGATTTTTTGCCTTCGAGCATGATCATGTTGATGAATTTCCCGACGACCTTACTATTGAACTTCGGATCTGAAACTAATTCTCTTTTAAAGACTCTTTTTCTTCTCATGATTTTTTGTTTGTCCGGTATCACACGGATGCCGGATTAACGCGTTATTGGGTTAACTATTTAGGCTTCTTCGCCCCGTATTTTGAGCGTGACTTCTTTCTTGAATTGACACCGGCTGCATCTAAAGTGCCTCTGACAATATGATACCGAACACCCGGCAAATCCTTTACGCGCCCGCCTCTTACCAAAACAATAGAGTGTTCCTGAAGATTATGCCCTTCACCGGGAATATACGCCGTAACTTCGATCCCCGTCGTTAAACGGACCCTGGCAATCTTACGAAGCGCAGAGTTTGGTTTCTTAGGCGTCATGGTACGGACTTGAATACATACCCCTCTTCTCTGAGGGCAGCTCTTAAGCGCCGGTGATTTTGTTTTCTTTCTTTTTGAAATCCTACCGAATCTAATTAATTGTGTTATAGTTGGCATACGATTAATCCTTCGACTTTTCCGTGGAAGTTGATTCTTTCTCCGGTGCTGCTTTTACTACGTCAATCTCTCTATGATGCGCGAAACCGGTGCCGGCCGGGATCAAATGACCGACGATGACGTTCTCTTTCAAACCGAGCAGGTCATCCCGTTTTCCCGCGGTCGCCGCCTCAGTAAGCATCCTCGTCGTTTCCTGGAAGCTGGCAGCGGAAATAAAACTTTCCGTAGTCAAAGAAGCCTTTGTTATACCTAATAATAACGGAGTCGCTTGGGCAGGCTTGCCGCCTTTCTTGATCACACGGTTATTCTCTTTCTGGAACTGCCATTTATCAACCTGTTGCATCGGCAAGAATTCCGTATCACCTGCTTCTTCAACCCTGACCTTCTTCAACATCTGTCTAATGATTACCTCTATATGTTTATCATTGATATGCACGCCCTGTAACCGGTAAACTTCCTGCACATCATTGACTAAATACTCCTGCAGCACTTTATCACCGCAGACGCGTAAAATATCCTGCAAGACAACCGGTCCGTCAGTCAACTGCTGGCCGGCGATTACCTTATCACCTTTATAGACATTCGGATGCTTTCCGTGAGGGATAATATATTCCCGCGCCATGCCTGTCGGTGATTTGACAATGATAAGCCGCTGGCCTTTCTTCGTCTGGCCGAACTCGACAAACCCGTCGATTTCACTGATGATCGCCGGATCCTTCGGACGGCGGGCTTCAAACAACTCCGCGACGCGCGGAAGACCGCCGGTAATATCCCTCGTCTTAACGCTCAAGCGCGGGATCTTAGCGATCAGGTCGCCTGCTTCCACCGTCTGCCCGTCTTTGACCAGGATATGCGCTCCCACAGGAATAGGATAGATGCCCATAACATCCTTTTTCTCATCCAGGATAAGTATCTGCGGATGGAATTCCTGTTTATGCTCAACGACCACATGCTCCGTCAATTTCGTGACCGGATTCAATTCTTCGATTACGGTAACGCCGTGCTTTAAATCTTCATACTTAACCTGGCCGGTAACTTCGGTAAGGATCGGAGAAGTATACGGGTCCCAATGCACGAACGATACTCCTTTTTCCAATTCGTCGCCGTCTTTGAAACTGATAAAAGCGCCCTGAGGGATCAAATAGCGTTCAAATTCACGCCCTTCTTTATCATTGATGCTGATAGAAGCATTCCTGTTCAAGACAACATGCTCTTTGCGTTTCGGGACGACCCTCGCATTATGATATTTGATCAAACCTTTATTCTTAGCTTTGATAAAAGACTGCTCAACGATCCTGGATGCCGTACCGCCGATATGAAAAGTACGCAGGGTCAACTGAGTGCCGGGCTCGCCGATGCTCTGCGCGGCGACAACACCTACTGCTTCACCCAATTCGATCATTCTTCCGGTCGCTAAATTCCTGCCGTAGCATTTAACGCATACGCCTTTGTCGGATTCACAGGTCAAGACACTGCGGATACGGATCTTCTCAATACCTAAAGTCTCGATCATCTCGGCTTTTTCTTCAGTGATCTGCTGGCCCTGTTCGACAATCGCGTTATCGGTAATAATATCAACGATGTTATCGAGGGCAACCCTGCCGATGACCCGTTCGCGTAAGCTCACCACGACTTCATTGCCTTCGGTAATAGCCTGCACCGTGATACCATTGAGCGTGCCGCAATCCTCTTCGTTTATGATGATCTCCTGGGCGACGTCGATAAGCCGGCGCGTTAAATAACCTGCGTCAGCGGTCTTTAAGGCCGTGTCAGCAAGACCTTTACGGGCGCCGTGCGTCGAAAGGAAGTACTCCAAAACCGTCAAACCTTCTTTAAAATTCGCCGTAATAGGGTTCTCGATGATCTCACCCGATGGCTTAGCCATCAAACCGCGCATACCTGATAACTGGCGCACCTGCAATTTTGAACCGCGCGCGCCCGAATCAGCCATCATAAAGATAGGGTTAAACGGTAACATTTCTTTGAACAGAAAATCCGACACTCTATCGGTCGCGTGAGTCCAGATATCGATAACCTTGTTATAACGTTCGCGGTCGGTAATAACGCCTTTGCGGTACTGATCATCGACTTTAGCAACCTCTTCACGGGCTTCCTTCAAAACTTCCTGTTTGGCATGAGGAATAACCAAGTCGTCGATACCGATTGAAATACCTCCTAAAGTCGCCATTTCGAAGCCGAGTTTCTTTATATCATCCAATAACTGGATAGTACGCGTATGCCCAAAGCGCTTGTGGCTTTCAGCAACGATATCCCCGACATTGGACTTGTTAAGCTCTTTGCTCACGAAACCGAAACCTTCCGGCAGGACCTGGTTGAATATAACCCTGCCGACAGTCGTCGTGATCATCTGTTTAGCGGGATACAATTTCTTTTCTTCTAAATTAAAGAAGCTCTCCACCCGCAGTTTGACCTTAGCATGGAGTTCAACCACCTTATCTTCATAGGCGCAGATGACCTCTTCAGCATTACTGAAAATCTTATTCTCACCCTTGGACCCGGCTCTCTCTTTAGACATATATGAAAGCCCCAGGATGATATCCTGGGTCGAAGTAACAATGGGACGGCCATGAGCGGGCGAGAAAATATTATTGACGGAAAGCATCAAAACCTTTGATTCCATCTGGGCTTCCAGGGATAGCGGCACATGGACGGCCATCTGGTCCCCGTCGAAATCAGCGTTAAAACCCGTACAAACCAGGGGATGGATCTTGATCGCTTTACCTTCGGTCAAAACAGGCTGAAAAGCCTGGATACTTAAACGGTGCAGCGTAGGCGCGCGGTTTAACAATACAGGATGATCCTTGATAACTTCATCCAGGATATCCCAAACTTCGATCTTACCGTGGCCGACCATGCGGCGCGCGCCTTTAATAGTATGCACGAACCCTTTTTCTTTCAGCTTCTTAATGATGAACGGCTCAAACAATTCCAGCGCCATCTGTTTCGGCAGGCCGCATTCATGAAGCTTCAGGTCAGGGCCGACAACAATGACCGAACGGCCTGAATAATCGACACGCTTACCTAACAAATTCTGTCTGAAACGCCCCTGCTTGCCTTTTAACATATCCGCAAGAGACTTTAAAGGACGGTTATTCGCTCCGACAACCGGCTTGCCGTGCCTGCCATTGTCCAATAACGCGTCAACGGACTCCTGCAGCATCCGCTTTTCATTTCGGATAATGATCTCAGGCGCATTCAATTCTATTAATTTACGTAAACGGTTATTACGGTTAATGACCCTGCGGTATAGATCGTTCAGATCGGAAGTCGCGAATCTTCCGCCGTCAAGCGGGACGAGCGGCCTTAGATCGGGAGGAATGACCGGCAACACTTCAATGACCATCCACTCCGGCTTATTACCCGATTTCCTGAAATCTTCAACGATCTTTAGATTTTTAAGCGTCTTACGGTTAAGCAGGACTTCTTTTGATTTCTCTAAATCCTTACGCAGCTTTCTGCAATATACGTCTAAATCTAATTCCTTCAGGAGTGTCTGGACCGCGGCGCCCCCAATCTCTGCCTTGAATTTTGAACCGTATTTCTCCAAAGCTTCCTGGTACTTTTCTTCATTTAATAGTTCTTTCTTCTTTAAGGGGGTCGTACCGGGATCGATAACAATATATTCTTCGTAATAAATGACCTTTTCCATATCCCTCAGGCTCATGTCCATAAGCGCTGCCAGCCGGCTCGGGACTACCTTGAAGAACCAGATATGCGTGACCGGAGCTGCCAATTCAATATGCCCCATGCGCTCTCTTCTGACAGAAGAACGATCGACCGTGACCCCGCAACGGTCGCAGGTGATACCTTTGAATTTAATGCCTTTATACTTTCCGCAGTTACACTCATAATCGCGGACCGGCCCGAATATCCTCTCGCAGAATAAACCGTCTTTTTCCGGCTTTAAAGTACGGTAATTAATGGTCTCCGCTTTCTTAACTTCACCCTTGGACCAGGAACGGATGATCTGCGTCGAGGCAAGCCTAATCGTTATATTATCAAACAGGATACTTTCTTCCATTATTTTGCCTTCTCCATACGGATATCTAAACCTAATCCCTGTAACTCTTTGACTAAAACGTTAAAAGATTCAGGAGCACCATGGCTTAAACGCTGTTCACCTTTGACAATAGCTTCGTAAATACGCGTCCTTCCTGAAACATCATCACTCTTAACGGTAAGCATTTCCTGCAGTGTAAACGCCGCCCCATACGCCTCGAGAGCCCAAACTTCCATCTCTCCTAAACGCTGTCCTCCGAACTGGGCCTTACCGCCTAAGGGCTGCTGAGTAACCAACGAATAGGGGCCGATAGAACGGGCATGGATCTTTTCGTCGGCAAGATGGATCAATTTCATCATGTAGATATATCCCACGGTTATCTTCTGGTCAAACGGCTCACCGCTGTAGCCGTCATATAATTGAGTTTTTCCATCTTCGGGCAATCCCGCTTTCTTAAGCATATCTTTAATTTCGCTTTCAGCCGCGCCGTCGAAAACAGAGCTCATGACCGTAAGCCCTAACGCTTTTGCCGCCCAGCCTAAATGGGTCTCCAGGATCTGTCCGATGTTCATACGGGAAGGAACGCCCAACGGGTTCAAGACGATCTCAACGGGAGTGCCGTCAGCTAAATAAGGCATATCCTCTTCCGCCATGATACGGGCGACGACCCCTTTGTTCCCGTGCCGGCCGGATAACTTATCGCCCACGGAAAGCTTGCGCTTTGTGGCAATATAGACCACGACCCTTTTTAATACACCCGGAGGCAGTTCGTCCCCGCGCTTGACATTATCGATCTCATGCTGCTGTTCAGCCAATAATTCATTCATCTGCTCTTCAAAAGAAGCAGCCATGATCTTCGCTTCTTCATTATCATTGATACGGGCACGATCAAGCTTAGATTTATCAATTCCTAAGATCTGGCTTAACCGCACGATACGCTCATTCTCCAGGAATTCGATCTCCTGCTTATAGTAAGCTTTCAATTCACGGATCTTTGCCAATTCCTTGGTCTTATCCTCTTTTGATTTCCTTCCGCGTTCTTTTCTCTGAAAAATATGAACATCCACCACAACGCCCTCGACACCCGGAGGCACGCGTAATGAAGTATCACGGACATCAGAGGCTTTTTCGCCGAATATAGCGCGCAGCAGGCGCTCTTCCGGAGAAAGCTCTGATTCTGTCTTAGGAGTGACTTTACCCACTATTATATCGCCGGGATTGACTTCCGCGCCGATACGGATAACACCGATGGAATCCAAGTTCTTCAAAGACTCTTCGCTCACATTAGGGATATCGCGGGTAACTTCTTCATTTCCCAGCCGGGTTTCTGTTGCTTCGATCTCGAACTCTTTTATATGAATAGAGGTGAAAACATCCTCTTTAACGATCTTTTCGCTGATCAAAATAGCGTCTTCAAAGTTGTAGCCTCTCCACGTCATGAACGCTACCAGTAAATTTTTTCCTAACGCCAACTCCCCGTCTTTGGTCGCAATACCATCAGCGATGACCTGTCCTTTTTCAATATGTTCGCCTAATTTCACTATCGGCCGCTGATTTAAACACGTATCGGCGTTTGTACGAAGGAATTTCTTAAGCGGATAAACTCTTTTCCCGACAGTAATCGATAAACCGTCAACCGCGGTGACCTTACCGGAATCTTCAGAGACAACAACCGCGCCTGAATCATAAGCGACTTTTCGTTCCATCCCGGTACCCACAACCGGAGGATCAGTGATCATTAACGGCACTGCCTGACGCTGCATATTCGAACCCATCAACGCGCGGTTAGCGTCATCATGCTCCAAGAAAGGGATCAGGGACGCGGCAACCGAAACCAGCTGACGGGGAGAAACATCCATATATTCGACCTGCTTCGGATGCACTTTCGGAAAATCGCCTTTAAACCTGCAGGAAGCTTCTTTTTCGCTGAAATTACTATCAGCATCTATAGGCACATTTGCCTGCGCGATCATCTTTTCTTCTTCAATATCGGCGGTCAAATAATCTATCTTACGGGTAACATGGGAATTCTCAACTTTTCTATACGGAGTTTCCAGGAAACCCAACGCGTTTACCCGCGCATAGGTGCTCATGGAAGAGATCAGACCGATGTTCGGGCCTTCAGGGGTCTCGATGGGACATATCCTGCCATAATGAGACGGATGGATATCGCGGACTTCAAATCCAGCGCGTTCCCTCGATAAACCGCCGGGGCCGACAGCGCTTAAACGCCGCTTATGCGTCATTTCCGCCAGAGGATTAACCTGGTCCATGAACTGCGATAACTGGCTGCGGGCAAAAAAATCATGCAACTGTATGGAAAATAATTTTGAATTGATAAAGGAATGGACATTGAGGACCGCTAAATCACCCATCACGCTCAACCTCTCTCGAATGGAGCGTTCCACTCTGCTCATGCCGATACGGACCTGATTCTGGACCAATTCTCCGACAGTCTTAATACGGCGGTTGCCCAGATGGTCGATATCATCGATCTTGCCGATGCCTTCTTTAAGCCTGATCAAATATTCAATAACTTTAATGACGGTCGCAGAGTCAAGCACGGTCTTTTCTAATGAAACATCCATGCCCAGCTTCCTATTAAGGATGAACCGCCCGGAATTCAATAAGTCGTAACGGTTCGGATCAAAGAATAATTTATAGAACAACCCTTCGGAAGCCTCCTTGGTAACCGGCTCGGTAGGGCGCATTTTACGGTAAAAATCAAGATATGCTTCTTCTTTATTCTTGGTAAAGTCTTTCTTTAAGGTATTTTGTATTTCGGGATAATCCTTACCGAAGGCCTTGGAGATCTCTTCTTCGGTGGAGAAGCCCAGGATCCTCAGGATCTGGGTAGCGGGAAAATTCTTGCGCCTGTCGACATACGCGATGATCGTCTCCGATAAATCGTATTTGAATTCCAGCCACGCGCCGCGGTACGGAATGATCCTCCCGTAGAAGATCTTTTTACCGGTCGGATGCTCCTCTTCTTCGAAAGAAACACCCGGCGAACGCTGCAGCTGGCTGACCACAACGCGCTCGTCGCCATTAACAATAAAACTTCCCGTTTCAGTCATCAGCGGTATTTCGCCGAAATACGCATCCTGCTCTTTGGTTTCATGAGGAGTGGTAAGCCTGAATTTAACCTTCAGGGGAGCCGCGTAGGTCAATGAGCGTTTTTTGGAATCCCCAATATTATATTTCGATTTTCCGAGCGTGTAGCTGACAAATTCAAGACGGATCGAACGTTCAGGGCTTTCGATAGGAAATACATCTTCAAAGACTTCCTGCAATCCGATATGCTGCCTCTGATTAGGGGCAACATCCATCTGCAGGAATTCCTTGTAGGATACCGTCTGGATATCCAGCAAGTTCGGCATTTCGACAACTTCTTTAAATTTTGCAAAGTTCTTTCGCTTAATCATCGACTCTTTTTCTTTCTGGGAACTTCCCTGGTGGATTAAATCCGCTTCTTATCGGATCTCTAACCTAAGCGGAAAAGCGGCTCTTATTTCAATTCAACCGTCGCGCCTGCTGCTTCAAGCTTCTTCTTCATCTCTTCAGCTTCTTCTTTCGCAACACCGTCTTTAACCGCTTTCGGGGCAGCATCTACTAGATCTTTTGCTTCCTTTAAACCAAGACTGGTGATCGCGCGGACTTCTTTGATAACGGCTATCCTGTTGGAACCGGCATTCGCTATTACAACGCTGAACACCGTTTTCTCTTCAACCGCAGGAGCAGCGCCCGCCGCTGCTACGCCGGCCATAGGAGCAGCCATCATCGGCATATTTGCCGAAACACCGAACTTTTCTTCCAAAGCCTTCACCAGATCAGAAAGCTCAAGCACCGTCATTTCTTCAATCGATTTGATCATTTCTTCCATTTTCACGCTCATTTTTTCCTCCTTTAAATTTTTAATTTAATAATTGTTCAATCTATATACGAAACGATGACGTTAACTGCCTTTTTTATTCTTTATTTGGTCCAAACAATACACGAACTTCTTTAAAGTCTGGCTTAAGACCATAACCACGCCGTTAATAGGAGATTTCAACGCTCCCACCACCTGCGCGCGCAATACGTCTATCGAAGGCAATTTCGCAAGCGCCTCAATATCTTTTTTATCCAGGATCCTCTCCTGCAAGAAACCGCCTTCCAGCTTTAAAGGCTCATGATCCTTGGTAAAATCGCATAGAATCTTCGAAACACTCACCGGCTCTTCTTTTACAAAAACAAACCCGCACGGCCCGTCGATCGTCTTAACCAGGTCCTGCCGGTTACATTCTTTTAAAGCGCGCCGGGCAATGGTATTCCTGACCACGAACAAAGAAGCGCCCGCCTTATGCAGCGTCTGCCTCAATGAACAGATATCAGGGCTGGATAATCCGGAATATTTGATCACGAAAACACTTTCCGAATCTTTAATATTCTGCTTAATACTGCTTTCCGAGATTTCTTTTACTAAAAGGCCTAACTTTTTCATACCGTCATTTATCCTTCGATCATAAGCCCGGGATTCATCGATGAAGAAAGGCAAACTCCTTTGACGAATTTGCCTTTTACTGACGCCGGCTTTGCTTCATTAATAGCATTGATAACACACGTGGCATTCTCCAGCAGCTTATCCTCACTAAAAGAAACCTTGCCCACGGAGAGGTGAATGCCACCCTGTTTATCCACGCGAAATTCAACCTTACCTTTTTTCACATCTTCAATCGCTTTTTTAATATCATTGGTGACCGTCCCCGTTTTCGGGCTGGGCATAAGGCCGCGGGGCCCTAACACCTTGCCTAAACGGCTTAAATCCTTCATCATCTCAGGGGACGCAATAACGCAATCGAAATCTAAGAACCCTCCGAAGACCTTATCAATAAGGTCATTAGAACCGATATACTCCGCCTTGGCTTCTTGAGCCTGCTTTTCATGTTCTCCCTTGCAGAAAACCGCCACACGCACGGTTCTTCCTGTACCAAAAGGAAGGACAACGGTACCGCGGACCATCTGGTCTGATTTTTTTGAATCGACATTCAAGCTAAAATGAAGGTCAACCGAAGCGTCGAACTTCGGGGCAGGAAGCTTTTTTAACATTGCGATAGCTTCTTGTAACGGATAAATCTTATCCTTATCTACTACCTGTTTTGCCGCTTCTGTATAACGTTTGCTATGTTTTTTCATTTTAATCTTCTATTACAATCCCCATACTCCTGGCAGTGCCGTGGATCGTCTTCATTGCCTGCGATAGATCAGAAGTATTCAGATCGCTTGCTTTTAGTTTTGCGATTTCTTCTACCTGTTTCCTGGTTACTTTACCGATAATTTCTTTCCCGCTGATACCTGATGCTTTTGCAAGATTTGCCGCGCGTTTGAGCAAGATCGATGAGGGCGGGCTCTTTATAATAAAGGTAAAAGACCTGTCCTCATACACACTGATAACCACTGGCAGGATCAAGCCGTCTCTTCCCTTGGTCTGTTCGTTAAACTGCTTGCAAAATTGCATAATATTGACTCCATGCTGCCCCAACGCAGGGCCGACCGGAGGTGCCGGATTTGCCGCGCCGGCGGGAACATGAAGCTTGATCTGTGCGTTTACTTTCTTAGCCATACCTACACCTTTTCAACTTGCCAATATTCCAACTCCACAGGAGTAGACCTGCCGAATATTGAAATATTGACCTTTAATCTTCCTTTTTCAGGATGAATTTCTTCTATGCTTCCGTTAAAGTTCATGAACGGGCCTTCTTTAACCCTGACCTGCTCGCCTTTTTCGAAAATGATCCGGGGGCTCGGTTTTGTCCTGGTCTCTTCGGTACGCTTGAGTATCTCGACAACCTCTTTCTGCGGAAGCGGCATCGGCTTCTTGCCGGAACCGATAAATCCCGTCACTCCGGGAATTCCCTTTATAAAAGAGTATGTCTTTTCCTCCATCTCCATTTCAACAAGAAGATATCCGGGGAAAAACCTTCTTTGGGATATGCGTTTTTTCCCGCCGCGAACCTCAGAAACCTGTTCCGTAGGGATAATGATCTTGGTTATCTGGTCCTGAAGGCCATACGCAGGTATGCGTGTTTGCAATATTAATTTAACCTTATCTTCTGAACCTGTCTGCGTATGCACTACGTACCAATTCTTCACCAGCAAAGCCTCACGATCCATCGTATTACTTAAAAACAATACTTAACATTTTTGAAAGAAACAGATCTATCGACCCGATGAAAACAGCCATAAGAGAGGTTACTACAATGACAACAGAAGTAGCTCCGATCAATTCCTGGCGGGTGGACCAAGAAACTTTCGTCAATTCCACTTTAACTTCATTTATGAAATTCCTGGTCTGTTTTATAATATTCATAATGAGTCAGTTCCTTACCTTATATCCTTATACCCACACGCTTTTTTACAGGAGCGGCAGGGCTCGAACCTGCAGTCACGGTTTTGGAGACCGTTGGTTTGCCATTAACCGACGCTCCTATTTCCATGAACCAATCGCAAAAGAACGAATACCTCTTCCGCTTACTTAATTTCCTTATGCGGAGTATGCTTACGACAATGCTTGCAGAATTTCTTGATCTCCAGCTTATCCTGATGCTGTTTCTTATTCTTTGTTGTCGTATAATTCCTGTTTTTACAGACAGTACATTCTAACGTGATAATTTCGCGCATGATTTCTTCTTATATTTTCCGAGTCTTGGATTTTTAAGCTGGAGACGGGAATCGAACCCGTGACCCCGTCCTTACCAAGGACGTGCTCTGCCGACTGAGCTACTCCAGCGTCATTTCGTCGGCACAGCATTTACGATTGAATTGATAGGATAAAAAATCCCCTATCAGAATTTTTCACGATTCCTTATTTGTTTTCCCTGCCTATGTGTAATTATAAAATTACTGTAGAGAGGTTATTATAATTACATGGAAAAAAAAGTATACAACAAAATAAATGTTTTGTCAAATACTTTTTTAATTTTTTAATTTCATTAGGAAAGTATGAACCGAAGTAGATAGTATACTCAAATAAATCATCTTGTCAATGATTTATTTTATTTTCTACCAAGGGGGCTTTTATTGGATGACCGTTTTAAATATGGTCATGGTGCATTTCGCAACGCTGGAATCCTGATTCTTCGGGCTGACCTGGTACTTCTGGATGGTCAAAAGTTTGCTTGAACTTTCAACGGCATACATAAAATCGATCAATTTATCCATTGCCGATTCAATATTTACCGTCACCATATACTTAACGCAGGAACCGATATTCTTGGCGCCGGCAGGCTTCATGTCAATAAGATATACCGAACTCTTGCTTGCCAGGACTTCGATCTCTTTTAAGAGCAGCGTAACTTGTTCTTCTTCCGATTGAGCGCCCCCTATATAGGAAGCATACTGCAGGATCTCAGCGGTTATCCGGTTCTTCAACCCCAGGACATGCAAAGAATTCTTAATTTCTTTTTCTTTTTTCTGTATATCTGAATCAAGCGATTTCATTTTTGAGAGGAACGGCGAAAAGATCCCCCGGTCCATAACGGTAATTGAAAGCACCGCGACAGCCGCGTATAAAGCCATCTTTTCCCGCTTTGATAAACGGGCGAGAATTTTACGGATTTCATCAAGCTTAGGGATCTTTATCATCTTTTCTACCGTTCTAATAAACAACCGATCTCAAAATCAGTCACGTCTTTCTTTCCTTCTTTTCGCTTAGTCGTATATTTAGTCTTGACTTCTTTGAAATATTTAGATTTCTCCATGCTATCAACGAACGAAAAAACCGCCGACATGGAATCAGCGGTCCCTTTTACCGTAAACTTCCCCTGGTCATCAAAGCGGATATCATTTAACGCCAGGTCCAAGGGGCTGATCGTATAAAGCTCCGTCAAAACTTCTAAAGAATACCCCCTGCTGAATAAATAATTCTTGATCAGGCTGATCTTAGCTGAATCATTTTCTAATTTCACCGCCTGCTCATGGATAGCGGTGAACTCATGGCCGATTTTCTTTAGATAAGCGTTTTTAAAATAAATCTGAGCGCCCATCGTAAAAAGCAGGACAATTAAAAACAACAGGGCCAAAATACCCGTTTTGACCATATCCCGGCCGCGGGCTTCGAGAACTTTTTTTAACTTGATCTCTTCCGGGACCAGATCGACTTTGAGCTCATCGCAAAGCAGCGCCGCGGCAATCCCGCTCAGGAATGACAGCCGCTTGGCTTGCGTGGCGACAACAGAGGCGGCGACCTGGATCTGCAGACCTTTCAAATAAGGAGCTTCTTTTACCGGTATCTGCAAAGAATCACCCAGCATTTTTTCTAACTCCGGCACTTCAGCCGTCGCGCCGGTAATGATGACCGATTGAGGCGGTTTCTCGATATTCTCAGCCTGATACGCCTCAAGTGATTTCTTAGCTTCCTCCAGGAACTTAACCTGATACTTCTCTTTTTCAGACGCCAACTGCTGCGCGCCTATTGCAAGAGCGCGGACAAAGATCACTTTATGTTTGAACATAACGAAGAAATCACTTATTGTTTCATCGATATTGATAATGCTCGTCGGATATTCCGCGGTATCGCTTTTAGTGCTCTTGAGGATGAACCTGCCCACTGCTTCAGGCGCAAAGTACACACGCTCAAAAGGAAATCCCGCCTTTGAGGCTATTTCAAAATGGCGCTTGACGACATTGCGGGCAACCATAACAAGCAGCACTTTTGTGTAATTACGCTTATACGTGCCGATATCAATATAATCCACAATGATCTCTTCCCGGGAATACGGCGTGTGCCGGCCGGCCTGAAGGCTGATGATCTCTTTTATTTCCTGAGGGTTCGTTGAAGGGACTTCAATATTCTTTGTGATCAATAACTGTGAAGGCAACACATCGAACAAGCGCAACGGCTTAACATTCAAAGCGGTAAGAGCGGTATTGAGCAACTTGGCAATATCGGCGTCATTGGCCCCTGTCACCATATGGTTGGCCAGGGTCACGACTTCCTTCTTGTTCGGCGGCACAATTTTAATATAAGACAGTTTAAGATTATTGCCGCTGAGATCAAGCGTTACGATACCCGGCGAAACATTCAAACGGGTGAGAAAATTCAGTGATTGAAGACCTATTTTTTTCATTGTCGTGTTTTAAGAAACCTGGCGCCAATACAGGATTTCCCCTTTTTTATTGATCACACAGCGGACTTCCGCGGAATTCCTTCCTGAGTGAGATGCAGCAACCGAACGGACCATAAAATTGCCGGATTGCACTTGCAGGGAATTTTCAACTAAAGCGCTCAAAGAAGCCACCTCTGCCGGGCTTAAATTATATGCTTCACTTACCATAGGCACAATATCAGCGGCAGAAAGAAACACTTCATCATCTTCCGTGGCTTCCAAACCGTCTTTGCCGTTTCGTAACAAGAGTACCTTCTCGGCCAAATCTTCAGAAAAACCTATTGCCAAAAGGACCTCACGCGAAGCTGTATTAATATTGATCTTCCCGTTGCCGAAAACGGTCAGAAAAGGACTCACCCGGTTAAAGAGCGACTGTGTCACCTCTTTTACCAGGAGCAATTCATCTAAAACCTCAAAATCAGCGTTTTTTGCGTCATAGGGATACTTCAAATTCTTATAATACGAATCTTCCGCGCTGCCGGTCGATATTGAAAGCGCTGAATCCGCGTCGCGCCAGTCTATTATTGACGCTGCCAGTTCCTGCGACTGTTCTTCATCTAAAACGCCCGCGGCTATAAAGATACGGGATAAAATCGTGATATCGGCCTTATTGATATTGATCTTTCTTTCTTCATCGATCAGGCCGTAACGCAATTCACCCGTCCCTCTATTATAACAAATATTAACCGTTGCGTCACCTATTTCTATCATTTTAAAATAATCCTGGTTATTGCTCCAAGGTTCTTTTAACGCGTGGCATTTTTTCTCGGTTTCGTTTAACATGAATGCTATCGCCTTCTTGACGCCGGCCTCAGCGCCGGAACATAATTGAGCGCGCCCTTCCAGGCGTTTAGCGAGCGTTAATTTCTGTCTGACCCCGAAACCCAGCTGCACCGCGAAAACCGTCAAAAGAAAAAGCGACCAGAGCGCTATGATCAAAATGCTGGCTTTATTCGCGTTCACCGGATTTACCATTCCACCCTCTTACCCGCTTACCGGGATATTCACGGTCCTGGTTAAATAAAACACTTCCTCCCCCCGCAAAAACTCGATTTCCATCCGAACGGCTAACGGTACGGCATCCTGCAACCATTCTTCATGCCAGATATATTCCTTCTTCTCATCATCAAGATCATAATACAGGAACCTAAGCGATCGTATATGCTCCAAGCCGCCTGCGTAAGCGTTCTTTTCTTCAGTAAAGACCGCGCTGTAATCAAATTGATCCCGGCGCAGGGTCCCCGCTGAACGGTCATAACGATAGGCTATTTTTCCCACGCTTGCCTGCTCCATGCGCGCGCTCAAAACGATACTGGCAAACTCCAGGGTATCGGCCTTTCCGATAAAACTGATGTTTTTAAGTTTAACGCAATTCCTCAAGTCAGAAGTAAATTTATCAAAGAAAATATTTATGTCTTCCTGGGGAAGCTGGCGGTTAAGCCGCTGCCATATTTTTATCCCGTTATTAAATGCCGAGAAAATCGCCAAAGAAACAACCGACATCATCATCGTCACAATAAGGATCTCGATCAGGGTAAACCCGCGCAGGATACGTCCTCTTACTTTATTCCGCTTGCCGCAGCGCATACACAGCCCTTTTGACTTGGAAATCATTTTTACTCTCATGCCGGGAGAGTGCCAGCTCTATCGCATACAAACTACTCCCGTCGCCCTCCGGCGCACCGGACACTTGCCACGTATAGGTCCGCCCCTCCACGATTATTTCGCCTTCCGCAGCCGTCGCATCATACGCTCCGGTACGGGTAAAAGAATCCTGGACCTCCCACAGCTTATCATCCATCCAGGGAGCTACGTTCAGATAGTTTTCGTAATAATTATACGCGCGCAAAGAAACAAAGAACGCTTCATAAATAAAAACGATACCCAGCGAAAGTATTGTGGTAGTCACCAGGATCTCGATCAGGGTAAACCCGCGCTTCTTATTCAAGATCACTCCCAATTCTTAATATCATCAGCGCTTTCAGCTCCGTCTTTACCTAACGAATAAAGATCGTAATCCGCCCTATGGTCTCCCGGTGATTTATACTTATATTCTCTTGCCCAGGGGTCAAGAGGCTTTTTTTCCACATAAGGGCCGTGCCAGTTAGGGGCTGATGATGGCTTCGCCATTAAAGCGTTCAAACCTTCTTCAGTAGTAGGAAAACTGCCGTTATCTAATTCATAGAGCTTTAAAGCGGTAGCGATATTGGCGGATATATCCGCTTGCGCGGCGGCAGCACGCGCCTGTTCGCCTCTTCCCGTAAGCCGGGGCATGACCATAGCGACCAGCGCCCCGATAATAATAACTACCAGCATCAATTCTATTAACGTAAAAGCCCTTGTTTTCTTATTATCCATACGCTCCTCCTTTAAGTAATACCCTTTTCACAGTAATACATAGCGGTGTTAAATTAATAAAACAAGTTAAGTCTAAAGGATAAAGGATAAATAACAAAGGAAGGTTTAAGGTTCAAGGTTTAATTTTAAAATTTAACCTTTATTCTTTGGATTTCCTTTGTTCTTTAGACTTTAACCTTTATCATTAACGTTAAATCACCCAACTCCTTGACCTAACAACTAAACTAACATCTTAACCTTAACCACAACCTATAACTATGGACCATCGACTACCCGTGTCTTGTGACTTTATTATTGGTAGTTAGGTATATGACTAGTTAAGTCTAAAGGATAAATAACAAAGGAAGGTTTAAGGTTCAAGGTTTAATTTTAAAATTTAACCTTTATTCTTTGGATTTCCTTTGTTCTTTAGACTTTAACCTTTATCATTAACGTTAAATTACCCAACTCCTTGACCTAACAACCAAACTAACATCTTAACCTTAACCACAACCTATAACTATGAACCATGGATCGAGGACCATCGACTACGTATGACCTGTGTTGCTCCTAATTGTTAGACAAGTACTCCTTCCAACGCAACTCAAATTCATCGAGGGTGCGCATCTGGGTCGGAAAGACTGAAGCTAACGCGTCCGCAAGGGACTTCCCGTCGCGCAACTGCCGGCACAACTGGGCAAAATCAAGAGCTCCGTATTTTTCAATAAGAAACCCTACTAAAGAGGCGGACTGAATATAATACGTATTTACCAAAGCTTCGCCGCTTAAAGCCAGATTTGCCCTTTGGCCGCTTTTTGTCAAAACAGAACGGATAAAGATCTTATCCATCTGCTTAACTTTTCTGATATCCAGACGCATCATATCAGAGATAGATAACAAGGTATCATTGGCAAATAACTTTTTAACAAGAGAACGTATCAAAGCCCGCTTCTGAACCTCTTCCCATTGCGCTACCCCTTCGTCAAGCCACAAAGGGACTTCCCCCTTAAAACCGACAAAATCACGGAATATTAAGTGCGTTATTTCATGCGGCAGGATAGAATCAAGGAAATCCCTGCTGAAAGCGTAACTAAAGACCGCTTTTTTCGCATAATCGGCTAAACCATGCGACCAGTCGGGATGGCCTCCCGATCTCACAAACGACTCATGGTCGGAGTAGATATAGATCTTGACGCGGTTATCCCAGGTCCAGAATTCAGAAGCCCGGGAATATCCCAGGTCAGAAGCGATCCGCCCGTAGTATCCTTCAGCTTTATCCAAAACCTTCTTGACGAAATCATTGTCCGAGACGAAATAAACAATAAAATGCTCGCCCTTTGCTTCTTTCCAGCTTTCAGCGTAAGACCGCGTAGCTCCCCAAACACTCACCCCAAAAAAGAACAAACAGGAAAGAACGAATATCTTGTGATAAGAACGCTTTAATGACGGCATCATTTATGTGCTTTTCGGCGCAGGCAAAGCGGGAAAAACTATCCTGAAGGTCGTCCCCTGCCCCTCTTTACTTTCAACGCTTATGGAAGCTTGATGGGCTTTAATGATATCCGCGACTATCGACAAGCCTAAACCAATGCCTTCTTCAATTTTCTTGGTCGTGAACATCGGCTCAAAGATACGCGGCAGATCGGTATCTTTTATGCCGATACCGGTATCTGAAATAGTCGCGATGACTTTATTCATTGCCTGTTCATACTGCGTTCCCAGGCCGATGATCCCGCCGTCTCTTTGAGGTTTTTGTTCAATAGCCCATTTAGCGTTGGCGATAATATTAAAAATGACCTGCTGCAATAAAAGGGCGTCCCCCATGATCGGCGGGACATCCTGCTGCAATTGCTTCTGAAAAGAAATATTCTTGAATTTAAATTCCTGGTTCTTGATCAGGTAAACCTTTTCAATGACCTCGTTAAGTTGCATATTCTGCAAGCTCACCCTGGTACCGGTGGAAGCGCAGCTGAACGAAGAAATGATATTCTTGCACAAAACCGCCGATTCCTCAATGAACGCTATCTGTTCTTTTAAATCGGCATAACTGAATTCTTTCTTTTGCGCGAATTTTATCTTCAAGACTTTTACGTTATTCAAAACAACGCTTAACGGATCAATGATCTGATGCGATATCCCGCTTGCTATCTGGACCAGAGACGCTCCGCCGGCAGAATTCACGCCCGGCTGAACGCCGGTATCTGCGGCAGGCGTATTTTTCAGCTGCTGCTCTTCTTTTAATTTGCGTTCTGCGGCTTCTAAAGCCGATTCCAACTGCTTTTTTTCCAGTTCTTTTTGCTCGATTATTTTTAAGGCATCCTGATGCTCCTTGACAGTAACCGTGTTTACATATCCCGCCGCTTTTTCCTGATTCAACAGGGTTAAAGCTGTTTCGATCCTTTGCCGCTGAACTTCTTTCTGCTCGGCCATCTGGAGCGCTTCTTCCAGCTGTTTCTGCCGCTCACTCGATCGCATGACTTCCTGCTGATATTTATATTCCAGCTCCTTAAACTTCACTTCAAATTGCTTACATTCCCCCGCTTGCTGCTCCCGCGCTTTAAACGACATCGCCTCATCCTGCGCTTTATGTTCTGAATTTATTTTCTCCAATTCCGCGTTGTGTTTTTGCTCCATCTCCTTTAACGCCGCTTCCAGCTGCTTCCAGGCAGATTCTTTTTGTTCGATCGTTTTTAACGCCGCCTCCAGCTGCTCATGTTCCCTGCTGACTTTCAATAGTTCAGCCGCATGCTTAGCTTCTTCTTCCCGTAAAGCAGCTTCCAGCTGTTTACGGGCGGATTCTTTTTGTTCAAGCAAGGAAAGCGTTTCTTCTAACTGCTTATGCTCAAGTTCGAGCTTCGAATACTCATCATCATAGCTGGTTTTAGCCCGCGACAACGATTCTTCAAGCCTTCTCAACAACGCATCTTTTTCACCCAACTCCCGCGACAACGAATCCGATTTCTTATCGCTCTCTAAAGCCCTGCCTGATTCCTGAGAACAACGTTGTTCTGCCGCTTTAAGCGCTTCAGCAAGCTGCCGTTTTTCCTGGTTAGACTTCTCTAAAACCTTTAAAGCTTCTTCAAGCTGGCTGCCGTGCGCTTGTGCTTTCGCGGATTCAAGCTTTAACGTATCCACTAATTGCTGGCGGTCGACCCTGCTTTCTTCAAGCGCCTTCAAATATTCCTGACTACGCTTATTCTCCTCATCTGATCTTGCCGATGCTTCTATAAGCTTTTTTTCGGTCTCTTTTAAAATATGCCGAAGCTGCTCCTGCTGCCGGTCTCGATCCGCCCCATCCTTATGTTCAAAGGACGCTAAAGCTTCTTCGAGCCTTTTAAGGTCAATTTCTTTTTGCTGAATGATCTTTAAGGCACCATCATATTGTTTATTCGACCGGTCTCGCCTGGATTCCTCCTCAATCAGCTTTTGCTCAATACGTTCAAAGGCCCCCTGAAGCTCTTTACTTTCGGCGCTTTTCAGCTGCAAAGCGCGCAATGCCTCTTCGAGCTGTTTATGTCCCTCTGAAAGCTTTGCCAAAGCTTCAGCATATTTTTGCTCCGACGCATCTAACGCCTTTTCAAGAACGATACGCGCCTGTTCTTTTTCCTGAACGGCTTTTAAGGCTTCGGCACTTTGATTGGCAGCGCTTGCCGGCGCTTGAGATTCCAGGAGGCTTTTCCGGGCTAAGGTTAACGCGGCTTGAAACTCCTTTTTCTCCCGTTCTTTTTCATCAATCAGGCGCAATGCTCCATCGCGCTGCTTCCTAAGCTCAAGGGCGTGCTGGGACTCTTCGGTGTACCTATTGCGCATTTCTTTTAAGGCATTTTCCAGGTCCCAGCACCGCTTCTTATTGTCCTCTAACTCCTGCGCTAATTCATTCAGGCGGCCCTGTTGCGTATCAACTCCATCAGCGCAGTTGACATACGGCGAGACCGCTTTTTCCCCGAGGCGGGCGGAAATAGCAACCACGATACCGGGACTACCGTTGCCCTTGACCGATTCGATCAAAGCTTCACGTTGCCGAACGGGAATGAGCGAGTCATCTTTATTAACGCATACTGTTTCTAAGACGACCTCTTTCTTTTCCCGGAGGACTTCCTCAAATACCAGGGACATCTTCGTTAATTCTTCTTTCGGGTACAACTGCGTTAACTTCATGCGCGAGAACTGCTCTTTGAAATAACCGAAGAATTCTTCCGCTCTCTTATTAACATCGATAATATTGCCTTCTCCGTCAGTAACCACGAGCACATCGCTGGTTTCATTGAAGATCGTACTGCATTTTTTCTCGGACACACGCAATCGTGTATCGGATTTCTTGAACTCCTTAAAAATATAAGCAAAAAAAACGGTGATAAAGATGAAAAAAAGGCGCGTTAAGAATTCCGGGGTTTTAGGAAGGAAAAGCTGTTGAAAGAAGCTTCCGCCCTGGAAAGCGTAATCCGCGATCGAATCGATGATCCAGAAAACAGGCCCGAGGCATAGGATTATCGCGGGGATAATATATTTAACAACCGGGAATGTTTTATTTTGATTATTCATGCAGGATACACCTTGTATAATCTATGGGCTATGGACCATCGACTATAGACCATTACCCCAGTTAATCTCTCAATTTCAGCCTTACCTAATGAGCCATGACATTGATCTCAAATATCGGCAAAAGCATGGCGATAACAATAAAACCGACGATAAGGCCCATGCCCAGTATCATTAAAGGCTCCAAAAGACTGCTCATGACCTTGATCGCCTCATCGGTATCCCGCTCATATGAAGAGGCGACTTCCGATAATGCTTCATCTAATTTCCCTGATTCTTCCCCCACAATAAGCAAATTGGTCATGAAAAGCGGAAAAAGCGAGGCATTTTTCAAGCTCCTGCCAAAAGAACCTCCCTGCTCCAGGTCTTTGTAACTCGTACGCAATTTCCCTTTTATCACTTCATTCTCTAATATCGGGATACCGACCTCAAGCGCCTTTAAAATAGGGATCCCGCTCTTGATCAACAGTTCCAGCGTCCGGCAGAAACGCGAAAGTTCAGCCTTAAGGATGAATTTACCGAATACCGGGACATGAAGCTTAAAGACGCTTAAAAAAGACCTGCCGGCGGTTGATTTTAATTGCTTAGCTGCGACGAAGATTACCGCGACCAGGACCAGGAGTATCCAAACGCCCCAGTGCCGCAAACCTTCACTGACACTTATAAGTATCCTCGTCGGAAGAGGCAATTTCTGGTCTATATTGTTATAAATATTAAGCAGCCGGGGCATGACAAACGTAAGCATAAAAATGATCGTGCCGACACCGACCATCGCCATAAGCATGGGATACGCCATCGCCATCCGGAAACGCGCGAACATCTCTTCTTGTTTGGAACGGTATTCGGAAATCCGCAGCAGCATCTCAGGCAAAGAACCGCTGTCTTCTCCGACACGGACCATCGCGATATAAATAGGAGGAAAAATCCGAGGATATTGCATCAAGGTCGCGGAAAAAGTTGAGCCTTCTTTAACCGCGTCATGGATATTCCTGACCATGGCTTTCAGGGAGGAATTCTCCGATTGTTCAGAAATGATATTAAGGGCGGCGAGAATTGGTACCCCTGCTTTAAGGAGGCTGGCTAATTGGCGGCTTATAATAGTGATTTCCGCGGAACGGACATTACCGGTAAACCTGTTGAAAGAGGTTGTTTCACGGGCAGCAGAAACGCCGCATTCCTCTATATGGACGGGAATGTAGCCCAAAGCGCTGATCCTTTCAATAGCTTCTTTTTCAGAACGGCCCTCAATCCTGCCTTCAACAATATTCTGAGGGTCTTTTTTAGCGCGATACGAATATACAGGCATAAGCTCTACCTATTTTTAGGAATATCACCCCGAAAGGAACAGTCTATTGATTATTTACTTTCTTGTTCTATATACTTATCTAAGCGGACTCTCTGGGCGCCGGTCATATCAAGAAAGCAAATTGCGACATTATAAACTTTTTCAGTTTCAGTTTCCTGGCTGCGGACAACCTTAGCTAAGCATTCAATGGGGCTATCATTGTCCGGCAATTCTATCGTTAACTCTAAATACGCCCGGGGAGGTATCATTTCTATCGAAGTAAACGTCAATCCCCCGGCAGAAATATTAGACGTAACGCTCAACTGTTCGACCGTATACCCCTGATTAATTAATTCTTCCTGTGATTTAAAGATCTTATACCGCAGGTTAACCCGGCTGTTCAAACGGCTAAACACCCGTTTATCGGCATCGGAGGGTTTAGACATTTCTCTGCGCAAAGAATCCCCCCCATAAGCATCCTGCAACCCTTCCTGCGGCTGGAAATATTCCTCGGCAGAAGTGACATTCATAACTTCTTCGGGTGTCGTCAAACCCAGGATGGTCTTTTGCCAGCCATCCTGGCGTAACGTTCGCATGCCTCGCGAAACAGCGAATTTCTTGATCTGTCCCGCTGAAGACTTATTCAAGATAAGGTCTTTGACCGTATCATCGATCAATAAGATCTCGTAAATGGCCGTCCTTCCCAGGAAACCGGTAAAATTACAGTTCGCGCATCCTCTGCCGCGGAATACCCGCACTTCATCCTTTGATTTTAATGCTAAATCCCGGATAATGGTTTCACTTAATTCTTCAGGAATATCCATTTGCTCATACTTACAATCAGGGCAGATCAGGCGTATTAAACGCTGCGCAATAAAGGCTTCGACGCTTGAAGCGACCAGATAAGGCTCCAAGCCGATATCCACTAAACGGGTAATACCGCTGGCAGCGTCATTGGTATGCAGCGTCGAAAATACCAGATGGCCGGTAAGCGCGACACGGATGGCGATCTCAGCTGTCTCCAGGTCCCTGACCTCTCCCACCATGATCACATCGGGATCGTGGCGTAAAATACTCCGCAAGCCCCGGGCAAAATCCAACCCTATCTCGGACATGACCTGTATCTGAGTGACTCCTGACATCTCATACTCGATCGGGTCTTCTATAGTAATGATCTTGCGTTCCCGCGTATTGATCCTGCTTAAACTGGCATATAACGAAGTGGTCTTCCCGCTCCCTGTCGGGCCGGTCACAAAAATAATACCGTGCGGTTTACGGATCAAACCTTCAAATATATTCAGGTCGCGCTTTGACAGACCCAATTTCTCAAGGCTGAACAACATCTGAGTAGGCAAGATACGCACGACCACGCTCTCCCCGAAAGGCGTAGGTATCGTCGATATCCTCAAGTCTAAAACCTGTTCCTGGACTTTAACCACTGCCCTGCCGTCCTGGGGCATACGGCGTTCAACGATATTAAGGTTCGACATGATCTTAATACGCGAGATGATCGCTGTGATAAAACCTTTTATTTCCGGGCCGACATTCGCGTCATAAAGCAAGCCGTCAATACGGTAACGAAGCACCACCCCGTCCCGATATGGCTCAATATGGATATCGGTGGCCCGTTTACGCCATCCTTCAAGTATGATCTGATTGACTAATTTGATGATCGAGGCGTCTTCGGCTAATTTCGCGATATCAACGACTTTTTCGTTGGAAGGTTCCTGAGGAGAGGATTCATCTTTGGAAATCTGAGAAACGATCCTGTCCAGGGTTTCCGCGGCCAGACCGTAATATTCTTTTAACGCGCTGACAATATCCGAGGACAACGCAAGGGCAGTCTCGATCTCGAAACCCAGCTGCATACTTATCTCATCCTGGATCTTAATGTCGAGCGGCATTGAAACGGCTATGGTCAAACAACGGTCTTTCAAATCAAGCGGCATGAATTTATAATACGAGGCGATCTTCACCGGTACCGCGGCGATCACGGCCTTATCGATCAAACGGCCTTTAAAATCAATAAGGCGCAGCTGCAGGTTTTCCGAGAGGATCTGTAAAATCGTTTTCTCGGGGACCGCGGCATGCTTGAGCAGGACATTCCAGAGAGGAAGAGACATACCTTCGGCTTCTTTGATCAGAGGCTCTAAAGATTCTCTCGAGGCGATCTTACGGACGATCAACGCTTCAAAAAGTATCGTATCAAGTTTAGTCATACGTGCCTATTACAAAACGCAAACCCTGTTATTAATCACCCCTTACTGCTGCGGTTTATCTTTTCTCAAGAGGCGCTGAATACTCTGGCTGATGTGCTGCCGGTAATTCTTGATCACTTCCTGCAGGTCCTCTTCATTCGTCAACACTAAGTTCACCTTGCGGGGGCGCGCTTCCTCTTCTACCTTACTGATAGCAACGGCATTAAGCGGATTAATGATCGCGACCGTAATTGAATCCTCATCCCCGTAGAGCGGAAAGCATTTATGGTCAAGGATCAGCGACGAGGAGAATTTACGCGCCAATTCCATATCAATATATTGCGTCTTTAAATTAGCGACCGGGATCTGGAATTGAACGGAGAGAGCCTCCATCAGGTTGTGGTCGTTGATCAACCCTTTATTGATCAAGATCGTGCCCAAAAATTTATCGCTGAGCTTCTGTTCAACTAACGCGTCATGCAACTGAGCTTCCGTGATCCACCCCTTTTCTACGAGTATTTCACCTATTCTTTTAGGCATTTTTTCCATGGCAATCTCCTGTTATACTGTTCCAATCATATATAAATCACCTTCCGGCTTGCGGTCGAGGTGCCCGGACAGAATTTTTTCACAGCCTTCAACCGTCTGCGCTATGGTGACAAACTCTCCCTTTTTACCCGTATACGCTTCGGCGACAAAGAACGGTTGCGTGAGGAAATATTGCAGCTTACGCGCCCGTTCATAGATGATACGGTCGCCGGCAGAAAGCTCGTCAATACCGATGACCATGACGATACGCCTGAGCTCTTCGTAACGCTGCAGCATACGGATGACGTCCTGAGAGACCTGGTAATGGCGCTTACCGACGATATCAGGGTCAAGATTCGCGCAGCTAGACATAAGCGGATCGATCGCCGGATACAAACCTAACTGGATCCTTTGCCGGGAAAGGACCATGATAGAATCCAGGAAGCTGAAGATCGTCACAACCGCCGGGTCGGTCAAATCGTCGGCGGGGATATAAACCGCTTCTACCGAAGTAATAGAACTTCCCGTTTCATGGGAAGACTTGATCCTCTCGTGGAACTCACTCGCCTCGGAGATCAGGGTAGGCTGATACCCTGTTTCAGAAGGAAGCCTGCCCAGCAAACTTGAAATTTCCGCCCCTGCCTGGAGGAAACGAAAGATATTATCCACGAACAACAAAACATCCTGGTGCTTACGCTGGATCGATTCTGCCAGGGTAGCCCCGCTAAAAGCCACGCCAAAACGGGCCCCCGGGGGCTCATTCATCTGGCCGAATATCAAGACGGTCTTCGATAAAATATTCCTGCGCTCCAATTCATAATACAGCTCATTTCCCTCACGCATACGCTCACCTGCGCCCACGAAAACGCAGGCACCGCTGTGTTTGCGGACAATATTATGGATGATCTCAAGGGTCAGGATACTTTTTCCCAACGCCGCACCTCCCAGGATCCCGTTCTTAGAACCTTTCACGAGCGGAAAAAGCAGGTCTATGATCTTAATACCTGTCTCTAAAACTTCGAATTTCTCGGCTTTTTCTTTGCTCGAAAAAGACTGTGCTGCCCGTTGAGGCCTGATCGGCAGCCGCTCACCGGGAGCGATTTCACCTTTCTGGTCGATCGGGTCACCCCAAATATTAATGATCCTGCCGTAAATGCTATCTCCCGCGGGGATCTGTATCGGGGTTCCGGTAGGGATAACGACACTATTACGTTGCAGGTTAAAGGTGGAATTAATAGCAATACACCGGGCAATGTTACCGGCGACATGTTCAGCGACCTCTAAGACTACCCTTTTACCGTCAACCGTCTGCGTGTTGATATTATCAAATATCGCGGGGATATCCTCTTCCCGCTCAAATTTGACATCAACGACCGGCCCCTGTACTGAGATTACACGACCTGGTTTGAGATGAGTATTGTCCATAGTCTTAATTAACCGTTATGTTACACCCCGCCTTTTTGGAGTGGCGGAGTACGCCGCTTTCTGCCCAGAAAGGGCGCACCCAGCATACCTATAAGCTGGGGTGCTTGCGGCACCTCTATTTAAATGCCAACCGCGCCGCGAATAACTCCCGCATATTCTTATCGATCAATTCATGGCGCTGACGGAAATATTGTATTTTTAATTCCTTATTCAACTGCTCGATCTTTGTCTTACTGGTCTCTAAATGGCTATAGCGCGCTGAAAGTTCAGCTAAACGCGATATGCCGAAGATCTGGAAGAATTTCTGGCCCAGGAATAAATACATCCAATATTCCAGCAAGCCGTCAAGCGGAGATTCAACAATTAAATCCTTCACTCCCCCTGAAGCCGTTTTTCTCTGGAACTGATCGGCTTTAGAAAAAGGGAAAAGCTGCAAAACCTTGACCTGCTGGGCAACGATCGAAAGGGAATAGGGATACACGACCTTCAGTTCTCCCAATTTACCGCTTTGCTCCTCATTTAAAACATAATCCCTCAACTCGAGGGCCTGTTCCAGCCTGGTCTCGTCTTTTACTCCCTTAAAAACAACATAGGGAAGGTCCGTTTCAGAGGCGTAAATCTTCCCCTTTTCTCCGACGATAAGAAGCTTGGAATTGTTTTTCTCCGCTTCTTTGATCGCCTGGGTCATCACATTCATATTCAAACCGCCCAAGAGGCCCGCGTCAGAAGTAAGCGCGATCACTCCCGGCTGGCGGCTGCTCGATTCCAGCAAGTGGTGTTTAATGCCGCCTGCCTGCAGCAGCTCAAAGATACTTCCCAGATGGCTGAACACTGAATCAAAGGTCTTGAGTTTACGTTCAAGCACCCGGTATTGAGCTATGGCGATCTCTTTTAAAACCTCAACGAGGCTATAGAGGTTGAGGTTAAAATCCATATCTTTCTTGATCTGAGAAAGTAATTTCATACGTTACACAACCGCGAAATAATGGTTCATTGCTTCGTATAACATTTCTATACTGGCATCATTGATGATCATCGTCGTACGGATCTCTTTAAAAAGATTCGGGAACTCTTTTTCCACCAGTCCGACAAATTCGTTCTTAAACTTCTGGATATCGGCAGGGGATAAAGTATCCAGCACCCCCATGCTTAAAGCGAATAAGAACATGACTTCCGACTCCATCTCGATCGGCTTATTCTTATCCTGGATCAAAAGCTGGGTGATCGCCTGGCCCCGCTTCATACGGTCTTCGGCTTCCTTGGAAAGGCCGGTCGTGCGCAGCTGCGTCATCTGCAGCAATTCCTGATACTGGATATATTCAAGTCTCAACTGGCCGCTCAACGCTTTCATTGCCGGCCACTGCGCTTTATTGCCGATACGGGAAACCGAAAGGCCGAAATCGATCGCCGGACGAACGCCTTTGTTAAAAAGCTGAGTGCTGAAGTAGATCTGCCCGTCAGTCATAGAGATCAAATTACTGGAAATATATCCCGTAACATCACCCTGCAATATCTCAACGATCGGCAAAAACGTCATTGAACCGCCGCCGAGCTCCGGCTTTAAGTATCCGGCGCGTTCCATCATCTGGGAATGGATATAAAAAATGTCTCCCGGGTACGCTTCTCTTCCCGGGGCGCGCTCCAGTAAAAGCGAGATCTGACGGTATACCCAGGCATGCTTCGTCAGGTCATCGTGGATCAAAAGGACGTCTTTACCTTTTTTCATGAAATATTCGCCTAACATGCACGCGGTATAGGGAGCTAAATACTGCTCGCCCATAGAAACAGAAGCGACAGCGCTCACCACAATAGTATACGGCATTACTTCTTTTTCATTAAAAAGGTTTAAAAGCTTAAGAAGGCTGGAATTAGTCTTTCCGATACAACAATAAATACAAATAACATCCTGTTTCTTCTGATTGATGATCGCGTCAATAGCGACAGTCGTCTTACCCGTAAGACGGTCTCCGATCAAAAGCTGCCGCTGGCCTTTGGCGATCGGGATAACCGCGTCCAAGAGCAATGTCCCGGTTTCCAGTGTTTCTTTAACGGGGGCGCGGTCCATAACACCGGGAGCATCGGTAAAAAGAGGATAGTACGCCGACGGTTCAATAGGGCCTTCATTATCAACAGGCTCGCACAAGCTATTGACGATCCTGCCGATAAATTTATCCCCTACCGGCAAATGCAAGAACTCCCCCTTACTTAATACTTTCCCGCCGATATGCAAAGACCCCTTAACATCAATTACTAATACCTGGACCTCTGCTTCATTAAAACCCAAAACCATGCCCCGCCCGCCCTGTTCAAACTCCACGATCTGCCCGTTAATGCAGGAAGGAAGGCCTTTTACCCGCACCACGCATTCACGCACCGATACGATCACACCTATTTCGCGCGCTTCAAAATTCGCCTCAGCATGATTTTCATGCATACCATCCACCTTCAATTCCTATTGCGCTTTTGATAATTGATGCGCTTTTACCGCTTCCTGGATCTTAAAGCGCAGGCTCCCGTCAAGCACCAAGCTGCCGATACTGACTACCCAGCCGGCAATAATATTAGGGTCTGTAGATTCTTTTAACGTGATCGGGAAACCGACTTTTTCATTGATCTTACCCGACAAAGCCGTTCGCTGCGCGTCGGTAAGGAGGAACGCCGTTACCACCCCTGCTTCCTGTATGCCCTCAGGAATATGCAACCGGTCCAATTGCGCGAAGTTACCCGCGATCAATTCATCGATCCAGCGTTCATGGATCATGGTGCGGATATTTTCAGGGATTACTTCCTGCAACAATTGCGCTGCCCGATGAATCCCCTTATCTTCTATACGCTGTTCGATCTCAGCGATCAAAGCATTACGGGCACGATCAGCCTGAAGCATCATTTCATCAGCTTTTACCTGGGCCTCTTTAATGATCTTTTCTTTCTCCTCCTGCATTTCCTTTAATAAACGCTGCTTCTGCTGTTCGGCGTCTTTCATTGCAAGTTCTTTAATTTCCTGGGCTTCACGCTTAATATCGTCATATTGCTTTTTTATATCCTGTTCTTTCTTGGCATATTCAGCGGCCATCTGGTCCAGATGAGCGGTTGCCGCGCCGACGTCACGGTTAAAGATCTTGTTCAAGGAAACCACTAAAACAATGAAAACAATAATAATGAGGACTATGAAAGGGATCAGTATAAGCATTTCTTTAAACTCCTTTATTACCGGAGGACACTGGCGGTATGAATAATACCGGCAAACTCCGTAACACTTAACTGAATAACTGGAAAGCGACAAACAGGGCGATGATCGCCGCCCCTTCGGCAAATGCGGTCAGCATGATCATGACGATAAAGATCTTCGGCGCGGCCGACGGGTTCCTTCCTAACGCGGCGATACTGGCTTTTCCGCAGGAGGCAAAGACCCAACAGGGGCCCGCGATACAAAACGTAAAGATCAAAAGCAACGCTAAATTTCTATCCATGTTATTCTTCCATGATGATCGTGGTCTTATTCGATTGAACGCCTACCATGCCCCGACGGATAGCGAATACATTCTGGTCCACGATAACGTTTCCTTTAACCAAACGGCTCACCAAAGGCTTGTGATAATCTAAAACTTCAAAAACCCCCTGTTCTCCGGGAAGCATAACACTATGAGCCTTACCTTCGAAGACTATTTTATCGAGCGTAACAACGATAACATCCTGCATGCGTTTATATTATAGCATTAAAGAGGTTACACACTAATAATTATACAATCGCTTAATAATTATACCATTGTTTTAGGTTATTGAAAATGTTATTTTGTCGCAGGCACAAGACACAAGTCGCAGGTCTCAGGTCGCTTGCTATCCGGTGAACGGGTCCTGTCTTGGACTATTTTCTCGCGGGGACGTTTGCCCCGCCCCGGCGTGGCGGGGCTGCACTCAGGTCGGCTGCGTCGCTCTGCCCGACTTCGTTTATCGAGGGGCATCCGTGCCCGCTCCTTGCCTTTATGCCCCGCTCGAAAACAGTCCAAGCCACCCGTTCACTAATAAAAACCCTGGTCAGACACAAGTCATAAAATAATCTATAGTCGATGGTCAATAGAGAAGGAAAATCAGAGTAACCGGGAATCGGGTCGCAGGTCTCAGGTCGCAAGACACAAGTACACAAGACACAGGTAATCCGGAACTATATGATCAGGTAATCAGGAAATTGAAAAAGAAAGATAATCGAGTAAGAATGCCCCTGTTGAGATTGTGAGCGAATGGAGCTTTTAGCCGGAGGAGCTTGAGCATTTGAGGGAATGCCAGTGGAGCGCGTAAGCGCGACAACACTGGCAAGGCGAGGTTGTCTGAGCAGTATTTGCCAGAGCAAATACTGCGAGTTCCGCAGCCTCCGAAAATGCGAAAGATCTCCGGCGTTACCCGGATTAGCCTTTTCTAAAACAAAAGGCTAATCCGGGTAAAAAAGCGACTTGAGCGAACAATCCAACAGGGGCATTCTTGGTAAGCTCAAAATAACAGGTCGCATGGCACAATTACACAAGACGCAAGTCACAACGAAGATAACAGCCAACAGTTAAATAAAAAACGCGGGACCACTCCGGGAAATTACCGGAACGGCCCCGCGCTTATTACTTTAGATCTATTTCTTCACACCCGCGTCCGGTTTTGATTCCGGCTTTTTACCGGGAAACGCATCATTCTTGGCACTATCGATCACGCTCTGTCCTGAGCGGATCTGCCCCTGCCATACGAAGAAAAAGATACCTGCCAACAATCCCAGAAAAACGATCACCACCATGATAATAAGCCAGGTCGTGGTCTTGGTAGGCATATTAAGCTTCAATTTACTTTTTTCCAAAAGCTCAGGGGTATTCGGCCCCAATTCCGGCGCAAGCAGCTTTTCCAGATCATCCAGCTTCTTCTGGATCAGCTTCATCATCTCCAGATTCTGGCGATAATAACCGATATGCCGCTCTCTGCTGACCGTCTCATCTATTTGCGTCTTAGAGATCTCATCGAGCACCGGATAAATCGTATCGGTTACCTCTTTTACCTGCGCGTAACTATCGCTCTTTTCAAACTTGGCAAGGAGCGAATCGGTATGCTTCTTAATGTCCGCCAGTGCCGCATCTGGAACAAGCCAGATATCTTCGACTTCGACCTCAAAGACACGGGCTTCTCCAGGCTTTAATTCCACATCCTCCTTGCTATAGACGAAATAAATGGATTTCTCGGCGTCAAATTCAAGTTCCAATCCGCCCAGGTCCATCACATCTTTAGGTTTGACCTCCTCCGGCAGGTATTTCTTTACCTGTACCTTCTGCATCCTTGTCTTTGAAGGGTTAACGATCATGATCCGGAACTTAACGCTGCCTGACTGCATGGACGAGGAAATGATCGGTGAATCAACACCGCCCAGCTTCGATTCAAGGATCTGTAAGAGCATATCCACGATCGAATTGATGGTATCGGTCTTATTCCTCATATCTTTGATGGTCGAGGTATCTCCCAGCTTTTCATCCAACAACGCTCCGAGGTCAATACCCTGATCACCCATTAACAGCTTAAGTTTTTCGGATATATCGTTAACTGCCTTGGCGAGAGTACTTTCCGATCCGCCGCCCTCTTTTATCATCTGCGGAAGTTCATCCATTGATTCCTTGAGGTTCTGCAAGGTCATGGAAATATTGATATTATCATTGGAACCAAGGACGGCTTGCACAGCCTGAATGGCATCCAAAGCCTTCTTCGCGGCGCGTTCGGCTTCAGGGGCCGCGGCTGCAAGGCCGGCAACGGTGGTAATACCCATACTTTCTACCATGCCCGAACCTGAAACAAGGCCGCCGGTCACCTGTTCGCTGACAATATATGTATACGCCTTACCAACATCAAATCGCGAATCGGCCGTAATATTATAGGTATAAAATCCCAACCGGGATTCTACCAAAATCGCGTTTTCGACTATCGCTTCATTATCCCAGGTATAAATACTCAACATCGGCACTAAACTCGGCTGGCCCTGGACCTGGATATTAATAATATCTCCGGTCAAAGCAGGGTTCGGAGAAGCACTTGCCTTCCAGGAGTATCTCTTGGCTGTTGTCTGTAATTCCTGGCCGGCTTCGACTGCCGTGTCGGCGCCTGACTGCAACTTGGTGATCGCTTCATTGGTCTGCGTCTCAAAGCTGGTCAAAGAAGTTTCAAGCATACCCACCATACCGCCTGCGGCAATAACTTCTTCTTTCGTCCTCGTCGGGCCGACGATAATGCCGGTCTGTTCATCCATCTTGGTATCAATGGATGCCTTCTGTTCATCCATCTTGGTAGTGATCAAATTCGAAACAGAAGTCTGGAATGAAGGCAGCGTCGTATCCTTCATCTCATTGACCGCCGCTTCCGTACTTTCCAAACGCATGGATTCCGTGACACTAAAGGATGTCGGTGTCCTAAAATGAGCGCCGGACGCGTTACGCAGGTCAACAAGGGCGGCATACACAACACCTGCCTGTAAATTGGTAGGCGCGTTCCAGATCAGGTTAAAGTACCCGCCGGCACCCGCACCTTCCTCATTCAACGTCTGGATCAACACCTGATCCTGGTCATAGATATAAATATCGACGCCCTGCACACCGGTAACGATGCTGCCGTCTCTTTCCAACCAGGAAGTCGCGCGTAAGATATCATTTGTAGCGTCATAGGTGAATTCAGCCTCAGCGCGCCAGATATGCACCGCGGTAGTTTCCAGGTACATCGTGAAAGCCTGATCGCTGTCGGCGGTATAATTCAAACCCTTGTCGCCATAGCCTGAGGCAGACCAGGTTGTCGTCCAGAAGCCATACGGTGTCGCATGGGTCACCGCAGACGTCATCCCGACAGCCTGCCAGCCTACAGTCTCGGTCCCGGTAAGCTTTTCCACAACCGAGAGATTGGTCAACTGCTCATTCGTCAAGAGGTCGCGGATCGTCCAGGTAATGGTATAGTAATCGATCCTAAAAACAGCCGCTGATGAATGATAAATAGTCTCATCATTGACATCCATGACCCGGACTTTGACTGTTGATGAACGGTCATCAGGCACAACCCAATTGTAAGAATTAAGATTCGGTGTCGAGGCAGTGATCACCGTCTGGGTCGCGAAATCATCTTTTGAGTAGACTAATTTCACATTCGGGATACTTCCGCGATTGGTCCAGGTGATCGCATGAGTCTCATTGGTGATCCAGCGTTCCCCACCCACAGGGGCAGTCAGGTTAAATTCACCCCGGATCTTAAAATCAGCATTCGAGCTGTCGGCAACCGTATCATCGCCGGGATCCTCAACTCTCACCCGCACTGTCTGTGAAAGCGTATCAGGCACTGTCCAGCTGTATGAATATGGCCCGCCCGCGCCGGCTCCGTTAGATGCCGCGGCATTGATCAAATTAGGATACGTTACCCCTGAATCAAGCGAGTAGCTCAACTTGACCGCGGGCATTGTTCCGCCCCAGGTCCAGGTAATATTATGCGCATCCCCCGCTATCCAAGCCTCACCGCCATTAGGCGCGGTTAAGGTCAAGAAACCCTGAATACGGAAATTAGCGTTCGAATCATCGGTAACCGTCACATCCGCGGGATTAACGATCCTGATGCGCGCGGTTGCCGTACGGTTATCGGGAACGGTCCAGGAATAACTATTCACATTGGCCACAGAATTGGTGATCGTATTCGGGAAGGTAGCTCCGCCGTCAATAGAATAGAGCAACCGGACATTGGCGATAGTACCGATGGTATTCCAGGTGATATTATTTACCTGATTGATCGGCCATAACTCACCGCCGTTCGGAGAAGTCATGTTAAAAGCGCCCCTGATCTTAAAATTAGCGTCTGAAGCATCATACGCGTCGGAATCAGTCGCGCTCATGACCCTGACCCGTATAAATGTTGAGATAGCGTCAGGAATGGTCCAGCTGTACGTATGCGTGTTGGCTGTCGAAAGAATGATCGTATTCGGGAATGTGCTTCCTGCGTCGGTAGAATAATCCAAACGCACATTGGCAACGGTCCCGATATTGGTCCAGGTAATAGTTTGCGTATCTGCGACGGTCCAGACCTCACCGCCATTGGGTAAAGTCAACGTATATTTTGCCATGACTTTAAAATTGGCGTCAGAAATATCATACGCCGTCGGGTCAGCCAGATCGGATATTTTTATCCTGCAGGACGGACTGATCTGGTCAGGGAGCGTCCAGGCAAAAGAGCCGTTATTATCTACCGCTCCTATAATATCCGGATAGGAACCGCCGCCGTTGGTTGAGAACTCCAATTTAACCGTGGTAATTCCGCTTCCCGCAGATGTCCAGGTGATATTATGGATCGACTCGACTTCCCAGAGTTCTCCTCCATTGGGAGCAGTGATCGCGAAATCACCGGTGACCCTGAAATCAGCGTTCGAATCATCATAAGCGCCGATATCGTTCGGATCGGATACCCGCACCCTCATATTCTCCCAAATTGCGTCAGGGACGGTCCAGGCATAGGTGCCGGTATTAGGCGCAGCCGCCGTGATAGTATAGGTTTCCGTCAAGAAATTATTCTTGGAATACTCTAATTTAACGTTAGCGACCGTTCCCACCCTTGTCCAGGTAATATTATGCACCCTGGCGACCCTTAACTGCTCACCGCCGTTGGGGCTGGTAAGGGTGAATTGACAACGGATACGGAAATCATTATTTGAAGTATCAAATGCTTCCGCGTCATTGGCATCAGCGATCTGTATCCTCATTGTCCCATAAACCTGGTCAGGCACAAACCAGCCGTACGTGCCGTTATTAATAACGTTGGTAGCAATGGATGTCCAGGTAGAACCGCTATTAGTAGAGTACGATATATTGACAAATGAAACACTCCCGCTATAGCCCCAGGTAATATCATGATTTGAGCCGACATACCATGACTCGCCGCCGTTCGGTGAGGTAACGGTAAAATTCCCCTGGATCTTAAAGGCCGCGTCTGAAGTATCGGACACCGTCAGGTCATCGGCATTATAGATCCTCACCAAGGCTTGAGTCGTAATGGCATCAGGGATTGTCCAGAGATACGACCCCGCGTTCGGTGTTGAAGCAATAATAGGAACATAGATCGAACCGCCGTTATCGGAATACTCTAAGCGGACATTCGCGATTGAGCCGACGCGGTCCCAGGTAATAAGCCTGCCGGAGCCGACGGTCCATTTTTCCCCGCCGTTGGGCGCGGTGATCGTCAAGCTTCCCCTGATCTTGAAGTTATTATCGGAAATATCATTGGCGACCGCATCGCTTGCGTCAGAGACCCTGATCCTGCAATTCGCTGAAATAGCGTCAGGGACGGTCCAGGGATAATTGTTCGTATTCGCGATAGATGCGACTATCTGCGTCCAGTTGCCTCCGCCGTTTATCGAATAATCCAGTTTAACATTAGTTATAGTGCCGAACGTGCTCCAGGTGATATTATTGACCGAGTTGACTACCCAGGATTCACCGCCGTTAGGGCTTGAGACCAGGAATGACCCCTGGATCTTAAAGACACCGTTAGAAACGTCAGTGACGCTCGCATCGCTTGAGTCGGTTATCCTGACCTTGACGCTGTTTGAAATAGCGTCAGGGACGGTCCAGGAGTAAGAAAGCGTCACCGCGGGAGCTGAATTAGCTATGACCACGGTCTGGCTTTCATCGGCAAAAGCGTTTGTGGAATATTCAAGTTTAGCGTTGGTAATAGAACCGACCCTCGTCCAGGTGATATTATGCGAAGAAGCTACCCCCCACTGCTCTCCTCCATCAGGGCTGGTGATAACCAGAAGGCCGTGGATCGTAAAGGCCGCGTCCGACTCATCGGTCGCGTTACTATCAACCAGGTCGGAGATCTTCACTTTACAATTCGTCGATATTGAATCCGGAATGGTCCACGGATAGACGCCTGAATTCGGAGTATTACCCGTGATCAAATTCGGATAGGTCACGCCGCCGTCGGTAGAATACCATATCTTAACGTTGGCATAAGATCCATAGGTGATCCAGGTGATATTACGGCTTTCGTTTACCGCCCAGCTTTCAGCGCCGTTAGGCGAACCGATGACAAAACCGCCGCGGATGATAAAATTACTATTCGACATATCTGAAACCGTCGCGTCAGCTGCGTCTGATATTTTAACGCGCGCCTGAATATTCGGATTGTCGGGAATGGTCCAGGCATAGGTCTGCAGCGCCGCATTCACCGAACCGACGATGGTGAACGGGAACGTCAACCCGCCGTCAACCGAATAATCCAATTTCGCGTTCGTGATCGATCCGTAGCGGATCCAGGTGATATTATGGTTTGAGCTGATGAGCCAGACTTCAGCGCCATCAGGGCTGGTTAAATTCAGGTTGCCGCGGATCTTAAAGACAACATCCGACACATCCGTAACCTGCGCTGCCAGGACATCGGTGACTTTTACTTTCCCTGTAGTCGTAATATTATCCGGGATAAGCCAGTTATAGGAACCCGCGACAGCCGCCGTTGAAGCGATGATCATATTCGGATAGGTCGCCCCGCCGTCAACCGAAAATTCCAGTTTTACGTCAGCGATAGAGCCGATCCTCGACCAGCTTATCGATTGCGAAGAACCCACCGACCAGACTTCACCGCCGTTAGGGCCGATAACAACCAACTGCCCGATGATATTAAAATCACCGTCGGAAGTATCATAAACGGTCAGATCGGACAAATTAGTCACTTTGACCCTGATCTGCGCCGAAATACTATCTGGTATGGTCCAGGCATACGTGCCGGCGACTGCTCCTGTCGAAGCTACGATCACGTTGGGATAGGTCAGCCCGCCGTCATTCGAATAATCGATCTTCACATTCGCGATAGTTCCCGCTATAGTCCAGGTGATATTATGCACGGTAGCGACCGCCCAGGATTCCCCTCCATTAGGAGCGGTCACGGAAATCGCGCCGCGGATCTTAAAGTTAGCGTTAGAATTATCGAACACGCTTACATCCGAGGCATCGGAAACCCTGACCCGCAGCTGGGTGCTGATAACATCGGGGATAACCCATGGATAAACCCCTAAAGAAGCATCAACGGAAGCAACAATGGTAAAGGGGAATGTGGAACCGGCATCCATGGAATAATCCAATTTCGCGTTTATGATATTGCCGTTACGCGTCCAGGAGATATTCTGGACACTTCCCACATCCCAGATCTCACCGCCGTCGGGAGAGGTCAAGGTAAAGCTTCCCCGTATCTTGAAATTGGCATTAGAGGTATCAAAGACCGAAGAGTCGGCAGTATCGGTGATCCTGACCATCACCGTCTGAGAAAGCGTATCGGGAATGGTCCAGGCCCTGGTCCCGTCGGAAGCAAGCACGTTCGCGGCGATGACATTCGGATACGTTGTACCGCCGTCAGTGGAATACTCGATATTCACATTAGCCACTGAACCGACAATACCCCAGGTGATATTATAACTATTTCCGACTATCCAGGCCTCTCCTCCATTAGGAGCGGTAACCGTGATATTTCCCCGGATCTTAAAATTATTATCTGAAACATCGAATGTCAAAGCATCGTTATAATCGCTGATCCTGACTTTTACCAGCGAGGAGAGCGTATCGGGAATGGTCCAGGCAAATGAACCGGAGTTACTGGTTGAGCCGGTAATGGCAAACGGATAGGTCGTCCCGCCGTCAGTCGAATAGTCTAATTTTACGGTAGAGACCGAACCGACATAATTCCAGGTGATCGGATGAGATGAATTAACAACCCATACTTCTCCTCCGTTAGGAGCAGTAATGGTAAAGTTGGCCTGAATAGTGAAATTAGCATCAGAAACATCGTTCACGGTCGAATCTGAAACATCGGAGATCCTTACCTTTACCGTCTGTGAAACAGCATCGGGGATATTCCAGGTAAAGCTCAGCGCCCCCGCGGGGGTAGAGCCGACAATAGAGTTGTAGCTGCCGCCGCCGTTAGTTGAATACTCCAATTTAACATTAGAGATATTACCAACTTTTGTCCAGATAATATTATTGTTGACTCCCACGGTCCAGCGTTCCCCGCCGTTAGGCGAGCTCAAGCCTAATATACCCACGATCTTAAAGTTCACGTCAGAATCATCAAAGACGGAAGCATCCAGGGTATTGGTGATCTTAACCCTGACCTGGCTGGAAATATTATCCGGGATACTCCATGCGTAGCTGCCGGCAGAAGCATCGACATTATTCTGGACCAGATTAGGATAGGTCGCCCCTCCGTCGCTGGAATAATCGATGCGGACATTCGCGATAGAGCCGGTCCGTGTCCAGGTGATATTTTGAGCAGTTGCTACCCCCCATGATTCACCGCCATTGGGCGCGATCACATGTAAAATACCTTTTACGGTAAAAGTCGCATTAGAGGCATCATTAACGCTCGCATCCAAGACATCAGTGACCTTCACCTTTAAATTGGTGCCGATAGCATCCGGAATAGTCCAGGTATAGGCGCCGACAGGGCCTGCGGTCGATGCTATGATCACATTAGGATACGTATTACCGTCAGTAGAATATTCAAGTTTAACGTTCTGGATACTTCCGGTAGGAGTCCAGGTGATATTATGGTTCTCCCCCACAAACCAGGTCTCTGAGCCGTTCGGAGAAGTCAACAACAGGATACCTTTGACCGTAAAATCAGCGTCTGAAGTATCGGTGACCGAAGCATTACCCGTATCGGTAACCTTAACCCTGAGTTGTCCGCCGATAGCATCAGGGACACTCCAGGCATAGGTCTGCGCGGCAGCATCGGTTGATGCAATGATCAAATTATCATACGAAGTCCCGCCATTAATCGAATATTCCAGTTTTACCGCCGGAATACTTCCGCTTCTGGTCCAGGTAATGGCCCGCGCTTCCCCGACATACCAGATCTGGCCGCCGTTCGGAGAATTGACCTCCAAAGAGCCGCCGATAGAGAAATCAGCATCGGATGAATCAAAAACCGAACTATCAGAGGCATCCATTACGCGCACACGCACTAAAATAGACAAATCATCAGGAATGGTCCAGGCAAAACTACCTGTTGAAGCATCGGTAGAAGCAGCAATAGGCAACGGGAAACTGACACCGGAATTCTTTGAATAATCGATCTTGACATTAGCGATTGTCCCGGTCCTCGTCCAGGTAACATTATGAGCGGTCGAGACGATCCAGTTCTCTCCTCCATTAGGAGAAGTCACCGCCAAAGCGCCTTTGATGCTGAAATTTGCCGCGCTTGCGCTATAAACCGTCGAATCTGAAGTATCGGTGATCTTAACCCGTAATTGAGTGCCAATGGCATCAGGGATTGTCCAGCTATACGTCAACAAAGAAGCATCGACTGAATTGGCAATTGTATTCAAATAGTTTGCCCCGCCGTTAACTGAATATTCCAACTTCACCAAAGCCACACTTCCTGTCCTCAGCCAGGTAATATTATGAGAAGAAGCTACTACCCAATTCTCTGCGCCAACCGGGGAAAGAAGCGTCAAAGCGCCTTTGATCTTAAAATTACCGTCTGATGTATCAAACGCGTCGTAATCGTTAACGTCGGAGATCCGCACGCGCATCTGTGATGAGATCACATCAGGCACGGTCCAGGAATAGGTCATGCTGTTGGCTATTGAGGCAGCGATCGTAGCCGGATAATTAGCGCCGCCGTCGCTTGAATACTCTAAGCGCACATTGGTGACGGAACCGACATAGGTCCAGGTAATGTCCTGAGAATTATCGACAACCCAGACTTCCGAACCGTTGGGCGAAGAAATAGTGAACCTCCCCTGGATCTTAAAGTCAGCGTCGGATTCATCGGCGACTGTTACATCTGAAGCGTCAGATATCTTGACCCGGGCATGAGTCGAGGGCGTATCTGAAACGTTCCAGGTGTATTCCCGGCCGCCGGCAGGAGTAGACGCCACGATAAGATAATCGTAACTTACGCCGCTGTTAGTCGAATACTGCAATTTCACGTTGGCGATAGAACCCGTCATGTTCCAACGGATCGTTTTATCCACTGCAATGCCCCACATTTCAGCTCCGTTAGGGGTCGTAATGGTCAAAGAACCGATGATCTTGAAATTAGCATTGGAAATATCAAAAACCGTCGCGTCGGAAGTATCGGTGATCCTCACCTTGACTGTCGCGCAGGGGTTATCGGGAATGAGCCAACCGTATGTCCCGGATGCCCCGTCGGTTGAAGCAACGATAACCGTAGGATAGGTCGAACCGCCGTCAAGAGAATATTCCAATTTCACGGAAGTGATCGACCCCTGGCGGGTCCAGGTAACATTCTGCGTAGTTCCGATCTGCCAGGCCTCTGCCCCGTTCGGAGCGGTAATGGTAAGGGCGCCCTTGACCGTAAAGGTATTATCCGAAACGTCCTCGACCGTCACATCCGTTGAATCCAATATCTTGACTCGCAGGTTAGAGCCGATAGCGTCGGGAATAGTCCAGGCATAGGTACCTGCCGCGCCATCAACACCGGTAGAGATCGTATTCGGATATGTTGAACCGTTGTCGGTTGAATATACCAGGTCAATATTAGCGATGGTTCCGGTACGCTGCCAGGTAATATTCTGAACAGTAGCCACCACCCAGGTTTCCGAGCCGTTAGGCTGCATCACGCGCAATTTACCCTTAATGGTAAATGGATTATTGGATACATCCACAACCGTTTCGTTATTGGCGTCGGTCGTGCGCACTTTAAGGCTGGTACCGATAGCATTGGGCACCGACCAGGAATACGCCTGAGTTACACCGCTTACCCCTGCAGGGACTGTCGCGATAAAGACAGTCTGGCCTTCATTGGCAAACGCGTTGGTTGAATATTCAAGCTTAACCTGTGAAGTAAAGGTACCGGTAGGTATCCATTGAATATTATTCGAATCTCCGACAAACCAGACTTCGCCGCCGTTAGGCGTAACAACCTGCAGGTTACCTTTGATCTCGAACGCATTATCAGACTCATCCCAGACATTAACGTTATCATCCTGCCTGACACGGATCCTTAAATTCGTACCGATCCGGTCGGGAATGTCCCAGACAAAGAGCTGATCCGCGGCAGCGACGACCGCGATAAGATTTCCGGGATCAGGATAAGTCCCGCCTCCGACAATACCGCCGTTGGTTGAATAATGGATCTGCACATTAGGGATGTTGCCGAATTTCGTCCAGGTAATGTTATAGCTGTTACCGACCTGAATGGATACGCCGGCAGCGTTCGGCGTTTCAACGCGCAGGCCTCCTTTAACCACGAAATTATTATTGCTCAGATCGGTTACCGTCGGATCGGAGGTATCGGTGATCTGGATCCGCGCCTGAGTTGAAAGCTCGGTATCTCCCGGCAAAGCCCATGACCATGTGCCCAGAGAAGCGTCAACTGCCGCGCCATTGATCTTGATCCAATCAACCCCCGCGTTAGCGGAATAATAAATATTGATGTTCTGCACCGCCCCTGTCCTGGTCCATTCAACAGAATAAGAATAACCGACACTCCATTGTTCGGTCCCGTCATTAGGGCTATCAACATGCAAAGCACCTTTGATCTTAAAATTACCGTTAGAAATATCAAAGGAATTCGCGTTTAAGGCATCCGATACGCGCACCTTGACCGCGATAGAGATCGCGTCAGGAATGGTCCAGGCATAAATATTATTATTCGGCGTACTGGCAATGACCAGGTTCGGATACGTGGCACCGCCGTCGGTAGAATATTCAAGTTTCACATTATTAACCGTACCGTTGGTTGTCCAGGCAATGTTCTGAGAATCATTGACGACCCACACTTCGCCGCCGTTTGGCGCTGAAATGGTAAAACCGCCCATGATCGCGAAATTAGCGTCAGAAGCATCGTTGACCCCGGCATCAGATACATCGGATATCCTCACGCGGACCAAAGTCGTAATGCTATCGGGAATGGTCCAGGCATAGTTCAAGCCTCCGGCAGGAGTCGAATTAACGACTATGTTCGGATACGTCGTTCCTCCATCAGTCGAATATTCCAGTTTCACGTCAGAGATATTTCCTGTACGCTGCCAGGTAACACTCTGCGAAGACCCTACCACCCAGTTCTGGCCGCCGTTAGGCGCGGTTAAAAGCAAGGCGCCCGTGATCCTGAACGTCCCATTAGAGACATCCTGGACCAGGCTGTCAGCGGTATTGCTTATCCTCACCTTAACGGTATTGCCGATAGCGTCAGGCACTGCCCAGCTGTATTTATATGATCCGGCAGGCGTACCGGTAGCATCAGTAGAGTTATTAATTACGGTCGTCTGCAATTCATCGGCAAAGGCGTTCGTTGAATATTCAAGTTTAACATTCGCGATACTCCCCGTTCGCGTCCAGGTAATATCATAACTCGTGTCAACTACCCAAGACTCCCCGCCATTGGGGACAGTCAGGGCCAAAGCGCCTTTAACGGTAAATGAGGCATTTGACGCGTCATTAACGGTGGCATCCAAAACGTCGGAAATCCTGACTCTCAGATCGCCTCCGATGGCATCAGCTACCGTCCAACCATAACTTAAAGCGCCCGCGGAAGTAGAAGCAATGATGACCGTCGGATAGGTGGCACCCCCGTCAGTCGAATATTCAAGCTTGACATTAGCGACACTTCCGGTCCTGGTCCAGATAATATTCCTTGATTCACCGACGATCCAGGTTTCTCCGCCGTTAGGAATGCTTAAAAGCACAGCGCCTTTAATGGTAAAGGCGGCATTGGAAACATCATTAACGGAAGCATTCGCCGCGTCAGAAACCCTGACCTTAAGGTCTGTCCCGATAGCGTCGGCAACTGTCCAGGAATATGTTCCTGCGGCCGCAGGGGTAGACGCCGTGATCACCGTAACGAGTAATTCATCGCTGAAAGCATTGGTGGAATACTCAAGTTTGACATTCGAGAAGGAACCGGTCTTTGTCCAGGTGATATCCCTGTTCTCCCCGACTATCCAGTTTTCACCGCCGTTGGGTGAAGTAAGCGAAAGCGAACCTTTAATGATAAAATTGGCATCCGATTGGTCGGTTACCGACTCATCCCCCACGTCAAAGATCTTTACGCGGGCCTGATTGGTAATAGAATCGGGAATTGTCCAGGAATAACTGAAAGCACCCGCGGGGGTTGTCGCAATGATCGTATTTCCTATCGGGTATGTTGCTCCCGCGTCGGTAGAATACATTAATTTAACGTTTGAAATAGCTCCAAACTTAGTCCAGGTGATATTATTGGTAGCGTCAACCACCCATTGTTCAGTACCGTTGGGGCTGGTGACCGTCAAGCTTCCGACGACACGGAATACCGCGTTAGAAACATCATAAACGGTAGCATCGGAAACATCCGTAATACGCACCTTGACGTTAGAGCTGGGGGTATCAGGGATCAACCAGTCATAGGTAAGCGTAGCGCCGCTGGTTGACGCGATAATGGTATAAGTTTCCAACTCATTGGCAAAGGCATTCGTCGAGTAATCAAGCTTAACATTAGCAACCGCTCCGACGCGCGACCAGGTTATATTATTATGCGTATTGATCGACCAGACTTCCGAACCGTTAGGCGCGCTCAGCGTTAAAGACCCTTTGATCTTAAAATTCGCGTTTGAAGTATCCGAAGCATCAGCGTTAGAGGCATCCGACACCTGTATTCTAACGGTATTGGATATACTATCGGGAATGGGCCAGCTGTAGAGATTATTATTGGTAGTACTGCCGACAATAACATTCGGGTAGGTCAGTCCGCCGTCAGTGGAATACTCAAGCTTCACATTGGCAACCGTACCGGTCGTAACCCAGGTAATATCATGGTTCTCATTAACGACCCAGACTTCTCCCCCGTTAGGCGCGGTAACATTAAAAGCGCCCATGATGATAAAGTTGGCGTTTGAGGCATCTTCAACCGTAGCGTCATTAACATCGGATATCTTAACCTTACAGGTCGTGGATATGGCATCGGGAACGGTCCAGGCATAGGTCAGGCCGCCCGCGGGAGTCGATGCGATAACGATACCCGGATACGCCAGCCCTCCGTTGATTGAATATTCTATCTTTGCGTTCAAGATACTCCCTGTCCGCGTCCAGGTAACATTATTCTGGATGCCCACTCCCCACTTCTCGCCGCCATTCGGGGCAGTTAACACAAACCCTCCGCGGATCTTGAAGAAATTATTGGAAACATCCTGCACCGTAGCATCTAACGTATTACTGATCCGCACCTTGAGGGTAGTCGAGATAGCATCGGGGATTGTCCAGCTGTATTTATAACTTGCCGGAGGCACACCGGTAGCGTCGATTGAATTATTAATGACCGTGGTCTCAGATTCATTTGAGAAACCATTCGTCGAATACTCTAATTTTACATTTACGATACTGCCCATCTTGGTCCAGGTAATATCCTGCACATCATCAACTCCCCATACCTCTCCGCCGTTAGGCGAAGTCAAGGTCAATGAACCTTTTATAGTAAAGTCAGCGGAGCTGCTGTTGACATTAGCATCCCGGGTATCGCTGACGCGTACTTTTGTCGTCGCGCCTATCGCATCCGCTACCGTCCAGGAATAACTCCCTGAACCGGTACCTCCGGGAGTCGAGGCGATAATATCATTGTAAACCAAACCGTCTTTTGTATATTCCAGCTTAACGGTAGGAATAGTCCCGGTAAGGTTCCAGGTAATGCTCCTGCTTTCCCCGACGATCCACGTCAAACCGCCGGTAGGGGCAGTCAGCGCCAAAGACCCTTTGATCGTAAAGGTACTGCCGCAAACCGCAACAACAGCGGCGTTGGAGGCGTCGGTTACCCTGACTTTAAGGTCATTGCCGATCTTGTCGGGTATCGTCCAATCATAGGACTGCAGGACACCGCTCGCACCCGCAGATACGGTAGCGATACTGAACGTTTCTAATTCATCGGCAAAAGCGTCCGTTGAATATTCCAGTTTAACCTGAGAGTACGTACCTGTCGGGGTCCACTGGACCTGCCGCGTATCGCCCACAAACCAGGTCTCTCCACCCAAAGGCGCATTTAAAGCTACTTTACCGATAATGCTGAACGCATTACCCGACTCATCCCAAACCGTGCTATTTCCGGCATCGCGGATCCTGACACGTACATTCGTGCCTATGGCATCAGCAACCGACCAGTTATAGCTCAGGTCAGTCGCCGGGACTGTCGCTATCAAATTGCCCGGAAGATAGCTTCCTCCGCCTGCAATACCGCCATTTATGGAATAATGCAGTTCGACATTAGCTACCGCTCCGAATTTCGCCCAGGTAATATTATAGATATCGCCGACCTTAAGCGTAATACCCGCGGCAGTAGGAGTATTGAGGGTAACCGCGCCCTTGACCTCGAACTTGGCATTCGAAAGATCATAAACAGTCGCGTCAGAGGCATCTTCGACCCTGATATATCCTGAGAAACCTGTTGTCAAAAGTATGGCGTCTGAAATGGTCCAGTCCCACGTCCCTAAGGCCGCGTCAACCGCGACGGGATTGATCTTGGTCCAATCTGTGCCGTTATTATGTGAATAATAAATATTGATCAACGCGATAGAGCCGTGCTTTGTCCAGGTTACGGGGTAGGTACTGCCCACATCCCAGGATTCCGTCCCATTATTCGGGCTGGCAACGGTGAGTGACCCGTGGATCTTAAAGAACCCGCCGGAAACCGCCATCGCGTTGGCATTGGCCGGATCGGATATCCTAACCTTACCGCTTGTCGTGATCGCGTCAGGCACAGCCCAGGGGTATGTCCCGGAGTTAGTAGCGTTATTGGTAATAACAGAATAATCGGTGCCGCCGTTAGAAGAATATTCTATTTTTACTTCCGTTACCGCGGAACCATAACGGTCCCAGGTAATATCATAAGAAGAATCGACCGTCAAAGAACTGCCGTTGGCGGGTGTATTGATGATAAAGCTGGCGATAATATTAAAGGTGGCATCAGACTCATCATTCGTCACCGCTTCATTATCAGCGTCGGCGATCTTGATCTTGACCGCATTCGAAACATGGTCGGGGATCGGATTCCAGTTCCATGAAGAGACCGCGCCGGTATCAACCGTAGCGATCGGCGTTACTTCATACCCTGAACCGTAATCAACGTAAATATTGGCATTGCCGATGGTCCCGGTCTTTGTCCAGGTTATATTCTTATCGGTAGTATTGACCGGCCAGTTATTTCCGCCGTTCGGGATCTGGATCGTCAGGGTCCCTGCGATATTAAATACATTGGAAAGGCCGAAGGTATTGTTATTCAAAGAATCCATAACTTTGACCACAACGTTATTACTGATATTATCCGTAACCACGTTCCAATCGCACTGTCCGAGTGTCGCGTCCCTGCCGGTAGTTATCGTCTTATCGAAGGGGCCGTTACTGCCGTTAGTGCTATAGAGGACATCGACAGAACTTACTTTAGTTGAACCATTCAGGCTCCACTTTACTCCGTTAGGATAGCTGGAACCTACCCGGATATTTGCTCCCGTAAGCGGCTCTGAAACCGTGATCACCGGCCGCATGGCGAATACTTCGGATACACCGTATGAATCATCGTAGTTGTTGGCGTCGGAAACACGGATATAAGCGGTCTCTGAATTCTCATCGGCAACCCCCGCCGACCAGGTATAGGTATTCGGGCCGATTGTATGCCCTGCGTCATCAGCGGCGATAACCGTATAGGCGCCGCCCGCTGAAGTTTTATATTCGATCTTGACGTTCGTGATACTTGCGGTAGCATCCCAGGTGATATCTTTAGTAGTCTGTCCTTTATACCAAACCTGGCCTGTCTTAGGATTAGTCGTCGTAATAGCGCCGAAGATCTTGAATATCGCGTCGGAGGTATCGGTAACCAGCTCCGGATGATGGTCAGGGTCGCTGACACGGATCTTGACCGTATTACTCACATTATTCGGGATGACCCAATCATAACTCTGCTGCACGCCACTTGCCCCCGCAGGCTGGGTAATATCTAAAAATGTGCTGGTAAAATCATCGATAGAAGCTTCTAATCGAACACTCGTAAAAGTCCCTGCCGGTGTCCAACGGATCTGACGGGTCGAACCTACGGTCCATTTCTCTCCTCCGTTAGGCGCGTTCAACGCGACTGACCCGATAATGGTAAAACTATTCGCGGATTCCATATAACAATCATCGTTATCTTTATCGACTATCTTGACCTTAAGGTGCTTGCCGATGATCTGATTAGGGACATCCCAGGCATAGGTAGGCGGAGCAACAGGCACGCCCGCGACGGTCGTGATCTCATTGGGATAGGTAACGCCGTCATTGATAGAATAATATATACGCACATTCAGTATCGGCCCGGTCTTTGACCAGGTAATGCTGTAGGGAACGCCTCCATAAGTCATAATGATATTGTCAAGTGTAGGCGTTAAAAGAGTAAGAGTGCCTTTGATCATAAAATTATCTGAAGTACCATACACCGTAGCGTATGCCGCGTCCGCTACTTTTATCTTGGCGAGATCTTTCGAAAGGATATCCTGATTCGTTGGGATCGTCCATTGATAGGTATTAGCGCCTTGGGCGACCGCTAAATTAGAAACTATTGTGTAGGTATAATTACTTCCCCCGTCTTTGGAATAAGTGATATTAACATTATCGATCTTTCCGATAACGTTGAATACAATATCCTTGAGCTCACCGACGATCCATGTATCGGTTGAAACCGGTTCAGTCACGGTTACATTACCATGGACCCAGAAGCTCACCGACTCTTTTTGTGTCGCCGGCTGATCCGGGGTCGCGGCGGTGATACGTATCTTACAGTTCGGCGAAGAAGTCGTAATGGGAACGGTCCATAAATAACTCCCCGAATTCGGGGCAGAAGCTGCGATCGTCGACCAGTCTGAACCGTCGAAGAATTCTATTTTAACATTATTTACCGCGGCACCCAGCGTCGTCCAGGTTATCTCATAGGGATCGCCTGAAATCAATGGAGCTCCGTCCGGATTCGAGATCGTGAACGTGCCGATAATATGGAATACCGCGTCACTCTCGTCATAGGTGACCGCTTCATTATCCGAATCGGTGATCTTGATCTTGACGGCGTTGGAAACATGGTCGGGGACCGGATTCCAGTTCCAGGAAGAAACAGTACCGGTATCGACGGTAGCAAGCGGTGTCGGATCATAGCCTGCGCCATAATCGACATAAATATAGGCATTGCCGATCGTCCCCTGTTTTGTCCAGGTAATATTCTTATCAATCGCCCCTACCGCCCAGTCATTGGCGCCGTTGGGCTGCTGCACAGTGATCCTACCGACGATCTGAAAAGCATTCGAGAGCCCATAGGTATTTGCGTTCAAAGTATCGATGATCTGCACCACGACATTATTGCTCATGGTATCGCTGACCACATTCCAGTTGCAGGTCCCCAGCGTTGCGTCAACGCCGCTGGCGATAGTCTGGTTAAACGGCCCGCCGCTTCCAACAGTGCTGTATTTGACATCGACAAGGCTTACCTTCGTCGAACCGTTCAGGCTCCATTTGACCCCGCTCGCATAGGTAGAGCCGACCCTGATATTGAATCCGGCTACCGGCTCACTTACCGTGACCACCGGACGGATCGCGAAGACCTGAGAAACGCCATACGAATCATCATAGTTATTGACGTCGGAAACCCTGATATAACAGGTCTCTGAATTCTCATCGGCAACGCCCGCGGTCCAGGTATACGAGTTTGCCCCTATCGTATGCCCCGCGCTATCGGCTACTATAGTGGAATATCCGCCGCCGGCAGTCGTCTTATATTCGATCTTGACATTGGTAATACTCGCGGTAGCATCCCAGGTAACATCTTTAGTAGTCTGCCCTTTAAACCAAACCTGGCCTGTAGCGGGATTAGATACCGAAATACCGCCGAAGATCCGGAACGCCGCATCCGACTCGTCTTTTGCCAATTCAGGATGATGATCCGGGTCGCTGACACGGATCAAAACATTATTACTGACATTATTGGTAACTACCCAATCATAACTTTGTTGTACTCCGCTTGCGCCCGCCGGCTGGGTAATATCTAAAAAGGAAGAAACGAAATTATTGATCGATGCCTGTATACGGGCATTGGTAAAGGTCCCGGTCGGGGTCCATTGGATCTGCCTGGTTGACCCGACGGTCCATTTTTCGCTGCCGTTAGGCGCGACTACCGCTATCTGGCCGATGATCTCAAAAGTATTAGTGGAAACACCGAACGCATCGGTCAAATTGTCCTTGTCGGCGACTTTTACTTTCAGGTGTTTACCGATTATATGGTTAGGAATATCCATAGGATAACTTGCCGGGACTGACGGTACACCGGCGGCATCGGTAAGTTCAAAGGGATAGGTAACTCCGTCATTAATGGAATAATAGATCCTGACATTCTGTATCGGCCCGGTTTTCGACCAGGTAATAGTATACGGGACTCCTCCATAGGTTAAGATAATATCATTTGCGTCAGGCGTAAGCACCGCGATAGTCCCTTTGATCATAAAATTCGCGGATGTGCCGTAAACCGTAGCGTACGCGGCATCTTCTATCTTAAGCTTAGCGAGGGTGGCGGAAAGTATATCCTGATCGGTCGGAAGCGTCCATTGATAGGTATTAGCGCCGCTGACGACCGGAACATTAGCAGCTACACTGTATGAATAGGGCTCCCCACCGGTATTAGAGCAGGAGATATTGACATTATCGATGTCGCCGGTAATGGTAAAGGTAACATCCTGCAGCGTCCCCACGGTCCATTTACTGGTTATCGTCGGGGAAGTAACGGTGACTCTCCCGTGGATCCAGAAGACCGAAGATTCCTTTTCTGAAGAAGGCTGCTCGGGAGTTTGCGCGGTGATCCTGGTTTTACAATTCGGTGAAGACGTAGTTGAAGGAACGGTCCAGGGATAATTCCCGCTATTATCATAAGCGGCATTCAACGTCGACCAGGCAGTCCCGTCATAAAACTCAATTTTGACTTTTGTTACCGCCGTACCATTGGTTGTCCAGGTAATAGGGTTGGAATCCCCGGAAGTAAGCGGTGCCCCGTTAGGGCTGGTAAAGCTAAAGCTTCCCACAATGTGGAACACTGCGGCTGATTCATCAAAAGTATAAGCCTCATTATCGGCATCCGTGATCTTTATCTTAACATTATTGGAAACCTCATCAGGGATGGACGGCCAGGTCCAGGAAGAAACAGATTCGGCATCCGCGGTCCCGATGGGCGCGACCTCATAGCCGGAGCCATAATCAACGTAAAATTTCACTGTTCCGATTGTTCCCAGTTTTGTCCAAATTATATCCCGGTTAGTTTCGCCCACGGTCCAGTCTTCATTACCGTCAGGCTGCGTTAAAGTAACCGAACCGATGATGCGGATAACACCCGACAAACCATAAACATTCGTATTCCCCGAATCAACAACTTGCACGACGACATTGCCGCTTAAGGTATCGTTGACATTATCCCAGTTGCACCCACCGAGTGTGGCGTCAACGCCGGAAGCAATTGTTTGATTGAAAGGGCCGCCGCTACCGGTAGTGCTGTAAAGGACATTGACCGTGCTTACTTTTGTGGAACCGTTCAAGCTCCAGGCAACGGCATTGGGATAACTTGACTGCACGGTAAAATTAGCTCCCGCGACAGGCGCGGAAAGAGTGATCTTCGGCCGTAAAGAAAACATTTCCGATATCCCCTCTACTTCGGTATTATTCACATCGGATACCCTGATATAGCAGGTATCGGATTTTTCATCAGGGACCCCTGCAGACCACATATAGGAATTACTGCCTTCAGTGTGGCTGGGATCATTAGAGATAATAGTGGTATACGAACCACCTAAGCTCGTTTTATATTCTATTTTAACATTGGTGACCGTTCCCACCGCGGTCCAGGCAATACTCCTGTTAGTATCTCCTTTATACCAGACATCACCGCTCCCCGGAGCAGTTACCTGCAGAGAACCTTTAATGGTAAAATTATCCGACTCAGTCGACGCAGGGATAGGATCGGAATCGATGGTGCTGACCTTGATCTTGGTGTTCGGGCCGAGCGCGTCAGGGACAGTCCAGTTAAATCCAAAGCCATTGGTAAGTTCCGTGGCAAACTGGGTATAGACTCCGCCATTGGTATTCCAATAAAGATTGACCTGAGCAATAGTCCCTTTGGTTACCCAATCGATGGAATGAGACGTCCCCTTGACCCATTTATCGGTCGCAAGTGGGCTGGTAAAAGTAAATCCGCCTTTGATGGTAAACGCGGTAGGAGAAACATTTTCCACGGGAATAGGATCGGAAGAAACCAGGATCGCCTTTACTAATAAATTATTCCCGATAGCATCCGGGATAGGATTCCAGGTATACGATAAGCTGTTGATCGCCACGTTATTGGTAATAGAATTAATATAATTATCCACGCCGCCATTAACGGAATATTTCAATTGAAGGTCTCCGGCGAATTTCTGATAGGTCCAGGTTACCGCGCGGGTTGTATCGCCAACAGTCCAAATGTCACCGTTAACCGGATGGGTCACGTCCAAGGTCCCTATGGTAAAACTAACCGGAGAAGTCTTATTGATGGAAGTATCATTAATAAGTTCGATATAGATCTTTCCGGTATTGGAAATATTGCCTACCGGGATGCTCGGCCAGGTCCAGGTACCGTCACTGGCGGGAACGCCCAAGACAGGCAGCTCCGCGATAGTGCTGAAGGTCACTCCATCGGGTGCGTATTTGATCCTCACATTGCCGATAGCTGTCCCTTGAGCGGACCAGGTAATATCGTGAGATGTTGCGGCGAGCCAGTTCTCCCCTCCCACCGGGCTGGTTAAAGTCAATTTGGGCCTGACGATAAAAGCGGGTGAATCGCTGTCGGGGGTGATCGGATTGACATCATCACCGAGATACTGAGCGACTTTGATCTTGGCACTTGAACCGACCATCCCTTCATCAACCGCCGCCCAGTTATATGCTGACGGCGCACTCGGAACATGCGCGATCAAATGCCAGGGCGCGTTGCCGTCTTTGGACCACCATAACGCGACATTAGCCATGGCGCCATTGACCTGCCAGGTAATATCAGCGGGGTCGGTCACCGTCCAAGTCGCGCCTGTCGTAGGGGTCAATAATTCCACTGAAGACAAAATTTTAAAATCAGCGTCTGAAGCATCTTCAACCTGCAAGTCTGCCGCCTGGTCGCTGATAACTTTCACGCGGATAGTAGTGCTGATCGCGGTAACAGGAATATCCCAATCATAGGTGCCTGTCGTTGTTCCCGCCGGCTGATTTGCCGCGATAGTATCAAAATAATCGGCGCCGCTGTTCTTGGAATATTTCAAGGTTACCGTAGCAAAGGTGCCTTTTTTATTCCAGGTAATATTTTCATGGGTCTGAGCAAGCCATTCTTCCGGGCCGTTGGGCGCGGTTATCTCTAAGACGCCTTTTATGTAGAAATTCGCGTCAGATTCATCATGGACATTGGCTTCGTCATTATTAAGGTATACTTTTATCCTGCGGTCATTACCTATTGAATCAGGAATACCGACAATACCGGCATCAGGATCTTCCCAGGTCCATTGACAGGAATTGCCGGAACAAACATCTGCCTGTAATAAGCCGGTTACTACTTGATAGGTATAACTTGAACCGCCGGTCTCAGAAAGCTTCATGGAAAAGCTATAGCCCGCGTCATGCGCGGGGTCAAAATTACCGGCCTTATCCCACTGTATATTTCTATTGGTATCTCCCACATACCACACTTCCGTCCCATTATTAGGAGAGGTCACCGCAACAGTACCTTTGATCTCGAAGTTCGCGTTTGAATCGTCATATTGCCGGTCAGCCGTAACAGTCCCTGTAACAATAAGCCTTACGCGCAGATCATTCTGCATAAGATTAGTCCCACCCAAGGTATCTAGAATATTCCAGGCATAATAATCCTGTGTCGCGGTAACAGCAGTGGTAATAGTAAGAGGATACGTACTGCCTCCGTCGGACGACAACAAAATATCCACGGTTTGCCCCTCTAACACATCAGCGTGTTTCCAGGTTATTCTCCCTGTGCCGGTGGTCGCTCCTGTGTCACCCACATGCCAGACTTCCCCGCCGTTAGGAGTTTTGATTGTCAAAGGCGTCAATTCCGCCACGAACCATTCAATATCAATATTTGCGGCTGTAGTGGTATTACGGCGGCTAAAAGCAATTTTATTAGCGGCAGAAGGGATTGCATAGGTCCCGGTTATTGAACCGTCTAAGCCAAATTTTTGTAACGTAAGGTCATACGCATTAGAAACCCAGAGTGAACCTCCGCCATATTCAATATCAAATGGATTGGTATTTGTGGTATACCGGGCTATAACACCATCATCTCCACTTGGTGCTGTGGGAAGAACTTTACAAAGAATGTTAGAGCCGTAATGCACGGTCCAGATATTGGTACCGTCATATGTAACCGCTTGAGGTTGAAGATCAGGATAATAGGTAGCTCTTGTGGCTATCGCTGAACAACGTATTCTGATAAGCGCGTTATCGCGCAGGTTACACAGCCACATTGTAGGATATCCGACCGTAGCGGTAGTATCGGCATAACGGATCCTGGAATAGTTACGATTGACAGCCCCTATATCGGTATGGGTGGAAGCGCCTGTTGTACAAACATAATAACTCACCCTGTCGCTTGAGGTCCCGACCCAATAAGCAACCCACATCCTGTTCTGGCTGGGGTCATAGGCAATGGTAGAAGGTTTCGCAGTCGCGCTAACAGCGGCGTAAGTTCCAACCAAGCCACCGGTAGCGGCAGTCCGTTTAGTAACATTAAATGAACCGAAATTGGCGGTCCACACGGAATTAGAAGTAGCGTCAAAAGCAATATCCATCGGCTGTGTGCCGACGGCATAGGTACCGATTAATGCGCCGGTATCGGCGTTTAATTTGGTAACATTATCCGAATCGAAGTTAGCCACCCATACTGCGGTATTCTGTGAATCATAACAAACCGCCACAGGCCTGCTTCCGGTAGTGTATGAACCTGTTAAAGCACCGGTTGCGGCATCGAACTTATACACTTTATTTTCCAAGGCTTTCGTGACCCACACTGCAGGGGTTGCGGTCGGCGCATAACAAAGCCCCTGGATATAATTAAGATCGATTGATTCCCTGATTTCATCTTCATAGCTATTAGTCGTACTATTTGGACCGGAGACGGAAGCAATAGGGAAAGACCGGGAAGAATCAAAAGCCGGATTCAACGCCGCAGTAGTGTAGTCCGTTCCGCTTGCGACAGAAAGGCCTCCCTTTTGCACCTTTGTGCTTGGGTCAGAAAAATAAATAACATAGTATTTTATATAATTCTTTCGCAGAGTAGTTGCGCCTTCGGAATATGAATGAGTGAATGTTACCCCTACATTACCGGAGCCGTCGTCACCCAGCGTGCCCCTGACCGCGTAACGGCCTTCGACGCCGGCGATATTCTGCTCGGCCCTTGTATTAAATATCAAAAGGCATTTATCGACATTAGCAATAGGGATCGCAGCGCCCGGAAGTGTTTCAGCCACACTTGCTGAAGTTTCAGGAAGTGTAAGCTCATTGGTCCTGATATCGGCGTCTGTCTGAAACTCCACTACTTGCCAGACGATATTAAGTATCCTGTTATAATCATAGCTTGACGCGCGCTCAAGCTTTAAGGTGTTATCGTCAACAAGCGTTCCGGTTACGAGCGTTGATTCGTCGTCATCAGATTGGGCGTTATACCATCTAGTCTGGACCACGGCAAAAGACATGGAAGAATCGATCGTTGTAGGTAAAGTGACATTCTTCGTGGTACAGGAAGGGTTGGAAGTCGGGCCGTATGCCAAAGAGCTCACGCCCCTCTGCACAAATACGCCGTCGGCGAATTCAACAATGTAGTACCGCACGTTAGCGGAAGCATTACCGTAGTCACGGTTGATAATAAGGCTGGTGTCAGTCTCAAAAACTCCCGTGAAAAGCGAATTCATGATATCCTCATTGGTATTGGTATCGACATTCGCGTATATCAAGATAATAGACTTAGACTGATTGACTTGTTTTATAGGCACGCTTACCGTCATATCATCGAGATCAAAATACACGTCTCCTATCTGCACGCGTTTTATCTGTACTGCCGAGGCATCAGGAGGAGAAAAAAAGATACCGAAGCAGGCGGCTGCCAATAAAAAAACAATGCCGAAGAAAACTTTAGAACGGGTAATTTTGGTAATCATTTTTTCACCTCTCTTTTACTCCCTTTAACGGGAGAGAGTCATTAGTAGCTGCGCCGGCAGCAGGCATGATCGCTTCTTCCTGGGACGTCAAGTCCCGAGGAGCAGCTTTTAAGAACATAACGGCCTGCGCGACAAAAGTCCTTTTTTTCCTGCCATTATCCAGAATTTCGGTTATTTCATCATATTTAACGGTGACCGTATCACCGAATTTTATATCGCTCAATTTATTTTTATGCTCTACCTTGATCTTTTTATCTATCGTAAAAGCCATTTCATAAGCTCCTTTAGACGGATCATCCGCGCCATAGGTAACTGCCATAAAATTAGAGGATAAGCCGCTGATAACTCCCGTGACCTCTTTACGGACGGTTTCTTTACTACCCGTCTTCTCTTGGGCCGACGCCGGAACAGCTATACACACACTTAACAACAAAAATAAGGCGGTTACTATCCTGGTCATTTTTGTAAACATGTTATTCTCTCCTCCTGTACCCGGTACTTATAAATGAAAAATCCTGCGGCGCAAGACCTTTCTGCCGCAGGCTCAATATGCCGCTCATACGGTTCTCCTGCAATTCGCCGTGCCAGGAGGCAGTCGACTCGCCTGAAGACTGCATCGTCTCCCAGATCAGCTTGCCATTACTCTCGACCGTGACCGAATAATTAGAACTGACGAAACCCGACGAATTAAGCTTCGCCGAGACAAATTTACCGTTCTTAAAATTAAGCGTGTCCACCGCTTCGTTGCCTCCGGAAAGCGGGATCAGTTTCACATCCCATTCCTGCTTGTTCCATTCGATCGCCTGGACCGCGGGGATAGGCGCGTTCTGGATAGCAGGCGGCGTGCCGTCTTTATTGTTCACGACATAAAAATAAACCACTCCCGCCCCTACCATAAGCACTACCGCCAAGCCGCCGGCGGTAACTAAAAATTTATATTTTTTGTTGCCGGTTTCTTTCTTTTCCTGAACTGATTTCTTCTGAAAGTTCTGGATCTGCGCTTTGACCTGCTTAATGAAATCATCTGTTCCCAGGATCCCGCCGCGGTGCAAATTCTTATGGATAAGATCACCGACTTCCTGCGTCATACCGCTGACAAACTCCGCGTAATCTTTATTGTCTATCAAACCCATAACTTCAGCGATCTCGTCTTTCAAGTTCATTCCCTTTGCCTGCCGGTCAGGGTCATTGTGGCACAGATACATTGGATAACTGCTATGAAGGGAGTCCTGCAGCTCAACCACCAGGTTCAATTTTTTAGGGTTCAAATGGATATAAGCGGTCATGCGCGCCAAATTATTTTCTTTCTCCACGATCGCGGCCTTAAACCGTTCGCGGAATAAATGCCCTTTTCGGTTATATCTGCCGTTAAAATATTTCGTATACGAATTATTCACGTTATGCATGAACTCGGATATCTGCGGGGTATTGGAAGGGTCATTTTCAAGGGATTCATCCTGCTGCAGCATTTCGACTAAAAGGTGAAGATGGTTCGGCATAAGTGAATACGCGAATATTTTGATATTATATTGATCTTTATATTTTTTCAGTAAGTCCAGAAACATAGCGTAATCCCCTTCATCCTGAAAAATATTTTGACTGCTTTCAGCGCGGCATGTCACATAGTATAACGCGCCTTTAATGAATATTCTGGGTAATCTGGGCATATTTTCCGGCTTGTGCCTGGCACTTTCGTGCTTTTTTTACGCTTGTGCCTGGCACTTTCGCTTATGGCAAAAAAAAATCTCAGGCAACTCCTAACTTCTCCTGAGATTTTACCAGGAACTTCGGCAGTTTGCCTTTCCGCAAAGAATCATTTGCGGATGCATAACTTTGCGCCCCCAGGTTACCCTGTCCGTTAAAAAAAACAACGGATCTACCAAAACATCGGTAGAAGTTTGCCTTTTCGTTTCCTCTTCCAACTTGTCTATCATAAGTATAGCATATAGCAAGTAACTTGTCAAAAAAAGTACTACTCCAAAATACAATAGACTTATGCACTCATTATTCAATTGCTATTATTATGGATCTTATGTCGATAAAAGTCAAGAGAAATCGTTACAACCTGTGATTTAAGAGCAGGTTCCCACAATTCCTTGATCCGGTTGATCTTGAAATAATTCCTGATTTAGGCCATATACTCATCCGGAACAATATCACTAACCGTCAAAAAATTATTTTTTTCTTTTAAAGCCCGACAATTATGTTATAATACTTCTGAAAATAACCGGTATTAATTATCCGGGGGCAAGTAAAGGACTAACAACATAACCTATTATACAACAACATCTTTTGGTTCTCACAAATAAACACAAATGACAAAACCATCAACTCAGAGCAAAGAATTGGAAGGCCTCAAGAAAAAAATCCGATTCCTGACCACTTTACTGATTATTTTTATTACAGGAATAGCTATCTATACTACCGGGTCTTTCATAAAACAATTTGCGCCAACTTCCCAAATTAATGCCCTAGCCCCCCATGCCGGCGAAATCAACAAGATCATCAAACCATTACGATATTCCGGCATTAATAACCTTTTAAATAACGACGTTACTATAACGATCGACTTTAACGCGGGCACCTGGAAATTCCATAATATCCACCGATTCGACAAAGAAGGAAGAATACTCCTGACTAACGGCAGAGATGGTTTATGCGGAGACCTGGCAGCCTACGCCTACAGCAAAATACGCCCCCTTATGGATAATAAATTCGAAATTGAATTCCTCCATGTCGCTGAATCGGGATTTTTTCTTGACCCCAGGGCTTCACATATCGCCCTCATAATCCGTGAATCGGCGCTATTCTCCGACAAAGAATATATCCTTGACCCCTCCTTCCAAAGATATGAGCCTATCGATGATTTTGATGATTATCAATTCTTTGAAAGGACAAAGATGCTCCCCTTTCTTACCGAAAAGAACACAGACGAAACCTTTCCCATTGGGACCAGCACGCCCCTATTAATCACCAAAGATTTTCTTATCGGGCTCATGATCGATCATCAAAACGGAAAAATAGACAAAGACAACTACATTTTGTCGCTGACAGCAACACGCCGGTATAAATTTGCCGGGAGGTATATCTTAGCATTCAGGAAAAAGAGAGGAGAAGGCGAGGTCCTGGAAAATAAGAATCTCGCCTTCTCCCTTTTAGGGCAGGAGACCTACGAAAAGATCAAAGAAAAGCTGCAAACCATACGCTCTCAATTACCGTAAGGATTTCACGCCATAAAACAATATTTTTAATTCCATCCGCTTCTTCTGCGCTTTCCCACCACTATCAGAGTAGCAATAACCCCGAAAATTATCGAAGCCTGGGAAAGCGTTAACAAGCCTTCAACCGCGGAATCATTACTCACCATGATCGCGCTGATACCCAAGGATAAAGTTATAAAATAAATAAAGGTAACCGCCCCTTCCGTGTTCAAACCCAGGTCAACCAGGCAATGATGAAAGTGGTCCTTGCCCGCGTACTTCAGCCATTCCACGACTGTCTTTATCTTCTTATCCTTGATACGCATGATAGTCGTAAAGATCATATCGAAGATCGGCACCCCGAGGATAAGTATCGGGATGGATATTTTTACCATATTATCTTCAGCCCAATTGCCGATCAAGCTGATACTGGCCAAGATAAAACCTAACAGCGTACTGCCGGCATCTCCCAGGAACATCTTTGCTTTCTTAAAATTATACGGCAGAAAGCCCACGCAAGAAGCCGATACGATCACCGCTAAAAGGCCTTGCGAGAATTGTCCGGTACTGTATAAGATAAGCGCGAAACAAAACGAGTTGATCGCCGCCGACCCCACTGCCAAGCCATCCATCCCATCCAGATAATTATAGGCGTTGGTGACTCCCAGTATCCAGAGTATGGTTACGGCGATCTCAGCGGTGTTTCCCCAAATCGTATCAGGCAGAAAGCTGACGCGTATCCCGAAAACCATGATGATGGCCGCGACCGAAAGTTGGGCGATGATCCTCGATTGCGCCGAGAGCCCCCAGATATCATCGATCAAACCGACGATCAAGATTATCGTCGCGCCAAGTAAAATAGGAAAAAAGAATTGAAGTTCTTTGAGATGCAACAAAAGCCCGGCTATAATGCCGAAATATATAGCGACACCGCCTAAAAGCGGCATGGCGCGTTTATGGATACTGCGGCGGTTCGGAAGGTCGACAATATCGAGTTTAACCGCCAGCACCCGGAAAACAGGCGTAGATAAGAATACAGCCAGAAAAGAAAAGATCCCCGCCCAGATCACCTGCATAGAGCTATCCCCTGCTTGATAATACCTGCCCCTAAAAACATCTTTTTAGCTATTTTATATCTTTTAAAACGCGCAACGCCTTAAAGCCTTCCGCGTAACGGACCCTGCCCTGATACCCGCGGAAATTAGCGCAGGATTGCGCGCTCTCCACAATACTCAGATTTTCAACCCGGGTGCGGTCCATCTGGGAATTATGGATCTTAAGCACCTTTAGCTTCTTGTCCAAAACATCCTGAATATCGACGAATATATCCGGTTCAAAATGCTGTGTTGTCGGCACCTCAAAAAAAAGCGCCTCTTTTATATAGCGCGTCGCTGAAACCGCTGCTTGCGCCGCGGCGCGGTGGTCCTGGTGAACATCAGCCCAGAAATTAAAGAACACCACGTCAGGAGAAGCTTTTCGCAGGATCTCTTCTACCTTTAAGATCAGCTCGCGGCTGCAGACTAATTCAGTGTCGCGGTAATTTCCCCAAAAAAGCTCTTTTACCCCTATGAATTTCGCGCTCTCGAGCTGCTCATTCCTGCGGACTTCGGTATCGCCGCCAAAGCTGCCGTCAGTTAAAACAAACATATGGACATTGTGCCCACCTTGCGCGTATTTGATCAAAGTCCCGCCGCAGCCAAACTCGATATCGTCCGGATGAGCGCCTATCGCCAGTACGTTCATATAAAATTCTCCTTGTTCGTTAATATCGTTATTGTCGTTTAAATCGTTTAACAGGATAGCTTACTTACTTTGCCAACGAAACTAACGAAATTAACGATTATTACGATTCCCGGTTATTTATCTATAACCCCAATATCTTCCTGCTCTCGGGGCCTTCATTCAATAATAGGTCAAAAATCGACAGATGCGAAATGAAATCTTTTCCTGACAAGCTGAATTGCTGCCTGTACTCGGGGTGAATAAAATCCTGGTACCGCAACTCTATCCCCGCTTCCCTGAATTTATCCGCCTCAATATAATCCCGGCCTCCTGCCCCCGAAAGATACACATCCGCTTTCAGCTTTCGGCAGATCTCAATAATACGTTCAGTTTTTGTTGTGGTAGTCTGCAAAACCGACTCAAAAAAGACCGGTTTCTCGACCCCCAGCATCTTAAGGACATATTGAATGATATAAATATTCAGTTGAGCAAGCTTATCCCACTCAGAAGTGTATATTTTCTCAAAGAACGCGAAATTCTCCTTAAAAAAAGGTGAGCGGGCATACCAGACTTCCCAACTCTTTAAATGTTGTTTTCTCCAGGCGAATCCATTATCGATAGCGACATCGGCAATTTTCTGCCTGCCCAGCCCCTTAGAAACAACAGGAACGGTCAACCAAACCCATCCGTCCTTTGTACGGATCTTATTGCGGTTCTGAAATTCCCTTTCTTTATATTGCACGTTATCCAGGAACACAAAACAATCGCTCCTGGCTATTTTATCAAAATACCCCAGCCATGGGATATACTGCGGCTGGTGCACGGATACTATCATTTACAATTATATGATTACCTGGCTATGTTATTTGGTTACGGTTAAGATGTTAGTTTGGTTATTGCCTGCCTGCCGGCAGGCAGGGATATGATTGTTAGATTTAAAACCCAACTGCTTTACCGAACTATTACACTAACCGCCTTACCCTTATCCAACACCTGTTATTTTCATCTGCCCGGAATAGGCGATACAAAAATCGGATTCGTTAAACAGACAAGTCCCGGAGATTCAACTTCCGCGCGAAAATAACTCCTGCTTTTATTATCGGCAATAGCCTTAAAAAGTACATTAAATACCGGCCCGCGCGCTTCAAATGATTGTATCACTTTGCCATTCGAGATTAATTTTATCTTAAAAGGCGCTGCCTGTCCATTCAAAAAATGCCCCTTAAGGACAATACCTATTTCACCGCTTGAAAAAAGCGTCTCTCCCATCAAACGCTTATTGCCTGTCTGAGCATCTTCTATCATAAAAGCGTCTAAAGAGAACTGCGCGGAGAGCCTTCCCCGCGACACATACATACTCCCTGTTTTGAGCGCCTCTAACACCGCTGCTTTTCCCAAGGAAGGAAGCAAAAAGACCGTACGCAAATCTTTCATAGCAACGCCCAGATCGCCGCCTGTATCAAAGCTTAAGCCAGCGATCGCCCAAACAGGCGACAGTCGCACCCCGCGGCAATATTCCTGTAACACCTCATCCCAGAGGCCGCCCGGGCGCCCGATCAACTCATACCCCTCATAAAACACCGCGAATCCGGTATAGTCCTTTGCCATAAGCAGATCATACGCATGTGCAGGTGTTTCTACGTTGACCCTGCCTATTCTCTGGCTGTTCTTGGCTTCTGGATGCGACCAAAACGTTACCCCGCCGCGGGCTTTGACATAGTCAATGAAGTTTTGATATGGCAGGATCCCGCGCTCACCCTGATACTGATCAAATTTAAGCTCTCGGAAAGGATAATTATTCAACAATAATAAAGATCCGATCGCCCAAAACGCGATCCCGAACGTTTTGGCTCCGCGAGTGAAAAACAACCAAGCCCCAACCGCGCAAAAAGCGGCAGGCACTAAGATATACCATAGATGAGGCAGCCTCCTCCACGGCAGAAGTAACCCGCGGGGATTTCCCACAACAGGAAGCTCCAAATAATCCGCTTCCCGGGTGAGCCCCACAGCCAGCAAATGCTTATGCCAATCATGTAAGCTTAAATTCCCCTTCCATAAACTACCCTGCCAATAATAGAACGGAGCGGATTCCACTCCTGCCATAATAACTATATCGGGATTTTTACGCTCTAACTCACGCAGTTCCCGCAAATACTTCCCGACGCCATATTTGAGAAGCGATCTTTCTTCTACCGTCTTTTTAACGAGCCCCTCGAGAGGCCAAACCCCGTATTGCCAGCGCATTAAATCCCGTTCAGCAATAATGACTATCGGGAAATTATTTTCTTTGGCTGTCTCGACGATCTCGGAAAGGCTGTATTTTCCGTCGCTGATCGTGGAAGATATTTGTACCGCCGCGGGGAACTGATGGAGCCCTTCGGCGCTCAAGGGTATCTGCGCGCCTAATACCAGGCACAATAACACAATAATTCGTCTTATCATACAACGGCTTTCTTTTTTAAGAGCTCCTGATACAAAGCGGATAAATTTCCGATCATATCTTCGGCTTTAAACTTTCCCTGCACCCACGCCAATGCCGCTTTTCCCATTTCCACGCGTTTTTCGGGCTTCGATAACAATTCATTCACTGCTTCGGCGATACCGGCAGCGCTGCCCGCGGGGACTAATAAACCCGTCTGTTTATCGCGCACGATCTCCGGTACCCCTCCGACCTTTGACGCCACCACTGCCACTCCTGCTGCCCCTGCCTCAAGAAGCACCATCCCCACTGCTTCGTTAAGCGACGGCAGGACTAACACATCAAACAACGCAAGTATTTCCGGGATATCTTCACGCCAGCCCGCAAAAATAACCTTATCATGGATCCCCAGCGCTCTGGCGCTCGCCTGGAGTTTTTGCTTCAGGCTTCCCTCTCCCGCGATGATAAATCTGACCCTTTTGTTCTTCGCGGCAATTTCAACAGCTGCTTCAAGAAAATATCCCGGGCCCTTAACCGGTTCAAGGCGGCAGATCATTCCAACCACGGCTTCGTCCGCCCGGATACCGAAAGCATCCCGCAAAGCACCCGTATTACTCCCTGGCTGAACATACCTGCCTAATTCCAACCCCTGATAGATCACCGATATTTTCCGGGCGCAAGCCGCCCGGAATTTAATAAAATCCATCTTCTCTAATTCGGTAAGCGCTATGATCCGGCCGGTAAAAGAGGCAAGGAATTTCTCGATCAAAACAATACAAAAGCCGGCAATTTTCGGGAAATAGCCGTAAAAATTATGCCCGTGCGGCGTGTGGATAATAACCGGCCGCCCCGATAAGAAAGCCGCGAACCTCCCTAATGCCCCGGCTTTAGCGGTATGAGTATGGACAATATCAAACTTTTCCCTGCGGAACAGTAAATAAAGTTTAATAAACGCCAGAAAATCGTTCAAAAGATCGAGCTCCCTCTTTAATTGCGGAATGACCAAAACTTTTCCGCTAAAGCCCGTTAAAAAAGACCGCGTCCGGGAGCTGGGATGAAGTGTCTCACCGGTTACCAAGCGGACATCATAGACGGCAGGGTCCAAATGAGTGCAGATGATACGCACGATATCAGGGGCACCTCCCCAATCAAGGCGGGTGATCACCTGTGCTACTTTGATGCGATTATTCTTAGGATGAGACATATGTTTCTCTTCACCTAACTATCATTCACCAATATTTATATACCGATAATGATAAAGACTAAAGGTTAAATAACAAAGGAAGGTAAAAGGATAAAGGTCTAATTTTAAAATTTAACCTTAACTCCGTCTATCTGCTTTTAACCAAACAACCTTACCCAAATACCAAACTAATATCTTAACCCTATCCCTAACCTAATTACTAAACGCTACACGCTAAACGCTCTACGCTCTCTTAATACCTGTATAACTCCGTGCAACGCACGCATACAGGAAAGATCTTATTTTGTTTAAGCTGTTTACGGAAACGCAAAGCTTCCGGACTAATCCAGATTTGAGAAAATTTCTGCTTTTTCACATTACCGAAAGCGTAGTTAAAATTTAAACAAGGCCTGACATTGCCGTCAGGGAAAATATACGCCACCATCCAGGGGCTGATACATGCCCCTGACGATCCAGAAGGACGGTATTGCGGATTACGGTAATATTCAAACAAAGCCTTTTTCGAGAAATTAGGGTAAAAATCGACATTAAACGCGTATTTCCCGGAAGAGATCTTTCGCATTTTTTCATACAAAACTTCGGGGTCTATCCCCGGTTGAGCGATGAAACCTTCCCAGTCAAGGGATGAACAACCAAGTGACTCATCAATTGCCTTTTGCTGTTGGAGCACCAGGGGTGACAGAAAGATCAAATTATGGAATGTCAATGAATCAGCTCCCGCGCGCTCTGCAACGCCAAGCATCTCCTCGAGACGCTGATAATTATACCGATTGATAGTGCACTGCAGATTAACCAGCGGCTTACCATTACCCGTCTTTTTCTTAAAACCGCGGATCATTTCGAGGCCGGCCATGACCTTTTCGAATAAGCCGGGAAACCCGCGGATCTGATCATGTAAAGCGGCATCCCCGTCAAGAGAAAGATTTAATTCATCCAACCCGCTTTCTACCAACTCACCTGCTTTATCCTGAATGAGAGAACCATTGGTAATGATCAGGCAATGCATCCCTTTTTGTTTTATATATTTTATGGCCTCAATGCACGCGGGATGCAATAAGGGTTCTCCTCCAAAAAGGGTGATATTCGGAGAAAATGCCGAGACATCATCAATAACCTCTTTAATCCCGTCAAAAGACAATTCCTCCTGAATAAAGCTTTTACCTTGTTTGGCGGTTACCCCCGACTCCCCCCATTGGCCGCACATATGGCAGCGTAAATTACAACGATGCGTCAAGAATAAAGTTATTGCTTCCGGATATCCGCTGTAGCCGTCAGTCAGGTAATAAGCGGCATACGCGCCCAAGCGCTTCAAAAATACCCGATAGGCATATCCCGGCTGCTTTAATGCCTTACTCGCAAAACGCCTCAAATTTCTCAACGACAGCATATACCCCCCCACCGTGTATCAATTACCCGTGAACGCGCCGCTCTTTTTCAACTCGACGCCGCCTCATCAATAATATAGATCATTTTCAAAAGTAAATGATCAGGCACATCAGGATGTACAGGCAGCGTCAAGAGATGAGCCGCTAAATAGCAGGCATGAGGAAAAGCAGCAGGTTGATAACCCAGTTCAAACATATGATGCAGCGGCCTTAAATACATCCGGGACGCTTCTATGCCGGCTTTCCATAAACGTTTCCTTACTTCTTCTACTTTATTGATATCCTTAAATACCACCGGCAGCCGGTTGAAGACCGCGCGCGCATCAGGAGCGATGCGAGGTAAAATAATACCCTTTGATGCCTGCAGCGACTCGATGATCCGCATGCCATAACGGTTCCTGCGGGTAAAAAACTCCTCAGCCTTCTTCAAAAGCATTAATCCCAGACCGGCTGAAAAATTGGTGATCTTCTCAACGCTGAAATCACGCGGCGGATGCGTTGATTTAAACAGAGATATTAACGGAAATCCCGCCCCATACAAAAAGGGATTAACCGCCTGGCCGAAGGCAAAGGTCTTAGCCGCGAGGATGCTGTTACCCCATATCCCCTCCCGTTTAAATAACCGGGCATAGAGCCTCGAACTGATCTCGGCCAATTCTTTGGAATTGGTCATAAGCGCCCCGCCCGCATAGGCCGATAAATTCTTACCCCGGTTAAAGCTCAAGAAACTGATATCACTAAAGCTTCCTACCGGCTTAGCGTCTACCCTGCTGCCCATTGCCTGGGCGCAATCTTCGATCACAAAAACATCACGCCTGATTTTCTCCCGGATACGCCCGACCGACTGCATGCCTATGCCAAACATATGCACGCAAACAACTGCCAGGGTATCCGCTGATACCGCAGCAAACAATGATTCGGCATCAGCATTAAAATCGTCCATGCTGATATCGCATAAAACCGGCTTCAACCCTGCTTTTTTAACCGCGACCACAAGGCTGCCGGCAGTATAAGCAGGCAGAACCACTTCTTTCTTGTCCGATTTCTCCCGCAGGACCATAAGGGCTAAATATAACGAAGCAATGCCTGAATTGACCAGGTAGACATATTTTTGCTGCATCTGCAACGATACCGCGAAAGAAAACTCGTTAGAAATAAACGCATCCCTGCTGTGGCGCACAGCATAGGCAAGATCACCGAGGTCAAATACCCCTCCTATAATAGGGATTTTCGCGATCATAATTTAACAGCCTCCACGATAATAACAGGAGCGCAACGTTTTATTAAGGAACCTGCATACACCCGCCGAACGGGAGAGAAGCCTAATTCGCTCAGTAAGGATTCAATACGCTGCGGGTGATAGGTATTAAGCGGTAAATCACTGACTGTCCGGTCATAGTAGCCTGCCAGGCGGAATTTAAGCCGCATGAACCAATTACGGGAATTACGAAAATCAAAAATAACTTTCCCCGACCGCTTGCATACGCGCCTGATCTCCTGAAATGCCTGGCGTACGGTGTCAAACGATTCCATATTCAAAAGGACATTCACGCATACCACCGTATCGAAGTATTCGTCTTCGAAAGCCAGCTTCGGCGCAGATGACTTCAACACGGTAATATTCGTAAGGCCCTGTTCCTTTATTCTTTCCCCGGCCCGGCGCAGCCTCGCCTCATCAAAATCAATACCCCAAAGACGCATCTGAGGATTCTGCCTGGCGAGTTGTGTTATAAACAATCCTTCTCCACAGCCGACTTCAAGTCCCCTGCCGGATGCGCCGCGGCACATTTCCAGCGCCTGCCTGCGGATCTTATCCTGCCAATAACCGCTGGAATATTCTCCCCGCTCATCTTTTTTGGAAACATACCGGTGCAGCCAATAATAAAGCCTGGTGATCATCGTTTGCGCCCTTTATATAAGAAATTGTTGAAGGCCCTCGGGGAAACAGGAAAACTTATCTTTTTCATTGATATAAAGCATTTTATAAAGCCAAATCAAAAGTAAAACATTTCTCTCCCTCTCCCCCAACCCGACGGATGAAGCGTACTGATTGATCTTTTCTTTAACCATCGCGGACAACGAACTATCCCGCGCGTAAAACAAATTAAAATATGCCAAAAAACACTCCGGTTGAAGATAAACATCTTTTTTCTGCAACCTGAAGCGCGAATGGACATAGCGTAAAATAAACTCCAGGAGGTCAAGAAGCGGTAAACCAGAGCGGCGCATATTATCCCAATCGAGGACCACGACCTTGTTTTTTTTAAGCATGATATTAGCGGGCCTGAAATCGCCATGGCAGCATACGACGGGAATTGACACATCGTTATGCGGGACACCGACAAAAAGGTCAGCGATATAGAAGCTTATTTTATCGAATAAAAAAGCTATTTTTTCCGCAGGTATCACCACCGGAGATTGCAGGGTTTTGCGATGAAAACCGGCAAGCCACTCGCCTGCCAAGCCCAGATGCGAGGAAAAACTTCTTTGCCAAAACAGTTTTTGCCGTTGCGCAAGCGATTCTAAAGTAACGCCGCTGGTATATTCCTCAAATACCAGGCAGTACCTGCCGGCGTCGATAAGATCAAGCATTTTCGGGATAGAATCTTTTAACGGCTCTTCGCAGGTAAGCATGACCTGTTGCAACAGCTTCAGCTTCTCCTGAAGGCAGTCTTTTCCTGATCTATCATAAACCTTAACTATTGAAGTGGGTTCATTCTTGTTCTCCTGAAACGAAAAGAAAGTGACCCGGTCTTTATTCTTATGCAGGATATAACCGCTCATTTTATTATTATCGGTAAAAAACATTCTTAATCCCCGGGTTGGGCCAGAATACTAAAATCAGGCACAAAATATTTAACCAGCTTATAAAAAAAGAATGCCCGCGCAAAAGCCAAAAGGCATGCCTGCATAGTATTGCGGGGCGTCACCAGGTTCTTTAAAAAGAACCTGACCGCGCGGTCATCATCAATGGATACAATATTATGAAAGCGCCGGTACGCGGGGATCGGGGCAAAAAAACGTATCCGGGAGAAACCTGCTTTTGTGAGCATCCGGATATGGCCTCCATACGTATAGGTATATTCTCTGAAATCACGTTTTCTCATATGCCTGCTGTACATATTTGCCAGACGCCGCGGCAAGAGAGGCGCGAAACGCAGGCCCGAATGGGTATCCTTATACCCGAGAAAATTCAAGAATGACCACCTGTTTTCTATCGCCAAATATAAAAACCCGTCTTTTTTTAAGACCCGGCGTAATTCCTTGAGCGCCTCCAATTGAGCTCGATAGGGATCTATCCCTTCCTCGACCGAAGGGATCCATTCCAAAACTCCGTTTAAAACAACCAAGTCAAAATAAGCTTCAGGCAGCGGCAGATGATTGCTCTGCCCGCAGACCGGAAAAAGATTACTCAGATTTTCGCTCTGCCTCCTCAAAGAAACAAACTCGACCCGGGAAATCGACGTGTCAAAAGCCACGACTTCTTTATAGATCCGGGAAAGTGCCACTGAAAGGGTCCCCCATCCGCAGCCAAGGTCCAATATCCGCGCGTCATCCTTGAGTGGAACGATAAAGTGCCAGTCCGCCCGTGATTCATCAAGGATATATTCATAATACGAAGGGTCTGTTTTAAGGAATTTTTCCTTTAAAGCCTCCTGCCAGCCTGCCTGTTTTGCGCGAGCGATCAAATCCTGCATAACTTCCCGGCTGTATTCACCCCAATATCCGGGTTTCTCCACGCAAAAATCAACAATGCCCTCTTTCACGCTCCAGCTGCGGCCGCAGGCCGGGCAGGAAAACGATATGCCGGCATTCTGCAGAGGCGCTTTACACAGCGGACAGGCAAATTCAAGACCCTGATATATATTCATAGCTTCACTCATGATTCTCGAGTTTTCCCGGGTAAAATGCCGGGTGCAAGCAACAGCAATGCTGCCTGCAGGACTGCTTGCGGCTGTATCACTTTTAAGCAACGCATGGTAGAACAGGTCATCTTATTACACGGCGCGCACACTGCCTTTTGATACAGGACCACCGCCTGAGGGAAAATATTCCTGGGATCAAAACGACGCAGGCTCCCGGGGCCAAAGAGCGCCACGAGCGGAGTTTTGAGGACAGCTGCGATATGCATCGGCCCGGTATCATTGGAAATATAAAGGCTGCAGCGCGAAATAAGCGCGGCGAGCTCATTAAGATCAAGTTTGCCCGCCAGATTCAGCACTGCCGCGCCGGGAACTCCCGCCAATTGCCGGGCGATCCCGGACTCCTGTTTCCCCCCGGTAATCACGAATTTAAACTCACCTGACTTACTGATACCGGCGATGACCCGGCAAAAGTTTTCTGCCGGCCATCTGCGTGAAAATTCCCCTCCCGGATGAATACCGATAAGGCGGTCCTCTGCGCTTATATTCGACCGTTCAAGCAAAATAGACACCGCCTGATAACTTTCTTGAGAAATGGATATATTTATATTCCGATCGGGGACAGTGGCTCCCAACGCAGAAACCATTTCAATATCATATTCCATCTCCCCCTTATCTCCCGGCCAGGATTCAGGTATTTTAACATCAAAGAACCATCCCCGCTTCTGCGTGTCTCTCCCGGCAGAAACCTTCGCGGCGACCAAGCGGAACAGGAAAAACATCTTTAACGCGCTCACCCGGCTAAGCATGGTCCTCATATTAACTGCCAGGTCATAACGCTTCTTTCTGAGGAGGAAAAACAAACGCAGCCGGTGAATCGGCCCTTTTTTATAAAAATAAAACGTATCGAAAAGAGCGCGCCCCTGCAATAATTCAGCAGCGCGTTCGGTCGCAAGGATATCTATGCGCGCTTGAGGGAATCTGAGCTTTAAAGCCTCAAGAGCAGGAGACGATAAAAGAAGGTCGCCGATCCCCCCCAGGTTTACCACCAGGATTCTTTTTATATCAGGTAATTCCATACTCTTTTTGTAAAATGATCTTAACTGCCTGAAAAACATCCTCTATAGAAATAGCTTTCATGCACGCGTGGCTTAAACAATCGCCTTTTGAACAAGGGCTGCACGCAAGGTCCTTGCGGATAACGGCCGCTTGCTTTCCTGCCGGAGAATAGCGCAACGGGTCAGTGGGCCCCATCAATGAAACAACCGGGGTTCCTAAGGCGCCTGCCAGGTGCATCGGCCCGGAATTATTGCATATCAAAAGTTTACACCCGGATAATACCGAAATGAGCGCTTTTATATCAGTTAAGCGCGCCTGGGCCCTGCTGTCATTGATCCCTGCGACGATATCGCTGACCAGGTCTTTTTCTCCGGGAGCTCCCAGTACAACGATCTTGAGGGAATAGGTTCCCAGCAATTTCTTCGCTAATAAAGCAAAAGAAGATTTATCCCAGCGCTGCGTTGCGTAAAATCCTCCGGGATGTATGGCGATGATATCATCTTTTGCGCCCCGGCTACCTAGGTCAAGCTTTGGGGTATCGACCGTAACCGGGATCTTTAACCCCTTTAATAATTCAAGGTTCAGCTGGGCCATATTTTTTCCGGGGCGCCGTAGCGGGTCGGCCGTATGGGTGAAAAAGATCTCTTTAAAACCAAACCGGAAACCCGCCCGGACAGGCGCGGCGCTTATATACGCTAAAAAGGCTGAATCGAACCGGTAATCACAATGCATATCGATCGCCAGGTCATAGCCTGCCCGCCGGATCTTTACGGCGGCAGGTATTATTTTATCATAGACTTCGATATGGTCGATACTTTTAATCAACTCCGCCAATTCTTTCAAATAGGGGCGCACGACGATACTGATCGCTGCCTGCGGCAGCGCCAGCTTAAGATTATCAATTAACGGTAACGTTAAGATCAAATCCCCCATACGGTCGATCCTGACGATCAAAATGTTCGCGAAAGAAGCGCTCGTGCGCGCGCGGGGAGGATAAACGCACTTGAGCAGAAAAATAAACGGCAATCGCAAAACAAAATACACTTCCCTGAGTATTTTCTTAAGTACCGTCATTTTAAGGGTAACGATCCTTTCAGGCGGGGCCTGGCGTAAACCTCCAGCGAATCAAAGCATAACCGGCCTGAAATAAAAGAAAAAAAGCTGTTGATAAGGTTCAAAACATGTTCCTGCCAACGCGCGCCGTTACAATCCCCCGATACGGCAATAACCTCAAATCCCGACATTTCTAATAACGCGACGAGTGTTTCTTTCTTAAAGAAATTCAGGTGTAATTCACGGTCTAAAGGGCTGAAAAGATGCGGCTTTTTCCCCTTGACCAGCCGGTAGATACCTCGAGAAAGCCAGTTATCGAGATTGGGAAGGGCCAGAACAAGAATCCCGTCATCCTTGAGCAGGCTGCGCAGCTTCTTGATCACCGCCACGGGGTCCCGGGTATGCTCCAACACGTGCCAAAGCGTAACCGCGTCGAACTCACTGCCCGGCGACTCATACTCGGTAATGTCCCCCCGGAACACTTCGATACCGTATTTCTCTTTGATAAAACTCACCGCGTAAGAAGAGAATTCCGTCCCAAAAACGCGCCAACCGGCATTTTGAGCAGTCTCAAGAAACAAGCCGTCACCGCAGCCGACATCTAAAAGCCTGCCCTTATGCGGCGCTGCCGCATTCAACCGCTTAAGCCGGTTGTGCCACATCTTTTGACGGCTTAGCCTTTGTTGGGTGATCCATGGTTTATAATAATCCTGCGCGTAATTCCCTGACAAGAGATCATCGGCAGGCAAAGGCCTCACAAAAGCGAAGCGGCACCCTGAACACTGTAAAACTTTATACCCGCAGCCTGAATCTTCCTTCACTTTAAAAGCATACCCGCCGCAGAGCTGGCAAGGAGTATCAACGACTTGCGTATTTGCGGCCTCAGCATAAACTTTTTCAATCAACTCCATATGCCGGGAAACGGTATAAAACGACTTGTACCGTTTTAACGCCTCTTGTTGCAGGCGAAGTCGCTTAAGAGGATCTTTCAATAACGCGACTAAAGCCTCAGCCAGAGCGTTCGCGCGAGCCGGTTCCACGAACACTCCTGATAAGCCATCTTCAATGATCTCAGCTAAGCCTCCCACCCGGGAAGCGACAACACAGACCCCCATTGCCATAGATTCGATCGCCACCCGCCCAAAACCCTCGGTCAATGTCCCTTGCTCATTCTTGATCTCTACCGAAGGGACAACAGTAATATCAAACGCTGCTATCCCCGGCAATATATCGCGGCGAAAACCCGGAAATAAAAACCGGTCCTCCAGATGAAATCTCTTCACGCATTCTTGCAACTTATGAAAATACTGTCTTTTATCAGGATCGGCTTCATTCGTATCGGCGAAAATCGCGAAATAAGCGTCAGGAAATTCTTTTCGCACCATAGCCGCTGCCTCGATGAAATATTCGTAACCCTTCACCGGATGGATCCTTCCTACCGCGCCGATGAGTAAAGCGGATTCAGGTATAGACAACTCCCTGCGCAATGCTCCACGATCTAAAGACTGGGATTCCGGGACCTCGACCGCATTAGCGATAATGCTGAATTTAGCGATATACTTTTTCCCCTTATCCAGGTGGTCCGCCGCAGCCTCGGATACAGCGATCACCTTTCTGGCGAGTGAGACAAACAAGCGGTCCCTCCAGCTAAACGGATAGATCACGCGTAAATGGCCGATACAGGGCACACCGGCAAGACATGCGGCAACCCCGGCGCGTATATCCAGGGAATTCACATGCACCAGGCTTATCGAATACCGCTTCATAAAGCGCGCCAGTTTCCAGATGATCGTAAAATTGGAAAAAAAAGAACCGCGCTGAAAAACAAACACCTCAACTCCCTGCCCTTTAAGCGCTTCAACCAGGGCGCCTTCTGCGTAACAAACAACATACGGCCGGAACCTCTTCTTATCGAGGCGCTTCAAGATCAACTGCAGGCTCACCTCGCCTCCGCCTATATGGGGAAATACCGAAACATATAAGATATTTTCCATCCGCTCACCTTAAATGATCATACGTCATTGGGCAACTCTTAATTTTAACAGGATCCACAATGCCAGGACACCGTCTTTCCAACTTGTTTTCTTGCCGTCTTCAATAGTCCGGGGATAATACGAGATCGGGACTTCTACTATCCTTTTACCTTGCAGCAAAAGTTTAGCGGTAACTTCCGGACAAAATTCAAAGCCCTTGCAGGAAAGCGCCAAAGATTTCAGGACTTCAGATTTAAAGGCTTTATACCCTGTCGATTCATCGGTAAGGCAGCTGCCGTATAAAAGGTTAGTCCACCAGCTTAATAACCTGCCTCCCCAGTAAAAAGCCGCGTAAGAGCGTTTATTTGTTTTTTTGAGTATCCGGGAACCATAAACCACATCTGCTTCTCCCGAAAAAAGCGGCTTCAAAAGCGCCGGATAATCCTGAGGGTCATACTCGCAATCAGCGTCCTGTATCAGAATAAACTCTCCCTTGGCGCTCTTCATGCCTCTCCTGATCGCTAATCCCTTTCCGAGATTTTTGTGCTGGTTCAGGTAAATTACCGGAAAGCCGCATACTTGGGCCTCTGAGGCGGTCAGATCAGTCGAGCCGTCATCAACGACGATCACTTCGAAATCAAAATCAAGCTTCAAAGCAAAAATATCACATAAGACCTTTCCAAGCGTATGCTCCTCATTATACGCGGGGATTATAATACTGAGCTTCATTACTCTCTCCCTTTATTTGAACTCAAAAGACACCTGCGACTATTCGAGCCGCTCATTATACCTGGCGCCCCAGAGCCCCAGTCACCAGTAACCAGTAACCAGCTACGATAACTAGTGATTTAATATACGGTGAACGGGTCCTGTCTTGGACTATTTTCTCGCGGGGACGTTTGCCCCGCCCCGGCGTGGCGGGGCTGCACTCAGGTCGGCTGCGTCGCTCTGCCCGACTTCGTTTATCGAGGGGCATCCATGCCCGCCCCGTTAGAAACCACGTTTTCTAACGGGGCCCGCTCCTTGCCTTTATGCCCCGCTCGTAAACAGTCCAAGCCACCCGTTCATCCGATACTCTATAACTCCCCGTCTACCATGGACCGGGGACTATGGACCATCGGCTAACTGTTTACCCCGAGCTTGTCGAGGGGTGTCTTGTGTCATGCGACCTGTTTACTCCGGACACGCTTTAACGCACCACCTGATACACATATGCCTTCGGGTTCTCCGGGCTGACAAAGACCCGCTTAAAGCTGTCCGGATAATCGAACACTAAAGGCAGCAGGTAATCAGAAGCGCTGTCACGGTAAATCTTATTCCGGTCAATAATAAAATAATCGACCTTATTGCTCTTGATATATTCGTATTGCGCCCGGGTATCGGTTGAGAGCATGAACTTTATCCCCCGCAGCCCATCGGTATAAATATACAGCCAGTTCGGCCTGCGGGACATTACAACGCTGTTTGGGGTGCCATGCTCTTTTATCCAGTCAACAGATGAAATAAATGCTTTTTCAGCAGGCGTAAAAAAAGAAGCTTGAAGGCGCGAACTTTCCAGGATATTCCCGGATAAACCGGCCATCAACAAGAATGCGACCGCCCAAGCAGCCGGTTTTCCCCCGCGCGCTATCCCTTGAACACCACGAAGCAAATAATACAATAAAAACGGCAGGATCGGCACCAGGTAGCGCGCGCCGTGATGAGTCCAGGAAAGGTACAAAACAAAAAAATATACCAGGACATAAACGTCCGTTGGAAGTATCCCTTGTTTTTTTAAATGCCGCCAAAAACCGGCGATCACGCATAAAGCGATCACGCAGCCTATAACGGCTTTGAAGATAAACTCCGGGGTCACCGGGTCGATCATGGCAAAAAAAGGATACAGGAACAGATCCGGTAATTCTATGCTTACGGTAGCAAGCAAATTATAGATCCAGCGGTCCAAAAAGCCTGTTATCCCGGAGGTAGATGAAACAAATTCCGCGGTATACGCTGAATGGCCAAATAAGATATTTCGAATGACCCAGGGGGCAAGCAGCATAATAAAAACTATCCCGAAAAGTAAGCTTCGTTTCACATCCCTCTTAAATCCGAAAAATACTATCGCCGCTATAAAAAGCGAAACCCCGATCATTCTCGTATAATAAGCGGTTCCCGCGCTCAAAACAAACAACAAAAAGTACTCATTCAGCAAAGATTTACTTTCCCGGTACCGGAATAAAGAATATACAGCCAGCAAGGAAAATAAGGTATAGGGAATCTCGGATAACACCTGCCGGGCATATAAAACCATTTGGGGCGACAACGCGGCTAAAACTACCACTGCCAAAGACAAGCGTTTCTCAAAGAAAAAAGGAGCCGTATGCAAAAGCAGCATGACCAGAATGATCGCGAAAAGCACAGTTATTACCTTCAAAATAAAATAATCATGAGGAAAGAAATAAACCCAGGGCGATAATAACGAAGAATAAAAGAATGGATAGTAATTGCCCTTAACATCCTGAAGCCCGGATGTATACACATAGCCCAACCCCTTTGCCAGGGATTTGGCAAAAATAATATAGATCGCGCTGTCCTCCTGAAGCGGCAAGAGATTGTTTATCCCAAAGCAATAAAATATAACCGCCGTCAAAAGCAGGGACCCGCAGATCACTGTTTTATACCGGCTCAGCCAAAACATCATCGATTATCCTTTGCAGTTGCCCTTGCATCCTTTCAAGAGTCAATTCTTTCGCCACCCGCTCTCTTGCTTTATTACCCATTATTTGCCTTGCCTTTTCATCTTGCAGCAGCCTGACGATACAGCCGGCAATGCCTTCGATATCAAGCGGATCAACCAGCAGGCCCGTTTGACCGTCAATGACCGCCTCGGGAACACCGCCGGTCCTACCTGCGATGGCCGCTTTAGCGGAAGCCGCGGCCTCTAAGAACACAATACCAAACCCCTCAATTTCGCCTCTCTGGGGGATTTCCCTGCTGGTGAGGACAAAAATATCGCAGGCCTCATAATACGCGGGCAGAAGCTCATCAGTAACGCCTTTCTCAAAAATAACCGTATTCTCTAATCCCAGCTCTTTAACCAAGGCCCTCAAAACCGGCTCCAACGGGCCCTCCCCCACTATCACGTATTTACATTCAGGGAAATACGCGCGCACCCGGAACATCGCCCTGATCACAGACTCATGACCCTTACTTTCCACCAGGCGCGCGACAGTAAGGATGACTTCCTTATTCCCAAGCTTTTTCTTAAGAGAGGCGCCCTTTTGATCAAAGCGCGAAAGCTCGACTATCGGATAAATAACCGCGGCATTCTCTTGTTTAACAATATTCTCAATCAGTTTTTTTGTAAACCCGCTGTTAGCTATTACATACGCCGCGTTACCAAGCACCAGCCTCATTAAAGCCATTGTTTTACGGTTTTTCTGAGGCGAGCTGACATCAAAACCGTGGACAAACACAATATAACGCACGCCAAAAAGCTTTTTGAGTGCAAACGCTGCCACGCCGGCCACCGACCAGGTATTCACAAAAAGCAGGCCTGCCTTACGGGCGAGGACAAATTTAAGGCCTTTAAAAAAGAAAGCCGCACAACTGCGCGCGTATGAACAAAAGATCTTCTCCGGTTCTAATCCCCGTATCCGTTCGATCAGCATTCCGGAAGGCTGCGGTGACCCGGGCATGGCGCCGCAATCAGGAGCGACAACCGTAAGCGCGCGGCCTATCCCCGTAAGAGCTCGCGCCACATCAAGGCTATGGCGTGCCATGCCACCCGGCATCGGAGGAAAATCAATCGTTAAGAATAATATTTTTCCTATTTTTTTCTGCATATAAGTAATTGTATCCCCCGGCCGCTTTGAGGACGGTAGATCCGGTCTATCCAATAGATAAACCACGCCAGGGAATCGATGAGTTTAGCGCATATTCTTGAAGTTATTTTCTTATCATTCATACAAGGACTTCTTCCCATAAGATTAAAAACAGGAACAGCTTCCACGATATCAATTCCTTGCCGGCGCAAAGCTTCCCGGTACTCGGGTAATTGCCGGTAACAAACATGAGCATCGGTTATTGCTTTTTCGCCAAGCGCGTCGGTTATAAAGATCCAGGCTCCGGGACGAGCAAAGCGGCTTATATTTTCTATCGCCTTACGGAACCCTTGCGGCTCAATGATATGGTATAAAACATCAAAGACATTGATAATATCAAACTTTTCTTCAAGGGGCGCAGTATCGCTGCCGGCATCAAAGCGGTAAAAATGCTGCGCGGGAAACAGCTTATTAAGAGAAGCAACACTCACTTCCGAAAAATCAATTCCGGTCACCTTACCTGCCTGTTTTTTAATATACTGCTTTACAAAAAAGCCGGTTCCCGCGCCGATATCCAAAACAGAGCTGCCTCTGACCTTGATCTTATGGCGCTTGAGCGCTTCTTCCAGTACGCGAACCTTTAATTTATACATAAACCGGTTATAATACCGGCTAAAACCGATGTGGCCGGAGGCCCCCAGAGAAAAATCACGCTTCAACCTCGTTTCCCAATATTCCCGCGGCTTATACGTCATCTGCGATAAGCTCCTTTATAATCAGCGATATCCCGGATAAACACCGCTTTCTTTAAACTCATCCCGGCCTTATTATTCCACATTATAAATAAAATTAGTATCGTAGAGATACCCCGGGCAATAGCGGTTTGCTTCTGCCGTCTTCCGGGCGACAATATAAAGCTGGTCTCCTTTTTTCTTTTGAAAAAAAGCGACCGGCAATTTAAACAGCAGCCCGAAGAAAATATATCCCAGGTCCTGCGCGAGATTGACCAAAGTGAAATGCTTTTTACTCATAAACTCCCTGGAATTATCGCGGCTGTAATTAGAGAACGTATGTATGACCTTCAAATTATTGCCCTCGAGTATATCGCAGGCCTCATTGAGCGCCCAAAGACGGTTATGCCGGCCATACACCCCGTACTTCGAATACGGCTCCCAAGAGCCGTAAAAAAAGAGTTTATATAAATACTTCCAGAAAAGCCCGTTCGGGGTCGTCAAGATAAGGACCCCGTTATCTTTAAGGACACGGTTGATCTCACAGATCATGTGCGCGGGGGAATGGATAAGATGTTCCAGGACCTCAGAGCATAAAACCATATCAAAGGTTTTGTCCGCAAAAGGGAAACGGTCTTTTTCCGCGTTGAGCTGCCAGTAGGGGAATTGATACACCTTCCCTATCGCTCTAATAAAGGCGTTTTCCTGTTTTATATCGTAGCTGCCGCCCGGCCAGACCCCTTTCGGGGCTGAAATTCCCGTCAGCGTATCATCGCTGAATTCCAACAAGGCGGTCGTTAAAAAGTACGGGAAACAGCCGATCTCCAGGACCGATCCTTTTTCTTGCCGGTAAAACTTTTTGATCAAACCAAGGGTGTGGGAGATCCGGTTAAAAGAGACGCGCAAATACTCGTTTAATTCATGAGAAAGCTCTCCCTGAACGGTCTTTAAAGACTCAATACGGCTCTTTAAAAGCGCTTCCAGCGATTCATCAGTGAACGCCCGCAGTGCCATAATCCCTTCCTTGTAACGCGTCTAAGTTCTTTGCCCGGGAAAAAAGCCTGAATAAACAAACAAAAACTAAGGGCAAGAAAATAAACGGTAAAAACCGCAAGAACGGCTTATGAAAACGCCGCGCCGCGTAATAATACCAGAGGTTAAACTCTTTATAGTATTGCGCCGAAGACGTATCAAAAACACGCTCTCCGGCAATGCCGAATTCAGATGAGCGGTAAAGATTATCTCCCGCGAATAACTTATGCTTCAAAAGCAGGGCGGCGCCGGCAATGTCTGAAGGCATCTTCAAGGATGCTTCTTGGCTACCGGAAGCTGCCAAGGTATAGCGGATATGATGGTATTCCTGGTCGCTCTGTAAAACACCGATGATTTGTATGAACGAAGAAACCAGGATCAAGACCGCCATGATCGCGCTGATGAATTTCCCTTTATCAAATACCAGGTACGCCGGTAACAACCACAAAGGAATAAAGGGCACCAGGAAACGCGGCCCCCACGCCCACCCCCCGCCGGCAGAATGCCACGACGCGAACAGGAACACTGCGGCGGTAATGATTGAAATAAAGAACACCGCCTCCCGCCTGGATATTTTCATAAACGAGTGAAATCCGAAAGTGCCGGCAAGTAAAACAGGCGAATAGATAAAAATACCTTTATCAAAAGAAAACAATAAATTGCCTATTCTTCCCGGTATATTCGCGCAGGAAAACCCGAAAGCTTCCCTCCCATACCCGGTCTCGAATATATTCCCGAACCGCGCCTGATTCATCAGGCCAAGCAAAAGGACAGCCGCAACCGGCGCCGTTAACAAATAAGCGAACGTTTTCCGGCGTTTTTCTTTTTCGCGAAAGTTACGGCTTAAACAATAGCCGACAAATAACGGAATAAAGACCAGATAAACGATCTTTAACAAAACAAGCGCGGACAACGCCCCTGATGCCGTAAGGAGAGACTTCCCGGTATTGCGTAAAACCCCATAAACCGCCAATAGCAGAAAGAACATCTGCGTTGCTTCTGTTAACTCCCAAACGCTGTACCTCCAGCACAGAGTCGCCAGGCCTAAACATAATACAACGGACAACGCCGGCTCATTCCCGGATTTAAAGAACCCGAGGATCAGGAACAATAAAACGCACGCTCCCGCCCCGAAGCCGATATTATAAAAAGAAGCCAGAAAATCCATTATTGAAACATCCCTGACCGCGGTGAAAAAAGAAAGCAGCTTCGCAACAGCGGCGATAGGCACCCACAAGAGCGCCAGGCCGATGCCGTATTTGGAATATTTTCTCCCGGCAGCCGTCTCGAATACATAATCTTTTTCATGCTCCCCCGCCTCGATCGCGAAAGTCCCCCGGCTCAAAAGAGCATCCGCGGTCTTAAGCGAAAAAACGCTGTCGGATGACTGCATATAGCCCTTGGCGGAAATAAAATAAAACATCCCAAAGAACAAGAATATCATCATTGCTATTCTTTTATCACCCATAGCCCTTAATGGTTACCCGATAAAACACCTTGATAAACCTGCAATGTCTTTTCCGCGATACGGAAATAACTAAAACGGGCGCTGTATTCTTCGGTTAACTTTACAAGCTCGTTCATCCGCGGGAGGTCCCGCAATAACCCCGTTATTTTTTCCCGCGCGTGCGCTGCGTCATCATGGCGAAACAACTCTAAACAGGGGACACGCTCATTGATCTCGCGATGCGCCTCGATGTCAGACGCCACGATCGGCTTATGATACCCGATGCATAGGCTCAGCGCGCCGGAGGCGCCGGTTGAAGAAAACGGCGCCAGGCAAATATCGGTCGAGGCGACAATATCGGGGATATCATGCTCCTGAATATATCCGGAAATCCTCACCCGCTGCTGCAGCTTTTTTTGCGCTATTATTTTCAAAAGACCATGATAATATTCTTGATCAATGCTGTTATCGGTCATACAGCCTCCGGCAATAAACAAAATAACCTCCGGAGGCAATTGCGGTAAAATATCCAAAATAAGCTCATAACCTTTTTTCCTGTTAATAAACCCGAAAATTGTAATGACGGCCTTATCTTCCAACCCCAGCCTCCTTTTGGCTTGCGCTTTTTCCGTCGGGCCTAAAGCCCGTGATAACTCCGGTATCCCGTGAGGAATAAGCACTACCCTTTCACGGTTATCAACAAAACGATTCACCGTTACTTGCTGGCAGAGGGTATGCACGATAATCTTATCGACCCGGGTATACATCGCCTTATGGTACCAGCCTGCCCAGGCATTCCAAAATAAAAGCGTATGATTAAAAACAAACTTTTTAAGATCTTCGTTAAATCCGCCCTGTACCGGCTTATATGTCGGCCTTACTTCATGCGCGGTCATAATAACGGGGACATTGACGTTTTTCAAGAAATAAAGGAACCGGTTACGATAAGGCAATTCACCGTTAAAATAAACATAGTTAAACTGCACATGGCAAATATCCGCGCCGGTAATACTCCTGGCTAATGAAGCGTAATACGCTTTATCATTGATATAAAACCCGAGCTTGGCGATCTTGATATGAACGCCGCATCGTTTTAAGCCGGTAACCAGATACTGTGAATAATCCGCGATACCGTCACGCGAAGTATCCCAGCCGGTACAAAAGGCAACTTTCATCTTACTTTTTAACCTCCAATTCCAGGTAAATCCCTTCAGCCCTGAATATATAACAGAAAACTTCTTCATATAACGCGATATGCCTGTTAAAAAAAGCCTCCAGGAGCTTAAAAAAACGGTGCAGCATGAGCTGCCGCCTCCTCAAGTGAAAACGGCAAGACGCATAAAAACCGTATTCTTTCGATAGAGGCTCGCCTTCGATAAAGTAATCGAAAGAACGGGCGCTGAAATGATGGATATGCGTCGGGTCTATAAAAGAGCCGTCATCACTGAAATGAGGCGTTACGATATAGACTACGGCTGCGGGTTTTGAGACCCGATAGATCTCTTTCATAACACCGACCGTATCAGGTAAATGTTCAAGGGCATTGATGCAAACCACGGTATCAAACTCATTATCAGCGAACGGCCAGGGGAACACATTGAGGTCGGCAAACACATCAGCGTGAGAATCGCGGTTATTATCTATACCGATCGACCCGGGATATTTATTCTTTCCGCAACAAACATGAAGCGCTTTGCCGGCGCGTGCGCGCTCTTGTATCTTAAGGATGTTGTCCGTCCAATGCTTCATAGATCACCCGCCATTTCCTTTGAACAAGCTTCCTGATAAACCGCCAGGGTCTTCTCCGCGGTTTTTTTCCACGAGAAGCTTCTTGTTATATTTGAACAATCTTGCCGGGTGCGCGCAGCCAGGTCTTTATCCGTAAGCAGCACCCGGATTGAACGGGCGATCTCCTCACTCTGGAACGGGTCAAAGCTCACTACGCGCTCTCCAACCACTTCTAAAGCCCCTGTATTACGGGAACAGGCTACGGGAATGCCGCAAGCCAAAGCCTCTAAAACCGGCAAACCAAACCATTCATAGAGGGTAGGTAAAACAAAGGCTGCTGCCCCGTTATAAAGAGCAGGAAGGTATTGATGGCTAACATAATCGGTAAAGATAACCCTTTCGGAGATCCCTGCCTTTCGGGCTTCTCCTATTAACGCCTGATAATTGGCATCGAGCCTGCCTGCCAGCACTAAATAATGCTCACCCAGGCTTTTATCCTGCAACACTATTTTGTAAGCATCTAAAAGCCGGGAGAGATTTTTATTTGCCTCCGCCGAACCGGTATACAACAGGAATCGTTTTCCTGAAAGTCCCAGGTCAGACAATACCGGCTCGAGCTCTTTTTCATCGGAGATACGCATGAATTTGTCATCGACGCCCGGATGCACGACCGAAACGCGATTGTACGGCAGGGAAATACGCCCTAAAAGGTCCTTCCTGGCTAATTCCGAGACCGCGATTATCTTATGCGCAACGCGCCCTACCAGCTTGAGCCACCGGCGTATCTTATCAGCGTTATATTCTACCCACAGCGTCTGCGGCTGGGCCATACCGTGGAAGGTAACAACCATTTTCCCGCGGGCAGGGACCGGCGAATAATGGGTAAGATTATAATTTATCGTATTATGGAACAGGTCCAGGTCACCCAAGAAATATTCAACAGGCGGAAACGACAACTTCTCCCATGAGCGGGCAAGGCAACTCCCCGGAAAACGGCACCACACCTGTTTTAACCGCGGGTTATTCTCGGGAAAAGCAAATTGCCCTTTTTTAAACCCATTATAAAAAAGCGCATATTCATGCTCTGTGCCTGCCTCCAATAAATTCTTGATCAAATAATACGCGTATTGCCCCTGTCCCCGCAACTCATTCTGCAATACCCGAGCATCAATACCTATCCGCATAATTATTTCCCGCTGCTGTTAGAAAATAAAGCTTTGATTGCCAAGCCCCAAAGACGCACCTTGCGTAATACGCTCCATCCGCCTTTGTACTTCCGGGGAAAAGCCCGCCTATCCTGCTTCCAGGCGCCGCTGAGCGCCGAGCAGACCCCATCCATGACCGCGTCCGCTAAATCCTGTTTTCCGCCGGCTGCTAATTGCCGGGATTTATTTACCGAATCAGAAACATACGTAACGCTGAATTGGAGCTTTCTCAACAACGGCGCGTGCTTCTTAATAAGAAGAAACCGGTTGCGAAAGAGATAAAAATAAACCGATGCCGAATAGACTCCGCCGGTAGCCCGCGACCCCTTATGATACACCAGGACTTTCGGATATAAAAAAGACTTTATCCCCAGTTTAGCGCCGCGCACCCCCCACTCCACATCTTCGTAATACGCGAAGAAGTCTTCATCCAGCAACCCGACCCGTTCAATGACTTCACGTTTAAAAAAAACGGCGCACCAGGAAGCAAAATCAATTTCCAAAAGGCCTTTCTGCGCCGCGATATATTCCCATTCATACTGCCTGCATTGATCGCCGTTGCCCCAATCTATCCTGGACCCGGAAAACTGCATCCTTTGACGATCATCATAAAATGCGATAAGCGGAGAAACAACCGATAACCGGCTTTGCTGTCTCAGGGAGCCCATTAAATCATGAATGATCCCCGGCTCAACAACCGTATCGTTATTAAGAATGAACAAATAATCTGCGCCATGGCGCAAAGCGTATCGGATGCCGATATTGTTAGCCAGGCAAAAGCCTTTATTTTCCTTATTCTCGATTATCACGGTATCTTTAAAGCGGGCGCGGACATCCTCAAGAGAACCGTCGGTCGACCCATTATCGACCAGGATGACTTCGTAATTCCGGTAATCGATGCGCGAAACCGATTCCAGGCACTCTAAGGTATCGTTCTTACCGTTCCAATTTATAATAATTATGCTGACTTTTTGCTCAGTGCTCATATTTACCCGATGATCTTGTCTATATTTTTATGCAGGAATTCTTTCAACCGCTGCCGGAAAACCAGCCTCTTAAAGCTGCCGGCGGTTAAATCTTCATCACGCAACTCCTTTATCCGCTTGCCCGTGACCATAGAATACAGTAAGAATCCCGAAAGGTCTTGTTCATGAAGGTCCTGTGGCCTGACGCATTTCAATAAAACTCCCGGCTGCACGTCGCTCTCAAGCTTCTCTATGCGGCAATCCAGGAAAATAGAGCGCATATCCTCCAGTTCAAATCTCCAGAAATCATAGGGATAGCCATGGTATACAAATCCGGGAGAACGCGTCGTGATCACCATAACGCCGCCGGGCTTACAGACGGCTTTCATATTATGGATTGCCAGGCGCCAATCCCTGACGTGCTCTAAGAGTTCGGTCGAAACGACAAGGTCAAAGCTGCGCTCGCCGAACCGGGAAATCAAAGCAGTCACGTCGCAAACTATATCTACCCCCTGCCCCGCGGCTATATCCACGCCGATATATTCTTGAGGCCCGTACTGCTCGATCAAAGGACGCAGGGAGCCGTTAACATTACAGGCGCCTATTTCAATGACCCGCTTACCCCTGACCTCATCGGCTAAAAGGTTCTTCATTCCAAACATGAAACAGTTTATATTCATTCCTCTACCTTCATCCTGATTGCCTGGTTAAATAAACACAAACCTGGTCGCCTTTCCTCTCTTTATTCAACGCGACAGCTTTTTCCCGGAATTTTTCAACATTCTCCGCGGTAAAAATGCTATGGTGAGGCTCAACGCAATACGACCGCCCGTCCCTTAAAGGGATATCCTGCGCGTATTGAAGGCTCCCGATGAATTGGAATTCAGTCGAATCAAAATCAATTCTTTTTATCGATAACCCGGAATTCCGCGCGAGCGTATCAATATTTTGTAGCGTAAACAGGAAGAAATGGCGGGGAGCGTCGATCTGCACCCAGTTTACGCCGAATTCCCTCCAGGCATAGGAAGATACTGTCGGGATCCTGATCAAAGCATGACCTGCCTTGTTCAAGAGCCGCGCGATATCAAAGAATACCTTTTGGGGCTGGCGCATATGCTCCAAAGAATGATGCAGCATAATAACATCGAAGGCCCCGGAAACAGCGGATATTTCCTTCTTTTCCACACGCACCGTCCCCCGGGTAAAATCCCCGTCAATAAAACTGTCGGCTCCGTGAAGCCGGCGAAAACCATACCAGGCTAACTCCGACAAAAGCCTCGCGTTGCCGCATCCCACATCCAGAATCCGGGAATCAAGACGAGCGTTACATAGCTTAAGCCAGGAGAGATATTCGGCTAACTGCCGCTCCAGCGGCCTATACCGGCAAACCAGCCTTCCGATACAGCTTTTTCGTCCCAAATAATACTCCGTGCGCTTATGGCGTAAAAACCGGGCAACCGGAAAATCCGGTTTATCCAAAGGTATCACGGCATCTGTTTGAAACGAATAGTACTCTTGCGGATAATAGCCGGACATATCCGCGGGTATTTCTTTTATTTGCAAACACCCGCAGGCAGAACATTCAAAATAAACAAATACCTCTGCCGAACCGAACATCATTTCCCTGATGCGGAATTCCTTATTTTTGTCCCGATTCCCGCAAATCTTACAAACAAATATCCGCTCCTCCATACAGACTCCTACGCCAGGCTCTTTATAATTACGCGCGCAAAGGGCAGCTTTTCCTGCAAGAACAGGATATCATTCGCGCTCATCGACTTTCCAAAGCGTATCCCCGGGATATAAGCAGCGGTAAAAACGATTCCCCGCGCCAAAAGCATGATAAAAAGTAAAGGCCGTGACGGGGCAATAACGATATAATTAACCAGCATATCAAAAACATAAACGAATGCCGCGGCAAAGATACCCGCCGCACAATAAGGAACGATGATCTGGAAGAACTTTCTCACCGGGATCCCCAGGGCCTTATGCAAAGTTACCAGGAAATAGAGCGTACCGGCATTGGAGGCGATCATCGTACCCCATGCCACCCCGTAAAAGCCCATCAGTTTGATGAACAAGAAGCTCAAAATAATATTTAAAACAATAATAATGACCGATCCGCGCGCCATCAGTTGCGGCTTATCAATCGCCAAACATGTCGAAGAAGCGACTTGCGCGATAACATTGATCATCGAGCTCAAAGCCAGTATCTGGACAATAAAAGCCGCCCGCTCATAGCCTTTCCCCATCCAAACCGACATAATATGGAACGCTGAAATAAACAAAAAGATAAATGCCGGCACCATTAAGAATGCCAGGTATTTTGTTGTCATTAAATATGCTTCAATAAGCTTTATTCGCTCGCCTTTGCTTTCGATCTCGGTAAAAGCGGGAATAAGAGCGGCAATAAGCACTGACGATATGCCGATAACGCTGCCGACGATCCCGCTGCCTAACTGATAAAACGATACTAAACCCAGGGAAAGAAAATATACGATCAAGACCTTGTCGGTCTGAGCGGTTATGACCCCGGAGATCTTGGTGATCTGAACCCGGAACCCGAAGTTAAATAACGCTTTCATCATAGGCCAATCAAAAAAACTTATCCCTAACCGTATTGAAGGGACTAAACGCAAAGCTATCGCCACATTAATAACGGTAACGATGCCGAAAAGAATGATGCTATTGATGATCAGGCCGTTGAGCCCATAGCCTGACTTCAAAAAGAAAACCACTCCCGCAACATTAAGGCAAGACATTCCTATAGCGACCTTATTGCTTATGTCCATTCTTTGCAAGCCGCTTTGGATAGAGCTCAAAGGGCCTAATGCATTATTGCAAACAAAAAGAAAGACTCCCGCAACTACAACGAATTTAGCTTCGCTCAATAATCCCGGAGGGATCTTAAAGAAACCAAGGAATAAATGGACAAAGAGCAGCGTCACGGCCATTACCACCAGGCCAAAAATAGAATAAAAAAGTAAGCCGGTATTAATGACCCGGTTAATCTTCCCGAAATCCCTCTTCGTATAACAATCCGATATGAATTTAACGAAGGTTGAACCTATCCCGCAATCAAATAAAGCAAAATAACCGGTAATTACCGTCATGATCGCCCAAAGCCCGAAGCGTTCAAGGCCGATATAATGGATAATATACGGGATGAGGAATAATCCGACGATCGCCCCCCACGCCCTCCCGAAGAAATTATAGATAGTATTACGCACTATCTTCCCCGAGACTCCTTGAGAAGGCCCTGAACACTTATCCATGCTGATACGCCCCCTGTATATTTTCTTCAGCAATTATATCCGGGAGGATCGCCACCAGGGCCGTTAAAAACCAGAACGGCTCCATGATACGGATAATAATAAACGTTGCTGAAGAAAAAGAATGGAATAAAAGCCCGACCAATCCCGCTAAATACCCTAAACAGAGCCCTTGAATAAAATTATTATCCCTGGTCTGGACATACGATGTCCAGACCACCCGGAAGATCATCACGATAAGGACCAAAAACGCTGAAAACCCGATAAGGCCGGTTTCACTCAAAACCCTGGTGTATTGATTATCAACAACACTGCCTATCGGAATACCATAGCCAAGTAACGGTTTCTCTTGCAGGCGCGCGAAAGCAGTGCTCCACGCGTCAATACGCGCCGCGGCAGATTCCGAAACATCAATACGCTTACCCATCATCTTATAGGAACGATCCGGCGCAAACGTTTCATTGACGCGCTTATACACTTTCTGGGGAAAGATAAACGGCGAGAGCAGGATCAAAGAAACAAAAACAGCGACCAATTGCACTTTATATCTTTTGCTCAGCATGATAATGACCAGGAACATCGGGAAAAAAGCGAGCCACCCGCCGCGGGAAAGCGTAAGGACAAACACTACCCCGATAAACCCAAGGAAACAAACCAGGAATAAACGCTGCATTTTTGTTTCAGGGTATACGATAAATCCCAGCGTTAACGAGATCATAAAAAGCAAATAACCCGCGAACGTATTGGGCTCCCCTCCCCTGCCTTCAAAAGGCGCCGATAAACGCTCCCCCCCGGGTATTTGCCCCCACGCGTAAACACAAACAAAAAAGCAAGTCAGAAGAATAAAAAAAACAAAGACCTTAGCCTGCTTTACGGAACGCAGATTATTGACGACCATGAAATAAAGCAGGAAATATTCCACATACTTCAGAAGAAAAAAGAATGAATGCTTTACGTTCAAATACCCTTGCAATATACCTAAAAGAGTAGAAAGAAAACAAATAAAAGTATAGATCAGTATCGGCCGGTTCAGCGTCGTGACTTTCAATAAGCCGAATTCTTTATTGACTGCCATTTTCGCCAGCCACCCGAAGAAAATAACGAATAAAAAAATATCGTCAATACGCACCATGACTGACCTGCCGGAGGCCCCTCCCCCCGCCTCTATTTCAGGAGACAGGAGCATGGAAAGGATAAGGATAACTAACGCGAAATTGGTATTCGCGAAAGAGACGGCGAATATCAACGCGGCAAAAATAAAAACAAACGCGTACTGGAGCGGAAGATGCAGAACTACGAAAAGAAGGGATGAGAATACCACGAAGAGAAAAACAACCAAATGGACCGTCTGCGCCTTTTGATTATGAACCATAGATGTCCGAATGTATCCGGTATTACCAAATTATATTTTCTCTAAAAAAGAAAAGAGGGACATTTCGCCCCTTTCATTACTTCTCAGAAAACCATAACTGTGCGCATGAACAAAACCCTGCCCTACGCCTCCTTCTTTATCGTTTTATACGGCTTCGGAGGCTCTTCTTTACCGTAATAACGGTATTTATGAGAATAATACGGATAGGTCGCGATCGCTTCAGTTTGAGGCTTGGTATGATTAAGGACAATCCCCGCGATCTTCGCCCCGACAGATTCTAACTGCCCCTTCGCCCGGATGAGCGCTTCACGGCTTGTCCTTCCGATCTCGTAAACCACGACCACGCAATCTATCTTAGGCGCCAGAAGGCTCGCGTCAGTAACGGGAAGGATCGGAGGAGAATCAAAGATGATCACTTCGAACTTCATTTTTAATTTCTCGATCACATTATTTAACTCCCTGGATTCTATCAATTCAGCAGGATTAAAGGGAAGGCGGCCGGAAGTAAGAAGCCATATATTCTCAAGCCCCGGGGTCATCCTGATCTCTTCAAAATTCATTTCCCCCATCATAAGGTCGGTAACATTCTTTAATGCCTCTTCAAGAGGAATAGTGCCGGTCAAAAGTTCATTTAAGCCGGGTTCTTTTTTAATACCGAAGGTCTTAGCGATGACCGGACGCCGCAGGTCAGCGGAAACTAAAAGCGTCTTCAGGCCGGCCTGAGCTATAACGATCGATAAATTGACCGCGATACTGCTCTTTCCTTCCCGGGGTCCGGAACTGGTGACCATGATAGTCTTCCTGGAAGGATTAAGCTTTAAATTCGTATGGATATTACGATACGCTTCAGTTGTCGGGGATTTCGGATTATAATGCGCGAATAATCTGATGAGCCGTTCCTGCTCTTCAGTTTTCTCAGGCGGAGAGAATTTTTCCCTAATGCGGTCAAGGATCCCGTATCCGTGATCGCTATCGTTGATCACCGAGGGAATAACTCCTAAAACCGGAAGCTTGACAACATTCTCCACGTCTTCTATGGTCCCGATCGAAGTATCCAAGGTCTCAAGCACAAAGGCCAACGCCACACCTAAGATCAATCCCATGAACGCTCCTACCACGATCCCCATCTTTTCGTTGCCGGCGACAGGGCCGGAAGGCAGAACAGCGGGATTAACGATCGAGATATCCCCCACCTTCTGCGCTTCGGTAATGCGGGCTTCCTCAAGTTTTTCCTTAAGCATAGCGTAAAGCTTTTTGTTAACATCGATCTCCCTGGTCAGGCGGGTATATTCCAGCTCCTGCCCGGAAAAACCTTTAACCTGGGATTCCATTTGTTCGATTTGTTCACGGGCCTGCATAACACGAGGATGTTTTTCCGTATATTTTTGCAGTAGATCAGCCAGTTGAAATTCCAATTCCAGCAATTTCTGCTGCATAGGTTCGGCTAATTTAATATTCTTCACTTCATCGCCAAAAATACGCAATTTATCTTCGGCTTGGCGCAGGCGGTCCTCTAAAGACGCCAGCTGTTCTTCAATGAACTGACGGGTATGGCGCGCCTGTTTTGCTTTATCAACCAGGTTTTCATCAATATATACCTGCGCGACATTATTAGCCAGGTCCATTGCCTCTTTGGCATTATCAGCGGTAGCGACGATACGGATCATATTGGTATTACCGACTTTTTCCGAATCGATACTTCCCTGCAAATTGCTCACGACGCTGTTAACAAGCTCCACCGGAGACTTTTCATCGATCATACCGCGCAATAACGCGACCTTCTTCATAACCGGATACCCTTTAATGAATTTAGTCTCCGATTCCATCACATCGCCGGGATTATACATGACCATTTCGGTCAAAAGCCCGGCAATGGTCTTACGTTCTTCTATTTTAATAGTAGCGCTGGATTGATAGACAGGTTGTTTTTTAGAAAGGTAGTATATACTGCCGATAAAAACAGTAAGGAAGGTAAAAAAAATGATTAATTTTCTTTTATGAAAAATACGGACATAATCTCTTAGATTAAGTTCATACTGCGGCAAATTTACCTCCTCGTCTAATGTTCTAACATATCATAGAATCAATGGGTTATCAAGTGTTTTCTGTCGTTGGATTATGCTAAGATAGGGTTAAAAACATCAGGCGCGATAACACAGGCCGCAAGTGTTCGATAGTCCACAGTCCATGGTAGATGAGAAACTTTACGGTTATGCTGGAGCGCACATTAGAAAACTTTCGGCACAGAGTCATATGGGGAGTGCACAAGGAATTACGGCGAGTTGAAGCACGCTCTTTACGTAAGTCTATAGCGTAAACGAGCCGTAAACCGCAGTGCACGGCGAAAGTTTTCAGTGCGCGGAAGCATGACCGTAAAGTTTGATCGTAAAAAAACAGATGACTGGAACACTGGAGACTGGAGCATCCGGAAAACAGGGAATCAGGTTGCAGGTCACCCCTTGACAAACTCGGGGTGAATGAGGCATAAGCGCGCCATAGGCATGCCTCATTCAAGCTCAAATAACATAGGATTAGAAATTCTTGATCTCCTGATTGACATACGAGCCTCGCGATAGCGGTTCAAGTATCTGGCTGAGGAAGTAATTAAGGTTGGCAATGAATTTCTTCGGGACAAAGATTATATCTTCCGACACAAGAGAAATATTCTGATGAGCATCGCCCCTGAGTACCTTGTTGAGCGTGATACGTTTGACCTCGGGCTTTTCCAAGCCTCCGCGGATAATGACAATACTGGAGGCCACCGCGTCCTTGGTCAACCCGCCTGCTAAGGTAATAGCTTCAACGATCGTTTTAGCGCCGGTGAGAGAATAAACACCCGGCCGGTAGATCTCCCCGAGTACCAGCACTCTTTGGCCGCCGATCTTCTTGATCGATATGGAAACCTCCGGATACTTGACAAATTCTTTTAACCGCTCGGTCAGGAGCGCGTCGAGCTCTGTAAGCGTCAACCCTTGCGCCTCTACTTCACCGATCAAAGGGAACGAGATCATGCCGTCAGGGCGCACAACCGCTTCCTGGTCCAGGTCCTGGTTCTGCCAGACAGAAATATGCAGGACGTCGTCCTCTCCAATGGTATATTCCTGAACAGGCTTTCTTTTAACGCTTAAAACCTTAGCTTTACTCTCAGGCGCCGCCGGCGTTACTTCAGGAGCTGTTAAAGCGGAAGCGGACTGCTTTTGCTCCGGAATAACCTCACTCAAAGCTTCTTCTTTTTGGTTCAAAAGGTCCAATGCTTTCTTAAACTCACCTTGAGCTTCAGGGAACTTATCCTGTTGATAATACAGATTACCCTTGAGATAATATTCACGCGCCTGCTCTTGAATATGCTCATCCTGCCCGTAAAGGCCAGGATGAGCCATCCCGGAAATTAGTAGAACAAATACCGTTCTCCTGACACAATTAAACATAGATATTAGTTTTTGCCGTTTGCCGGTTCTAAGATCACTTCTATCTTTCTTTTTAAATCCTCAGCATCCTGCTTATCTTTAGAGAAAATATCCGTAGATTCACTCGCGTAAGGGCTGGAACCCAACTTATCCTGCAGAAGAGCGTTAATACGCACCGCGGAGGCAAGGTCATCAATGGTTTTTTTCTGAAGGCTCTTGGTTATCGTTAATTCTTCCTGTAATTTCTCGGAGCGCACCCGTAAACCGGCGATTTCCTGGCGGAGCGAACCAAGCTCCCGGTTTTTCTGCTTCAATTCCGATTCTTTATCATTCAAAAGCTGGTTCAATTGAGTGATTTGAGACCGCAGGCTGTTATATAACAAATTCACTTCATCCACATGCGCCTGTTGTTTGGCTAACTCTTCCTGAGTAGAAGCCTTTGATGCCTGGATCGCGGCAAGACTATTCTCCAAAGACCTTTTCTCTTCTTCTTTACGCGATATCTGCTGGCTTAAATAATCAAGATTCTTTTGCAAAGAAAGGCTTATTTCCTCTTTCTTGGAGAGCGCTAATTGGGCATCGCTTAACTGCGACTGTAACGAAATCTTCTGAGTTTCCAGGTCCCGCACTTTATCTTTATTATCCTGCGTTATTTTCAGGTTATTCTCCAATTCCGCGATCTTATTCTGCAGAGAAAGCATTTTGTCTTTTGATAAGGATAATTCGGTTTTCGCTTTGTCAAGTTCCAACTCCTTACGGACCATGATATCCGCAAGCTGCCGGGCATCTCCCGTCGATTCCTCAATTGCCGACGATAGTCCGGCATTGCCGGTTTTATTCTGCCGCAGGCGTTCCAGCGAAGAGGATAATCGTTCTTTTTCAGCGTTGAGCTTGGCGATAATGGAATCCTGGTTGCGGATCTCCTCCTGTGCCTGGCGCAAAGACTCCTCCGACACGCTCTTTACTGATTCCCAATCCCTGACCCGCCGCACCGACTGCTTACTGCCGGTCAATTCGTCATCGACCGTCCCCAGGCGCGCCTTTAGATCCGCGACATCACTCTTCAGACGCGCGCTTTCCGCTTTTTGAGAATCTAATTCCTGCCGCTTCTTCGACAAGTCATCTGAAAGCAGGGACAACTGGCTTTTAAGGTTACGATTAGCCGCCTCCAATGAACTGATGGAATCCTGATATTGCCTCGACTGTTTTTCCTGGGTGAATTTCGCGGAATTCAACTGTGACAGCTCCGCCTGAAGAGAACTGATCTGGCTCCTCTTTTGGCTCAATTCTGAATTTAACTGGGCGATATTTTCTTCCAATGATTTGAGCGGCCCGCTCTGGCGGGAGACCGTCTGCTGAAATTCGCTGATCTTAGACTGAAGGGAAACCTTTTCAAGCCCCAGATCCTTGACCCTTTTCGAAAGCTCTTTATTGTTTGCCGCCGCCGCTTGGGTCTGGCCCCTCAGTTCTTTTAATTCAGCTTTAGCCTTGGCCAATTCCTCTTCTTTCACCTGGCTGTTGGAGGATAATTTCTCTATTTTCTCCCTTAAGGGGAGTATCTGCATCTTATCCGCGTGCAATAACTGCCCTTTTATATTCTTAAGTTCTTCGGTCACCCGGACAAATTCCTTGGTCGTGTTCGCTAAACGATTAGCCATGCCGGAATTACTTTCCTGCAGCGTGATCCGTTCTTTGTTGACCGCGGCCAGTTCCCGGCTTAACTGGTCTATCGTGGACTGCGCGTTGGTCACTGATTTCCGGATCGCCTCCACGTGCGCGAGCTCTTTTAACGTCTTTTCTTTTTCTTCAAGGGACATTTGTAATTCCGCAGCCCTGCTCTCAACCTGCTGAGTATAACCCTGCAACTCTTCTTTTTCCTGATAGAGTTGGGAACTTAGATCATGGGCGTTCTGCAGCTTTGTGTAAACCGCAAACGCCGCGTAACCCGCGATAACAACCGCCGTAATTATTCCGATCAAACGAATACGTTTCATTTTTAGTTTAATTATTTAAACATTCATCGACATAAAGCATCGAATTATCCGCCAAGTTTACCTGCTTGGGTTCTTTTAATTCTTTCCCATAGGCGTCAACGATGATATTGATCGTCGGCCGAAGCGGCAGTTCAGGATTCTCCCTGATCACTAAACCGATCTCTTTAGTGTTAAGCCTGACCAGAGTCCCCATAGGAAATACCCCGATGCGCTCGATCAAAAGCTTAATGACTTTATGGTCAAAACATGACTTATTCTTTAAAATCGTCTTTATCGTTTCCAAAGGGCTGAATTTCGCGCGGTACGGCCGTTTATGGATCATCGCTTCATAAACATCGACTAATCCGACAATGCGCGCATATTCACCGATCTGCTCATCCTTAAGGCCGGCAGGATACCCTGAGCCGTCCATACGTTCATGTTCCTGGCGCACAACATCGAAGACCCGTTGGCTGAACGGGCCTCCTGACTGCTGCAGTATCTCAATTCCCGATAACGGGTGTTCTTTAACACGTTTGCTTTCTTCCTGAGATAAACAATCCGGCTTATTGATGACAGCCAAACATTTCACCATACCCAGGTCATGCAGCAAAGAGGCAACGCCCAATTCAATTACCCCGGGTTGATCAAAACGCAGCGCTATCCCCAGCTCAAGGGAAATAACGCACACATTGACCGTATGATAATAAAAATAATCCTGAACTTGAGGATAATCGATCAAAGCGCAGCGCAATAGATTCTTGCTGCCCCCTTGCAGTAAACCAACCGCTTTCTCGACCAACGGGGTGAGGCCGGCAAGAAATCCTTCTTCATATTTTAAATCGGGATTATACAATACGCGGGCTGCCGCTACAAGCTGGTCATACAACTCCACGGCCTTGGCGCCGTTAATAGAATTCAATTCTTTATGGACAGCCGCGGAAATATTGATCTTATGCGAATGAGAAGCTTGATTTTGACAGGAAGGTTCTTCACGGCCTTGCGGATGAGGGCCTCGAGCGCCTCCAAGGGGGTCCTGGCCTAACCCTAATTCAGCATCAAGGTCCTTCTTGGGCTCTTTAAGTTTTTTAAAGATATCTGATATTCTAAGCATTCGTTTTGTCTACCGGGAGTTGATTGCTGAAATTCGAGGCTTCGAGGTCATCATTAATCTTGGTAATTGTTTTCTTCTCGATAACGCCCATTTCACTGCCAAAACCAACCAATAATGCCAGATCGCAAATATTATTGATCCGCCGCGGTATGCCCCCGGAACAAAGGAATATTTCTTTATACGCGTCTTCTTCAAAGATCTGCTTTATTGCTCCCGCGATATTTAAACGGTGCAGGATATATTCTTTGACTTCCTGCTCGCTTAATGCCTTCAAATGGAAACGCACCGCCATGCGCTGGCTCAACTGAGGTAAATTCGATACCGCGTAATTGAGCTCCGGCTGGCCTAACAAAATAAGCGTCAAAAGAAAAGCGTTATCAAGTTGAAAATTCAATAAAAGCCGCAATTCCTCGAATATCTCTTTGCTCTCGATAGCCTGGGCTTCATCGATCATGATCACGCTATGCTTGCCCATACTATGGTTTGAATACAGGATCTTATGCAGGCAATGAAAAAGGTCGATCTTGGTCGCCAACTCTTCTCCCCCCAGCTGATGGATGATCTCACGGATGAATTCCAGACCGGACAGCCTCGGGTTAAGGATAAAAACCGACTGGTATAAATGCTCCTGTTGTAATTCCTGCCAGAGTATACGGTTCAAAAGGGTCTTCCCGCTGCCGTATTCTCCGGTAATTAAACCCGCCCCCTTACGTTCGCGCACCACATACAGCATACGCGCCAAAGCCTCTTTATGCTGCTGGGAATAATACACGAACCGCGGGTCAGGAGTATTCTCAAAGGGTTTCTCTTTTAACCCCCAATATGCTTCATACATAGTTTAGTTCCCGCTGACCGGGATGCCTTTTTTGCTGATGCTGACAAACGAATAATCTGTTTTGGTCTTTTCGTCGATCTGATAGCTCAAGACCCCGCGCATACCCTGCATATCCGGGGACATTTCACCGCGCCAGAAACAAACTCCTGTTTTCTCGGAAGTCTGCATAGTCTCCCAGACCACCTGATTTTCATCCTGGACCGTCAAAGTATAATTGGTGGAAGGAAATCCCTTTTTCCCGAAATTCATGAAAGAAACCTGGCTGTTCTTAAAGGAAACCGTTTCTTTTTCTTTCTTACCAGCACCGGTAAGCGGAGATAACTCGATAAGCCATTCGGTATTGTTCAATTCACCGCGCTTTTTCTCAGCCATCGCCTTTTGGTTCCTGTCAGCCGCTTCCTTGGCTTTATCAACTTTCTTTTCCACGGCTTTTTTGGCTGCGGGAGCAGCTTTTACTGCAGCAGCCGAAGACTCAACCTGAGGCGCAGCATCATCGGCCTTTTTCTTATTCCCGAACCAGGCCTGCGCGTCATTCATATAAATAAACATAAAACTTAAAACCACCGTCACTGCTAACCCTTTTTTCATTTCTTCCTCCTTTAATGAAAGATTAATTCATGGGCTTTTTACCTTCCCATGTCTGCCATGTTAAAATATACTTCTTGACCCAGTCGACATCTTTATCGCTGCCTTTGGTTAAACTTAAATATTTCCTGAAATGCTCTATTGCCTTCGGACGATTAACCAGGTATTCCGAATAAATGTAGCCGATATTATAATGAGACGAGGCATCTTCGGGATTTAATTCCGTTGATTTTTCGAATTCCGCGATCGCGCGCGAGAATTCCTTATTTTTGGTATAGAAAACACCCAGGTTATAATGCATCAGCGCTGTTTCTTTTATCAAGACCTTATTTTCCCGCGCGATCTCAGCGATACGCGCCGGCAGAGCTTCCGCTTTTTTCTCAAGTGAACGGTTCTTGATGAGCGCTTCCTCATACCTGCGCTTGAATTCTTTTACCTGGCGGCGGTAGACTTCGATCTGCGCGTCACTATCGAGCTTACGCTCCTCATAACGCTTGAGTTGAGCTTCAATACCCCCGTATTTCCTCTGTAGATCTTTTTTATCATTTTGTAACCGGCCGATCTCTTTTCTTGTCTCAGGGACAACCTTATATTCAACCTCAAGTTTATCAACAGCGCTCTCCAGAGATTGTTTTTCCTGCGCCAGCAGGGTTACCCGGTCTTCCAGGTCTTTCACGCCTTTTTTTAAAGCGGCATTTTCTTCTTCTAAGACCCTGGATGCCTCTGCCGACTGGGACTTATTCGTGTCATATGCTGATTGCAGCTTCATATTTTCTTCCTGCAATTGCTTGATCTTCACGTCTACCTCTAAATATTTCGCTTTATACTCAAGAAGATTCTTCGACTGCGCCAGGACATTATCCCGGTCAGCGACAACTTTTTCGTATTCTTTTTTCAGCTTATCGTATTCTGTTTTAAGGTTATCCTGCGCGTAAACCCGCGGTATGAAACCGATGACCATGGCCACAATAAATAAGGTTTTTATTTTCATAGGTAAGGGATTATGCTCCATGTTAAAAATTCTTGACCGGTTTTAATACCGGCAAACGATCCATATCCTGTTTTACCGGTTGATAATTCTGGTACGCCTTCAACTCTACCGGTGTATTTTCCTCGGAAAAATCCTGGTATTTCTGGTACTCTTTATCCAAGGTATGGCCAAAATCACGGTCATAACCGGTAACAAGTTCATCGCCTTCCACGACATGAGGGGTCAATAAGATCACCAATTCCGCCCGCACCTTCTTATTGGTTTTCGTCTTAAAAGCCTCACCGATGAACGGGATCTTGCTTAAAAACGGCGTGCCGCTGGAATCAAGGGTCTTTTCTTCTTTACTTAAACCGCCGATCAAGATACTGGAACCGTCCTTGACCATAACGATCGTTTCCGCGGTCGATGTGTCGATTATCGGGATCTTATTCTTACTGGAAGTTTCCAGGAATGAGATAACGCTTGAGATCTCCGGTTTTATTTTAACGGTAACGAAACCATCATCATTGATCGTAGGAGTGACCATCATTTGTATACCGACATCAACATAGGTGACTGCTTCCGATACGGTCGTGCTTGTCTGCGTTTGAGTAGTTGTCGTCGTTATATAGGCCTGCCGCTCGCCGACATGGATCTTGGCTTCCTGATTGTTGACCACGGCCAGCTTCGGGTTGGAAAGTATGCGCGTTTCTCCTAAAGTCTGCAAATAATGGATAATGACGTCAAAATCATTCTTGCCGACAACGCCCAAATGGATCTCTTCGGTCGAGGTTTTCGGAGTCGAGGAGGAAAAATCAGTTGTCGTCCCGGAAAAGGGGTACGCACCGACATATCCGGTATCCTCAACGACCTCCTTGCGGGAACGCCAGGTATTGCTCGTTGCCGTCGTAGACGGGCCGACTGAACTCAAAGGAGTCGATCCAAGATACGTAGTCCCCCATCTCTTTCCGAGGTTAAACAAGCCCTCCCATTCAACGCCGGAACCGACGGAATCGGTCAGTTTGACCTGGATGATCTTTGCGTCAATAAGTATCTGCTTGGTCTTTTTATCCAGGCTCTGTATTAAACGGCTGATATCCTCCATGCGCTCAGGCAGGGTTTGCACGATAACCTGGTTTGTCCGCTCATCAGCTTTAATAGAGCCTAATTTCTTTACATCGATTTGAGGCTTTAATTGCTCTTCAATGTCCTTGGCGCGGGCGTATTTCAGGTCAAAGACCATAATAACATTCTTTTTCTCCATCGCCTGCAAGGTGGCCTCCATGCTCTTGACACGCTCCGCGGTATCCATAACCAGGATAACCCCGGAATCCTGGTCCAGGAGTATCTTACCTATCTCGCTCTTAAGCGTGTTCAAAAGATTATACGCCTGTTCGGGGATCGCGTATTTTAGATTAAAGACGCGGGTGACCCTGGTATCAATAAAATTCTTGCCGTAGCGGGCCTTATATTCATTCTCGGTCATTACATTATAAATATCGCCTTTTTTCTCATACGCCAGGTTATTACTGCGCAAGATAATGTCAAAAACATCCTTGGCAGGCACATTATCGACCATAAGCGATGTCCGGCCGGAAACTTCTTTTGTAGGGATGATATTCAAACTCGCTTTTGTGGCGATATATTTCAATGCTTCGATTATTTCCATGTCCCGCAGGTCTAAAGAGATCGTTACCTTGGGAAAATCATCGTTTATGGCAGCTGCTTCCTTTTGAAAAGGGAGCTTATCCGCGCGCTGTAACCCCTGCGCGTAAGAATTCATTATCCCGCAAAAAACGGGAATAATCAATAAAGAATACACCTTAAATAATTTCATATCTTATATGCCTAAGAGGCGCTTACGGATCAACATAAGCGAATAGCCTTCTTTGGAAAGTGCAATGATCTGTTTAACGCGTTTATGAGCCAGGAGGCGTTCGTAATAACGCACATTACCTTTCTTAAAGGCCAGGCTCAACAGCCCCGCATCGCAATAACGGTTTATCGTCTGTGAAGATATACCGTATAACTGTGATAACTCTTTTACCGTGATAAATTTATCTGGCATTTTTTAGTTCCTGATCCGCGGTCTCCCACGTAAGCACGAACCTTCTGACCTGTTCGGCTTCGGGGTCATTGGGCGCTAACGCTAAATATTTCCTGAAATGGACGATCGCCTTCTTACGGTCATTTAATTGCTCGCTGAAGATAACGCCTAAATTATAATGGCTCTCAGCGTCATCCGGTTTTAATTCCAAGACTTTCTGGAATTCCTTGACCGCCTTATCATATTCCTGCTTCTGGGCATACATGACCCCCAGGTTATACCGTAACACGGTATTTTCCTGAGGCAATTCAGCGTACCGGTTGGTCAGTGTCTCATGCCTGTCCTTGGCCTCTTCGGTGATCTTGAAACGCTGCGTTAACTGGTCATAATTATTTTTCAAATTCTGATAATCCTCCATTAATTCCTTATATTGCTTTTCCACCTCTTCTTTATTCTTGACCCGCTGTTCATAATCCTGGAGCTTGCGGTTATATTCTTTTGTTTTCTCAAGTAATTCGTTTTTCGAAGCCTCCAAGTCAGCCACTTTCTTAGTCATTGCGGGAGGCGGCATTCCGCCCATCTTTTCTTTATCTTTTTCTAACCGGGTGAACTGATTTTGTAAATCATTGACCTGTTCGGAAACAGCCACGTATTGATTTTTCAAGAAAGTATTTTGCTCAAGCAGCTTCTTATTTTCATCCGTTAAAAGATTCTTTTGAGCTTCCAATTCTTTAAGCTGGGAGAGATTCTGTTTTTGCTGGTTCAAGAGAGTGCTTTTTTCCTGCACGAGCTGATAAGAGAGGTCCTGAGAACTGCGCAGATCAGACTGGACTTTATTAAGCGAATCGGTAAGTGAACGCGTATCCGCTTCTTGGAGGGATTTATATTCCCTGAACTTGTCATTAAGCTGCGCCCACTCGCCCTCTTTATGCGCTTTCACCTGCGCGATCTCGGCATCAAGGAGCGCCCTATCCTGCTCCTTATTGGTTTTTAACTTTGTGATCTGATCAAAAAGCCCGTCCCGCCCCCGTTTAAGCTCATCACATTCCTGCCGAAGCTGGGCCTTCTCTTTTTCATTCTGGGATATTTGCGCCAGCAATTGCTCGGTCTTTTGCTGGTAACTTTGGGCTTGGGCCGCTGAACCTGTTTTGAGATTTTCCGCGTCCGCAAGCCTGACCATGGCGCGCGCTAACTGTTCGGAGATCCTGGTGCGCTCCTCAAGGATAGTCAGGTTTTTCTGCATACAATCCTGATACTGCTCTTCTAAAACCGCGTTCGCGCTCTCTAACGCTTTGGTCTTAGCGCTCAACACATTCTCCTGGCTCTGATAAACCGCTTTTTCCTGGATCAATTGCCCGGAAAGCTCCTGCGCGACCTTCAGGTCCTTTTGCAGCTTACTTATCTGTTGCGCAAAAGTATTATCGCTCTGGGCTTCAGAGAGAGAAGCTTCTTTTTCCCTGCTTTCTTTGAGCTGCGCCGATAGGACAGTAATGCTGTTTTTAAGCTCATCGGCCTGTTTCTGGGCGGTTAAACGCTCCTTTTCCAACTGTTCGGATCTATTGCGCAGCTGCGCTAATTCCTGCGATGAAATATTTTTCTGTTTACTCGTAAGGGCTTCCTGCCGCGAGAGATTGCGCTCCGCTTCAAGATGAACCAGCTTCTGGCGTAACTGCGCGATATCCCGGTCAGACCCCAGTTGCTTCTTTAACTCCTCAGCCTGCGCCGCTATCTGGTCCCGTTCAGATTCAACCTTAGCTAACTTTGCGCGTAACTGATCCAGATCCTTGGGCGAAGACAGCTGTTTCTTTAACGCCGCCCCTTCATCCCGCAGATGGTCGCGCTCTTCCTCCAATTTCATCACCTTGTTACGCAACACGGAAACTTCTTTTTCCGAACCCAGCTGTTTCTTTAAAACTTCAACCTGCTTCTGTAAAACATTACGGTCTTCTTCTATTGCCGCGAATTTAGAGCGCACCCGCGCGATATCATCCTCAGAGCCTATCTGCGATCTCACCGTTTTAACTTCAGACTGCAAAGAATTACGTTCTTCTTCTAATTGAGCGAATTTCTCCCGCAATTTTTCAATTTCTTTTTGAGAGACCAGTTGTTTTTTAAGGCCTGCTGCTTCCTGCTGAAGCCGGTTACGCTCTTCCTCAAGCTTTGAGGCCTTATCACGCAGAGCGTCAAAATCACGTTTCGCGATGATCTCTTTTTTCAGGCGCGCGGCATCTTCTTTTAACGTATCGCGTTCTTCTTCGACGAGCGACAATCTTTCGCGAAGTTCTTTTGCTTCCTGAGAAGCAACCGACAGCTCCTTAAAACGGATATCTTTTTCTTTCAAATCATCCGTCAACTGCCGGCGCTCTTCCTGGAGTTCCGATACCCGCAGGCGTATCTGGTCAATATCTTTTTGCGCGACGATCTTCCTTTTCAGCGAATTTGACTCTTCCTGCAGCTGGACGCGCTCGGTCACCGCGTCTGCCAATTTATCACGCAGCGCCTCGAGTTCTTTCTGCGGCACCTGTTTTTTCTTAAGGGCGTTTAATTTAACATTAAGCTCATTGCGCTCTAATTCGACGCCGGTGAGCTTATCGCGCAGCTGTTCAATCTCTTTCCTTAACGACTGGACCTCCCCTCCTAAGACAACCCTGACTGTTTCAAGGTCACTGAGCTGCCCGGAAACATCCTTTTGTTTACTTTGAATAAATTCTTTCTCTTGGGTCAAGCGGTTGATCAATTCCTGAAAGCTCTTAAAATCATCCTGAAGCTTGAATATCTTCTCATTCAAAGACCTGTTTTCCTGTTCCTTCAACCCGCAGAGCTCCTTAAGCTGTAAAAGCGCCTGCTGAGAGAGCAAAAGCTCATCCTTTGCTTTTTTAAGCAAATTAATAAGCTTGTCTTTGCTCAAGGCTGAATCAACGCTATCAAGATCGGCCGTGATCGCCTTGAGATCGTCTTTTGCCTGTGCCCGATCAAACGGTCCAGGAAAAAACGCCATAGCTGCGGATAATAGAATACTCATGCTCAAAAGCACTCCCCGTGAACCAGGTTTTCTCTTCATAGAGTCTCCGCTTAAAATTGAAATCACCGTGAAAGCGATTTAGGCCCTTTCATTTCCAATCTTTGTTTCTCAACCGGCATAAAAACCGGAGCCGCCGGTTCAACAAGTTCTTCTTTCTTCAATGCGCGGTAATCTTTCGGCGGCTTGACTGCGCCACCGCCGACTTCCTTCAAAACAGGGCCGGCTACCAAAACTTCTCCGGAGATCATTTTTGGCGTCAGAATGATCAATAACTCCGTCTTTTCTTTTGACTTCGATTTTACACTGAAGAAGCGGCCAAGTAAAGGAATATCTCCCAATACCGGAGTCTGCTGCGCGGTAGAACTTTCCGTTTCTTTACGCAGCCCCCCGATAATAACGGTTGAACCGTCTTTAACCATAACGGTGGTTTCCGCAAGCGACGTATCGATGATAGGGATCTGATTTTTAGTCGGAGTAATCAGCATCTCCAGGACGCTGTTGATCTCAGCTTTTATTTTCAGGGTGATGAAGCCTTCATCGTTTATGATCGGAACGACGGAAATGATAACGCCGACGTCGACAAAGGTCACCTGTTCGGAAACAGTATTGGTAGTCTGTCCGGTTGTCGTCGTTGTCGTCACATAGGCTTCTTTCTGTCCGACATGGATCTTCGCTTCCTGATTATTAATTATGGCGAGTTTTGGATTGGAAATAACCTTGGTCTTTCCTTTTGTCTGCAAATACTTAATGACCGTATCAAAATCATGCTTACCGACAACCCCCAGGTGCATTTCTTCGGTCCCGATCTTCGAACTGCTGGAAGAATAATTGGTTGTCGTACCGCTAAAAGGATATGAACCTACGTTTCCCACGGTATCCCATACCGAACTGCGTGAACGCCAGGTATCGGTTGACGCCTGCACCGACGCAAACGGCGTAGACCCCAGGTAACTCATGCCGAATTGCCGGCCTAAATCAAATAATCCTTCCCACTGTATTCCTTCGCTGGTATCATCCGATAATTTCACATTGACGATATTGATATCAACAATGATCTCCTTTGTCTTCTGGTCAAGGGCTTTGATCAGCTTTTCGATCTGATCCATACGCTTCGGAAGAGTCTGCACGATTAATTGATTACCCCGCTCATCCGCCTTGATCAAGCCGACCTTCTTGGAATCAAGCTGATTCTTCAAGGCTTCTTCCACATCCTTAGCCTTGGCGTAATTCAATTTGAAGACTTTAACGGTATTTTTTTCCTCAAAATCCTTCAACACCTTATCCATAATTTCGATGCGAGCGGCGGAATCGATCACTAATACATTACCGGATTCCGGATCGACTAATACCCTGCCGATCTCGCTTTTAAGCATATCCAGCAAGCTGAAAGCCTGTTCCGGAACGATGTAATTCAAATAAAAGACCTTTACCTGGCGGATATCGGCAAAATTCTTCCCGTAAAGCACCCGGTATTCTTCCTGAGTCATGACATTATAGATCTCCCCCTGCTTATCGTACGCGAGATTATTACTGCGAAGCATAAGATCGAAGACATCCTGGATAGGGGCATTCTCGACCATAAGCGTTACCCTGCCTATGACGGCCTTTGTCGTAACAATATTCATTCCGGCCTTCATAGACAAAAACTTTAACGCATCAACAACATCGATATTTCTTAAATCAAGGGAGATCTTCCCCGCGAGGACAGTTACCGGAGGAGCGACCATGGGTTGCAGGAGCGTCGCTTGAGCTAATTGTATTAATTTATTATCGGCTGAGCCCGCAGGCTCAGCATGAAGGCCGGGAGTAACGCAAAGGCTTACGCAGGCAAAGGAAGGGATGAAAACAAGGTATTTTAAGAACTTTTTCTTTAATATCATCGTAATTCGATCAATTCTTCTCCATAGCGCAAAATTATCTTATCTTTAAATACACTTTCTACTTTAAGATCTCCGATCATCTGCCCTTTTTTGACGAAAGAAGTGCGCGCGGACTTAACGTCTTCTATCATGATATCGGGATTATCCGACCAGGAGATCCCGACGAGCCTTAAATTTTGCATTACTTCAGCCGCTTTAGAAGAAATGACCTCATTGACCGATGAAGATGAATTAAGCCCCATTTTGAATATATCCCTGCTTTGTGTTTTTCCTATATAATAGGCGAGATCTTTTAACCGGGGCGTCTCTTTTCTGACTTGTGCGTCTTTCACTAACTCAGGAGCCGCCCATTTTCCCGGGTTGATCTTCTTTATACCCTGGGAAAGGCTATACACAAAATAAACGGACAAGAGAATAACACATAATAAAAGAACAAGATTGATTACTTTAATATCGACTTCATTCTGCTTTTTCTTGAAGAGCTTCAGTATATTTTCTTTGAGAGCAGAAAAAGCCGAACCCAATTGCTCCGGTGAAAAAACGCCTAAAATATTCGTTTTTACCGCCATAATGCCTTGCCGCAAGCCGCTCAATTGGCCTTTCCAGGCGGAGATCCGGCCTCAAGAAATTGAGGATATACCAGGATCTTTGCTTCAACCTTTAATTTCTCCAGCCAAACATTCAACTCATCGTATTTCTTTATCATCTCTACCTGCTTAAAATACGAATCCCGCAGTTTCGGGAAATCCTCTTTAAGCGCAAGCCTCTTTTTCAAGATACGGATCACACCATACCCCTTATATACGGGGATAGGAGGATAGACGGTATTGACCTCTCGCTCGAGCATTTTATATAAATCATCCTTGGGGATCTTCCACATATTAATAAGGAACTCAAGGGAAACGAACCCCGGATGCTTGGCGAATTTCGGGTCTTTCTTGGCTTCGGCATCCCAAAGAGCAGGATCGGCCATTTTAGCATAAAAAGCATCCGCGTCTTTTTTCTCGTCAAACTGTACCAGCTCCAGTTCCAGAGTATTGTATTCATTCAAGAACTCCTGGTAGGCTTCTTCCTCGGTGACTGCCGGCTTAAACGTCTCCAGGACCTGCTGGCGCAATTTTTCTAATTGTATCAAATGGCGCATTTGATTTTCAAAAAGCTCGGAATTCCCGCCGGTTTTCTCTTTGAGCCATTTATCGTATTCAGCTTTATCTTTTTGCCAATCGAAGGTTACCTTTTCGCTTTTAAGCGTCTTGGAGACTTCCTGTTCCACCTCTTCCCTGCTGACAGTGATATTACGGCGGAACGCTTCGTAAGAAAGAAGCAACTGCTCCCATGTCCTATCCTCAAACTCCACTTCAGTCTGAGGAGGCTGCCCCCAGCGCGTCCCAAAAACACCGATCACTCTTTTAATAAAATAATAATTACCCGCGGTGACCTTAACGCCGTAACCGCTCAATTCCCCGGCAAATTCCTCCGGCTTCCCCTGGATTTGCTGGCAAAGGGCTTGCCTGCAATCATACATAGGCCCGGCGCACGCAAAGATTAAAATAAAAATTATGTCGAGATACTTCCTCATAAAACCTTTTAAACTCCTATTAGCCTTTTTTTGATCAGGCGCAGCGAATAACCTTCACGCGACAGCCGGGTGATCAAAGCAATGCGCTGCTTCACCAACTTAGAATCATAAAAGCGTATATTCCCCTTTTTAAAAGCAAGCGGCAGCAAGCCAAAATCGGTATAATGATTTACCGTCTGGTAAGTCAAATGATACCTGTTCATGATCTCTTTCGCCGAAACTAATGTATTTTCGTCTGCCATACTCACCTATTCACGCGCATTTCACTTGTGATAACCTTTGTATATATAAGACTTATTGTACCTACCATAAGTCTTATATATACTACAGATTCCGGGCTTGTCAATAGTTTTTTTAATATTTTTTAGGGAGGCAGATGTGAGCGGCTGCGGCACGCCATTGCCGGTCACCCATGACCGCAGCCCGGGTTTAAACCCGGGCTACGTGACATAAACGAGCATCATTGCAAAACGATCTTTTTAACAAGCAAAAAACCGGGCTTATACGCAATAAGGCCCGGCCTTAAGCTGTGACCTTTTAAGTTACAGATAAGTCCGGGCCTTGAATATCCTGCCCGTCTTTCCAGTCCGCGCAAAGCAGACGGCAAAGAACCTTGCTTTAGGCGCCGATAACTGAGATCACTTCTTCAGCTTCTTATGCGTGCGTAAAGCAGCCTCAAGAAGGGATAGCCCCTCCTGAAAATCAGTACCCTTGTAAAACACGCCTGAAACACCGTAACCCATTGCTTCATTGACGCGCTTATCATCGACAAAAGCGCTGATAAAGATCACCGGCACATTCGCGTTGAATTTTCTGATCCTTTTTAACGATTCTACGCCGTCCATAACCGGCATATTCAGGTCCAGGAAAATAATATCGGGTGACTGTTCCTTCACCATGACCAAAGCGTTCTCCCCGTTAGAAGCAGAAATAACGCTATAGCCTTTTGATTGCAGCCAAAACGTCATCACCTGGCGGAAATCAGATTCATCATCAACCACTAAAACTTTAATATCATTATTTTCCATCCGTAACCTCCATCATAGGCATTCCCGAGAAAGGAAGCGTAAAAGTAAAGACCGTCCCCTCCCCCCGCTTGCTCTCAACCCGGATTTTTCCGCCATGCAACTCTACGATCTCTTTGGCTACCGCTAAACCAATACCGGTGCCTCCCACATCAGCCGTGGACTTCTCCCCTATCTGATAGAATTTATCAAAAACCTTTTTGAGGTTTTGCTCTTCGATCCCGATCCCGTTATCTTTAACCAGGACATAGCACTCTTGTTTTTCCGGCGAGGCTTTGGCTTCTACGGTGATCAAACCGTTTTGAGGCGTAAATTTGATTGAATTACCGATAAGATTATTTAAGACCTGGATGATCCTGTTAGCGTCTATATTGATTTCAGGAAGGCCCTCCTGAACGGACTTACGTATTTCTATCGCTTTGGTCTTTGCCCAGATATTCAGGCTCTCGGTTGAATCGCCGATCACCTTATCGATCCGGCACAAAGAACGCTTGATCCGCATCTGGCCCGCCTCAAGCTTGGAAAGATCCAGCAGGTCATTGATCAAAAGGCTCAAACGCTTGAGGTTGCGTTCCGCGATGGAAAGGAATTGCTCCTGAGGCTCCGATATCTCTCCCGCGGTTTTCTCCAATATCAATGAAATTGACTTCTGAATAGCTACCAGCGGCGTGCGCAATTCATGCGAGACATTGGCGACAAAATTCGACTTTATCTGGTCAAGCTCTTTCTGCTTAGTGACATCATTGAGTATCGTCACCATACCGACGGTCTTGCCAAAGCTGTCCTCGACAACCGCGGAACTTGTGCGCAGGATCTTTTTTGTCGTTTCATTGCTGCCGACTAATTCGATATCCTTCTGCATGACTTCATCTTTGGCGGTAGGGATATCTTTTACCACGGTCAAGAGATGGTCATCTTTAACCAGGTCTTTGATCGGAGTCCCTGAATATTGATGATTAACTCCCAGCATTGTTTCCGCCTGGGGGTTCATTAACAGTATTTTACCCTGCGGATCAACGACCACTAAACCATCAGCCATATGGTGGATAATATTATCAATACGGTCCTTCTCGCTCTGAACGACTTTACTGTGTTTTTTCACCTGCTCCAACTCAAGGTTGAAGCGGTCCCGCTCCTCCTGGATCCGGCGAAGCTTTACCCTTAACTCCTCATTTTCCTTCTTAAGGCTCTCTGATTCTCCCGTACCCGTAGCCGAACCCGTACCCGGCCCCCCGCCCGAACCTTCACCCGCGCCCCCTCCCCCGCCCGCAGCCGGACCGCGCCCCTTCTTCACCGGGCGGGCGATCTCATCCTGGATCTTATTCACCAGCGCTTCAACTTCCTTCGACGGACAGCCGTAGCCGATCAACGCTTCTTTTAAAACCTGCAGCGTATCAGTTTTATCTCTTGAAGCCACAGAGATGAATTTTTTAAACAGGCTTTTCGTTGCCGGGCTTATTTTATTCTTTTCTTTAAACTCAGCGCTCATCATAGTAAAAAGCTCTTTTTCTATCCCGCCGACATCCTGCGATTTAACTGCCTTGCCTGACGATAATTCTTTTATTTTATCTTTTAAAGCGTTCCAAGCGTTTAATTCGGCGCCCAAGAGCGCTTCTTTATCTTTATTGATCTTAATATAGGAATACTGGTCTGCTTTAATATGCTGAATATTCTTGTCGGCGAATATTTTATTGATATCCCCCAGGCCCTTTAACTGCGCGGCGTCCAAAAGCAATAACTGCAGAAAATCTTCGACCTCCTGTTCAGTGATTCCTCTCTGAAAAGTCATATTCTCTATGTCGATTTTTTTAAGATACGGAAGGATATCCTTGGCAAGCCCGGGATTTTTATCGTTCAAAGGCTCCCCATCAATAAGCACCTTATTGTCCTGTGACAAGCTTAAGCTTAACGCTTCTTTACCGGAGAATATCTCGGATATCACCGCATAGACATTTGTAATCGATTCCACCACTATAGGATGTTTCGCGGGATAAATAGAGATCTTTCGGATAGCGGTTACAAGGTTTGAAATGAATTGAGAGGGTTTATTTTGAGGGGATTGATTCTCCATGAAATAGATTATATAGCAGCAGTCTATACTTTACAACAAGAAAATAGTACGTCCGGGATGATACAGAGCAAGTCTAAAGTTTAAAGTCTAAATATCCAAGGAAGGTTCAAGACTAAAGGCTAAATTTTAAAATTACCTGCCGGCCGGCAGGCAGGAACCTTTAACCTTCAAACTTCCTTTGTTATTTATACTTTGGCCTTTAAAATTAAAATGAGATACGGGAAGAAATCAAAATAATGCCATGAGGATAGTACCCCTGAGAAAACTGGGGTTTACAGCCTGACGCGGTCGACCTTCTCTTGCAGCTTCTTTGAGATATCGGAAAGCTGCACCGCGGCTCCCGCGATTTCTTCGGTAGCGGCTGTCTGCTCTTCGGCAACAGCAGTAACCTCTTCCGAGGAACTGGCGGTTTCCTGCACCGCAGAGGCAATACGCTCTACCTGGGACGTAATAACATTGACGCCCAAGGCAATTTCATCGAACTGTTTAGCGACAGTCGCGATCAATACCGCCCCTACCTGTATCCGCTGTTTGGTTTCCCCGGCGGTAGTTGTTGCCTGTACGATCGATTCCTGGACCTGCTGAACGATTTTCTTTATTTCCTGGACCGACTCAGCGGAGTTTTCAGCCAGCTTTCGCACTTCATCGGCAACTACGGCAAATCCCACCCCTGCCTCACCGGCGCGCGCGGCTTCAATAGCGGCGTTTAACGCCAAAAGATTTGTCTGTTCGGCTATCTTAGTGATCATATTGACCATTTTACTGATCTGTTCGGAATATTCTGAAACCCGCTGCATGATCTTAGTATTGAAGTCGGCGTGGGACTGGAGCTGTTTTACCTGTTCTGTAAACTTATCGATATTTTCTTTGCCCTTTTCGGTGAAACTATGCGTCTCCTTGGCGCTATTCAACGCCTTCAGGGAACTGCCTGAAATATCCGAGATCGATTGCGAGATCAGATAAACAGTTTCGGTAAACTGGCTGACGCGCTCTTTAAACGAGTTGGAAGTGCTTGCCAAAACACCGGAATGGTTGGCGACGACCATGGATGACTCCTGCAAGTGCTGGATTAAATCCCTTAAATACTCCAAGATGCGGTTAGTTGTTTTCCCTAAAGACCTTAATAATTCATCGTCTACAGCCTCATTTGCTACTACCGTAAAATCGCCTTCGCTGACACTCTTTAAGGTCTTAAAGAAATCGGTCAAATAACACGCCATATTCATGGAATTATTATGAAGCCCGTCTTTTTCTGAACTTATATTACCCAACTCCCGGGCAGCGTCCTTTACCCAATTAAAAACTAAAATAAAACATACCCCTGCCAGGGCTGAAACAACACGGACCACGAGATCAACCTTCCCCAGATTTATTACGAGCAGTAAAAGAAAACCGACAAAAAGAAAGAATTGCGCTCCGATCTTGATTTTCTGCGGCGCGGGGATGGTCCGGAAATTCATGCCCATAAAGAATATCCTTTGTTTACAGGTTAAAAATATCGCGTTTTAACCTTCTCTCGTATAATTATCGCTCAAAATATCCTTTTCAACAGCAAAACTGAAATTATTATCTTTGATAAAAAACCGTAAAACCCGTCAGTGAAAGAACAGCAAAGAACTTTGCGCGGCTAGAACTGGATTTGCGCCCTGCTCCTCCCATCGCCTTCATCCCGGCAAAACAATAAAGTTTTCTTCGAACGCTCGCACCACATTTGGACATCTTTCGGGAATGACGGGCAATCCGCCATAACTTCTAAAACATCCGCCGGTTTCAACTCAGGGACTTTAGCCGCTATTTTTAGCACCGGTTGCGGGCATTTTAAACCTGTCGCGTCTAATCGTATCACTGCCATAATTTTCCTCCCTTTTATCTTCTCTTACGAAAAACATAACCCTTCAATGATTGCCAATTCTACCTTTACGGGTATGCTTTGTCAAGTTAAATTAATCCTTACAAATCAGCGTTTTATTCCCCTTCAATCGACGCTAATGCGGCTAATTTAGAGTCTACCGTTTCAATATCAAACCTGCATCCATAGACACAGCCTGCTTCTTTTTGCGCCAAAACCATCAAACAATCACGAAATTCATCTATACCTATATGTAAACGCCTGCCCAGTTTTATTTCTGCCGCAACGACTTTGGTAAGCCCATTTTCCGAAGCGCTCTCTTTGATCTTCTCGATAATATCCGCTGCGATCCCCCATTCATGCATAAAGCCTGTCTCCCTCCCGGGGCATTCCGGGGAACTCATTTTTAATGATTTCAGATAAAATATCCGGCACCTTGTTCATGATCTGCTCGCTGATCTGTTCGGAGAAATCATAGATTGTCCTGGCGGCGACCGCGTATACAACGATCCGGGCCGCCGTGACCATGCCTGTCTGCCGGGCAAGCTCAAGCATTTCGAGAAAACCGACATTATGAGAGCTTTGACGGTGTAAAGGAATAGTTTTGGGAAGGTCCATCTTAAAACATTCCCCCGGCTGGTGCAACGGATCGCAAATCACATCAATAATAATGATCTTTTCATACCCCGGAAAGAAATCGATACAACGCCAGCCCGCGTACGATGATTCGATAAAATCCACAGACTCCGACTTGACCCGGGCATAGACTTCCCGCGCGATCAAAAGCCCGGCAGCGTCATCGCTGAGGATCGTATTGCCTAAACCGACAATAAGCGTCTTACCCACTCGATCAGTCCCTTCGCAGAGAATATATTACTTGAGCGCGACTATCGTAAACATTCACGATCAACGGCGTTTCCCCGATAGCATGGGTCGCGCAGGAAAAACACGGGTCATACGCCCGGAAAGCCATCTCTACCATATTCAACAACCCGTCATTGACCTGCCCCTTCTTAATGACCCCACGTGCTGCGTCTCTTATCGACATGCAGATCGCGGCATGATTATTACAGGTAGCGACAATTAAATTAACCGCTTGCGTAGTACCCGACTCATCAGTTTTATAATGATGGAACAGCGTTCCCCGGGGAGCTTCCACCACCCCCGTTCCTTCATCAGGCGTCTGAGATGGAATAGTCCTTACCTGCGTAGAAGTGATTTCCGGGTCCCTGCTCAACTGCAGCATGCGTTCTGAAGCATAGAGCAATTCAATGATCCGCGCCCAATGCATGGACATCGTATGATGGACCGGTTTACCGCCGAAAGTATGGTACATCTTATCGTATTCAGCCTGGGCTAAAGGAGTCGCCATACCGTCTGCCGCGTTTAAACGGGCAAGAGGAGCTACCCGGAAAACACCGCTATCCCGCCCGGCCTTAAGACCATGCCAACCGATTTTCTTCAAATACGTAAACTTCAAATACGTCCATGGCTCGACAACTTCACCGATATGCTCCAGGTAATCCTGCGGTTTGAATTTCAGGAATTCCTTCCCGTCCGGATAGACGACCCTGATATCTCCGTCGTAAAAATTCACCTTATTATCCTTATCCACCAGCCCCATATAATATGTTTCCATATAATAAAGGTCTTTTGCCAGGATAAGGTCAACATATTGTTTATTCTTTAAAACAATATTTTCAAAGATCTTCTGGGTGAATTGAGAAAACTCGACACAAGAGGCTGATTTCTCCTCAATTATTTTTCTTTCCTCTTCGTTCAGCGCTTTTGAACAGCCCCCCGGAAGGCCGCAAACCGGCTGCGTTGCCCTGCCTCCGATAAGCGCCTGGATATCCTGAGCGTAGGCACGGTGTTTAATAACTTCTTTCCCTATATCCAAACCGACCCGAGCGATGACTCCCAGGATATTGCGTTCTGACGCGGGAGCATCCGGCCCGACTATAAAATCAGGGCCGGCCAAGGCGTAAAAATGAGCGATATGCGAATGGATCATATGAGCGCAATAAAACAATTCCCGTAATTTCTTTGCCGCAGACGGTGGATCGACCTTATATACCGCATCGACCGCTTTCGCTGAAGCCAAATGATGGGCCTCAGGACATACCCCGCATATTTTCGGGGTTATTCTCGGTAATTCTTCAACATTCCTGCCTTCGCAGAATTTTTCAAAACCGCGCAGCTCCGGCACCTGAAAATAAGCATTTTCAACGTCACCTGCGTCATTCAAGAAGATATCAATCTTACCATGCCCTTCAAGCCGGGTAACAGGATCTATGGTGATCTTTTTCATTTAACAACCCCTTTAAGTATCGATTTAGCCAGGCTGAATTGATAAAAAATGCCGACCGGATCCTTAATGTCGGAAACAATGCGGGCAATTTCCTGTTCATCATTAGAATCAATAGCGCACGCGATCACGCTTAACATTTTCGCGCCCTGGTCGCTGATCCCCGGAGGCGGCCCGTAACAGCCGCGGCAGGGCATATTGACTTCCATGCATTTGGCGCCGCAGCCGCCCCGCGTGGCAGGGCCGCAACAGATGAGCCCCTGATCAAGCAGGCATTGCTTTGTATCGGCGATTATCTCATGCGGGCGAAAGAACTTCAGGATCTTCCGGTCAGAAGACCTCTCTCGGGGGCACTCATCACAGAGCGTCTTCTCCAAGCCGATCACCGAGCCCGCGGAAGGAAGCGTATGAGACGCGATCGCTTCAACGGTTTTAAGCACCCACTCTACTGTCGGCGGACAGCCGGGAAGGTAATACTCGACTCCGACTATCTCATCAAGCGGAAAAACCTTATCGTAGAATTTCGGGATTTCCAATTCGCCTTCCGGAACCGCTGTCTTCATAGCGGGACGAATACGCCGCGGATTATCGGTGGAAGGCGTGGTTTCATACACCCGCGTTAAGATATCTTCGGCATGGAATTGATTCGCTAACCCGGGAATGCCTCCCCAGCTGGCACAGGCTCCATAAGCGATCATTATTTTCGATTTCTGCCGCAAAAGCTTTGCCAAATGTTCGGCTTCAGAATTCCTGATACCGCCGTTAAAAAAACAGATATCGATCCCCTTCTCAGGTAAGGCCTCAATATCCTTATATTTCCCGTCAAAAGCAACCGGCATTATTAATACATCAACCAAAGCGCTTACCTCAAGTATCTTCTCATTAATATCCAAGAAAGACACCTCGCATCCGCCGCAGGAAGCTCCCCAATAAAAAGCGATCTTCAATTTAGCGTTCATCGCCGATCCCCCGTGTTCCCCGCCAGAGGACCCAGCTTCTTGACTGCTTCGACCATCTCCCGCGCCAGGAGTGAAAAACGCTCCGCTTCGTCGGCAGATACCCAATCAAGGAGGACGCGCTCCTTTTCAATACCAAACTGCCCAAGCATTACCTCTAACAATCTTTTGCGCCTCAGCGCTTTATAATTACCCTCTTTATAATGACAGTCGCCGGGGTGGCAGCCTAAGATCATTACTGCGTCCGCGCCCTCGCGGAACGCCTTAAGGACAAACTGCGGGTCAACCCTTCCCGAACACATAACTCGAATGACCGTAATATTACTCGGGACGTCTTTGTGCTGATTTCCCGCTAAATCAGCGCCCGCGTAACTGCACCAATTACACAAAAACCCTACGATCCTGGGTTGGAATCCGTTCATGACAATAACCCCTCGATCTCGCCGAATATTTGTTCATCGGTAAAATGCTTACTTCTGATCGCCCCTGCCGGACAGGCAGCAGTACAAACCCCGCAGCCGAGGCATAAAACCTCGTTAATGACCGCGACCCTTTTCTCTTGGTCGAATTTGATCGCCTGGAACGGGCACAAAGAAATACAGCTGCGGCATCCGCCGCAACGCTTCTCATCGACAGTTGATGTAAAGACTTCCAGGTCCAGCTTCTCGCCAGGGACGATCAAACTGAGTGCCATAGCAGCTGCGGCCTGCGCGTGTAATACCGATTGAGTAATATCTTTCGGCCCGGCAGCGCATCCCGCGATATATATACCGCGTAAGTTGGCAGAAGACGGCCCTAATTTGTCATGCAAAGCGGTATAAAAACCATACGTATCAACCGATATCCCTAAAACAGACGCAAATCTGGCAGCATCAGGCGGACAGACCATTGCCGTAGCTAAAACACACATATCGACCGTAAAGGTACTATCGCCATTTCTAACGGCAAGGGCGTTTCCCTGAGGATATATCGCGACCTCGTTGGTATTATTCACCCGGATATATTCAGCCCCCGCGCCAAAAACCTTCTTGCAAAAAGAGGGATACTCTTTCCCGGGAAAGCACCAATCAGAATAGATCTCATATATCTTTACATCGGGGAGTTTTTTCTTTGCCAGATACGCTAACTTCAATGAATAAGCGCAACAGACTCCGCTGCAGTATTCCTGATAATTCTTATCTCTGCCTCCCGAACAATGCACAAACGCAATACTCCGGGGATTGTTTCCGGAAGCAGTCAATATTTTGCCTGCGGTCGGGCCGGTAGAACTCATTAAACGCTCAAATTGGAAAGCGTCAACAATATCAGGATTATCGGCGGCAATATTCTTAAGTATAGCTTTATCCAAAAGTTCAAATCCGGTTGCCACGACGATCGCTGCGACTTCCACCGAAAAAGACCGGTCTTGCTGTTCATAGTCAACCGCGCCAAAAGAACAAGCCTGCCGGCACTTACGGCAATCCTGGCCTTTTGACCTCAGGCAATTTTGATGATCTATTGCGGGTAAATTCGGAAGAGCTCCCGCAAAAGGAGTATATATCGCGTGGCGCAAGGACAGATTACCGTTAAACTTATTCTGGACGCTTACCGGGCATACTTCAAAGCACTCACCGCAACCGATGCATTTTTCAGCGTCAATACCGCGCGCCTTCTGCTTGATCTGGACAGTAAAGTTACCGAAAAACCCCGTGATATTCTCTACCGTACTATTGGTCAGAAGTACGATACGCTCATGATGCATGACACTGTCCATGGCAGGCTCAAGCATACAGGGAGCGCATTCCATATTCGGGAACACCTCTTCATACGCGACGGTCTTACCCCCGATCCATGCTTCTTTTTCAACAAGGTAAACTTTGCGGCTTTTTTGCTGCGCAAGGGTCAAAGCGGCAGTCATTCCGGCAACACCGGCGCCGATAACCAGGAAATCAGTCTTACATTCGATCTGTGATTTTTCCAGAGGTTCGTGCAATTGGACGCGTTTTATAGCGGCGTACAGTTGAGCGATCGCTTTTTGTGTAGCTGATACTTTATCTTTAGTTACCCAGGCAATCTGCTCCCGGATGTTGACGACCTGCAAGAGGAACGGGTTTAACCCCGCTTGGGCGAGGAGATTCTGAAAAGTTAATTCGTGCTGTTTGGGAGAGCACGCGGCGATAATAACACGGGAAATATCTTTTTCTTTGATCGCTCGCTTTAGTTCTTCCCGGCCTTCTTCTGAACACCAAAGCCGGTGGATCTTACTTTCAACCACGCCGGGTATAGACCGGGCGGCAACTGATAATGCTTGCGTATCGATAATCTCGGAGATATTATTGCCGCAATCGCAAATAAAAACACCGGTTTTTACATCCATAAAATCGGCTCCTGTTTTTTATCTGTGGCTATAATATTTTGATTATCAATAACTTATTACTACTTAATAAATCTATTAAAGAACTTTTCCGCGTAAAAAACGAATTAATATCGCTTAATTTATTAAAATAATTGTAACAAATCCCTATCAAAAGTAAAGGTAATTTATTGGGCCATGATTACGAAAATATACATTTCCAGCGCAAGGTTTACTCACATAAACACGCGCCTGGATTACGGCCGCTCCATTTCTGTAAGGCAATCGGCTAAACGCGCGAAATCTTCCAAAGATAACCGTTCAGGCCGGGTATTTCTATCAATACGGCAGCGCAGGAAAAACTCGGCAAGGCTGCTTTCTTTCACCGTATCCTGAAGGCTGTTGCGCAGGGTCTTACGCCTCTGTTGAAAGGAGGTCCTGATAATATTGAACATTAACGCTTCATCTTTTACCTGAACGGGCGGCTCAGAGCGCACCTCTAATCTTAACAAACACGAATCAACCTTTGGCCGCGGATTAAAACAACCCTTAGGGATCATCATCACGATACGCGGCAGCGTAAAATAACGAACAAAACAACTGAAAGACCCAAACAGCTTCGTTCCGGCTTCAGCGGTTATTCTCTCGGCAAATTCTTTTTGCACGGTAATAAAAATAACACTGATGTGCTCACGCGCGGCGAAAAGATGCTCAATGATCGGAGTAGTAATATAATAGGGGATATTACCGAATACTTTAACCTTACGCTCCCCCGCCAGCCCGCACTCTCCTGCTATATCCGCTGTCAATATGTCCTTGTCATGGATATGGACATGCCGGTTCCCTTTAAACATATCGGATAAAACACTCTTGAGCCTGCGGTCTATCTCAAAAGCGTGGAGCTCACCTGTAACCGCTGCCAGCAATTGCGTCATTATCCCGGTGCCTGCCCCTATTTCCACGACAGTATCCGACGCGGTAAAAGCGCAGGTAGCGATAATCTTCCTTTGAATATTCTTATCAACAAGGAAATTCTGGCCTAAACTTTTTCTGGGTTTGATCTGCATTGAATGGCTTGCTTAACCGCCGCGATTAAAGAACGGGGATCGGCATTGCCGGTAGCGGCGATATCAAAGGCAGTGCCGTGCAAAGGAGATGTCCGCACAAAGCCAAGCCCCAGGGTAATATTAACTCCGCTTGAAGCGTCAAGCAGCTTTAAAGGGATCAATGCCTGGTCATGATAACAGGCAATGACACAATCATATTCCTTCTTGTATGCTTGGGCAATAGCGGTATCCGCGGAAACCGGGCCCTTCAAACCGGGGAATTCTTTTTTGAGCGCGTCGACCGCTGGAAAGATAATATCGTTCTCTTCCCTGCCTAAAAGGCCGTTATCGGAAGCGTGCGGATTCAAGCCGCAGATGATAATACGCGGCTTGCGAATGCCGAATAATGTCTTTAAAGAATCATGCGTGAGCCTGAGCGTATCGCAGATAGAATCCTTACTTAAACGCCCTGATACATTCTTAAGCGGGACATGCCTGGTCAATAAACTGAATCTTATATATTTATTTAACAGCATCATCACGGTATTGCCGGCATGCGCGTGGCGGGCGAAATATTCGGTATGCCCTGAATAATGAAACCCCGCCAGGTTAATCGCTTCTTTAGAGATCGGGCAGGTCACCAGGCAATCGACGGCATTGCCCCTTATGAGTTCCATCGCCTTATCCAGGTATTCCACCGAAGCCCGGCCATAATCCGCGCTCACGCGGCCGAAGGAAAAATTTTTGCGCGGGACATTAGCTAAATCGATAAAGGTGGAATAATACGGTTTTTGGCGGCCGGGAAAAGGTGATCGGCGCCTGGAGTTCGCTTGGCGGCAAAGCGCTTGAGCTTTATCGAATACCCACTGGTCGCCGATGACCACAAACTCAACTCTTGAGCCGAAGTGGCCAAGCGCTAATGCGATGATAGACGGCCCGATACCGGAGGGATCTCCCATCGTGATACCGACTCTTATGGGGACTTGTTTTCTATGCATGAGTTCAGAAATTAAGGATACGATATAAATTTTAAAGTTTAAAGGTTAAATAACAAAGGAAGTCTCAAGTTTAAAGGATAAATTTTAAAATTTCGTACCTGCCGGTAAGCAGGAACCTTTGGACTTTGAACTTCCTTTATTCTTTGGATTTTAACCTTTGATCTTTACTAACGACCTGGCATGCAAACACAAGAATAAAACTTATAAGATTTTAATGTAGGCCTGTTTTCTTAACCCTTCTACCCATTTGAGAAGCTCTTCCTGCATCTTCTTTTCGAAAATAAACCGGTAGATCTCCTGTTGAGCCTCTTCAAAGCTCTGCTCTTTCGGCGGGATGATATTATTCAGTCTAAAAACATAAAAATAACCTTCACTCTTTACCGGATGGCTTAGTTCGCCGACCTTAAGATTAAAAACAGCCTCTTCGATCTCTTTACGTAATTCCTGGCCGCCGCCGCGCGCGCTCAACTTAGTGATCTTTATCGGATATTTAAGGGAAAGGTCGATAAAACTCTCTCCCGCGGCGATCTTTGCATAAACTTCCTGAGCGGTCGCGGCATCCTCCGCTTCAATAGAATCAAACTCACGCTGCTCGGGAACCCTAAAATCTTTAATGTTCTTGTAATAGAAATCCGTAACCTCTCCCGGATTAATACTGATCTTAGCGCGGACCTGTGTTTCGACAATAGCATACATGAGCATCTGCTCACGGATCCTCTTTTCCAGGTCAGCGGTTACCAGCCCTTGGGCAGCCAAAGAGCTCTGATATTCCGCTTCACTATTATAGCGCTTACGGATCTCCGCCAATTTATCTTTGACCCTGGTCTCATCGATCCCGGTATCTTTCTTCTTAGCCTCCTGAAGGATAAGCCGGTCTTCGATCAAACGCTCCAACAGGTCTGATTTTATCGACGCGATCTTTTGCTGGACCTGGTCTTCGGGATATTCGCGCGAAAGCTGCACATAGGTAAAATTAATAAAATCATTCAGGTCTTTTTGCGTGATAATATCGCTATTGACCACCGCGATCATTTTATCCGCGGCGACGGCCTGCGAAGAGAATACAAAAAAAACAGAACATACAATAAGAAAAATAAGGGGCGCGAGCGCCTGGTTTTGAGCGTTACATTTGCGCATGGTTAAAAACTCCTGCTTGTTTAAAATTGTCAATCGCTTCTCTGAGCAGCCGGCAATACAGGTCAAATCCGACGGCGTTAATAAAACCGTGCTGTTGCACGCCCAAAAGATTACCTGCGCCTCTGATCTCCAGATCTTCCATCGCGATCTTAAAGCCGGAACCTAATTGCGTGTATTCCTGAATAGCATGCAGCCGTTTATGGGCATCCGTGCTTAAAACCCGGTGCCGGGGGACTAAAAAAAAGGCGTAGGCCGGACGGTTAAACCTGCCTACCCTTCCCCTGAGCTGATGCAGATCAGACACCCCGAACGTATGCGCGTCATCAATAATGATGGTATTCACATTCGGGATATCGATCCCTGATTCAATGATCATGGTGCATAAAAGGACGTCGATCTTGCCTTTTAAAAGCTCGGACATTACCTTTTCCAGGTATTGCGGCGGCATCTTTCCGTGCGCCACCTCTATCACGGTAGTCACCGGAAGGAGTTTTACCAGGCGCTGGCGCACCTTCTCAATATCATGGATGCGGTTATGCAAAAAATAGACCTGCCCCTTACGGTTGAGCTCCCGCGAGATCGCCTGGAGGATAATATCTTCGTCATATTCTATCACAATCGTTTTTATAGGCAATCTATTTTCAGGAGGAGTATTGATCACGGAAAAATCCTTGGCGTTCATCAGGCTTAAATATAATGTCCGGGGTATAGGCGTGGCCGTCAAGGTCAAAACATCGGTGGTCAAGCGAAGCGATTTGAGCTTTTCCTTGGCTTTGACGCCGAAACGCTGCTCTTCATCGATGATCACCAGGCCCAGGTCTTTAAACCTGACATCATCGGACAATAAGCGGTGCGTCCCGATGACAATATCGATCGCGCCGGCGCTAATACCTTCAATGATCTGTTTTTGCTCACCCGGAGTCTTGAACCTAGAGAGCATTTCGACATTAACGGGAAAATCTTTAAGCCGCTGAGTGAAATTCTGGTAATGCTGCTCAGCCAGGATAGTCGTCGGGACTAAATACGCCACCTGTTTATTATCCATGACAGCCTTAAATGCGGCTCGCATCGCGACTTCCGTCTTGCCGTAACCTACGTCGCCGCACAAAAGGCGGTCCATCGGCTTAATACTTTCCATATCTTTTTTTACTTCGGAAGCTGCGGTAATCTGGTCCGGCGTCTCTTTATAGGGGAATGTCCGCTCAAATTCTTTCTGCCAGGGGGTATCCACGGCGAATGAAAAACCCTGGATCGATAAACGCATCGCCTGTAACGATAACAGCTCGATCGCCAGCTTTTGGATCCCCTTCTTTGCCCGCTCTTTGATCCTCTGCCATTCTTTACTTCCCAAGCGGTAGAGCTTTGGCCTGCGCAGCTGGAAAGCCACATATTTTTGCACCAGGTTCATGCTCTCGACAGGGACAAAAAGCTTTTCCTGCCGGTCGTATTCAATGACCAGATGCTCCTGCATCTTTTCCCTGACCTTGATCTTTTCAAAGCCGAGGAACCTGCCGATACCATGCTGGTTATGGACGACATAATCTCCTCTGTGCAAATCAAGGAAGTTATCCAGAGGGAAGGATTCATTAAAAGCAGCCGCCTTAAAAGAATGCAGCTTCTTCACCGGCAGGATAATGACCATGGTGTGGGGCCACAGAGGGTTGCCTTCCGCGGGATTATACGTCTTTATCGAGAGGACCACATCATCCTCAAGTTCAATGCGGACAGGCAGCTCAAAAGTATAGGGAAAGATATCGACAATAGAGCCGCGACAGGCGAAATCGCCTTCTTCAGCAGCAAAATCCTGCCGCTTATACCCGAATTCGGCCAGCAAACGGATGATCGCTTCCAGCCCAAGGGAGCTACCGATATGTAGTTTAAGGGATTTAAACACGATCGTTAATGTCGTTATTTTCGTTACTATCGTTTAGTTCGTTAAACGAAACTAATGATGTTACCGAAAACAACGAACTAAACGATAGTAAAAAGGACGCGAGGGAAATCCCTTGCGTCCTTTTAGAGACGAGAATTGACACTTAAAATAACTATTTAAAATTAAAGTCTAAAGGTTAAAGTCTAAATAATAAAGGAAGATTAAAGGCCTAATGTTCCTATCTGTTGGTAGGCAGGTAATTTTAAAATTTATCCTTTAAACTTTAAGCTTCCTTTGTTATTTAACCTTTAGGCTTTAACCTTAACTTACTATTAGCAATTACCTGAAATCCTAAGCTTTCTTTACTCCTCGAGCTGTCCAGGCCAATACCAACGGGGAAGCGATATAAACAGTAGAATAAACACCGGAAATAAATCCTACCAGTAACGCAAAAGCAAAGTTACTTAAGACTTCTCCGCCGTACAAGAGAATTGAAATGACGGTCAAAAGAGTAATTCCGGAAGTCAAAACAGTCCTTCCCAAACACTGATTTACGCTCAAATTGATCTGTTCATACAGGCTTTTTTTCGGGAACAGACGTATATTCTCGCGCACCCGGTCATAAATAACTATCGTATCATTAATAGAGTAACCGGCAATGGTCAAGAACGCGGTCACACTTAAAAGATCGATTTGCCGTGAGGTCAACGCCATGAATCCCAACGCTACTAATACGTCATGGAATAAGGCGACCACGCCTGCGGCGGCAAAATTAAAATGCTTAAACCGGAAGGCGACATACACTAAAATTCCCAGCAACGACCACAAAAGAGACCATGACGCTTTTTCCTTTAAATGCTTGCCGGCAACAGGCCCGACCCGCTCGATCCGCAACATTTGAATGTCCTGGTCAGGAAAAGCTTCCTTTAATTTCTGGGTCATCACATTACTCTTATCCTGGCTCGTCTTTACCAGGATCACCGCGGGAGTATCTTTAAATTGCTGGATCGTGGCGTCAGCCAAACCCAGGTCTTTTAAGGCCTGGCGCACCAGCTCGATCTTGGGAGGATTCTTGAACTTATATTCCTGGATCTGGCCCCCCGAGAAATCAATGCCGTACGCTTTAGGCCCCTTCTGGAAACACACTGTCAAGCCAATACAGATCACCAGAAGCGACAGGGCATAAAAGATCTTCCTTTTACCGATAAAATCAAACTTTGTTTCTTTGATCAAGGACAGCATCGGCAGGGACTTGACCAGATTAAAATGTAATAACACCTCGAAAATAGCACGGGTAACCACGATCGCCGTAAACAAACTCGAGAGTAAACCGATAGTCAAGGTAACCGCAAAGCCTCGAATTGGGCCGGTCCCGAATTGAAACAATAAGAAAGCGGCAATTAAAGTTGTAACGTTAGAATCAAAAATGGCGCTGAATGCCTTATGATACCCGTTTTGGATTGCCGCGCGCAAGGTTTTACCCGTTAACAATTCTTCACGAATACGCTCATTGATCAGGACATTGGCATCAACCGCCATGCCCAAAGACAAAACAATACCGGCAATACCCGGCAAGGTCAACGTTGCGGCGATACCCGGGAATAAAACAGGAAGGACGCCTAATCCGCCCAAGACCATGACCAGGTTACACAAAAGCGCAATATCGGATATCACGCCCGCAAGAAGATAATATCCCGCCATAAAAACAAAGACTAACACGATCCCCACAATGCTGGCTTTGACGCCTTTATTGATCGAATCCTGGCCTAATAAAGGGCCGATAGTCCTTTCTTCCTCAACGATCATAGGAGCGGGAAGCGCGCCCACCCTTAAGACAAGCGCTAAATCCTGCGCCTGGACAACGTCAAACCGCCCTGAAATAACCGCCTCCCCGGAGGGGATAGCTTCTTTTATGTTCGGGGCTGATTGCACTTTTCCGTCCAGGACTATCGCCAGCCTCCTGCCGATATTATTCGCGGTGATCTCTCCGAACTTTTTGGCGCCGGCCGCGTTAAATTTTAAACCCACCACCGGCTCATTGAATTGGGCGGAGCTGAAATTCACCGAAGCGTCGGTCAAAGCATCACCGGTCAAAACCGCCTGTTTTTCCAGGAGTATCGGTTCATTGTTTTCTTCCGTATATTTCAACTCCAGGCCTTCAGGAACAGTGCCGGCGAGGGCATCTTTGAGTTTTTGCGGATCGGCAACGGCAAGTTTAAATTCAAGCATCGCGGTCTTGCCGATGATCTCAAGGGCGCGTTCACGATCGGTAACGCCCGGCAATTGCACAATAACTTCATCATCCCCTTGTTTCTGAATGGCGGTCTCTCTGACGCCAAATTGATCGATCCTGCCGCGGATCACTTCAACAGCCCTGTCAGCAGCGTCGAGTTTAGCCTTATCGGACAAATGGCTGGTATCGATCTTAAGCAAAAGATGCATTCCCCCCTGGAGGTCCAGGCCCAAGTTAATTCTCTTATTGACCGGAAAAGCATAAAAAGCACAGGTGCCTAAGACTGCGAGAATTAAGATTATCTTACCAAGTAACTTACGCTCCATAGCATATTCCCCTTTATGTTGTAAATTTCATTGTCACGGGACACTTACGCGCTTTGCGCTTTCTTGACAAAAGAAACGCAATTCTTTTCAACTTCAACCTTAACATTTTCATCAATGCGTATGATCACTGTTTTTTCTTTTACCGTAACGACCGTCCCATGTATTCCCCCGGTAGTAACCACTTCGTCATTTTTGTTCAAGCTGCTGATCATTTTCTGCCGGTCTTTCTCCTGCTTTTTCTGCGGGCGGATGATGAGAAAATAAAAAATAACGAACAACAGGGCTAACGGGACTAAATTCAAGATCGGATTAACCGGTGTTTGCGGCGGCATACTTCTACCTCCTCTATAAAATTAATGGTTATTATGCAGTTTTATCAACAAGCCGGGCAATTGTCTGAGAAACAAGCGCTCCCTTGCTCTTCCAGAACGAAAGCCTTTCTTTATCGACCTTGATAGCGCCGGATATCGGATTATAATAACCGATCTCCTCGACAAACCTGCTGTCTCTGCCGGCTTCGCTGTTAAAGACCGAAACGCGAAAATGCGGATTTTTCTTCGGATTCTTACCTATTCTTCTTAACCTGATGCGTACTGCCATGATACCTCCCTTTATTTTTTTAATTACCCAAGATACTTAAAACAGCGGGCATCTTTTTAACAACGCAACGCCTCTAATAATACCTTGGCCTTATTAACCGATTCCATATATTCCCGTTCGGGTATGGAATCAGCGACAATACCCGCGCCTGCCTGAACATAGGCGACCTTGTTTTTCACCAGGATCGTGCGTATGGTAATACACGTATCCATATTATGCGAAAAGCTGAAATACCCCACAGCTCCCGCATAGGTAGCGCGTTTAACATTCTCTAACTCATCAACGATCTCCATCGCCCTGATCTTGGGGCTGCCGGAAACAGTGCCGGCAGGAAAACACGCCCGCAAAGCATCATAGAGGTCCTTACCTTTTTGTAACTGGCCGCTGACGTCGCTGACCAGGTGCATAACGTGGGAATAGCGTTCTACTGCCATAAAGGTATTGACCTTCACCTTCCCCTGGACAGAAACCCTGCCGACGTCGTTTCTTCCCAGGTCAACCAGCATGATATGCTCTGCTTTTTCCTTGGCATCCCCTAAAAGCTCTTTTTCTAAAAGGGCGTCTTCGCTTTCAGTCGCGCCGCGCCTGCGGGTACCGGCAATAGGCCGGGTCTCGACACGCGTGTCTTCACAACGTACCAGCATTTCAGGGGAAGAACCGATCAAAGTGATCGCATCCAACTTCAAAAAGAACATATACGGAGAAGGATTAAGGCTGCGCAGGTCCCGGTAAATATCAAAGGGGTCCTTAGAGATCAGGGCTTTAAACCTCTGTGAAAGAACAACCTGGATAATATCGCCTTTACGGATATATTCTTTGGCCTTATTTACTATACCACAAAACTCGGCTTTTTTAAAATTAGATTCTATTTTTAACTCGCAGTCCGCTCTCGGCTCTCTTCTCTCCTGTTTGAGCGTTTTCTTGAAACCATCGCTGATAGAATCGATATTCCTGAGCGCTAAGCGGTAAATCTTCTCCTTTTCCTTCAAGGAAAGCTTTTGCCCCCCTTGAGGCAGGATAATATTTGAAACGATCTTAATGGTATGATTGACATGGTCAAAAACCAGGAGGGTATCCGTTAAGATAAAGATACAATCCGGCACTTCCAGGTCATCAGGGTTCTTATCCGGGATCTCTTCAAAAAACCTCACCATATCATAACCGATATAACCGACAAACCCTCCGTAAAAACGCGGCAGGCCTTTAATACGAGCCGCGCGGAAATCCTTCATGATCTTTTTGATCTCATCCAAGGGATCAGTTGCAGTGGCATACTGCTCGCGTTTCTTTAACGCCGCCCCAAAGTTGTTTATCTGGTCTTTCCCCGCGCCGCGGAATTCAATACTGATATTCTTACCTTTACTCTGGAAGACCAAACAGGGATTACTTCCTAAAAAAGAGAAGCGGGCGATATTTTCCTGCCCTTCAACGGATTCCAGTAAAAAAGCGTAAGCATCCTTCTTTATTTTCAGGTAAGCCGATACCGGCGTATCCAGGTCGGCATTGATCTCCTTGTAAACAGGGATAATGTTGCACTGTTTCGACAATTTAATGAATTCTTTGAGTGATGGGGTGTACATAGTTAATTTTAAAGTCTAAAGTTTAAAGATCAAAGGAAGGTTTAAAATTAAAGTTTAAATTTTAAAATTGATCATTAAACCTTTAATCTTCCTTTGATATTTAGACTTTAACCTTTAAACTTTAGCTTTTAAAGCTATTTTTCTATAAAAACACGAACGGTTTCCGGTGTGGCAGGCAACTCCGATCTGCCGTACCTTGATCAACAAAGCGTCCATATCGCAATCATAGGAAATTGATTTTACATATTGGAAATTCCCTGAAGTTGCGCCCTTGATCCAATATTCCTTGCGCGAGCGGGACCAAAAACAGGTCTTACCAAGCTTGATCGTCCGCCTGACCGATTCAGCGTTCATATAGGCGACCATTAAAACTTCAAGGTCTTTATAATCCTGGATAATAGCAGGGATCAATCCTTTTTCATCAAATTTAAGGTCTTTCACTTTAAATACCTCTTTTTTTTCCACGAACCTTCCCTCCTTTTTTCAAGCTCACAATCTGACTGCCACGCCTTTTTCCTTTAAATATTCCTTCACCTGCTTAACATCCAATTCCTGATAATGAAAAAGAGACGCTGCTAAACAAGCATCCGCATTTGCTTTATCAATGACCTCATAAAAATCCGACAGCTTACCTGCTCCCCCTGAAGCAATTACAGGGATGTTGACCGCTTCAGCCACAGCCTTGGTCAAAGCGATATCATAACCGTCTTTTGTCCCGTCAAAATCCATACTGGTCAAAAGGATCTCACCCGCCCCCAAAGAAGCGGCTTGCCTTGCCCAATCCAGGGCGTCAATTCCCGTCGCGGTCCTTCCCCCATTAATATAGACTTCCCATTTGTCAGTCCACGGTCCCTGCCTGTCCGGCAGGCAGGCATGGTCGATAGTCGACGGTTCATCCTTTTTCTCGCTATGGACTATCGACTGTGGGCTACTGACTGCTTTAGCGTCGATCGCCACGACGATACATTGACTGCCGAACCTGGCCGCGGCATCGCTGATCAAGTCAGGGCATTTAACGGCAGAAGTATTCATGGATACTTTTTCCGCTCCCGCGTTAAGCAGATTACGGATATCCGCGACAGAACCGATACCGCCGCCCACGGTGAAAGGCATGAATATATTTTGGGCGATGCGTTCAACCAGCTCCACGAAAGTCTTACGCTTCTCAAAACTTGCCGTAATATCAAGGAACACCAACTCATCAGAGCCTTGAGCGTCATAAACTTTGGCAACCTCGACAGGGTCACCCGCGTCCCGCAAACCTAAAAACTTCACTCCCTTGACAACCCTGCCCTCTTTAATATCCAGGCAGGGAATAATACGCTTCGTAAGCATATGTTTAGAATTATTTCTCTTTCTGGTATAAATAAGGGCTCAACAATTCCCAGGTCTTCTTGCCGACTGCACCGTCGGGTTTTAAACTATTGGCTCTTTGAAAAGATTTGATCGCTTCCCGCGTTTTCCTTCCCTTACGGCCGTCAATGGAACCGGGGTCAAAACCGGCGTTTCTTAAAGCAAGCTGTATTTGTTTCATTGTCGGGCGCATGACTTTTAAAGAACCTGTCTCAATAAACGTTGCCTTAGATGAAGCGGTTTCTTCAGTCACCCTGCGCAAAGCATCGCGCAAGCTGCTGATCTCCTGGTCCTTAGCCTGAAGCTGCGCTTCCAGAACGCCGACTTGATTACGTAACCCCTGGTTTTCCAGATCTGCCGGCTTACCGGTCGTAGCGCATCCGTTTAAAAGCAATAAAGCGAATAAAAACATCGAAAATCCTATTGTCTGCTTCACCATCGTCTCCTCCTTCGTATTTCAAATACAATTGCACCGCGTACCTATGCTAACCGCAGCGCTTCCTGAAGCGTAAACTTCCCTTCATACAACGCTTTCCCGATAATAACCCCCGTAACACCTTCCTTTTCTAATGACTTCAGCTTCCCAATATCAACAAGGCAAGATATTCCTCCCGAAGCGACAACGCCGATACCGACTTTCTTCAGCAGATCACTGATCGCCTCAATATTAGGGCCTTTCAGCGTCCCGTCTTTTAAGATGTCGGTATAAATAAGCTCGCTAAACCCTAAATTTTTTAACTGGCGGGCGAATTCCAGGACTTCTATGCCTTCAAAGCTTTCTTTCCAGCCTTTAGTCAATATGTGCCCGCTTTTAGCATCGATACTGATAATGACCTTATTCTTGAAGCGCCGGAACGCCTCTTCCAGGAAAGCACGGTCTTCAACCGCTTTGGTCCCTAAAATAACCCGGGAAATGCCCGCGTCAAGCAGTTCTTTGATCGAATCGATATTGCGTACTCCGCCCCCGAACTCAACAGGTGTTTTGACCGCTTCAATGATCTGTTTTACCTTGTCTAAATTTCTCGGCCTGCCTACTGCCGCTCCGTCCAGATCAACGATATGGATAAGCTGAGCCCCTTGCGCCGCCCATTTCTCGGCAACCTTAACCGGCTCATCCGCATATACATTTATGGTTTTATCAAACCTGCCCTGAGTGAGCCTGACGACTTTACCGCCTTTGATGTCTATAGCCGGTATGAGCAACATCAATAACCCTTCCTTAAATGATAAAGGTTAAAGGCTAAATAACAAAAGAAGATTAAAGATTTAAGGTTAAATTCTTAAATTGATCCGTTAGCCTTTAAATTTCCTTTGTTATTCATACTTTATACTTTAGACTTAACGCTACTGCATTACAACTTTACAAAATTCCTTAAAATATCAAGACCTACCGTCTGGCTCTTTTCCGGGTGAAACTGCGCGCCGTAAACATTATCCTTCCAAACCATAGACGTAAAATCTTCGCCGTAATCAGTTATTGCCGCAGGAACATCCGTCTCTTGCGGCGCCGGATAATACGAATGGCAGAAATACACGAACGCGTTATCCTCGACATCTTTCAACAACGGGCATTTACCGGCGACTTTTTTTAACTGGTTCCACCCCATATGAGGCACTTTGAGCCCTTGACGGTAAGGAAACTTCTTAACCTCACCTTTAAGGACCCCTAAACCTTTCACGCCGGGAGATTCCTCGCTGGATTCAAACAAAAGCTGCATCCCTAAACAGATACCGAGAAAGATCTTCTTACCGCGAATATCATCTTTGATCGCCGCGATCAGATCTTGTTTTTTAAGTTCCTCCATGGCATCGCCAAACGCCCCGACGCCGGGTAAAACTATTTTTTCGCATTTCCTGATCTCTTGCGGCTTATTGGTCACGAGCGTACGCGCGCCCATTACTTCCAGCGCCTTCTTGACGCTGTGAATGTTACCCATGCCGTAGTCGATGATCGCGATCATTAGAGTGTATTTATTAAACAATTATATGACACAAGACACAAGTCTCAGGTCGCAAGTCACATGATACAAGTTTGGAACGAATTTTCTTAATCAATAACACCTTTAGTAGAAGGTACTCCTTTACGACGAAGATCAATCCGTGTTGCCTGGTCCAAAGCAATACCTAACGCCTTAAAAACCGCCTCCGCCTGATGATGAGTATCTTCCTTTTGTAACAACCCGACATTTATAGAAATCCCGCTATGTTTTGCAAAAGATTCCAAGAAACTTTTTAAATCTACCAGATGATATGTTTCCCCTGATTTTTCCTGAAAATCAATCATTGTTTCTTGAATACTAGAATCTTTCAGATTTAATCCTAATTCACGAATCTTAGGAAGCTCCCCTAAGAGCGTAGTAAAATACAATTCACCTCTCCCGCTAATATCTACAACAACCCGTGATAGAGCTTCGCCCATAGGAACATATGAAAATCCATACCTCTTAATTCCTTTTTTATTACCCAAGGCTTCTTTAAATGCTTGCCCTAACACAATACCTAAATCTTCATTAGTATGATGCGAATCAATTTTTAAATCTCCTTTGGCTTCTATAGTTAAATCGAATAGGCCGTGGAACGAAAACAAAGTAAGCATATGGTCTAAGAAATCAATCCCTGTCACTATTTTTGATTTCCCTGCTCCATCAATATTGAGCTTCACTTTAATCTTTGTTTCAGTAGTCTTCCGAACTTTCTCTGCCTTTCGCATTTTCTCTCCTCAATAATCTATTTGTGTCCTGTGACTTGAGACTGGTAACACACTAATTCTTACTCAAACCGTGCCTTCACCGAATCAAGATGCTGATGCAGCCCTTCAATACCGGCGATCTTCTCTAAAGGTTCCCTGACTTTCTCCAAAGCTTTCTTGGAATAACCGATAATATGGCTGCACTTGACAAAATCCTGCACTGAAATACCGGAAAAAAACCGCGCCGTGCCGTTAGTCGGCAGCACGTGGCTTGGGCCGGCGACATAATCCCCTACCGCGGTCGGGCTGAACGGACCTAAGAATATCGCGCCCGCGTGCTTAATGCCCTTAACCAAGCGTTGGGGATTCTTTACCAGGACCTCTAAATGTTCAGGCGCGATCTTATTAGCGACCTCAACCGCCTGTTCTAAATTCTTAGTCAAAACGATCAGGCCATTGACCTGTCCAAGCTCGGATTTAATTTCCTTAGCGAGGGCCTTGGAATTAGTTATTAAGATCGCCACGCCATGGGCATGTTCAGCCTGCGCTTTGAGATCGGCGATAATATATTTCGGGTCGCTGTGACGGTTGGCTATGATCACCAGTTCAGTAGGCCCGGCGATCATATCAATATCCACATGGCCGAATACCTGGCGTTTTGCCTCACTGACGAAAATATTACCGGGACCGACGATCTTATCAACGCGGGGAACGGTCTTTGTGCCGTACGCCAGCGCCGCGATCCCCTGCGCCCCTCCTATGCGGTAAATCTCATCCACCTTTAAAAGATTAGCGACCACCAGGATATGCGGATTAATATTGCCCGATTTATCAGGCGGGCTTATCAAAATTATTTTCTTAACTCCCGCGATCTTTGCCGGCAGGACCGTCATATACACCGTTGACACCAGCGGCGCGGTGCCCGCGGGGATATAAACTCCGACCTTTTCCAAAGGCTGATAGTTTTCCCCGAGCACTAAACCATCGGGATCCCTCATCTTCCATGATTTTCTGACTGTTCTACGGTAGAATCTGTTAACGTTCTCGATAACAACCTTTAAGCTTGAGACAAAATTCTGCGTAATGCTCTGATAAGCGCCGCTGATCTCGGTTTCAGAGACGCGCAGCTGCCGCGGGGTGAGCTTGACCTTATCAAACTTCTTGGTGTATTTAATAACCGCTTCATCGCCCAGGAGCCGCACATCCTGAAGGATCTGTTTGACCTTCTCTTCAACACGCCGGGATTTCACCATCCCGCGGTTATAAATTTTGTCCAATTGCTTACTGTTAAAACGAACAATCTTCATAGTGAGTCCACGATTTACGTTGTGCTTCTAACAACGTAAATCGTCTCTATTCTCTAACTTATAAGGACGAACTATCCTGCGTAGCTACACCGCAACTTGTTTTATCAACTAGCGGAACAGGGTAGTGAGTCCACGATTTACGTTGTGCTTCTAACAACGTAAATCGTCTCTATTCTCTAACTTATAAGGACGAACTATCCTGCGTAGCTACACCGCAACTTGTTTTATCAACTAGCGAAGCAGGGTAGTGAGTCCACGATTTACGTTGTGCTTCTAACAACGTAAATCGTCTCTATTCTTTAACTTAGCTAAGGTGACTGTCACCTTAAACCTTAACTTATCCTACTTATTCCCGAGTGACTGCGTAATGATATCTTTCAACTTCGCGAACGCCCGGGGAAAATTCTCAGGTTTCGTCCCTCCGGCCTGAGCGAAATCCTTCCTGCCGCCGCCGCTGCCGCCGATCAAAGGAGCGATCTCTTTGTTCAGTTTACCGGCATCAAGATTTATGCCCGTTGAGCTGAAATTAGTCGCAGTAACTAAAAAGGCCTTGCCTCCATAAGCTGCACCCAAAGCAATAACACAATTATCCGCTTTTTGCTTGATCATATCAACGGTTTTTCTCAAAAGGTCCATATCAACATTCTCAAAAACATGGGTAATAAAAAAAATGTCCTGTATCTTATCGGCGCCCTTGATCATACCATCAATTAAAGACCTGACCGCTTCTAACTTTTGGGCGCTCAGCTGTTTTTCCAGTTCTTTGATCTGAACTATTCTTTTGCGCGCTTCCAGGGCGAGTTTTTCTTTCGGAGCCTGAAACAATGAAGCCATTTCTTCAATGATCTGCGACTGCTCTTTGACCGCCTGGTAAGCAAATCGCCCTGTTACCGCTTCTATACGGCGCACACCGCTTGCCACCGAGCCTTCCTGAACGATCTTAAAGAACCCTATCTCACCGGTCGCCTTCAAATGCGTGCCTCCGCATAACTCAGATGAAACTTCGCTCACTGAAACCACGCGGACATCTTCTTCATATTTCTCTCCGAAAAAAGCCAGGGCGCTGGTCTTTTTCGCCTCTAACAAACTCATACTCCTGGTTTCAAGCGGCAGGTTTACCATAATATAAAGGTTCACTGCCTCTTCGATCCGGTAAATCTCTTCCTGAGAGATATCTTTAAAATGCGTAAAATCAAAGCGAAGGCGTTCTGGGGCGACCAGAGACCCCTGCTGCTGCACATGTGCGCCTAAAACCTTGCGTAAAGCCGCCTGTAAAAGATGCGTTGCAGTATGGTTACGCGCGATAGAGAGCCTGCGCTCCACATCGAGCTTTGCCGTAACGCTATCCCCCTTTTTGAACGCCCCGGCTTTCACCTTACCGATATGCAAAACCACTTTATCTATTTTTTTGGTGCCGGTAACCTCGAAAATATTACCGTTGCTCTCTATAAATCCCGTATCCCCGACTTGCCCTCCTGACTCTCCGTAAAAAACTGTTTTATCCAGAATGATCGTCACCTCATCATCCTGCCTGGCGCTCGGGATCTGGATATTATCTTTTATAAGGGACGCAATAGAAGCCTCAAGGGCATAGCCGTCATACCCGAGAAAAACCGATTCTTTGATGCCTAACTGCAGCTCTTTAACGCTGAAAACATCGCCTTTCATCTGGCTCTGCGCTTTTGAACGGGACTTCTGTTTCTCCAGTTCTTTCTCATAAGCATCATGAGAGATCGCGATCCGATGCGTATCCAGCCAATGTTTGGTCAATTCAAAGGGAATGCCATACGTATCATAAAGCTGAAAGGCAATAACGCCTACTTTCTCGGCATCCGGAGAATTGATTAAAGCGCCGAATTTATCTTTTAAGATCTCGGGGCTGGCGTTCAAGGTATCAATAAAATTCTTCTCTTCCGCTAAAATTATCTCCGCGATGTTTTCCCTGCGTTTATCGAGGTCGGGATACGCGGCTTTCATGACTTGCGATAAAACCGGCACTAAAGTATAAAGGAACGGATGCGTCAAGCCGAGCGAGCGTAGATGCAAACAGCTTTTACGGATCAATTTCCTGACAATATAGCCTCTGCCTTCATTGGAAGGCAATACCCCGTCATAAATCGAAAAGCTGACCGCGCGGATATGGTCGGTCACCGCGTAAATGAATTCATTTGAATCCTGCGGTTTATGTTTGGCATGCCGTGTTATCTCTTGAATAAGCGGGGCGAACAAGTCGATCTCAAAATTACTCTTTACTCCCTGCATGACCGCCGCCAGGCGCTCCAGCCCCATGCCGGTATCGATATTCTTCTGAGGAAGCGGCTCTAAGACTGCGCCTTCTTTACGGTTAAACTGCGTAAAAACCAGGTTCCAAACTTCCAGGAACCTGCCGCAGCTGCAACCGGGATCGCAATCATCTTTTCCGCAGCCAACCAGCTTACCCTGGTCAAAGAATATTTCCGTACACGGGCCGCAGGGGCCGTTCGGGCCTTTTTCTTTTGCTTCAGAAGGCCAGAAATTATCCTTATCCCCCAACTTAACGATCCTTTGCGCGGGAACCTTGACCCTATCCTTCCAGATTCGATAAGCTTCCTCGTCGTCTTTATAAACTGAAACCCACAATTTCTCCAAAGGCATCTTTAATTCCTGCGTCAGGAATTCCCATGCCCAGGCGATCGCTTCTTCTTTAAAATAATCCCCGAAAGAAAAATTTCCCAGCATCTCAAAGAACGTATGATGGCCGGAGGTCTTGCCGACCTTATCCAAATCATCCGTACGCAGGCAGCGCTGTGAAGATGCCGCGCGGCGAAAATCCGTCACCAGTCCCAGAAATTGTTTTTTAAACTGGTTCATACCCGCGGGAGTGAATAAAACAGTAGGGTCATCCTGCGGCACTAAAGAATCACTCGCGACTATCTTATGCTGCCTGTTTTTAAAGAATTCCAGGAACTTTTCACGTAAATGATCTGTTTTCATGGTCAAAATCTTATCCTTTAAGAATCAATGCACTTACAGGCTCTATAAATATCTGATGCGATTGATTTCTTCAATAACTATATCGGGAGAGAAACCGCGGCGCAACAGGTAGGCGTAAAGCCGCCTTTTTGCTTTTTGAGGGTCAAGCCCCTTGAATAAAACCAGCTTATTCCTGATGATCCCGGCGACTATGCCTTCTTCGTCGTAATCTTTTTTTATTTCCTCAAACTGGCTGTCAATGATCCCTTTATCTATCCCTTTGCGAATTAATTCTTCCCGCAGCCGGCGAAACCCCATCGGCTTGTTTATCCGGGATTCGACCCACTGCCTGGCAAAGGCCCTATCATCAATAAACTTTCTATCCTTTAAGAACGATATTGTTTCTTGAATGGCCTGTTCGGGAAACTGTTTCTTTTTTAACCGTTCGAGGATTTCCTGCGCGCTTCGCTGCCTGAACTTGAGCAGAAAGAACGCGTATTCTTTTGCCTGCTGGGTTCCCAGGCACTTCCCCGTTCTATTCACCAGCGTCTTTTACGATAAAATACCCGCGAGACGTCCGTATAACAACGGTTCCCTTAAGGGAACCGGTCATCCTTTGATAATCCTGGACATTCTTGAGCGCCTGCTTATTGATCTCAAAGATCACATCTCCCGCCACAATTCCGGCCTGATCAGCAGGGCTTCCCGCGCCTACATCATTTACCACAACGCCTTCCTGCTCCTCTATCCTGTATTTTTGAGCGTTGCCCGGGTTAATGTTCTCAACACTCAAACCTCTCCATACGCGTGCTGCCTGCATACTTGCGCCGGAAGAAACAACAGACTCCAGCTCCTCAGGCCTCTCCCCGATTTCCGCCGTAAGGGATATTTCTTTTTTATCGCGTATAACAACAACTTTTACCCGGCGGCCGACTTGTGTTTTCCCTACGGCATCCTGCAGATCCCGGGGATTGTTTATCGGTCTCCCGTCGAAAAATTTAATGCAATCGCCTTCTTTCATGCCTGCTTTATCCGCGGGCCCGTTCTTTAGAAGATTAGCCACAAGCACGCCGTTTTTATCCGGTAAACCAAAATGGCCGACCAGCGCATCATTTAATTCTTGAATATTTACGCCCAGCCAGCCATAGGTTATTTTTTTGCCTTCAATGAGACTGGTAATGATCCGCTTAGCGTTGTTTATCGGAACCGCAAACCCTATGCCTTGATAACCGCCGCTGGTAGAAAATATCGCCACATTAATACCGATGACCTCACCGTTAAAATCGACCAGGGGGCCTCCGGAATTTCCGGGATTTATCGCCGCGTCAGTTTGGATCAGGTCGCTGTAATCACGCTCCCGGGAAATTCCCCTTCCTAAAGAACGATGCAGCGCGCTGATGACACCCACCGTAACCGTGGGTTCAGGGTTATCTAAGGCGAAACCAAAAGGATTGCCGATCGCCACCACCCATTGTCCGATCTTTACTTGTGAAGAATCCCCTAATTTAGCTACAGGAAGATTATGGGCGTTTATTTTAATGACTGCCAGGTCTGAACGATGGTCCTGCCCTTTAATTGCTCCCTGGAATTCCCTGCCGTCAGATAAGGTAACAGAGATCTTATCGGCGCCGTTGACAACATGCTCATTGGTCAGGATATACCCTTCCGAATCAATGATCACGCCTGAGCCGAGCCCTACCTGCCGGTACTCCTTATCTGGCAATTCCCCGAAAAAATCCTCGAAAAATTTGCGAAAGGGATCATCATCCCCATAAGAATTGCCGCCATAAGGCTGCCCGTAATAAAACCTGCGCACGCCCGGCGCCTGAGAGACCCGCTCAGAGCTGATCGAAACCACCGCTTTCCCTGTAGAGCCCGCGACATTAACAACCGCGTTCTTAAAACCATCCTGCGCCATTGCCGGATCAACGGCTCCTAAAGGCGAAGGGGCACCCTGGCCTTGCGCGCCGGCAAGAGTACCGGATCTCACCGAGATCAAAAGCCCGATAATTACGCCGGCCACTAATAAACTTCCGTTCAAAAAGATCTTTTTAGCTTTCATCGCTCCACCTCCAATTACCCAAGAGTAATCTTTTTCCTGATCTCTTTTTCTATATCATCCTGCAGCTTCGGTTTTTCTTTTAAGGTCTTTATCGCGGAATCTCTTCCCTGACCGATCTTCTCCTCTTTAAAAGAAAGCCATGTGCCTGATTTTTGTATTACCTCTAAATTAACGCCCGCGTCGATGATACTGCCGGCCTTTGATATCCCTTCGTTATGCAGGATATCAAATTCCGCCTCCTTAAAAGGAGGAGCCACTTTGTTCTTTACTACCTTGACCCTGGCATGGCTGCCGATAACATTGTCGCCTGATTTCAAAGTCGCGATCTTGCGGATATCCAGGCGGACGGAAGAATAAAATTTCAGAGCGCGGCCGCCGGGAGTGGTTTCCGGCGAGCCGAACATAACACCGATCTTTTCCCGGATCTGGTTGATAAAAATAACGGTGGTGCGCGATTTACTGATAGCACCGGTAAGTTTACGTAACGCCTGAGACATAAGGCGAGCCTGCAGGCCCAAATGAGAATCGCCCATCTCCCCTTCAATTTCCGCCCGGGGAGTAAGCGCGGCGACAGAATCGATGACAACGAGATCTACCGCGTTTGAACGGACAAGGGTTTCGGTAATCTCTAATGCCTGTTCACCGGTATCCGGCTGCGATATTAAAAGTTCATCCAAATTGACTCCGATTATCTGAGCGTACGTGGAATCAAAGGCATGTTCAGCGTCTATAAATGCCGCGACGCCTTTCTTCTTCTGGATCTCCCGTATTGCAGTCAAGGTAAGAGTAGTTTTACCGGAAGCTTCCGGGCCGAATATTTCGACCACTCTTCCGCGCGGAACGCCGCCAATACCTAACGCAACATCTAAAGTCAAGGCACCGGTAGAAATCGCCTCGATATCAGATTTCACTTTCCCGCCTAACTTCATAATAGAGCCCTTGCCAAATTGCTTATCTATTTGAGCAAGCGCTAATTCCAATGCTTTTTGACGTTCAGAAGTGTCTTTACTCTCTTTTTTTTCGGGTGCCGCTTGATTTTGTTCTTCTTTTACCGTTATTTTCTTCTCAGGAACCATAATTCCTCCATTTACTGGTTAAAATTCAGATAATAATTATACCTTACCTATATCTCCATGTCAAATATATTCGGTAATCGGTGCGGCAGAAAGCCGCACACCCCGCGCAATACCTATTAGCGCGGGGGTGTTGTCGGTTTTCGGTCCTAGGTTCACGAACACCGATAACCGACAACCGAGCACCGAATATATGCCCTCATCCCTGCTCATAAAATGCATGATAAATTTCAGCGCTTCGCGCTTTGAAATTTTCATGCATTCGCAGGCATAGTTCGGGCCAACAGCAAAGCTATAAGAGATGAGTTATGTTCATAAA